>ERZ808041.67-NODE-67-length-132038-cov-15.964884_pt1 | contig 132038 bp, 131 predicted proteins | sample MGYA00380192_ERZ808041 | MGnify/ENA primary metagenome ERZ808041 (study PRJEB31490, sample SAMN06133412) | mouse gut metagenome | isolation source: Z1_1 | host: mice | place: China: Chengdu | collected 2015-05 ...
TTTTTGCTGAGCAGTTCGTTTCACAACTCCAACCCAAAACCGTTGAAGACGTTGAAAATGGGCTCAAATCCATTTTCGGTCCCATCTTCGAAAGTATGTTAAAAGGCGAATTGTCCGCCCATCTTGGATATGAATCTAATGATCACAGTCCAAAGCACACAGACAATCGCCGTAATGGATCAACGAAGAAAACCCTCAAGTCTTCTGTCGGCGAAATACCGATTAAATCCCCACGGGACCGTGACGGCACTTTCAATTCCAAGCTTATTCCCAAACGGCAGACAGACATTAGCGGAATTGAACAGAAAGTATTAGCCTTGTATGGCAAAGGCATGAGCCAGCGGGACATCTCTGACATCATCGAAGATATCTATGGTTTCCAGCTCTCTCCTCAGCAGGTTTCCATTATTACTGACAGCGTCATTGAGGAACTGACTAAATGGCAGGAACGAGCTTTAAAAAAGATGTATTCTTTCATGTTCGTTGATTGTCTCTATGTCAGCATACGCACCGAATTCGAAACAAAAAAGCACGCCGTCTACTGTATCGTTGCCTATGATCTGGATGGTCGCAAGGACATCCTGGGACTATGGGTTGACGAATCCGAAAATAAACATCAGTGGATGCAGATCTTTGATGAACTAAAGCGTCGTGGGGTTGAAGATGTAGCTTTCATCTCCATGGATGGTCTCCCCGGTCTTGAAGATGGCGCCAAAGCAATCTTTCCTAAGACCGTTATACAACGCTGCATTGTACATCTGATCCGAAATTCCATGAAGTACATTCCGTCCAGGAATTACAAGGAATTCACCGCCAACCTGAAACTGATTTATAAGGCTCCAAACAAAAAAGTCGCTTTACTGGAATTCGAAAAATTTAAAGATCGTTGGTCCGAATATCCCGGCGCTATAAAGATCTGGGAATCCAACTGGCAACATGTGGAACAGCTTTACAATTACACCGATTCAATCCGTAAACTGATGTACACTACAAATACCATTGAAAGTATCAATTCCAGTTTTCGAAAGGTCACTGCTAAGGGTACTTTTCCAAACGAAACTGCTGTCCTGAAAGTTCTGTTTCTCCGTGTGCTGGAACTTTATGATAAATGGAAAGGCAAGGCTTACCCAAACTGGCCTATCATCCGCAACCAGCTACTGTTAATTGATGATCTTGGCGAGCGCATCAGTTACTATGAACAATTCGAATAGTCACAACTTATAAGTTCTGACGTATGAACCTTGACAACCGAACACCAAGACTTTCGCTTTGGTCATAACTTATGTTCACGAAAAGGAGCCAACAATGATATGTGGATACGCCCGTGTAAGCACCAAACTACAGGAACGGGAAGGCAATTCTCTGGAAGTGCAGGAACAGCAGCTCAAGGCTGCCGGTGCCAGGATTGTTTTTACCGAATCCTTCACCGGTGCCACCCTTGACCGTCCCCAGCTAAATGAGCTGAGGAAAGCACTCGAAGCTGGTGATACACTTATGATAACAAAGCTTGATCGACTCGCCAGATCAGCTTCTCAAGGAATTGCATTTATTGAAGACCTGTTAAGCCATGGAATCAGCGTACACGTGCTAAACATGGGGCTTATGGATAACACCCCAACCGGCAAGCTGATTCGCAATATTCTCCTTGCATTTGCAGAGTTCGAACGAGACATGATCGTAGAACGAACTCAGGAAGGCAGACGCCTCTCTGGTCACTACGGTGGTCGACCCCCAAAATACAAACGAGAACAACTGGAGCATGCAATGCTCCTCTTAGAGACCAATTCATATAAACAGGTCTCCACCATGACCGGAATTTCGGTCAGCACCCTATACCGCACGAAGCTGCGGAAAGAGGTGTGAAAAAGAACTTACACACTTTACTTGACAAGCCCTAACTTTCCATCTATCATGGCATCACCTCCGGAATATTATCAAATAAACTTATTTGGGCGTCCTCGTAGTTCATCAACAACACCTCTATTCCAGTTAGAACATTCTCACTTTTTTTCTTCATTGGAATAACTTTTTTTTAATATCCGCTCCATCTTGCGTTTATAATCTTCTGGCGTGGGTTCTCCGGAAGAAATATCATAAATGTGCCCGTACTCGTCCAATGTCTTTTCAAATTGCTCCATGTAACCAGCAATCGCATTTAAACTATTCTCTAATCGCAGCGATACCTTCATGACAGATGACATCACATTCTTAGTCTCACCTTTTTTCGCTAACTTTTCTTCCAGTTCAGCTACTTTCTGTGCCTGCCGCTCCTCGATTTTCTTGTGCTCCTGCTCATATTGCCTAATGCTCTGATGTGCAACCTCCAATTGTTCCTGCAGCTCTTCGATAGCCTTTCTATCCGCTTTTCCTTTTTCATCTGCTTCATTCTGCATTTCTGATCGTATCTTCTCTTCCAGCTCCAATGCATTCTTCTTTTGCTCTTCTGCCCTTCTTAAAGCGCCTGCTTTCTCGTTTTCCAGCTCCTGTAGCTCCGACTCTTTTTTTCGTACCTCTGCCTCCATATCAGTCAATTTTTGAGACAGGAGTTTCAGTTCTTCCTTATTCCCACCTTCCTGTATGAGTCTTACGATCTGCAGTTGATCCTCTTCTGGCAATTTCGCATAACTCACGCTTTCCTTTAAAGTAATTCCTTTGTTTTCAAAAAGTTCTTTCAATTCCGGAATTAACTGCTCTGCCGCCTTATAATTCTTCACCTGACTTTTAGATAGCCCCATCTCCTTTGCAACCATTTCATTTACATTTATCTTATCTTTCCGCATAAGAAGTTCATTAAGCTGCGAATACAAATCTGCCAGTTCCATAACTGCCGCCTGGGTTCTCGCCGGATTCTGATTCCTCACCTCCTCATTTGCAAGACGTAATCTTATTTTCGACTCAATTTGCGATATTAACGCTTCCTTTTCCGTCATCTTCTCACTTGCCAAAGGATTCTGCCGCTTCACATTACACGGATATCCTTCATCCACGTATTGTTTTACATTCATCAAATACATCTGATAATCCGGATCAGAATCCGACGCATCCTTAAAGCGGTCAACCAATTCATCAATTGCCCTGGTTCGACGTTCTCCGGATTCAATGATATATGTATCAGTCTCCTCATCATACAAAACTTCCAGATTGTGTATCAGCCCAAAACGCAATATTGTTTCCCCAAGTCTTTTGATTTCCTCCATTGGATAATGGTTGTCACTATGAAATACCAGCTTTTCCCTCGGAATATATTTAAAATTAAATGCCTTTGCACTGCCCGGTCGGGCATCAAGCCGCTTTAATTGCTCCTGTACGGGTCTTTTCCCCGCAGTTACTTCTTTGTCTGTTCCCGGTTCTTCCATCGGCTGATTTTCTCCTTTTACCGCCCTGTCATCTGTCGCTGTATTTGTAAGGATCTTCGCTGCGTTCCCAAAATTGTACTTTTTTCTTTCTGCCATCTTAAATTACCTCGCTTTCTCCAATCGCATATTCCAATATTCTCTGCTTGTCCTCCGGCAAAATCCCCATTTCCAGAAGCAGCTTCGAATAATCGTAAATAACATTCGTATTCGGCGCATATTCGAGTATAGGCTTATAAACAGTTTCAATCTCTCCGACACGAATATCCTTTCTTATTGACGTCTGGAAAAATTGCCCGCCGAGTTCACCTGTGTATGATTCCTTCAAATCTTTGTACAAATTGGTTTGTCTCTCCGCCTGTGTAATATATGTTCCCAAAAAATTCGCGTTCTCCACATCATGCTCTTCTTTTATATAAGCAATTGTATCCAATGTTTCCTTCAGACCACTGTACGAAAACCCTTCTATTCTTACCGGCGTTAAAATATAATCTGAAGCAAACATGCTGTTCACCGTCAGTATATTAGAAGCCGGTGCATTATCTATAAGTATATAATCAAAGTCATCCTTTATTGTTGCCAACGCCTTTTTTAATATTGTGTTATTATTTGATAACCGTTCTGAAGCAACCTGATCAGGCGTCCTCTTGTGCCGCTTACTGCTGGGAATAATATACAAATTCTTAATATGAGTACTTTGTACTAATGGCATCACTTCTTCTCTTGTCCTGTACCTGTAGCGGAATAGTTCTGTAATATTTTCCTGCTCCGGCTTGTCCCTCCAGTTGAGCACAGCCGGTGAATCCTGCACATAGCGGTTGAACAACATGGACAGATTGCTTGATTCATCCAAATCAACACATAATACCCGGCATTCCAAAAAAGCTAACAGTTCTGCCAGAATTCCTGTGCTGGTTGTTTTACCTACGCCACCCTTGTTGTTTATGATTGAAATTACTTTTGACATATTTTTTCCTCCATAACGTCACACGAAAAAAATTTTTGTATGACTCTTTTTCTATTTTACTTGTCCTGATTTTTATAGTATGCTATAAACTTTTTAGGGGAACAAATCTCATCGAAACGCTGCTTTCTTAGAACGGTTGTGGTATTTCAGAGGCTTGTTTCCTTTTCCGTTTTAGGTATCCTTTAAAATTTTTCTAAGGACTTCCTTTATTGTAATTCTTCTGGCTTTGGGAAATTTACTCTGAAGATGATACATAGCACAGTACTCCTTAAGCGTTTTATCTCGATCTACATAGTTCTTCCATGCCGCAGTCAACAGTAGGAAATTCTTCTGTATTTCTTCTTTGCATTCGCTTACTTTCTTTTCATAAATGTCAGCATTATTCTTTTCGAGATATTGCAATACCACCTCTGCTGTCTCTCTATTAGCCCTTCCTTCAATTACCCTTGCTACAGATCTCCAGCATACGCCTGTCGCTTTTGATATGCTATTCACATCTATTTGAAATACCTCACAAAATTCAATCCGATCCACTTATTTTCTCCACCTCTTTCCCGCACACTGGATCGAACCTCTCAAGTCTCTGATACTTTCTCTCAACCTGATATTCACTTCTATACTGCTCCAGAATAATTTCACTCTGTAAATATTGTTCCCATGCCGTATTCAGTTCCTTTACGATTTCTTCAATAGACGCTATGTATCGTTGTCTATTTTCTCTTTCCATAAACTGCAACGCTTTTTGAGCTGTTTTCTCTTTTCCTTCATGAAGCGGTACTCTCGACAAGGCTGCCCGGCTAACGCCTGTCCCCCTACTGACGTCAGATATCGTAAAGCCAATCTTTTGATAGAATTCCTTCGTGTCCACTCCGGTTGATTGCAATGACATATAAAAATTTGCCACTCTCTGCCTCCTTTCTCCTGTGCAAAATAAAAAGAACCTGGCTTTTTTACCAAGTTCTCTTAGAATCTTATTTGACCTTTAACATATCCACAGTCAAACGTCAGATAAATCACTTTCTTCGACGCATCTCCCACGAAATATGTATCGTACTGCTTTAATTCCTCCGCTGTCGCGTTTCCGGTCGGCTGGGTTCCCTCCGCGCCGAATCCAAGCCCCCAGTTCTCCGCCTGCGCTGCAATCGAAGCAGTATCGATCGTCCGTTTCTCCCGCATTTTCGCCACCTGCCATCCCGACAGGAACATCAATGAAAATAAAAATGCGATACATAACCCTTTTTTGCAATGATTCTGCATACTGTCATCCGGTTTTCTGTTTTATTACCTAAATATATTAAGGTACCGCCCTGTCTCATTCCTATTCGTTGTTCTGATATCCGCATTTCGGGCAGACAGTCCCCCCTTTATAGGCATACCCGCACCGAAAGCAACAGATCGTGTCGTGCTTTTCCCTTGCAAGATAAGTCACCTTCCTGGAATCCGGCTTCTCGATCAGATATTTCACGAATGCATCCAGCACGTCCGCATACGCCGTCAGTTCCTTCGTCTCTACCGCATAAGGCACCTTGTACTTCGCAGCGTTTTTCGGGTGCACATAGATGCCGCGGTTCAACAGCCCGGTCGATGCCGTAATGCCGCGGATCGACGCAATCTCCGTTCCGTAAGCAGAAAACGCCGTACTGTAATACAGGTGATCCGGCGTCAGGATCATTCCCTCTTTTCCGGTGCCGTTTTTCGTCGCATCCACGACCAGAATGGGGTATTCGAACAGACCTCTGTCCGCCGCATACGACGCCATCGCAAAGTCGATCAGCTCCGTCTCCTCCGGCGCCGCCTGATTCATAAGCACCTTTCTCGCCGGATAAAAATGATGCCGCGGATTCTCCGCGATTCCCGCCTCCGCAAGCTCTCCTTTGAGCTTTTTAACCAGAAGTTCGCACTCGTCCGCCTTGATCCGCGAAAGCCGTTTCGTGAGCGCCTTTACGGCGTCCTCCTTAAGTTCCGGGAGGAAATCTCCTTCCTGTAGCTTCTGGTATGCCTCCATCCCCTCCTCAAACGACATCTGCAAAGGTGCGGGGCAGATTTCGGCAATCGCATCCGCATCCATCTGACGGATCTTATCCTCGATACGCTCCAGATAAGGCGCTGTAAGCTGCGGCAGAAAATCTCCTTCCTGTAGCCTTTTCGCAAGCTCCTTATAATCCTCCCGGCTGACTTTTCTCGCTCGTTTCATCAAATTCGCAATTTCCTGCTTCTCCGCCGCTTCCCGTCCCCCTGCAAGCTTCTCCGCGTAGGGTCCAAGATCCACGCCCTCATATTCCTTTAACCTCGCAAGATACTCCTGGTATTGTCTGCGGTCGAGATTCGGCGGCATCTTTGCGACAAGCTGCTCCACCTCGCGTTTTGCCTGCGCATCCATCCATTCCTGCAGCCGTGCGAGGAGCGGGCGCTTTAATTCCGCCGGAAGTTCCTCTGCTTTCACTTCATCAGACACGCGCTTCATCACCGCATAATTCTTCCCCTCGCAGGCGTCCACCTTCGCCTTAAGGCGCGCCGCCAGATCGCGGGACAGCTTTTCCTTTATCTGATCTAAATAGGACTTCTTCTCCTCGTATGTCAGCTTCTTCTCCCCCTCGAGCTGACGCTTCAATTCCTTTAGCTGACGCTCGGAATAGCGGTCAAGCTGCCTTATGCGCGCCTCGTACTTTTCCCTTGCCTCCTGCTTTTCCGCCGGTTCGACGACAAGTGTCTCCTCCGTGTGATCTCCATGCTGTCCGGTTCTCCGGGAAACATCGTCAGTGCTGCGGCTTCCACCCGCCCCCTGGCGATTCCACGCACCTTCCTGCCCGGCTCTCTCCCGCTCTCCAGCGGCACTCTGCCCGATTTTCTGCCGATTCTCGGGCGACTGATACGCTCCGTCTTCCCTCTGTCCGCCATCATGCCGCTCGCCAAAAACATCGTTCTCTCTGTCTTTCCTCTGTCCGCCGTCATGTCTCTCGCCGGCAGCACCACTCTCCCCCGTTTTCTTTTGTGCGCCATGATCCGCCGCCTGCTCTCTCTCTCCGTCCACTCTTCCTGCGCCGTCACGCGCACCGTCTCTGTCCGCCGTCCGCTCTTTCCTGTACGCCTGCACCCTCGGCTCGTACTTCGCGATACTCTCCTCCGGGTAAAACCCCTCCTCCATGCGCGCCTCAAGCTTCCGCAATTCCAGGTCGGTCAGTTCCGGCAGATTGGAGCAAAGTTCATCCAGATCTTCCCCCAACTCCTCATCCTCCGGCGCTCTTCCGTCCGCAAACTCATTCGTATGGTAATTCGACACCCGGTCGCCGTCACGTCCGAGCAATTCCAGATAATCCTCGTATGCTGCCTCGTCCCCATCAAAATCGAGCATATACATATCCCCGTCGGCAAACAGCCTGCGCGGGCGCGGCGTATAGAAGTGAAGGCATCTGCTGCACGCCGCCGCTCTCGCCAGAAGAACGCCTCCCTCCTCCGTCTCAACGAGGAATTCCTTTCCCATCGGATAGACGACCATGTGAAGCTTCTCCCCGCACGACGGGCACAGATATCCCACCAGATAAAAATTGTTTCCGATACGGCTGCCCCTTCGCTCCCTGACCGTTGTGTCAACATGCGCGAAATTCACACGCGCCTTCTTCCATACGATCTTGCGCCAAAGCCCCCTCGTACTCCCTTCCGTCTCCTCCTCATTCTCCTCGCCGGATTCTAACGCCATCTGAATCACATCCTCGTAAGTGATGCGCATTCCGTGGCGGTAAAATCGAAAGTACATCTGTGTATATTCCGGTTCCACGCCGAGTTCCCGCATAACGCCGACAAACAGATCGTTCAACTGCTTATGGCTCTTCTCCACCTTAAGCCCTTTGATCGTTCCCCATTTTCCAAACGCGTAGAGGATCATATTGATCGCATTCTGCACCCGCACATTTCCTGCCGTGTCCGCGACCGCGTCCTCTTTGAGCGGAATGTCGATAATGTTCGTCGCCACTTTTCTCGTGTCAAAATGAAAAAACAGGGAGCGCACTTCTCCCTGCAAAATAATATAGTTATCGATCACCACGAAGATCCCGTTCCACTTTACCGGAACCTTCATCGTCTCGATCAGCGTTGTAAAAGCCTGTCTCAATTCCTGATTCGCACGTAATTGTATCATAGCAATTTCCCCATATTTTCCAATTGTCTTTCGATTATCATTCGTCCGCAGCATCCCGCTTAAAGACCTGCCGTTTCCCATTGCCTTCGCGTACATTATAATCTTTTTTCCGTAGAATTTCAAATTTTAAGGGCGGTATTTACGCCTGTCAGGACCATAAATATCTACTTTATAAATATTTCATAATTTCCAAAAACCCTTTATTTCGAAGCTTTTCCGAAAAATTGTTAGCACTCATTCAAAAAGAGTGCTAATTTTCTATTGACTTTTTATTTTAGCGGTTATAATATTCTATCTATGGGAAACGAATCTTATATGCATCTTTTGTTTCCGGTATCCCGTACACAATTATTATTCAGATAAAGGAGTGTTTTCATTATGGCAAACAAACATGGAAGTCTTTCAATCGACAGCGATAACCTTTTCCCCATTATCAAGAAATGGTTATATTCCGACCACGACATTTTCTACCGTGAACTGATCAGCAATGGCTGCGACGCTATCACCAAGTTAAAGAAGCTGGATATGATGGGCGAATACACCCTTCCTTCCGATTTCAAAGCAAAGATCGAGATCATCGTAAACCCGGAGGAAAAGACCTTAAAATTCATCGACAACGGTCTTGGTATGACTGCGGATGAGGTCGAGGAATACATCTGCCAGATCGCATTTTCCGGTGCGACCGACTTTATCGAAAAATACAAGGACAAATCCACGGACGACCAGATCATCGGTCATTTCGGACTCGGCTTCTACTCCGCATTTATGGTTGCTGACGAGGTCGAGATTGATACCCTCTCCTACAGGGACGGTGCAACAGCCGTTCACTGGACCTGCGACGGCGGCACGGACTACGAACTGACCGACGGCAGCAAAGACACGGTCGGAACAGAGATCACGCTTCATCTGAATGAAGACTGCCTGGAATTCGCCAACGAATACCGCGCAAGAGAAGTCATCGAGAAGTACTGCTCCTTCATGCCGACCGAAATTTATCTGACAAAAGCAAATGCCGATACACAGTATGAAACAATCGACGCTGACGATAAGCTCGACACCGACACGGTCGTTGAGGAAATTCACGAAGACGCTAAAATGGAGGAAAAGGAGAACGAGAACGGTGAGAAGGAAATGGTCGAGGTTTCTCCCGCCAAGGATAAGCTTAAGATCGTGAAGCGTCCGGTTCCGTTGAACGATACGAACCCGCTGTGGCTCAAGAATCCGAACGACTGCACCGACGAGGAGTACAAAGCGTTCTACCGCAAGGTATTCCTTGATTACAAGGAGCCGTTATTCTGGATTCACTTAAATATGGACTATCCGTTCAATTTAAAAGGAATCCTCTACTTCCCGAAGATCAATACCGAGTACGATTCGATTGAGGGAACCATCAAACTGTACAACAATCAGGTATTTATCGCAGATAATATCAAGGAAGTCATCCCGGAATTTCTGATGCTCTTAAAGGGCGTCATAGACTGCCCGGATCTTCCGCTCAACGTCTCCCGTTCCGCGCTGCAGAACGACGGCTTCGTAAAGAAGATCGAGGAGTACATCACCAAGAAGGTCGCTGACAAGCTGATCGGCATGTGCAAGACCGATAAGGAAAGCTATGAGAAATATTGGGACGATATCAGCCCGTTCATCAAATTCGGCTGCTTAAAGGACACCAAGTTCTGCGACAAGATGAACGACTACATCCTCTTTAAGAATCTGGATGACAAATACCTGACACTGCCGGAGCTTCTGGTGAAGGAAGAAGAAAAGAAAGAAGACGCGGAAGGCAAAGACACCGCTGCTGCCGAAGTAGTCGATGCCGACGGAAATCCTGTTACTGACGAGAGCGCAGACGCCGCTTCCGATACGGCGGAGAATGCAGAGGAAGAAAAGGACGAGCGCAAAATTGTCTACTATGTCACCGACAGGATACAGCAGGGACAGTACATCAATCTGTTCAAGGAGCAGAATATGGATGCGGTCATCTTAGACCACAACATCGATACTTCCTTTATCTCACAGCTTGAGCAGCGCAATGAGAATTACAAATTCATGCGCATCGACGCCGATCTCACCGAATCCTTAAAGGATGAGACTGCTGCGGAAGATCTGAAATCCGAGACTGACGCTCTGACAGAGGTATTTAAGAAGGCGTTAAACAACGACAAGCTCACCATCAAGGTCGAGAAGTTAAAGAACGAGAACATCTCCTCCATCATTACCCTCTCCGAAGAAGGAAGACGTATGCAGGATATGATGAAGATGTACGCGATGGGCGGTATGGGCGGTATGGACCCGAATATGTTCGCTGCAGACCAGACACTGACCTTAAACGCCAACAACGATCTGGTAAAATACATCTTCGAGCACAAGGATTCCGAGCATGTTCCGATGTTCTGCGAACAGCTCTACGATCTTGCAATGCTCTCCAACCAGCCGCTGTCTGTCGACGCGATGACAAAGTTTGTAGAACGCAGCAACAAAATCATGATGCTGTTAACAAAATAGTAACAGATTACTACAACCACAGTTTCTATTATTTGAAGCTGTGGTTGTTTTTCTCTGTTCCCTGCAAATTACATATTCATATTCGCTGGCAGCCCAAAAGAAACTATTGCGGAGCAGGAATTGATGTGTGATAATAAAAGTTATAAGAAATTCTATCAGCAAAAGACATAAAGAGGTTTTATCATATGAATGACTATCAGAACTGGAGCAGAGCCGGGGAACAGATCAAAGACGCCGTAACAGACGCTCTGCAGAGCGGAGATTTCAGTAATCTGAATCATCTGGTGTCCCAGACCGTCGCCAATGCGTTAGACGAGGTCGGTATACATATTCCACAGGATGACGATTACCTGAAACGAAAAGGTCAATACACTTACAAAAGCTTTTCCAAAGGTGAAAAAGCACAGACGCAGACATACACGCAGACGCAGACATACACGCAGACGCAGACATACACACAGACAAATGTTCCGCCCAGGCAGCAACAGGCGCAGACATACGCGCAGGCGCATGTTCCGCCCAGGCAGCAACCGCCCAGGGAAAGTCAGACAAGTTCTGTCAATCCCCGCATAAACGCCAATCCCTCTTTTGTAAAGATGAACAAGGTGGGAAACGTATCAAATGTGCTGTACCAGGTCTTCGGCGGAATCGGTCTGGGCATTACCGGAATCGTCACTTTTATACGCCTGATTGCGCTTGCCGCCGATGCCACTACTCCATTCGGCTGGATTGTTAATATTGCTTTTCTAGCGCTCTTCTTTGGCATGATCCAGCATGGAATCAGTCAGAAAAAACGCTTAAGGCGCGCGGAACGCTACGTTACGTTCTGTGACTACCGAATGTTCGGAGAGATCAAAAAGCTGGCAAAAAACACGGGGAAAAAGGAAAGCTATGTTATAAAGGATCTTCAGAAAATGTTAAAGCTCGGCATCTTTCCGGAAGGACATCTGGATGAACAGAATACCTGCTTTATGCTAAACGACGTTGTTTACCGGCAATATCTGGCGGTAGAAAACAACCGGATACAGAGGGAAGAAGCCAGCCGGGAAGCTTTGGAGCAAAAAGGAACCGCACAGGCTTCAAAAGCAGCACCCACGCCGGAGGAATTACACGGACAGGAATCGGAACTGAATACCATGGTAGCGGAAGGAATGGAATATATACGAAAGCTCAGGGATCTGAATGACCAGATTGCCGGAGAAGTCATTTCCGCAAAGCTGTTTCGTCTTGAAAGCCTTTTAAAAGAAATTTTTGACCGCATCCGCGAACATCCCGAGCAAATGCATCGCATGCATAAGCTCATGGACTACTATCTGCCTACTACCCTAAAGCTGGTGGAGGCTTACGCGGAATTTGACCAGATCAGCGCACCGGGAGAAGAGATCCTAAAGGCCAAAGCAGAAATAGAAAATACGCTTGATACGATCAATCAGGCCTTTTCAGAGCTTTTGAACAATCTGTTTCAAGATACGGTATTTGACGTGACTACAGATGCGCAGGTACTAAAGACCATGCTTGCAAGAGAAGGATTAATGCAGGAGATGGAGTTTGCGACAGACAAGCGGAAATCATAATAAATCAGATGGAGGATAACCAAATGAACAACGATTTAGACGAAATGTTAAAAGAAGCGCCTTCTTTGACCCTTGCTCCCTTTCCGGAGGCAGGCGGCCCCCAGACGACAGGAAATCAAATACAGGCGTTAAAGGAAGAACAACCGGAGATACCGAAGATCGTATTGACGCCCGAAGAACAAAAGATGGTAGACAACTTTGCCGCCCAGATTGATATTACCAATTCCCAGATGGTCATGCAGTACGGCGCAGGCAGCCAGAAAAAAATCGCTGATTTTTCCGAGAATGCACTGAATAATGTGCGTACCAAGGATATGGGCGAAATCGGTCAGATGCTGACCGACGTTGTCGCCGAACTCAAAGACTTTGAAGAGGATGAGGAAAAAGGATTCCTTGGATTTTTCAAAAAAAGCAGCAATAAGCTGGAAAATCTGAAGCTGAAATACAACAAGGCGGAAACAAATATCAACAAAATCTGTAAAGTAATGGAAGACCATCAGATCACATTGCTTAAGGACGCCGCTATGCTGGACAAGATGTATGAGCTGAATCTGAATTATTTCAAAGAATTGTCCATGTATATCCTTGCAGGCAAGCAGAAGCTTACACAGGCAAGAACCGTAGAGCTTCCTGCCCTTCTGAAAAAGGCAGAACAGAGCGGACTTCCTGAAGATACGCAGGCTGCCAACGATTTCGCGTCCATGTGCGAACGTTTTGAGAAGAAAATTTATGATCTGGAACTGACAAAGACGATTTCCATGCAGATGGCTCCCCAGATCCGGCTGATCCAGAGCAACGATACCGCTATGTCAGAAAAAATTCAGTCCACGCTTGTCAATACCATACCGCTGTGGAAAAGCCAGATGGTGATCGCCATAGGTCTGAATCATTCCAGCGAAGCTGCAAAAGCCCAGAAAGAAGTAACCGACATGACCAATGCCCTGCTTCGGAAAAATGCGGAGACACTTAAGACTGCGACCATAGAGACTGCCCTTGAGAGCGAACGCGGCATTGTCGACATCGAAACCCTGACGGCTACCAACAAAACATTGATCAGCACGCTAGATGAAGTCTTAAAAATTCAGGAGGATGGACGTGTCAAGAGAAGAAACGCGGAACAGGAGCTGGGAAGGATTGAGGATGAAATGCGCCAGAAGCTTCTGGCAGTGAGCCGCAGTTCCGGCCAGATGTAATATTTCAAGAACTTCTTTGCTCACAGCCTTTGCTGCGAGCATGAGAAGTTCTTTTCACGCTACCCTTTCAGGAGACATTTATGAATTCTTTTTCTTTTATTTTCCAGTATATTAAAAAGCATAAATTTCAATATATCGCTGGCATCATCACACTTTTTGTCGTTGATTTTTCCAACCTTTTTATCCCAAAACTGACAGGCGTCATCACCGACGGGCTGACCGCGCACACAATGCAGTGGAACGATATCGCAAAGTGTCTCGTGTACATTTTCCTGCTCGGTCTTCTGATTTCCGCCGGGCGCTTTCTGTGGCGATTTTTTATTTTCGGTGCGTCGCGCTCCATCGAGCGCGAGCTGCGCAACGACATGTTCGCGCATCTGGAAGAAATGGACGTAGAATATTACAACGCGCACGGGACAGGCGATCTGATGACACGCTTCACCAGCGACCTAAACGCCGTGCGCATGTCGATCGGTCCCGCCGTCATCTGTGTGTTCGACGCGTCGGTGATGACGCTCATGGTCATCGGACAGATGATGTATTACGTCAATATCCCGCTGACGCTTCTCTCCGTTATTCCGATGCTCCTCATCTGCTTCGGGGAACTCTACTACGGGAAAATCATGGATAAGCGCTTCCAGGCAAGGCAGGACGCTGTTTCCGACCTCACCGATTTCGTGCAGGAAAGCTTCTCCGGCGTGCGTGTCATCAAGGCGTTCGTCAGAGAGCGTGCAGAACGCTACGCCTTCGCTGCGGCGAACCGCCGCACGATGGAACAGAACTTAAATGTCGTGCGCCTGCAGTCTGTCGTTATGCCGCTGCTTGACGTGATTATCGGATTGTCCAGTCTTGTGACCCTGATCTACGGCGGCTATCTCGCGCTCATCGGCGAGATCACGCTTGGGCGGTTCGTCGCTTTCAACCAGTACGTCGGCATGCTCGTCTGGCCGATGCTCGCCTGCGGCGAGTCGGTCAATATGTTCTCGCAGGGCGCTGCGTCCCTCCGGCGCATCAAGACCGTTTTCGACGCCAGACCGGATATTTCCGACGCGCCGGACGTGACAGATGTCGATCGTCTGCGTGGAGAGATCACCTTCTCCCACCTCACCTTTCTGCATCAGGGACACACGGAACCGACCTTAAAGGACATCACGCTTAACGTTCCCTCCGGCACGACGCTTGCAATCATCGGGCGCACCGGGAACGGCAAGACTACACTTGTTAATCTTCTGCTGCACCTTTACAACACGAAGCCCGGGATGATCCTGTTGGACGGACGGGATATCAATACCATCCCCCTAAAGACGCTGCGCGAAAATATCGCCTACGTTCCGCAGGATAATTTCCTGTTCTCCGACACCTTAAAATCCAATATCGCCTTCGGAACAGACGACTGGGATATGGATTCCGTCATCCGCGCGACGAAAGCCGCCTGCATCCACGAGAGCATCGCCGCTTTTCCAGACGGCTATGATACCATTGTCGGCGAGCGCGGCGTCACCCTCTCCGGCGGACAGAAACAGCGCAGTTCCATCGCAAGGGCGTTGATGAAAGACGCGCCGGTTCTGATTCTCGACGACGCGCTCTCCGCTGTCGATACCGACACAGAGGAACATATTTTAAAGAACTTAAAGAAAAACCGTGCCGGGAAAACAACGATTCTCATTGCGCACCGCATTTCCACGATTCAGAACGCCGATCTTATCATGGTCTTAGACGACGGAGAGGCGAAGGAAATCGGAACGCACGGCGAACTGATGCTGAAAAACGGCATTTACCGGGATATGTTTGAAAAACAGCAGTTGGAAGCAAGGAAAGTAACGGACGACGTGCAGTATCGGGATGCACGGCAGAAAGGAGGTGCGCTGTCATGAAACGGCTTCTCGCTTATTTAAAACCGCATAAATGGGTCATGGCATGCGCGACCCTTCTGGTTCTTTTTATTATTGCCGTCGAACTTTACCGCCCGATCATCATCGGGGATGCGATCGACGACTATATCAACGGCTACTACGCGCCTTATACCGTAACGACAAAGGATGCCCCGGGCGCGGTTGCTTACCGTGACATTTACCTGACGAGGGACGGATCTGTGACCGGCGCGCCGTATTATCAGCTTATTCTTTATCAGGACCGCTACTATATGGCGGAAGATCTCACGGCGGAGGAATGCGCCGTTCTCCGTGACGCAGACAATACTACACTCGCCGCTTATGTGTCTGACGGTGCCGTCTCGCTCACTGCCGACGACTTAAAGGAGCTTCGCCATTATGATTTCATCGGCATTCTGCGCGCCGCCCTTCTCTACCTGCTGATGCTCCTGCTCGGCTTCGTATTAAACGCCGCAGACACCTGGATGCTTCAGAAAATGGGCCAGAAGATTATTTATCAGATGCGCGAGGATGTGTTCTGCCACATCCACGGCTTATCGCTGAACTTTTTTAACCAGACTCCGGTCGGCAAGCTTGTCACGCGTGTCTCCAACGATACCGAGGCGGTCAACGAACTGTTTTCCACGATCCTTGTCAAGCTGTTCAAGAACATCGTCCTCATCATCGGCTACGCCGTCGTCATGATTTCCATCGACGCGCGCATGGCAGGCTACTCCTTTCTGCTGCTCCCGCTTGTGGCGGTGCTGACCTTCTTCTTCCGTTTTCTGTCAAGAAAGGCGTACCAGATTACAAGAAATAAGATCACGGAGCTTAACACCTTTTTATCCGAACACATTTCGGGAATGCGCCTGATTCAGATCTTTGCAAGAGAGGAGGAAAAATACAAACAGTTCGAGAAAAAGTCCGGTGAGTTATTTGCCGCGAACTGGCGCGAGGTCATGACGTTCGCAATTTTCCGCCCGACGATCGACCTTCTGTCCATAGTCGCCACGATCATCATTCTCGGCGTCGGCAGCGCGTCGGTGTTAGGCGGTACGCTCTCCATCGGCACGCTTTTTATCTTTATCACGTATATCAGTTCCTTCTTCAAGCCGATTCAGGAGCTTGCCGAGCAGTTCGGAACCCTGCAGTCCTCTCTTGCGTCCGCGGAGAAGGTCTTTTCGATTCTGGATGAGAAGCCGGAAATTGTAAATCCGCAAAATCCTACCGACATAATTATTAAGGGCAGAATCGAATTCCGCCATGTCTGGTTCGCCTACGAGAAAGACGATTATATCCTAAAGGACGTAAGCTTTGTGATAAATCCTGGGGAAAAGATTGCATTTGTGGGCGCGACCGGCGCCGGAAAATCGTCCATCCTGAATCTGATCGGACGCTATTTTGACATTCAAAAAGGTGAAATTCTGATTGACGGCGTTGATATCCGCGAAATCGACACGGATGTACTCCGCTGTGCGATCGGTCAGGTACAGCAGGATGTCTTCATCTTCACCGGAGATATCAAGAGCAATATCTCCCTGCGAAACGAAATGATTTCTCTGGAGGATGTAAAACGTGCGGCAAGAATCGTAGGAGCCGACTCCTTCATCGAGAAGCTTCCGGGCGGCTATGACGAGCCTGTGACAGAGCGCGGAAGCACACTCTCCGCCGGACAGCGGCAGCTCCTCTCCTTCGCAAGGACGCTCGCCTACAATCCGGCGATTCTCGTGCTCGACGAAGCAACCGCAAACATCGACACCGAGACGGAAGTCATGATTACGGAGGCCCTGGAAAAGCTGATGGAGGGGCGCACGACCATCATGGTAGCGCACCGCCTCTCCACGATCCAGCACGCCGACAAGATCATTGTCATGCACGAAGGGCAGATTGCCGAATCCGGCTCACATCAGGAGCTGCTGGCACAGGACGGGATTTACCGGAAGCTCTACGAGCTGCAGTTGGCGGACGGGTAGCTTATCCATCTTTTACGAATGCTTTCCTACAAAATCTTCGTCGTCCACTTCGAGCAGTCCCAGACCTCGCCGACGATATCCTGATAGAACTCGGGCTCGTGGCAGATTAGGAGCATGCTGCCGCGATATTCCTTCAACGCGCGCTTTAGTTCTTCCTTCGCCTCCACATCAAGGTGATTGGTCGGCTCGTCAAGTAGCAGGACGTTCGTCTCGCGGTTCATCAGCTTGCAGAGACGCACCTTTGCCTGCTCGCCGCCGCTTAAGACGCGCACCTGACTCTCGATGTGCTTCGTCGTAAGTCCGCACCGCGCAAGCGCCGCGCGCACCTCATACTGGGAAAAAGACGGGAACTCCTCCCATATTTCCTCGATGCAGGTGCGCTTATTTTCGCCCTTGATCTCCTGTTCAAAGTAGCCGATCAAAAGGTTCTCTCCCTGCTCCACCGTTCCCTTCACCGGATGAATCAGCCCCAAAAGGCTTTTTAACAGCGTCGTCTTCCCGATTCCGTTCGCCCCGATCAATGCAACCTTGTGCCCGCGCTCGAGCGCGATATCAAGCGGTTTGGAGAGCGGCTCGTCATATCCGATGACAAGCCCCTTCGTCTCGAAAATATATTTGCCCGGCGTGCGCCCCGTCGGGAAAGAAAATTCCGGCTTCGGACGCTCTGCGGCAAGCTCGATGACCTCCATCTTATCCAGCCTCTTCTGTCTCGACATCGCCATATTTCTTGTGGCGACACGCGCCTTATTGCGCGCGACAAAATCCTTCAGTTCACTGATTTCCTGCTGCTGTTTGCGGTAGGCAGCCTCAAGCTGCGATTTCTTCACCGCATAGACCTCCTCGAACTTGTCGTAATTTCCCACGTAGCGGTCAAGGTGCTGATTTTCCATATGATAAATGATATTGATAACGCTGTTCAAAAACGGAATGTCATGCGAAATCAGAATAAACGCATTCTCATACCCCTGCAGATAGCGGGTGAGCCATGCGATATGCTCCGCATCGAGATAGTTCGTCGGCTCATCGAGAAGCAGAATGTCCGGCTTCTCCAAAAGAAGCTTCGCAAGCAGCACCTTCATGCGCTGTCCGCCGCTTAAATCCGTCACGTCATGTGAAAGTCCAAGCTCCAAAAGCCCCAGCGCACGTGCGACCTCCTCCACCTTCGCGTCGATCGTATAGAAATCGTGCATGGTAAGCGTATCCTGTATCACGCCAAGCTCTTCCATCATCGCGTCCATCTGTCCCTCGTCCGCTGTGCCGAGCGCGTCGCAGATTTGATTCATCTTCTCTTCCATCTCGAACAGCCAGCCGAACGCCGACTTTAGCACGCTCTCGATCGTCATACCCTTCGTGAGCGTAGAATGCTGGTCCAGATATCCGACGCGGACATTCTTCGCCCATTCCACCTTGCCCTCATCCGGCATCAGCTTCCCCGTCACAATGTTCAAAAAGGTAGACTTTCCCTCGCCGTTCGCTCCGACAAGCCCGATATGCTCCCCCTTTAACAACCGGAAAGAAACATCGTCAAAGATCGCCCGGTCGCCGAAGCCGTGTGTCAGATGTTCCACATTTAAAATACTCATAAGCTTTCTGTCTCTCCTATCACTTCGTACTTTACAACAACACGATATTTCCTATCGCGTAAAAAGCGGAAAAAGCAATCGCCTCTTCCGCTCACTCTAATTTCGATCTGCCGTCTCCGCACTTACTTCAGCAGGAAAAAATATGCCAGCACAAGTACGCCCAACACGATACGGTACCAGCCGAACACCTTAAAATCATGCTTTCTTATGTAGCCAAGCAGGAACTTGATTACAACGATGGACACCAGAAACGCACTCACCATGCCGGAAAGCAGAATGATCCACTCCATTCCCGTCAAAGCGAAGCCGAAATCCAAAAGCTCGAGCAGACTTGCGCCAAGCATGACCGGAATTGCGAGGATGAATGTGAACTCACTCGCCGCTTTTCTGGAAATCCCGATCAACAGTGCGCCGATAATCGTCGCGCCGGAACGCGAAGTTCCCGGAAACGCCGCGGCAAGAAGCTGGAAAATACCGATCAGAATCGCCATCCGAAACGTAATATCCCCCATTTCCTTCACGACGGCATTTCTTCCCGCGTTGTAATTCTCCACCAGTATGAACGCAATGCCGAACACGATCAGCGCAATCGACACGCACACCGGATTGTAAAAAAGCGCATCGCAGACATTATCCAGACCAAGCACAACGAAAACAATCGCGGGCAGACAGGATACTACGATCTTAAACCAGTTTAGGATAACGGGCATCCGCACCGCGACCGGACCGATCACCCAATACTCCTTCTGCCAGAAGCCGTCCTTTTTTCCCGCGATTCCCGCCGCGCCGGAACTGACCACTTCCTCCGATGACGTGCGCACGAACGGCCAGATCAGATTCCAGAACAGTACCACGACCGCAAGGATCGCGCCAAGCTGGATCACCACCAGAAACATATTCCAGAACTCCCTGCTCACATTAAGCGTCACAAATTCATCGAGAAGAATCATGTGTCCGGTACTGCTGATCGGCAGCCACTCGGTGATTCCCTCCACGATACCAAACAAAATTGCTTTTAAAATTTCTATCATATACACTCCAATTTTCCAAACATATTAGCACTACGCCAGATTCAGCATCAACTTCGTCTTTTTGTACACATGGAAATACGCCGGAAACAAAAACGCATCCGCGAAAATCCATGCCACCGGGCTTGCGATACACGCCGCCGGGAAACCGAAGACGGGAACGAACACAAAGCCCACCAACGCCCTTGCGACCATCTCAAAAACTCCGGCGAGAACTGCGAACTTGCTGTACCCCATGCCCTGAATCAGAAATCTTACAATATTGACAAACGCCAGCGGAATATAAAACGCGCTGTTCAACATCAAAAACAGTTGCACATCCCCGATGATGCTCGATTTGGCGCTTTCCACGAAGAAGCCTGCAAGCCACTCTCCGGCGAAGAACAGTACTACAAATGCAATAATCGAGTACACGATGCCGAGGATGGAACAGGATTTCAACCCTTCCCTGATACGGTCAAGCTTCTTTGCCCCCACATTCTGCCCGCCGTAAGTCGCCATCGTCGAACCGAGCGCGTCGTACGGACAGCAGAAGAACATACTGATCCTGCTGCCTGCCGTCATCGCCGCAACCGCATCCGAGCCAAGCGTATTGACCGCACTCTGCAGGATTACGCTTCCGATTGCCGTGATCGAATACTGCAGTCCCATAGGAACTCCCATATTGCAGAGTGTCTTCATATAGAACGTATTGATTCTACGTTCTTCCTCATCCGCGTGCAGAATCTCGAATTTACCCAGGCTGTAGATAAGGCATCCAAGCCCCGAAACCGCCTGCGAAACCACAGTCGCGAGCGCCGCTCCCGCCACGCCCATGTCAAACGTAATAATAAGCACAAGATCAAGTGCGATATTTAACACGGAAGCAATCGTCAGAAATACGACCGGCGTCCTGCTGTCTCCCATCGAGCGGATAATTCCCGAAATCAGATTATAAAGGTACGTTGCAGGAATCCCCGCAAAAATGATAACAATATAAATATAAGCGTCATCAATAATATTTTCCGGCGTCCGCATCAGTCTTAGAATCGGCTTGCAGTACACCACGGTAAGCACCGTCATCACCGCGGCAAATACGACCGCAAGGTACACGGCGTTCATCATAAACGCCCGCATCGCCTTGTAATCTCCCGCGCCGAAGCGGTGTGCCAGCGGAATTGCAAAACCGTTGCACACGCCCATGCAAAAGCCGATAATCAAAAAGTTGAGCGATCCGGTCGCGCCCACGGCCGCAAGCGCATCCACCCCCAGAAACCTTCCTACGATCAACGTATCTACCAGATTATAAAACTGCTGAAATAAAAAACCGAACAAAAGCGGCACGGAAAATCCCAAAATCAACTTCATCGGGGAACCGTTCGTCATATCTTTTGTCACAGAAAACACCTCTCTCTTATGCTATATCTCGCTGCAGTATTTTTCAAACACCGTAAAAAAGCTGTTCGTTGTCAGCGTCCCATCCGTCTGCAATTCAAGCTCTTCCCAAAGTTCCACATTGAGATTCGAGCTTAAAGACGAAATAAACTCATTGTACACATCGTCAAACGCTTCTTTTTCCCTTTTTTCCACAATGTTAGACTTATTCGCCTCTGTCAGCTCCTCGTCATATTTATTCAGGCATTTAATAAAATAATATCCATTCTCTGTCTCAATCATTCCTGAAATCTCATCATTATCCAGCCGAAACGCGGCTTCCTCCACCTCATCCGGCAGATCGTCCCGCGCGACCGTGACCTGAATCGCTGACAACTCGTTATAATTATTTGCAAGCGCGGCAAAATCGTCTCCCTGCTGCAGCTTCTGTCTTACTTCCCACGCATCCGTCTTCTCCGTCACGTAAATCTGCATGATCTCCATGACTCTCGCCTCATCGTCGCTCACCTCGTCATTTACCCCGTCAGTCAGCGAATTATAAAGCTTCTGGGCAAGCGCATAGTGCGTGTAGTACTCCTCGATATCCATTTGTGAGACTCCCAGATATGTAAGCTCCTCCTCGGACAGCGAACCGTAGTACTCTTTTGCCGCCTCGGATACCTTAAGCAGCTCCTCCTCGGACAGCGCCATCTCCTGTGACTGCGCCAGAAGATCCATACAATAGACGCGGGTAAGCTCCTCGAGCGCAATATCCTTCACATACTGCGTCAGGGAATCGTCCCCGAAATCATGCTGCCACAGATTGATCGTATATGCCGTTCCGTAAATATTCTGGTAATTCGTCAGATAGACTTTTGCCTCTTTCAGCCCGCACATCGTCTTATCCAGCGAGAACACCTGCTTGCCGCTCAAGCTGCCTGTGACGACAATCTCTTTGTTTCCGATCTGACATCCCGAGAGCATGACCGTCGCCGCACATACGCAGGCAGCCGCTCCCGCAACCCATTTTCTCTTCATCGTAACACACCCTTGTCTATGCCATCGCCTTTAAGATACTTCTTGCCACCGAAATACCGTTCGCGGACGCCTGCTGCAGCCCTCTCGTCACGGAAGCTCCGTCTCCGATTGCGCGTAAGCCCTTCACGCTCGTCTCAAAATCTCTGTTGACAACTACCTTATTGGAATAGAACTTGACCTCAACGCCGTAAAGCAGCGTTTCGTCACTCGCAAGCCCCGGCGTCACCTTATCGAGCGCCATGATCATCTCCTCGATATCCACCATAATACGGTGCGGGAACACAAGCGACAGATCGCCCGGCACGGCGTCCTTTAACGTCGGGATCAGATTGTTCCGGCAAAGGCGCTCCTCCGTCGTTCTTCTGCCCCGCTTGAAATCGCCGAAGGTCTGCACTAAGATCTTGCCGTCGCAGAGCATATTGGAAAGCTGTGCGATCTGCTTGCCGTACTCAATCGGCGTCTTAAAAGGCTTCGTGAAATTCTTGGACACTAAGATCGCAAAATTCGTATTGTTCGTCTTCAGCTCCTTCGACTTGTACGCATGTCCGTTGACCACGGCAAGCCCGTTGTCGTAATACTCTGTCGCAACCTCGCCGGACGGATTCGTACAGAAAGTACGCACCTTATCGTCAAATGTCGGCGTGTGATATACCAGCTTCGCCTCGTAGAGATTTTCATTCAAAAATTCCATGATCTCATCGCGGACTTCAACGCGCACACCCACATCGACCGTGCCGACCTGCGTCTCGATATCATGCTGCTTACAGATATGGGAGAACCAGTCAGCGCCTTCTCTTCCGACCGCGGAGATGACCTCGGGCGCCGTATACGTCTCGCCCTTGTCGGTGATGATTCCCTTCACCGCACCGTCCTCAATCAAAATATCCTGTACCATCGTGCCAAACTCCATCTCCACCCCTTCTTCCAAAAGGTGTTCCTGAAGCCTTGCATAGATCTTGTAGCCCTCTTCCGTTCCAAGGTGGCGGATCGGACACTCGATGAGCTTTAAGTTCGCATTGATTGCCTTTCTGCGGATCTCGCGGATCTCCTTCTCCTTGTCAACGCCGTACACCTTCGTGTCCGCGCCGAATTTCAGGTAAATATCATCCGACTCTTTTAAGAGCGCGACCGTCTCGTCGTAGCCCAAAATCTCCGGCAGATTGCCGCCGACATCCGGGGAGAGAGAAAGCTTTCCGTCGGAAAATGCTCCCGCTCCCGCAAATCCGGTCGTGATCGAACAAGGCTTGCAGCCCACGCAGACCTTGGTCTTTCGCTTTGGGCATTCACGCTTCTCGATCCTTCTTCCCTTCTCGATCATAAGAACCCTCATATCCTTCTTCGCGTGAATCAGCTCATACGCGCAGAAAATACCGGAAGGTCCGGCCCCGATTATAATCACATCATAATTCTTCATTTAAATCCTCCTGTCAGAATAAAACATACTTGTCTTTTCCTCATTCCGCCTTTTTTAAAAATTGGCGGACTACGCCTCCACGATCAGATATCTGCCGTCCGGCAGCGCGAACACCTCCGCCGCATCCGCAAGTTCTTCCCTGCTCATGCCCGCAATGTCCGCTCCTTCTTCTTTAAAATACTCCCGTACTTCCTTCAGATTCTTAACTACAACCGCCATACAGTCTTCCAGAAATGCTTCCGCCTCCTCGCGGTTCTCTGCGACCGTCTCCTTAAACAGCTTCCCCTGCTGCTCTAAAAAAGCGTCAAGACAGACTTCATCGTACATATTCCTTCCCCCCTCACCATAAATAAAGGTCTATTCCAAGCTTTTTTAACTCCCGGTAGACCGCCGCCACCGGAAGCCCTACAACATTATTATAGTCACCGTCGATTTTGTCAATATAAATCGCACATTTTCCCTGAATTCCGTATGCCCCCGCCTTGTCCATCGGCTCGCCCGTCGCGATATAACGCCGGATCTCCTGCTCGTCCAACCGGCGCATCACAACGTCCGTTCTCTCATGGAAGGTAAGCTCGCCCGACTTCCCGGATGCCGCGAGCAAAATAATCGAAACGCCCGTATACACCATATGCGTATTTCCCGAGAGCATAGAAAGCATCCGAAACGCATCCTCCTCATCTTTCGGCTTCCCCAGAATCTCTCCACCGTACGCCACGACCGTGTCCGCGCCGATCACCATGATATCCTGCGGCGTCACAAGCTCCTTATGCGCTGCCCCATACGCCTTTACCATCCCGGCGACCTCCCGCGCTTTCTGGCTGGCGAGTTCCTCCACGGCCTCGTCCGGTATCCTTTTTGTGATGATCTCCTCTCCCTTTGCCGGGCAAACCTCAAATTCCAGCCCGATTTGTTCTAAAAGTTCTCTTCTCCGCGGAGATGCGGAAGCTAATATGATCTGTCCCATGGTTCCTCCAGACTTTATTTTCAGAACATCTGTTCTATTTTCCCACATATTATAATATCATATCCCATACGTTTCGTAAAGAGTCCATTTGTTGAGTTCCCACAGTCTTATTTTGCGCATTATTCGGAAATATTCTGTTCTTTTTTATTCTCTATTTTTTACGATATTGATTCGGAGACAACCCAGTGTATTTTTTAAACATTGTGGAAAAATATGTGAAATTATCAAACCCGACTGCCTCCGCCACATCGCTGACCCGCTCTCCTCTTTCCAGCATCCTTTTTGCTTCCTCTATCCTGCATTCCGCAATCGTATCCTTGATATTTTTTCCTGTCTGTTTTTTATAAGCTTTGGATAAATACTCCGGCGCCAGATAAAATTGCTCTGCAATTTCTGTACGTCCAATGTTTTCTTTGTAATGTTCTTTTATGTACTGATCTATTTTCTCACTCAGACTATAGCTTTTCTGCACGCTTTCCTCATAATTATAGGTACAGTCAATCAGGTAATTTGTCCATCGTATCATATCAATAACCGACTGAAAGGCCTTTTCTCCCAACTGAATCAGGTTTTCATCCGCGAGAAGCCCCGTTGCCTGTATTCCTTTTTTTCCAAGATAAGTATAAACCACCTGCAGAATTTCCTCTTTTCCACGTTTTAAGACTTCATTATTCAACGTCTTATCAAAAGCCCTGTCATTCAGCATCTCTTTCAGATAACTTAAGATTTCCATTTTCTTTTTTTCTGTAAAATACTGCTCTAATTTATCAAACGCAAAAACAGACCTTACTCCCTCTTCTGTTCCTGTACTATCTTCTTCATGAAAATAAGAACCATAATACGCTACGTTTCTTTCAATCAGGTTCTGTTCCTCATGAAATGTCTGATATATCTCATATATTTTACATGGTCTGCTGATACAGATCGTTATTTCAGAGGAAAACATCTTCTTAAAATCCTTCCGCAGTTCCTCGCAGCACCGGCTCAGTTCCTCTCTGTTTTTTACAGAAGATACCGTAGCCACAAGATAATAATCATCATAGTCCATAGAAACAACAGAATGATTATCCGGATTGCCGCAAAAAATTTCGGAATGTATATTTTCCACTACAAAAAGCATCAAATCCGGACTCATTTTTTCCCGATCCTTTTTTATTCCGGTAATTTTTGACACAATCAGGCAGTAGGATACCTCTCTCTCTATCTCCAGCTTTCGTTTTTCAATTTCGGATGCGATCACTTCCTCTTTTCCTGCAATGTGACCGGATAATAACTGGCTCCAGAAAGAAATCTGAAGCTGTCTCTGATTCTCTTTTACCCATTTCCCATATTCGCTGTTTTTCTGAAGCTGCTGCTCTTCTTTGCGTTTCAGAATAATTTTTTTTAGCGCTACCTCCATCACATTGACATTAAACGGCTTCAGCAGATATTCAGAAGCCTGATACTTAATTGCATCCGTTGCATAGTCAAAACTTTCATGACAGGTAAGAAGCAGAAATTCCCCTGACAGTTTTTGTTCCCTGAACCACTCCAGAAGATCAATTCCGGACCCCTGCGGCATCTCAATATCGCTGATTACGATATCGATACTCTGTTCTAATAAAATTGTTTTTGCAAGACTGATATTATAAGCAGTATATGTCCCTGCGATTCCCAGCTTTTCCCAATCTATGGATTTCTGAATCACATCTACCGTCGCAATATCATCATCTACAATCAAAACCTGCATTCTCGTTTTCCTCTTCCTCTTTTATTAGAATCAACAACTGTATTCAGTCTAATTTTATCTGTTTTTGTTCTTTCATTTCTTGAACTGCATGCTCTGGAATCCAAAATGTATTCTTACATCCATGGGGTTTGATATTACTGATAGCAAACAATCCTTCCCTCTCATACATAAGCTCTATCATACGCTTTACACTCTGCAAGCCTACACGTTCCCCATTTTTCGAGATCATCGTTTCCTGACACGAAAAGGCATCCATCACCTCATTCGGATATCCTTTTCCATCGTCCTCAATTTCAAGAAGCAGCATTTTCTCTCCATGTAACTCTGTCTCGCTCGCTTTAATTAAAATTGTAAGCATCTGCTCCACATTTACAGCATATTTATACTCATTTTCAATAATCGTATGAATTATCATCTGCGGAATTTTCCATTGCCCCAGCCCCGGTGCAATGTCTATATAATAAAATACACAGCCCGGGTATTTCAACTCCTGCATTTCAAAATAATTTCTTACATGCTGGACTTCCTCCTCCAGAGAAACCGTATGAAGTCCGGAGCGAAACATATATCTGATATTTTTGGACAACGCGCTAATATATTTCTCAATTTCCGAATTTTTCCCCTGCTGATTTAAACTGGAAATGGTCGTCATCGCATTTAAGAAAAAATGAGGTCTTATCTGAAGTTTTACACATTTCAATTCTGTTTCCTGCAAATCAATCTGTTTCTCATAACTTTGAATTTTCAGTCCCAAAATCTCATCCATTAATCGATTAAAGGTATCTTTTAATAACGCAAACTCTTTGCTTTTGTAATCTTCCTTTATTCTAAGCTCATAATCTCCTTTTTGGAGCTCTTCCATGCTTTTTTGCATATGACTCATCGGTGTTATCATTTCTTTTCTCAAAAAATTAATCAGACTACCCGAAAACCCGACAAAAACCAGAAAAGCAATCAATACCAGTACCATATTCCAACGAATCTGTCCGAAAAACGCTGACATACTGGTATATGCCGACATCTGTAGTTCTCCGTCCGCCAACGGATACCTGGTTTCATATATCCAGCGGTCTACCTGCGATTCATCTAAAACATTCCCGGTCTCATAGGAAAGTAATTTCTCCCCGAATTCTCCCCACACCTGCTCCTTTTCGTCTTTTAAAAGAATGGAAATATTTTTCAGATCATTTTCTGTGGCATTTTCCATAAAATGACTCACCGAAATAAAAATCCCTGCCGCTCTCCCCTGCCATACATACATTTTATATACGTAGCTTTTCGCTCCGATTTGTGTAATGCTCCACTCTGCCTTTGCCCGTTCTTCCCCCGCCCTTTCAATTGTAAAGCGGCGCAATGCTTCTCTTTCATCATAAAAAATCTTTGCGTTCGCATAATCCAGGCAGGTTGCATAAGTACTCTCCGCAATCACGACAGCATCCACATAGCGATTATAAGTAACCTGCTGCTGTATTAATTCCTTTATTTTCACGGATGCATAATATCTGTCTGTCTCCCTTTCACTCTGCAGCATATCATAATCTTTATTTTTATAAATAAGCTGTTCTAACAGCATATCAGCATTATCCAGTTTATTTTGAAGTTCCCGCCCATAAAGCAGCATCAGATTGTCGCTGCTTGTCTGAAGATTATCCAAAGTGGTATAATAAGAGACAAAAAATGTAAGAAAAAATATACTTACCAATAAAACACATTGTATTCTCAGCATAAAAACAGTGCGGCTGATCAATGACCTTTTTTTCATAATATAACCCCCGACTCTTCCAAATAAAGTATCCGCCCAAAACTGTTTTCATCTAATATTCGATTCCAATTTCCCTATATTCCAACAATCTTGCCTTTCCCATTGGAAGTTCCGTATATTTTCCTTCCATTGTCCCGTTTAAAATTCCATCTGCAGCTTCCAAAAAATCTTTTATGATCTGCTTTTTCACCGGTTTGTCATGATGCCCCGGCCATGTTATGTCATATTCCTGCCGCCTGTCCCAAAGACACTGTATCGATTCCCGATACGTGAAGATTGATGACGCATATTCCATCTGCAAAAGTACGTGTGCCTTACAGCAGGTATCCCCTGTAAACAGCCATCGTCTTTCTTTGTCTAAAAAACAAACGGAACCTACGGAATGTCCCGGTGTCGGAATTACCTCTACCGTCCTCTTTCCAAGCTCAAATACCATATGTTTTGTAAAATATAAAAGCTCTCCCTTTACAGGAAAGAGCTCTTCTTTTGTAAAAATATTTCTCATATTTAATTCGCTATGCACATGATATAATACTTCATCTTCTTTTGCAAGCCACACTTCGTTAAACGCACCCGTTCCACCAATATGATCTACATGACCATGTGTAAGCGCCACTCTGATCGGACGGTCTGTCAACTCTTTGCAGATCGTATAAAGCGGTATTGCGCCCAAACCTGTGTCTATCAGCAGCGCTTCTTTTTCTCCTTCAAGAAGATACATATAAACACTCACATTGTCATCGTACTCTTCGATTATCCATGTATGCTCATCCAATTTCTTTTCCTGATGTTTCATATTGGCTTTTCCTCCCTATCCTTCCGGAATCAGCATCTTATCCTTTGTGCCTTCTTTTATGCCCGCCAAAAAAGAAAATGCAGGGTCCATCATCCTCTCCCAGTAATCGAATTCATGATCACCATGGCCTTCCCGATATTGATGCAAAACATGATGCTCCCTCAGTGTTGTTTCCAACTGCCAAACTGCCCGGTACACCGCCCTGTCCTCTTTCCCACAGCACAAAAACAATTCCGGTCTGTTTTTAACTCCTTCTTTTGTCCATTCCACCGCAAGATTTGTGTCGCCGCTGTAATAGTTCTCCCTGCTTTTAAAAATCCCCTGAAACTGTTCTGCTGAAAATCCGGGAGCCTCCGTCTCTGCCAAAAGCATATACGCATCCGCCGCCGGAGAAAATGCCGCCACCTTGGAAAATGTATCCCTATATTTCATTCCGTTATACAGAGCGCCATATCCTCCCATGGAAACGCCTCCGATAAAAGTGTCCTCTCTTCTCTCTGATAACGGAAGCATATTTCTTGTGACCTCCACCAGTTCCTTTCCAACATAGGTACTGTAAAACGTCATTCGATCCGGCATATCCTGATAAAATAAATTTTCACCATCCGGCAGGACAATCGCTATTCCCTTTAACTCGGACTGGCTGCGCAAGCTCAGATATGTGATCAGTTCTGTCGCAGTTGCGCTATAGCCGGGCAGCAGATACAATGTCCGGTATGGCGGCTCCCATTGTCCGCCTATTCCGTCGGAAGGCAAAATTACTTTTACTGATACACCACGCATTAATGCCTGCGATTTGTACTCCAATTGTAAAAATGCCATATTTGTTTTCCCCTTTTAAAACTATATTTTCGGCTGTTTAAAAATCAATTGTGCAAAGTCCCGAATACACATGCGCCATACGTTCCAGTCATGTGTCCCCGTATATATCTTCCGAATATGTGCGATTCCCTTTTCTCCAAGAACCCTGTCATCATGTTCAAAATTCTCCCAAAAAGGATCCTTGTCCCCCATCGCACGGAAAAATACCGGGAATTCTTTTGCAAAAGCTTCCGCATCATTTAAAATTTTCATATGTTCGTTATTTCCCGGTCCACGCTCGACCTGATCCAGGAGACTGCCTTCGATGATGTTGGTAACAAATCCGCTGAACACACCAAGTCCGCTAAAATATTCCGGATGCATGAAACCCGTGATACTTGTCTGCAAGGAACCCATCGAAAGACCCGCCATCGCTCTCATATTTTTTGTTTTTCCGACGCGGAACTTTTTCTCAATATACGGAATAATATCCGTCAGCAACTGTTCTTCAAATAATCTGAAGTCAACCACGCGTTCTCCCTGCCCGTTGCTTGTCTGAACCATTCCATTGCCCATAACAACGATCATAGGCACCGCCTTTTTTTCTGCAATAAGATTATCTAAAATAAAATTTACTTTTCCTGACGCCGTCCATCCGATTTCATTTTCACCGTGTCCATGCTGCAGATAAAGTACCGGAAAATCCCGGTCTTCCTCCTCATAACAATATGGAGTATATACCATGCAGCTCTCCCATTCCCCGGTAACCTGCGAAAAGAAATACTCTCTCCTGACGCTTCCATGGGGTACGTCTTTTATCTGATAGAAGTCTTCCCCTTCCATTTCAAGCGCAACATAATTATAAGGACGGCTATAACCATAGGTAATGGGCAGCAACGGCGTAAGCACCGCCGCATCGTCGATCAAAAGCTGCACATAATGAATCCCCAATCTTACCGTATATTCCGTTCTCCAGATGCCGTCTTCATCCATGGTACACGGATGCTCCGTTTCCTCTATTATAAAAGCCACTTTTTTTGCATCCGGCGCCTTAATCTGAAGGAAATAGCGCTCTCCTTCCTTTTTCAGAACCGGAACCTGATTTTCCCATAATAAGACGCTGTCAAATCCAAGCGGCTGCTCATTTATATTGTAATTCACAACTCCTTTACCTCCCCTTTGGGATTTGTTTCTGTAATTCGGAAAGAATAGTCTTTCAGATTTGCATCCAGGCTTGCTTTGTATCCTGCGTTCCGCCATATAAATTCTATGTTATTTCCCTCCGACCTTACAGAAATGCTGCTCTCGGAAGAAAATGCCAGACAGCTGTTACGGAAACGCAGTAAATCAAGTTGACGCTTTACAACCGGCCGCTGTAATCCTGCTTCCATCTGTTCTACGGTCAGATTGGTACGGTTAATCTCCTTATGTCCCCCCGCACCCGCGCGTTTCACTGCCTCATGATCATTTGCGCCCACGAACAGATCTAAATACCATATCTGAGGCTTTCCAGGCATAAAAAGCTGCAGTGCCCTTGCAAGAAGCATTTTCCTCTCATCCTCTCCCAATGCACTATAATACGTGGCATTTACCTGATAATACATATTCTTCTGCCCATGCAGATCTTTTACATAACCGCCTCTCGCCACGACAATATCTATTAAATTCTGTATCCGCTCTTCCGGCAGCAGACCTTTTAAATCAAGGAGCGGAATCCCGTCATGGCATCCCAGCATATTTACAGTGCGGATATTTTTTTCAACCAATTCTTCCGCCCAGCACGCAAGACGGTCTCCATTTTGAAATTCCAATGCGTCGATAATCAGTCCCGGCAGGAAAAAGTCATAAGTCATATAGCCTTTTTCTGCAATCTGCGCATAGTTTTTCTCACTATAGCTTGCATGAATCTCCGGAAGCAATGTGAGATTATATTTATCCGCCAGCTTTCTTACTTTTTCTAACAGATCCCATGTTCCCGGCTCATTTAAGAAGTTCTTTTCTCCCGGCTCCTTGGGTGCATACGCAAATGCATCCAGACGCACAATCTTTGCCCCGTAACCGGCAAGCGTTTTTAATACGTCGTCATAATATTCCCATACCAGCGGAGATTTGATATTCAGATCCATCTGTCCCAAATACCTTCGGCCGTTTTCCATATAATCACAGATTTTCTGAATCTGTTCCTCTGAGAGGAATTTTGTAACATATGCCGTCCCTTTATCCCGCATAATCTCCTGCGGTTTCTTCCCCTCCGAAGTACCTTCATTCATCGCCTCCGCCAGAGAAAGTGCCTCCGTATACTGCAGACCCGCCGCCTTCATCAGATCCTGTGCCGTTACCGTGCGGTAATTTACCTCCTGGTAAAATGTATTCCAATACGGAACATCTTTTCCGTCCGGAAACCTTACCATCAAAATAGGAAGCCCCGGTTTACGAAAAAACATGTCCTTAAGATACTTCTCTTCCGGCTGTATATAGCCTTCTTCTGTCATTTCGCCGCAGCCGTCCCAAAATTTATTCCAGTCAATAAAAAAATCACGGTACTTGGACTTGTCTCCGTTCTCAATAATATCCTGAAACTGTCCGGATAAAACAGATGCATGATTAAGAATAAAATCCAGCTTTAAATCAATACCAAGTGATTCTAACTTATCCAATGCCGCTTTTGATGCCAGCATCTTATTTAAAGAATAATCGATTACGGAAAACCCCCGGTCCAGATCTGTATGAAACAGACTGGGCAGGATATAACAGGAAGTGAATGCTCCCTCTAATTCCGGTTTCCGTAAAAAATCAGCAATATCATCTAATGTTCCACCCATACTGTCCGGGTACGCATTAAGCATTGATCCGATGTTCATTTTCCTGTTCTCCCCCTGTATTCTACCGCCCCGCATCCATCTGTCTGCAGTAATCTTCGTAACTTAACAATTCCCCGCTTTTGGAAATAATTATTTTTGCTTTTTTCGCCTGCTTCTCCAACATTGCCTGTTCCAATTCCAAAACCATCATTGTAAACGGACTGTCCGTTGCACCGTCTCTGTTTCTTGCCCTTCGATGTGCCAAAGTTTCCTGCGGTGTACTGTTTAGTAAAATCGGAATATCCACGCCTTTATAATAATCACTGTTTCCATGTGTCCACTCAATGATCAGAACCTGTGTCTGCGAAAAGTCTACGTCTTCATACCACAGTTCCGTCTCTGTGCGCCCCATCCGTCTTAACCATATCTTATCGGCGCCGTTCTTAAACTGCCTTACAATTTCTTCTATTTCTTCAAATCCGATTTCCCGGCACGATCCCAGATAGCCTTTTAGTCCTTCTCTTCCGTTTCTTACATAGGATTCATACCATGGATATTCTTTTACATGACAGGCATTCGCATCGTTCCCCTGCTCTTGAAATTCATGGATGATCTGAAAATGTTCTGCATTAAGCGTATTCTCTTTCACCATTCCTCTTATCGCACTTTCCCGGAATACCTGAAGCCTCTCCGCATCATTATATACAGGGATCCTATGCGGATAATTGTCACCCGACAATGTATAGCTTCCAATGCCTGCCTGTGTTAAATAAAAAGATAACAAAGACGCTATTTCCGACTTTCCAACACCGGAACCGCCGCAAACAGTGAGCACTACCTTTCCGTTTTCTGCCTTTTCCGACGTTTCTGTCAGCATTGGGAGCAATTCCCTAAAGATAACGTTTGCCTTCTGTATGTGATTCTGATTTATTTCTACTTTATCCCCCGGCATATCGCCATGTGTGATATCTTCCGGAATTACCGGCGGCTCCCAATCTGCTGCGCCCTTTATAATCTCCGCAATTGTTTTCATTCGTTTCACATCTCCTCTGCTTTTCTTCTTATTCACACTTTCGATTTTACAAGTAGAACCCTATTTTTACTCAATCGCAAGCATCCACTTAATTGCCGGTTCCAGATACTGGTTCCAAAACGTCCAGTCATGAATTCCGGTGCTTTCCTTATAGGTGACATCCACGCCTTCCTTTAACAGGAAATCTCTGAATTCACGATTTTCATTTATAAGAAAATCCTCCGCTCCACAGGCCATAAAAATCGGTTGAATTGTATCGCCCTTTTTCTTCCTCTCTGTGATCAGATATTCCGGATTATTTTCACTGGTATCTAACTGATCCAGATCTCCAAATATCTGCGTATAATAATCATAGTCCGCAATACCGTTATTTGTTCCGGGTTTCATTCCCTTTATTCCATTTACAATCAATGCAGAAGACAGACCGAACATCTTTCCAAAGCGTTTCGGATATTTTAATGCCGTATGGATTGCCCCGAAACCGCCCATAGACAGTCCTCCGATAAAGTTATCCTCCCTCTTATCGGATAGACCAAATGTTTTTTTACAATAATCCATTAATTCTTCAGCGGTAAATGTCTCATATGCACGACCGGTTCCCTTCCCATTCAGGTAGAAACTGTTCTCCCCGGAAGGCATCACAACAGCCAGATTATATTTGACAGCCAGTTCCTGAATCAGACTTCCCGCAAGCCAATCCGTTGTGCTTCCCGAAAATCCATGAAGCAAATAAAGTGTTTTTACCGGTCTGTCATAATTTGTATTTCCGGCAATCATTTCCGGTGGCACGTCATTCGGCAGAATGACGTGAAATGAAATGATTCTGCTCAGTGCTAATGAATATGTATTTACCTGTAATGTTGACATGTTCTTCTCCCTTCTAAACGCTAATCTGAAAAAATATGGATTGTGATTCCGGCTTCCCTTGGGGTTATCGTCCCGAATAACCGCGCCCGTTCCATCCAGCTTAAACATGTACTGTCTGTAATAATTTCAGGAATCGTTGTTTCAACCATTCCATTCTTATTTACTTCCCCTTTATTTTCAATAAAGATCCTGCATGCTTTTTCTTCCTTGTCTATTCCTTCCAATATGTATCTTGCCGATAATCTCCTTGCCTGTGGATAACATTCCTTCTGACAGTCCACGCCTCCGGGAAGTATCTTCCCTTTAAAATTTTCGCAGTCACAATACCCATCAAATGTAACCACTGCCACTTCTGCTGTTTTCCCTTTTACCGCAAATGTTTCTGCAATATTCACTTGGATCGTTAATATTTCCTGCATACTTTTCCTCAATATTTTTTATTGTCCCCGCTTATGAAATGTAAATAAACGGCTCTTTTGCATCTACAAATAAAACCGGTATCTCCCCCGCAATACTCTTAAGCCATTCCGGCAGATGTTTCATTCCCCATTCTTCACTTCGTTCATGTCCTAATACCAGCATTCCCTTGTTCATTCCAAGCTGCGAGGCATCTCTTACATATGCGGACAGCGTCCACTCTGTGATATCCCCGCAAATTGCTACATCTACATTCCCGTCACGCATCTGTCTCATTGGAAGATTTTCTTCTCCAAGCCCAAGACTTCCTCCTCCAACTAATACGCTCACACGTTTTACCGGCATTGCCGGATTTCCCACCAGCTGAACAACCTGCATATCCATTTTTTCCTGAAAAAAATGTGCCAATTCTTCCAACGATGTCGCCGGCAAATCATAGATTGCTCCAAACCAGCTTAATTCACCTTCTGCTTTTACACGATATTTCCCCCAGCCCAATTCTTTATCAAAACCGCGGTAGATTCCGTCCTCCGCCTCCATATGCATATGGTCATGGAAACGCCATATTGCAATCCCATGTTCTTCAATCAGACGTTTCTTTTGTAGATACACAGGATCATTTTCCAGCCAGTCCGTATTATCCGCACCGGAAAACCACGTTGGCTCATGTGTAATAATAAAATTTGCCCCTGAATCAATGGCTTTCTTTATCACATCTACCGTTGCCATAAACGTTGTGACAACACCCGTAATCTCCATGTCCCAATCTCCGGTCATCAGGTGATCGCAGGTCTTTTCCTCCGGGAGCCGCTCCACTCCCGTTTTCTTTATTATTTCATCTACAAATTCTTTTACTTTCATATGTTCCCTCTCTAACCCTTTACCGCTCCGACAACAACACCTTTTACCAGATATTTCTGTACAAACGGATAAATTAACATAATTGGCAAAATACCAATGACCGCCATCGCCATTCGAATAGAGGTTCCCGGCAGATCAACGGAACCGGTTCCAAGTAATGCCGCATTGGAATTAGACCGCAATGCCTGGATATTATTCATAATTTTCATCAATAACTGCTGAATACTATATAATTTTTCATCGTTAATATAGTACAATCCATTCGTCCAGTCATTCCAGTAGCAGATGCCTGTAAATAAACTGATCGTTGCAACCGTTGGAACTGCTAAAGGAAGCATCACTTTGAAAAAAATCTTCATCTCAGACGCCCCATCCAACTGGGCAGCTTCAATCAATGAATCCGGAACGCTGTTCTGAAAATAGTTTTTTACCAGAATAACATTAAATGCCGTTATCAGATAATTTGGTATCATGAGCGACAATATCGTGTCCTTAATATGAAAGAACCTTGTCCACATAATGTAGGACGGTACAATTCCTCCATTAAACAGCATCGTAAAAAATACGAAAAATGCTAATATATTCCTGTACTTAAACGATTTTCGTGATATAGGATAGGCAAGCATTGTTGTAAGCATTACACTGAGCGCCGTTCCGACAAATGTTACAAAAAAGGAAACACCGTATGCCCTTACGATCATAGCCCCCTGTTTTACCATGTAATAGTATGCATCCAGACTCCAGCCTTCCGGCCAATAGGAATAACCGTTTCGTATTAAAGATGTCTCTGATGAAAATGATGCAATTATAATCAAAAGGATCGGCAGCATTGCAATTATTACCAGCAATGTAAGAATGACCGTTGCTGCCCGGTTAAAACTTTTACTTTCCGTCATTTCTTTCCCTCCTAGAATAATGCATTATCAGAATCTACTTTACGCACGATCGCATTTGCAAGTAATACAAGAACAAATCCTACCACCGATTGATAGAAGCCTGCCGCTGCAGACATACCGACGTCATTTAGTTCCATCAGACCACGATATACATAAGTATCAATTGTCTGTGTTACATTAAACAATGCACCGGAATTCTGTGGTACCTGATAGAACAGTCCAAAATCAGAATAGAAAATTCTTCCGATTGACATTAATGTCAATGTAATGACCGTTGGCTTTAACATTGGCAATGTGATCTTAAAAATCTGCTGTATCTTTGTCGCTCCGTCAATCGCTGCCGCTTCATAAATTGACTTGTCAATTCCTGATATACTCGCCATATATACAATTGACTGATATCCCATGTTTTTCCACAGAAATACAATAATGATAATCGCCGGCCACGCTCCGGTATAGGAATACCATGAAATCGGGTTCATCCCAAGCCCTGCAAGGATCGTGTTGTTAATAAAGCCGGTATCCGCATTCAAAAATGCATACGCAATGAATCCGATCACAACCCAGGATAACAGGTTCGGCAAAAGCAATGCCGCCTGAAAAAATTTCACTCTCGTTTTTTTCCCAAGCTCACACATCATGACCGCAACCGCAATTGCCACGATTGTTCCAATGATAATAAACGCCACATTATACAAAATGGTATTTCTCGTCATAACCCAGGCGTCTTTGGTCTTAAACAGAAATTCAAAGTTCTGAAAACCGCACCAGTCGCTTCCAAATACGCCTTTTTTCAAGCTGTAATTTTTGAATGCCAGGAAAATACCAAACATCGGCACATAGTTATTGATTAGTAAATATATGATTCCCGGCAATGCAATCATAAATAGTGGCAGATTTTTAAACTTTCTTTTTGAGCTTTTTACAATTGCCTTTTCCATCCTGTTATCCTTTCTTATCTCTTAGCTATCCTTACTTCTGTTCTGCTACCCAGGCATCCAGCTGCTCCTGTTTTGCATTCAATACGTCCTGATATCCTGCATCATTCAATGCATTTACAAATTTCTCAATTTCTGTATCCGGATCTAAGCTGCCGCAGATCAGTCCTGGCAGATACTGTGAAATTACATTTTTAACCGCAGTATACTGGGTCTTTACGCCGCTTGAGTCAAAGGTGAATCCCATAGCCGGAGACGTCTTTGCCGTTTTATTCTGCTCCAATTCCCAATCAAGAGATTCCGGATTTGTTCCTGCCGTCGGATACATTAAGAAGAAGTTTCCTAAAGTACCGCAGCTCAACTGCGCTGTGTATGGTACGGTGGTAGAATCTTCCCCTTCCGGATAAGAAACCGTTCCATCCTCATTTAATACATAGTCTCTTCCTTCTACGCCGTAAATCAACAAATTAATGATATCTGCATCTGTATAAGTAAGATTTAAAAACTTCATTGCTGCTTCCGGCACATCTGTTGTAGATGCGATCATCCAGCTGACGGAATTCAGATCGCCGGTGGAAAGATATGCGTCGCCAATAATCTTTGCTCCAATCGGATAATTTCCACACTGTGCCTGAAGGGATGCCGCTGTATCTGCTTCCGGATAACTGTATGCTGCAAGATAACAGAAATAATTGCCGGAACTCATGGTCTCTGCTGCCGCGCTTGTAGTTGTCGCCGCATCCTGCATAACCAGTCCCTCATTATACCAGCTTCTTACAAGTTCACATTTTTCTCTAAACATATCCGTAGAATATAAATCCGTTACTGTAAGGCTGTCTCCGATCAGCACGCCTACCGGGCTGTACATGTCGTCTGTCAGGAAATCCACGTCACCGTAATTTACAGATACCCCGATTTCGCCTGTCTGTACCGGAGCTAACGGTATCATGTCAGGATAAGCTTCCTTTACCTTCTGCAAAACCTCCGTCATATCTTTCATATCAGAAACCCCGTTCATATCAATTGCAAGTTCATCTGCAATATCCTGTCTGTAAACGACCATCGGCGTCAATGCTACCGGCTTCATTGTAGGAACGCCGTAAATGCTGCCGTCCTTTGTACATGCTGCAAGCCATTCGTCTCCAACTGTTTCCACAATTCCCTCTCCGCTTTGATTCAGCAGTTCTGTAAGATCATACGCCATATCAGTCGCTACGTAATTGTTGAAATCACCCAGCGACTCGTAAATGTCAATTTTTTCTCCACCCTGTAATGACAAGCTTACTTTACTGGAATACTCCGAAATCGCGATCGGCATTAAGGTGATCTCCGCTCCGATTTTTTCTCGTGTGATCTTATTGATTTCCTCTTCCACAACGTCCAGGTCTTCTTCCGTCGGAATATTATTAAACGTACAATATGCGTAAGTTACCTGATCATAATTTCCGTCCTCGGCTTTTGTTTTGCTTTCCGTGCCGCTCACAGAGCCGGAATCGTCTCCGCCGCACGCAGAAAGCCCAAGCGTCATTGCGGCTGCCAATAAGGCTGCTAAAACTCTTTTGTTTTTCATTGAAAAACCCTCCTCGTTTTTTTTGATAGCTTGAGTTTATCAAAATTTTATTTCTCTTTCTTTTAAAAAAAAGATACAAACTTTAAAAAAAAAGAGAATCTAAATATGATATGCCCTCTTCCAGTCTGTCGCTGCCTGCGCAACCCCGATACTTTCACCCGTTAGAGTTCGCCCATGCCGGACGAACAAAAAAAAGCGGGATATTTCCTATCCCGCTTATCTATCCGCCAACGCCTCTTTACGGCATCGGCGTTACATTGGAATACAGCACACGCATAGCATTTGCAAACTCTGTATCTTCATTCAGGTATTTCAGCCCCAGGGCGGCTGCATCCGCATACTGCCCCTGTTCCCTCTTATCCGCATACTCGGCAGACGCACGTTTCAAAATGTCCTCCAGCCGCTCACCGTACCCTTCGGGCAGAGTGACCGGCAGACCGGCTCTCCCGCCGAATACCTCGTCAATTTTCCACTTGCCTTCCTGCGCCCGTGCCGAGAACTTCAGACTGTCGGCAATATTATCAAAAGCCTGATCTAAATATTCCATATCCTCTTCCCGCGTCACTTTATGATACAGCAGTTTCCCGTTTTCATCGATTCCGTCAGAAACGTATACGTCGCGGAAACCGTCCGCGTAGGACTGCTGCAGCGCATCGTACTGCTTAGCATACGCCTTCATTCGAATGGAAATCAGATCGTCGATCGTGTAGCTTCCCTTTTCCTGCTTGACTGTATTTAAGGATTCCTGCATATCATCCCGCATCGCCCACAGGAAATCATCCGTCGGGTTCATTTTAAGCTTCGGAAGTATTTCCCGCATCCGCATGACTTCCAAGGCATCGATATGCCCCGGCATACTCTGCACCTGCCCGCGCAAAGCCGCCATGCCCTCTCTGGAAAATGTGACACTGTCCGCACGAATCTCCCTGTCCTTTAACTCCGGTATCACGTCCCTGATCTTTTTGGCATCCCCGCTTCTGACATATTCCTGCTGTTCCATGAGCTTATATGGGTCCACACTCTGTATTACCATGCCTTTTCCCTCCCCGTATTCTGCTTTTGGGCCTTCGCACACCGTTTTCTAAGCAAAAAAATCGATCGGTCTGTAATGTCTCTTCCAGGCCTCTTCCTGCTCCCGCTGCGCTTCCTCTGTCCTTTGTCTGGACAAATCCCCCGCCGTCTGCTCCGACATCCTCTCCGCTTCCCGCTCCGGCAGCTCTTTGCCTGCCTGTTCGGACAATTTCTCTGTCCTTTGCCCAGACAATTCCTCCGTCGTCTGCTCTGACAAGTCTTCCGTCGTCCGCTCTGACAATTCCTCCGCCGTCTGCTCTGACAATTTCTCTGCCTCCTGCTGCGCCTCTTCCAACACTTCGACGCTCCCTGGCATTTCCTCCAGGATTCCGTCTCCGGTTTCTCCCGTCTCTTTGCCTGCTTCTTTGGTCGCCTCTTTTTTTCTCTCCTCCGGCGTCTTTGGTTCCGTCTTTTTGGCGTTTTCGGCAATCTTCTCGCCCATCTCCTCGGCTTCGTCCGTGATATGGAACATCTGCTCGCTGTTATACGCCGCCTTTGCTGCCGCAATTTCATCCTCGTAGGTGTGGAACATCTTGAGCTTTCTTGCGATCTCTTCTACCGTATCGCATTTCACATTTTTCAGATTATCCTTCTGCTTTTCGAAAAAAGCGACCTGATTATTGCATTTCGCCTGTCGTTCCAGCTTTTCTTCCGTACTTTTTAACCCTCTTCCCGCAAACAGGTTCATCACGGGCAGGCTGTTATTTTGCTGTACCTTTATATTCATAGAAAACACCACCTTTGCCTGTTATATCGAAGCAAATTCGGCTTTTCCCCATCAAAATGTCGCAAATAAACCGTTTTTTGTCACGAATTTCAGTGGAAACCAAAATGCGGTGCAGGCTGTTTTCTACACCGCTATCACTTCCCCTAACCGGAAAGAATAAAGCAGGCGTTCCTTGACCCGGAGCTTCTTTTCGGTTCCCTTGTTAAAAATGCGCTCCAAAGCTTCCCCGTAAAGCTTCAACTGCGCCGCATAGCGCATCTTAAGCTGCTCTTGCGTATCGACGCGGTCGGTCTTATAATCAAGCACGACAATCCCGTCTTCCTCCACCCAGAATACGTCAATGATTCCCTGTATCAAGGTCAGATCACCGCTGTCGGCTCCAATGCTCTCATCCGTCTGCATCTCCCCGAACCCGAACGCTGCGAGTTCTTCCGGCGTGAACCCCATGACAAACGCCTTCTCCCGGTACAGACGACCGTTCTTCCCAGCCTCGCGCATCCGCGCACCGATATCCGACTGCAAAAAATGCTCTACAAGAGACAGCTTCACCAGCTTTCGCATTTCTTCGGTGAGCTTTCCGCTTGCTACCATCTGTGCTGTCTGTCCCGCCGCGTCCTGCTCCGACGCAAAATCGTAGCATTCCATCACACGGTGCACCGCCGTGCCGCGAAGCGCTCCCTGATTGACCTGCTCTTCTTCCCTCTCCATCCCGCGGACGAACGCTGGAACATAGGGAACGATTTCCTCTTGCAAAAAGGCGGACGTCGTTTCTTCTTCCTCCCGTTCCATGTACTCACGCATTGCGCGGTGTTTGAGTTCGGAAACGGAATACTTATTCTTCTGTTCCAGTCCGCTTTCATACGGATAGCGGAACGAGAACCGCGCATCCAGTTCGGCGACCGTTTTCGGATCGGCATGCACGGCGTCATCCATGCAGACCGCCTCGTCCATGACATCCGCCGTCTGCGCCTTGATTTCCCCGCTTACAAGCCCCGCCGCGGTAATGATCTGCACCGGATAGCGCTCTCCATAAGATACGACCGCGGGAAGCAGCCAGTCGAGATACCCCGCCGCGCCTTCCCTCACCGTATAAGGAAGCGGTGAAACCTGCGGTTCTCCTCTCTCTCCTTCCCCGTATGTTCCGCCGCACAGCCGCTCCAATTCCTCCGCCGCGTCCCCTCTCGTTCCTGTAAGAATCAGCTTCTCCTTCGCGCGGGTCAGCGCCACGTAGAGTACGCGCAGCTCCTCGCCAAGGTTTTCCAGATCGATCTGTTTTGCGATCGCGCGCTTTGCGATCGTCGGCACACCGAGCCGCTTCACGCCGTCCATGCAGTCTATGCCCATGCCAAGCTCCGGGTGGAGCACCATACGGCTCCTCACATCCTGCCTGTTAAAACGCTTCCCCAGCCCGCAGACGAACACCACCGGAAATTCGAGTCCCTTGCTCTTATGAATACTCATAATGCGCACGACGTCCTCATTCTCGCTCGTCATATCCGCCTCGCCGAAATCAACGTCATACTTCTGCAGTTCGTCGATATAGCGCACGAAATGGAACAATCCCTTGTAGCTTGTTTTCTCGAACGCGATCGCCTTCTCCACCAGCATCTGCAGATTCGCCCGTCTCCTGTTCCCTGCCGGCATCGCCGCCGCGTATCTGCCGTAGCCCGTCTCCTTCAGCAGAATTTCGATCAGCTCATGAATCGGCGTATCCGGGACAAGCTTTCGCAGTTTTTGATACATTATATAGAAATCATACAATTTCTTCTCATAACTGCACAGCCCGGCAAAATCGACAGTCTCTTCCAATTCCTCACACTTTTTCTGGACGCACCCGCAGAAGCTTTCCTCACGATCGTAAAGACGCAGCATCGCAAGTTCCTCATCCGTCATTCCCACGATCGGGGATCGCAGCACCGCCGCAAGCGGAATATCCTGTCTCGGATTATCGAGGATGCGAAGCATTGCCAGCACCGTCTGTACCTCCACCGCCGAGAAATACCCTGTCGCAAGAAGCGTGTGCGCCGGAATGCCCGCATCATTCAAAACGCCTGCGAACGCGTCCGCCCAGCCGTTTAGGCTGCGCAGCAGAATCACAATATCCGAGTAGCGGACATGCCGCAGCTCCCCCGTCTCCTTGTCCGTCACCTGCTGCTCCCGCATCATCCGTCTTATGCGCTCCGCGACCATCTTCGCTTCCAGAAGCTTCGGATCGCTCATGTCCACACCGCCTGCATTTTCCTCCTCCTCGAGCAGTTCATCCTTGCTGTCGAAAAGCAGGATTTCCGGCGTAAACATCCCCTCCGGCGCATCCGGGTAGACCGCCCCCGGATAGAGCGCTGCCTCGCTGTCATACGCCACGTTTCCGAGATCTCTCGCCATGATCCGATAGAAAATATCGTTCGTGCAGGAAAGCACTTCACTGCGGCTTCGGAAATTCTTATGCAGATCGATACGCTGTTTTTCGCTCTCCGCCAGCGAATAGGTGTCATATTTTTCCATAAAAAGCTCCGGTCTTGCCAGACGGAACCGATAAATGCTCTGCTTGACGTCCCCGACCATGAAAATATTATTCTTCCCGCGCTCCTCCGTCGAGATCGTCCGAAGAATCGTCTCCTGCACATGATTGCTGTCCTGATACTCATCGATCATGATCTCCGCATAAGTATCACGGAACTCCTCCGCCGCCTTACGCGGCTGCTTCGTCTCCCCGTCCACCAAAATGTCGAGCGCAAAGTGCTCCAGATCGTGGAAATCCACGAGATTTCTCCGCCGCTTCTCCGCCGCGAACGCATCGGCAAACAGCTCCGTCAATCGGACAAGCTCCCTCGCAAAGGGCGCAGTCTTTCGAAGCGTCTCCGCCATCAGCTTGGGCGCGCAGTAAAAATACTGCTCACTGAGCTTTTTTACAATCTTCTTCGCGCCGTCCCGAAGCTCCTTCACACGCGAAAGCTTATCCGCGTCCCCGTCAAACCCGCGGCTGGACGGAAGCCTGTCGTAGGTGAGCGCTTTTATTTTCTCATAAAGGGACAGATAATCTTCGCACGCCGCAAGCGCCTCGTATTTTTCCCTGTCCGAAGAAAGCGCCGCCTCATACATATAAGGTCCGTCGTCCGCCGCCGCCAGGATAAGCGCCTGCTTTGTCTGACGCACAAGATCGGTAAAGACCGCCCGCACATTCGCGACTAACGGCTCCATCCACGCTGCGTCCAAAAGCTCCTTTGCATCGGCGGGCTCGTACCCGCGCACGCAGCCGTCGAGCCATTCCTTCGGCCACGGATAGCTTCTGGAAAATTCATAGAGCGCAAGGATCATCTCTCCCGCCTTTGCATCGCTCCGCCCTGCGGCATACCCTTCCATAAATGCGGTAAACTCCGGGCGGCGTTCCTCATAATTAGAGAGCAGAACTTCTTTTAACACATCCTCGCGCATGAGCTTTAACTCTCCCTCATCCCCGATTCTGAAATTCGGCTCCAAATCGATTTCATGAAAATGATTCCTTATGACGTACAGACAGAAGCTGTCGATCGTGGTGATCTGCGCATTGTGAATAAGCGTAATCTGCCTCTGCAAATGCTCATTTTCCGGCTGCTCTAAAAGTGCCTTCTCGATCGCCGCGCTGATTCGCTCGCGCATCTCCGCCGCCGCCGCGTTCGTAAACGTCACGATCAAAAGACGGTCGATATCCACGGGATGTTCCCCCTCGGTGATCCTTTTGATAATGCGCTCGACCAAGACCGCCGTCTTGCCGGAGCCTGCCGCCGCCGATACCAGAATATTCCGTTCTCTCAAATCAATGACCTGCTGCTGTTCCCTGGTCCACGTAACGCCCATTATTTCTCCTCTCTCATCCGCTCAAGAATCGCGTCCTCGCTGTCAAATTTCTCCAGTTTCCGATACGCAAAGCCCGATAAGCGCGGATCGAACCCGCACACCATATGATACGGGCAGTAATCGCACCCCGTGCGGTCGGAAAGCTCGTACGGACGCACCGCGACGTCGCCGTCCATGATCCGCCTGCCCGCATCCCCGATCGTCTGTCTTACATACTCCGACATCACTTTAAAATCCTCTCCGCTTGCCGTCTTTGAAGTCGCCTTTAACGAACCGTCCGTCTTTTCCGCGACCGGAATCACCGACGAGCTTCCCGCAAATTCGGTGTCCATTGCACGGTAAATTTCCTGCTCCTCATTCACCAGACCATTTAACTTCAACTGTGTGAGCACTGCCTGTCTGATTTCTTCCTCCGATTCCGTTCCGTTTCCGTCCACCATCGGATTCTCAATGTGATAGTAAAATATGCCCGCCGTCTCCGCCGTCTTCCCCGGATGCCGCTTCTCCACCAGTTCAAGCGCGGCGTTCAGGTAGACCACAAGCTGGAGCTGCAGTCCGTGATAGAGGTTCAGCAGCGAAAATTTCGTATTTCCCGACTTATAATCAATGACCTTAACGTACACCTTATCGTCCGTCTCATAGGTATCGATCCGGTCGATCCGCCCCTTAAGGCGCATCTTTTCCTCGTCGCTTAACGTAAACTGAACCGCCGCCAGATCGTCCGCCCGCGAGAACGATACCTCGAAATCCTCCGGCACGAACTTTCCCTTCTGTACCTGTACGGTCAGCGCCCATACCGTTTTTCGCAGTGTCTCTTTCATCCGCAGAAGCAGATAACGGTTCCTGGCGTCCTCGAATAAGCCCGCGTTCTTCGCTCCCGCGACCGCATCCTCCATGCTCTCCTCGATCCACCGCGAACGCACGTCCTCGGGCAGATCAAACCATGTATATTCCTCCGACGCACGCACACGCTCCGCGAAATGTTCCAGTGCATCGTGATAAATATTTCCCATATCCACACTCGCGAACTCCTGCAGCCTGCGCTCGGAAAGTTCAAGACCATATTGGAGATAATGCGCGAACGCACACGCCGCAAAACGCTCAAGTCTTGTCACACTGTTTTCAAGTGTCGTTCCATAGAGCGCCCGCGTCACCGCGCGTCCGATCGGCTCAGAGGTGTGAATCCGGTACGCCGCATCCAAAAGACGCTTCGCCTCCCCCGCAAAATCAGCGCTCGAAAGATACCAGTTCAAAAGCGCATTCCATAGCGCCTCTTCCTCCTTATCAAAGCCCTCTCCGTTTCCCGCGCGCTTATAGTTCAGCCCCTCTAAGAAAAACTGCATGGCATTCTGCGACGTTAAGATGTCCTCCTCTGCCGTCTTTTCCTCCTGCACCTCCACCGAGAGCGCTGGGAACATGTGAAGCATGGTTCCGATCAGGTACGACCTGCGCAGTGCCTTCCCGTTCGCATCCACACGAGAAAATGTCAAATATAACGCATCCGACGGCTTTGTCATATTCAGGTACAGATAGAATTTCTGGATAAATACCTTCTCCCTTGCACCCGGCGCAAGTTCCAGATGATGCTCCGCCATTTTTTCACGTTCGAACTGTGAGATAATGCTTCCGGTACTTCCCGCCTTCGGCACGATCCCGTCGTTGACGCCGACAAAAAACAGCACCTTGACATGGTTTAATCTGGTGCGCTCAATATCGCCGATGGTCACGCGGTCGTTGCCCGGCGGAATGATCCCGACCTTTGCCGCGTCAAAGCCCGCATCAAGAATCTCTCCGTACTCCCGGACAGAAAGCTTCTCTTCTCCAAGCAGCGACGCCACCTTATCCAGAAGATCCATGACGATCTTATAAATCTGCGCATACTCCTGCGCCCGCGCCGCGCTTGTCCGGTCGCCTCTGTTCTTCTTTGCATACGCCTCGAACGCGCTCTCCTTCGCCTTAAGCTTCGCTTCGATCTCAAGCGAAGCTATGAACTGATACAGCGCGTACGTCTGTTCCGACACCGCGTGCCCTTCGCAAAATACTACAAAGAGCGGCGCAAACATTTCCGAAATTTTCTCCCGGATCTCATTTAAACGCAGCATTTCCCCGTCCGCCGCATCCGTCATCCCACCGCCCTGCGAGAGAACAAATGTCCACGGCTCGCTCCAGCGTTTCCTGCCGCGGATACCGCGCGAGAGCACATAATTTTCCAGACAATCAATATCCGCATCACTGATTCCGCTAAGCCCGCTCCGCAGGAACCGAAAAATACTCCGATAGGAAAAATCGCTCTCCACGACCTCAAGCGCCGCCCGGATAAATTCCAGGAACGGATGGAATAAAATATTTCTCGTCTGATCGATAAAGCAGGGAATCGCATACTGCTCAAAAATTTCCGGCACGTAGTTCGCATACTGCTGCACATCCCCCGTGACGACCGCAAAATCAAGATAGCGGTAGCCTTCCTTTCGCACAAGCCTTGTGATTTCCCGCGCCACGAACGCAAGCTCCTCTCTGGGACTGTTCTGCTCCGTGATGCTGATATGCGCTGGCTTCTCCTGCCATCTGCGGTACGTCGGGCGGAACAGATTCTGTTCCATAAAAAACAGTTCCGGCGCATTGCGATAACGCTTCTTCTCCCCCGGCGCAAGCAAGACCTCCTCCTCGACCGAAACGCCGCGATTCTGTGCAATCTTTAAGAGGACGGTGACGGTCTTTTTGCTCATGGCGAACAGCTCATGTACGCCTCTGCTGTGATAGAAGTCCTCCCGCGTATCCATGGAAACGGACACCATCACACGATCCGCGATCACAAGCAGTTCTTCAAACAGACGGTTCTGAATCGGCGTAAAGCCCGTAAATTCATCGAACACGATCACGCTGTTCCGCAGAATCGCCGATTCCCCCGCGACCTCGCACAGCAGGGAAAGCACTTCCTCCGCCGTGATATATTTTCCTTCCATATAATCACGGAAACCGCGGTACATCACGAGAATGTCCGATAATTTTAAGCGCAGCGCTTCGCCCACGCTCTCGTCCTGCAAAAAACGCTCCAGGTCTTCCGGCGCAATGTTGTACTGGGTCAGCTCGGAGAGAAACGACTTGACCTCTCCGACATAGCCCATGCGGTTCATATTGCCGCCGAGCACACAAAGCTCTCCTTTCTTCTCCTCCGCCACCCTGCGCAGCACCAGATTCTTCCCCGTTTCCTCCAGGATGACAAGCTCCTGCTTTCCCAATTCGTCGAACACGCGGTACGCCAGTCTCGCAAAACTAAGCACCTCTACATTCATAATTGCATGTGTCTCGTCGCGCAGCACAAGTTCGCGCTGCGTCTGCATTGTGAACTGCTCCGGCACCAGAATCAAGAAGTTCTGGTCGGGATGTACGGACGCTTCGCGAAGTACGTGTTCATATAGATAATCGGATTTTCCGCTCCCTGAATTTCCAAAAATAAACTGTAATGACATGATTTATTCACCCTATCAATCCTACGCAGTGCGAACTCGGGAGCAAGCTCCCTCGCGCGGCAGCCTGCTGACGCTTGGGCCGTTCGCCCTATCAATCCACAAAGAAACATATATCCTCGTGCAAGCACGGATATATGTTTCTTCACGTCTTGGCACTGCTCATTGCTTTCGCGTACATTATACCACGCTGTAAATCTTTATAAATTCTGTAAATTTCTTCAAATTCTATATAAAGTTTCACAATTCCAAGCCGATATACATATTGTAGAGAAGGAACTCTGTTAACCCTATATTTTGTGATTTTTTATCAAGGAGGATGATTGTCGCAATCTACACAAATGAATTTCTAATCGTGTTACCCGTTCACCCCGTAGACCGGATTGACCGGTCTGCACCAGAAGGCAAAAAGCAGCAGCGCCAGAAGCACAGTCCATATTCCTTTGCAGCCATTTTAGATACTGCGATGGCGGCAGAAAATCCGGACGACGCGCACGCGTTCGACGCACTTGCCTAAAGAGGTTGTATGAGAATTACCAGAAAAACACATGAGAAGAACCCCGGTTGACTTACGATTCGTCGCCCGGGGTTTTTCTATCTTTACTATTATGTTCTCGCTCCTTGAACCTTTATCATAATAATTTTGTATATATCATTTAGCTTAAAGTATTAACAAAACTTTCTTACTGATATATGCATTATTATCATCAGTTAGAAAAGAGAGTGTGATTGCTTTTAAAAAAATACTCTTACCACTATTGTTTTCCCCTATAATTGCAAAGGTTTCTGCTAAGCCTATATCTATATTCCTTAAATTTCTATAATTGCATATTTTAACATGTGTAAGCTTCAAATCTTCACTTCCTTTTCACAATACAGCTATCAATTGTTAAGTGTATATATTTTTAAATAATAATTTCTCCAACCACCCTTTGTACTTCCTCCGACTGTATCAACATCCGCATCTTCTCATTACCATCTTCAACCCAAGGCTTTCTACACCTACGACTATCCGGATGTTCAGATACGCAACAGTCTTTATACCAGCACTCACCCATAAGCAAACCCTTAACAGACCACTTTTCATTTTCTGTAAGTTCACCTACTAATGATTTTATCACCCGTTCTGTAGAGTATCTCTTAAAACCTGATATGTACTGTAATGTTTTCTCATCATCAATCTTTGACAGATTGATTCTATGATTCTCAATTGCTGATAAAACCTCTTCACGAATCTTAATTTTATCTACCTTACCAGTGCCTGTCCATTCAACCAACTTGTCAAATGTCAGAATCAGATGTTCAAAACAAATCATATCAAGAATTATAATCTTTCCCTCTGACTTCTCCGCTATTGATTTCAAAACACGGTACTTATTTCGTATATCTTGATTATCAGGCACATAATCAAATGCTATATAATATTCATCTTTTTCCTTAGCATCGAATGCAGCCAGAGCATCTAAAATACCTTGGTTGCTTTCTTTTGTTTCAACTACAAGTGCATCATCAAAGTAAAGCTGATTGACTAACTTCCAGAAGTGGAGTCCGGCACCTGTATCTTCTGTCCATAAATACTTCATATTACAGATCCTCATCTAATGTAATCTTGTTATCTTCAAACTTCATTACCTTAAAACTCTTATCTGATACATTCAATCCATCACAGTTTCTGAGGAATAACATATACTGATTAGAAAATTCAAAATTAATGAATTTTCTTACCTCATCATCCATAAGAATATCTGCGTTATCAATCACAACAAAATTATTTCTACAACGTTTCAATTGTTCTATTACATCTTCTGATTTATAGTTAAAAAGCTTGATAGCATTAAATTCTTCTGTTTGCCTCAAATCTTCTAACATATCATAAAGTACGGTCTTTCCAGTACCGCTGTCTCCTCCTACAAGCGTAATGCGGTCTTCAAATACCAAGTCATATGAAAACGGAACTGCTTGGAATGTTATTCTATTATAAATCATTCTCCTCTCTCCTTTCATATTCTTTGCTCCACCACGCATTATAGCCAACACTTCCTGTTACAACTTCCAAACCGTTAAATCTAATTTGAGTATTATCTGGAATCTCCGTCAAAGTTGGGCGTGACATATAAATCTTTATATCATCCATAGCAAATATGGTCTTTAGTACGTTTGGACCACATTCTTCTACACATACCACCTTCTCTGGATGCTTTACAATATTAAGTAATGTCTTACATCCAGATGATAGATTACGAATTGTTCCCAATCCATACTTTGTTTCTATATGCTTGTCTGGAGTTAATTTTGCATTATCAACTTGCTTAATCAATGCAATTTCTTTATCTGTCATTTCTTCATTACTTGTATTTAAGTTGAAGAATAAGTCATTTTTGATAATCCAATCTTTTGAATCCTTCTTTTCCGTGTATATATCAATCATTATGAATCACTTCCTTTTCTTTAACTTGATATTTCTTTAGTCAAGATTATTCTTGTCTTTTATCATTCTGTAACATCATATTTTCTACTTCTCAAGCAAAATCTTATAAAGCAGATCAATCTGATCAATAATATCTTCAACTCTAGTTTGGTCTGCATACACCTGATGTGCCTCCTTAGACAATTCAACAATTTTACTATGAACACTATTGTCTGCCTCATATTTAGGAATAACAATTCGTGGTCTAATTGGAAATGATCTTGAATCTGATGATTGCATCATATACTTATAGGCAATACTCGAATTCATAATTCCACATATGTAATATGCTTCATCTAAAGTTATATAATTCCCATATATATCCTCACAAATCGATACAGCATGGTTTTGAAAAAGAGGTCTTTTCATTCCACCCCAAGTAGTATCAACATTTGAAATGACTGCAGCCGCCCATTTTGTATTATCTCTGAACACAACATAATTCTCAGCGTAACTATATTCTCCAACTCTAGCTAAAGCATAAAATTCTGCATTTTCTCTTCCAATTATTCTTTCATTGTATCCAGTTTGATCCAAAATCAATTTTTTATTCTCAATATAATAATTTGCCAACTTAGGGGCTTTCTCTGACAATTTTTTAATTGTCATCGGAATCCTTGGATTTTCTTTTTCATATGGAAATGGCACAATAAATTCATCCCACTCAACATGAAAAGGAGTGACATTTTTTCCTTTAATCATTGGATGTAAAAAATCTGTTTCTAACAAAACATCAAACTCTGGCACTCTATACTTTGATTTTTTATTTTGCATATTTCTTAAACATGTACATGTGTCTGTTCCTTGTAAATCAGACAACTTAAATACCATAAGCTCTTGTGGATAGAATTCAATCCCCTCTCTGCCAATATAGTCAGATACTCCCCCAACTAAACTAAACTCATGTAACATCTCCTTATTATCAACTGTAGAGAAAAAATTTTTATTTTCATGACAACAAGCAAGTATTTTCGTTTCATGTTCAAAATATTCATCTATATTAAGTTCTTCTAATCCATCAATTGCTTTTCCTTTCTTTTTTATATACCAATCTTCTTCCACTCCCTTTGAATAATCCACAAATTCCTTTGATAAGAAAAATGATAGAAACTTTTGAGTTACTGGCTTAAAAGGATTTCCGCTTTTTGTCCAATTCGTAAACTTACAAAAATACATTCTACTTCCATCTTCTAAGTAGAAATTTCTAAATCCTTCATAAGACTGCTGAAACACCAATGGTTCAGGCATTAAAAAGCCCAGAATACCATTTGAAGAAAGCCAATTGTCAGCGGCTACGTTTGCGATTAATGCACATATATTTAAATTTATTCCACCCGTTAAACAATCTCCTGAAAACAGATGTTTTGAAATACATAATGACTTAATTCTATCCCTATAGCCTGATGGAAGGCTCTTCCAATCTACCCAGGGCGGATTTCCCACAACAATATCGAATTTACCTAAATTAGCCGTTGCTAGATAATTTGATAAAATTCTAGCCCAAATGCCATTCCAATTCTTTTTTTCTAATCCAATCAAATTTCTTGCAAGCTGAACAATTTTCATATATACCTTAGGAGTTAAATCGTCTGCCGATACCAGCTCCTTGAATATATTTATAACTGCATCTTCATTCTGATTTTTAACCTGTGTCTCAACTGCTATCATTTCCTGTGCAAATTTTGATGTATCGTTCACTATACTTTTGGGAAGTGTTATCTCTATCGGATCCTTCGTAGTTGAAATAACATAATCAAGGCACTTGACATTATCATAATCTATAGTCTTCGGTACATAAGATGAGTCACCTAAATATACTGGAATATCAATTGCTCTATTATCTTTGAATAAATGCGATATATTAATAAAATAATTGACTCTGGCAGTAAGTACTGCTATTGGGTTTAAGTCTATACCTTTTACCCTTTGCAAAACATCCGCAAGTTTCTCATCATCACTCTTTTCTCGTTCTTCGTACAGTATTCTATCGATCATCACATTTAGAAAGGTTCCACTTCCACAACAAGGATCTAACCCTTTCCAATTTTCTACATGTGATAATTTTATTGCTTCATCCACAACATTTTGAGCAAGCCATTTTCTAGTATAATACTCTCCCAAAGAATGTCTTACTGCGGCAGGTACCATAGCTTCGTATAATAGCTTAAAAAAGTCTTGAGATTTTCTACTATTATTTAATACCGCTTTTTCCGAATACCGACATAAAATTTCAAAAATACTTTTAACAATTTTACTCAAAGAATTTGTCCACTGTTCTTCATTACAATACCATGAGAAAAAATCACCCTCGAGCAAATTAGTCATGTGATATTCTCTAAAGATTGCACCATTTTCTAATCGTACAAATTGCTTCCTAAGCGTATCCGAATCCATATATAAGGATTTTTCAAAGCTAATTAATGACCTATCAAAACGAATTTGACTGATGAGCTTATATGCTATAATTTTAATTACTATTGCATAAGCAGTTTGCAATGCAAAGAGCGCTAAATATTCGTCATCCTTATCTTCCAAACTCCTTTTAAGCAATGTCTCCAATGACTTTTTCCTATCTATAATTGCTTGCTGCTTTGAAATATCATCATGTGCTAAATTAAAAAGCTCTTTCCATTCAATAAACAACATTTTCGTCTTTGGATGAATATTTGACGTTATAATGTTATAAAGTTCTTCCACCAACTCAAATGCCACACCATCATTTTGAGGAGGATTGCAAAAACTTTCAACTAAATTTTCTGCATTGAAAGCTCGTAAGTTTAAGGAAAGAATATTTTGAATGATTCGATCTAGTGAATTTGCATCTAATGGCAAGAAACTCTCTCTTACTACATTTCCATCAATATATGTAACAAAACATCCATGTACTCCATCTGTTACAAAACCCTCCAGCATCCCACTATCTGTTTCCTTACTAATTTTCATTAAGTAATCAGAAATCTGTTCTATTGCTTTGTCTTTATATGAATCATCCGATAAAGTAGATGGTTGCTTGAACTCAATTATCAAAGATGAAATTGCAGTATCTGGTCTTCTAGCTACATGTTTTGCTATTGCTTTATCCTTAACCGGCTTATATTCAAATCCTAAAGGTTCAAAGTACCCTTTAAAAAAAGCAAATAATTCATTATCAAATCGACCCTCTATTGTTGCTTCATTTGGCGTTGAAATTGCTTCTTTTTTTATTCTTTTAGCCATAGCAGCCAGTTCTGTCATGTATTCTTCTGATTTTATAATAGCAGAATACTCACTCAACATTCTTTTATGTTCCATATATTTTTATCCCTTCCATGGCATTATTCTGATTGCAATATATCATTGCTTAATAAAATCAACGATATCGCCAATATTACACTGTAACTCGTTACATATTTTTTCTAAAACTTCTAACGTAACAGGTTCCTCTTTTGATAACTTTGCAAGCGTACTAGAACTTATTCCTGTTGCTAGTCTCATCTGTGTTTTATTCATTTTTTTGTCAATTAATAATTTCCATAATTTATCATAGGATACAGCCATTTTACTCCTCCGTGGTTACACCTATCGTTTTAATCATTTTAATTGCCAATATTAGTATATCATATTTCCGTAAATCTTCAAATATGTTATTTGCATCCTCGAACATCTATCAAAACGTTCTGCATACCGTCAACTGCGCCTTAAACTAACTAAGTCAGCAACCACAAGTTCAACTGGTGGTTTGCTAATAGCCCTCCAAAGGGCTATGTTACTGTTCGCCTCAAAGGGCGGTGTCGCAAACACTATTACTGGTCCGCTTATAAAGCGGAACTTCCCATATCTTCTTTTCTTGAATCTTCTGCTTGTTCGCTAATATACTTCTTGACAGCCTCTTCCGTTATATTACCAAGCGTTTCCACGTAATATCCCCTTGCCCAGAACGACTTGTTCCACTTACTCTGTAGCTCGGGATGTCTGTCGTATATCATCAACGTACTTTTCCCCTTTAGATATCCCATAAAATTTGATATACTAATTTTGGGTGGAGTTGCTACACTTAGATGTACGTGATCCTCGCATACTGCCCCGGCTATAATCTCTACATTTTTATACTTACACAACGTTGTGATTATCTCCCGCACATCCTCTTTTATTTTGCCATATAACTGCTTTTTCCTATATTTCGGAATAAACACTATATGGTATTGGCATTTCCATTTCGTATGTGATAAACTTTTATTGTCCATTTGGACCGCCTCCTATTCTTGAGATTGGCTTGCGACACCTTTCTCATTTTAGCATAGGAGGCTTTTTCCTTATATCCTCGTCGTTTCCACTTACTCTATTCTTCCCAGCATAGCTAGGGGATTAAACCTTTCATTAAATAAACAAAAGAATACGTCTCCCAAAGTCCGGTTCCGGTGGATCAAAGCCCCGGACGTGGCTTATTAAAGTGCCTCTGTCCTCAGAGCGACCATCACCGTAAATCCGGTTTCTTACTTCGGATGGACGGCAGTGCTATCTCTCCATCCGATGCTTCTCCACAGAACGTAAATCCATACTCATCCCACGGAATCATCCGATGAATCGCTTCCCGAATCACAACCTCGTCCTCTACAGTCAAAGACCCCGCCACAGGCAGCGGGGCATCAATATTGAAACGCCCCAATGAGCAGGATATTTGCCCCTCGCGACATTCTACTCATCACTGCTTCCCCCCAAAAAAATTTTCTCTTTCCATAAATCCAAAAATGCCATACAGCAGTATTTCCCTACTGCCGTATGGCTATCTCTTATTCCACACACTTAAAGCAATACTTTGTCGTCGTCTGATATGTCTCGCCCGGTCTTAATACCGGCGCCTTGAAGTTCTCCTCGTTGATGGCATTCGGGAAATACTGCGTCTCCAGACAGAAACCGTGGCGGAAACCGTAGGAAGCCCCCTCCTTGCCCATATGCTCTTTCACAAAATTGCCCGCATAGAACTGGATGCCGACGCAGTCCGTATACACCTCCATACAGATGCCGGAATGTGCCGCACGTGCGCGCGCCGCAAGCTGCATGGTTCCGTCCGCCCCATCGAGAACGTAGTTGTGGTCGTAACCGCCCGCATACTTAAGCTGTGCATAGTCCGCGCCGATTTCCGTACCGATCTTCTTCATCTCACGAAAATCCATCGGCGTACCCGCCACCGACACGATCTCTCCGGTAGGAATCGCCTTGCTGTCAATGACAGGCGTGTAACGGGACGCCATAATCACAAGTTCATGCTCCTCCACATTCCCGGAAGTATGACCGTCCAGATTGAAGTAACTGTGGTTCGTAAAGTTTGCGACCGTCGTCTGATCGGACACCGCCTCGTACGCAATGACGACCTCGTCCGCATCCGTCAGCGTATAAGTCACCTTCGCCGTCATGTTTCCCGGGAAATCCTGCTCCCTGTCGCGGCTTAAACAGCGGAAAGTAATGCTCTGCGCCTCTTCCTTCTCCACCTCCCAGATCAATGCATGGAAACCCTTTGCACCGCTGTGCAGATTGTTTTCGTTATCGTTCACCTCAAGCGCATAGGTCTTTCCGTCCAGGGTGATCCGCGCATGGTCGATGCGGTTCGCATTTCTGCCGATGACCGCGCCGAAATAAAAGGTGTTGTTCTGATAATCGACCGGATTGTCGTAGCCGAGCACAACATCATAAAGCTTGCCGTCGCTGCCCGTTTTCTTAATGGATGTGATGGTTGCCCCCAGGTCGATCACGGAAAGGCTCATGCCGTTCGCATTCTGCATGATGTATTCCGTAACCTCTACCCCTTCCTTTGTTACGCCAAAACCTTTCTTCTCCATCCCTCTGCTCCCTTCTCTAATTCTGCCCGTAATATGCATTCGCCCCATGCTTGCGGTAAAAATGCTTCTCCTTGATGGAATCCGGTGCGGGGAGTACCTGCGGATTGATCAGTTCGGTATTTTTCGCCATCTTTGCCACTTCCTCAAGCACGACCGCGTTGTGCACCGCCTCCGCCGCGTCCTTCCCCCAGGTGAACGGCCCGTGGTTCGCACAGAGCACCGCCGGGGTGTACATCGGTCTGATGCCGCGCTCCTCAAACGTCTCAATAATCACTAGCCCCGTGTTCTTCTCGTACGCCTCCGTGATCTCCTCCGGCGTCAGATTTCTCGCACACGGAATCGGTCCGAAAAAGTAATCTGCGTGGGTCGTTCCGTAAAGCGGAATATCCCTCCCCGCCTGCGCCCATGCGACCGCCTCCGGGGAATGCGTGTGCACGATGCCCCCGATTTCCTCATACTTCTTGTAAAGTTCCAGATGTGTCGCCGTATCGGAGGACGGCTTGTATCTGCCCTCGATCCTGTTGCCGTTTAAGTCCATCACGACCATATCCTCCGGTCTTAACGCGTCATAGTCCACACCGCTTGGCTTGATGACAAAATATCCGCTCGCACGGTCTATTCCGCTGACATTTCCCCATGTATAGGTGATAAGTCCTCTGCGCGGAAGTTCCATATTTGCCTCATAGACCTGCTTCTTTAATTCCTCTAGCATCCGTATTCCCTCCAGCTTCCATGTAACTCATCCGAAATACGATTCACGCCATGAATCGCTTCCGGCTTCTACTTCATCTCCGAAATAATCCGATTCGCGTCGCGAATCATTTTATGTCTCTATCTCATCTCCGAAAGTATACGATTCGCGATTCCTTCCGCATCCAGTCCATATTTATGCAGCAGCTCTTTTGCGGGGCCGGACTCGCCGAACACGTCGTTGACGCCGATTCTGGTGAGCTTCGTCAGGCATTTCTCACCGAGCGTCTCTGCGACCGCCGCGCCGAGTCCTCCGATAATGGAATGCTCCTCGACGGTAAAGACTCTTCCCGTCTTCTTCGCTGCCGCGATTACAAGCTCCTCGTCGAGCGGCTTGATCGTATGGATATTGATGACCTGTGCGTCAATTCCCTTCTCAGAAAGTGTCTCCGCCGCCGTGAGCGCTGCGGAAACGCATAAACCCGTCGCGACGATCGTACAGTCGCCGCCCTCGCGAAGCGTCACACCCTTTCCGATTTCGAACTTATAGTCCGGGCGGTCATTGATGACCGGAACCGCAAGCCTTCCGAAACGCAGGTAGACCGGACCGTCATACTCATAGGCTGCGCGTACTGCCGCTCTTGCCTCCACATCGTCCGAGGGATTGATGACGACCATGCCCGGGATCGCACGCATCAGCGCGATATCCTCGTTGCACTGATGGCTCGCGCCGTCCTCACCGACGGAGATTCCCGCGTGAGTCGCACCGATCTTTACATTCAGATGCGGGTAACCGATAGAATTTCTCACCTGCTCGTAGGAACGCCCCGCCGCGAACATGGCAAAGGTACTCACGAACGGCACAAAACCACAGGTGGACATTCCGGCTGCCACGCCCGTCATGTTCGCCTCCGCGATACCGCAGTCGATATGACGCTCGGGGAACGCCTTCTTAAACACGCCCGTCTTGGTCGCCGCCGCAAGATCCGCGTCAAGCACCACAAGATTTTCAAATTCTTTGCCAAGTTCCACCAGGGCGTTGCCATAGCTCTCTCTGGTCGCTATACTCTTTACTTCTGACACAGCGCTTCACCTGCCTTTCTGAGATCCTCCATCGCAGTCTCGTATTCCTCGTCGTTCGGCGCTTTGCCGTGCCAGCCGACACTGTTCTCCATATAGGAAACGCCTTTGCCCTTTACGGTATGCGCAATGATTGCCGTCGGCATGCCCTTCGTCGCCTTTGCCTCATCAAACGCCTTTTTGATCTCATCAAAATCGTTTCCGTCAATATTGATAACATGAAAATTGAAGCTCTCAAACTTCTTGTCGATCGGGTACGGGGAGCATACCTCGTCGATTGCCCCGTCGATCTGCAGATTGTTGTTGTCTATGATGACGCACAGATTGTCAAGCTTGCGGAAGCCTGCGAACATCGCCGCCTCCCAGATCTGCCCCTCCTCAATCTCACCGTCGCCGCAGAGCGCGTACACGCGGTAGGACGCGTCCTTCATCTTGCCTGCAAGCGCCATTCCGCACGCCGCGGAAAGCCCCTGCCCTAAAGAACCCGAAGACATATCCACGCCCGGGATATGCTTCATATCGGGATGTCCCTGCAAATACGATCCGGTGTGGCGCAAAGTCAGAAGATCCTCCACCGGGAAATATCCGCGGTTGGCGAGCGCCGCATAAAGCCCCGGCGCCGTATGCCCCTTCGAAAGCACGAAGCGGTCCCTGTCCTCCTTCTTCGGATTCTTCGGGTCGATATTCATTTCTTCAAAATACAGATAAGTAAAGATGTCTGCCGCCGAGAGCGATCCGCCCGGATGCCCTGCCTTCGCGCTGTGCACGGAAGAGACGATGCCCTTACGGACCTCGACCGCCATCTTCTCTAATGCCAATTTATCCATGACTTCCTCCTGAAATTAATCTCCGAACACCGCAGAGCGGTGTCCAAATGTTTCATTCTCTCTCTATTCTCCGAACACCGCTCTGTAGTCCGCCTGGAACTTCTCGATCCCGGCGTCGGTCAGCGGATGCTTTGTCATCTGCTCAATTACCTTGTACGGAACGGTCGCGATATGTGCGCCCGCAAGTGCGCAATCGGTCACATGGATCGGGTTGCGGACGGACGCCGCTATAATCTCCGTCTCAAGACCGTAGTTATCGAAAATCTGTACGATATCCTGAATCAGATCGATGCCTGCCATGCTGATGTCGTCGAGTCTGCCGAGGAACGGAGACACGTAGGTCGCTCCCGCGCGTGCGGCAAGCAATGCCTGGTTTGCGGAAAAAATCAGGGTCACGTTGGTCTTAATCCCCTCTGCGGACAATACCTTTACTGCCTTTAAACCTTCTACAGTCATTGGAATCTTAACGACCATGTTCGGATGAATTGCGGCAATCTCGCGCCCTTCTTTGATCATCCCCTCCGCGTCTACGGTGGTCGCCTTTACTTCACCGCTGATCGGACCATCTACAATTGTGGTAATCTCTTTGATGACCTCGTTGAAATCCCTCCCCTCTTTTGCGATCAGGGACGGGTTTGTGGTAACGCCGCAGATTACTCCCATATCGTTTGCCTTGCGGATATCCTCTACGTTTGCTGTGTCGATAAAAAATTTCATACCTTCTCCTTTCATATGTGCTCGTGCACATTCCCTTTTTTCTATATAATATCTCTTTTAAATCAATAAATCAATACATCTTTTCTTGTTTCGCAGTTTTTACAATGTGCATGTGCACGCAATTTCCTTAAGAAGTGCTGCATATGCATATTTTTCCTATCGATAGAACAAATTTCCGAGCATCAGATCCTTCTTGAAATCGCGAATGTTCGTATCCTTGTCAATGTAAACCGCTTCAATTCCCATTGCATTTGCCCAGTCGCCCATCTGTTCTGCAACAAGATCGTAGGTAAATGCCGTGTGGTGTGCGCCGCCCGCAAGAATCCATGCCTCTGCGCCTGTGTAAAGATCCGGCTGCGGCATCCAGAAATTCGTTGCGACCGGAAGCTTCGGCATCGGTTTTTCTACCTTCTTACAATCCACATCGTTGATAATCAGACGGAAACGATTGCCAAGATCGATTAATGACACCGCGATACCCTTGCCCTCCTTTGAGGTGAATACCAGTCTCGCCGGGTCCTCTCTGTCACCCATGGACAGCGGCTGGCACTTGATACTGATCGGACCGTCCGCAATCGACGGACAGACTTCAAGCATATGCGCCTGCAAAATTCCTTCCTTACCCTTTACGAGATTATACGTGTAATCCTCCAGCATGGAAGTACCCTTTGCGTCCTTTACGCCCGCAGTCATGATTTTCATCAGGCGCACCATTGCCGCGACCTTCCAGTCTCCCTCCGCGCCAAAGCCATAGCCCTTCTCCTCAAGTCTCTGGATCGCAAGCCCCGGAAGCTGCTTTAATGCGCCCAGATCGCCGAAATGCGTAACGATCGCGTGATAATTCCTCTCCTTTAGGAAACGCTCGAAGCCGATCTCGATCTGCGCCTGCACTGCAACATGGCGCTTGAACTCCTCCGGGTCTCGTCCCTCTAAGAGAATATCGTATTTCTGATAGTACTCGTCTACGAGTGCGTTCGTATCGGACCAAGACACGGCTGCGACCGCCTCCGCGATCTCGTTGACCGGATAGGTATCTACTTCCCAACCGAACTTCAACTGTGCCTCTACCTTATCCCCCTCGGTCACCGCTACGTTTCTCATATTGTCGGCAACACGCATCACGCGGATATGGCTGCTCTCAATCACACCGACTGCGGTGCGCATCCACGATGCGATACGGCTCTGTACGTTCGCATCAGACCAGTGTCCGACTACGATCTTTCGCTCCATTCCCATGCGAGTCACGATGTGTCCCCACTCCCTGTCGCCGTGCGCCGCCTGATTCTCGTTCATAAAATCCATATCGATCGTATCGTACGGAATCTCCTCATTGAACTGCGTGTGAAAATGCAGAAGCGGCTTGCGCAGCTCCTTTAATCCGAGAATCCATGATTTTGCAGGAGAAAATGTATGACACCACACAATCACACCCGCGCACTCCTCGTCTACATTTGCCTCGTTAAAGGTCTTACGGATCAGTTCGTTGGTAATCAGCGTCGGCTTCCAGACTACCTCATACGGAAGAAGTCCGGACTCATTTAACTTTCCGACGATAATTTTTGCGTGCTCCGCCACATGTGCCAGACACTCGTCTCCATAGAGGTCCTGTGATCCGGTACAGAACCAGAACCTGTAATTTTTTGTTGCTAACATATCATTTCCTCCATAATTTATTATTTATCTATAGAGCCATGGACGAGGCTGCCTGCGTCTATGGATCCCCTTACCTGAACAAATGCTTACAGCGGCATTGTCTCCACAGCTGCCTTCTCCGCCGCAAGTGCCTTTTTGTATCGCTCGATGTACGCGTCGAATCCCCTGACGTCCGCCGCATCCGGCTCGATCACACTGCCGCCTTCTCCGCCGAACACCTTATCGCTCAAATAGCGCTCCAACGTCTCGCCTGCATCCTTTCTCACCATGTAGGAAGCGAGCAGTGCCATTCCCCACGGACCGCCCTCTCCGGCTGTTTCCATAACCGCGACCGGAGCATCCATCGCCGCCGCCAGAATGCTCTGCCCGACACCCTTCGTCTTAAAGAGCCCGCCATGTCCGTAGATCGTGTCCACTTTTACATGCTCTTCCTTGAACAGAATGTCACACCCGATCTTCAATGTCGAAAGCGACGCATACAGATGTGTACGCATGAAATTTGCCAACGTGAAATGCGCGTCAGGCTTGCGCACGAAAAGCGGTCTTCCCTCGTTTACGCCCATAACAGGCTCGCCCGAGAAATAGTTGTACGCAAGCAGCCCGCCGCAGTCCTTCTCCCCTTCCAGCGCTTTATGGTAAAGCGTTTTGAACAGCGAATCCATGTCCGCCGTCATGCCGAGCGTCTCCGCAAATTCGCGAAACAGCCCGACCCACGCATTCAAATCCGAGGTACAGTTGTTGCAGTGCACCATCGCGACGGTATCCCCCGCCGGCGTCGTCACCAGATCAAGCTCCTCGTGGACTGCTTTTAAATCCTCCTCGATTACGACCATCGCAAAGACGGAAGTCCCTGCGGACACATTTCCGGTGCGCACCGCCACGGAATTCGTCGCCGCCATGCCCGTTCCCGCGTCTCCCTCCGGCGGGCAGAGCGGAATGCCTGCGCAAAGGCTGCCGCTCTCGTCCAAAAGCTTCGCGCCTTCCTCGGTAAGCACGCCCGCACCTTCTCCTGCACAGAGTACCTTCGGAAGAATCGCCTCCAATTTCCACGGATACTTCTGCACGGCAGGCAGCGCGTCAAACTGCGCGATCATCTCCTCGTTATAGTTCTTTGTCTTTGCGTCGATCGGGAACATACCGGACGCTTCGCCGACGCCAAGCACTTTCTCCCCGGTCAGCTTCCAGTGAATATATCCCGCAAGCGTCGTAAAATATGCGATTTTCTCCACATGCTCCTCACCGTTTAGAATCGCCTGGTACAAATGCGCGATACTCCAGCGCTGCGGAATGTTAAAGGAAAACTCTTTTGTAAGCGCGGCTGCCGCCTCCCCGGTAATCGTATTTCTCCATGTGCGGAACGGCACGAGCAGCTCACCCGACGCGTCGAACGGCATATAGCCGTGCATCATACCCGAAAATCCGATGGCGGAAAGCTTCGTCAGCGTCACACCGTACTGCATTTTTACATCCGCGGCAAGCTTTGTATAGCATTCCCTAAGCCCCGTCCAGATCATGTCAAGACTGTAAGTCCAGATTCCGTCGGCAAGCTGATTCTCCCAATCGTGTGCTCCGGAAGCAATCGGCCTATGCTCCTCATCAATCAACACCGCCTTGATTCTGGTCGAGCCGAACTCAATGCCGAGCACCGCTCTTCCGCTTTCAATCGTTTCCCTTGCGTTTTCCATCTGTAAATCCCCCTTACATTTCTCCTGATATTCGTTCTATTATCAGCATATAACTTGTATGCTCGTAATAACAACTTGTTTTTTTACAATAAGAAGACGGTTTACAGCGTAGCCGCAGATCAATTAACTACTTCTTTTTCTACCATTGAGGGGGAAAATTGAAAAGATTACGGGGATATAAGAACCTCCCCATATCGAAAATGCCGGGAAAGCCAAAAAATACAGGCTCTCCCGACATATAAGAACTTCTAAAGAGATGATCTGGATTCACCAATTAATTTCGAAAGAAAAATGCACGCCTTGCAAGCTCAAATGCACCCATAATTCCGGGATTTTCTCCCAACGCCGGCGCTGTAATGTATTCCGAAATATTTTCCTTTATCAACGGATGATTCACATACCCGCCAAGCATCTCCTGCACGTTTCTTTGCACCAGCGGGAACAGCTGCTTTTGATGCATAATGCCGCCTCCGAGGATAATCTTCTGAGGAGAATATGCAAGAATATAATTTGCAACCGCCTGCGCAATATAGTACGCTTCCATCTCCCAGACTTCCTCACGGTCCGCCAGCTCTATTCCCGGTTTGCCCCAGCGCTCTTCTACCGCAGGACCACTTGCAAGCCCTTCGAGACAATTCGCATGAAACGGACATCTGCCCTTATAGGTATCCTTTGGATGTCTCTGCAAAAGGATATGCCCCGCCTCCGGATGTACAAGACCATGCAAAAGGCTGCCATTGCAATACACCCCAACGCCTACACCGGTCCCAACCGTAATGTAGATTGCCGTCTCACAATTTCTCGCCGCGCCAAAGGTGACTTCGCCCAATGCGGCCGCATTGACATCCGTATCAAATCCCACAGGCACGCCAAGCGCCTTCTGGAAGGCTCCGACAATATTGCAGTCCATCCAGCCTGCCTTTGGTGTTTTTGTGATATAACCATAGGTCTGCGAAGTCAGATTCAAATCAACCGGCCCAAAGCACCCGATTCCCAACGCCTCAATTCCTTTTTCTGCAAAAAAGTCTATCATACAGGGAATGGTCCTCTCAGGCGTTTCGGTCGGAATCTGGATTCTCTCCAAAATCCGTACCGGCTCCGCCCCGGCGGCATCTCCCCCGTCCAACGCCATTGTATCAACTTCCCCAAGTGCGCACACCATCTTTGTACCGCCCGCTTCAATCCCGCCGATTAACATTCTATACGCCTCCTTTTTCTCCGTGTTCTGCCCCGCAGCAGATCCGCATACCAGAACACAATCTCCGCGACATGTGCAAGATCTCCCTCCTTGCTGATCTCCCGCCACAAAGCCTTATAATGCATAAACCACGTTTCCAGACGCTCCGCCAACGGAAGCGCCTCTGTCTTCTTCCCTGTCAGTGCTGCACCGATTTCATTCCAGATGCGCACTCCTTCAATGGTAATATCATATGCGCGCAAAATGTTAAGTCCCTGGCTGTCCATATGAATTGCGGTCTTTTGAATCTGGCGGCAAAGCTCTTTAAGCTTCGCGTCTGTCCTTTTCACTTCCGCCGCATCGGACACCTTATCCAGTGCCGGCAGTTCCTTCTCCTCTCCGCCCAGTTCTTTTATCTCGTAGTACATCACCGCATCCCACCAGTTAAAAAGCGAGTACCCAGGCAGCTTTGCCACTAGATTCACAAGCGACTCCGAATGATCGTAATATTCTACCCTTGCAATCTGACGGTTGATTTCCTCAAATGGTATCACCTCATAATTCCATGAAAATGCAGCGCCGTAAATCATGCCGGGAACGGAATACTCCGGATGATTGACATGCCCGAAATCTCCCCAGTCTGTGTTCAAAATACCGATTGCATTATATTTCCTTGCGTAGGAGCACATCCGCACAATGTTCTCATAAGAGCTTTCAATAAGATTCATCCATTGATTCCAGCCGCCGACTCCCGGACACAAATACTGTTTTACTCCTGTCTCTGCCATCTTGCGGCTCTCATCCTCACGCTGGTCGGGTGCATATCCCCATGTCAGACAGATGATCTCCTCCGGCAGCTCCTTCACCAAAAACGGCTCCGCACAGATTACATCGCCCCAGAACATCGGCTGCTTTCCCTTCTCCACCAAAAATCTGCAAAGCTCCTTCACATAGTCGATGTACATACGGTGCACACCATGCTCTTTTGCATATGCCTTTGTCTTCCCTTTTCCAAGATCAAAGGTTTCGTCCGCACAGAAATTGAACTTATCCGAAGAGAACAATGCCATATATTCTTCCAGCATCCCCTTAATCAATGGAAGTACACGATTGTCCGTCACATTCACGGTGTGGTGCTGCATTCTGTCCCAGAAGGAAAAAGGCTGCTGCGCGGAATCCCCCAGTTCGCACAATTCTTCATAGCATTTTGTCGACAGTAAAGTATAAAGATGCCCGAAGCTCGCAAGAGATGGTATCAATTCAATATGCCGTTCCCTGCAGTAGCGATCCAATTCCAGAATTTCTTCTGCCATAAGCGGCGTCTCATCTCTCCACATTTCAGAAAGTCCCGAAAACAGGTATGTATGCTCCATATATAGCTGGAATTCATTTATTTTGTAACGGCACAGCCGGTCTGCAACACGCTTCAGATAATCCAGCTTAAGGACCCTTCCCCGCGTCTCATCCAGATAATAGCCGCGATGCCCAAGGTCCGGCTTATCCACAATCTCCACGCAGAAAAGCTCACCCTTACACTGCTCCACAATCTGGCAGAGCGTCTGGACAGCATATAAGATCCCTGCGCCATTGCCTCCCGCTCCGACAATCTCCTGCTCTCCTATGGTAAGACGGTATTCCTCCGCACCAAGCTCCGGGGCACAGCAAAGAAAGATATCCCCACTCTTTGGTTCTCCCTTTACAATATCCGGTCTCTGTCCCGTCCATGTCTGTATGCACTTTTACATCACGGCATTCAAAGCAGGAATATCCGAATCCATCGCAGCCTCCCACTTCTGTTAAATATGATGTTCCTTCAGATAACATAGTAACTCATCTGCTGTTGTAAATGCAATGCCTGTCACCGTATCCGCACACCCGTAATAGACGGCAATTCTTCCTGTCTCGGCATCCGTAAGCGCTGCGCATGGGAATACCACATTTGGCACGTCCCCCACGCATTCATAATACTCCTGCGGTGCCAAAATGTAATCCTTCGAGCGATAGAGAACCTTCCACGGCTCTTCATGGTCCAAAAGCGCCGCTCCCATCCGGTATACAAATCCATTGCAGGTCGTGATAACACCATGATAGAGCAGAAGCCAGCCCTCATCTGTCTCGATCGGAACCGGTCCCGGTCCTATCTTTGTTCCCTGCCATGCGGAGTCATCGCCCTTGATCGGACTCATCACATGACGATGCCTTCCCCAGAATTCCATATCCGGACTCTGGCTGATAAAAATATCGCCAAATGGCGTATGCCCGTTGTCACTCGGTCTGCTGAGCATCATGTACATTCCATTTATTTTTTTCGGGAAAAGCACGCCGTTTCTGTTGCAAGGCAAAAATGCATTTTCCAACTGTACAAATTTCTTAAAATCAAACGTATAGGCTACACCGATGGTCGGACCATGATATCCATTACACCAGGTAATATAATATCTGTCCTCCAAAAAACAGACCCTTGGGTCATAACGGTACTCCCGCTTTAATATTTCTCCGTCCGCGCCCGTAAACTGTATCGGCTCATCTTCAATTTTCCAATGTATGCCGTCCATACTCTTTCCGACAAAAATATCCATGCTGATGGAACGGCTGTCACAGCGGAACACACCGGCAAATCCGTCCTCATAAGGTACAATTGCGCTGTTGAACACACTGTTTGATATCTTGTTTCCGTCTCTGCCAATAATCGGATTCCCGCTATAACGCCACGCTGGCATCCGGTATCCCTCTGGTTTTTCCTCCCAAGGGATGCCCGGCAGTGGCTGCCCAATAATTTTACTCATGACTTTCCCCTTTTCCACATATTTTTAGACAATGATAGGGAATCCCTTTACAGATTCCCTATCAAATTGTATTGCTATTTTTCTTCAGAAACTTTCCCAAAGCGTCCGTCCGAGAACTCCCGCGTCGATTCACGCACTACAAGCTCCGGTTCCATAAGTATATGCGTCTCCTCCTCTTTCAGATTACCCTCCCTTATAATCCGAAGCAGAAGCTCCGCCGCCATCTCACCGAGCCGCTCCTGCGGATGCGCCACTGTCGTAAGCGGCACTTTGCAGGTAGCCGCCAGATAAGAATCGTCGTAACCTGTAACGGACACATCCTCCGGCACGCAAAGTCCCATGTCGCCCAGAGCGCGAATGACTTCGATTGCGACCTGATCGTTGTACGCAACGACCGCATCAAAAGGCTGGCTTTTCCGTTCTTCTGCCAATTGACGCATTTTCTCGTAAGGGTGCATCTTCCGATCCTCCGTATAGAACCAGACGACCAGATCCGGATCATAGGGAATTCCTGCCTCCTGGAGCGCCTGCACATAACCCTTGTGCCGCTGCTGTCCCTGCGTGTCGTCCGACTTGAAGATTCCGATGATCCTGCGGTGCCCGAGCAAGGTCAAATGCTTTGTCGCAAGATATCCTCCCCGGCAGTCATTCAGTAGAATCTGCGGTCTGTCCTTCATCTGCGCATGCACGCCCTGAATGAACACATACGGAATCTTATACGCATCCAACATCTCGTACAGATTAATATGACGGCAGGAAATCTGGCTCCTGCTCGGCTCGATGATCAGACCTTCAATGTCCTTCTGCAACAGTTCTTCCAGACACTTCGCCTCAAGACTTCTGGAATTTCTCGTATTTTTCAGCAGAATGCTGTAACCGTTCTCCGTAAAGACCCGGTCGATTCCCTGCACAATGCGGGGAAAAATATAATCAGACAGATATGTCGTCACGACCGCAATATTTTTCGATGTTCTGGTATGGCGCAGCATCTCGGAGCAAAAGGTACCGCGCCCATGCTCCGCATAGATATAACCGTCGTTCTGTAAAATCTGAAGTGCTTTTCTCACTGTCTGACGGCTGACCCCATACTCCACCGACAATTTATTTTCAGACGGAAGCTTCTCCCCCGGACGAATCTCGCCTTCTATGATCTTGTGGTGCAGATCTTCCATCAGCTCATAATATTTCAGCTTCTTGTCCATCTTCTTCTCCTGCTACAGATTCCCCACCGCTTCCTTCGCAAGCCTGTCCGCCTCTTCATTCCCTTCTACGCCAGAATGCCCTTTGACCTTCACAAAAGAAAGCTTTATCTGATCTCTTACGGATGCAATGTAGTCGTGATAGGCAATCGTTCCCGCCTTGTTGCGCTTCCAGTTCCCGTTCGCCCACATCTCGATTCCCATATAGTCATAGTAGACCGTAAGCTCCGGCAATCCAAGCTCTACCGCCCGCTCTACCGCCGCCATGCTCCCTAAGACCTCCCCCGCCACATTGCGCATCGAGGTCATTTCCGGCTCATCTCCCGCGCCCTGCAGGATTTCCTTCTCACCGCCGTGAATCAGAAAGCCGCCGTAACCGTAGACGCCTGTCGCAGCGTTGTAAGAACCGTCCACGAACGCGTAGACTGCCGGAAGTTCCTCCGCTTCCGCTGTCTTTTCTGCCACAGGCTGTACTGCTGCCGCCCGCTGTTCCCAGCTTCCCGCTGCCGCGCCTCCGCTGCTTTCACCTAAGAACGCTTCCGCCTCCGCCCGCGTCTTAAAGCTCTTATAAACTGCGCCCGGATAGCCGTGCACCATTGCCTTGCACGCATCCCAGCTCGTATAGATTCCGGGCGTCTTTCCGGCTCTCACCGCATAATATTTTCCTGCCATATTCTCTTTCCTTTCCTACCGGATCATATAATACAAAATTCCGTACAATTCCCGCACATAGTAAGTCGGGAGATAGACGAAAAACGTATGGCTCGGCGTACTGTAGCTCGTGATACCAAGCCGCTCCGCGACCTGATTCGCCCGATATTCATGAAACTCGCTCGTCACGATGGTAATATCGCCGCCGATCCCGCGTTCCTCCAAGAGCGCCGCCGAATATTTCAGGTTCTCTTCCGTCGTCGTGGACGCATCTTCCAGAATCAGACGCTCCGGTTCAATGCCCCGTTCTGTCAGATAGCGGTACATACATTCCGCCTCGCTGATATTCTCCCCCGGTCCCTGTCCGCCGGAAAGCACGCAGAATGCCTCCGGGTTCTGTTCCAGATAGTCGTATGCCGCCTCAAGTCGCTCCTCTAGAATGCGGCTCGGGCGTTCCCCCTTGACGCTGCATCCAAGCACGACAGCCGTCGTATTCTCCGGCGGGCGATGCAAAGCGCTACGGACGATGCAGACCGTCTCCACCGCCGCCGTCACCAGCACGCAGACGCACAAAACGGTCAGACAAACGAGCACAACCTTCCCGCCGCGCTTCTGCCAGATATTTCCAAGAAAAGTATGCACTCTTTTATAGCAAATTCCATAATAGAGCAATAGCCCGAATACAAGGATTCCGGTCGCATTCCCCATATTTAAAATCCCGCGGAAAACCAGCGGCGCCGCAAACAGCACAAAAAAGGCTGCTGAGACAACTGTAATTACTGTGTGTAGCCGATCCATGAAATGCACCTCCCGATTTCTAAATTCACAATGCCTATTTGAACATTATAACGGATTCTCTCTGTAATGTCTTGTACCTTTTTATAAATAGAAATAGGACGCAATTTCCTATTGCACTAAAAATTCCGGAGTTCTGCGCTCACACAGCACTCCGGAATCTGATCCTGCCTCTATGAAATCTCAAGCTTACAATTCGCGCGCATTTTCAGCGGACATTCATACACGTTCTCGCTGTTCTCCTTCGCAATATAAGACAGCGGACATTTTCTGCAGTCTCCCTTTATGAAATCCCCGCCGACCTCAAAAGAAAGCGTCGCCGTCTTCGTGCCCTTCGCCGCCTCCTCATGCCGGATATGATCCCAGCTCAGCGCCTGACTACAGCCGCTGCACCTCGTCTCGCCCAGCGTAATCGCCCGCTTACAGGTCGGACAGGCATAATACTTCTTTCCGGTCGATTCTGTCATCTCGACCGCCTCCGCGGGAAACTGTTTAATTAGTTCTGCTCTCAAATCATCCTGCATATAGTTTGCTCCTTATCTTCGGTTTTATTAGTACTATGATACCATACAACACCTTGGATTGTAAATTATTTCGTGACCAAATATATAAAAGCTTTCTCCTGCCACGAAATATTTCTTTCCTAATGAACAAAAATGTGAGAAAATAATAGTATCAAGATACGGAAAGGCAGATTGGGGAATGAGAAAGTTTGTACGAATCGGCTATATCATCTGTATGGCAGGGCTTATCATACTGTTTGGCGTAATCGCCCTGGAAATGAAGGACGATGTATTCCAGAAACGCGAGGACACCGGATATCGGTATCTGACGGACTATGACTCCCGCCGGATTGCGGACGATACCGCGCCTCTCGGTGTGAAGACCGAATATCTGCTGCATATGGACGGTCTTCCGGAAGGCTCTTCCACCCTGATGTTCTATACCATACATCAGAGCGTAGAGGTATCTGTCGACGGCGAATTGATTTACAGCGTATATCCCGCTCCGGACAACCCTTTCGGGAAAACCCCCGGAAACAACTGGAACTCCATCCCTGTTTACGCAACGGACAACGGCAGGGAATTTCGTATTGTACTTACTCCCGCATATGAGAGTTCTCTGGATATCGTCCCCGATTTTTATCTGGGTTCCGATTTAAGTATCTGGTTTCATTTAATCAGCCAAAATACCCTCATCTTTTTCTTAAGCCTGATCACCCTGTTGATCGGTGCGGTTTTTGTGTTATTTTCTCTTTGGAATCACCGGAATTCCAAGCTTGACAAAGGTCTTATACTGATGGGAATGTTCTCCGTCAACATCGGTCTGTGGAAGATTGCGGACTTAGATTCTACCGCCCTGCTTCTCCCCTATAGCATACCGCTCGCCTACGTTCCTTTTATTACACTGCTTTTGGTCGTGATTCCGTTCGTTCTATATGTAAAAGATTTATTTTCCAGGAAAGAAAGCCTCCTATGGTATCTGCCCTGTTTTGCAAGCATCGCAGTGATGCTTATTTCCATTATCCTGCAGATTGTGGATGCCGCCGACTTCCGGCAGCTTTTGTGGGCAAATCATATCGTCATGTGCCTGCTTCTTTTGCTTGTTCCCGGAATGATCATACATGAGCTTAAGACGGTCGGCTGGAATGCACGTTTAAAGACAACGGCGATCTGTATGGCTTCCTGTCTGATCGGTCTGATCGCCGACATCCTGATTTATTATGTTTCCAACGGCACTTCCATTACTGTTCTCGGCATGATCGGGTTCATGATCTATATCATCGTTCTGGGGATCCAATCGCTGCACGACGCCAGAAAACTGATAGAATTCGGTATGAAAGCAAAGGATCTTGAACAGATTGCCTACCACGATCAGCTTACGGGACTTTATAACCGGACTGCCTTTGCAGAGTATACCTCCCTCGCTGGCTTTCACCCGGAAGAATGCACCCTCGTGATGTTCGATCTGAATAACCTGAAAAAGTGCAATGATACCTATGGGCACGACAAGGGGGATCTCTACATTACCAGAAGCGCACATCTGATCCAGCAGAACTTCGGAGATATCGGAAACTGTTACCGGATGGGCGGCGACGAATTCTGCGCGCTCTTATGCGACGTCCGTACAGAGCTTTGTAAGGACCGCGTCAAAAAGATGAACGCCGAAGTACGTACCTTCAACCGCCAGCATCCCGATGATTTTCCAATCGGCATCGCCTGCGGATACGAACGCTATGACAAAGAATCCGATTACGACATCAACGATACCTTACGGCGTGCAGACAAGATGATGTACCACGAGAAGTTCCTTATGAAGCATCCGGAGACTGCGCAATAGGCGCGCCCGCAGCATTTTCTCACCCTAGCGCGACGTCCAGTATCATCATGATCAAAAAGCCTGCTGCAAAGCCGAGCGTGCTCACATTCGAATGTTCCCCCTCGGCCGCCTCCGGCATCAGTTCTTCCACGACGACATAGATCATCGCTCCCGCTGCAAACGCCAGCAGATACGGCAAAAGCGGCAGTATGACGCCTGTCAGAAGAATCGTGACTCCTGCCGCGATCGGTTCTACCACACCGGACGCCATTCCGTAGATGAACGCCTTCTTCTGGCTTCCTCCTTCGCTCTTAAGCGGCAGGGAGATAATCGCTCCCTCCGGGAAATTCTGAATCGCAATTCCGATGGAAAGCGCGATGGCGCTTGCCAGTGTAATCCCGTTGCTGCCCACGGCAAATCCCGCAAATACAACGCCGACCGCCATTCCCTCCGGGATGTTGTGGAGCGTCACCGCCAGCACAAGCATCGTTGTCTTTTTCAGCTTGCTCGGCAGTCCCTCCGGCTTCTCCTCATTCAAATGCAGATGCGGTATTACCCTGTCCATGGCAAGCAGAAAAAAAATACCGAGCAAAAATCCGACCGAAGCAGGCACAAAAGCGAATCTGCCAAACTCCGGTTCTGCCATATCGATCGCCGGGATCAGAAGCGACCACACAGACGCCGCCACCATCACGCCCGACGCAAAACCGAGCAGTCCCTTCTGCACCAGACGGTTCAGTTCATCTCTCAAAAAAAATACACACGCTGCTCCGAGTGTCGTTCCGACAAACGGAACCAATAATCCGATCGTTACTTCCATGTCTATGCTCCTTCTTCCATCTTCTCTGCGTTATCTCTGATGTAATTTAAGATATAATCGATTGTCTCCTGCCACTGTTCCTCTTTGGACACAGCCGCCTCTCCATCGCCCCTCTGCTCCCCATAATTTCCAAAGCCGGAATGATTTCCTCCCTCGATCACATATTCGGTGCATACCTTAGCAAGCGGGATCGATTTCTCGTATTTCTTCTTATTTAGTACCTCATCCTCACTTCCGTAAATCGAGAGCACCGGAAGCTCCTGCAGCTCCTCCATGGGATATGCCGCCAGCAAGATCAACCCGGAAAGCTCACTCTCGTGCTTCGCTGCAAATCCCGACGCCATCGCGCCGCCGAGCGAATGTCCCGCCAGATACCAGTTCTCCACGCCGTCATATATCTCCATAACTTCCTTTGCGGCATTCGGCGCAAGCACCGCCAGATGTTCCGGCATCTTTACCACAACGCAGAAGATCCCGGCATCGGCAAGCATATCCATAAGCGGCGCATATGCCGTCTCCTCAACCTTCGCACCCGGATAAAAAATGATTCCCGTACCGCTCCCCTCATCCCCGTATGCGATAAAATCATCCGTGTTCTCTACATTTGCAGTCTTTGTCTCGTACGCATTTGCGTGATAATAATTGCCTGTATAGGTACGAAATGCCACGATCGCCGCGGCAATCAAAAGCACGACCGTAATGGTATTTTGTATCAGTCTTTTTCGCTTCATATGTATTCCACCTTCATTCTATTCTATGCCGCCGAACCGATCGTGCGACACTTTCCTTTTGCATGCTTTGCACATGGCGTTCGCGGTGGGCGACGGTACGCAGTGCAAACTCGGGAGCAGAGCTCCCTCGTTCACGGGCTTCGCCCTATCAGGACATAAAGAAACAAATTTCCCCGTGCAAGCACGGAAATTTGTTTCTTCATGTCCCGGCACTGCTCATTGCCTACGCGCACATTATACCATACCCCTCCTCCAAAACACAGATACTATGATGCAGATTATTTTTTGCAGAAAAATGCCCTGCGTATGGTGTCGTCGACGCGCGACTCACACATACTGCAGGACATTCCCACTATTTCCAATATGATCTTACGATGCCTGCTTCTTCACCCCAAGCACCAGGAACCGTATCACGGGGATTCCCCGCAATCCCTCATACACGAGAAACGAAAGCGGCAGTTCGATCGCCCACGCAATAAAATAATTCAAAAGGTGCGGCAAATTCGTAAATCGATACAGTGCAATGCAGGTCGCAAGCACGATCGGATAATGCACGATATACAGACCAAAGCTCGTGCGCGTCATATAATCGCAGAAGCGGTTCGTCCGGTCGCCCCACGCCCTGCCGCAGCCTAAGATCGCAAGCACCGCCGCCCACAGGTAGGCATTGACCAGCAGACTTTGCAGGCATTCCGGTGTGACAAAGCTTTCGCCGTAATAGCTTACGACGTACCATACGCCGAGCACCACCGCCGCAAGCAGCGCCGGAATATGCATCCGTTCCACCCTTTCCTCTACCTCCTCATGTGAAAACACGAAGTATCCGATCAGATAACACACGCCGTAAATACCGAAGCGGTAAGTCGTCAGTACAGGCATATTGAGAATCTGCGCACTGCCCCAGACGACGACGGCAAGCAGCGTCAGAACCGGAATACCCGCTCTCCCTCCGATCGTCCACAGCTTATCGTCCTTATCAAGCGCTCGGATCCCCACCAGAAGCAGGGAATACAAGAACAACATCTGAATGAACCAGAGCGGTCCGGTTCCGCTGACAGTATAAATCAGATAGCGGATCACCGCCGGAACTTCGTCTAATACGCCCGGGTCTGCGCCCATATGTACATTCATCCACCCGGTCGTCCAGTGCAGGACAAACAAGCCCAGCGTGGACGGAACAAGAAGCTTTTGCACCTTGCTCTTTAAAAATGCCCGCGCCGTCTGACGCTCCAGGGCATAGCGCGCGCTCATCCCCGCAATCACAAACAGCAGAGCCATGAACCACGGGTACACGATATAGGAAAACGTGTCCATAATACGGACTCCCGCATCCTCCCCGACCGGAAACGGGATGCCGACCGTATTGAACAGATAATTTACATGGTAGAACAGAACAATGACGACCGTAATCCATCGTATATTGTCAAGATAATGTTTTCTCATAATAACCACTTTCCTCACTTTCACCTCAGCCTGTGTCTGCACGGCAGGCAATTCTATTCTCCATTCACAGAGAACAAAAGTGCGCTTCGCACACTCTCGCGTTTCAAATTTTCCGGCAGCGCAGCTTTTGTTCCGCGCGCGACAGCTGCGCATCTGTGCACGCAGTGCTTTTATGCAATAGGACGCAATTTCCTATTGCATAAAAACTACCTTCCCGCATTCTCCCCGTCTTCCTGCATCATCCCGGCGACCCTCTTCGCCATCGCAAGAAAATCGTCCGCCTTGGTGATTGCAATTCCCTGCGCCTCATCCCCCAGAACGACCAGACTGTCTCCGGGCTTTAGGTGAAAGACCTCTCTGGCTCTCTTTGGAATGACGATCTGTCCCTTCTCGCCCAGCCGCACGATACCGAACATATGCTTTCCCTTCGGCGGAATGCCGATTCCCGTTTCCACCGGGGAATAGTTTACAAGATCATCGAGCGATACCCCATAGAGCTTCGCAAGCGCCATACAGTTCGTGATGTCCGGCGTCGTCTCGCCGCTCTCCCACTTCGCCACCGCCTGTCTGGACACGCCGATCGCCTCCGCCACATCCTCCTGTGAAAAGCGCTTTGTTTTCCGTAATGTCAGTAAATTTTCATTTATCATACTTTTCCTACTTTCGTTATGTTTGATTGCATTATAAAAAAATATAGGACAGTTGTCCACCAACTGTCCTATACATTTTCATATGATTTTTGTTCGGTTTGGTTGCGTCTATTCTTCCCGCAGACACAATCATATCTCCTGTTTACTGTAACTTGAATTTTCCTACTTCTACGTTCAGCAGATTTGCTATGTCCATATTGGAGTTAGCTTCATTTCCAATATCTCCCACATTTGCAGTCAGATCCACTGACATTTCCGTAACATTGGTAACACCCCTAGCGCTCTCCTCCACTGCGATACTTACCGCCGATATTGCTTCTTTGATATAATCGATACTGCTCTTTACCTGCCCGCTCTCGTCAGCAAAAGCCTGCATCATACTGTTCATATCACCCGCATCGGCCCTGTAACTTCCGCTGGTCTCCAGCAACCTCTCATATCCCTTCATAGCCGTCTCATCCATAAAGGTAAGCATTCTCTCTGCTTCCTTTGCCAGCTCATTCACCGATTGGATCACATCCGCGCTTACTTTCTGGATCTGCACGGCTGTCTCCGCCGAGTTACTTGCCAGCTTTCCGATTTCATCTGCAACAACGGCAAAACCTCTTCCTGCTTCCCCTGCCCGCGCCGCCTCTATGCTGGCATTGAGAGAAAGCAGATTGGTCTGCTCTGTGATACTGATGATATTTTCCGTAAGCGTGCTGATTTCCTCCACCGCTTTGGACTTTCCTATCTTTTCATTGACAGATTCCGCCATGTCCTGTGCCATGCCTTTGGCTTCCTTCTGCTCCTGTACCGCTTTCTCATAAATCCCTGCAGCCTTTTCCATAATCTGACTGGAAGAATCCTTTCCGCCATCCGCATTCTCGGAAATAGCGCCAATAGCGTTATATACCTTTCCGATCGACTCGTTGATCTGATTTAAGGAAGCGCTGGTCTCCTCCATTGCGGCGCTCATCTCTTCCATTGTTGCGGAGACATCTGTGATACTTACCTCGGCATTGGAAAGATTTTGTACGACATTCTGGGAAGAACTGTTAAGCTGCAGCGAATTTCCGGCAATATTGAGCATAATTTTCCGGATGTGCTCCAGCAATGCATTCACGTTATTAGCAATCAGCTCCAGTTCATCACCGGTATTGATTTCAAGCTTCTGCGTCAGATCTCCCTCATTATGTACCAGATCATAAATTTTCTGATCCACACGCCGCAGGCTCCTCATAATCCTTCCCACAATGATACTGAGTATGAGTAATGCAGCCACCAGACAGATTACCGCAATCAGAATAATCTGCTTTGTGATCGCACCAAGCTTTTCTACCACACCGGACGCATTATAATCACACCCCAGGACTCCCACAATCGCTCCGTCGCTGTTTTTGATCGGCATGTACACAGAAATGACATCGCCATATCCGTCATCTTCAATATAATCCTGCACATGTTCATTTCCTGCAAAGGCATCCGCCATATCCTGATAGGATTCCTCAAATTCCTGTCCCACTGCTGCCTGCAGTTCGGATGTGTCGGTATCCACTCCATAATATACTTTTTTTCCGTCTGTATACAGCGTATACATATACGCAATTCCTAACTTTTCCTGCATGTCGCGCATGGAAGAAAGCAGCGTCCGATAACCCTCTTCCGACTCACAGCCTGGTTGAAGTTCACAGACCATGTCCACGTCGATCGCATCCACTGCAACCCTTCCCGCCATCCGGGCTTCCTCCACACCCATGGCAACCATGCCTGCATTGATGCTCCGATAGGAACAAACTCCCAATGCCACACAAATTGCCAGAATCAGTATGCTGGTCGGAAACAATATCTTGACCCGGATACTTAATTTTCTTGTCTTTTGTTTCATAACATTCCTGCATCCCCTTTTTACAGACCCTAATTTTCGTTCCGAAATATCTGTACGTTCTATATTATATCAGAAAAAAAGACAATTTTCCAAGTTTATTGCGCCAAAAGTTTGTTCGATCTGGTTGCGCCCGTCACCATCCCATCCCGGCAAGCCATGCTCCTGCGCGGTTCTCCCGTTCCCGCGCGGACAGCCCCAAAAGCTTCAGTTCTCCCTCGATTTTCCCGTCCAGAAGATATAGGATCCTGCTGCATCTGCACGCAACCTTACAGTCATGCGTCACCATGAGGATCGTAGTTCCTTCCCGATGGATCCGTTCCAGTTCCTCCATTACTTCCGCTGCTGCCCCCTGATTGAGCGCTCCGGTCGGCTCGTCCGCAAACAAAATTTTCGGCCGATTCATCATGCTTCTGCATATACACGCGCGCTGAAGCTGTCCGCCGGACACCTCCGTGATCCTCCGCGCCCCAAGATTTCCGATCGACAGTTTTTCCATCAGCGCCTGCGCACGCCGCCCGGCTTCTTTCCTCGCCGTCCTGCCCTTCTTTAACTGCACTGCGGGAAACAGAATATTATCAAAAAGATCCAGGTTTGAGAACATATTCATCTGCTGAAACACAAAGCCCGTCTCGCTTAAGCGCAGGCGCGCCAATGCTTCCTCTGACATACTGCAGATTTCCGTGTCGCCGAGCCGGATTTCTCCCGACGATGCGCGCTCCATTCCGGACACAAGGTAGAGCAATGTCGATTTTCCCGAACCGGAAGGTCCCATGACGGCGACCATCTCCCCTTCCTCTACCGTAAAGCTGACGTTCCGCAATATATTCTCCTTGCACAATTTCTTCACGCTTAAAATCTCAGACATCCTGCCATCTCCTTTCTTCCTGTCACTGTCACTGCCACTGACAGCACTCATACGCCTTTATTTTCTTTAACCCGGAAAGCCCGGGAATCGCTGCCGCCGCTGCGGTAAACAGGACGAGCATCGGAAACAGGCATCCGACCGTCCTAACATCCAATAAGAACCGGAAGCCTGCCGCTCCGAGCGAACGCAAAAACATCCCGGCAAGCTGTTCCCCGAGCCAAATTCCGCCCGCGGTTCCCGCCACGATTCCCGCCGCCGTGACTGCAAGAAGCTTTGCGAGGTAGCTTCTTCCGATTTCAGAAGCGGTAACACCCAACGCCTTTTTCAGGGAAATCTGATACTGCTCTTTCGCCACGATCAAGCGCACGAACAGCAGTACCACCACAAACAGAATAAATGCCGCCGTCAAAACAGCGATCCCTGCCGCCGCTCCGATCTGGCGTATCGTCTGTCCATAGGTGGAAGTCACATATTCTCCGATGTCCACCACCTTCACCCCGGTTCCCGTCTCCTCACTCAAACGATTCTGATATTCCGTCATCCACGCATCTCTTCCGGTATCGTCCTTAAGCGATACATAAAAAATACTCCACATCACCGGAGCGTCCGCGCTGCCTGCCAAATCATCCGCACCGACGACCGCAGTTTCCGCGCTGTTAACCGGAGCATCCACGCCGTCAGCCGGAACCTCCACGCTGTCTGCCACGGCTTTCGCTGTCCTGCCTCCATTTGTAATATCCGAATAAATTCCGCAGACGCTGTAAATTTTCCTCTCATCTCCAATCAGAAGCGTTACCGTACCGCCGACGGATACCCCAAGATCCTCTGCACTTAAGATAGACAACGCAAGATCGTTTTCTTTAAGCGGTGCGCCGCCCGCCTCATATGTGACCGGAAATACCGTATGATCCCCGAATTCCACATACAGATTCGTCAGGGAGCCGTCCGGTTGGAGCAAATGATACGCCCGCGTCGTCAAGGCTGCATACCGCGCTACCCGTCCGTCCGCCGCAAGCAGCTCCTCCACCCGCTTCGTTTTCTCTGAAATATCCTCTGTCTGGCGGAGATCCAGCCGAAGCTCCCCGTCTCCGATTCCCATGTAGGTAACAAACTGCGGGGAGGAAATCGTACTCTTTAAGTTCTGCGGCACTGTCATCATAAAGGAGCACAGCGCGATCACGAGCATGACAAGCGCATACTGCCGGATGCTCCCATCTTCCGCAGCCCCCGTCCTGCCAAAACAGCGTCCGGTAAGCGCGCTGACTGCCGACACCGTTTCGATCCGTTTTAACGTCCGCCCTACGCCAAGCAGCAGACAGCCTTCCACTGCCGCGCTGCCGACGACTGCGGCGCAAAATCCCGTCATCCCCTGTTCCGGCGCGCCGTACAATTCCTGCATCCGCGCCAAAAGCGGCTGCTTTGCGGCATACGCGGCGCAAAGCCCCGCCACGGCTCCCACGGCGGATAGCAGCACATATTTCCCGAAATAGAGCCGTCTGATCTCCTTTCTTCCGATTCCGATCGCCTTTAACATCCCGATTTCCTTCTGATCTTCCTGAAGCTTTGTCAGAAGAGTAAAACGGATACAGAGCAGCGAAATAAAAAGCATCAGCAGGCAGACAAGCAGAACCACAAGAATCAGCAGACCTTCCGAAAGCGCGTTCATCATGCGTATTAACGGTCTTGTGATTGCCGGACCGTTCGCCGGAAGCTTCGCATCCGCATATTCCTTTGCAAAAACATTTACATCCGTCTCCTCCCGCAGCAGAAATTCAATCAGATATTCCTCCGTTCCCTGCGCGCGCAGCCGTTCATAGTCCTTGCCACATACCAAAAAGCGTTTGGAGGACGCCATCATGGAGCTCATCTGGGAATCCCGCAGAAACCCTGCTATCACGAAAGTCCGTGCCCCGATCTGCACCGTTTGACCAACTTCCAGCCCGTATTCCTGCCTGTAACAGACCGGAACATAGATTTCCCCCTCCCGCACCGTAATGACCTCATTTTCCATATCAAGCAAGAAATCGAATGCTGCGCTCTGTGTGCACACGCCGTTGTCCTGCGTGCTGTCCGTCATGGAATGCCCGCCCAGCGTCAGCGACGCATTGGACAGATTTAAGAATTTTAATATCTGACAGGACTCCACCGCCTCATTTTCTCCGGCAAAGCGAAAGACTTCCTCCTCTTCTATCGTTCCCGTGTGCATCTGCAGAAAATCGGGCGTCTTTGCCTTCTCCATCAATACCTCCACGGAGCCTAAGAGTCCCGCAGACAGCATTCCCGCAAGCGCCGCCAAAAACGCGGACGCGGTCATAAAAAAGCAGATCGACACTGCAAGAAGCTTATTCGCTCGAATGTCATTTACTATTATTTTTCGTTCCATAAACGCCTCCTTTCTCCAGTTCTCTGACCTCCCGGACCGCATAAAGCAAAAGCGCTGCGGCGACGAGCAGTCCGCCGGACGCCTTAATGACTGCGGCGGCGCCGCGCCCGACGCTGCTTCCCATCCGCACAGCCAGACCGTCCGCCATAAGCCCGGCGGACGCGTAAGCCGCCACATACCCAAGCTGGGACAAAAAACCGATCAGTCCCCATGCCCTTCCCTGCGTCTCATCGGGAATGTTCGTGCGCACCAGATAATCCAGACAATTATTCGCAAGCGGCAGCATTGCAAAAAATAGAAATCCCGATGCACAGATCAGATAAATATTTTCTTTCAGACCAAAGAAAACCATCGCCGCACCCGCCGTACACAGCGACGCCGCGAGCACCCTGACATAACCCTTTTTAATCCCCCGCGCGCCAAGCAGCAGGCTGGTTCCAAGCATCCCAAGCGCACAGACCGTCTCTCCGATTCCAAGCGTCGTACTGTCCGCAAACGCCAGTATCATCGGTTCTGCAAGAATCTGGAACGCTCCCATAAAGCAGGTCAGCACGGAGGAAAGCAGAATCAGAAGAAAAACGCCCCGCTTTTCCGTCACTGCGCGCCAGCCCGTCAGAAGCGCCGCGGCAAGCGGCTCTCTGTCCGCCGTCTGTTTCGCGGCAAGTCCCTTTCTCACTACGCCGGTCGCCGTGACCGTCACAAAAAAAGTACAGATATCAATGACGAGCAAAAGCTTGATATCCGAGACTGCAAGGAGAATCCCCGCAAGGAGCGGCGACACCAGATAGCGCGCCGAGCCAGCCAGACTGACCATCCCGCCCGCTTTTGAATATTCCTCCTCATCTAATAAATCCGTGATCGTCGCGCGGTACGCCGGATCAAGCAGCGCGGAAAATACCGAACTGACCGCAACTCCCACACAGATTTCTGTCAGAGTTGCATCTCCCCGCAGCATACACAGCAGGATAAATAAAATTCCGATTCCCGAGCAGCCGTCCCCGAGCATCATCAGAAGCCGCCTGTCACAGCGGTCAGCCAAAATCCCCGCCGGTACGGAAAGCAGCAAGCCCGGCAAAAAAGCAAGCAGCGAAATGATCGCCATATTCGCCGCGCTCCCCGTCTGTGCGAACACATAGACGCCGAGTCCAAAACTTGTGAGCCCGCCGCCGACTGCCGAGATCAATTCCCCCACCCACAGCAGCAGAAACTTTTGATAATTTGATTTCTGTTTCATTTCTTCCTCCATGTTCTTTTTCCTGATTTCGCCAATTCCTTATTACCGACCGATTGCCTGTCGGTAATATTTTATAAAATAGGACTGCCGCTTGAAAATGCTATTTTCGCATCCCTCTTGTTGCGGCAGCCCCTATTGCCTACATAGGTTCTCCCTCAAAAATCTTCATGATGGCCTCCCGCAGCGAGCCTTCCTTCGCTCCGAGCAGCAGCTCCGTGTGATGGATGAACGCTTCTATGCGCCTCTGTTTCTGCTCCGGCGTCTGCTCCATCTGCGCGTCAAACATTGTGTTGGCATAGAGCATCGTCATCTCAATCGCCTCCGCCGGGTAGTCGGTACGACAGATCCCCTGCCTGCTCCCCTCTTCCAAAAGCTCCGTCAGAATCGGCACGATCCCTGCAAGCAGCTCCTCCTGCATCTTCTGATGCATCAGTGCATTCTGCGGCTTGTGCACCTGCTGCATGACCTCATGTCCGATACCGCTGTCGACATTGAGCGCCATAACAGCCCCCGTCAGCCGCTCTAAGACCGGAAGCTCCGGCTGTCCTGCAATCTGCGCGGCTTTTGCCATGAGCTGTTCCGTCATCCGGTGGATCATGGCGTCCAAAATCTCCTCCTTGGACTTGAAATGGTAGTACAGCGTTCCCCGCGCGATCCCGACCCGCTCTAAGATATCATTGGTACTGGTATTGTCGAACCCCTTCGTGCCGAATAATTCCTCCGCCGCGTCAAGAATCTCATTTCTCCGCTCTTTCGCATCTTTTACTACACGCATGATTTCCCACTCTTCCTTACTCTAACCGACCGTCTGTCGGTTGAGATAAGTGTAACTGCAGCAGAATCATTTGTCAAGCCTGTTTCACTGCTTTTTTGCCTTTTCTTTTACTGCTTTTTTGCCTTTTCCTCCGTCAGACGGAATGCTCTGCATTTACTCCGTAATCAGAATCCGCGGCTCTACCTTCTTGATTTTCCCGGCTGCAAGATAGGAAAACAGCACGAACAGAAATGCTACCTCAAGCGCCGGAACAAGCATCTGTATCAGCGTCAGATGAGATGAAAAGCTGCTGATTCCACAGGTCTTTAACATTGTGACCGCAAGCGGGTCCGTCAGAAATTCGCTGAGCAAAATTCCCGGAACCGCGCCAAACAGCGCAACAATTCCGAACCGCAGCGCGAATGTAAGCCGCAGTCTGGCAGAAGAAAACCCTAATGACTTATAGATTCCAAGATCATGCTTCTCCCGATACAAAATCCTGCTCCCTGTCATGCCGATTGCAATGAGGACAAACACTATCGTAATCACATACATCAGAAGCTCCACTGCCTGCATTGCGCCTGTGATGACGGAAATTCCTGACCAGTTGTTTCTGTCCACCTTCACCGCATCTCCAAAGTGCTCCTCAATGCGGTCGGCAAGCGCTTCCCTGGTCGATGCATCCTCCAACTGGTAACAGGTGTAGTAAAGGCTGTCGTCCGTCATACCAAGTCTTGCCGCGCCCCCGCTGCTCATAGCGAAATTCGTTCCCATATCATTCGCGCACACATAGATTCCGCTGATAATAAATTCCCGGCTCTCTCCCTCGTATTCCACCACCACCGTATCCCCGATTCCCTTTTCCAGTTCTTCTGAGACAATCTCTGTGACAAGAACCTCATTGTCATACATACAGGTTCTTCCTTCCAACAGATTTAAGACCTCCGGTTTACTGCAGACATTAAGAATATAGTCCACCCCATTTAATGTCCCGTTCAACATGACAAATTCATATGACTGCACGATTGCCGTCTCGTCCGCAATCATCTGCTCTGCCTCTTTTTCTATTTTATCATCGGACGCGCGCACACCGATATCATAGGGAACCGCGTTAAAGCTGTCCATCATACCCTCGCCGTCCGGTCCCATCCACGCCCCGATCCGCGCCGTCAAAGAAAGGAAGAATACCAAAAGCATCGTGACGACGCACACGCTGATATATTGTTTCCTGCCAAAGGAAAGCTGTCTGAATGCCAGATGCAGATTCAGCCCCCTGCTGTGAATCCGTGTCCGCAATCTGCTGTCCCAGTACACGTCCGCCGCTCCTCCCCGTATGGCAGCAAGCGGCGTAATTTTACCGATGCGGGATGTTTTTACATATATAACAAGTCCAAGCAGAAGAAAAATCGTCCCAAGCGACGCCGCACAAAGCCCTGCCGGAAGCGATGCCGGAACCATAAGCCCCGTCGACGTGACCATGATACGGTTCACCAGCGCCACGACCGGAAGCGACGCCGGAATGCCGAGCGCCATGCCAAGCACGATCGCCAGAAGATACTGACACTGCTTGACTGCACATAATTTCCTCTTTGTAAATCCAATCGCCTTTAAAATTCCCATATTCGTAAAATCCTGCTCAATTCCTGTCGTAATGCTGTGACTCAACACAAGCATTGTCACTCCAAAAAGCACGACCACAAATACAAGGAGAAAGCCTGCAAAAATATTCTGCACGATCAGCATAAATCCCTCGATTGCCGATTTGGTATACACATTAAACGTATACGCCTTCAGATCCGTCTTTTCGTTGACAAGCATCTGGAATTCATGCATCGGCAACTCGCAGTCCTTGCTCTTATAGATATGAATCATCTCCCCCTCCTGTGGAATTGCCTCCTCTCCGGCATCATCCATCACGCTTTTCAGCCGTTCCATATCCTTATCGCAGATCTGCATACTTTTAAATCCCATCATTGCGCTTCCCATGAACGGGTCCTCGAAAAAGCCAGCCACGGTAAATGACTCTGTATCCTCCACACCTGTAATCTCTATTTCCACAATATCCCCGACTTGTACGTCATACAGCGAGCAAAAGGACGGCGTCACATAGATTTCTCCCTCTTTGGGAGGCGTCGACCTGTCTGCCAATCCACCCAGATCCTCCTCATACAGACGATAGTCATAGTGTTCCGGCTCATACGCGATTACCTGTCCGGTCGTACTTACCTCCTCCCCCTTTACGATATATTTCACATAAAATACTTTCTGTCTTTCTACTTTCGCTGTCTCATCAAGCGCCTCCAACTGCCCTGCCATATCGTCAAGTCCCGGCAATGCAAGCACCCATGCCGTCACATCTCCATAGCCCACCCGGTCTAACTGTTCGCTCTCATAGGACGCGCCGTTCTTTACGACGGCAAGCACCGCGCACAACATTGTACTGATAATGAAAATCAAAATCGTAATTCCGATAAATCCTCCCCGCTGATGCCTGATATTCCCTTTTAGTAAAGTCAGATACTTCATCTTTCCCCACCTCCTACCATGACATCGAGGAAAGCCACGCTTCAAGCTGCTTTTCCCGGTTCTTTGCATTTTCCTCCTCGTAGGGCGGCATTATCATTTCCCCGATGATTCTGCCGTCTTCCAGATAGAGAAAGCGATTACCGCAGATTGCCGCGCGGACGTCATGCGTCACCATAAGGACGCTCTGTCCCTGCCTGTTGATTTCCGTCAAAAGCTCCAGTACCTCTTTCGTATTTTGCTTATTGAGCGCCCCCGTCGGCTCATCCGCGAAAATAATATCCGGCTCATTGATAAGCGCTCTTGCAATCGCCGCGCGTTGCGCTTCCCCGCCGGACACCTGTGACGGAAGGCGGTCCTTCGCATGCTCTACGTGCATCTTACAAAGCAGCATTTCGGCGCGCGAATCCACGTCCTTTTTGCTCCTTGTACCGTCCAGATAACCGACCACCGCCGCATTTTCGAACAATGTCAGATTACTCACCAGATGCATCTGCTGGAAAACGAACCCGAACTTCCGCGCCCGGATATCCGCCATCTCCTTTTCCCTGCACCCCACAAGCTCCGTCCCACGATATTGCACGCTGCCGCTCGTCGCGGCGTCCATTCCACTTATCGTGTACAAAAGTGTTGATTTTCCGGCTCCTGAAGAACCCATGATCACCGTAAAGTCCTGCTCGTAAATTTCCAGATTGACCATATCCAGAACATGATTCTGCCTCCCGTTGTTGGCAAAGCTCTTGCACAGATCGGTCGTTTTTATAATCGCATTTTTCATATTTTGCTCCTGCCTCCTTGGGGCTTAATATAGCAGAAAAGTTATTAAGAAGTCTTTAAGAAATGCAAATTTAACCCTCATAAATAGCGGCTTTGCAATCACTTGTTGCTAACACGTCTCTAACCACACATTAATATTACCACATATCAATGAGTATTAAGCTACATCAAACACAAAAAAAAGAAGCCCTCTCCTCGGAACTACTCCGAAGAAAAGACTTCTTTTTCTTTACTCTGCTTTTACGATTTTCCAATTATCGCCCTTTTCCAATGTCAGGGTATATTCTGACAACTGCGTCATCTTCGCCGTCTGATCGAGATACCTCACATAGACATGCGCTTTTATCTGTCCGTCTTCTTTATAGATTGTTGTACCAGACAGACCATCATATACAAAATCTGCATTGATAACATCCATCACTCCCGGTGCGGCATAATACACAAGTTCTTTTTCTGTTGCCGTCGGATAGAGATTAAAGAATGTATTCAAAAAGTCCTGTATATCCGTCGTCATTTCTGTGCCTATGCTGCTATCGTTTTGGTATTGTTTCGGCGAATATGCCGATTTTCCATAGATGCCGCAGGCTGTCGGATTCTTTGTGATTACCATACACCCCGTCTCGTCCATATGAACAGTCACCATATAAAAACTTTCCCGGCGTGTGATCGTCGTCGTACCATCTTCGCCCTCAACGGTCGTAACACTGAATATTCCCGCCTGCTCTCCTGTCCTCACCTTCTGTACTTCGCTTTCCTGCCCGGATGTCATATCTTCCATATTTTCCGTAGACATGTCCTCCCGGGCGATATCCTCCGCTGTCTCCCCGGTCTGTGTTCCTTCAAATGCTCCCGCGTCTACGATATCATCAGCAGTTTTCACAGTTTCATCATCCCCGGCAAATTCATTACTTCCGGTTGTCTCTCCGGCTCCTGTATCTTCCAGACTGTCCGGCTCTGCTGCTTCTGTCTGTTGCGACGTCGCAACAACCGAAAGCTCCTTTTTCACCACCGAAGCCATACTCTCCGCATCTATCGTCTCTGTAAGCTTCTGAACAACAGAATAGCGCACTTCAAAATCCCCGTTTTCTAAATCCGTCACTTCACAGATACGGACATTTTCAACCTCTGCCACCGTCGGGCAATCACTATTCACTGCGTTATTATTGACATTCACTAATTCCTCTGTCATATAGCCGCCAAGAACTTCCTGTCTGCTGCTCCTGTCGCTCTGTCCCTTTCCCCACGCGTGATACAGATAGGCGAACCGCTCTACAAAGCTTTCTACCGCATTCGTGTCTGTCACTTCGGCTTCCACCACCGTCGTCTCATATATCGTCTCTTTGTCGATCGCGGTAAAATTCTTATACACCCCAAACGTGAGACTTGCCCCCATCAACACCCATAAAGCAATCGCGCCCTTTTTATTCGGTCCGACACGAAATACAGGAAGGTCTACTTCCCCGTTCTCAAACTTTTTCTGACGCCGCTTTGTTCGGAACTCATGAAACTGCTGCTTCTTATTCCGAACAAATGCCTTTACATTTTCTACCCTCTCTGCGACACTCTGCCGCTTTTCTTCCTGCTTATTTTTCACTTTTCTTACCTCTCTTTCTCTAATTTACCCATTAATACGTCCCGCACACACGAAATGTTTTTTCCAGTATTTTGTCGTCAAATCTGCATAGCCGAGCGGATTTCCCGCATGAAACATCCGGTTATCCCCTAAATAAATGCCGACATGCGTTATGTAGCTTCCACTGTCCGTCGTTCCGGTAAAAAATACGAGGTCGCCCGGTTCTGCTTCATCCAGTGTGATGTGCTGCATCATGTCATACTGTGCCTGCGCATTATGCGGAAGACTGATTCCAACCGTTCCATAACACCACTGCGTAAGCCCCGAGCAATCGAAGGACGTTCCCGGGCTTGCACCGCCCCATACATATTTATAGCCCTTATATTGCACGGCTTCGTTTATGATCGCACTCGACACATCCAACGGAAGCGGGTCTACCGCAAGATATTGCTTCACCAGATACACATAAAACATATTTCCATATGCATACCGCCATCCTCCGTTTGTTCTGACAGCGATTTCATTGTTATAAGCCACCTTTGTACCGCCGGATTTCTTCGCCGCGAAATCACTCGCCCACGAGTAGCGGTGTTCTCCTCCGTGCTCTGCTACGTAGTCAATATATCCTCCGCCGTAATTGTAAGCCTGTATGACTGTCTCCATATCGACACCCGCCGCCCTTGCCTGATCTAAAAGCCCGGCAAAATACGCACAGGCAGTCTCAATAGATAGCTCCGCCGTTTTCTGATATTCCGGCAGACCGGAGTTGCCAAGCGACTGCATAACATCTGTCCCGCGTCCGCCCGACTCCACCTGCATGATTGCAAGCAGATACCGGGCATACTCGCGAATTCCGTATTCTTCCGACTTCTCATAAATAATTGATGCATACCTCTGTGTCTCTGCCGACAGTCCAACACCGCTCTGAAACTGTACCGTTGTATCTTTACCCGACCCAAGCGATATAAGGAACACTGCAACTATAAGTAGTCCAAAGATCGGAAGAAGCATATTTACACACGCCAAAATAATTTTTACACGTGTCATAGGACTTATAATTCTTGCTTTTTTCAAAACCTATCACTGCCCTCTCCTATTTCCTTTTCCCCTGTTCCACTGTTTTGCATTGTTTCCGTTGTTCTCCCTCGGTTTTAAATTCCCTGAACCTGTTGTACGCCAGTTATTGTTTGTCCGTTTATAATTCCTGCTTTCCTTGATTCTTGTTCCCATATTGTTTTCCTCCTGTTTTCTTACGCTTGCGGAATCTACAAGTTCATAGTTTTCTCCCGATGTTCCCCTGCCGGAAGTCCTTACGCGCGTACCTTCAACCTCTGAACTTCTCGCAGATGAATTTCCTCTGTCCGAAATTCGCTCCGTCATATCGCTCCTGTTTACCCGTTCCAATCTGGGCGTGTCTGTCCGGTTCGCCACATGATATTTCTTTGTCATGCCGGATGCCGTCACTCCCTTTTCCGTCAACGCTCCGCCCTGATGCGTGCCTGTCTCCCTGGGTCTATATACATTTCCCTGATACTGCTCACGCACTGCGTTACTCTTCATGCGGCTTTCCCACAGTTCAGGACGACGGTATTTCTTTGCAGACTCTTCCTTTGCCGGATTTTTAAATTCCGATGTTGTTATATTCGGCGTCTGGTCTGCCGTACGGTAAGCAGCTTCATGATGCGGCTTGTCCGCTCTGCCAAGATCACGTCCATGCATACGGTTGAGATATTTGTCATAAATCTGACCGGAGGATGCGTCTTTCTGCGATCGCTTCTCATAAAAATCCGCGCTTTGCACACTCGGTGTTCTATCTGCTGCCGAATAATCAAGGTTCTGCCGCATCTGCGCCGTCTTCCACGATCTCTGTGCTGCCTGCTCTCTCATGTAACCTAATGCCTGCCTGTCCATAAGCTCACTACCTTTTGCCATTCCTGCTTTTGCTACTCTCTTTACACCCGTTTTGGCTTTATCTTTCACCCACTCACGCCGTCGGTCTGCATTCCGTTCATGCCGCATTCCTGCACGACGCATCTTCCAGTAAGCTAGTGCCGCGCCTGCGCCGCCAAGCATCGTCACGCCCCTGTCAGATTTCAACGACATAAACTCAAGAATTTCATTCTTATTTAAGAATACTGCCACGTATACTATGATCTGCAAGAATCCAATCGTTACAAAGGAATGATTATCTGCAACACCGTATATCATGGATGAGATCATGAACGTTATCGTGATAAGGATCACATATCCGGCACGCAGCATGATAATATTAAACACCTTTAACAGTGCTTTTTTTAACATTCCGCCAAACGTTGGAAACATGGCAAGCACAAAAGCCACTGCTAAAAACATGACATATACAATGAAAAGAAGCTGCGTAATAATCATCATGCCGCACAGCAGGATTACAAAAATACTGATCAACAGGTTGACAAAAAAGATAAATAGCACTTCGGAAAACCGTGTTCCGACCTTCGTTGTACTAAGCCACATATTTCCGTATGTCTCAATTTCTGTCTTTGCCACCGCTTCCCTTGCCTGCCCGTAGTCTGTGTCCGGACTTACCGAAAGAAGGTTGTTGACACGTTCTGCTCCGATTGTGTCAATGTCCGTTGTACCAAACTGTAAAATCAGCCACGGCTGATAAATCTGTACATTAAACAACTGGTCGCGAATCCTATCGACGCTATCCCCCTCTCCGGTTTCTGCCCCCGGTATTACAAGCTCCGTTCCTATCTGTAACGCTCCGGTACTGACATCCGTTGAAAACTCATTGAGATTTCTTACCATTTCCGGCGCATACGCGATAAAAGCCGCACCAAAAATAAAAATTACAACCGTGCTGACAACCGCGCTAAGTGCCTTACTCATTTCTCTTTTATACAATCCGACATATGCCACATAAACACCGAGCGTAACGATTATCAGCATAAGGAAACCAGAATAAAAGCCCTCCGCGGAAAACCCGGACGGGCTGACGCCTGCAAGTCTCTGCATATTAGCGCCAATGGAATCCGCCAGTTCATTTACGATATCAAACCGGTAAGCTTCCGTTACGATCTCACCTGTACCATAGCTTATCCATCGGCTAAATCCCCATAAAATATTGGTCAACGAATATAGCCCATGCATAACGCTTCTCCCTGCGCCATCCAGCCAGTTCCACGGAAGCCACGTCCAAGACATATCAACATAAAAATCAAGGTCGTAATTTTCCAACGCATACGAAGAATACTGATTTCCTCCATTCTGTTCAAAATTCACCAGCCCCGACGCCTGCACATTTCCCGGAACAAGTATTGTCAATACCAGAATAAAGACAAATACCACCACGCAGGCAGCCCTAATTTTCCGTTTCTTCATCCGGCGTCACCCCTTCCTCCGATTCCTGCGGTGGTCTCGTATCAAATACCTTAAGCAAATCCTTAAACATGACGTCCACGCAAAGCACTCCGGTACGTCCCCAGATATCCTGATATAAACACTCGCCATTTTCAAGTTCCCGCAATGTCCTCTGATTATCCTTGTCCTCGGGATCAAGCCCGAAAAATGTCAATGTCTTTTTAATTTCTACGATATCCGTCGACCGGAACGCAAATTTCGCGCCGATATTGTTCTTCATCTTTTCATCCCCGACATCTTCGGAGTTCTGCGTTATAATATGCGTTCCTGCATTCATGGAACGTCCTGCACGGATCATTTTTCCAACAAGTGCTTTGCCCTGTGCCACACCTAACATGCTCCACGCCTCATCAACCACTACGTCTTTAAATATACTGCGGTCGGAATAAATAAAATTGAGGGCAAAGCTGCTGATTGCAATAAGCATCGCCACAGATAATCGCTCCGTGCTTGAATATTCCGACGGCGGCGTTTCTTTTCCCGGAAGAACTAAATCCTGCACCTGGATGATATTCATCTGCTTATCAAGACAAATTGTTTCCTTCACGCTGCCATCCGAAAACAAAAGCTGTGCAAAATCAAAGTCACAAAATCCCTCGATATGCCTTGCAAGATTCTCCGCGACGGGATTTTCTGCATTGTGCAGTTCTTCAACCACATAAACCATTCCCTTTTTCTCACGTTCTGCCACACGCCGCACCGCTTCCCTTAATTCCGGGAACTTATCACCGTCATTGATCGTGATGCCCGTCAGATATGTTAAGATATCCATTGCAAGACTCTCCGCATCCTTCACGTTTGTCATAATAACAAACGGGTCTAACAATCCACGGTTCTTTTCCTCACTCGTAAGATTGACGATATTCATTTCTTTTCCAAATTCCGGCAGACCTTCCTTCCAGTGTCCACGCTCCGACTTAGGGTCAATAATCAACACCCTGCCGCCAAATAAGGAAACATAATACGTCGTCAGGTCTCCAAATACAGATTTTCCACCGCCAAGCGATCCCAGTACAGCCACGGCAAGCGCGTTTGTGACCGTTCCTTTCACGCCTTGTGCCGCCAATGCTGGATAAATATACACATATTTCTTCGTGTCCTTGTTCCATCCGATATAGATTCCACATTCATCCCCAAGCATCTGTGACGCACCAAACCCAAGCCCTCCGAGAAAATCAGCAGTCACATACTGAACATAATCATTCAGATAACGCTTGCTTGCCGGAAGGAATTCCCACGACAGCCCTAACATATCGCCGAACGGACGTACAAGACGAATATTACTGTCACTGTAAAAGTCCCTTATTTCATCGACACGGCTTTCCAAATGTTCTATGCTCTTTGCCGTCACACGAATCACATAGCTTAATTTATACATTGCACCTTTAGTCGCCGACAGTTCGCTCTCTAATTCCTCCGTATCACGGATAGCGTTCACAACCGCATCCTCCGTGTCTGTATCATTCTGGTATGCATGGTTGTCCTGGTCTTCCAGTTCCTTTTTCTTATTCCGCACAATTCCAAGTGCTTTTCTGTTATCAATGATTTCTACATGCATACTGATATCCACCGGGAAATTAAACCGTTCCTGCTGATAATAAAAAAGTTCCGAAGAGGGAAACTCCAATTCTCCGATCAGCGTATCAATCGTCAGATATGCCGCGTAATTTATTTCCTTTTCACGTATCAGGCTAACATACCTCTGATGCTCTTCCATCAAACATCTGGTGAGCTTCAACAAATCATATCTTTTTACGAGCGTTTCCCCTAAAAGCTTTTCCTTTGGCAGACAATATTCATAATTATAATAAGGTACAATCGACTGCCCGTAGAGATGCTCGATCAAATAGCCAAAGTCCTTTTCTTCCAGTCTGCGGAACTTGAAACGGCGCGAGATTTTATCGCGGAGCGACTTTTCCAGACGGCTATAACGTGCCATTTCCGTATTGCTGATACTGTTAAAATCTCCCGCAAGACGGTGATTGACATCCCGGATGAAGTTAGATACCGTCATCTTAATATCATCCTTTATCTTCTTAAAGCTTACTTCTGTCTGACCTCCTAGGAGCTTAAAGCCAAGAAAAAAACGGTAGTCAATCTGACCGCCGCCTACATTATCATCCTTATTCCGCGCTTCTAAAACATCCGTCTGCATGTCGATCACCTCATATGCAGCTTCTTTCAGACGCCCCTTCACCAGTTTCTTTGACTCTTCCTGTTTCATTCTGATATCCGCTTCCGTCGCGATCATCAATCCGTGCAGAATGCCGCTTCGCTGCCCTTCCACCATCTGACAAAATTCCTGCCGGATTGCTTCTTTCTGTCCCGGGCTTAAAAACGAATAATTGTACGGAATCAGTTCATAATATGCAAAGCAATCGCCGTCCTGATTCATAACCAGATTATCCTCTATATACTTAATAGGAAACTCCCTTATTTCTGGCATACTCTCTCACACCTCACAATCGTTATTTCTTCATCAAATTTATGCTTCCCGTAAGTTACCTTTTTCCCTGCGTAAGTAAGCTTTGGTCTGCAAATATATGCCGCAACAGATTTTACAAAGCTATACGGCTTTTTCCCGTCAAATGTCTTCTTACTCATGAACCACATAACCCCGACCGGAATCACCACATACTTGAATAAAAAATTATCGGAATAGCACAACGGCGGGATTTTCCTTAATATGAAAATCACCAGAAGCTCCGTTCCGACCAGCCAGCCAAGCTGCGAGAATGTCAGCGCAAACGGCAGTTTAACATCATTAAGACCATAAAGCACCTTCTCGACCTTCCAGATATTTGTATAACTTTTTAATCGCCCCATCTTCTATCTTCCTCCTTCCCTTTCACAAAATCCGCGTGCCGGATTTTCTTCAAACAAATACAACTTTTAAAAGCGGCGAAACGTTATAACATTTCACCGCTTCTGATACATAGCCCCGTCACCATAGGAACGGAGACATACTCCCTATATCCGCGAGATGCAATTGAAACAGCCATAACCCTGCCGTCCCTCCACTTCCAATTATCCTGTTTCCCAGATCAACCAGAGCATCCTTGACACCTACCGGATTGTAAATCAACAGGAACGCTACGATTGCCCCGGCAATAAGCCCCGCCAATTCCAAAAATTTGCGCTTTGCCAGACAAAAAAGCCCCGCAATAATTAATACACCCATTGCAATCGGTCCTGCATTCTCAACGACCCAATTCATAAAATTTTGTCCAATATTTACCATTTTCTTCCTCTCTTTCCAACCGCACTTTTCTGTTGCGACGTCGCAACAGAACTTTTATACAGTCTAATAACTTTTTACTCTGTTTCGGTTTCCTCTAAAATCTCCCCGGTTTCTACATCAAAATCCGCATATGCACCGCCAAGCATGTCCTTGATTGCTGCCTGTTGCTGTGCAAGAATCTTTCTATGCTGCGGGCTTAGTTTGGCATCGTCAATAAGCTTTTTCAAGAGATCGTCTTCCCCTCTTATCTCTGATAACAGCGTCAGCATCTTAAAAGACGGTGCGACTTGCCGCACAATCCAGTTGAGAGTTCGCTCCAAAGTATACGGCTCCGGTTTGTCTGTCAACCGTATCTGCCTATCCTCCTCCCCGATAAAACGTTTCCATGCCGCATCCATTTCCCATTCTCTCCGGTCAGTCTTCGCATCCGGCTTTAAAAAACACACATAACGGTTAATGATTCCGAACGCCGTTTTCCCGGCGTCCTCATGTGTGAGGAAGTCAGCCATTGCGTGTTTCGCACGGTCATCCTTGAGCCGGATTTCAAAACGGTTCTTTACTTCGGCTTCTTCGATCGGCTTTCCGCTTTTTATGTACTGTTCGTAATCCTTTTCATAAATACAAAAATAGATTTCGCTTTTAAGCGACCCAAGATAAAGAGTATTTCCCATAAGGTCAATATCCTCTTCATGCGACCGAATCAGTTCACCGCTCTGATAGTTTCGATAGCTCTTAAACACCGTTGTGTATTCTTCTCTCCGGCATTTCTCTGCTAACAACGGAATATCAAGCCATCCTGCTTTGTCATTAATGGCAAAGTCAATACGCTTTAAGACACCCTTTTCTTCCTCCACCGTGCGAAAAAAATCAAACCATGTACGCCCCTGGGCGTTTAAAAATATTTCAAATTCCCGACACCCCTTACCCTTTAATTCCAGAAGACACCCCTTCCGCTCATCATCCGACGTCATGACAACAATGTCACCCATAATATATTGTTCACTGTAGCCATAAAACGCATGACCTTCACGAATAGTATATTTCATACGGATTCCGAGCACCTCTTCAATGATGTGCTTCACATCCAATGTCGGAAATCGAATCCGCACATAGTCAAACAAGATTTCAAGTTTGTTCGCTGGATCATATAAATTGAGGAAATAATTGATTCTCTGCGTCAGATGCACGGACGGTATTTTTTTTCCCGTTTCTATATTATTCACATATACCCGCGACACACCGAGCAATTCCGCAAACCGTTCCTGCGTGATGCCATTCCTTTTCCTTCTCTCTCTAATATTATTTTCCTGCTCGTCTACTGCCTGCCTTTTCGTTTCCTCTGTCTGTGTTAATGTTTCCTCTGTCTGCAACTCGCTTCCATTCCTTCCTTTTCTCCTCTTTCTTTTAAGCGTGGATATATGGACAACTGACTATTCCGCCGGAAATCCGCATTGATAAGGCATTGATAAAGCATTGACAGCCCGTGGAAAAGGAAATACGTCTTTCCCACAGACTGCCAACCCCTTACCAACCCCTTACCAACCCGTTTTTCCGTCTCCATAAGAAGCCAGTTGCCCACATACCCACCCTTCCGATGATATGCGTTTAAATCCAATCATACATATCATGAATAAAAACGCCTGCCTTTTTTTGCCTGAATACCTGTGATAAAGCGTTCACTTTGTTTCGCGTACAACGGCGGATTCATGCTTTTCATTGTTGTTGCTGCTGTCGTCACCGTCACCGCTATCACCCTTATCATGCGGAAACGTATACGGCAATCCTGCCGCTCCGCCCGAAATATATCTGCTTTTATCTCTGATACTCGAAATAAAATCATGTTCAGGCGGTACATAAGGCGCATAAAACTCTGTGATAACGCCATTCCAAAGTTTGACATATCCGCGCCCACTTATGTCTTTGGTAACAAACTGCTTGTCTGTACTGCCGAACATCATCGTATAGCCGCTGCCCTCCATCATACCGAGCGCGACACGCAGCCCGAACTGGTCACGGATGCCGTCCGGCATATACTTTGCATCCGGTCGCTGACAGGAAAGTATGATAAAAAATCCCGCTTGTCTGCCGAGCAGTACGATCTGTTTTAATACATCCATGACCTCCTCCCATTCTTTTTTAGGGAGCATCACCATATAGGCAACATATTCATCAAAGATCAGGAAATTCGGCGTCATGTTAAAATCCCGGTAATCCGTCGCAGGCGTATAATTCGGACTCTTCCGCATTTCATCCATCCTGTCCATCATGGCACTGCAAAAACGGTATACGCATTCTTTTATGTCCTCCTTCCGGTAATACACATCCGGCAACACTGTCTCAAGTCCTGCAAGACTCGCATTCTTCGCGTCTATGATAAAAAGCTTCGCTTTTATATCTAGCAGGATTTCGACGATGCTTAACATAAGATACGTTTTTCCGCTTCCGGTTTCGCCAACGATCAGCGCATGAGGGTGTGAGTTATAATTCCACAGGATATGGCGCATAAACTGGATTCCGCCGTTTTCCGCCTGCATCTGATTAATATTGACGCGGCTCTTTTCCACTTCACAAAGAAACGTGTAATACTGCCATTTGTGCTTGTAATCCGCCCCTATGATTTCGCAGTCAAGCCCTGTCTCAACTTTTGATTCCAAATGCAAAAGCTGCTCCTGATACCTACCCATGCTAATTTTCACCGTGATATAAATTTTTCCGTCTTTCTTCCGGTAATACATCCGCGGGAAATATGTAATGCTGCGACGACGCCAATAATAGAGACGCGGCATATAAGTAATATCCTGATCGCCTTTATTATTTGACCGCAAATCCGTCTCATACCATGCATTATCAATAATCATGCGTGCAAGCAGCTGTCTGTTTTCCAGATTTTCATAAAATTTGCCTTGCCTTAGCACGCCCATGATAACCACAGTAGACAGCATGGCGGTAAATAATATGACCGTCGCACATTTACTCACGAACGGGCTTGTTGACACATCAACCGCAATATCCTGCCACACCACAATCAAAATCGCCACAGCCATCGAACAGATAATGCAAAAGATGACAGACCACATTAGCAGCCTGTCATCCCATTTTTTCACGCGTCTTCCCAGACGCCAGAATATATTTTTCATCTAAGCAGCCCCTTGTCAGCTTTTCTTCGCTGCCTGCTCTGCCTGCGGCTTGGCATTGTTCGTCTGTCCTGCCTTGCCTGCCTGTCCTGCCGTGCTTGTCTGTTCCGCTCCTGCGCCGGAAGCTTCTACAATATCCTTCGCCTTAATGTACCACCCGGCATTTGCACGCCCGCCAAATGTTGCCGTCGAGATCGTATCAATATACGGCTCGACTAACTCCACGCGCGTGCCATACTCAAACTTCTTTTCTTCCACCTCTGCCGGAAGCGTTACCTGAATCGTCATGCCCTGTGCCTTGCATCTTAAATCATAGGTACGTCCCTTCAACTCTCCTGTGCTCTTTCCGTCCGCGTCCTGCACAAAGTTCTCGCGGCGCATAGCCGCAAACTTTAACTCACCGAACGTCTTTTCTGCATCTACTACAATTCCTTCTGGTAATCTCATAAAATAGTTCCTCACTTTCCCCGCTTATCCTGCGGCTTATACTGTTATTTTCATTTCTGTCTGCATTCTCCGATCTGTCGGGTTACGCCTTAACCATATCATCAGCGGTCAACACATAATTTGTGTAGCCCCTGTCGCCGATACTGTACCCCTCCGCCGTAATACGCGGATTGACAAGCGTTACAACATCCTCATATTCAAAATGCTTCTCCCCTGCACTCACCGGAAGTCTGACTTCGATGTCATCCGCACGCTGCACATCCGAAAACAGATGATATGTACGGCTCACAATGCTTACCCTTCCGTTGCTACGCTCCGTCGTCGTATTTCCAGGACCTGCAAATGCAAGTTCTCCAAAAGTTTCCTTCATCTTAGGTACTACAAATTTTAACTTTAACATTTAATTCCTCTCTTTCCCCGCTCTCTGCGGTCTATGTTCTATGTCTCATGTTTCTATGTTCCATGTTTCTGTACGTCTGCTTTCTGCCAGAACAGGTTCAATTTTCTTTTACACTACGTAAACGGACAAAGGTGATCTATCCACATTTCAAGAAATTCTCGCGCCCGATGTATCTGTTCCAGATAATAAGGTACATCCGAGTACTTACGCATTTCCGGGAGACGGTTTTTCGATATCATCCGCCCGAGAACAGCCACAAAGCCTATATCAGATTCCAGACGTCTCAAAATATGCGCATTCTCTTCTTTATCCAAGGCCTGCATATTTTCCACGATGTAACGGTAATCCGTCGAAGCTGTGTATATCTTCAATGCTTCTTCGGCTCTTTCTCTAATCGCATCTTCGCCCTCCTTCATGTATCTGACACTCATTTCCGGCGGAAGCTGCTTCATTTCTTCGTCCAGATCAAAACCATACCCGGGAGCTTCCCGTATAAGATCGTCCAAACTGTAGCCATCCGTTTTCATTTCTGCAAGCAGGAACATCATGCGGTTTCTGATACCATTTAACATCTGCCCGTCTGTCCGCTTTGGTGCATTCGCTCCATCAAAAAGCATTTGCCGCCATTCAATGTGTAATGCAATCCACCCTGTTAAATAATCAAAAATTGTCTTATCCATCCGGTTTCCTCCATCTTATCATTTTCTGTTTTTCTCCTTTCCCCGAATGCAATCCGGCTATATTTTATTTATTAAAAAAAATCCGCTTCTTTGTCCTGTTCTACCCAAGGGATAATAAACACAGAAACGAATTTTCTTTCCAACGTCTCTTTATGCTATAACAGATATTTTTCATGTACCACTTCGCCCTTTACGGGCGACCCTCACAAGGCATTGTTCGGGCAACTACGGGGCATTTCATGTATTGTATGTTCTACGAATCAAGCTATGTAAACAAGGAAAACCATGCGGCGTTTCCGACTGCCGGAGTTTCCGGCTATGCATTTCATTACGTGCCTGCATTTCCTGTTTTACTAACACGGACAAATGCATTTTATCTAAAAGTGAAATGTAAACTTTGCCCCCTGTCAGTTTACATTCTTATAATGTCTCATTTCCCCGATATTTCCGGGCTTTTCTGTCTGTCTTTTCCTTTTTCCTTTTGCATTTCTACCCCCGTGTTACATTCCGGGGGTCACGCCGGAGGGCTTCGCCCTCCGGCTTTCTTCCAGATTCCGGCTTCGCGGCTCACACTTCACCTCGCCGCTGCACTGCTTACACTCCGTCCGCGTGCGCGGCGGGTTCGTGTGCTCCGCTGTCGCCGCAATCTGGAAGAAATCTCATGTAGCGGCTTTGTCCTGCCGCCGTTCCGCCCGAAATGCTCCCGTTTTTATCTCTGACACTTGGAAAAAGTACAAATCAGACACAATAAGTCACGAAATACCGGGCATCCTGCCATTTCAGAAATTGACACGGGTATGCCACTTTTCTTTCATTTCAGATAATGCTTTTTCCGTGCTGTTAAAGATCATGCGTCTGGAATGCTGCGTTTCCAAGCGTGGATATGTGCCACTTCGCCCTTTGCGGGCGACCCTCACAAGGCATTGTTCGGGCAACGGCAGGGCATTCCATGTATTGGCATGTTCCACACAATGAGCTATGTGAACAAGGAAAAAGCTGATGCGTTCCCGGATGCCGAAAGTTTCCGGCTATGATTTCATTGTGTGTCTGCTCTACTAGCCGATTCCGCAAAGGCAGCGGCTCGGGTCTCACGCCCGAATCTAATCTTCTACACCCCGGAGATTTTCGCCGAGGCGTTCCGACTATTGGTTATGGCTTAATAATGATTATTATATTTTTCCCGGATGCTGTATAATTCTTCCTGCCGTTCTTTCAACTCAACTTCTGTAATATCACCCGCATAGCACATATATAGCAGCGCACCGGATAAGTTATCATATGCAGAATTAAAGACTTCATTTGACCTGTACGCCGTTAAGAATTTTAAATCCTTCATTTTCGCATCTATGTATATCCTGCACGTATTCTTTCTTTTCTCTTCACCCATAGCTTTTTTCCTCCATCTGTGCAAATGCGGCAAAACTTTTGTGGAAAATATTACACTTCGAAAAAACTATCGCCAAATCTTCCTAATGCGATTCTTGCGCCTTTTTCACTTTTATAATCTCTTCTTTTAACAAGCTTCCCGTTAACATATATAGTCAATCTGCATGATCCGTTTCCAAACCCTCTAATATAAGCACAATTTCCATAAAAATCTCTAAATCTTTTCATACCTTTTTACTCCTTTTCCAGATCAACCCGCATCATGGTTCAGTAGCGCAAAATATTATATTTTTTACTAATTGTCCGTGCTAACTTCTTTACTTTTGCGCCGTTTTCTTCCGAAATATCCCCTACACCTTCCATGTAAAAGATCATTCCATACAGTTCTCTATATTCCGCGCGAAAATTTTCTTCAAAACCTCTTTTTGCATTAAATAGCAAATCCTTGAACTTCATTTTTATACATATCCTTTGCAAGATTTTTCTTTCCTTTTCGCTCATAATGGTTTTCCTCTCCTTCCTTTGCTGTTTTCTTATTGTTCTACATCCTGTTTTTTAAATTGAGAAAAAATTTTCTCACTTAAACAAATCCATTTGCATCCTTTATTTGCTTCATCTCTGTTAGCTTCCGAGAGTTCAAAAAGAGCTTCTCTGATATCTATAACCTCTGATTTCGTAAGCGTTAATACCATATTTTCATCATTCTTCATTTTCTTTTCCTCCGCTTTTTACGCTGTAGCCTGCCATCATCAGAGCCGGGCGGCTATCCCTCGGCTGACGGTCAGTTCTGACCGTTTCGGCTTTAATCCGGTAAATCATCCACATATATAACAAAAAATTTTTCTTTTGTTTCTTCCGGCAAACACTTTTCAATAAAATCCTGTGCCAAATCCGAATAATTAAACAATGCCGTTACACCTATACGCTCTTTTCTATCATCATAATTTTCTCCGCCAATTTTATATGCTACCGCCCATTTGCATTTTTCATGTGCTTTCATATCCTTCAACCTCCATTTACACCTCTATAACGTAGCCCTTCTTCTTCCACGCTTGCGCTGTCATTCCGCCCTGCAATGGTTTGTGTCCGATCATTGCAACCGTTCCGGCTTTTCTCTCTTCAAGTCCTAATGCTTCTGCTCTTTTTTCTGCTTTCTCTGTGTAGATGTATTCGCTCATATTCTCACCTTTTAACCTTTCTTTGTTTTCCTGTTCCTTGGCTGACGGTCAGTTCTGACCGTTTCGGCTAAAACATAACCACTTTATTTTCCTTTGTGATATAACCAACTGTCCGAGATACTCCGTAAACACCTCCCGGGATATAAATTTCTGTTCTTCTATTCTTTTCATTCCAACCTACCAGATAGCCTTTGCTTTTAAGGTCCTCAATAATCTTATTTGCTTCTATGATTCTTTTTCTAAGTTCTTCCCTCATATCTATTTCCTCCGCTTTCTTTGTTGTTTTCCTGTTCCTTATGATATTATTATACACAAAGTTCAGTGCTTAGTCTATTGGTAATATACACAAAGTTCAGTGTCTATTTTTATTTCTTTTGTACACTTGATTTTGTGCACATCATATGATATACTAATTACAGTGGAAAAAGATTAACCTTTTATTCTTCCTTCCATTAGAAAGGAGCATTACCGTATGTCAATTAGCTATCAGAAATTATTCCACCTATTAGAAAAAAACGGATGGACTACATATAAAATCCGTAAAGAAAAGCTAATAGGTCAAGGAACTCTAACCGCATTAAAAAACGGAACAGGCGGGCTTGACAGCAAAACTATATCTCGACTTTGCCAAACTCTTAATTGTCAACCCGGCGACCTTATGGAATACATTCCAGATCAAGAAAGCGAGGTGTAAACCATGTACTACTATTCCACCGTAAACGACATCACTACGACGCACAGCGCACTGCAGGAAAAAGACGGCTTCGACATCGTAAAAGTTCACTTCGAACGTCCGAATGATGACGGTTTTGATTTTCTCGATCTGACTCTCCCCGGCGAAATCGTCTATAAGTCCTTCGGATTTTCAGAAGATGAAATTCTAAAGCTTAAGAAATACGCCAAAAACAATTCGTCTCTAATCTGGGACTTCGCACAGAAGGGAGGCGGCGAAAATGCCTAAAGCTTTGCTTGATTTCCTCGGCTATAAATTCTTTTTCTGGTCGAACGAGAACGCCGAACCGCCGCATATTCATGTTTGCAAAGGGAAACAATCATCAAACGCCACAAAGTTTTGGATTACAGGGGACGGCATACGACTGGAACACAATAACAGTCAGATTCCACAAAACGACCTAAAGAAGATCGCCCGCTATATCCTCGAAAACAGGGCGGATATTCTCGAAGCTTGGTTCGATTATTTCAACACCCTTTAACTAAAAAGGAAGATGCACTATTTCAGTCATCTTCCTTTTCATTTTCTAATCTTCTTTTCTCCTAATCCTGCTCCATAAACCGGTCATAAAATCCCCGCAACGCATCCGGTTCTTTACTATTTCCGAAACCGTGCTCATCTATGTACTCTCTCATTTCAAGGTTTTCCTCATACGTGGAATGGTAGCTTTCTATCGGCGTATCATTCTTTAAGTTTTTAAACGCTTCCGTCAACGTCTGTACATATTCCGGGTCAGTCTTCCAAACAGAATCATCCCGAAGCCCTCCGAGGTCATACGGCTGATAATAATAATACTCGTTGATGAAGCGTGTTGTTCCTTCCGGCAATACCTCCGTCGCCGCTGTGTCAACGATATACACCCATATCATTTTACGGTAGATATTCCCCGCACTGTCAACGACCGTCAGATTTTCCGTACATCCGCCCTCACTGTCAAACTGTGTAAAGTCTGTCGGCATATAGTCCGGGATAGTAAACGACGTACCATCGTCATGTTCCCCCGGCGCGATCAGTTCGCCGTCTTCCCTGTCATACGCCGTCGCATGGCTTAATATTTCATCTACCGTAATAAACCCACTCTGCGCCTGTTCTAAGGAGTAATAAAGCGTCTGTGCCTTTATCCAAGGACAATCATCCCACACCGCATACAAGTTGATTGTCGCGCCGTTCTGCTCTGTCACACCCATAGCATCTACGAGCGCAGAAACCTCCAAAGATGCCCCAGCCGTCCACTGCGGTTCGAAATAGTCTTTTTCCGCTTCTGTCGCCCATCCCATATATACGGATTCATAGGCGGCTTTGTCGCGCTCTCCTTCTTCCGGTGTTTCCTCAAGCCCCGGCTCTGTCTGTTCTGCCGCGTCCTGCTCTGATGTCTCCGCTACGCCTGCCACTTCCGCATCCTCTTCCGGTTGCGACGTCGCAATTGCGTTCTCTCCATCCGTTTCCGGCTCTTCTTCCGTTTCATTCTGACTGGATAAGGAAATCGTACCGTTCAACACATCTGACGTCACATTCACGCCGTCTAATGTATATTTTACGTATGCACCCGTCGCATCCGGCAGTGTGACCGTTTCATCATAGCGTATTGTCATATCTGGGATTGGCGTAACCTCTGCTCCGCCGTTCGTTTCAAAATGTAAGATATATTCGTTTGCTTCTGCATTCGCCGTAAGTGTGACATCACTTGCAGGCATCCGAAAACGATAATTTTGTACCGCCGTATTATAATTTCCCGTCCAATTCTTCCAGTGATAACCTTTTTTCACAACTGCATTGATATTCACCGTCTGACCGAAGATATAATCACCGCCACCGCTGACACTTTCAATGCCATTTCCTGCATTTACCGTCAGCTTATACTTTGCAAGCGCATAAGATGAAGAGATACACACATTATCTACCGGATAACCCGTATTCGCTCCATCTGCCCGGAGACGTCCCGAGAAGTTATCGCTATTGTCATAACGCCCGTTTCCCGTGCCGTTCGGCTGACAGCTAATAGCGTAAGTAATCACGTTCCCCGTCGTAAGATTGTCAAGCCCGGTAAATGTTACCTGATTACCGCTCACACTGCCCGGAACAGGTATACCATTCACAAACGCGGTTGCATCCGTAATATTTAAGCCCCCGTCAATATATACAACAAGCTTACCGTCATAGATTCCGGTATTTGCCGCCGCTGACACGTTCTTAATGCTTCCCTGCACCATCACGCCCGTAGAACTATTAACTGTCGTTGTCTGGTACGCTTCGAAATCCGGGAATGCGATATCTACCGCTGTACCAAACAAGAAAAAGGTTGTCCACCCGGTATTTTCTATATAACTTTTCAATGTCTTTGCATGATTGCCAATACCGCCGTCGACATCAGACAAATCCATACGGATACAGCCATCTATATTATCGCGACTGTTCACAAGGTTTCCATTTCTATAAACCCCTGCCCTTGTCGTGGTGTTTGACACAGCGTTCGTTATAAACCTACCACCTTCATCGTAAGCGGAAATATTTTCTGTCATTGCAACCGAACCATTCACCCCACTCACATTAGAAGCCCCGAAAAAAATCTGTCCTGTCGCTGTTCCGATGGATTTTGTTGTAACCCCATTCGAAAAAATCAAATTGCTTGCATAATCTTTTTCTAGCTTAAATTCCGCTCCCATCTTTAATGACACCGCACGGACTGGAAAATCCTTCCCCTCTTCCACAACGATTAACTGCCATGAACCGGGAGATTCACCACCACCAGTATCGCCGTTTTCGCCCCAATACCAACGCGGAATATTACAAACAGAGTAATTGCCATAGCCTGCACTTTGTACAACCGCCGTCACATCCGCAGCCATACAATACATAGATTTAGCTCCAGCACCGCCAACCACGCGCCAGTCATTAATTGCATAAGTCGGCACAATACCATACTGTTTTCCATTCGGTGTAATAATTCCTACTGCCCGATTCACCGCTTCCGGTGCCCTTGTTTCCCACACCAAAAATGCATACTTGATATTTGACGCTCCCGGTGTTCTTGTTAAAACAGCCGTTGAACTGTTCGAACCAATACCCGCATCGTTATAAATATGATTCACAACTTCCCGTCCAGTCTCACTATTCCAGTAAGCATAATGATTTGTATTCCCGGTGTAATTAAGTTTATACCGCCCGATTGCAGTATTGATTAACAGTTGACTTGTTTCCTGCCCTGTGACAGCAGCTTCCACGCGGGCGTCAAAAAACACTGTCAAAAAACAAAATATTCCAATCAAAAAGACTGCCACCAACCGCAGCAGTCTTTCACATATCCCTTTCTTTGTCATTAATTCAATTTCCCTCCATTAATTATCTATTGTATCAAACGAACCATCACCCGCAGATAAATCTTCACCAGAACCCGCTTCATCCGGACTCAAAATTTCAAATCCTAAATTCCCTAGGTCATCCGATGTCTGCTGATTATCATTTGACGCACTTCCCGCATCCGGTGTACTTGGCGTTTCCGGTGTCGGTGTACTTGGTGCACTCGTATTTCCTGTATCTGTACTTGGTGCGCTCGTATTCCCTGTATCTGCACTCGGCGTGCTTGTATTTCCGGCATTTGCACCAGAACTACTGTTATTTCCCGCATTTCCGGCATCCGTATTTGACGTATTGTTATTTCCCGTATCTGCACTTGATGTGTTTGCGCCACTGTTCGTATTACCACTGGACGCATTCACATTTGCGCTTGTGCCGGAATTGTTATTAACGTTCGTTCCCGTCGTGCTGTCGTTCTTCTTCGTGTCAGACTTTGCATCCGTCTTACTGGATGTATTTTTCTTTGCGGCGTCCGTTTTTCCACTCTTTTCCTCTACAGTCACAGTCGCGGTCTGCTCTGCTTTAAATCCGTTTTCATCCGTTACCGTATAAGTAATCTCATACTCACCCGCTGTCATAAGATCAACCGCCGAAAAATCACATGCGATATCTTCCGTCAGATCATTCCCGTTACAATCGACCGCCGTCACACCGTCCAGATAATCAACCTCTTCTGCATCCGTTCCAAGTGCCACTGTCAAATCTTCGATACCCGAAAATACCGGGACATCACCGACAATCACACACACCGGAACAGTTGTCTCATTGCCGGATGCGTCCGCTACGATCACGGAAACGTCATATTTGCCAACTTCCTCAAAGGTCACGACCGCATTCTGACACGTTACATCCCCAAGTCTAAACGTCTCTTCCAATACCGGAAGTTCCGTACTCTCCGCCGTTTCTGTTTCCTCCGCCGCTTCTTCCGTTCCTTCCTCTACACTCTCTGTCGCTTCCGCTGCATCTTCCTGTTGCGACGTCGCAACTGTAAATTTTACTTCCGCATTTCCGCTTAATTCCGTGATATCTGTAATCACGTCCTTTGCATAAAGCGGCACTCCCGCCGCCACTTTCACATCCTCCAACACCTCTACTGCCGGAGCTGTCGTATCTACCACATCGACCTCAAATTCTGCTGTCTGGTCGCCGGAAATAACGGTCGCCGTATATGTACCGACTGCCAAGACATCCACCGCCGAAAAATCGACGCTTACGTCTGCCGCTGCCGTCTCGCCCAGATCAACATACTTTGTAACTGTTGTATCAAGCTCACTTCCAAGCTCTACCTCTACCCGGTCTGATACAAGCGCAAGTTCCTTCGCCCCGCATCCGGTCATTCCTGCCATCATCATTACTAATGTTAATAAAAATGCTTTTCTTTTCATGTCTTTCCTCCTCACCGGATGCAGGGCTTCCTACATCCGCCGTATCACCTACTTATAGTATAAACCTCTTTTACCTCTTTTTCAACTCCACCTTGCATAATAGGTCATGTTCCTATCCACGGGCTGTGAAAAATCAATCAAGTTCCCGTCTGCATCGAACCATCCCGCAAAGCTGCCATATGCTGACTGCGGGCTCCTTAAAGGAGCAGGACATTCGCCCGGATGAAGCTTGTACTGCTTATAGCATTCCCCGTCCGGCGTAAGATAAAAACATACAACACAGATCCCGGCATTTTCCGCTTCTGTCTGGTCGAATACCACTGTACGTTCACAACTTACACTTCCCGGCTCTCCGTTCGGATGCAGATAATCCAACGTCACCCGTACAGACAGCACGCCTTTTTCCATATCCACGCCCGCTACATCGACCGTAATTTCACCTTCACTGTCAATCACCTTCGCAAGATTTTCACGAAAATCTGCCATAAATTCCTCTTTATCTGCGATCTGGTACTGCCTTTTCACAAGCAGCGTGTTCATTGTCTCTTCCACGGCAGACGGTAGGTTCTCTGACAATTCCGTCTGCCTGTCGGTACGTCCGGTTATCGTCATTACACTTACCAGCGCAATGCAGCCCAAAAGGAACGACGCAATTATAATTGTTACATTCTTCATACGCCCTTCCTCTTCGTTCTATGCCAGAACATACCGCCTGCAACTGCCGCGGTCACTGTCACGATTACTGCAATCAGTTTCTTTTTCATCGTCTTATCCTCCTCACATTTTAATTGACCGGAATCACAATCCGGCTGGTCGTCTCTCTGCCATCCGCGTCTTCTGTTTCTACAGACAATGTATAAATACCCCGGTTCATAAAATCCACTTCATCCGTTCCAGCATATTCATTCCACTGCGCGGCTCCCGGCGCTTTTACCTTCACATTAAAATTCAATGTATTTCCGGCATGATCTTTTGCACCGATCAGCGCACCAAGCGCATATCTTCCCGGTGTGAGATTTCCCGTCTGTAAACAGTTTATCACGGGAAAATCTTCCATGCTCTCATTCTTATATCCTTCAAACGCTCCGTCTGCAATAATACCGCCGATTCCCTCGATCTGTGCGCCGATGATCTGCAACACACCTTCATGCCCTTCTGTGTCCGGTATATGGAAAAACAACGTCCATCCCATGACGACAACAACCGCGCACAGGATAGCACCGCCTAATACCTTAACAACATACTTCATTCTATCCTCCTATCCGGTAAGCCCGCTCATAAAGCTACGGATAATGTCATTTACCGCCCCGCCCGGCTGATAAAAAGCAAACACCAGAGCAAGTGTCAGCGTTCCCGCAATCATGTAGAGCATGGTCGTACCATATTCTTCCATTAATTTCTCCATTCACACACCCGCTTTCCTTAAAATGAAGACACCACAGCAAGCAGATTCAAAAAAATTCCAATCAACCCACTTCCCATTGCAAGAATCAGCATCCCGCCGCCCAGTTCTTCAATTACAACTCTAAGCCCCATCGTCCATCACTCCTATCTCGCAATTCCCCGCGTCGTTCTTGTCTCGTCGACTCCGAACAGCGGCATTGCATACTTATATGTAAGCACAACCTCCGCCGTCTGTATATCATGCGCCGCGTCATACACACAGGATTCCACCGACAGCGTATAGCCCCTCTCCGCCGCTTTTGTCCTACACGCATCAATCACCGCCGGATTAAAATTGCTGTTCTCAATCTCCGCGACAACCTCTGTCTTATAGCTTTTCGCCTGTTCGACCTGTTCTGTAGCAACCGTGACCGATAAGCCCGACGCCATATTAAGAAGCAGGATGAACAGCGCACTGTAAATTGAAATGATTTCTTTCATCTAAATGCCCCCTTTACGAAAACCCATACTGGAACACAGAAAACAGCAGAAGCGTTCCCGCCGTCATATCAACAAGCATCTTACACGTAGTTGCTGCGACCGGATAATAACAGATCATACGCGTTTTCATGCTGATATCCTCATTCTTCTTTTCCGTCTCCCGCTCCTGGAATTTCTGTACATGACGCACAAGGTTTTCAATCTGTACCTTTGCATTTCCACTCCCGGCTTCTGATACCGCATAAAGCATTTTCATACAGCTTGCAATCTCCGGCACATCAAATTTCTCACAAAATGTTGTATATGACTGTACATCATCAGGATTTTCTTTGATGCGCTCTATCAGCTTAAGCAATTCGCCCCGCATAATTTTCTCCGCCTTAGGAATCGACTTCTGGATTGCCACCTGTACATTGTTCGTCTGTAACAACAAAGCCATGTCCATCATCCACTCCGGGAATGCCATATATAAAGCCGCTTTTACATCTTTACGGCACATATCATAACTAAAACGATGCTGTACAAGCATGAAAGCCGCGATCAGGATGCATGGAATAACCGCCCATTTTGCCAACCAGATATAGCAGGTAACAGCAGCTACTAAAAACACAAGTGCAAACAGCCTGCTTTTCTTACTCTCCTTTGCTTCGTTAAATTCCATCACATACTGATAAGATTTTAGCACGCCCTCTTCTGCGCTCCTGTCCTTTATAAGCCAATCTCCGGTGAGTTTCCGATTACTTCGGTAAAACGTAAATACGCAGAATAAAAGGAACACGAAAGAAGAAATCTGCACAGCTAACAACCGGAATATACTAATATCCTCACCGGCATATACCATTCCTTTCACTACTTCCATGATATACATATCAGCCCCGCACATCAGTGCGGCAACGATGATCGAAGCGATACAATCCGCATGACAATCCTTCTTTTTACTCTGCAACTGATAGACCTGACGTTTCCAGACCTCGATATCTTCAATCAGAAGTTCGATGGAACCGTCCACGTCGCCGCCCCTGCTCTCTGCGCTCACCAGAACCTCATGCACCATATGCAACTTATCACACTCATATTTCTTCTCGATGATCTGCAATGCTTCTGCCAAAACTCCGGCATTCGTCTGTGCCTGCCCTTCCTGTGCATACCGGATCGCTTTTTCTACGGTATGCTTCATCATACCCTCCGGCATGGCATTATAACATTCCTGCAACGCCCGAAGAACGGTATGCTCCTTTTGGAAGGAATAAAGCATCTGCTCCATATAATCCGTGACGTCCGAAAAACGCCGCTGTTCAAACATTCTCCGGTACATATCCCGAATCAATATCGGCAGCACAAGCAGCGCCACCGCCGCAACAATTCCGATGTACACCATTTCCAACCGGAAAAAGATTCCTACCGCCGCAAATAAAAGCAACATACACAATACCGCGATCAGATATGTCTTCCAGTAGAAGTCATACCCAAAGGCATGAACCTCTTTTTGCAGATTCTTAGGATTCCAGATGTTTTCTCTCCGCTTTTCTGTCTTATTCTGCGTTCTGTCCGCCGCACACCGCATTTTGCTTTTCTTTCCCCGCGGCTTCTCCTTTACTTTCCACATTTTTTGAATTCCTCCATTTTCTCACAAAAGAACGGGTCTTTGATTCCCGCCCGCTGAAATTTCTTTTCAATCTCCGGCGGAAGCTCCTCTGACACCATCTTTCCATCCTCGACAATCATATAAATTACATTCTCTTCCCCTTCCCTGCTGTAAAAGCAAAGCTGGTCGATATATCTTTGAATGCCACCCTGCTTATCCTTATGCATACGAACAAGCACCCCAACATTCACATCACTATAAACACGGTTTTCCATCCGCTCGGCATCCTTACTGTCATTCATCATATTTAAGATGCGGTCGGGCAGTTTCCGCAGATCGTCCAAATGAATCGTGGTAAAGCCGCACACTCCGGTACTCCACTGCTCAAGTAACGCCGTAACCTCCGAGGAACGCGCTTCCGATAAAACCAACCACTCCGGGTCTTGCCTAAGACACGCTTTGATTGCTTCCCTATACCCAAATCCCTCTCCGACCTGTAATTCCACATAATCATGTCCCGGGTTAATCTCGCCGTAATGCAATTCCAAGCTGTCCTCAATCGTGATAACACGCTGCTCCGCTGGAATAAATTGCATGAAAAACTTCACAGCTTCCGTTTTTCCCGCCCCCGGTTCTCCACCAAAGACAAAATTCGTTTTGGCAAACACACAGTTAATCAGCAGATGCAAAATTTTCTCACTGCAATAACCGCTCTTTATCATGCTGACAATCGTATTCCGCACCATGGGCGGCGATTTGCGGATGCAGATACTCATTCCCGATTTTGCTACAGATTCGTGCAAAATGCTGATACGAAGTTCTCTCGTGTCAGCTTCCAAAACACTCTCTACGCTGTTGAACTGCCGATTCACACAATTTGCAATCGTATGTGCGAACTGTGTCAAGAACTTCTCCGTGACCCTCTCTTTTGCCTTATATCTTCCTCTCTTCAAGTCCGTAATCCGCAGTTCCCTTCCGTTGAAGCTTACCCCTGTAACCGTCTCTTCACAGAGATACTTCCAGAATACCCCGAACTGCTCCTCTGTTGGCTCAAAGTCAATTAATTCTGACAACCTCTCTTCTCCTTCCCTTGTATTTTCTTTTCCTGTGTTACCATTCCGGGATGCAGGAACAAACTCTTGTTCCAAACATCCCGTCACAATCGCTTACGCTCCGACTCCTCTCATGTCCGTAAAGAACGTTAAAATCAAATCCGTAAACTGTGCAGCGATAGTCGGACCTTTAATCACTCCTACGACCACTGTTCCCAATGCAAGCAGGCAGACAAATGCAACCATCCCATCTCCAAAATGCTCCATAAGCCACTTCATCGGCAATCCTCCTCCTTCCCGTGCCTGTTTAGATATATAAAACAAATCCTGGCACAAGATAAATCATCTTGATTTATCTCTTATAAACGCAAGACGACCGGAAACTTTTAACATCAGTCTCCGGTCTTTCCTTCCTCATATCTCATTTCAAGATAAAGCATCACTTCCAACGACACACCATCTACCGCCCCTATGTACGCCGCAAAGCTGTCCCTCGCTTCCTTTATGGCACAATCCCAAAGGAAACCCATACAAGTCGGCTGCTCTTCCTGCTTCTTTTCCATTTCCCTGCGCCATTCGTTATACTTTCTCTGTAAAAGAATGGCACATACGCTGTTATGGCACACTCTAAGTGCAGATATATCACTCATTTATCATTCCTCCTACTCCACCAACATACTGCTCTTCCATCCACATCTGCGACATTCATAATACCAACACCCTACTCCATCCGTTGATGCCCGATCATATTCATCCGCTTTATCTCTGTTACTCATATAGCCTTTTCCAGTGAATGGATTTATTAATTTTCCTGTATTCGCATTTGTGTACTTTATCAAAACATTTTGCGAAATCTCTGTAATTTTCCGGCTTCCACAGTTTGGACATATGTATATATCATTTTCTCTTATAACATTCATATATTATTCTCCATCCGATGATACCAAATCATATTAAACTTCCGATATCAACAATAGAATTAATATAAAATATAAAACTGTATACATTAACAAAAATTTTTTCATTTCACACCTCCACAAATTTAATCTTGCGTTTATAAGGGATAAATCTTATCCCTTATTTAAACCGTAGTCGTTCTATTCCCGTCCTAATGGGTCTTTTTGAAAGCCCTAAGTTTCATGCTTCCTCCCGCTCGGTTTGATTCAGTTGTCAAGGTTCAAATAAGGGAAACACAAGTTCTGATTGAACTTTTTAAGGAAATGTCTTAAAATAACTATGGCTTCTGAGACATTTCTATATTTAGAATGTTTCCCTTGGGCTTTGTGATTGCCGTCGCAAAGCCCTTTTTGGTTCTTATGCAAGAACCGATTGCCTGTCCTGCTTTGATGCTACGGTCATTTACCGGAACAGACATTTCAAAATTCGTCATGCCGCATCCCTAACACCACGACATATTCACAATCGCATCCCATCCGATCTCCAATCTGCGCCCTTCTTCGTTACAAATAACAATGCTATCCGTTTTTACATCATCAATCGTAGCACGCTCCCACTTAAACCCCTCTACATATACGTTGACTAACAATCCTTCCATGTATTACCCCTTCTTCCTCAAATTCTTTAGGTACTCTTTTATCTCCGTCATACTCGACTTACAATTAGCAAAATGTCTATAATCCGGCTTTAAAAGATAAAATTCTCTATCTTCGCGCTCTTCTTTCTTCCATTCCAGATAATATGGAAAATTCTTTACGACAATCGCCGCTCCATCCGGTAAATCGAATCTGTAAAAAACTTCTTCTGTCAAATCATTCCTGCACCAGATATTCCAATTCTTATACGAATTTACAAAATCTTCACGCTCCTGCATATTCTTCATATCTGGAAGTTCTGGCTGACTCTCTGGCGTCTCTTCTGGTTGCGACGTCGCAACTATGACTTTTCTCTTTTCATATTCCTTCCAACACTTATTACATTCTTCATGCCCCTTTTTCTGCTCTTCTTCACTCGTTCCCCACTCTTTACGCACACAGGAATGAACATCCGGCGGACAAAAATAATCTTTAACATCTGCATTTTTCTCTTCCTGCGGTTGCGGCGTCGCAACTGGCTTCTGTTCTATAGCATTTTCAATCGGCTTTTTCGACTTTTTATTTTTCAAATTTTTCTTAAACTCCCGAATCTCGCGAACCGACATATCCGGTGTTACACGCCGCCGTTCTTCCTGCTTCAAAGGAAGCATTTCTGCAAGCTGTGAGTAAGAATAATTGGCATACCGCTCGTCAATCCACATCTTACGTGAATAGGAATTTTCATCATATGCCGCAAACTCTTTCCATACAGAAATGCAACGTGACACGGCTGACTTATCCAATCCGAAATTCTTTTCCACGCACTCATAAAAATCTTCATATCCAAGTTCTTCATAATAACGAGATCGCCACATTTCGTTTAAATGAAAGCCCAAGCTGATATATCCTTTTTTTATATTTCGCACGTCTTCTTCAATATAGCCAAACGATGCTATCGCAAGTTCTTCTACCGCTTCCAGATCATAACACGATTCCCCAAATTTAATACGATCTACCAAATTGTCCACTTCTTTTTCTTCACCTCCCGCTATTCCATTCCAACAAATTCCAACACCCGGTAAGCTCCCTTGAAACCTTTTCCCAGATGCATATACAACCCTCCAACATCCAACGGATTACGCTTCGTAATTTCCCTCACACGCTTTCCACGCTCTCCGGTAACTACATCCTCTTTCACAACCCGATATGTATATTCCGCCAAGCCTTGGCTTGCACGGCAAGTACATTTTTCTCCCGGGTCAAGATGCGCTTCACAATACGGACATATCCTCTCCTGCATAAGCTCTTCCCTCTCTCTTAGATACTCAAGTACTGTCTGCCGCTTCATCATGCTTTTAAATACTGTTTGCAAAAGTCGTCTGCTTCTGACTTAGAATCGAAGATGTCAACCCAAACATCACACATTTCTTTGTTCTCTACACGGCTTGTCTCTCCGTCCTCCGCCGATCGAACCTTAGCAACGATCTTTCCGTTGTTGAAAACCCTTGCTTCTACTACATATCTTTGCATAATACTTCCTCCTGCTCTTTTCCAAGAAACTTATCTAATTTCGCTCTAAAAATAAAATATTCACAACGACTACCATTCCGCGACGGTTTCACGACATTACCCAAATCCCATTTTCCGGTACGCATCTGCTGTCGTAAATATTGCGGATGACAACCTATTTCTGCCGCTGCTTCGAATACACTTACCCTCTGCTTCAAAATTTCCTCCTATCTGTACAGACTATTGGACAGATAATATGTTATCCTTTTAATAAATAATCAACTGTAACTCCAAAATAATCAGCCACTTTTTCAAGCTTTACCACCGATGGCGACGAAACCTTCCACTTTGAAATTGTGCATTTACCAAACCCAAGTTTTGTTTCTAATGCTGCCACCGTAATACTATGCTGATTACATAGTTCCAAAATACGTTCAAACACACTATACCTCCTTCCGAGAAAATTTTCGGTAATAATATTGACTTTGTGCAGAAAATATTCTACAATATGTTTACCACAACATAAAAAATGAATTTCTACCGAAAGTTTTCTGTGTCTATGTCTTTATTATACAGAATCTTTTCTGTTTGTCAAGTACTTGTTACAGAAATTTTTCAGTAGGCAGAAAGGAATCTCTTATGACAGTATTTGAACGCATTGAGAATTTAAGAAAATCAAGAAATATTTCCCAAGGAAAACTTGAAAAGGAACTTGGTTTTTCCAACGGATCTATTTCAAAATGGAAAACGAGCACGCCTAATCCCGAGAGATTACAAAAACTTGCTGAATACTTTAATGTAAGCATGGACTATTTACTAAACGGCACAGATAAAGACGGACTTTCCGAAAAAGATAATAAAGATATTGCAAAAGACTTAGAAAACATAAAAAGAAAACTTGAAAACAAAGAAGACGGACCTGCAAGTTATGATGGAGAAGAAATCCCAGACGACGATATTGAACTATTTATGGGACAAGTTGAACTTATGCTCCGCCGTCTAAAAACCATTAACAAGGAAAAATACAATCCCAATAAAAATAAAAAGTAGGTGTATATATTGAAAAATGACATCAGACGTCTAGTCGCTTACTATGTACAAAAATGCGACAGCAGAGACCCTTTTCAAATTGCAGAATATTTAAATATTGAAACGCAAATTGGCGCTTTAGGTTCACGATGTGGATGTTACATGTTTCTAAAAAATCACCGATGTATATTCCTAAATGAAAATCTATCACAAAATGATTTGCATTTAGTTATGGCTCACGAACTTGGGCACGCTATCATGCATCAACGGGAAAATTGCTATTTTATTCGTAACAAAACACTATTACTAAATTCTAAAAATGAAATTGAAGCAAATACATTCGCTGCCGAATTGCTAATACCCGATGAAGTCCTACTAGAAAATCACTATCTGACCGTGAGACAACTTTCTCGCCTTTTGGGTTATGAGCAATCATTAATTGAATTACGTTTAAAATCATACATGACCATTTATTAAAAAGGAGAAGATCAACTATGAACAAAAGAGACCTTATCGACGCCCTTAGACAAAAAGAATATGAAGATGCAACAATAGGACTTGGAGATTTCGTCACAAAAATAGAATCTATACTTTTAATTTTGATTTTAATAGGTATTTTATCAAGTAAAATAAACTTCCTTATTTTACTTATTGCTTCTGTACCCACATATTTCATACTACGCTTTTTGTGGCAAGTACCCCTGGCAAATACTTTACTTGCAATAACATGTTCTATCCTGTGGGGCTTCTTATTATCAGCAATATCATTATTTTTTATCAATAATAGTACCTGTCAAGCTATCTGCTTTATCATTGGTCTTATAATAGGTATATTCTATCACAGAGACTATATAAAGTGTCTCAACAGAATAAATATCGAATAAAACAAAACCGCCCCAGTGCTACCAACACCAGAGCGGTGACAGAATCATACCGGAACACCGATATAACTCACCCTCAACAAGTGAATTATATCATCCTCCCGGTAAAAACACAAGATTACCGGGCATTTTTACGCCCATTTTTGAAGGAGAATGATACTATGGCACAACGAAAAAAACACATGAAGCTTCCCAACGGATATGGCAGCATCAAATATCTAGGCAAAAATCGACGCCGCCCCTATGGCGTCTATCCGCCAGTTACAGAATGGACTGCTTCAAGTCCTATCACCCCGCCTGCGCTCGGGTATACTGAAACTTGGGAAGAAGGCTACGAACTTCTTACTACATACAATCTCGAAAAAGCCGGAAAAATAAAGGTAAATAACAATGTTTTCATTGACCGTTCTCCCTCCTTTGCCGAAGTGTACGAACGTTTTTTCCAAGAAAAATTTGCTAACTCACCCAAAAAACTTTCCCAAGCCACCATGTATTCAACAAAAGCAGCTTTTAAAAATTGTTCTGCCATCCACAGCACACCGATCAAACAGATTAAATATGATGACCTTCAAAACCTTATCAATAACTGCCCTCTCAAGCACGCATCGCTTGAATTAATTGTTTCACTTTTACATCAAATATACAAATATGCTTTAAAATATGAAATTGTAGAAAAAGATTACTCTGCATTTCTATACATACCAAAAGAAAATGACGACGAAGCAGGCGAACCTTTTAATGACAAAGAATTAAACATTCTTTGGAACGACGCATCAAATCAAATTACACAAATGATACTAATAATGTGCTATAGCGGTTATCGTATCAAAGCCTACGAAACACTCGAAGTAAATTTATCACAATGCTATTTCAAAGGCGGTGTAAAAACCCGCTCAAGCAAAAACCGCATTGTTCCCATCCATCCGGCAATCTATGATTTTGTAAAACTACGTTGGAATGGCAAAAATTTGCTAGGCTGCTCTTCAAGCGACTTCCGCGATAAAATGTATAAAAAACTTAACGACCTTGGAATTGACTACAGCAACGGGAAAAAGCACACACCGCATGATTGCCGCCACACCTTTTCCCGCCTGTGTGAAAAGTATCATGTAAACGAAAATGACAGGAAGCGCATGATGGGACATTCCTTTGGTAACGACATAACCAATGCCAAATACGGACACAGAACTGTTGAAGAACTCCGAGCAGAGCTTGAAAAAATCCAAGTACCAAAATAAGCCGTTGCTAATGCGTTACTAATCGCACATAATTTTATCAATTTTCCATCTATTAAAAACATCTTATAATGTTCTCACAAATGCCCTAAATTCAAGGCTTTTCAAGCATATTCGCCTTATTTTAGGGCATCCCTGCATTTATCACTTTTTTAGGAAGTCTTTAAGAGATTGGAATCACGACAACCGCCTCCAGACCGTCCTCATGGTTCACCAGTTCAATCTGCCCGCCCATCCGGTTCATGATATATTTCACGATATAAAGCCCCAATCCCGAACCGGGCACATCACCGACATTCTGTCCCCGGTAAAATTTATCAAATAGAAACGGCATATCCTGCGGCTGGATTCCTGCGCCGTGATCTCTCACATGAATTTCATACCGGTCGCCGTCCGCCTTCGCCCATAGATCAATCCTGCTTCCCGGTGCGTACTTGCGCGCATTGCCGATAAGATTCTCCATCACCTGTGCCAGACGTTTCCGGTCAACTGCCGCCTCTGCCTTCGGTATCGGTCTGCATGGTACAATCTCTTCATATTCCAGCTCACTTAAGATCTCCTCCAGTACTTCCGCTATATCCGCCCTCTGCACCTGTATCTGCAGATGGGAAAGCTCCGACAGAGAATGCAGCAGCAGATCATTGGTCAGCCGTGTCACCTCGTCGCACTTTTTTATAATCACCGCAAGATAACGGCAGCGCTTTTCATAATCCCCTTCCAGGTTTGCCTCCAGACCTTCCGCATACGCCCGGATTGACGCGATCGGCGTCTTGATATCGTGTGACAGTGCGGCGATGATAGTCTTATTTTCCCGGATGGCATTCTCCTCACATTTCCGCGCGGCGACAATCTCATTTCGCATATTGTCGAATGCCCAGGTGAACGCACCGAAGAAGTTCTCCCGCTCATAGTGCAGGGAAATATCCAGATTCCCCTTGGCGACCTCCCCCGCGTACGCCTCGAGCTTTCCGAACGGACGCAGTATCTTCACATAAAGAAAGCAAAGCACAAACAGAACATAGGCAAACATAAGCGGGCCAAAACAAACTATAATGTTCTTTCTGTATTCTGATCTTCCTGCGGCGCTCTCCTTTTGCAGTTCCTCCCGCAGAAGCGCAATCTGCTCCTTTGCCGGATTGCTCCCATCCGCCGCGCTCGTAAGCTGCTCGATCTCATTTAGCAGGACAAGCCGCTCCCCCGTTTCCATGTCTGTCTCTGTTTTCACGGAAAAAAAGAGGAATCCGCCGCAGACCAGAAACAAAACGCCTGTCAATACGAACAGATTCCACATATAATGTTTTTTCAAGATAACCTCCCCCAGGCTGCTTTTACAACACTTCCTGAATAGTTACATCCAATTACGCAATCTGAACTTGCAGACATTTCCTGACAGTTCAACCGATATCCGTACACAGCTTGTAGCCGACGCCCCACACGGTCAAAATCAGCTTCGGATTCGCCGCATCCTCCTCCAGCTTTTCCCTAAGCCACCGGATGTGAACCGCCACGGTCGATATCTCAGCCTCCGAAAAGGCGCCCCAGACCTCATGAAGCAGTTCCTCCTTCTTCACGGCGCGGTTCGAATGCGCGCACAAATATGCCAGCAAATCGAATTCCTTTAGAGCAAGACGGATTTCCACCCCGCCGCGCTCCACTCTGCGCAGCCCTGTGTCCACCCTTATGTTTGAAAACTCGTAGATCTTCTCTCCCTCTGACCCGCCGTATGCTCTCCGCATCAGTGCCTTTACGCGCGCAAGCAGTTCTTTGAGTGAATACGGCTTTGCCAGATAATCATCCCCGCCAATCTCGAAACCCGCAAGCTTATCGTCCTCGTCCCCGCGCGCACTTGCAAAGATTACCGGAATACGGGAAGCCGCACGGAGTTCCCTGCACACCTCAAAGCCCGTTCCGTCCGGCAGATTGATGTCCAATATCATCAGGGCATATTGCTCCTTCGTCAATGCCTCGTACGCCTCGTCACAGCCTCCCGCAATTTTTACAGAATAATCGTAAGCGCGCAGCATATCCGCCGTAATCTCCGCAAGTTCCCTGTCATCCTCGACAAGAAGAATTTTTCCTATCATATGTTCTCCCTCTATGCATGCGTCGTAAAAAATTTTAAATCTTCTTATCCCTATGCGTGCGCCAGTGTCGGAAACATCAGCTTCTGTTCCTCAAAGTCTTCAAATACGCCGCCCTTCACAAAAAGCGTCGTATCCTCCTCATACACCTCTCTTGCCAGAAAACCCGACGTATCTTTCGGCGTAAATCCAAGAACCACGTTTTGAACCGTGTCCCCGAACGCCCGGATCACATCGTCTAAACGAATCTGATTCGGCGCAAATACGCTGTGCAGTGTGAGCGTGTCCCCTTCCTGCTCTGCGATCACATATGCGTCATGCGCCGCGTCGTAGTAGACGTTTTCCTGCATGAATTTCGTCACATAGAACATATAAAGTCCGTTGTTATGTATCATGTCAAACCGTTCGTGATGCACACTACTCTCTATCGCCGCCTCCAGCTTATCCCACTGCGCTCTCTCCTGCATGGGGAGCTGACGAGCCGCAGACGCCTGCACCTTGCGCGCTCTCTCTTCCTCTCCGGCTGTATTCTGCGCATCTGCGCCTTGCATTCCCTCGTTCTGCACAGCCTTCACATACTGGTATTCCGCCGCTTTCCGGTAACCGAATTTCGGATAGAAGTCAAGCACGCTGTCATTTGCAAACAGGTACATACCGTCCGTCTTCCCGGCATAGTCCTTCTCAATCTCCTCCATCAGCCCGCGAATCAATCCCTGCCCGCGAAACGCCTCGTCCGTCATCACCGTGCCGAGCTGAATCAGCCGCTTTACCTCGCCATTCATCAGCATATCCGTCAAATTCACCGACACATTCGCGGCCACGTTTTCGTCGCACACCATCGAATACGGGATATAATTTTCGCGCCAATATCCGTTCTGATACCAGTCCTCAAAATCCAGACCGAAGGTACGCTTTGCCAGTGCGTTAAAGCTCGCGCGAAGCTGCTCGTTCTCTTTGTAGTCTTTTTTGAATGTAAACATAATTGTTCTCCCCATACAAACGACACACGTATCTGCTTTACATCTTCGCCTTCCGCTTCCCGGCAAAGTCCTCCGAAACCACCTTGAACACGCACACCGCGTCCGCCTGCGCTTCCGTGAAATCGACGCGCTCTCCCGCCTGCTGCAAGAACATCTTCCCGAGCGCGTACTTCTTTTCCTCTATGTCTTTTACGAACTCCGCCGTCCCATTTCCTATCACGCTTGAAAAATAGTAACCGGAATTACACGGTATTTGGGCATGCACAGGCTCTCCTTCCTCGAAAATCGAAAAGCATACCGCAGGATTTCTCTTTAATACGTCAATTTTTCTTCCTTCTTTTGCACTGTGAAAATACAGTGTAAGCCGACCGTCCGCCAGTTCGTAGCCGTAACTGAGCGGTACAACGTAGGGCGCTCCCTCGTCGATCATCGCTACGTTCGCCGTCTTACAGCCCGCCAGAATGCTTTCTATTTCTTTGACATCGTTTACTTCCCTGTCTTTCCTTCTCATATTATGTTTCCCTCTTTCGCAATCACATATCTGTCATACGGATAACCGTTAAAATTGTAACATACCCAAAGCATTCTTGTCACCACCATTTATCCACGTGCTTTACCGCCATTTATCCACATGCTTTACCGTCGCTGTAAATTCATGCTCCGGTACTCCTTCGGCGACGCTCCGACCTGCCGTTTGAACTGCCTGTTAAAATTGGCAAGGTTGGCAAAACCGCACTCGAAAGCGATTTCGGAAATATTTCCGCCACCCGCACGCAGACGCTCACAGACTGCCTTGACCCGGATCTGGTTGATATATTCAATCGCCCCGACGCCCGCCGCATTCTTAAAACAGCTCATAAAATAGCTCTTGCTCAAATGCGAAGCCTCCGCAAGCTGTTCGATCGTAATACTCTCCCTGAAATGTTCGTTGATATAAGAAAGCGCCGGGCGGATCAGTTCGCTTTTGGCGGACGCACCGCGGGTTGCCGGATGCACGCTCCCGCTCTCCGCGAGAATGGCAAAAAAACGCAGCAATTCGCTTTTTAACACAATATCGTTAAGAGGCGTATTTTTCTTCGCATTCTTAAAAATTTCCCGGACACATGCCACAAGCTCGCTGTAGCGTTCGTGACTTTGGGTTATCCCTGTATCGACAAGCATCAAACCTTCCGCGAGAGGGATAAAAAATTCCAGCGCGCTGCGGTCGCCGCCCGCTCCCACGAACATTTCCGCGCTGAAAACAAGCGTATCATACAGTGTGACCTCATCGCTGCCAGGACGGACTGCGTGCAGCATATCGGGCTGCACAACGATGATATCTCCCTTCTCAAAACAAAATCTGTCGTCCCCGCAGATAAATTCCCCCTGCCCGTTACGAATATAATTCACTTCAAATTCCTTGTGCCAGTGCAGCGGCACATTTGAAAAATAATCGGGCAGGCACGATTCGTAGTAGCTGAACGGCACAAGCCGGGAGCTGTGAACCCGCTTCTCCTTAAAAACCTCTGTCGCCATGCGAAATCTCTCCCAAAATAGTAGTATCGTACCAGAAACAAGTAGTATTTCAGTAGGAATTCTGGTTCTTTTATCGTATTGTACCATATATAAGAAAACATTTCGATATGAAAGGTGCGTGATAGTATGAACACAAAAAATTACCCTGACTGGCTGGATAACGCCGTATTCTACGAAATTTATCCGCAGTCTTTTAATGACACCAATGCCGACGGTATCGGCGATTTTACGGGAATCATCGAGAAGCTCGACTACATCAGGGAACTTGGCTGCACGGCTCTGTGGCTCAATCCCTGCTTTGCCTCCCCGTTCGGCGACGCGGGCTACGACGTCTCCGACTATTACAAGACTGCGCCGCGCTACGGCACGAACGAGGATTTAAAGCGGTTGTTTTGCGAAGCGCATGAGCACGGCATGCACGTCCTGCTCGATCTCGTTCCGGGGCATACCTCGGTGGAGCATCCGTGGTTCAAGGAGTCCATGAAAGCGGCGCGAAACGAATTTACCGACCGCTATATCTGGACGGACAACGTGTGGGAAGAACCGACGGGCTGCGCTTCTATCCGGGGCATTTCGGAGCGGAACGGAAGCTGCGCGGTAAATTTCTTTTCCCATCAGCCTGCACTGAATTACGGCTATTACAAGCCGGATCCAGAGAAAAAATGGCAGCAGGCAACAGACGCTCCCGGTCCGCAGGGGACGATCGCCGCGCTCAAGGACATCATGCGTTTCTGGCTTGGCATGGGCTGCGACGGATTCCGCGTCGATATGGCGGGTTCGCTCGTGAAATGCGACGAGGACGGAAAGGGTACGATCCGGCTCTGGCAGGATATCCGTGCATTTCTTGACAAGGAGTTCCCGGACGCGGCGATGATTTCCGAATGGGGCGAACCTGACAAGAGTCTGCAGGGCGGTTTCCATATGGATTTCCTGCTGCACTTCGGTCCCTCCCACTACAACGATCTGTTCCGCTGTGAAAGACCGTTCTTTGCAGGCGAGGGAGACGCTTTCGAATTCGTAGAAAAGTATAAGGAAAATTATGCAAAATCCGAACAGAAGGGCTTGATCTGCATCCCCTCCGGTAATCATGACATGGATCGTCTGGCGCGGACCGTAAAGGGCGACCAGGCAAAAATTGCGTTCGCCTTCCTCCTGTCCATGCCCGGCGCGCCGTTTATCTACTACGGCGACGAGATCGGTATGCGGCACATCGAGGGACTTGCTTCCGTAGAGGGCGGCTACGAACGGACCGGCGCGCGCTCACCGATGCAGTGGGATCACACGACAAATGCCGGATTCAGCGCCGCGCCGTCCGATCTGCTCTATATCCCGCAGGATAAGGCAGCCGACCGTCCGACCGCCGAGGCGCAGATGGCTGACCCGCATTCCTTAAGAAGTGAAGTAAAACGGCTGATTGAAATCCGCATGGCGCACCCGGCGCTGCTTAGCAGGGGCGGAATCGAATTTGTCTATGCGAAGAAAGATACCTACCCGCTTGTGTATCTGCGTTCTTCGGATGACGAGCGGATTCTTGTCATCTTAAATCCATCCGCGCATGAGGCTGCTTTTCCGTGTGAATTTTCACCGAAGGAATGTATTTATTCGTTCGGCGGAGAGCTTCACGCCGCAGGCACGACACTTAACGTTCCGGCTTATTTTGCGGGATTTTATAGGGTCTGATTCCGTATGCGCAGCCGCGCGACAACGGCGCGGCTGCAGAATCCTCAAAAAATAACAAGGAAAATATTATTTTCTTCCCTCATCGACATGATCGATTCCAAGCACCAGACTGACTCCCCCTGCAATGGCGATCAGCAGCTCGGGATCCGCTACACTGCTGACTCCCAGCGCCAGTCCCGCGATGCTGCTTAAGGCAAAAATCAGATTGATGGATTTTTTACAGCGTTCAAAGAAACTGTTTCCCGAAAACTCCTTAAGTTCCTCCGGGGTCAGGAGCGCATCCTCGCGCAGATGCAGGACGTTTTCCCTCACCAGCAGAAGAAAATCCTCCCTCATTTTGTAATACCCGTGCCTGTGCAGTACCTCCAGTGAACTTTCCACATCCCTTGTCCGAGTGAGCTCCGCCACCAGCGCATCGTCCGTCGCTGTTGCAATCACTTCATTGATCAGGTCGAATTCTTCCCGTGTAGCCGCGATCCCGTGTTCTTCCAGATTTTTCCTGCAACTCTCATAGTCCCTGTCATCAAACAGCTTCTTCACGGCGTTCCAGTCCTGGGACAACGCCAGGTTTCTGTAGCTCTCTTCCAGTTCCGCCTCACTGAAGCCGTCTACGCCGCCGGCCGCCAGGATTCGTCTAAGCTCCTCTTTGGAGGATGCCTTCGCCACTGCCTCCACAAAATCCTTTCCGCCCACAAATTCTCCGGTGCTCCCGTCTTCCCTGTTTACAACGATGCTATCCTTCATATCCTCTCTCCTTCCTTATTTCTGACCTGCAACAAGACCTTCCTCGATCAGCCAACGCGCCTCATCCTTTAGCGTTTCAGCATAAGGTCTTGTGTGGTAACCCAGTTCTCTTTCCGCCTTGGAATAATCGAACTCATTATTCCTTGCCAGATTATAGACGGCAAAATTTGTCATCAGAGGCTTTTCGCCTGTCTTCTGCGCCTTCTTCTCCATCTGGGCGGCAAGCAGGTATGCCATCTTGATCGGAACATAAAAGTGGGGCGTCTTACATCCGCTGGCATCATGAAGCATCTGGCACACTTCTTTTAATGTCACTTCCTTATTCCCCAGAATATAGCACTCTCCGATTCTGCCTTTGTCCGCTGCACCGATGCAGCCCTTCGCCAGATCGCGCACATCGCAAAGATTGAAAGATCCGCCCATGCCGATCGGCATTTCCCCGTTCATAATCTTTATGATGGTTCCTGTTGTCTCCCCCACGGCAAAATCCTTCGGTCCTAAAATTCCACTGGGGTGAACAACACATGCCTTTAGCCCCCTGGTCCTACAGGCATCAAGTACCTCCTGTGTCGCCATCGCCTTGGACTGGCTGTAACATCCTACCTGTGTTTTTTCGTCGACAGGCGTGAAACGATCCGTTTCCCTGATTGCCGTCCCTTTCGGTTGTTCCGGGATTGCTCCCGTAGAACTTACATATACCATTTTCTTGCATTCTGTATGTTCGAGGCACTTGGCGATCATATTTTTTGTGCCGCCGACATTGACATCAATCAGCTTTTGGTTGAATTCCGCATTGGTTGTGACCATGCTTGCGCAATGAATGACAACCGATTCCGCTCCCTCGGGAATCGTAAAAAAGGTCTCCAATGAATCCTCATCGCAAAGATTTCCCTCCACGATCTCCACAGCGGCAGGAACATACTTAACGGATTTATCTCCCGGAAGGACTAACGCCCTTACACTGTTTCCCCGCTCAAGAAGTTCATCACATACATGGCTTCCCAAAAATCCAGCCGCACCCGTTACTAAATAAATTGTTTTTCCCATATTCTTCATCCACCTTTCTTCTATTTTACAAGCATCCGTTTAAATTCTTTTTTCCCGTTTGTACTGCCTCCGTCACAGAGAATATCAACTCCTGCCAGATAGCCGTTGCGTTCGTCGGCCGCCATTGCAATCGCAAACCCCAATTCCTCCGGCGTACCCATCCGTTCCTCTGCGGCATACCGGATCAGGCTGCCGCCCTCTTTTGCTTCCAAATTGCCCATATCCGTCGCAATCAGCCCGGGGCTTAAGGAAACGACACGGATTCCTCTCTTTCCGTAATCAAACGCACATTTTGCCGCATACCATACCACAAAATTTTTAGACATTGCATATGCAAATCCGGCTCTTTCATATTCTCCCTTCGGAAGACTGCTTTTCTTTAACAGTTTTCTTATAAACTCTCTTTCATCGGTCTCGGCAAGCATATACGTCTTCTTACTGATCAAAAACTTCGGCAATACATAAGCGGAATTCGATGGAACATCAACGATTACGCTCCCCCGGTTCATATACCTGGGAAATTCCTGATTCACATATACCGTTCCAAGTGCATTGACGCGCAGCAACTGCTCAGGAGACGCCATTGCCGGGGACATTCCTGCCGCGTTTATGACATTTTTAATCTCTCCTAAAGAGGATGCATATTCCGCCAGCGCCTGAACGCTTGCACGATCCGATGTATCGCAGGCATGGACATGAACCTCATAGCCCAGTTCCTTCAGTTCCGCTGCCGCACGTTCCAGTTTTTTACTGTCCTGCCCGACAAAATGATGCTCTTTTCCTTCGGCATATATTTTGCCGCCGCAAGACCCATGCCGCTCCCTCCGCCGGTAATAACACAAACCTCATTCATTTTATCTTCCTCCCTTCCCAACCGACAGGTATACAATAATCCTCAATGGTTAACTCAAGGTAAACTATTTTCACTGCTTCAATATTTCTTTCTCTTTCTACAAACCTGCTGCCCACGACGCAAAAAGACCATGGCTGCCGCAACGTGCAAATTACCATGGTCTTTTTATTCCAATATGATTTTCTGAATATACAACAATATTAAGTGAATGTAAGGCGAAAACACTGACGCTCTTTATGCTTTTTTATCAAATGAAGATGTATTTCCATGATTCGCCATATTCATAAACGTATCTTTATCGTTATGCGGGAACAACAATTCCATATACAAGTTCCCCAATAAACTCTTTACTTTATCAACATCAATGTCTGCAACCGGGAAATCGTTCATTTCCATACGTTTTAAATTCTCTAACACCTGCTCGATACCCGGCGGTTCGACGGGCTGTGGTTTTGCTTCATCCTCCTGCACTTCCCGTTCGACAGGTTCCATGATCGGCTTTGTTTCGGGAATATTATATACAACATTTTGACATGTTTTCTCAAAACATTCCGGGGCATACTCTGCGAGATAGCCCAGGTCATCCATAGTCAGCGGACGTTTATTATGTATCTTAAGATATATGTTGACAAGACGCGTATCTTTTCCCATCGCTGCTCTCCTATCGTAAACATATTGGCGGTTATCCTTACCTAATGGTGTCCACCCCTCTTTTTACCGTTATGATTCGAATGGTGCATCTCATTATTTCCGTGTTCTTCACCTGATTCATGCGCGCTGATCTGGCTGTGAATTTCGCCCATCGTCATGTGCTGGCAATCTTCGGTCGTAATGGTATCGTCATACTGGGACAGCGTGAGATAAGCTACATATTTTCCAAAGGACATTCCACATCCATGCGCTTCCGTGAGGGACGAAACATCCGCCGCACAGCTCACACCTCCATGCAAAAAACAGCCGGGACAGCTTTCAATCTCCGTCATGATCTCTGCTTCCTTGTCTGTGGTGCCGGATGCAACGGTAAAGGTCAACGCCGAATCCTCCGTCAGATAAGGCTGCATTGCGTCGCTTTCCACAATGACATCAATCGCCTGGATGTAGAACAGCCCGTTGACCTTCAAGCCGTCCAAAATAGTCGCCGCGTCCTCGTTATATGCCGTTGCCGATATAACACGATCATACCGATTGAGCGCAAGCTCAATAGACGGGTTGACATCAATACTGACATAAGATACCGGTGTCTGCACCGTATAGAGTCCGCCTATACCCGCTACGATAAAAAGCATTGCACAGGCAGCGACAAGTGACCGCTGCCAGTTGTGCGCCGTGGTCTTCGGACTTTGAGCTGTGCGCGCCTGATGCAAGTATTGTATCGTAGAACTTTTCATTTTATCTGACGCTTTGACCTGCTCAAAGGCACTTCTTATTTTATTCTCCAAGTCCGTCACCTCCCAGCTTTTCTTTGAGAATAGCGCGTCCGCGCGACAGAAGCGAATAGACGGTATTCTCCTTTGAGTTCATCAAACCGGCAATCTCAGACGCCGAATAGCCCTCGTAATAATGCAAATAAATTGCATCTTTATATTTGGCGGGCAGAGAAAGAACGGCTTCTAATACCTCTGATTGCTCCGGTTCCAAAGTAACTGCTTCTTCCGCCAACACATCCAGAGGAACGGTTTTATGCCGGAACAAGCTCTTGAAGTGATCCTTACACGCGTTGATCGCAACCCGGATCAGCCATGCCTTTTCATGCTCCGCATCCGCAAAGCTGCCGTCATACAGCATGTATTTCATAAAGACGTCCTGACAAATATCCTCTGTATCCGCAATATTCTTCAGATGATACAGGCAGATGCGTCTAACCATATCCGAATAAGTCTCAACAATTCTAACCGTATCATGTTCCGTTTGCATTGACGCATCACCTCCCTGTGTTCTGACTTTTATTATAGTGCAGATTGGCACAAAGAGCAAGGCGGTGTGCTGCAAAAGCGCCGCACACCGCCTCATAAAAAGGATCAGTGATGATTTCCGTGATGATTTCCGCCATGGTGCCCGTTTCCATATCCGCGTGTCGAAGAATTGGCATATCCGTTTGCACAGCCTGCACCGTTATGTGCATATTGGTTCCGGTAATTATCGCAGATTCCGTTGTTGTCTGCATCGACATAATTGCAATAACCCGTGCTCGTCGTACCGCTATACGCATATTGATTTTGGCAATTATCGCAGATTCCGTCGTTATTCGCATCGACATGACTGCAATGTCCACTGTTCGTCGTGCCGTTATGTACATATTGGTTCTGGCAATTATCACAGATTCCGTCGTTGTCTGCATCGACATAATTGCAATAACCCGTATTTGCCGTGCGGCTTATTGGACGGTGCAGGTAGTGAGCCGGACTTGCCGCAAAGACGGTTGTTCCCAATGTGAGGGTAAGCGCAAATGCCGCCGCAATCGTGATTGATTTTTTCATTTTATTTTCCTCCTGCGTTTTTTGCTTTTGTTTGGTCTTTCACTTATAACACGATGCAGATGAACAAATCCTTGCATCAATCAAAAAAATTTAGTGGATAAATTTACTCTGACATACTTTCCCCGTTAATCTTGCGGATCACATGACATGGGTTGCCTACCGCCAATGAGTTTTTGGGTATATCTTTTGTGACAACGCTTCCGGCCCCTATAACAGAACCGTCGCCTATTGTTACGCCCGGAAGAACAATTACACCGCCGCCCAGCCAGCAGCCATTTCCGATTTTTATGGGTAATGCGTAGGTACGGCAAAAATATTGTTCTGTTTCCGCGTTCCAGCCTGGAGTAAGCCTTTCAGATAACTCAACGGGGTGCGTTGCTGTATAGAGCTGTACATTTGAAGCAATCAGCACATTGTCACCAATGGTTATTTTATTACAGTCTACAAATGTGCAATTCATATTCACGGAAACATTGTTTCCTACATAAATATTCCGCCCATAATCACAGATAAACGGAAGTCCGACAGATACATTTGTGCCAATGCCTCCAAACAACTGTTTCAGGACACTGATTTTCTCTTCCTTCTGTTCATACGCAAGGGCATTGTATTCCTGCAATAGTTTTCTCGCATTACTCTTCATATCTAAAAAGATTTTGTCATGACAGTTGTAATATTCTCCTGCCATACATTTTTCCAATTCGGTCATAGTTTCACCCTCCTTTTGTATTTCATCATGTGAAAACATATACTGCATTTCCCCCTACACAATTTCTACCCGCTCTTCCGATTCCAAAAAATATACCGTCCCACGGTACATCTCCTGCCTGCAAAGGCATAGCAAAATTCCTGTCATACGCTCATCCAGCTTGTGATAGCACCGGTTAAGCTTCCACGGAAGCCCTTCGATATACTCTCTCTGCCTCGCGTCAAGGTTCTGCAGAATTTCATTGTACTGCCCGTCATTATTGTACCGGATGCGCCCGAAATCGCAAGACATATATGCGCCGGATTTCCTGTTTTCCGAAAGCTTATCTTCAAGCCGCCCTATAAACGCATCCTTGGCCTGCGCCGAAAATGTGCTTGTTTTCCAGTCGATTATCTTTCCGGCATCCCCGTTGACCCTGATTCTGCGAAAACTGACAGTTCCGTATTTATTCTGTTCTTTTACAAACTGATACCGTTCGCTTTCCTTTCCCGTACCCGGTTCTTCCAGAAGAATCACCGATGTCTCTACATAGTGCTTAAAGACCGTCTGCTGTACCTTCTCATATGACATAGGAAAATCCAGCTCGTCCACGATTTTTTGAACTGTATAGCCCTTCTCTGCCATATGGCGGATCGCTCCTTTGCAGGCAGCGTCATACGTGAAATTGGAAAGTGCATGTTTGAAATAATCCCCTTCTCTCAACGTTTTCCCCTCTGTTACTTCTTTACACCAAGCAAGGTATTGATTCTCGCCTCTTTTTCCATGATATATCTCTTGTTGTAAAATACGTCTGCGTACTCCAAAATCGTATTCATCTGTGCCGTATCAAACAAAGCTCCTATGACTGCTCCCGCGACAGGAATTGCTTTGCCAATCGCTTTCTTCGTCAGTTTTTTACCGATCTGTTCAAATATCTCTCTGAATAAACTGTTTTCAAGACCTTTCCGTCCGGCTTTCTCAAGCGCTGTTTTCGCTGATTTATTCGCCAATGCTCTCATCTGCGTAAGTAGCAGGCTCATACCGCCGCGAGCCGCCATATCTGTCCATGTCTTTTTTGCCGTTTGTTTTACTGCGGTCATTTCTGTCATAAGCATCACTTTGCCAATGATACCGCTGATTTCATCCGAGCCTTTACTCCCTGGACTAAGTGCGCTCATAAACACTTCGCCTGCAATCACCAATTCGGCCGAATCATTTTTCACATCATATCCGTAAAACATGGCGACTGATTGCACGGCACGGTAATACAAGAACATGCTTAGCACCAAATTAAAAGGTAATCCGGCAAATCCAAAATACCCTGTAATCCCGCCCTCCGCCAAAGCAATGCCTATATCCCTCGATTTGTATTTTTCTACAAGTCGCGATATATCATAACTACGCGCCAAACACACTTCTTCCAATTCAGATATTTCGTTATCGTTCAACGTTTTATTGATTTTAGCGACAATCGACGATTCACTGACTGTCATCCTAGCCGCCTGCTTTTCAAGAATGGAAAATCCATCCGCAACGACTTTCATACATTGTGTAAATAGTTCGGCTTCCGTAACCGTCTGCTTGGCACTACTGCCAATCTTTTTCACCGGCTCCGGGATGATCTCGCCGATTTTCGCTCCTGCCCTGGCTAACTTGCCGGACCGGGTCAACTTATTATATCGTTCTGTTAATGAAACAAGAGAGGTCTCTTCTTTCGTATCTACCATAGGTACAGGAACTATGTACGCTTTTTCTTTCATTATTTTATCTACTTCTTCTTTCATAGGCATTTATTCTTTGAACAAAAGTGCGCTTCGCACACTCTCGCGCTTCAACTTCTCTGCCCGCGCAGCTTTTGTTCCGCGCGCGTTAGCTGCGCATCTGTGCACGCAGTGCTTTTCTGCAATAGGACGCAATTTC
>ERZ808041.68-NODE-68-length-128024-cov-23.583914_pt1 | contig 128024 bp, 85 predicted proteins | sample MGYA00380192_ERZ808041 | MGnify/ENA primary metagenome ERZ808041 (study PRJEB31490, sample SAMN06133412) | mouse gut metagenome | isolation source: Z1_1 | host: mice | place: China: Chengdu | collected 2015-05 ...
TTGCTAAACTATACGCTTGACTTTAACAATACTGACTTGGTAATTTAACAAATGCACCGGAATTTCGGATTGAGCCATAAAAAGCCTATCTTTGCAGCATTTAATAATTTCATCATCTATGCAAATCAAGAAATTTATGACTGCAATCTTTGCAATTTCCGCGCTTGCAGGGCAAGCTCAGGAGAAACAGTTTAACATTATTCCCGAACCGGTGGAAGTGACTGTCGTCGGAGAGGGTACGGTGCAGATTGAGAGAGGTATGCCTGTCCGTATGTCCGATTCCTCATTGGCTGCCTCGGCAAATTTCCTTGCCGATTATACAAACCGCTATTTGGGCATTCCCCTGCAAGTTGGCATACCTGGAAAGGGCAGAAAGCGCGTGGCGGATGGTGCGGCAAACTGTATTGTGCTGGTCAACCGGAACAATGGAGACGTTTCCGGCGGTTACCGGCTGGAGGTGATTCCCGGTACGGGCATCCGTATTGAGGGAAACGATGCGGCGGGCGTGTTCTATGGCGTACAGACCTTGATTCAACTGTTGCCGACACGTGCCGGTGTGTTGCCGATTCTTGCTGCCGCGAAGATTGCCGACTATCCCCGTTTTGCCTATCGGGGGATGCACCTGGATGTGGTGCGCCACTTCTTTCCGGTGGAGTTCATCAAGAAATACATCGATTATCTGGCTTTGCACAAGCTGAACTATTTCCATTGGCACCTTACGGACGACCAGGCTTGGCGTGTGGAGATGAAATGCCGTCCGGAGCTGACCTCGAAAGGTGCGGTGCGCGAGGGGGAGATAGAGGGGTTGTATCCGGGCAAGTATCAGCCGCTTCCTTATGGTGGTTATTATACGCACGAGGAAGTGCGCGAGGTGGTGCGGTATGCTGCCGAACGATACGTCACTGTCATACCGGAGATTGACATCCCCGGACATTGCATGGCGGTGCTTGCCACTTATCCGCAGTTCAGTACCACGCCGGACGAACCGAAGAAGTGCGCGCTTACGTGGGGAATCTTCAATAAGTTCAATAATGTGCTTGCACCCAAACCGGAGGTTTTCGACTTTCTGAAGGATGTGTTCTCGGAATTGTGCGACTTGTTCCCCGGGCAGTACATCCATGTCGGCGGGGATGAATGCGCCAAACGCTGGTGGCAGGAGTCCGAACAGACGCAGCAGTTCATGCGCGAACACGGCCTGGCCGATGAGAAAGCCTTGCAGAGCTATTTTATCCACTATGTGCAGCAGGTGGTCAATGCCAAGGGGAAAACGCTCGTGGGGTGGGACGAAGTGTTGGAAGGCGGTATCTCCGAGGATTGCATCGTCATGAACTGGCGCCGCCCGAGCTATGGGGTGAAAGCGTTGAAGACGGGTCACCGTACCATCTTTACCTGCTCGGCGTGGTCGTATTTCAATACGAGAGAGAGCCGTACGCAACCCGAGATAGGGCCGCGCGGGCCTTTGCCGCTGGAGAAGGTGTATGACTTTCAGATAGTGCCCGATTCATTGACAGCCCGGCAGACGGAACTGGTCTGGGGGGCACAAGGCTGCTTGTGGACGGAGTATATCCCTACCACGTGGAAGGTGGAGTTCTCGCTCTTCCCGCGTATGGCGGCATTGGCCGAGAATGTCTGGTCGCCGGTCGGGAAGAAGAGTTGGGATAACTTCTCGCGCAAGGTGGAGACGCAGTGCGAGCGCTACGAATTGTGGGGAGCGCGCTATTCGGATGCCTTTTTCCGCTTGCAGGATATCGTGAGGAAACGGTAAGCATCGCCGGAAGAAAAAAGAAGACGGCCGCAGCAAAACGCAGGATGGCGGGATGATATGCCAACTTGTGTCTTGATGCGGCCGTCTTTCTGTTTATCCGGTTATGCCCCGTGCTTCGGAACAATCATTTCTCGTCGTTCTTCCGGATTTCCACCCGGCGGATTTTGCCGCTGATGGTCTTGGGCAGTTCGTCTACGAACTCGATGACGCGAGGGTACTTGTAGGGAGCGGTCACTTTCTTGACGTGGTTCTGCAGTTCCTTGACCAGTTCTTCGCCGGCACGGCTTTTATACTCTTTGGACAGTACGATGGTGGCCTTCACTACCTGTCCGCGGATTTCATCCGGAACTCCGGTGATGGCGCACTCCACGACTGCCGGATGGGTCATCAGCGCGCTTTCCACTTCGAACGGGCCGATGCGGTAGCCGCTGCTCTTGATGACGTCGTCGGCACGGCCCACGAACCAAAGGTAGCCGTCTTCGTCTTTCCAGGCGACATCGCCCGTGTAGTAGATGTTGTCGTGCCAGGCTTCGCGGGTGCGGTTGGCGTCGCGGTAGTACTCTTTGAACAGGCCGATGGGTTTCCCTTTGTCGGTGCGGATTACAATCTGTCCTTGTTCGCCGGCTTCTACGGAACGGCCGTCATGGTCTATCAGGTCTACGTCGTATTGCGGGTTGGGCAATCCCATGCTGCCCGGTTTGGGCTCCATCCAGGGCATGGTGGCGACGGTAAGGGTGGTTTCGGTCTGTCCGAAGCCTTCCATCAGCCGGATGCCTGTCAGTTTCTTGAATGTCTCGAATACGGCGGGGTTCAACGCTTCTCCCGCGATGGTGCAGTATTGCAGCGAGGAGAGGTCGTACTTGGTCAGGTCTTCGTGGATGAGGAAGCGGAAGATGGTGGGCGGCGCGCAGAGCGAGGTGACGTGGTAGTCTTGTATCTTTGCCAGGATGTCGGCGGGAGTGAACTTCTCGTGGTCGTATACGAAGATGTTGGCTCCGGCTATCCATTGCCCGTAGAGCTTGCCCCATACGGCTTTGCCCCAGCCGGTGTCGGCGATGGTGAGGTGCAGGCTGTCTTCGTGCAGGTTGTGCCAGATGCAGCCGGTGGCGATGTGTCCCAGCGGATAGGTGAAGTCGTGCGCCACCATTTTCGGTTCGCCGGTGGTGCCGCTGGTGAAGTACATCAGGGAAATGTCGTCGTTGCTGTTGGCGTGCTCCGGTTTGACGAAAGGGGCGGCACTGTCGATGCCCCGGTGGAAGTCCTCGAAGCCTTCGGGTTGCTCGGGTCCGACGCTGACCAGCCGTTTCACGCTCGGCGATTCCGGCAGGGCGGCGGCGATGTGGTCGGTGATGACACGTTCGCCCGCGCAGACAATCATTTTGATGTCGGCGGCGTTGCAGCGGTAGACGATGTCTTTTTTGGTGAGCAGGTGCGTGGCGGGGATGACGACGGCTCCCAGCTTGTGCAGCGCGATGATGCTGAACCAGAACTCATAGCGGCGTTTCAGGATGAGCATCACCATGTCGCCGTGTCCGATGCCGAGGCTTTGGAAGTAGGCGGCCGTCTTGTCCGTGTAGCGTTTCATGTCGGCGAAGGTGAACTGGACTTGTTCGCCTTTGTCGTTGGTCCAGAGCAATGCGGGCTTTTCGGGTTGTTCGGCAGCCCAGGCGTCCACTACGTCGTAGCCGAAGTTGAAGTGCTCCGGCACGTTGATTTTGAAGTTCCTGATGAAGTCCTCTTGTGATGCGAAGGACGTTTGCGATAAAAATCTTTCTACCATTTTCATTCTCCATTTACATGATTACAGCCAGGAAACGCACCTGCTTCCCGTCCAACGCTTTCATGCCGTGCGGCAGTTTGGAGTTGAAATACACGCTGTCTCCTTCGTTTAAGATTAGTTCCTTGCCGTCGATGTTCAGCATCATGCGCCCTTCCAGGACGAGGTTGAACTCCTGTCCCGAGTGGCTGTTGTAGTGTATCGGCTCGTTGGTCGGCTTGGGTTCGACGGTGACGATGAACGGGTCGGCGCTGCGGTTCATGAAGCCGGCGGCCAGCGACTGGTATTTGTAGGCTTTGGTCCGTTCGATGCTGGTGCCCTTTCCTGCACGGGTGAGGAAGTAGCTGTTCATTTTCGGTTCTTCGCCGAACATCAGCGCGTCCAGCGCGATGCCGTAGTGGCGGGCTATCTTTTGCAGCATACTGACGGAGATGTCGAACGCTCCGGTTTCTGCCTGTCGGTACTCTTCGGCCGGGATGTCGCAGTCGCGTGCGACGTCTTCGGCTGTCAATTCCAACACCTCGCGCAGGCCGCGCAGGCGTTCGGCTATTTGTCTGATTTGTTCGTCCATATTGTTTGTAGGATTTTAAGTTTTCGGGTTCTTTCTTTTTGCGGGGGCGGGGGCTATACGCTTGCTTTGACGGCCTTTATCACTGCTGAGGAGAATCCCGCGTGTTCCAGCTCGTTGATGCCGCGTATGGTGATTCCGCCGGGGGTGCATACTTTGTCTATCTCGACGGCGGGATGCGTGTCGTTCTCCAGTATCAGCTCGGCGGCGCCCTTGAGCGACTGTGCCACCATGCGCATTCCGTCCTTGGGGCGGATGCCCAGTTCGATGCCCGCCTGCATGGCTGCCTGGATGTACTTCAGCGCGTAGGCGATGCCGCACGAGGTCATCGCGGTGGCGGCCGCCATCTTCTCTTCGGGGAGGAAGAGGGTGGCGCCCATTTCGTCGAAGATGTCCTGCAGCAGTTGCCGCTGCCCGTCCGAGCAGCAGCTTCCGCAGATGAGGGTCATGCTTTGCAGTTCGCTGATGGCGGTGTTGGGGATGACGCGGAAGAGGGGCTGCTTCATGTTGCCTATCCAGTCGGCTATGGTCCCCAGGCAGATGCCTGCCGCCACGGACACCACGACGGTCTCCTTGCGGATGTGCATTTCGCGGATGACGTCGCGCACGAGCCACGGCTTCACGGCGAGGATAATCATGTCGGCGTCTTCCGACGCCAGGGCGTTGTCGGTGGTGGTCTGCAGGGCGGGGAACTCCGCTTTCAGCGCGTCCAGCTTGCCTTGCGAGGGGTTGGACACGGTGATGGCGCCGGTGGGGACGGTGCTCCCCTTTGCCATGCCGCGGGCGATGGCGCCGCCCATGTTTCCCGCGCCGATGATTGCTATTTTCATAATGTTCAGAATATATGTGTTCAACTATGTTTTCCCGAAGTGCCACTTCGAGACGGTCAAAGTGCCACTTCGAGATGGTCAAAGTGCCACTTCGACAAAACCGCCTTGCGCGGCTCACGCCAGCACCTTGCGGAAGCGTTCGAGGAAGAGGCCCGCTTCGTCCGTGCCGAGGCACAGGGGGGGCAGCAGGCGGAGCACGTTCGTGCCGCTCACGCCGGTGAAGACGTGTTGCTCCTTCAGCAGCTTCAGGCGCAGCTCCTTGACGGGTTCTTCAAACTCAAGGCCAATCATCAGGCCGCGTCCGCGCACTTCCTTGATTTGCGGGAAGCGTTTCAGCTCCTCCAGCAGGAAGTCGCCCACTCGGGCGGCGTTCGCTACGAGTCCTTCCTGCTCGATGACGTCCAGCACGGCAAGCGCGGCGCTGCAGGCCAGGTGGTTGCCGCCGAAGGTGGTGCCGAGCTGCCCGTATACGGGGGTGAACATCGGGCTGATGAGTACGCCTGCCATCGGGAAGCCGTTGCCGATGCCCTTGGCCACGGTGACGATGTCGGCACGGATGCCGTTGTGCTGGTGGGCGAAGAACTTGCCGCTCCGTCCGTATCCGCTTTGGATTTCGTCGAGAATCAGGACGGTGCCGTGCGCCGTGCAGGCAGCGCGCAGGGCGTGCATGAAGTCGTCGGTGGGCAACTGTATGCCGCCCACTCCCTGTATGCCTTCGATGATGACTGCGCAGACGTCGCCTTTCGCCAGTTCGTCCTGCATCGCCCGGATGTCGTTCAGCGGCAGGTAGGTCACGTGTCCGCAGTTGTTGATGGGGGCGATGATTTTCGGGTTGTCCGTCACCTCCACGGCGAGCGAGGTGCGTCCGTGGAACGCCTTGGAGAAGGATACCACGCGGGTGCGCCCGTTGTAGAACGAGGCGAGCTTCAGTGCGTTCTCGTTGGCTTCGGCTCCGCTGTTGATGAGGAACAGGGAGTAGTCGTCGTAGCCGCAGGCCTTTCCCAGGCGTTCCGCCACTTGCTGTTGCAGCTTGTTAATCACCGAGTTGGAATAGAATCCCAACGTTGCCGCTTGCCGGCTTATCATCTCCACGTAGTGCGGGTGCGCGTGTCCGATGGAGATGACGGCATGGCCGCCGTAGAGGTCGAGGTATTCCGTACCTTTGTCGTCCCATACGTGGCAGCCTTTTCCTTTGACAATGTTGATGTCGAAGAGGGGGTATACGTCAAATAAGTTCATTTTTTAATGAAGAATTAAGAATGGAGAATGAAGAATTTCCGGTTGGTGGGATTCTTCTTATTCTGCATTCAGGTTGTTTTTTACTGTCTTGATTGAGGAAACAAGCAAAGCTATGAGTTCTCCGCAATCAGTTGCTATACTTTCGAAAGAACTATGGGTGATATAATCCGAGTCTTTCAGTAGGTTTTACCAATAATCGGTTTCATTGGCTTCTTTCAATGCGACGCTCAATTTATTAATGAAGTCGAGACGGCTTTGGGCAAATTCAGATTCGCGAACCAGCGCCCCTATTGCCGTACCAGAACGAAGAATTTGTACTCAATATAAATTCCTGCTTGTCATTCCGCAAGAACTTGGTCATGCGTATGATTCGCAGTGCGAAATCATAACTCTTGCTATGCGACAACGAATTGGTTCTATTGTACGAATTCTTCATTCTTAGTTCTTCATTCTTCATTAAAAAGCTGATGGCTTCAGCCGCAGTCCTACGGTCTCTTCCAGGTTGAACATCAGGTTCATGTTGTGCACCGCCTGTCCGCTGGCGCCCTTCAGCAGGTTGTCTATGCAGGAGATGACGAGCAGCTTGTCGCCGTGCTTCTCCAGGTGGATGAGGCACTTGTTGGTGTTCACCACCTGCTTCAGGTCGATGTTCTTGCCGACGATATGCGTGAAGGAGTCTTTGGCGTAATACTCCTCGTACATACGTACAATCTCCTCCAGCGCCACTTTGGTCTTCACCACGATGGTGGCGAAGATGCCGCGGGGGAAGTCGCCGCGATAGGGGATGAAGTCAATCTCCGAGTCGAAGCTGTTCTGGAGCTGCTTGAGCGACTGCTTGATTTCGGGCACGTGCTGGTGCTCGAAGGCTTTGTATACGCTCAGGTTGTTGTTGCGCCAGCTGAAGTGGCTCGTTGCCCCCGGCTTGACGCCGGCGCCGGTGCTGCCGGTGATGGCGTTCACCATGATGTCTCCGTTCAGCATCAGGTGCTTGGCAAGCGGCAGCAACCCTAATTGGATGCAAGTAGCGAAACATCCGGGGTTGGCTACGTGCTTGGCCGTACAGGTGGCACGGCGGTTCAGTTCGGGAAGCCCGTAAATGAAGTCGTGGTCGTCGCTTTTGATGCGATAGTCCATGGAGAGGTCGATGATTTTCAACTCTTCCGGCACGTTGTGGCTTTCCATGAACTTCCGGGTGTCGCCGTGTGCCGTGCAGAAGAACAACACGTCAATCTCGTCCAACGGCAGTTCGTCGGTGAATGTTAAATCCGTTTCTCCGTACAGTCCTTCGTGTACGTCGGTAATTTTGTTGCCGGCATTGCTGGAGCTGTTGATGAATACGATTTCCGCTTCGGGATGGTTGAGCAACAGGCGTATCAGTTCGCCTGCCGTGTATCCGGCTCCGCCGATGATTCCTACTCTAATCATGATAATAATGTGCTAATGTGTCAATGTGCTAATGTGGGTAATGTGCTAATGTGCTAATGTGCCAATGTGGGCAATTTGCAAATGTTGGGTAATGTGCTGATGTGGATAATGTGTGAATACGATGTACAATGACGCCGCATGGCAATTAGCACATTACCCACATTAGCACATTAACACATTACCCACATTGGCAAATTTTAAATTTTCTCGTCTTTGTGGTTGGCGTAGTAAGCGCGCAGGGCGGTGCTGGTCACTTTGATGAAGCCCTTGGCGTCTTCCGCCGTCCAGCCCTTCTGCATCTCGCCGTATTCGCCGAACTTGTTCTTCACGAGGTCGTCTTCGCTCTCCACGCCCACCGTAGAGAAGCCGAGCGGGTGGAGTTCGAGGATGGCGGTACCGTTGACATTGCGCTGTGACGATTCCAGCATGGCTTCGATGTCGCGCATCACCGGTTCCAGGTACTGGCTTTCGTGCAGGAACATACCGTACCAGTTGCCCACCTGGTCTTTCCAGTACTGCTGCCATTTGCTCAATGTGTATTTCTCCAGGAACTTGTGCGCGCCGATAATCAGCATGGGAGCGGCAGCCTCGAAACCTACGCGCCCTTTGATGCCGATAATCGTGTCGCCTACGTGCATATCGCGTCCGATGCCATAGGCGGCGCCTATCTCCTCTACCTTCTGGATGGCCTTGATGGGGTCGTCGAACCGTTCATCGTTCACAGCTTTCAGCTCACCTTTCTCAAAGGTCAGGCGCAACTGCTCGCTGCCTTCCTTGGTGCAATGTTTCAGGTAGGCGCTCTCGGGAAGTCCTTGTGCGGAATCCAGAATTTCTCCGCCGCAGATGGAGGTGCCCCACAGTCCTACGTTGTAGGAATATTTCAGTTTGGCGAAGTCGGCGGCAAACCCGTGCTTGTTCAGGTAGTCTATCTCTTCCTGACGGCTCAGTGCCATGTCGCGTGTCAGGGTGATGATTTCCACGCCCGGTGCCATGACGAGGAACGTCATGTCGAAGCGAATCTGGTCGTTGCCCGCACCGGTCGAGCCATGGGCGATGGCGTCCGCGCCGATCTCGTTGGCATAGCGGGCGATGGCGAGTGCCTGGAAGATGCGTTCGGAACTTACGGAGATGGGATAGGTGCCGTTGCGCAGCACGTTGCCGTAGACCATGTATTTCAGACTCTTCGCATAGTACTCCTGCGTCACGTCCAGTGTGATGTATTTCACGGCACCCAACTTGTAGGCGTTCTCTTCGTTTGTCTTCAACTGCTCGGGGCTGAAACCGCCGGTATTGGCGCAAGCCGCATATACTTCGTATCCTTTTTCCTTGGCAAGATACATGACCGTAAACGAGGTGTCCAGACCGCCACTGAACGCGACTACCACTTTTTTCTTTTTTGTTTCCATAAGGGTTATGAATTTTGAATTATGAATTTTGAATTATGAATTTTGAATGAGTTGCCTGCGTTTTTTATAACGCTTCCATGCTCCCATTTAAAATTCAAAATTCAAAATTTATAATTGATTATATTTTGTCTTCTTCGTGTAATTCCGGGTCATAGAGCATTGCCGTGCAGATGCAGAACTTCCGGTTTTTCGCCACCAGTATGTCGTGGTTGATGCAGCCCTCGCACCCTTTCCAGAAGGCCTCGTCGTCGGTCAGTTCATTGAAGGTGACCGGCACATAGCCCAGTTCGGTGTTCATTTTCATGACGGCCGCTCCGCTGGTCAGGCTGAATATTTTGGCTTTGGGCCATCGCAGGCGTGCCAGTCGGAAGGAAGCCGCCTTGATACGCTTGGCCAGCCCCAGACCGCGGAAATCGGGGTGTACGATAAGTCCCGACGTGGCCACATACTGTTTGTTGCCCCAGCTTTCTATATAGGTGAAACCGGCAAACTCCTCGCCGCACAGGGCTATGATGGCTTTCCCCTCTTTCATCTTAGTCGCCACGTACTCGTGCGTACGCTCTGCGATGCCCGTTCCGCGCACTTTGGCAGCCTCACGGATGGTGTCCAAAATCTTGTCTACGTAAACTTCATGTGAGGCGTCAGCCACCATCACATCAATCTGTTTCGAATCCATTTCTTTTATTTCGTTATATGATAGTTATAATTGATTTACTCCATGTTGGGAATGATTTGCGACAGGAAATCGTGCACCTCTTCGTGCGAGGCTGCCTCGTGCAACACCAGCATAATCGTATCGTCTCCGGCGATGGTGCCCAGTATGGCAGGGCATTCACGGTTGTCGATGTCGTATGCCATGCTGCTGGCATAGCCCGGCCGTGTGCGGATGACGGCGATGTTCTTGGAGAAATAGAGTGAGACGAAACCGCTGGTCATCAGCATCTCGCTTGCACTTTGGTCGTTGTTGCGTTTGTACATGATGTTGTTGGGAAGGACATATACGTATTTCCCGTTTATATTGGCCGCTTTGGCTACTTTCAGTTGTTTCAAGTCGCGCGACAAGGTGGCTTGTGTCAGTTTAAAGCCTTCTTTCTCCAAAGATTGCAACAATTCTTCCTGCGAACTGATTTCTTTGCTTGAGATAATCATCTTGATGGCATCTAACCGGTTGGCTTTTTTCTTCATGTTTCTGTATAATTATTCTTTGAACGGCGCAAAATTAGGGAATATTTTGGAAATAATATGCGGAAATATGTTTTTTTTATTCTTTATATGCAATAAATTCGGGGATGTCCGTGGAGTGTCCGTAGGTGCGATGCCATTAAAAGGCTTATAATATGCCATTAAAAGGCTTTTAATGGCATATTATAAGCCTTTTAATCGTACCTTTGCTTCTTCCTGTTTTGCTGGCACGATAAACGACAAAAACAATACGAGAACCGCCAAAAGGCTCAGAGTCCGTTTGTCGTAAAGCCCGTATTTTTGCCATGCAGAATGAAGGTCATTTCTTAATTCTATTAAAACTATCAAAGGCACATGAAAAAACTATTTGGATTTATTTCCTTTCTTTTAGTGTTGGCAGGATCGGTTTCTGCCAAAGTGGTACTTCCGGCTATCTTTTCCGACAATATGGTGTTGCAGCAAAATGCGCAAGTCAATCTATGGGGAAAGGCGGCACCCGGCGAGCGTGTTTCGGTGAGGGTGTCGTGGACGGATAAGGTTGTAGCTGTTAAAACGGCGGCCGACGGCAAGTGGACTGTGAAGCTGAAAACGCCTGCGGCTTCGAAGGGACAGACGGTAACGGTGAGCGGCGAGAACACGGTTACTATTAATAATGTATTGATAGGCGAAGTGTGGCTCTGCACGGGACAGTCCAACATGGAATATCCGGTTTCCAGGCATCCGGACAAGAAGTGGATGACCGGTATGATAACGGAAGCCGAGGAGATGAAGGATGCGGATTATCCGGAACTGCGTCTGTTCCGCGTGGAGCATCAGTTGGCCCACGATGCTGAAAAGGACGATTGCCAGGGCCGCTGGCTGGTGTGCAAGCCCGAAAACCTGTACGACTTTTCGGCGGTGGGATTTGTCTTCGGACGCAGGTTGCATAAGGAACTGGACGTGCCGGTGGGTATGATACAGTCCACTTGGGGCGGTACGCACGCGGAGTCGTGGACCAAGATGAGCGTGATGAAGAATAATCCGCTTTATGCCGACGTGCTCGAAGAGTTTGCCCTGAAAAACGTGAAGCAGGAGAAGGGTTATTGCAAAGTGCCTGCCACGCTTTGGAATGGTATGATTCATCCGATTCTGGGATATACCGTGAAGGGAAACATCTGGTATCAGGGAGAGTCGAATGCCATCCGTCATGAAAAATACCAGCAGGTTTTTACGAATATGATTAACAGTTGGCGGAAGGAGTGGAAACAACCCGATATGCCTTTCTACTTCATGCAGATAGCTCCGCACAAAGGGCAGCCGGCAGGCATTCGCGAAGCGCAGCTCCGGACGTGGCAAAGCGAGCTGAAAAACGTAGGTATGTCCGTCGTTACGGATGCTGCAGACTCTACGGATATTCATCCGCGCGATAAGCGTGTGGCGGGTGAACGTATGGCTTTGTGGGCGCTTGCCAAGCAATATGGCAAGAAGGTCGCTTATTCCGGTCCGCTCTTCAAGACGATGAAAGTGAACGGCAACAAGGCAGTGCTCAGCTTTGAATATGCCGAAGAAGGCTTGATGACGCCGGATAATGCTCCGGTCAAAGGCTTCCTGGTGGCAGGCGCCGACAGGCGTTTCTATCCGGCACAGGCGGTGATAAAAGGCTGCCAACTGGAAGTTTCCGCACCGCAAGTGGCAGAACCGGTTGCCGTGCGTTATGGCTTCTGCAATTTCTTCCGTGTCAATCTTTATAACAAGTCCGGCTTGCCCGCAGTGCCTTTCCGCACGGATACGTGGGAGCAGGGTTCGTACGCCCGTTGGTTTGCCGACTCCGAGATGATGCGTTTTCCGCAGGCTTATCAGCTGGACCACGGCAAGCGTTTGTTTTTCGGTTATGCCCAGGGAGTGGGCTGCTGCGCTATGCTGCAGATGTGGAAAGCCACGGGCGAGCGTCGCTATTATGATTATGTGAAACAGTGGGCAGACTCTTTGATTAATGAAAAAGGAGAGATTCATCTGTACGATAAGTCCACTTACAACCTCGATTTCATCAATTCCGGAAAGGTGCTGTTCGACCTCTACCGCGAGACTGGCGACCAACGGTATAAATCGGCAATGGATATGCTCGTCAAACAGCTGAAAGACCAGCCCCGTACCTTGGAGGGAGGCTTCTGGCATAAGCTGATTTATCAGCACCAGATGTGGCTGGATGGGCTGTATATGGCTTCTCCGTTCATGGCGCAGTATGGTGCGGAATTTGGAAAACCGGAGTGGATTGACGAGGCGGTGAAGCAGTTCCGCCTCTGCCACAAGCATACCTATGATTCCAAGACAGGGCTGTATCATCATGCGTGGGACGAAAGCAAAAGCCAGCGCTGGGCCAATCCGGCAACCGGACATTCACCCAACTTCTGGGGACGCAGCATAGGCTGGTGGTTCATGGCACTGGTTGATGCGCTGGACTTTGTGCCGGAGAATCATCCGGGACGTGCCGATATGATTGGTTACATCCGCGGCCTGGCGGAGACGTTGCCGAAGTATCAGGATAAGGCGGGGTTGTGGTATCAGGTTATCGACCAATCCAAGCGGAAGGGCAATTTCCCCGAAGCATCCGTCACTACCCAGTGTATGTATGCATACGCCAAAGCAGTGAACAAGGGGTATATCGATGCTAAATACCGTGCCGTGGCAGAGAAAGCCCTGCAAGGACTGAAGGATAAACTGCTGGTAGAGAAGCAGGACGGCACGTTGACGCTGACCCGCTGCTGCCAAGTAGGCGGATTGGGCGGTCATCCGTATCGCGATGGAAGCTTCGAGTATTACATCGGCGAGAAGATGCGCGATAATGATGCCAAGGCTACCGGTCCGTTCATTATGGGATGTTTGGAACTGGAGAAATAAGAGATAAGGTATGAGGCGTTTGTTTTGCATAGCCATGCTTGCATGGGGTGCGGTGGCTTTGTCTGCACAGGATATTGCGTGGCCCGAGATTACAGTGGATGCCAAGCCGGCAGCCCGCTGGTGGTGGATGGGAAGTGCGGTGGATAAAGAAAACCTGACCTGTAACCTGGAAGCTTATGCTGAGGCGGGGATGGGTACAATGGAGATAACTCCGATTTACGGCGTACAAGGCAATGATGCGAACGACATTCCGTTCCTTTCTCCCCGGTGGATGCAGATGCTGCAACACACGGAGAGCGAAGCTGCCCGATTGGGTATGCAGATTGACATGAATACCGGTACAGGCTGGCCGTTCGGCGGTCCTGAGGTCGGCATAGAAGATGCCGCCTGCAAACTGCTTGTTGCCGAATACCGGTTGGCAGGCGGGAGTACGTTTGACGGAAAAATAGAAGTTGCCGACAGCAAACAGAGACCCTATGCCAAGCTGGAACGTCTGATGGCTTTTTCCGGTGCAGGAAAGTGCCTGAACCTGACAGGCAGGGTGAAAAACGGTATTTTGCATTGGAAAGTCCCGAAAGGCGATTGGCGTTTGATAGCTGCTTTTTGTGGCAAAACCTTTCAGAAAGTGAAACGTGCGGCACCCGGTGGCGAGGGGTATGTGATGAACCATTTCTCCGCCCGTGCCGTGAAGAACTACCTGGAACGTTTCGAACGTGCCTTTGACGGACAGCTTGAGAGTACCGTCGGCGTTGCTACTGCTTATCCTCATCACTTCTTCAACGATTCGTATGAGGTTTACGGTGCGGACTGGTCGGAAGGATTGTTTGATGAATTTCGGACGCGTCGCGGCTATAAACTGGAGGAGCATTTGCCGGAGTTTCTTGCGGAAGGCGAACGTACGGACGATGCCCGGCGTATCATTTCCGATTATCGGGAGACGCTCGGCGAACTGTTGCTGGAAAATTTCACCCGCCAATGGACGGAGTGGGCACATCGGCACGGAGCCGGGACAAGAAACCAGGCGCATGGTTCGCCCGGAAACCTGATAGACCTTTATGCCACGGTGGATGTTCCGGAGTGCGAAGGTTTCGGCTTGTCTGATTTCGACATACGGGGATTGCGCAAGGATTCGCTGACGCGTCCCAATGATTCCGACCTCTCCATGCTGAAGTACGCATCGTCGGGTGCCCATATCGCCGGTAAACCCTATACATCTTCGGAGACCTTTACCTGGCTGACGGAGCACTTTCGTACCTCGTTGTCGCAATGCAAGCCGGATATCGACCTGATGTTTGTTTCCGGAGTCAATCACACTTTCTTTCACGGGACGACCTATTCGCCGGCTGAGGCTGCCTGGCCCGGCTGGAAATTCTACGCTACGGTGGATATGAGCCCAACAAACAGTATCTGGCGGGATGCACCTGCCTTCTTCCGGTATATATCCCGTTGTCAGAGCTTCTTGCAGATGGGGCAACCGGATAATGACTTTCTGGTGTATCTGCCGGTATATGATATGTGGCAGGAGCAGGACGGACGCTTGCTGATGTTTGATATTCATAAGATGGCACGGCGTGCTCCCCGTTTCATCGAAGCGGTGCATCGCATCAATGATGCCGGTTATGACATGGATTACATTTCCGATAATTTCATCCGTACGGCCACTTGCCGCGACAAGAAGATTGTGACGTCCGGCGGAACTGCCTATAAGGCTTTGATTGTTCCCGGTGCCCGTCTGATGCCGGCGGATGTACTTGCCCGATTGCTCGACCTGGCAAAGGCGGGGGCTACGATTGTCTTTTTGGACCGCTATCCGGAAGATGTTCCGGGCTATGCCGGACTGGCACGGCACCGTGCGGAGTTTAAGCGCGTTTTGGAGCAGGTGAAAAGGCTGGCAGATGCGCAGGGCAATGACAAAACGGTGTTTTTCGGTACGGACTATGCCCGTACGCTGGCACAGACCGTTGCCGTGCCCGAAGCCATGAAGGCCTCTTTCAGCTTGAGTTGTATCCGTCGTAAGAATCCGGACGGACATCACTATTTTGTTTCGGCGCTGACCGATAAGGATACGGAAGGCTGGATACCGTTGGCTGTACCTGCACGTTCGGTCATGCTTTATAATCCGATGGATGGTACATCCGGAAAAGCCTCTTTGCGACAGAAAGATGGGAAGGCGGAAGTGTATTTGCAGTTGCATTCCGGAGAATCTGTCATACTGAAAACCTTCACCGACGCCGATGTGCAGGCTCCGGCATGGAAGTATCAGTCTGCTGTGCCGGGCATTGTCGAGTTGGCAGGCCGGTGGAACCTGCGATTTGTGGAAAGTGCTCCTGCAGTGCGGAATGCTCCGGACTCGGTGCGGCTGGGCTCATGGACGGATTTGTCCTTTGAAGGAGCTAAGACGACTATGGGAACTGCCTGCTACACGACTGCTTTCACGATTGAAGACCCCGCTTCGGCACACGACTGGCGATTGTCGCTTGGCGATGTCCGTGAAAGTGCCCGTGTACGCATCAACGGCAAGGATGTGGCTACTTTGTGGGCTGTGCCTTATGTTTGCCCCGTCGGGCAGTATCTGCGTCCGGGCAAGAATATCCTGGAAGTGGAAGTGACCAACCTTCCTGCCAACCGCATTGCCGATATGGACCGCCGTGGCGTGAAATGGCGCATCTTTAAGGACATCAATATGGCTGCGCTTGGTTATAAGAAAGGAACGTATGCCGATTGGAAACCCGTTTGGAGCGGGTTATTGGGACCTGTACGTATTATACCGTTAAAACCGACAGATAAATGAATATGATGAAAAGATGCTTCTCTTTGTGTACGTTGCTTGCCTGTATGACAGGTGCTTTGTATGCTCAAGACCCGCGTGAACGCCATTATTTTTATGAGAACCTTGACCCTCGTCATGAACCGAAACCGTTGGTAGAGGGTTTTGCCCGCGAACGGGTTACCGAACAAATAAACCGTGGCTTGGTAGCAGTTCCTTCCGAAGATGCCGGGGCGGTCTATCTGAGTTGGCGTTTGCTGAACTCGGACGATGCTACCGTTGCTTTCCATGTGTACCGGCAATCGGACGGCAAAGTGCGCCGCCTGACGAAGAAGCCCATTGCCGGAACTTGCGATTTTGTAGATACGGCTCCTTGCAAGCAGGCTTCTTATTGGGTGGAAGCCATTGTGAAAGGAGAGAGACCTTCTGCTTCGGAAAAGCGGAAGGTAGTGCTTGCCGATTTGAAACCTTACACTTCCATTCGCCTGAAAGATAATGTAAAGGCGGGAAAGATAGCTCTTGCCGACCTGAACGGTGACGGCACTTTTGATTACGTCATCCGTACCCCCGAGACGAATGTAGACCCGGGTATGCCGGGTGATACGACCGGAAAGACTTACAAGATTTCCACCTATTTAAGTGACGGCACTTACCTGTGGACGTATGACATGGGACCGGGCATCGAACCGGGCATTTGGTATTCGCCTTTCATCGTTTATGATTTCAATGGCGACGGCAAGGCGGAGGTGGCTATTAAGACAGCGGGAACCGATTATGTAAAGAATGAAAAGGGACGTGTCTGTGGTGGCAGTGAATATCTTTCCGTACTTGACGGCATGACCGGGAGGGTCATCGACCGTGTGGACTGGCCGGAACGTAACGACCGTTATGGGAATCTAATTCGCCAGAACCGCAACCAGATGGGTGTGGCCTATCTGGACGGGAAGACTCCGTTCATATTGGCAGCACGCGGCACGTATAAGTTGATGGTGGTAGACGCCTGGATGTTGAAAAACGGCAAGCTGGAGCGTGTATGGCGTTGGGACGGCGATGAGGAAAACCCGATTGTCCGGAGTATGGGAGCGCATAGCATGGTCGCTGCCGATGTGGACGGCGACGGAAGGGATGAAATCCTGTTGGGCTCTTGTATGCTCGATGATAATGGAACGATGTTATGGTCTTCCGGTTTGGGACATAGCGACAAGGCATATATCTGCAAGTTGCGTCCCGATATGGAAGGTATGCAGGTGTTCATGGTCAGTGAACCGAAGAAAGAAGACGGCCGCGGCGTTTCCGTGGTGGATGCTGCTACGGGAAAACTGATATGGGGTATCGGTCATACAACGTATCATGTGGCAGACGGTATGGTAACTGATTTCGACCCTGCACATCCCGGACTGGAATGCTTTGCCAGCGAAGACCGCAAGGGCGGAAGTACCGACAGATACCTGTTGACGGCGGACGGCAGGAAGCTGGATGTGGCTAAGGAGGATATACCGGGATGCCGCAACTGGATATGGTGGGATGCGGATTTGCTGCGCGAGACTTTCAAGGGCGATGATAACCGTTGGGGAGCAGGCTCCTCTTCCGGTGGCCGCAGGCAGAGCATCTGGAAATGGAAAGGCGAAGTGCTGACGGAAGGCATTGAGGGAGATATCCTGCTGATGGCAGATATGGAAGGCGACTGGCGTGAGGAGCTGATTACCGCCTTGCCGGGTGAATTGCGTATCTATCATACCAACATTCCCGCCTGCGACCGCCGGGTGACATTGATGCAGAATCCTCTGTACCGTAGCTACGTGGCCCATCGCAGCATGGGATATCCCCAGGCTCCCGTGCCGTCTTATTATTTGGGACAATGACTGAACTGTATTGATTTACGTTACTAATTTTAAAAATATGCTGTTAAGAATGAAGAAACCACTGTATGCAGCCGCAGCCGTTTGCATATGGATGCTTAGCTCTTGCCAATCTGAAAGTTATAAATATGAGGCGGTCTATCGTAACTTGCCTTTTGATATGCCTCGTGTGGAAGCGCCGGAGTTTCCCGACCGTACGGTCAACCTGAAAGAGTTCGGTGCAATCGGCAATGGGGAGACGCTCTGTACATCGGCTTTTGCCGATGCCATCCATGCCTTGTCCGAACAAGGGGGAGGACATCTTGTCGTTCCTGCCGGTGTCTGGCTTACGGGACCTGTCGTCTTGAAAAGCAATATTGATTTGCACCTGGAAAAGGGAGCTGTCATACTTTTCTCTCCCGATGTGGACCTCTATCCTTTGGTGGAGACCGTGTTCGAGGGGTTGGATACCCGCCGTTGCCAGTCGCCGATTTCCGGCCGTAATCTGGAGAATGTAGCCATCACCGGCGAGGGGGCGATTGACGGAAACGGCCATTACTGGCGCCCGTTGAAGCGCGAGAAGGTCACGGAGAGCGTCTGGAAGCAGACCATAGCCCGTGGCGGTGTATACAAACGGCCTACCTACTGGTTTCCCTATCCTGAAACCTTGAAGGGAGATACCATCAGCAACATGAACGTTCCTCAAAATCTGCAGACGGAAGAAGAGTGGCAGAGTGTCCGCCATTTTCTCCGTCCGGTCATGGTGAGCCTGGTGGAGTGTAAGAACGTATGGCTGCAAGGGGTGATATTCCAGAACTCTCCGGCATGGAACTTGCATCCGCTGATGTGCGAGAATGTGCTGATTGAAGAGGTACAGGTGCGTAACCCGAGCTATGCGCAGAATGGCGACGGGCTGGACTTGGAGTCTTGTAGGAATGCGCTGATTGTCAATTCCACTTTCGATGTGGGCGACGACGGTATCTGCCTGAAAAGCGGCAAGGATGAAGACGGCCGCCGCCGCGCACGCCCTTGCGAGAATGTCGTGGTAGACGGTTGCACGGTGTTTAAGGGACATGGAGGCTTTGTGGTCGGCAGCGAGATGAGCGGCGGAGTACGGAATGTATCTGTCAGCAACTGCCAGTTCCTGGGCACGGACGTGGGGCTGCGCTTCAAGAGTAAGCGCGGACGTGGCGGCATTGTCGAGAATATATGGATAACGAACGTTTCCATGATGGATATCCCGACCGAACCGATTACGTTCAATCTCTACTATGGCGGCAAGTCGGCGGTCGAGGTGCTGGAAAGTGGTGAGAAACTTCCCGCCGAGGTCGCGCCGCTTCCGGTGGACGAGACCACACCTTGTTTCCGGAATATCCACGTGAAGAACCTGGTGTGTGCGGGAGCTCGCCGGGCGTTGTTCTTCAACGGCATTCCGGAGATGCCGATTGAGAACGTGGTGTTGGAAGACATAGATATCACCTCGCGGTTGGGAGCCGAGTTCGTTTACAGCAAGGCTGTGACGATGAAGAACGTTACGATTCGCAACGCGGAAGGCAAACCGGTGGTTACACGTTTTTGTGAAGATATGAAATAAGCGTGGTGGTATACGTGGACAAGGATTAGTCGCAGCCGGCTCGGATTGTCAAATCAGACATCCTTTCAGTCAAAATAAGTACAAGAAGTAGGGGAGGATTCCCCTATTTTTGTATCACAGAATAGCGACTAATACTGATTACCATGAAACAATGTTTTTTTGCGGTTGACCTGGGGGCTACCAGCGGCCGCACCATCTTGGGAACTTTTACGCCGGAAGGACTGGAAATGGAAGAGGTGAACCGTTTCCCGAACCGTCTGATTGAAACCGGAGGGCACTTCTACTGGGACATCTACGAACTCTACCGACATATTACCGAAGGACTGAAAACTGTCGCCCGGCGAGGGGATGTGGAGATTGTTTCCATCGGCATCGATACGTGGGGAGTGGACTTCGTGTGCGTGGGCGGGGACGGAGGATTCCTCCGGCAGCCCTATTCCTATCGCGACCCGCATACGGAAGGGGCGCCCGACGCTTTCTTCCGGAAGGTTGACCGCAAGCAAGTCTATGAGTGGACGGGCATCCAGGTGATGAACTTCAACTCCCTGTTCCAGCTCGATACGTTGCGCCGTAACGGCGACAGCGCATTGGCTGCTGCCGACAAACTGCTGTTCATTCCCGATGCCTTGAGCTATATGCTGACCGGCGAGATGGTGACAGAATACACCATCGCCAGCACGGCACAGCTGGTCAATGCGGAGACCCGCAGGCTGGAAGACGCCCTGTTGCGCGAGCTCGGGCTGACGGCTGACAACTTCGGCCGTTTCGTTTATCCCGGCGAGCGGATAGGAACATTGACGCGGGAAGTGCAACGCATGACCGGGCTGGGCGATGTGCCTGTCGTCGCAGTGGCGGGGCATGACACTGCCTCCGCAGTGGCTTCGGTGCCTGCCGTCAATCCCGGTTTCGCCTACCTGAGCAGCGGGACCTGGTCGCTGATGGGAGTGGAAACGGAACGTCCGGTCATCACTCCGGAGACCGAGTCGCTGAACTTTACCAACGAAGGCGGTGTGGACGGTACCATCCGCCTGCTGAAGAATATCTGCGGGATGTGGCTGCTGGAGCGCTGCCGGGCTGCGTGGGGGGAGACCTCTTATCCGGAGCTGATAGCCGAAGCGAAAGCCTGCGAGCCGTTCCGCAGCCTGATAAACCCGGACGATGCCTGTTTCGCCAACCCGGCGGACATGGAGCAGGCAATCAGGGAGTACTGCGCTGACACCCGCCAGCCTGTTCCGCAGACGCGGGGACAAATCGTGCGCTGCATCTTCGAGAGCCTTGCCCTGCGCTACCGGCAGGTGCTGGACAATCTCCGCACCCTGTCTCCCCGTCCGATAGAGGTGCTTCACGTCATCGGCGGCGGAAGCCGCAATGATTTGCTGAACCAGTGGACCGCCAACGCTGTCGGCGTCCCTGTGGTGGCGGGTCCTTCCGAAGCCACGGCAATCGGCAATGTCATGATTCAGGCATTGGCTGCCGGTGCGGAAAGGGATGTTGCTTCCATGCGTCGGCTGATTAGCCGCTCCATTCCGCTGCAGACGTTCCGTCCGGAAGAACCGGAGGCGTGGGATGCCGCCTATCTGCATTTCAAGCAGACGGCAATCAGGAACTGACGGAAGGCAGTGAATGGCGGAGCGCAAGGATATAGATTCCTCGGGCGAGGCGTATAGACAAAGAAGTTACGGGATATATGGCGCAAAGTTTCGCCGTAGCAATGGAAAAAAGACGGGAAGTATGGGAAAAGTTCTATTCCAAGCCTTGGAACAGACGTTCGCAACCTTGGAACGGCCGTCCGCAACCTTGGAACAGACATCCGCAGCTTTGGAACAAACAAATCCGGACCGGATGATTCGTGACGTATAAAGTTATCAATAAATATAGAGTAATAAACATTTCAAACCGAGTATCATGAAAGAAGAACTGATTACAAAAGCGTATGAGATAGCCAAAGAACGTTATGCCGCTATCGGAGTGGATACGGACAAGGTAATGGACACCTTGCAGAAGGTACAACTCTCCCTGCACTGCTGGCAGGCGGACGATGTGACGGGCTTTGAGTCGCAGGGCACGCTGACCGGCGGCATCCAGGCCACGGGCAACTATCCCGGTAAGGCGCGCAACCTGGAAGAGCTGCGCCAAGACATCCTGAAAGCCGCCTCCTACATCCCGGGCAAGCACCGCCTGAACCTGCACGAAATCTACGGTGACTTCGGCGGCAAGTTCGTGGACCGCGACCAGGTGGAGCCCGCACACTTCGAGAGCTGGATGCAGTGGGCTGCCGAAAACGGCATGAAGCTGGACTTCAACTCCACGTCTTTCTCGCATCCGAAGAGCGGCAACCTCTCCCTCTCTAATCCCGACGAAGGCATCCGTAATTTCTGGATAGAGCACACCAAGCGCTGCCGTGCCGTTGCCGAAGAGATGGGCAAGCGCCAGGGCGACCCCTGTATCATGAACCTTTGGGTGCACGACGGCAGCAAGGACATCACGGTGAACCGCATGAAGTATCGTGCCCTGCTGAAAGACTCCCTGGACCGGATTTTCGCTACGGAATATAAGCACATGAAAGACTGCATCGAATCCAAGGTGTTCGGTATCGGACTGGAAAGCTATACGGTAGGTTCCAACGATTTCTACATTGGCTACGGCGCACAGAACAACAAGATGATTACGCTGGACACCGGACACTTCCATCCGACGGAAAGCGTAGCCGACAAGGTCTCTTCCCTGCTGCTCTACGTCCCCGAACTGATGCTGCACGTCAGCCGCCCGATTCGCTGGGATTCGGACCACGTGACCATCATGGACGACCCGACGCTGGAGCTCTTCAGCGAAATCGTCCGCTGCGATGCCTTGGACCGCGTGCACTACGGACTCGACTATTTCGACGCCAGCATCAACCGCATCGGCGCCTACGTCATCGGTAGCCGTGCGGCACAGAAGTGTATGCTGCGTGCCTTGCTCGAACCGGTCTCCACGCTGCGCCGCTACGAGGCCGGCGACCAGGGCTTCCAGCGCCTCGCTCTGCTCGAAGAGTGCAAGTCGTTGCCTTGGAATGCGGTGTGGGATATGTTCTGCCTGAAGAACAACGTTCCGGTAGGCGAGGAGTTCATCGGCGAAATAGAGAAATACGAAGCCGAAGTGACTTCCAAACGATAACCCGTGCAACCGTAACCTTTAAGTAGAGAAGATGGAAATCATAGTAGGATTATTGATTATCGCCATTGGGGCATTCTGCCAGTCCAGTTGCTACGTACCCATCAACCGCATCAAGCAGTGGAGCTGGGAGTCGTACTGGATGGTGCAGGGAGTATTCGCATGGCTGGTATTCCCCTTCTTGGGCGCGCTGCTGGCAGTCCCTGCCGGTAATTCGCTGTTCGAGATTTATGCAAGCCACCCGGCGGACACGCTTTGGGCCCTGTTCTTCGGCGCCTTGTGGGGAGTGGGCGGATTGACCTTCGGCCTTTCCATGCGCTATCTGGGCGTTGCCTTGGGACAGTCCATCGCGCTGGGCACTTGTGCCGGACTGGGCACTATCCTGACTCCGGTCTTCACCGGAAAGACGGACGACCTGACCACGCCGGTCATCGTCGGTGTGGCGGTCACGCTGATAGGCATCGGCATCATCGGCTATGCCGGCAGCCTGAAGTCGGCAAGCCTGAGCGAAGAGGAGAAGAAGCAGGCGGTGAAGGACTTCAACTTCACCAAAGGCATCATCGTTGCCCTGCTTGCCGGATTCATGAGCGCCTGCTTCAGCATCGGGCTGGGGTTCGGCGAGAAGCTTTGCTTTGCCGGTAGCGCGGAAATCTTCAAGACCCTGCCCGCCACCTTCATGGTGACGCTGGGCGGTTTCCTCACGAATGCCGTCTATTGTTTCTGCCAGAACTCGAAAAACAAGAGCTGGGGCGACTACGGCAAGACGTCGCTCTACGTGAACAACGTTCTGTTCTGCGCCCTCGCCGGTGTGCTGTGGTACAGCCAGTTCTTCGGGTTGAGCCTGGGCAAGGGCTTCCTGACCGCTTCTCCGGTGTTGCTCACCTTCTCGTGGTGCATCCTGATGTCGCTGAACGTCACGTTCTCCAACGTCTGGGGCATCCTGCTGAAAGAGTGGAAAGGATGTACGCGCAAGACCATTGCGGTGCTCGTCATCGGCCTGATAGTCCTGATAGTCTCCTCTTTCTTGCCGCAGTTGCTGGGATGATAACTCCCTCTAATCATATAATTAACTAAAAACAACTTATACATTATGAAATCAATTCTTGAAAATCGCCCCAAGCTGGCTTATGAAGTTGGCCAGGCGGCAGAAGTAGCCGGATATCTTTGGCAAAAAGGTTGGGCGGAACGCAATGGCGGCAATATAACGTTGAACATCACCGAATATGTAGATGATGAAATCAAGTCGTTGCCGGCCATCAGCGAAGTCCAGCAGATAGGCAAGCAGCTCCCTTATCTGAAAGGTTGCTATTTCTATTGCAAGGGCACCCAGAAGCGTATGCGCGACTTGGCCCGTTGGCCCATGGAAAACGGTGCGGTCATCCGCATCCTGGACGACTGTGCCAGCTACGTGATTATCGCCGACCAGCCGGTAATGCCGACATCGGAGCTTCCCTCGCATCTTGCCGTCCACAACTACCTGCTTGAGAACGGTTCGCCCTACCGGGCATCCTTGCACACCCATCCCATCGAACTGATTGGCATGACCCATAACAAGAAGTTCCTGGAGAAGGACGTGGCCACCAACTTGCTGTGGAGCATGATTCCGGAGACGAAAGCGTTCTGCCCTCGCGGCTTGGGCATCATCCCTTATGAACTGCCGGGTTCGGTGAAACTGGCCGATGCCACTATCGAGGCATTGGGCGACTACGACGTGGCAATGTGGGAAAAGCACGGCGTGTTCGCTGTGGATGTGGACATCATGTCTGCTTTCGACCAGGTGGATGTATTGAACAAGTCCGCCCTGATTTACATCGCAGCCAAGAACATGGGCTTCGAGCCGGACGGCATGAGCCGTGAGCAGATGAGGGAGATGACGGAGGCTTTTAATCTGCCGAAATAAAATAAAGGAAGAGTGTAAATTGAGTAGCCATGAAGAGAACTATTATTTCGTGTGTGCTGTTTCTGGCAGTAGCAAACGTCTTTTCGCAAACCGCCATGAAAACGGCTGCCGAAGCCAGACTTTCGGCTTCTGACCTTGCCGTGAAAATAGCCGACCGTATTCTTGCATCCACTACGTATGAATTCAAGAACGCCAAGACCGGTAAGACTTATAAGTCTGTCAAAGATTTGCCTTTGGACATGGACGTCAAAGTAGCGTGTAAGTATAATAATTGGCATTACACCAATGGGGTGACCCATATTGCTTTGATGGAATTGGCCGATAAAACAGGTGAGAAGAAGTATGATGATTATGTATTAAAAAACATGAACTTTGTCTTCAACGAAGGCAATCTGGGCTTCTTCAAAAAGCAATACGACCGGGCGATGAAAGACGAAGGCTGGTACGGTGTCCGTAAATTGAGCTGGCACATGATATTCCGCGGAAAACGTCTGGATGACAACGGTCCTATGGGCGCCAGTCTGATAGACTTGCAGATGAAGTATCCGGATAAATCGTTTTTGGATTACATCAATGAAACCGCCAATCATCTGAACCATGGCGAGCCTCGTTTGGCCGACGGCACCATTGCCCGCATCTGGCCGCATGAAAATACAATCTGGGCGGATGACGCTTTCATGGCCATTTCGTTTCTTACCCGTATGGGAAAGATGACCGGTGACGTAAGCTACATCAATGATGCGGCCAATCAGGTAATCAAATACCACAAATATCTGTGGTGTCCTGAAAAACGGATTTTCTATCATTGCTACCATACGGATACGGACGAACACGGTGTCGCCCATTGGAGCCGTGCCAACGGATGGGTCTTCATGGCAACTGCCGATCTGCTTGCCGTGATGCCGCAGAACCATCCGATGCGGCCTGAGGTATTGGAATGCTTCCGTCGCCAGTGCAGCGGTGTGGTGCGCTATCAGGGCAAACACGGCCTTTGGCATCAACTTCTCGATAAAGAAGATTCGTACGAGGAGATTACCGGTACGGCAATGTTCGTGTTCGGTATCGCACGTGGCGTAAAGCACGGTTGGCTGCATCCCGATTTCATCTATGCCGCCGAGCAAGGGCTGAAAGGTATGATGACGTTGATGTCCGATAAAGGCGATGTGACGAAAATCTGTGTAGGGACAGGCATCATGCCGTCACCGGCTTATTATTACAACCGTCCTACTCAAGAAAACGATCCGATGGGCGAAGGCCCTGTGCTCCGTGCGCTGATTGAAATGATGGACGCGCCGAAATATACGGAGATTAAAGCCGAGCAACAATATGATAAGATTGTAGTCCGGAAATAATAATCTTTTTGCGGATAAAGGAATCCCGATTGGAAGAATGATTATGCTTCTGATCGGGATTTTTTTATTAAATCTTTTGTGGGTATCTTCTATTTCATAAATATTTTCTATTTTTGTCTCGAACCCATTACGAAAGGCACACGTTATGACTATGAATTACAATGATTCGGGAGTAGAATTTAAGTATCTTATCGTCAATGACATGGATCGGAAATACGGTCTGTGGGTGAATACTGTCGGTTATCAATCCATTCAGCCGGATTCTCCCTATCCTTTGAAGAATCATCCTTCCGGCTATTTCTTCAACGCTCAGAAAGGGCGTATCTTGCGTGAGTATCAACTGGTTTACATCACCAAAGGACGAGGATTGTTCTCTTCGGAGACAACTCCGGAGAAACAGGTCTGCAAGGGACGTCTAATGGTGCTTTTCCCGGGGCAGTGGCACACCTATCACCCCTATCGTCAGACAGGTTGGAATGAATATTATATCGGATTCGAAGGCCCTGTCATTGACAATCTGATGAAAGAGGGATTTCTGTCGAAAGAAAACCAGGTTCTTGAGGTTGGTCTGAATGAGGAATTGGTGTCACTCTTTTCCCGCGCCTTGGAAGTGGCGGAAGGAGATAAAATATCCTCCCAACAATATCTTGCAGGCATCGTGTTGCACATGGTGGGCATGATACTTTCCATATCCAAAAATAAGATTTTTGAGTTGGGGGATATCGATCAGAAGATTGAACAGGCCAAGATTATCATGAATGAGAATGTTTTTAAGGATGTCGATCCTGAAGAATTGGCCATGAAATTGAATATCAGCTATTCATGGTTTCGGAAGGTGTTCAAGGATTATACAGGCTACGCGCCTGCCAAGTATTTTCAGGAGCTGAAGCTGCGTAAGGCCAAACAGTTGTTGGTCAGCACTTCTCATTCCGTCAAAGAGATTTCTTTTATGCTTGATTATAAATCCACCGAGCATTTCTTTTCTTTATTTAAGAAACATACTGGTTTCACTCCATTGGAATACCGCTCTTTCGGGAGGGAGACCGAGACGGGGGAGCAGAGCCTTTCGTAGGCAAATAGCATCTTTCCGTTTCCCCTTACCCCCTTCACAGCCCTCTGTTTATGGGCGAAAACGGTGAAGGGGGCTTCACAGAGTTCACGTCCTTTCACGGACGCGCTCTCCTCCTTGCCGGAAGCCGTCCTATGAGACGGGCAAATTCATCCCATAGGATGATTTTTTTTATCCCGCGGAACGGATTTTTTCATCCCACGAGACGAACTTGCTCGTCTCGTGGGACGGTTTCACTTTCTTCATCATTTTCACCCTCTTTCATCCCCTTCACCGTTTTCGCCCATGAACAGAGAGCTGTGAAGGGGGTAGGGGAAAGTGAAGTGCTGTATCTTCTGCCATATAGATGTGTTTTTTGGGATAAATTAAGCCTAATTGGATTTAAGTAAAGTCAAAATTAAAATAATAGCAATCAAAATAAGCATGATGAGTTGGTGTAAACTTCTTTATTTTTGCACTCACAATAATTGTGTCCGATAACGGTCACATTCTGTGATTAATCTTGGATTTATTTATTAATTTAATAATATTAATAATCTATGAGAATCTTACACAAAAAACTCTGCTTATTGATGCTTCTGTTGATAAGTTGTCCTCTCAGCATTTTTGCTCAGAACAAAACGATTACCGGTACGGTTCGCGATGCAATCGACGTGGTAATAGGTGCTTCTGTAACAGTGAAAGGTGACAATTCTATCGGTACTATTACCGATATGAACGGTAACTTTAAACTGTCTGTCCCTGCTTCAGCCAAAGAATTGGTGGTTTCATTTATCGGTTATGATAACCAGACAGTGACTATTGGCAGTAAAACGAATTTTGACATTACTCTGAAGGAATCTTCGGTAATGTTGGAAGAAGTCGTTGCGATTGGTTATGCAAAGGTGAAACGTAAAGACTTGACGGGGTCTTCCGTGTCGGTAGGTAACAAAGAATTGGCAATGGCTCCTGTGACTACTGCTGCTCAGGCGTTGGCCGGTAAGGCTGCGGGTGTGAATGTGGTTTCACAGAGCGGTGCTCCGGGCGCTGAAGTTAATATTACTGTACGTGGAGGTACTTCAATAACTCAAAGTACTTCTCCTTTGTACATCGTGGATGGTTTCCAAATGGAAAATGGATTGCAGAATGTGGATATCAATGATATTGAAAGCATTGATGTAATGAAGGATGCTTCTGCAACGGCCATTTATGGTGCACGTGGTTCTAATGGCGTAATATTAATTACTACCAAGTCTGGAAAATCCGGAAAGACGGAAGTAAACTATAATGCGTATGTGAGCTTTGAGAAGTTAGGTAAAAAATTGGATGTTCTTGGAGTGCTGGATTATGTGAAATATCAATATGAATTGCAGACTTTGAATGGTAAGGAAAATAGTTTTGCATCCATGTTTGGTGGCGACATAAATGCGGCCGATTTTTATACCGGAGCATTTGACCGCATCAATAATGAATATGGCACTCGTGGCGGCGTTGATTGGCAGGATTTGGTATTTGGATCTACCGGGTTGACGCAGAATCATAATCTTAATGTCAGCGGCGGTACGGAGAAGACCAAGTATATGCTCAGTTACAACTACACGGGACAAGATGGTATTATGGACAAACATGGTTATGCTAAAAATAGTATTCGTACGAAGATAAACCATGAATTGTGGAAAGGTGTACGTCTTGATTTTGCTTCCAGTTTCCAAAATACAAAAGTAGAAGGTGGCGGTTCTTTGGGTGGCGCTTTAAAGCAGACTATCTTACAACCGGTAACGGGAGGCATTCGTTTTACGGATGAAGATTTTATAAAAACAGATATTAGCGATGAAATGTCACAGATTGATTCGCAGTATGATATCTATAATCCGATTATAACAAATGACGCGGTTGATAATACAAAATATACTCGTTTGTTTACTACTAATGTCGGTTTGGAAATTGATTTGTTGAAAGACTTGACATTCCGTACTTCCGGTAGTTATATGTGGCAACAGGTTCGCCAAGATTATTGGGATGACGGACGTACGAAGACAGCTCAAAACAATAAAGGCCCTTATGGTTATCGTAATAATAGTGAGAAGTTCTCATGGCAGATTACCAACACTTTGAATTACAATTTTGATGTGGCAAAAAATCACCATTTTGGGGTTCTGTTGGGACAAGAAACCTATTATCAGGAGTCAATGAAGCTGGATAATGAATATCATGAGTTTCCGGAAGGTAATTTTGAACTGAATAATGTAAAAATGGGAACTGCATATTCCAAAGAGTCCAGTAAAGATAAGGCTGGATTGGTTTCTGTTTTCGGACGTATTTCCTATAATTATAACAGCCGTTATCTGTTCACAGGTACACTTCGTGCGGATGGTTCCTCAAAGTTCGCCCGTGGCAATAAGTGGGGATATTTTCCTTCCGCTTCTGCTGCATGGCGTATTTCAGAAGAGGCTTTCATGGAAGATTTGGACTTCCTTGATAATTTGAAGTTGCGTGTAGGATATGGTACATCAGGTAATAATAATATTGACAGCAATATGTATGCTACGAGCTATCAGGGCGGATATTATGCTGTTAATAATAAGAACTTCGTGACATTTGTTCCGGGGGATGTTATTGGTAACGCTGCTCTAAAATGGGAGAAGACTACTACGTCAAATGTCGGTTTGGATGTATCGGTGTTCGGAAGTCGTATAAATCTTTCTTTAGATTGGTATAATAATGAATCTTCTAATTTGTTGATTAAGAATAATATTCCTACGTCTACCGGATACAGTTTCCAATACCAAAATATTGGTTCTGTTCGTAATCGTGGAGTCGAGATTGTATTGAATTCTACAAATATTCGGACGAAAGATTTTACATGGACTACTGACTTTAATATAGCTTTCAATCGTTCTAAGGTTCTTTCCCTCTATGGAGAAGATAGTGACGCTCCTATGCTGAAAGATTACGAATCCCGTATTTGGTATCGCATAGCCAAGGGCGAGCCTCTCGGACAGTTCTATGGATATTTGTATGACGGTGTTTATACAACCGATGACTTTAATCAGAATGCAGACGGTACATATACTTTGAAAGATGGGGTACCTCGTCTGAAGGGAGCGAAGGCAGGTAGTGTTAAGCCTGGTGATGTAAAGTATAAATGTATCGCTGGAAAAACAGATAAACAAGATGCCGCGGGCAATGAAATAGGTAATCCTATTTGGTCTACGGATGACCGTACTGTGATTGGAAATGCACAGCCTAAGTTTACAGGTGGTATGAATAACACTTTTACTTATAAAGGTTTTGATTTGAATATATTCTTCAATTTTGTATATGGGAATAAAGTATTCAATATGAGTTCACAGCGTTTTATAGGTCCGTATCTTCCTAATCAAAATACATTGACTGTGATGAAAGACCGTTTTGTATTGGTTGATCCTGCTACAGGTAAAGAAACGACCAATTTACAACGCTTGGCAGAATTGAATCCCGGTCAATATAGTAAAACTGCGATGTGGAGTTTGCATTCGGATAATAAGATTGCTATATCCGATCCTCTTGACTATTATTTGGAAGATGGTTCTTATCTGCGTCTGAACACTATTACATTAGGGTATACATTGCCGAAGAAGTTGGTTCAAAAAGCACACATTAGCAATGCACGTGTTTATTGTACGTTAAATAATATTCATACATTTACGGGTTATAGCGGTTATGACCCGGAAGTGTCTGCTACAAGCAGTGCTTTGACTCCGGGCGTGGACAACTCATCTTATCCTCGCTCCAAGAGCTATGTTGTAGGTGTAAATTTAACATTTTAATCATTGAGAATAAATATGAAAAAGATAATAAATATATTGAGCTTATCAGCTATGTTGCTTGCCTTTACTTCTTGTGAAGACTGGTTGGAGATGCCTTCCGAAGCAAAGGCAGATAGTTCGACAATTTTTGAGACTATAGGTCGTGCAGAGATGACCGTTGTGGGTTGTTATGCCAACACATTTAACCGGGAGTTGTATTATCAACTTGGTATGGGAACGGATGAATGTATCTCTACGGAAGGTACTACAAATTCTAAGAATCAGGTAGCAAACTATCAATATACAACTTCTAATATACCGACTTCCACCTATACTGCAATGTATAAGGGGATAGAGTATGCTAATGTATGTATTAAGAATTTGCCATTGATGACTGCTGCATCAGAGAGTGAGCAAAAGAAGATTAATTCTTTACTGGGAGAAGCATTGGCTATTCGTGCCATGAACTATTGGAATTTGGTGCGTTTCTTTGGCGATGTACCTTATTCTGATGTCCCTGTTGCCGATTTGGGAACTTTTTCTTCTTCACGTGTCAGCCGTGATGTGATTTATGATAATTGTGTCGCTGATTTGCAACGTGCGGTGGAGTTGCTTCCTTGGGCCAATGAAGGAACGGTGGTTACTCCGGAACGTTTTACAAAGAACTCGGCGTATGGTATTCTTGCCCGTGTGGCATTGTATGCAGCCGGTTATTCATTACGTTGGGATTTAAGTACGGTTCCTTACAATGCAAGTACTGTACAAATTGCTCGTCGTAGTGATGCAGCTCGTGTGAAAGAATTGTATGAAATTGCAGCCAATGCTTGTAAGGCTGTGATAGAAAAGAAACAAAATTCCTTGTTGGATGACTATGATGCTGTTTTCCGTGATTTGATGTTAGGTAAATATAATAGTGAAACAATGTTGGAATATGGTCAGTGGGGCTCTGATGTAAACGGTTCTTCTGCGGGGTATACTAATGGCGCTTTTGCACATACGAACTCAACTTTCAAGAAATCTGCTCCTCAAATGGTAGCCATTCCTACTTATTATTTCGAATTTGAAGACGGTGATGTACGTCGTGATGTGACTATTTGTAATTATGGTATTACGGCAGCAGACATCCATCAGATGAATGCTTATTCTGCTGGTAATGTAGGTAAGTTCCGTGTAAATTGGAAGTCGGAGGTTGGTACTGCGGTAAATAAGCGTGATATAAATTGGCCTGTCTTGCGCTATTCGGATGTCTTGTTGATGTATGCAGAGGCTTTGAACGAAGTGAATAATGGACCTACTACTGAGGCTATTAATGCCTTGAAAGAAGTTCGCAAACGTGCTTTTGGCGGTGATGAGTCTAAGATAGGGGCTATTCCGACAAATCATGATGATTTTTTGGATAAAATTATTGAAGAGAGAAAATTGGAGTTGGGCTTTGAATCTTGGCGTAGAACAGATTTGGCACGTTGGGGTATCCTTTATGAGACTTTGACCAATGAAAAGGCTAAATTGCTTCAATTGGCTAAGCGTGAGGGTAAATATGCCGGTGTAGATAAATATCGTGCATACAAAGAGAGTAAAGCGGTTTTCAAAGATCCTACGGTAGCTGTTAGCTTTATCTCGATTCCGGAATCCAAACTGACAGAACAACAGATTAAAGATTTGGATGATAAAGGTGTGATTGATATAACCCTTTACGAAGATGGGGATGGTAATGTCTATTATTCTGAAAGTGAGGCTCCTGCCAATGAAAAAGTGACAGGTGTTGCATATAAGATTTTGGATATGTTTGGTAATGTATCTACAAATAATGGGAATAAAGTCGCCGAAGACCAAGCTTGGATGACTACTCAATTATTCCGTGGCTTGGAAAAGAACAAGGTGGAGATTTTACCTTTAAATACTACAAGTGTTATTGATATTAATCCGGGACTTGCGGGTCAGCAACATCCTTGTTATTAAAATAATGATTGGAATTTAGGTTAGTGTGAGGGCGGTTGGTCTGAATGGGCTGACCGCCTTTCCTTTTTAATGCTTAATGTTGTATGAAAAATATATTTTGGGGGGCTTGTTTACTAGGGGCGATTACTTACGCCCAAGCACAACCCCTCGCCTTTCCCGGTGCCGAAGGCTATGGCAAATATACCGTTGGAGGACGAGGTGGCCGCGTACTTACCGTTACAAATCTGAATGACAGTGGTGCGGGTAGCTTTCGTGATGCGGTAGAACAGAAAGGTCCCCGCATTGTGGTCTTTGCAGTAGACGGTACCATTGAATTGAAATCTCCGCTCCGTATAAACAACGATAGCATTACCATTGCCGGACAGTCTGCTCCGGGCGACGGCATTTGCTTGAAAGATTACCCGCTGGTGGTGAATGCCAGCAATGTGATTGTCCGTTATATCCGTGTTCGGGTGGGAGACCGCCACAAACTGGACAGCGATGGCTTGGGCGGCGGACGCTACGGGCAGAAGAATGTGATGCTGGATCACCTGTCTGTCAGTTGGAGCATCGATGAATGCCTGTCTATTTATAAAACGGAAAATCTTACGGTGCAATGGTGCCTGGTAGCTCACAGCCTCAATACTTCGGTTCATACAAAAGGCAGTCATGGCTTTGGCGGTATTTGGGGAGGCTATAAAGCTACCTTCCATCACAACTTGTTGGCGAACCATGCGAGCCGCAATCCCCGGTTCTCTTCGGTGGATGGCACGAAGTGGGTGGACTATCGCAATAATGTGGTGTATAACTGGGGCTTTAAGACTGCTTACGGCGGCGGGCATCATGGTGAGATAAATATGGTGAACAACTATTACAAACCGGGACCTGCTTCGCAGCATCACCGCTTGCTCGATGTGGCGGAAGACGGTACGGGGCGGTATTATGTTACCGGCAATGTGATGGAGGGTGATGAGGCTGTAACGAAGGATAACCGTAGTGCGGTGACGGACCGTGCCGGAAAACGCTATGTCCGCCATCGGCGGAGTGCTTCCCCTGATTCCGGCATTTCTCCGGAGGCTGTTCCTGCTTCGGGCGAAGAGTGCGCTTCCTGCTTGGTGAATGCTCCTTTTCCCTACGAACCCATCAATGAAGATACGCCTGTTGTGGCCTATCGGCGTGTTCTGGCTTCTGTGGGATGCAGTTTCTCACAAGATGCGTACGACAAGGAGGTGTTGCGTCAGGTGAAGGAAGGGCTTGGAACGTTTGGCATCAATGGGATTATTAACTCGCAGGAGGATGTAGGCGGTTGGCCTGCCTTGAATGCTGGCAAAATTCCGTTAGACAGCGATGGTGATGGGATGCCGGACACTTGGGAAATCCGGCATGGACTGAATCCGAAGGACGCTTCCGACTCTTCTGCCTATACGATAGATAAGGAATATACCAATATCGAAGTTTATCTGAATGAACGTTTGAGGTAATTCCGATAATCATTTTTCTTAGCATTTCCGCCAATACATACAGAGCCTGTTTTGTGCGGAAGTGCTATCTTTGTTCCGTTCACAACTATGAGATATATTACTTACACTAAAAATACCATGAAAAGACTATTTTATTCTTTGCTTGCAGTAGTTTTGACAGCTTGCGGTTCGGAAAAGCAGGCGCCGATAGACCGTGAGGCGTTGGTGGCTCGTAACAATCCTCAGGTTTCAGCGTTTGATTCATTGGCGTCGTTGTCGGTGGGTAACGGTGAATTTGCCTTTACGGTCGATGCTACCGGACTTCAGACGTTTCCCGCAGTATATAAGAAAGGAGTGCCCCTGGGCACGCAAAGCCAATGGGGTTGGCACAGTTTCGGCAATCCCGACCGCTATAAGGCGGAAGAATACTTGAAGGAATATGATTTCGGTCGCGGACATAAAGAGGTGTACGCCTGCCAGTTCAAGGAAGACGGACGACAGAAAGAAGCCGCCAACTGGTTCCGCATGAATCCGCACCGACTGCATTTGGGCATCGTGGGACTGGAGTTGGGCGACGATGTGAAACCTTCGGACATTGCCGATATTGTCCAGACGCTGGATATGTGGAACGGGGTTGTCAACAGCCACTTCACGCTGAATGGTGATTCCTTCGACGTGCAGACCGTATGCCATCCGCAGATGGATATGATTGCTGCCTGTATTGCCAGCCCGGCCCGTGTCGGGGTGAAACTGCATTTTCCGTATCCTACAGGTGCTCATGCCGATGATGCTTGCAATTGGAATGCCGATGACAAGCATACCACGAGCATTGTTTTGGAAGATGCACAATATGCCGTACTTAAGCGCACGCTCGACTCTACGGTCTACTATGTATCTCTGCGTTGGGAAGGAAAGGCTTCGCTCAAAGAGAAATCGGCGAACTACTTCGTGCTGACGCCGGAGGAAGACACACTCGCGTTCTCCTGCAAGTTTACACCCGATTTTCCCGGAACGGTGCTCAAGGGTGAACCAGCTTCCTGCGTGGCTGATGTGCTGCCTACTTTTGCCGAAACGCGGGCTGCCGGTAGCAGTTACTGGAACGGTTTCTGGAAAAACGGTGCTGCCGTAGACTTTTCGCACTGTATCGACCCGCGTGCCAAAGAGCTGGAACGTCGTGTCGTATTGAGCCAATATCTGCTTGCCATTCAGTCGGCAGGTAGCGTCCCGCCACAGGAAACCGGATTGACGTACAATTCCTGGTTTGGCAAGTTCCACCTTGAGATGATATGGTGGCATCAGGCTTGGCAGGCACTTTGGGGACATCCCGAATTGCTGGAACGTACGCTTGGCTGGTACGAGACGGTAGAGCCCGTAGCCCGTGAGATAGCCCGTCGCCAAGGTTTTGACGGAGTGCGCTGGATGAAGATGACCGACCCCAGCGGTACGGAAGCTCCGTCCAATGTGGGTAGTTTCCTGATTTGGCAACAACCGCACTTCATTTATTTGGCCGAACTCGTTTACCGTGCCAATCCTTCGGATGAGGTGATTAAGAAATACAACCATCTGGTGCAGGAGACCGCCAAGTTCATGTACTCTTTCGCCACTTACGATGAGTTTCACGGACGTTTCATCCTGAAAGGTGCCATCCCTGCACAGGAGACTCTGCGTGCCGCTACTACCATCAATCCGCCGTTCGAACTCTCTTACTGGCACTATGCGATGAACGTTGCGCAGCAGTGGCGTGAGCGTGCAGGCGAAAAACGCAATTTGGAGTGGGACGAGATGATAGACAAGCTCTCACCGCTTGCCTACAACGAAGACTGCCTTTATCTGGCTGCCGAAGATGCGGTAGACACCTACAAGGACATCCGTTTCACCAGCGATCATATGGCGGTGCTCGGTTCCGTAGGTATCTTGCCGATGAACAAGCTGATACGTGCCGACTATATGAAGAATACGCTTCACTGGATTTGGGATAACTGGAACTGGGGTAAGACATGGGGTTGGGACTATCCGATGACCGCCATGAATGCCACCCGTCTTGGGGAACCCGAAAAGGCTGTCGGTGCTTTGCTGATGGATAAGCGTACCAATACGTATTTGCAGAACGGACACAACTACCAGGACGGACGTCTGCGCTGTTACCTGCCGGGTAATGGCGGCTTGCTGACTGCCGTAGCGCTGATGTGCGCCGGATGGGACGGTTGCGAGGTGAAGAACCCCGGTTTCCCGCAAGACGGTACATGGGATGTACGTTGGGAAGGACTGAAACCGATGCCGTAGCCGGTTCTTGATGTCTATATTTATTATTTGAAATATCAGGCTGTTCCTTTTAAACGATACCCCCTCGCAGAACACCTTGTGGAGCGGGGGGGATTCAGTATACGACTGAATGCATTTCAGTCGTATACTGAATAGGGTTCAGTTTTACTATCATCTTTTTGAACTTATCAACGTTATGGACCGCATATCTGTTTTAGCAATAATTCTTACTGTTTTTCTCCCTTTGGGTGCTTATGCACAATACGCTTCTTCCTCGAAAATGCCGAAGAAAGCCGGTGACAAGATTGAATCCACTTCCTATAACGACCATAAACGAGGAACGCCACGTACATTGCACTACCTGCCTTCGGGTGAAGACTTTGTCTGTGTCAACGGCAAGAACCTCTATACCCGTGCGCTCTACGGAAGTCATACGGCATGGCGTCTGGAAACCGGCGACCGTCCGATATTTGCCACTTATGTCAAGAACGACAGCCGTAATATCCGTTTTCGTTTGCGCCTGCCAGGCGGTACGGTGACACCGTTGGAAGAGACCACCTGGTGTGAAGCGCGCTATACACCCGGCATTCGCACCTATCTGCTGAAAGATGCGGCGTGGGGCGAGGAGTGTACGTTGAAGATTTCCGTATTGGCGAGCCTGACGGAGGAAACAGCCATGTGGGAGTTTTCCGGTGAGTTGCCTGCAGGTTGCGTGCTGGAAGCGTTGAACTCGCCTATCCGCTTGAAGAAACTTTCGCGCAGCGGAGATATGGGGGCAGATCCGCCGGGATGTTTTGCTCCGGCAGAAGATGGCACGGTGCTGCAAACGCTGCAATGCCGCTTTCCGTCCGATGGACGGCTGTATGTCGGTATTCTCCGCAACGAATTGCAGGAAGTGCCGGATGGCGAAGCACGCTACCTTGCCCTGCATGATGCCTGCCGTGAACTGGCCGGACGCATCAGAATCAACACCCCCGACCCTTATTTCAATACGCTTGGTGGTGCGCTTGCTGTGGCAGCCGACGGCATTTGGGGAGAAGAGGGCGTGTGGCTGCACGGGGCTGTGGGCTGGCGTATGCCGTTGAGCGGCTGGCGTGCCGCATACGTGGGCGATGTGCTGGGTTGGCACGACCGCGCGCGTACGCATTTCGACAACTATGCCGCCAGCCAAGTGACCGATGTGCCCTGCACGCTGCCGCATCCGGCACAGGATTCCACGCTTGCGCTTGCGCGTTCCGCCAAGGTTTGGGGAACGCCGCAGTACAGCAACGGATATATCTGCCGCAATCCCCGACGCAACAACCAGATGCACCATTACGATATGAACCTCTGTTACATCGATGAACTGCTGTGGCATTTCAACTGGACTGGCGACCTTGAATACGCCCGTCGTATGTGGCCGCTACTGACATTGCATCTTGCTTGGGAAAAACGTAATTTCGACCCCGACAATGACGGGCTTTATGATGCATACGCCTGTATATGGGCAAGCGATGCGCTGTATTACAACAGTGGAGCCGTCACGCACAGTTCCGCCTATAACTATCGCGGTAACAGGCTGGCTGCACTGATTGCCGGGAAAATCGGTGAAGACCCTACGCCCTATCAAGAAGAAGCCGACAAGATACTGAAAGCGCTTAATACCCGCCTCTGGCTGCCGACGAAAGGACATTGGGCGGAGTTCCAAGACTTCATGGGACATCGCCGCCTGCATGAAGATGCTGCCGTATGGACAATCTATCATGCGCTCGACAGCGATGTGGCAGATCCGTTTCAGGCATATCTTGCCACAAACTATATAGACCGGGAGATTCCGCACATCCCGGTTGTTACTTCAGATGAAGCGCTCGTTGCCGATACTGTCTCTTTGCAGATAAATGCTGCTTCGTATGCCCGTTGGCAGAAACGGTTGCAGGAGGCGGGCGCTGCCATCAATGCCGACAGATATGCCACGGTGGCTACTACCGACTGGATGCCCTATTCCTGGAGCATCAATAATGTAGCGTTTGCCGAGGTGATGCACACAGCGCTTGCCTATTTTCAGGCAGGGCGCAGAGATGCCGGTTTCAAACTCCTGAAAAGCTCCATTCTCGACGGTATGTACTTGGGTGAGAGCCCGGGCAACTTCGGGCAGATAAGTTTCTATGACGCCGCCCGGGGTGAATGCTACCGTGATTTCGGCGACCCCATCGGAGTGGCTTCGCGTGCGCTGATTCAAGGACTCTACGGCATATTGCCCGATGCTCTGAACCACCGCCTGCTGATAAAACCCGGTTTCCCCGATGCGTGGGAGTATGCTTCGCTACACACGCCGGACATCGATTTCGATTTTAAGACCGGTGAAACTGCTGATGGCGCGTCCGATGCATCCGACTGCTCGTCCTATGCTGTTACGCACCGTCTGCCTGCCGTGCAGACGCTGGAACTGCAATTTCCGGCACGCCGCTCTGCTGTAGCCCGGTTGACAGTGAACGGCCGGGAGGTTGCGTGGCGATTGGTTGAAAACTCGGTTGGAAAGCCTATGTTGTCCGTTGCCGTTCCAGCAGCTTCCGGTGAGAAGACGGTCGTCAGCATCCATTGGGAAGGAGAGGAGCTTATTGCTCCTGTTTCTGTTGAGGCTTATCCTGCTGGACGTATACGCAACGAGGGTCCTGCCTGCTTTATTGCCATGGAGCAAGGACAGATGAAGTGGTGGGCACCGGTGGAACAACTGTCGGGTACCGATTGTAAAAAGCCCGTTCTGACAGGCGATTTCAAGGAAGTTGATGCGGCAAAGTGTACTCCGGTAGCTATGCAGCAGGCATTCAATGCAAATGTGACGGATATTTTCCGTAATGAATACCTGTCGCCCCGTTCTCCGTACACCACATTACAGTTGCCCAAGCAAGGCATAGGCGAGTGGTGCCATCCGCTGAAGACGGCAGACATCGATGATTCGGGGCTGCGTGCCGCAGTGCGTAAGGGGGTGCTGGAGACAAAGCTCGGAATACCTTTCCGTACTCCGACAGAGGGGCATAACATCGCTTTCACCTCTCTTTGGGATAACTATCCGGACAGCTTGCAGATACCTTTGCACGGTAAGGCTTCGCGTGCCTATCTGCTGATGGCGGGCAGTACCAACCATATGCAGTGCCATATCGACAATGGCGTCATTCGGGTGTATTATAAAGACGGTACCTGCGACTCCCTGCCCTTGGTGAATCCGGACAACTGGCCGCCTATCGAGCAGCTGTTCTTTGAAGATGGGCAAGCCTTCAATCGTCATGCTCCGTCGCTCTATCGCCTGCGTCTGAAGACCGGCGAACTGAGTAATGATTTCGGGAAGGAACTTGGGTTTACAGGAGTGTCGCGCGAAGTAGACGGTGGTACTGCCGTGCTATTGGATATGCCGTTGAATGCGCGGAAAAGACTTTCGCATCTTGTACTGGAAACGCTTTCCAACGAGGTGGTGATAGGGCTGATGGGAATTACGCTGCAACGATGAGACGAACTTTTAAACAGAATGCTTATGAGACGTAATATAGTGACTTTGTTGATGGCATTTGCCGGTTTGCTGGCGGTTGCGGCACAAAACCGTTCGGTCAGCCTGTCCGGTAGCTGGGCTTTTCAGATAGACCGTGAGGATAAGGGCGTTCGCGAGGAATGGTTCAGCCGTACTTTGGACGACCGGATAAACCTGCCCGGTTCTATGCCCGAGAAACTGAAGGGAGACGATGTGACGGCCCGTACCCGATGGACGGGAAGCCTTTACGACAGTTCTTATTACTTTAATCCCTATATGGAGAAGTATCGTGTAGACGGTCGGGTGAAACTTCCTTTTTTCCTTACGCCGGACAAGCATTATGTGGGTGTGGCATGGTATCAGAAACGGGTGAGGATACCGGACAGTTGGAAAGGTGAGCGGATTGTGCTCTTTTTGGAACGTCCTCATATAGAGACTACGGTATGGGTCAACCGGCAGGAGATTGGTATGCAAAACAGCCTTTGCGTGCCTCATGTCTATGACCTTACTCCGTATGTGGTTCCGGGAAAAAACTGTTTGGTGACTATCCGTGTAGACAACCGGATCAAGGAAATTAATGTCGGTCCCGATTCGCATAGCGTCACCGACCAGACACAAGGCAACTGGAACGGTATTGTCGGCAAGATAGAACTGCAATCTACACCGAAAGTGTTCTTCGAGGACATCCAGGTATATCCCAACCTTATGGGAAAGCGGGCTGTTGTACGTATGAATGTACGCGCTTCTTCTTCAGCCAACGGAGAAATCACTCTTTCGGCAAAGAGCTTTAATGCAGACATCCGCCATGAGGTTGCTCCGGTATGTCGGAACATTTCCGTGCGGAAAGGTGACAACCCGGTTGAGATGGAACTTCCGATGGGAGAGGGTTTCCTGACGTGGGATGAATTTGCTCCGGCTCTCTACCGGTTGACGGCAACACTGAAGAGTGGAAAACAGGTTGAGAAGAAACAGATACAGTTCGGTATGCGCGAATTTACGATAAACGGTAAGTGGTTTTATGTGAATGGGCGCAAGACGATGTTGCGGGGCACTGTCGAAAACTGTGATTTCCCGCTTACTGGGTATGCGCCGATGGATGTCGCTTCCTGGGAACGGGTGTTCCGAATCTGTCGTAGCTACGGGTTGAATCATATGCGGTTTCATTCTTTTTGTCCGCCGGAAGCCGCTTTTATGGCTGCCGATTTGGTTGGCTTTTATCTGCAACCCGAGGGGCCGAGCTGGCCCAACCACGGTCCGAAGTTAGGGAACGGACAACCCATCGACAAATATCTGATGGACGAAACCGTCGCACTGACAAAAGCGTATGGCAATTATGCTTCCTATTGTATGCTTGCCTGCGGCAACGAGCCTTCCGGACGTTGGGTAAACTGGGTAAGCCGATTTGTGGACTATTGGAAAGCGGCCGACTCCCGTCGTGTGTATACGGGAGCATCGGTCGGTGGAAGTTGGAAGTGGCAGCCGCGCAGCCAGTATCATGTGAAGGCAGGTGCCCGCGGACTGACATGGGCGGAGCAGCGACCGGAGAGTATGTCGGACTATCGGTCCAGGATTGATACAGTGAGCCAACCTTATGTATCTCACGAGACGGGACAATGGTGCGCTTTTCCTGACTTCAATGAAATCCGCAAGTATACGGGGGTGAACAAAGCCCGGAATTTTGAAATATTCCGGGATATATTGGATGATAATGATATGGGCGGTTTGTCGCACGACTTTATGATGGCATCAGGCAAACTGCAAGCCATTTGCTACAAGCACGAGATAGAGAAGACATTGCGTACACCCGATTATGCAGGCTTTCAGCTGTTGGCGTTGAATGATTACTCCGGTCAGGGGACGGCATTGGTGGGAGTGCTCAATGTGTTTTTCGAAGAGAAAGGGTATATCGATGCAGGGAAATTCAGACGTTTTTGCAGTCCGACTGTGCCATTGGCACGGATACCTAAATTCGTATATACGAATGATGAGACGTTTCATGCGGATATCGAGGTCGCTCATTTCGGGGCAGTGCCGTTGCAGGGTGCGAAAACGGTATATACGGTGAAGGATAAATATGGGAAGGTCTATGCTCACGGCGTGATTGGTATCAGTGATATTCCTATAGGAAACCTTTTCACATTGGGGTATGTGGATTTGAAATTGGAATGCATCGATGTCCCGCTGAAACTGAATCTGGAAATACGCATCAAAGGTACGGATGCCATTAACGATTGGGACTTTTGGGTATATCCGGCGCATACGGAGTTGACGAAGGGCGATGTATACATCACGGACACATTGGATGAGAAATCCCTATCCATCTTGGAACAGGGCGGCAAAGTACTGATTACAGCAGCCGGTAAAATAAGCTATGGCAAGGAAGTGGTACAGCATTTTACTCCGGTATTTTGGAATACATCCTGGTTCAAGATGCGCCCGCCGCACACTACCGGAATCTTCCTCAACGAATATCATCCGCTTTTCAGGGAATTTCCTACGGAATATCATAGTAATCTGCAATGGTGGGAGTTGCTGAACAAGGCGCAAGTGATGCAGTTTACTAATTTCCCGAACGGCTTCCAGCCGATTGTCCAAAGTATAGACACTTGGTTTGTCAGCCGCAAGATAGGACTCTTGTTTGAAGCCAACGTGCTGAATGGGAAACTGATGATGACAAGTATGGACATCACTTCACAACCGGACAAACGTATCGTTGCCCGGCAGATGCGTAAAGCTATTCTTGATTATATGAATTCCGATGCTTTCCGCCCTTCGATGACTGTTTCTCCCGGACAGATACATGAACTGTTTACGAAAGTGGCGGGGAATGTAAGGTCGTATACCAAAGACTCACCGGAAATTGAAAACGAAAGTGAATTGACGGCTGGTTATTTCGTAGCTGAATATGGTCGTTTGAATGGAAATATATACGTATAATGAGAGGTGTGTTGAAGTATGTATTATAGTGTGTTGATTTATTTTTTCTTTCTTTACATCTTCATTCCCCTCATAATCTCCCCCTTTTGTCCGGCACCGGGGAAGGCAGGGTTCCCCGGTGCCGAAGGCGGTGTTCCCCGGTGGGGAACGACCCGTTCCTCGGTGCCGGACAAAACCCCGCCCAGGAAGGGGTTCTGAAGGGGGTAGGAGAAATCGTATCGGGAGTCTTTTTGATGAGAAAAATGATGACAAACAGAATAGCTGTCTTTGCGAAAAGACGGATGGCGTTCCGTCATTGTTCCGAATGATATCGAACTGACGTTAAATATGGCGCAACAACGGTTTAATCCGTCTTGCAGAATGGGCAAATCCGTCCCACGGGACGAGCAAATTCGTCTCACGGGACGAAAAAAATCATTCCACGGGACAAAAAAAATCATCCCACGAGACAAAAACATTTATCTCGCGGGACGATTTCTTCCGTAGTACCGCTTCTGCGTCCTCCCCTCCACCCCTTTCACCGGAAACGCTCATAAACAGGGGGATGTGAAGGGGGTAGGGGTCAGGGCAACGCATCAACGGAAAGCACAAGCCTTCCCGTCCGCAAACCTTTGGCCCTGGCTTCGAAGACAATCTCACCGGAGCGTTCCGCACTCTGCACGATAGCCGTCAGCTCGCCGCTGAAAACCGGCATCTGGGGCAGATGGAAAAGGTCGAGGCTGGTGGCATCGCCGTTGGCGGCGGCACGATAGCTGCCTGCCCCCTTCACGGAGAAAGTGACAAGGCGGCTGTCCGACGGGCAGAGATTCCCATCCTTGTCGACCACCCGGACGGTGATATATGCAAGGTCTTTGCCATCGGCGGCAAGCCGGGTGCGGTCGGCCACCAATTCCAGGTGGTGGGGCTTGCCTGCGGTGCAGACCACCTTCTCTCCCACCGGCTTTCCGGCAGCGTCATAGGCCACGACCTTCAGTTCGCCCGGCTCGTAGGGGACGTCCATCCACATCAGGCGGTAGCGGCGTTGCAGAGCCAGCGAGTCCTGCCCCTGCAGCGCCTTGCTCTCGTCGGCCGTAAGCTTGCGCTGCCTGCCGTAGCTCTTGCCGTTGACAAAGAGTTCGGCAGCGGGATGGTTGGTATAGACGAAAACGGGGGTGTTCGCTCCTTCCCTGCCCGGCCACGTCCAATGCGGAAGGACGTGCAGCGTATTCGCGGTCTTGTTCCAGACGCTGCGGTAGAGGTAGTAGCGGTCTTTGGGCAGGCTTGCCAGGTCTATGATGCCGAACACGGAGCTATGGCTGGGCCACGAGTCGGTATCGTAGGGGGAAGGCTCGCCCAAGTAGTCGAAACCGGTCCATACGAACTGTCCGATGGTCCAGTCGTAGTCGTCGGCCAAGGCGAAGTCCACGTCGGGGATGTTCGACCAGTGGCAGCACTCCACGTCGTATCCCGAACACTGGTGGTCGTCGTAGCGCACGCTGGCACGCTTCTCCACCGGGAACTTATAGACGCCGCGCGAACTGACGGTAGATGCCGTCTCCGAACCGAGGATGATGTTTTGCGGAAGCGCGTTGTAGGACTCCACATAACGGTGGGCGCGGTAGTTGAGTCCGGGCACATCTATCATGGCCGCGAAACCGTTCTCCAGCACGCAGGACACCTGGTCCATGCCGCAGGTGACAGGGCGCGTAGGGTCTTCGCGGTGGCAGATTTCCTGCAAGAAGGAAGCCACCTTATAGCCGTCGGGGCTACATTGCGTGGGCACTTCATTGCCGATGCTCCACATCACCACGCAGGCATTGTTGCGGTAATGGCGCAGCATATTCACCATGTCCCGTTCCGCCCATTCGCCGAAATAGCGGTGATAGCCGTTCTCGCACTTGGCAATGTCCCATTCGTCAAAAGGCTCTATCATCATCATAAAGCCCATCTCATCGCATAGTTCCACCAGTTCCGGAGCCGGCATATTGTGCGAGGTGCGCACCGCGTCGCATCCCATCTCCTTCAGCAGTGTGAGCTGGCGGCGAAGGGCTGCCACATTGACGGCGGCTCCCAGCGGCCCCAGGTCGTGATGGTTGCAGACGCCCTGGAATTTACGGTGCTTGCCGTTCAGGAAGAAGCCTTTGTCCGCCACAATCTCTATGCTGCGGATGCCGAAGCGGGTGGTATACTCGTCCACCTGCCTGCCGCCCACGTAGATTCTGGAAATCGCCTTATACAGGCTGGGCGTCTCGGGCGACCACAAGGCGGGGGCGTCTATCAGGAAGTTCTGCTCGAACGGACGGCCGTGGCTTATCTTGCGGGTATTGTCTTTCGTGGCGACGACCTTCCCGTCCGGCGACACAATCTCCGTCACGATGCGGACATCGCTTTCGCCCGCACCGGCAACCTCGGTGCGCAGGCACACGGAAGCATATTCGGAAGAGACGTGCGGCGTGGTGAGCCATGTCCCCCACACCGGAACGTGTATGCGGTCGGTGGTTACTACCCGGACATTCCGGTAGAGCCCGGCGCCGGGATACCAGCGGGAAGATTGCGGCTTGTTCTCCAGGCGTACGGACAGGAGATTGTCTCTGCCATCCGCATTCAGCAGCCCGGTGACGTCGCAATGGAAAGAGTTGTAGCCGAACGGCCAGAAGCAGGCTTCTTTCCCGTTGACGTATACGCGAGCCTCGCTCATCGCCCCGTCGAAGACCAGCGACGTCTGCTTACCGGCGGGGACATCGAACCGCGTACGATACCAGCCTATGCCCACGTAGGGCAGTCCGCCCGTACGCCCCGTCTTGAGGGAGGCCTTCTTCTCAAAATTCTGCGTGACGGCAACATTCTGCAAGTCGTTGTCGCGGTCGAAAGGTCCGAATATCGCCCAGTCGTGCGGCACGCCGACCGTCTCCCACTTACTGTCGTCGAACTGCGGTTCCATCGCTTCCGCCACATCGCCTTTAGCGAACTTCCAGCCCTTCTCGAGCAAAGACTCCGAACGCTGCGCCGCAGCAGGCAGCGAAAGGAGAAGGACCGGCAAAACAAGATTTATCAGTCTGTTCATGAATTGGTGTTTTTTTTTAAATATGTCTTCTTGATTGTTTTTTCGGGAACAAATATAGGAAAAACATAACAGAAAGAAAGGGAGAGCTGCCTTATTTAACTCCGCCGGGCACAGTGCAAACGTTTGCGCCCTTTCATAACCCGATAATACTCAATCCGTAAGGATGTATCCTGCCAATCCGCTATTTTTGCACATGGTTTTGACACACCCCCGCAAAAAACCGGCAGGCATATTTTGTAATGCTTCCGGTTTGCATTACCTTTGGCCGGATGAAAGATATAATACGCATGAACAAACCGCAGATAACCATCAAGGACATCGCCCGAGCTTTGAACGTCTCTCCCTCTACCGTGTCGAGGGCGCTCAAGGACAATCCGGACATCAGCCGGGAGACGCGCGACCTCGTCCACGCCTATGCACGCGAGCATAACTACAAGCCAAACGTGCTCGCCGTCAACCTCCGCGCGAGCCGCAGCAACACAATCGGCGTGATTGTGCCCCAGCTGGTGCACCACTTCTTCTCGTGCGTGCTGAGCGGCATCGAGACGGCGGCGGCACAGGCAGGCTACAACATCATCGTGGCGCAAAGCAACGAGTCGTACGAGCAGGAGGTGAAAATCGTGCACTCCTTCCTCACCGCCCGCGTCTGCGGCGTCATCGCCTCCCTTGCCAAGGGGACGGAACGCTACGACCACTACCAGGAACTGCTGGACAACGACATCCCGATTGTCTTCTACGACCGCATCTGCACGGGCCTGAAGACGGAGCGGGTGGTGGTCGACGACTATGCCGGTTCGTTTGCCGCCGTGGAGTACATGATTCAGACCGGATGCAAACGCATCTTCTTCTACGGGGCCGACCCGCACCTCGAGATTACCAAGAACCGGCGCAACGGCTATCTGGACGCCATGAAGAAGTACAAGATTCCCGTAGACGGGAGCATGATACACCTGTGCGACAGCCGCGAACGTGCCATCGCCCTGACCCCCGACCTGCTGGAGGGCGACGACCGACCCGACGGCTTCTTCGCCATCAACGACGAGACGGCGGCGGGCATACTGTATGCCTGCAAGCTGGTGGGGCTGAAAGTGCCGGACGAGGTCTCCATCTGCGGATTCACCGACGGCGCCATCGCCCAAAGCACCGACCCGAAACTGACAACGGTGGAGCAGCACGGCGAGGAGGTCGGCAAGAGCGCGTTCGACATCCTGAACGAAAAGCTGGAGGGGAACGAGGAGAAAAGCTCCAACAAGATTGTGAGGACGAACCTCGTGGTCAGGGGGACGACGAAGTAATGTGGTAATGTGGTAATGTGCTAATGTGCTGATGTGCTAATGTGCTGATGTGGCAATGTGCTGATGTGCTGATGCGGTAATGTGGCAATATAATAATGTAATAAAGAAACAATATATAAACAACAAGAACTGTAGTGAGAAACAATAAGTATTAACCCTAAAAAACAGTGCCCCGCCCAATCGGCACACCGTCCATGGGCATAGCGGGCACATTGAACTATCATGAAAACAAAACCTAATTTAAGTTTCTGGAAACTGTGGAACATCAGTTTCGGTTTCTTCGGCGTACAGATTGCGTATGCCCTGCAAAGCGCAAACATCAGCCGGATATTCTCTACCTTGGGGGCCGACCCGCACAGTCTGAGTTATTTCTGGATATTGCCGCCGCTGGCAGGCATCGTGGTGCAACCCCTCGTCGGGGCGGCAAGCGACAAGACGTGGACACGCTTCGGACGGCGCATCCCCTACCTGTTCGTCGGCTCGCTGATAGCCGTGCTCGTGATGTGCCTGCTGCCCAACGCGGGCAGCTTCGGTATGGCGGTGGGGACGGCGATGGTCTTCGGACTGATGTCGCTGATGTTCCTCGACACCTCCATCAACATGGCGATGCAGCCCTTCAAGATGATGGTGGGCGACATGGTGAACGAGAAGCAGAAGGGACTCGCCTACTCCATACAGAGCTTCCTGTGCAACGCGGGCAGCCTGGTGGGCTACCTGTTCCCGTTCATCTTCGCATGGGTGGGCATCAGCAACACGGCGCCGCAGGGGGTCATTCCCGACTCCGTCATCTATTCGTTCTACATCGGCGCCGCCATCCTGATACTCTGCGTCATCTACACGACGGTGAAGGTGAAGGAGATGCCGCCCGCCGAATATGCGGAGTATCACGGCATCACGCAGGAGCAGGAGCATGAGAAGGTCAATATGTTCCGGCTGCTGGTGCGGGCGCCGAAAGCCTTCTGGACGGTGGGACTGGTGCAGTTCTTCTGCTGGTTCGCCTTCATGTTCATGTGGACGTACACCAGCGGCAGCGTGGCCGCCAACGTCTTCGACGCACCCACCGTGGAGCACACGGTGGACGGAATCGTCCGGACGGTGCTCGACACCAAGAGCCTGCAATATCAGGAAGCCGCCAACTGGGTGGGCGTGCTCTTTGCCGTGCAGGCCATCGGCTCCGTGCTCTGGGCCGTCTGCATCCCGATGTTCAAGGACCGCCGCTTCGTCTACGCGCTGAGCCTCGTGCTGGGCGGCGCAGGGTTCATCTCCACCTGGTTCGTGCACGACCCGTACGTGCTGTTCGTCTCCTTCCTGCTGATAGGCTGCGCATGGGCCGCCATGCTGGCGCTGCCCTTCACGATTCTGACCAACGCCCTGTCGGGCGGACACATGGGCACCTACCTCGGCCTGTTCAACGGCACCATCTGCATCCCCCAAATCGTGGCGGCGGCATTGGGCGGAAGCATCCTGGCACTGTTCACGCCGGAAGGCGCGCTGCCCCCCGAAATCGATATGCTGGTGACGGCAGGCGTGATGCTCATCGTCGGCGCGTGCTGCGTATACATGATAAAAGAAACGGACAACACGAAGGCGTAGGCACGGCGCACGGCAGAGTGCCCCGGAGCGCCGCCGGGGGCACCGCCTGACAAGCCCGGGGTTTGTGCCCATCAAACCCGTACTTTGTGCTCATCAAACCCGGGGTTTGTGCCCGTCGAACCCCGGCCCCGTGCCGCGCCACCCGCACGGACCCCATTGGAAACGTACAAAAAAACTGACAGACACCATGAAAAAATACCTTAAAACTGACGAATGGAACATCATCGAGGAGAGTTTCCAGGCCGACCGTATGCGCTGGTCGGAAAGCATATTCAGCCTGGGCAACGGGCGGTTCGGACAACGGGGGCACTTCGAAGAGCCCTACAGCAGCGACAGCTACCGCGGCTCCTTCGTGGCAGGCATCACCTTCCTGGACAACACCCGCGTGGGCTGGTGGAAGAACGGCTTCCCGCACTTCTACACGCGCGTCCCCAACGCCCCCGACTGGAGCCGCATCCGACTCCGCCTCATCGACGAGGAGCTGGACCTGGCGCAATGGGACGTGGACAGCTTCAGCCGACGGCTCGACATGAAGGCGGGCATCTCCTACCGCGACGCCGAAGTGACCTCGCCACGGGGCAACAAGCTCCGCCTGCACGTGGAGCACCTCGCCGACATGGCGCGCCCCAACCTCTGCCTCATCCGCTACAGCGTCACGTCGCTCAACTACACCGGAAAGATTTCGCTCGTACCCGCCCTCGACGGCGACGTGGCAGCCCCCGCCGGACAGTCCGGCGAGAAGATATGGAACATCCTGCGCTCGGGCACCACCGGCAACTGCGCCTACCTGTGGACGCAAACCCGGCGGGAAGACGCGCAGATATGCTACGCCATGACCTACCGGTTCCTCAAGAACAACCGGGAGACCTTCGCCAACCCGATACGCATCGAGAAGGAGCGGCAGGCAGGCTTCAGCGTGGGCGCGGAAGTGAAACCGGGCGACAGCGTGACGCTCGTCAAATACGTAGCCATCGCATCGTCGCTCTACTACGAACGGCAAGACCTGATTGAAACCTCCGTCGCCGAAGCACGGAAAGCCCTGAACGACGGCTGGGACACGCTGTTGCAGGAGCACCGGCAGGCCTGGCAGGAGATATGGGACGAGACCGACGTCACCATCGAAGGCGACCCCGAAGCACAGCAGGGCATACGCTACAACATCTTCCAGCTCTACCAGACCTACCGCGGCGACGACCCGCGCCTGAACATCGGCCCCAAAGGATTCACCGGCGAGAAGTACGGCGGCAACACGTACTGGAACACCGAACTCTGCTGCGTGCCCTTCTTCCTGCTCTCCACCCCCAGGAAGGTGGCCGAGAACCTGCTGATGTACCGCTACCGGCAACTACCCAAAGCCATCGAAAACGCCCGCAAGCTCGGGTTCGGCAACGGCGCCGCCCTCTTCCCGCAGGTCACCAGCAACGGCGAGGAGTGCCACAACGAATGGGAAATCACCTTCGAGGAGATTCACCGCAACAGCATGATTGTCTACGCCATCCTGCAACACGCCACGCTCACGGGCACGCTGGACTACATCGCCCGCTACGGGCTGGAAGTGATGATAGCCGTCTGCCGCTTCTGGAGCCAGCGGGTCTCCTTCTCACAGCCCAAGCAGAAGTACGTCATCTTAGGAGTGACCGGACCCAACGAATACGAAAACAACGTGGACAACAACTGGTATACCAACTACTCCTGTATGCGCTGCCTCAAGGCCACCCTCGGCTACCTCGAAATCATCGCACGGCAATATCCCGACGAGTACGCCCGCGTATGCCGCATCACCCGTCTCGACCAGGCGGAAGAGAGCGCGCACTGGCGCGACATCATCGAACGGATGTACCTGCCCGAAGACCCCGAACGCGGCATCTTCGTCCAAAACGACGGCTACCTGGACAAGGTGCTGCAAACCACGGACGCCATCCCCGCCGACGAACGCCCCATCAACCAATACTGGTCATGGGACCGCATCCTGCGCTCCTGCTACATCAAGCAGAGCGACGTCCTGCTCGGACTGCACCTCTACTACTTCAACTTCGACCGGGAGACCGTCCACCGCAACTTCGAGTTCTACGAGCCGATGACCGTGCACGAGTCGTCCCTCTCCCCGCACATCCACTCCATCCTCGCCGCACGCATCGGCAAAGTGGAAAAGGCCTACCAGCTCTTCCTGCACGCCACCCGCCTCGACCTGGACGACTACAACAACGAGGGAGACGAGGGACTGCACATCACCAGTATGCCGGGCAGCTGGCTGGCGGTCGTGCGCGGCTTCGCGGGAGTGCAGATTCTGAGCGATATGCTCAAGATAGAACCCGTGCTGCCACGGAAGTGGAGCGGCTATTCGTTCAAGGTGAACTTCGCAGGCAACACGCTGCGCATACAGGTAGGCAAGGAAATCAGAATCAGCCTGACCGCCGGAGAGCGGATGGAGATACAGGTCTATCAGGAGGTGTATGAATTAAGACAGGGGGCAGACCTGACAGTCGGTCTCAAAGAGGGGGATTCAGAATGACATAGCGTGATTATAGCGTGCATCACAACCGGAAAATGGCACGCGGACGACGCGAATGAGGCGGATAAACACGGATATTAAATCAATCAAATAATATCCGCGCTTATCCGCCTCATTCGCGTTGTCCGCGTGCCGTCTTATCCGAGGAAGGAAATCAGCACGCCCGCCGCCACCGCCGAACCGATGACACCGGAGATATTGCTGGACATACAGTAGTTCAGCACATGGTTCTTGGGGTCGTATTTCGTGGCAATCTCATTGCACACACGGCTTGCCATGGGCACGGCACTCAATCCCGTCGCGCCAATCAGCGGATTGATTTTCTTCTTGGAGAACAGGTTGAACAGTTTCACGAAGAAGATGCCGCCCGTGATGGACAGGGCGAAGGCAAGGAAACCGCCGATGACGATGCCGATGGTGGTCCAGTTGAGGAATGCCGCACTCGTCATCGTGGCGCCCACGCTCAATCCGAGGAAGATGGTCGCCGCATTCATGATGCTGTTGGCTGCCGCATCGAACAGACGGCTGGTGTCGGAACCGATTTCCTTAATCAGGTTACCGAACATCAGCATACCAATCAGCGGCACTGCCGTCGGCACGAAAAGCGCCACAACGGTGGTGACGGCAATCGGGAAGAGAATCTTCAGCACGCGCAGGTTCTTTATCTCCACCTTCGACGGGTAGAGCTTCTCCTGCTCCTTCATGTTAATCATCAGTTCCTTCTTGCTACAGAACAGCTTCACGACCAACGGAATGATGACCGGCACCAATGCCATGTACGAATAGGCCGCAATGGCGATAGGACCCAGCAGATGCGGGGCCAGCTTGATGGTGGTAAAGATGGCCGTCGGACCGTCCGCACCGCCGATGATGCCCAGCGCACCGGCTTCCTGCGGCGTGAATCCCATTAGCACAGCCACCAGCAGCACGGTGAAGATGCCGAGCTGCGCCGCCGCACCGAAGATGGAGAGACGCAGGTTGCGGAGCATCGGCCCGAAGTCCGTCATCGCTCCCACCCCCATAAAGATGACGGGCGGCAGGAATCCGGTCTTTATCAACATATAATAGATGAAGTTCATCAGCCCGAGGTCGTGCGCAATCTCGTGCAACGGCATCTCCCAGATGTTCTTCAGCACTCCGTTCACCATCACCATGCCGTTCTCGTCTGCCTGAATCACCCCCATGTCGCCGCCGGGGAAGTTGGCGATGAGCACCCCGAAGGCAATGGGAACCAGCAACAGCGGCTCGTAGTGCTTCTTGATGCCCAGGTAGAGCAGGATGAAAGCAATGGCATACATTACAAGGAACGACGGGTCGGCAATGATGTTGCTGAACGCCGTCATGTCATAGAGTTTTGCAAATATCTCTTCCATCATCCAATCTTCATTAATACATCATCTTCAGAAACAGAATCACCCGGATTGACGCAGATAGCGGTCACTGTCCCGCCAAAGTCGGCACGGATGGCATTGTAGGTCTTCATCGCCTCGATGTAACAGAGCAGGTCGCCTTCGTTCACCTTGTCGCCCACCTTGAGCGGGGTCTCCTGCGCGTTCTTGGTCAGGAAGAACTTGCCCTCGAGCGGAGCCGTCACTTCCTTGCCCTCGCCTGCGGGAGCGGTCACCTTGTCGGTAGCGGATGCGGGCAGGTCGATGTCGCCGTAAGCCACCGTCACGCGGTAGGCCTGTCCGTCCACCTGCACGGTGAGCGTCTTGGGTTTGGCATCGTCCAGCGGCGACTTGTCGCGTTCGGCACGGCGTTTCTCCACATCGGCCAGGAAGTCTTCCTTCGCCTTGCCGCTCTTGTACGCCTCGTATTGTGCCGGATGCATGGCATATTCGAAGAGTTCCTCGTCGTCCTCTCCCAGCTCCCACTTGTTCTCCTTCATCAGTTTGCGGTACTTGTCGAGCGCGTCGGGATAGTTGTCCTGCGGATTGCCGTTGAAGAACTTGCGGCCTTCGCGTTCCGCCTTCTCCACGATTTCGGGAGCCAGCTCGCCCGGCAGCTTACCTGCCTTGCCCAGCAGCATATCCCAGATGTCGTCGGCTATCATGCCCCAACGTTCTTTTCCCTTCTCCATCGCCATCACGTTCATCATGGAGAGATTCTTCACGTACTGGCTGAAGGGAGTCACCAACGGAGGATAGCCCACACGCGGCCACACGTAAGCCACTTCGTTGAAGAGCTTGATGAGCAGTTCGTCCTGCTTCATGAACGGCAGGTTGCGCTTAGCCTTGTATTTGTTGATAGACTCCAGGTTCGACTCCAGGTCGGCCATCAGGCTTCCCATCATGCCGCCCGGCAGTCCCGGACCAATCAGCAGCGAGTTCATCAGGCGGTTCTTCGGGCTGATGTACAAGCCGAGGAAATCGTCCATAAATTCCTGAATCAGCGCACGCACCTTCATGTATGCCTCCATGTTCACCTCAGGCACCTGGAAACCGGCATCCTTCAGCATAGCCTGCACACTGAGCAGGTCGGCATGGCCCGTACCCCACGAAAGCGGTTCCATACCTACGTCGATATAGTCACAACCCGCCTCGCACACTTCGAGGATGCTTGCCATATTGAAGCCGGGTCCCGCATGGCTGTGATACTGGACGGGGATTTCCGGATGCGCCGTCTTGATGTTTGCCACAATCTTGCCCAAGGAAACCGGACGGCCGATGCCCGCCATGTCCTTTATGCAGATTTCGTCCGCACCGAGTTCGATGAGCTTCAGTGCCATATCCGTGTAATATTCTACGGTATGGATAGGCGAATGGGTGATGCAGAGCGAGCACTGCGAAATCATTCCCGCTTCGTGTGCGTAAGTGATGGAAGGAGCGATGTTGCGTATGTCGTTCAGTCCGCAGAAAGTACGCGTGATGTCCGTACCCTGCGCCTTCTTCACCTTATAGAACAGTTTGCGCACATCGGCAGGCACAGGGCTCATGCGCAGACCGTTCAATGCACGGTCCAGCATATGTGTCTGGATGCCGGCTTCGTGGAAAGGCTTCGTCCACTCGCGCACAGCCTTATTGGGGTTCTCGCCAAACAATAGATTTACCTGTTCAAAACCGCCGCCATTCGTCTCTACGCGGGCAAAGCATCCCATCTCGACAATGGCAGGCGCCACCTTTACCAGTTGGTCAACACGGGGAACATATTTTCCGGCACTCTGCCACATATCCCTGAACACCAAACTGAACTTAATTTCTTTTTTCATACCAAATTATTCCTGTGTGTATTTATATTAAAGATTAGTTATTCTCAGATTTTCTCTACTTTCGCCACCTTGCCCTTGCCGTGCGTCACCACCGTAACCGCCGCATTGATGGCAGCCATGATATTGCCCGAAATGGCCGCAGGGCCGCTTGCCGCCTGCTTGGCAGGAACAACCTCTTCGGGAGCATATTTATTCACAAGAGTTATTAGAACTTTTCCTAAGCCAATAACAATCAGCAGGATAGTAAAAACCGTCGCCATACCTATCACCATCAACAGGAGCGCAAAATTCAAATTTTCCATATTACAATTTATTAGTTATTCTATCGGATTTGCAAAAAATCGTCCGAAATTAGCGATAATTCATTAAAGAACAGTGTGATATATTTATAAATAATGCTAAAACGAAATTGAGGGTGTCTAAGATTTAGTCGGGTATCTTTTAATTGTAGAACCAAGCATCAGGAAGATTAGAAGATTTCCCCAAAAGAAGAGATGCAGTAAGTGCCAGCAATAAAAGATCAAGATTTATCACGGCAGTGTGTCATGACACATCCTTATGATGATTCATTCCTCTCAAGACACAATCCAGGCACTCACGCGTTCGCGGATTGCCACTGATTCGTTCAACAACCGGATAAACTCGCGCATGGAACGTTTGCGGTACGAATCTTTCAACGTATGCACGCATCCCACCATGTCATTCCCGGGTACGTCTATCGGAACAGCCTTCACACCGGTCTGATTGTGCACAGAAGCTTCTGCCAGCACGGTTATCAGGTTGCTTTGCCGCACCAGTTCCAACAGGATGTTCGGGTCGTTCAGCTCAACGTGTATCTTCAACGGATAAGGATGTCCCTCCATTATCTTGTCGAAGGCATTCCGTGCCTGCAATCCCTTGGACGGTAGCGCCAAACTGAATTGCGCCAGCCTTTCAAGGGTGATTTTAGTCTCTCCAGCCAGCGAATGGGAGAGGCTCACAATGGCCGACAGGTAGTTCTGGAACAGGATATGCGATTCGATGTCGTCCATCGGCGCGGAAGGCTTGAATGCCAACACGAAATCCACCTCACGCTGGCGGAGCAAATCCATCAGTTCCGCCATCGGCTTGTAACAGACATTCAGTTTGATTCGGGGATATTGCTTCATAAACGAGAAGATGGTCTCCGTCAGCATGGGAGCGAAAGAGTAGGTGACTCCGATGTTCAGTGTCCCTGCCAGCACGTCGCGCAAGTCGTGTATCCTGTCGACACACACCTCGGCATCGCGTAAAGTGATTTTGGCGTATGGCAACAGTTCTATCCCGGCTTCCGTCAGGCTCACCCCATGGCTGTTGCGCAGGAAAAGACAGGAATCCAGTTCCTGCTCCAGCTGCTTGACCTGCTGCGAAAGGGTACTCTGCGTGATGCACAACTCCTTGGCCGCTTCCGAAAAGTTCAAGGTTTCGGCCACCTTGACAAAGTATCTCAGTTGTCTTAGTTCCATCTTACATCAAAATAGGATACAAAGTTACAAATTCCCGCGAAAAGCTTCCCGGGTAGCACGGAATGAAATCCGCTTCAACAAGAAAATAGGTGAATTGGCTCCTATCACCATCCCCAAGAGGATGAACAAGCAGGTCAGCCCATTGTTGGCAAAGAGGTAGAAATAGTGCATGAATACAGACTCACCGCCGCAATAAAGACACAAGACCAATCCGCCAAATGCCTTGTAAGCATAGATACCCGGTATCATCGGCAGCAAAGACGGAAAAAGGAACGTCTCGGCAGGCATCTTCGCACGGGCGGAGAAGAGCACGGCTATCGTCCCGACAATAAACGAAGCAACGGCCGTAGCCACCACAATATGTACCCCTGCCACTCCAGGCGACATCAGCAAGAAACGTACGGAATGCCCCACAGCCGCAATGAAAGCGCAATACAAGTAGGCTTTACGGGGCGGATTACTGATAGCGGCAAATCCGATGGCGGCTATAGAAGCGAACAATGCATCTTGGAAAAAATCAATCATATCAGATAACGGGATTTTACGAAAACATACGGACATCCATCAACAACATACCTCCATAAAGCCCGATGGACAGACAAGCGGTCAGAACCACGGCATTGACCAGCCTGCTGAAAAAGCAGACGTAGTGCCCGTCAATCATATCGCTGAAAGCGTTGAGAAAGGGAATGCCCGGAACCATATAGAGAACACTTGTCCCCAAGGCAATGGACGGAGTGGTTCCCAACCCAAACAATCCACCGGTAGCACCGAGCACCGATGAGACAAAAGCACAAACGATGGACGACAATCTGACGTCTACCTTGCTTTCCAGCAATAACTGCTTCAGATAATAACCTGCCAAAGTGGCCATAAACACGATTCCCACCGCCACAAAATCTCCACCAAACAGGCGGCAAAAAGCGGCATTAGCCAATGAAGCCGCCAACAGCACCCACCACTTGTTTGCCGGAGGTGTCTCCTTTATCTCTTCCAACAGACGTGTGGCATCACACACACTTACCCCCTTATCGGCAATCTCCCAACTCAACTTGCTCAGGCGGGTATTGATATCGTAACTGATAAGCGTATTGCGGATAGCGGCAATAAAGGTAAAAGTCCCCTCCCCACCGATGTCGCACACAGTCAGATGAATGTGACGCGGCATAATGGTCATTGCCACATCCACCTGCCATACGGAAGCCATACGCTCCACATTCTTCTCAAGACGCACGCACGTGGCGCCACATCCCAAGAGCCAAGCGGCATACTCCGACAGGAAGCGCCCTGCCTCCATCACTCGGTTTTCCGTCAACGACGGGCAGGTATCAGAGGTCTTCAAAGTCTTCATACGCATCAGACTCACTGTAATCGGACAACAAGCGGTCACCGGGAATCCAAAATTCTTCCCGTTCACGCCCCCACTCGAGCACACGGTGCGAATCGTGGGAACACCTGTACACCGCACGTATCAGGCGTACTACAACAATAACAAACATGGCTATCGCCACACAAATCCAAACATGAAATGGAGTAATCATATCTTTACACAGTTCTAAATTAAATACAGGTTCTAAATTCCGTGCAAAGAAACAACCGGCGCAACTAATTTACGCCGGTTGACTATGGGAAAATCAGATAACGACATTCGTTACCATCCCTCTTCCATTTCGGGTATTTCCGTCAGAACTCGCTCGAAAAGTGGAACTTTATGTTTTTGAAATCCATCTGCGCCATCTGCAATACATAGCCGCTATCCGCCAGAAACACATCCCTGCCCTCACGGTCTTTCGCCATATACTGGTACTTGCGTTTCTTGAAGGCTTCCAGCTCTGCAAGGTCATCGCTTTCAATCCAACAAGCCTTGTACAGGCTCAACGGTTCCCAACGGCATTTGGCACTGTATTCATTCTCCAAACGATATTGAATAACTTCGAACTGAAGCTGCCCTACCGTACCGATAATCTTGCGTCCGTTGAACTGGTTGACAAACAACTGTGCCACACCTTCATCCATCAACTGATCGATGCCTTTGGCGAGTTGCTTCTGCTTCATCGGGTCGGCATTCTCAATATACTTGAACATCTCCGGCGAAAAGCTCGGCAGACCTCGGAAGTGGAGCATCTCTCCCTCCGTCAGCGTATCGCCGATTTTGAACGTGCCGTTGTCCGGCAAACCGATGATGTCGCCCGCCCATGCCTCGTCAATGGTAGTCTTGCGCTGTGCCATGAACTGTGTGGGCGACGAGAAACGCATCGTCTTACCGTGGCGCACGTGCAGGTAAGGCGTATTGCGGGTGAACTTGCCGGAACATACCTTGCAGAAGGCGATACACGAACGGTGGTTCGGGTCGATATTGGCGGTAATCTTAAAGACAAATCCGGTGAACTTCGGTTCCGACGGCTCCACTTCACGTTCTTCTGCCTTCACGGGACGGGGGCTGGGGGCTATCTCCACAAAGCAGTCCAGCAGCTCTTGCACACCGAAATTGTTCAAGGCAGAGCCGAAGAATACGGGAGCCAATTCGCCTTTCAGATACTCCTCCACCTGAAAGTCGGGATATACTCCGTCTATCAATTCCAACTCGCCACGCAGTCTGTCTGCCAAGTCAGTACCTATCCGGTTGTCCAGTTCTTTCGTATGGATGTCGACCGCCACCTTCTCCGTCACCACTTGCTTGGAGGGTTGGAAGAGGTTCAGGTTGTGTTCATAGATGTTATAGACTCCCTTGAAACGGACACCGCTCTCAATGGGCCACGTCAGCGGACGGACATGGATGGAAAGTTCCTCTTCCAGTTCGTCCAGCAAGTCGAACGGATCTTTGGCTTCGCGGTCCATCTTGTTGACAAAGATTATCACCGGTGTGTTGCGCATACGGCAGACTTCCATCAACTTACGCGTCTGGGTTTCCACACCTTTCGCCCCGTCCACAACGATGATAACGCTGTCCACTGCCGTCAGTGTACGGTAGGTATCTTCAGCAAAGTCCTGGTGACCCGGAGTATCAAGGATGTTGATTTTATAATCGTGATAATCGAACTCCATCACGGAAGTGGTGACAGAGATACCACGCTGCTTTTCAATATCCATCCAGTCGGACGTTGCCGTTTTCTTTATCTTGTTGCTTTTCACCGCTCCCGCTACCTGAATCTGACCACCGAACAACAGCAGCTTCTCGGTCAGCGATGTCTTACCGGCATCCGGATGCGCAATAATCGCAAAGGTTCTTCTTCTCTCTATTTCATTCATCATATACTGAGTATTTCTATCTATCACCTATCAGCTATCAACTGGGAAAGGCACTTTTCAAGTGACTTTTCCCAATGTGGAATTGTAATACCGAACGTTCTCTTAATCTTCGTCTTATCCAATACGGAGTAGTGCGGACGCGGAGCCTTAGCCGGATATTCATCCGTATGCAATGGGCTGACTTTGCATGAAGTGATACCCGCCAAACGATGGATAGCTACCGTAAAATCGTACCAGGAACAGACACCCTCGTTGCTGAAATGATAAACGCCGGGAACGATGCCCTGATTGATGGCTGCAAAGATGGCGCGCGCCAGGTCGTTGGCGTATGTCGGCGTACCAATCTGGTCGAAGACGACTCCCAACTGATCGCGTTCGTTGCCCAAGCGAATCATGGTCTTCACAAAGTTGTTACCGTAAATGGAGTATAACCATGCCGTACGGATAATCATCGCACGGCTGCATTGTTCCATCACAGCCTGCTCGCCTGCCAGTTTCGTGGAACCGTAAACGGAATTGGGACAAGGAGCCGTCTCCTCCGTATAAGGCACGTGGGCGGTTCCATCGAACACGTAGTCCGTAGAGACCTGTATCATGGCTGCACCGCACGCTTCAGCCGCTGCAGCCAGATAGCCGGGAGCCACATGATTCAATTTGTCACAAAGTTCTGGGTTGTCTTCCGCCTTATCTACTGCCGTATAGGCGGCACAATTCACAATAACATCCACCCGATGGTCAGTCACGAATGTACGTATAGCTTGTTCATCACAGATATCCAGTTCCTGCACATCCGTAAAGAAGTAAGCGTGTTGCTTATTTTCAGTAGAGAGCATCCGCATCTCATTGCCAAGCTGTCCGTTGGCACCGGTTACTAATATATTCATCTTGATAGTTACTATTTATTATCCAATCTGATACAAATGATTTCGTCAGTCGTCCGCCAGTTCCAACTCGCCTTTCTTATCCTTTTCATAATAGTTGGCAAGCAAAGAAAGGAAGCCACTGATAGCCTCTACCGCCTTGGCGGTACCCTGGCTGATTTCTTTTTTCTGCAAACGCAATAACAGTATGCCGTAAAGCGCCTCGAAACAGGTTTCCAGTTCCGGTTCTTCCTGTCCCCTTCCCTTCTGCCGTAATTCTACGATAAATGGCAATGCCTTGAAGTAAGCCGCATTATAAAAAGGGTATTTCGTGGAAGCCAACAGTCCGGAATGCAGGTCCGTAAGGTTACGGATAACATTACGATTAATCTGCAAATGTCCCTTCTCCATGACATCCTCGGCACGCATCATGTCGGCAAGGTTACCGTACCACTCTTCCAAAGCCGATTGTTCTTCCACCGGGTAGCGGGAAATAACGTTCGTGCGAATCAAGTCGATGTCGCACTTGTTCGCACGAAGCAAATCTTCCACTTGCCACATATATATAAGGTATTCGGCAATATTCTTCTCTTTCAGTTGCTGTGCAATCTTCACGTCGAAACTATGATTTAGATTTATGATTTATCATTTATGATCTATAAACTATCAACTATCCACTATCCACTATCAACTAATACAACGATTCACCCATCAGTGTAAATGCCAACCCAAGTGCGGACACCACCATGACAATGCTGCCGATAATACGGTTCAACATCCAAATGCCGCGCAGATTGAACTGCGTACGAACCTTGTTGACGAAATAGGTTATTCCAAACCACCATGCCAATGCCCCCAAAGCAATGGCCAGGTATCCCGTAACGGCCTCAAACACCAACACGCCTTCGCTGACAAAAGCAAAACGCGCAAAAAGACCTACAAAAAGGAATATGATAAGCGGATTGGAAAGAGTGACAGCGAACGCTGTGACAAAATTGTGAAAATAGGTACCCTTGCTGGTGGATACCGGCCGAATGGATTGCACCGGATTACTACGGAACGTATAGATACCGAATATCAGCAAAAGGATACTCCCGAAGAGTTGCAGATAGAAAATATTTTCTTTGACACGATCGAAGACGAAGCTCATTCCGTAACCTGTCAGCAAAGCATACGCGATGTCACTCAGCGAAGCCCCGATACCTGTTACGAAACCATACCAGCGCCCTTTGTTCAAAGTACGCTGAATGCACAATACGCCTACAGGGCCCAATGGTGCAGACACTATAACACCGATTATGAACCCTTTCCACAATATGTCAAATATGGTCTCTATCTGAATCATGCCTGCAAATATCGTACTTTTTTACGAGACGAACGATAGAGTTAACGTTTTTTCGTCAGAAAAACCTTATATACACATCAACCTACCAAGATTCCTCACGGTTTCCTTCCGTAACCGATGTTTTTTATTTCCATTTCTTTCTCCCCACAAACGATTTTGTATATCTTTGTACCCCAAATCGTAAACTCTTAAATAAAAGATATGATCCTTTTTTTCAGAACACCATCCAAGAGCGTGATTGCTGTAGAATGTGACCACGAACTCACTCAGGCAGACAGCGACAAACTCTGCTGGCTTTTTGGAGAAGCCACCCCCGAAAGTGAAGACAACCTGAAAGGACATTTCGTAGGTCCGCGCCGCGAAATGATTACTCCTTGGAGTACCAATGCAGTGGAAATCACCCAAAACATGGGTTTGAACGGAATCATCCGCATCGAAGAGTATTTCCCCGTGAAAGATGAAAATGCAGATTATGATCCGATGCTGCAACGTATGTACAAAGGGTTGGACCAGAACGTATTTACAACTAACCGCCAACCGGAGCCGATTGTCCACATCGACGACCTGGAAGCATACAACGAAAAAGAAGGTCTGGCACTGTCCAAAGAAGAGATGGACTACCTCAAGAAGGTGGAAAAAGACCTGGGACGCCCGCTGACCGACTCCGAAGTGTTCGGTTTCGCACAAATCAACTCCGAACACTGCCGCCACAAAATCTTCGGCGGCACATTCATCATCGACGGGGTGGAACAAGAGTCTTCCCTCTTCCAGATGATCAAGAAGACCACTCAGGAAAACCCGAACAAGATTATATCAGCCTATAAGGATAATGTAGCCTTTGCCGAAGGTCCGGTAATCGAGCAGTTTGCTCCGGCAGACCACTCCAAGCCCGACTTCTTCGAGGTAAAGGACATCAAGAGCGTTATCTCACTGAAAGCCGAGACACACAACTTCCCCACTACCGTAGAGCCGTTCAACGGCGCTTCTACCGGTACGGGCGGTGAAATCCGCGACCGTATGGGCGGTGGTAAAGGTTCTTGGCCTATCGCCGGAACTGCCGTATACATGACCTCTTATCCCCGCACCGACGAGGAGCGTCCGTGGGAAGAGATGCTGCCGGTACGCAAATGGCTGTATCAGACTCCCGAACAGATTCTGATTAAGGCATCCAACGGCGCCAGCGACTTCGGTAACAAATTCGGCCAACCGCTGATTTGCGGTTCCGTGCTCACCTTCGAACATCAAGAAGGAGACAAGGAGACAAGAAGACAAGGGGACAAGGAAAGCCTCGTCGACTCGTCTACCGAAACCCCGTCAACTGAAGAGACTTTCTACGGCTACGACAAAGTCATCATGCTTGCCGGCGGCGTAGGATACGGCACACAACGCGACTGCCTGAAGGGCGCTCCCGAAGCGGGCAACAAGGTAGTCGTTATCGGTGGCGACAACTACCGCATCGGTTTGGGCGGCGGCTCCGTATCGTCCGTAGACACGGGACGCTACAGCAGCGGCATCGAGCTGAACGCCGTGCAACGCGCCAATGCAGAGATGCAGAAACGTGCCTACAACGTAGTACGCGCACTTTGCGAAGAAGAGACCAACCCGGTAGTATCCATCCACGACCACGGCTCTGCCGGACACGTGAACTGCCTGTCCGAGCTGGTAGAAGAGTGTGGCGGACTGATTGACATGAGCAAACTGCCTATCGGCGACAAGACGCTGTCGGCAAAAGAGATCATTGCCAACGAAAGCCAGGAGCGCATGGGCTTGCTGATTCGGGAAGAAGCCATCGAACACGTGCGCAAGGTGGCTGAACGCGAGCGCGCCCCGATGTACGTGGTAGGCGAAACGACCGGCGACCACCGCTTTGCTTTCCAACAAGCCGACGGCGTACGTCCGTTCGACCTTGCCGTGGAACAGATGTTCGGCTCTTCCCCCAAGACCTATATGGTGGACAAGACCGTGGAGCGTCATTACGAGATGCCGACATACGAATTATCGAAACTGCATGAATACCTGACCAACGTACTCCAGCTGGAAGCCGTAGCCTGCAAAGACTGGCTGACGAACAAGGTAGACCGTTCCGTAACAGGAAAGATTGCCCGCCAGCAGTGCCAGGGCGAACTCCAGTTGCCGTTGAGCGACTGCGGCGTGGTAGCTTTGGACTACCGTGGCGAGAAAGGTATCGCCACTTCCCTGGGACACGCTCCGCAAGCAGCACTTGCCGACCCGGCAGCCGGTTCCATTCTTTCCGTCAGCGAGGCGCTGACCAACCTGGTATGGGCTCCGCTTGCCGAAGGCCTGGACAGCGTATCTCTGTCAGCCAACTGGATGTGGCCGTGCCGCTCGCAGGAAGGCGAAGACGCACGCCTCTATACGGCTGTGAAAGCGTTGAGCGACTTCTGCTGCGCCCTGCAAATCAACGTTCCTACGGGCAAGGACTCCCTGTCGATGACGCAGAAGTATCCCGACGGCAGCAAAGTCATCGCTCCGGGCACGGTCATCGTATCGGCAGGCGGTGAAGTTTCCGACGTAAAGAAAGTGGTGTCTCCCGTACTGGTGAACGATGAAAAGAGCACTCTCTACCACATCGACTTCAGCTTCGACAACTTGAAACTGGGCGGTTCAGCCTTCGCGCAATCGCTGGGCAAGGTGGGCGACGAAGTGCCTTGCGTGCAAGATGCCGAATACTTCCGCGATGCCTTCCTTACCGTACAGAAGTTGGTCGACAAAGGACTGATTCTTGCCGGACACGATATTTCTGCAGGCGGTCTCATCACCACGCTGCTCGAAATGTGCTTCGCCAACGTAGAGGGCGGTATGGAAATCAACCTCGACAAGATGAAGGAACAAGACCTCATCAAGATATTGTTTGCCGAAAACCCGGGTGTCGTTATCCAGGTAAGCAACAAGCATAAGGAAGAAGTGAAGAAGATACTGGAAGACGCCGGCGTAGGCTATATCAACATCGGTAAGCCGACCGACGAACGCCACATCCTCGTAAGCAAAGACGGCGCCACTTATCAGTTCGGCGTAGACCATATGCGCGATGTATGGTACTCTTCCTCTTACCTGCTCGACCGCAAGCAGTCGATGAACGGATGCGCCAAGAAGCGTTTCGAAAACTACAAGATGCAGCCGCTGGACCTGGCATTCCTGCCTGAGTTCAAAGGGAAGCTTTCGCAATATGGCATCAGTCCGGACCGCCGCACTCCGACCGGCATCCGCGCCGCCATCATCCGCGAGAAAGGAACCAACGGCGAGCGCGAAATGGCATACTCGCTCTACCTTGCCGGTTTTGACGTGAAAGATGTGACCATGACCGACCTTATCAGCGGACGCGAAACGCTGGAAGACGTCAACATGGTGGTTTATTGCGGCGGTTTCTCCAACTCCGACGTATTGGGCTCCGCCAAAGGGTGGGCAGGCGCTTTCCTCTTCAACCCGAAGGCCAAAGAAGCGCTCGACAAGTTCTACGCACGCGAAGACACGCTGTCGCTCGGTGTATGCAACGGCTGCCAGCTCATGATGGAGTTGGGTCTCATCACTCCCGACCACGAAAAGAAAGGCAAGATGCTGCACAATGATTCGCACAAGTTCGAGTCGACCTTTGTCGGCGTGACCATCCCGACGAACCGCAGCGTGATGTTCGGTTCGTTGAGCGGCAGCAAGCTCGGCATCTGGGTGGCACACGGAGAAGGCAAGTTCTCGTTGCCCTACGACGAAGAGAAGTACAACGTAGTGGCAAAATACACCTACGACGAATATCCGGGCAACCCGAACGGTTCCGACTATTCCGTTGCAGGCGTGGCAAGTGCAGACGGACGCCACCTTGCCATTATGCCCCACTTGGAACGCTCCATCTTCCCGTGGCAGAACGGCTATTATCCGCAAGAACGCCTGCACAGCGACCAGGTCACTCCGTGGATAGAAGCCTTCGTCAACGCACGCAAGTGGGTGGAAGAAAAGACCCGGAAGTGATAAAACGCAACAGCCTATAACACAACAACAGGAAAATGTGCCAAAGCCCGTGTATACGAACACGGAGTCTTTGGCACATTTCTTATATCACATTTCTTATATCCGCAACATTCCCGCATCGTTCTTTCCACACACACCTGCAGCCAACCGTTCCGTTTCTCCTTTTTTGCATATCTCGAACAAAACCACTACTTTTGCAGCAATCATTCAGAGCCTTCCAACGCTCATCAAACTCAATATGAAGAATATATACCTCGAAGCATTCAGCATTTTCTTTAAAATCGGCGCGTTCACCATCGGCGGCGGCTATGCCATGGTGCCTTTGATTGAGAATGAAATCGTCACCAAGCGCCGATGGATAGCCAAAGAAGACTTCATAGACCTGCTTGCCATAGCGCAATCGGCACCGGGCATCCTGGCGGTCAACATATCCATATTCATAGGCTACCGCCTACGGGGAATACGGGGAAGCATCGTCACGGCTTTGGGAACAATATTGCCCTCGTTCCTCATCATTCTTGCCATAGCCCTGTTCTTCCACAACTTCAAGGAGAACGTCTACGTGGAACGCATCTTCAAAGGTATCCGTCCGGCAGTGGTGGCACTGATAGCCGCCCCCACTTTCAGCATGGCGAAATCCGCAAAAATCAACCGCCGCACGCTATGGATTCCGGTTGTCTCCGCACTGCTCATTTGGCTGCTGGGATTCTCTCCCATCTGGATTATCATAGCAGCCGGTGCAGGAGGATACTTCTATGGGAAATGGAGAATTAAGAATTGAGAATTGAGAATTGAGAATTGAGAAATAATACCTAATACTTAATACCTAACACTTCCTATCATCATGCTTTTCCTTCAACTGTTCTACACCTTCTTTAAAATCGGACTTTTCGGTTTTGGCGGCGGATACGCCATGCTTTCCATGATACAGGGCGAAGTAGTCACCCGTTACGGCTGGCTGACACCGCAAGAGTTTACAGACATCGTAGCCATCAGCCAGATGACTCCCGGACCCATCGGCATCAATTCGGCAACCTACGTGGGCTACTCCACGATAGCCGAACACTATGGGGCAGGTATGGGCGTGCTGGGTTCGTGCATAGCCACATTCGCCGTGGTGCTTCCTTCGTTCATCCTGATGCTCACCATCAGCAAGTTCTTTCTGAAATACCAGAAGCATCCGACGGTGGAAGCTGTATTCAGCGGGCTTCGCCCGGCAGTGGTCGGGCTGTTGGCATCCGCCGCCCTGGTGCTGATGAATGCGGACAACTTCAGTTCGCCCGATGCCGACGTACGTTCTTTCGCCATCAGCGTCATCATCTTCCTTGTCGCCTTTGTCGGGACAAGGAAGTACAAGGCAAACCCAATACTGATGATTATAGCCTGCGGACTGGCGGGGTTGCTGCTCTACTGACGCCTACCTTACCAATAAGGCTACAGAAGTTTGTTCCAATCAAGGCTACAGAAGTTTGTTCCAAGCTTGCGGATATATGTTCCAAGGTTACGAATGTCTGTTCCAAGGCTTGGAACAGACATTCCAAACGTAAAAACAAAACTTATCCTTAACTTCCGCAAAGTTTAGAGTGCATCATTCGGAACTTTTTTATGAAGTGTTCTGAAGTTTTTCATGAAGTGTTTCCCCGTTCATTCTTCATTGCGCTTCCCGTTCTTCTTCACGAGAGAGGCACACGTGTCTCTTTGTTCTACAACTTCACCTTCTTGCCGACCGGTTTAGATTCGTTGTGCAGGCGGTCGAGCGCCGTAACCACGTAGCGGTACTTCGTCTTGCCGTCTTCGTAAGGCAACTTATGGAAGGTATCGCGCGTAATGGCCACGATGTGCGAAGGGTCTTCGATATCCACCCGCTCCTTCGCACCGAAACGGTAGACAACATACTGCACCGGACGATTCATCTCGTCCTTGAACTTCGGCGCGGTCCAGAAGAGGATGTAGCCGTCGGCGGTCCATACCGGCCTCACCTTGCGTACCTTGTCGGGCGCTTCGTTGTCCATGAAGTCGAACACCGGCGGCAGGGCGGGATATTTATGGTATTCCTTCACCAGCGCGTCGCGATACTTACCGGCATTCTCCACCACGGCGCTTGCCGGCCATTGGCAGCTGCCGCCTATCGTCTGATAGGCCCGTTGCAGTGCCATCTTGCGCGGAAGCTGGTTGACGGAAGGATTCTCGGGGTCGGCGTTCTGCACCGTGTTCATCACGGACTGGCCGATGAACAGGGGGCGGTTCTCCGTATGCTTTGCCCACCATTCCACCAGCGTCTCGTAGTCGGCTGCGGGATGTCCTATCTGCCAGTACACCTGCGGGATATTATAGTCTATCCAGCCCTTGCGCGCCCACAGAAGCACGTCGGCATACAAGTCGTCGTAGTTCTGCAAGCCGTTCGTCCGGCTGCCCAGCGGGTCGCTGCTTTGGTTGCGGTAGATGCCGAAGGGGCTTACTCCGAACTTCACCCAAGGTTTCAGCCCGCGCACCGTCTCGTGTATCTTCCGAATCAGCGTGTCCACATTGCTGCGGCGCCAGTCGGCACGGTTGTCGAACCCGCCGCCGTAGCGTGCGAAGCTGGCATCGTCCGGGAAGTCCTGCCCTTTGACGGGATAGGGATAGAAATAGTCGTCCATGTGGATGGCGTCCACGTCGTAGCGCGAAACGATATCGGTCACCACCTTACAGATGTGGTCGCGGCTTTCGGGCAGTGCCGGGTCGAAATAGAGCTGGTTGCCGTAGGTCACGAACCATTCCGGATGCGAGTGGTAGACGTGGATGGGAGCGAGTTCGTTGTTCAGCGAGGTCTTCACCCGATACGGGTTAATCCAGGCGTGGAACTCCATGCCCCGCTTGTGGCACTCTTCAACCATGAACTGCATCGGGTCCCAGTACGGTTCCGGTGCCTTGCCCTGTTCGCCGGTCAGGAAGCGGCTCCACGGCTCGTATTGCGAGGCATACAAAGCATCGGCTTCGGGACGCACCTGGAAGATGATGGCATTGATGCCCGCACCCTGCAAGGAGTTCAGCTGGTCTGTCAAAGTCTGTTTCAGTTTGCCGGTGGGCACGCCGCGAAACTGCCCGTTCACCGACTGTATCCAGGCGGCACGGAACTCACGTTTCGGATAGGCGGCAGTGGTTTGCTGCGCCTGAACCTGCACGCACAGCCATACTAACATCAAGAGGAGGTTTCTACATTTCATTTTGTTCTTTTTAAATATTGCAGGGCAAAGATAATGATTATCTTTGTACCCCAATTCATTTTCAACGCTCTATGGCAAAAAATACATCTATCCTCATAAAGGGTGCCCGCGTCAACAACCTGAAGAACATCGACGTGGAGATACCCCGCAACAAGCTGGTTGTCATCACCGGACTGTCCGGTTCCGGCAAATCGTCACTCGCCTTCGACACGCTTTACGCCGAAGGGCAACGCCGCTACGTGGAAAGCCTCAGCAGCTATGCCCGCCAGTTCCTGGGACGCATGAGCAAGCCCGAATGCGATTTCATCAAAGGCATCCCGCCCGCCATCGCCATCGAACAGAAGGTGAGCAGCCGCAACCCGCGCTCCACCGTAGGGACTTCCACCGAGATTTACGAATACCTGCGCCTGCTCTATGCACGCGTGGGACGGACGTTCAGCCCCGTCAGCGGGCAGGAGGTGAAGAAACACTCCACCGAGGACATCGTGAACTGTATGTTGCAGCAACCCGAAGGCACGCGCTACACCGTGCTCACCCCCATCCGGCTCCGCGAGGAACGCACCCTGCAACAGCAACTGGAGATTGACATGAAGCAGGGATTCAACCGCCTGGAGGTGAACGGGGAAATGGTGCGCATCGACGAATACCAGCCTCAAGACGGCGACACCCTATTCCTCTTGGTGGACCGCATGACAGCTTCCGCCGACAAAGACAGCATCAGCCGCCTGATCGACTCTGCCGAAACCGCCATGTACGAGGGCGACGGAGCCTGCCTGCTGCGCTTCTACCAGCCGGACGGCAGCAGCAGCCTGTATCGTTTCAGCACCAAATTCGAAGCGGACGGCATCACGTTCGAAGAGCCCAACGACCATATGTTCTCGTTCAACTCGCCCATCGGGGCGTGTCCCGAATGCGAAGGCTTCGGACGCGTCATCGGCATCGACGAGCATCTAGTCGTCCCCAACCGCTCGCTGTCCGTCTACGACGGTGCCGTGGTGTGCTGGCGCGGAGAGAAGATGAGCGAATGGAAAGACATGGTGATACGCGGTGCGGAGAAGGCGGGCTTCCCCATCTTCACCCCCTACTACCAGTTGACGGACGAGCAACGCCGTATGCTGTGGGAGGGCACGCGCTATTTCGAGGGCATCAACGCCTTCTTCAAGATGTTGCAGGAGAACCAGTACAAGATACAGTACCGCGTCATGCTGGCACGCTATCGTGGCAAGACCCTCTGTCCCAAATGCCACGGCACGCGGTTGAAACCCGAAGCCGGCTACGTACGGGTGGGCGGACGGAGCATCTCCGAACTGGTGGACCTGCCCATCACCGAGCTGAAACAGTTTTTCGACCACCTGAAGCTGGACAAGCACGACACCGACGTGGCAAGCCGCATCCTGATAGAAATCAACAACCGCATCCGTTTCCTGATAGACGTAGGCTTGGGATATCTCACCCTGAACCGCCTCAGCAACTCGCTCTCCGGCGGCGAAAGTCAGCGCATCAACCTTGCCACTTCGCTGGGAAGCAGCCTTGTGGGCAGTCTCTACATCCTGGACGAACCGAGCATCGGACTGCACAGCCGCGACACGGACAAGTTGATACACGTCTTGCGCCAGCTGCAGCAACTGGGCAACACGGTAGTCGTCGTGGAACATGACGAAGAAATCATCCGCGCCGCCGACTACATCATCGACATCGGCCCGAACGCCGGACGCCTGGGCGGAGAGGTGGTCTACCAGGGAGACATGAAGGATATTTTAGTCAACTCATCAACTACCCAATCCTACACCGTGCGCTACCTCCGTGGCGAGGAGACCATCCCCGTGCCCGAGAGCCGCCGCCCGTGGAACCAGTACATCGAAATCACCGGTGCCCGCGAGAACAACCTGAAAGGCGTGGACGTGCGCTTCCCGCTCAACGTGATGACGGTAGTGACCGGCGTATCGGGTTCGGGCAAGAGTACACTGGTGCGCGACATCTTCTTCCGCGCCCTCAAACGCGAACTGGACGAGTGCAGCGACCGTCCGGGCGAGTTCGTCTCCATCAGCGGCGACCTACGGAACCTGCGCAACGTGGAGTTTGTCGACCAGAACCCTATCGGCAAGTCCTCCCGTTCCAACCCCGTGACCTACATCAAGGCCTACGACGAAATACGCAAGCTGTGGGCGGAACAGCCACTCTCCAAGCAGATGGGCTACACCGCCGGACACTTCAGCTTCAACAGCGAAGGCGGCCGCTGCGAGGAGTGCAAGGGCGAAGGCACCATCACCGTGGAGATGCAGTTCATGGCCGACCTCGTGCTGGAGTGCGAATCGTGCCACGGCAAGCGCTTCAAGGCAGATACGCTGGAAGTGAAGTTCCACGACGTGAACATCTACGACGTGCTGGAGATGACCGTCAACCAGGCCATCGAGTTCTTCACCCTGCACGGACAGAAGAAAATCGTGAAGCGCCTGCAACCGTTGCAGGACGTCGGGCTGGGATACATCAAGCTCGGCCAATCGTCCTCCACCCTCTCCGGCGGCGAGAACCAGCGCGTGAAACTGGCATACTACCTCAGCATAGAGAAAGCCGACCCGACGCTTTTCATCTTCGACGAACCGACCACCGGCCTGCACTTCCACGACATCCGCAAACTGCTGGAAGCTTTCGACGCACTGATACGCCGCGGACACAGCATCGTCATCATCGAGCACAACATGGACGTAGTGAAGTGTGCCGATTACGTCATCGACCTCGGTCCCGAAGGCGGAGACAAGGGCGGATACATCGTGGCGACCGGCACGCCGGAAGAGGTAGCCGCCTGCGCGGCAAGCTACACGGGACAGTTCCTGAAAGAGAAGTTGCAATAAAACAACGGCATAATCCTGCCAAATTCGTCCCGTGAGACAAAAAAAATCATCCCACGAGACGGATTTTTTCATCTCGTGGGACGAAAAAATTCGTCTCCTAAGACGAAACGAACCGTCTTAGGAGACAAATGCAAACGGCAATGTGTCAGAACTCACCACAGATTATGACATATCCCCACTCCCGCTTAGAAGTAGAAGCCAAATCCCACTTTCAGCCCCACTTCCGAACGGTCCTTGTTTATATCCCAATACACGGCAGGTTCGATGGTGACCGTGCGCGACAGGAAGAACGCGTAGCCCGCCTCCATGCCGAACCCGAGACGGGTCTTGTCGCCACCGTCCCAGTCGTAGCGGTTCAGGTTTACGTCAGCTCCCAGAAACACGCCAACCTTGTGGATATAATAACGTCCGCCCACACCCAATGTGTAGACATCCATCCCGCCGCCTTGCCACTTGGCACCGGCATCTACCAGCAGAGCGACATTATCCACTAAAAACGCACCGCCTTTGGCTTCAAGGCCGAAATGCGCTTTCTCCGTATCCGTGTTATAAGAAAGATTGAGCCCGGTAACGGAGGGATTCACGAACCATTTTCCTTTTTCGAACTGCGCATGGGCAGCCACAGTGCCAATAAGCAGGCATACGAGTAATGCAAGTCTTCTCATCTTGTTTTTATTTTGAGTGAATAATTATTTTCGTTCCATTTAATCCTCTCCCCAGCGTTTGCGCTGCAACGCCTCTTTTTTGCGAAGCACCAGCCACAGCACAAGCACAATGACGTACGAGGCAATCACGGTGACATACTTCTCCGTATTGCTGATTTCCGTGTTGCGCGGCAGGAAGTACGCCGCAGTGGCAGAGACATAAATAAGCAGGGCTACGGTCAGCCCGGTAGATTTCTTTATTTTCTTTCTCATTTCTCTATTCTTTTATTCGGTTTGAAGAACCAATACCAAATGGAGAACCAGGCTCCGGCAAGCACCGCAGCCGAAAGCGCCACGGGCAACGTACAATCCACACCAAAGCCGAGTCCTTCGGGAGCGATGCAGATATAGGTGGTGCAGACAGCCGTCATAAACAATGCGGGAAGATAGGTGACGCAATAGGAATACCCCTTCTTCTCGCGTGCCAGATAAACGGTGATTGCCCACAGGGTAAAGACGGACAACGTCTGGTTCGCCCAGGCGAAATAACGCCAAATCATATCAAAGCCATCCTTGTCGCGCAAGCTATAGAGCAGCAACCCGATGGCAGCCAGAAACATCGGCACACAGATATACAAACGCTTGTGCATCGATTTTTGTTCCATGCCCAAGAAATCCGCCACAATCAAACGCGCCGAACGGAATGCCGTATCGCCACTGGTGATGGGAGCGGCAATCACTCCCAAGATGGCGAGCACACCGCCCACGGCACCCAGCCAGTCTTTGGTAATGGCGTTCACGATGACCGAAGCGTTGGTCTCCTCCATACCGTTCCGGTGGAAGAAATAAGTAGCGGCAGCCGCCCAAATCAAAGCGACTATGCCCTCCGTTATCATCGCTCCATAGAATACGGAGCGACCGTGGCGTTCACTCGTCATGCAGCGAGCCATCAACGGACTTTGCGTGGCATGGAAGCCACTGATGGCACCACAGGCGATGCTGACAAACATAATGGGGAAAATGGGTAACGCTGCCGCATTGGGATGGGTGTTCTGCAAGCCGTCCCACAGTTCGGGCAAAGCGGGATGATGGACGTAGAGCATCACCAATATGCCTACCGCCATGAAAAGCAAGGCGATGGCAAACAGCGGATAAATCTTGCCGATAATCTTATCGACCGGCAATAGCGTGGCGATGATGTAATAGATGAACACCACGACAATCCAAAAGGTGGCGTCCAAAGCGGCAGGAGTCAGATTGGCAAGCAGTCCGGCAGGACCTGCCACGAACACGGCGCCCACCAGTATCATCAGTACAACGGTAAACCCGCGCATCACCTGCTTGGTGGTTGCGCCCAGGTAACGGCCGATAATCTCCGGCAGGCTCTCACCGTCGTGCCGCAGCGAAAGCATCCCCGCCAGATAGTCGTGCACCGCCCCGGCGAAAATGCTTCCCAACACAATCCACAGGTAGGACGCCGAACCGAACTTGGCTCCCATGATGGCGCCGAATATCGGGCCCAGGCCTGCGATGTTCAGGAATTGTATCATAAAGATTTTCCACGTGGGCAGCGGGATGTAGTCCACCCCGTCGGCTTTGGTGACGGCGGGAGTCTTGCGGTCGTCCGGCCCGAAGACGTGCTCGATGAAGCGTCCGTAGACGAAATAGCCTGCAATCAACGCCAGCAGGCAAAGCGTAAATGTAATCATGACGTGCGAATGTTTAATGTAAATGTTCGGTATTAATGTATTTTAGTAGCGCAAATGTAACAGTTTCCCGCCAAACTACGCAAATTTATCAGGTGATTTACTTATCTTCGCCGTGAAATATAACAGAAATAAAGAAGTAAATGTGATTTTGCCCCAAACCAGGACGCCATGATGAAAAGATTGAGCCTTATACCATTATTATATGTTTTCTGCATTCTCCCCCTTGCCGCCCAGTGCCCGCCCAAGCACGAAGTGCGTGCCGCATGGATTACCGCCGTCTACGGATTGGACTGGCCCCGCAGCCGCGCCACCACCCCCGAAGGTATCCGCAGGCAGCAGGCCGAACTGATAGAGATACTGGACAAGCTGAAAGCCGCCAACTTCAACACCGTACTGTTTCAGACCCGCACGCGCGGCGATGTGCTCTACAAGTCGGCAATCGAGCCCTACAACTCCATCCTGACGGGCAAAGTGGGCGGAAATCCGGGCTACGACCCGCTGGCCTTCGCCGTGGCCGAATGCCACAAGCGCGGCATGGAGTGCCACGCCTGGATGGTGACCATCCCTCTGGGCAACCGCAAACACGTCGCCGCGCTCGGCAAGGAGTCGGTCACCCGGCGCAAGCCTGCCATCTGCGTGCCTTACAAGCGCGAATACTTCCTCAACCCCGGACATCCCCAGACCAAGGAGTACCTGATGAACCTCGTCCGCGAGGTGGTGGAGCGCTACGATGTGGACGGCGTACACTTCGACTACCTGCGCTATCCCGAACACGCCCCGCGTTTCCCGGACAACCAGACCTACAGGAAATACGGCAACGGACGCGACCTCGCGCAATGGCGACGCGACAACCTGACGGAGATTGTCCGCCACCTCTACAAAGGCGTCAAGGCGCTGAAGCCCTGGGTGAAGGTCAGTACCTGTCCCGTAGGCAAGTACCGCGACACGTCACGCTACCCGTCACGCGGCTGGAACGCCTTCCACACCGTCCATCAGGACGTGCAAGGCTGGCTGGGCGAAGGCATACAGGACCAGGTCTATCCCATGATGTACTTCCGCGGCAATGGCTTCTACCCCTTCGCCCTCGACTGGCAGGAGCAGAGCAACGGACGCCACATCATTCCCGGACTGGGCATCTACTTTCTCGACCCTGCCGAAGGAAACTGGACGGTGGACGAAGTGGAACGGCAGCTGCACTTCATCCGCGCGCATGGCCTGGCCGGCGGGGCGCACTACCGCGTGAAGTATCTGATGGACAATACGCAAGGACTTTACGACAGGCTGGAAGAAGCGTTCTACACCGCCCCCGCCCTGCAGCCCGCCATGCCGTGGATAGACTCCGTTCCGCCCACCGCCCCCTCGCAGCTCAACGTCGAGAAGCAGGCCGAAGGTTATTGGAAACTAAGCTGGCAACCCGCCACAGACAACGACAAGCGGAATGCCCCGATGTACGTGGTTTACGGCTCGGACACCTATCCCGTGGACACCTCCAACCCGGAAAACATCCTGGCGCAACGCATACAGGGCACGGACTACGTATATGCCCCCATCCGCCCCTGGACGACCCGGAAGTATTTTGCCGTGACCGCCATAGACCGTTGCGGAAACGAGAGCGGGGCGTGCCAGCTGAACAAGCGGTAATCGTACACGTCTCACACGAACTTACCGTCCCAAAGTCTTTTAAAGAAATCTGCAACCGGCCATATCTCAATGCCATTATGGCGACGCGGACGCTCCTCCATACTCACAACCACCAACCGAGCTTCGGGGTGTTCCTCACCGAAAGCCCGCAAGCCTTTAGTATCAGAAGATGCCACTTCCGATGACGATTTGACCTCCACGGCAACTTCCGCATCCCCGATGATGAAATCGACTTCATACCGGTTGTCTGATGTATGCCAATAACTCAGCTGCCTGCCATTCCCTCGGTACGAAAGGTATGCTTTCAACTCTTGGCATACGAGATGCTCAAGCGCATGACCATATTCCGCCGTACCTTTTTTTAACGGAATACGCCGTAACAGATAATTAGGAATGCCGACATCAAAGAAATAAAACTTCGGTGCGGCCACCAACCTGCGACGGATTACCTTGGAATATGCAGGAATCATATATCCGAGCATCGTTTCTTCAAGTATGGAGAAATATTCTTTGACCGACTTTGCACTTACTCCGCAATCGCTTGCAATATTGGTATAGTTTACTATCTCAGCATCGCTGAGAGCCGCCACTTGTAAAAATCGAGTGAACAAATTCATGCGGCGCACAACCGCTTCCGCAACGATTTCCTGTTGCAGGTAATCTCCCACATAAGCCTCCAACCGCTTTTGTGCATCTTTCACAAGATAATGCCGTGGCAACATACCGTTGTTCAATGCCTGTTCAATATCGAAATTCGGTATCTCCCGGCTTACCAACGGGAACAGTTCCTTGCGTATGGCTCTGCCGCCAAGCAGATTGGCTCCACATCTTCTGAGCTTGCGTGCACTTGACCCGCACAAAATGAACCGTAGGTTGCGGGCAGACATAAGCCAATGCACTTCATCCAACAACGCAGGTATTTTCTGTACTTCATCTATTATCACCAATTCCCCTTCGTCCAACATATCGCATTCCTCACGCAGCAGCGAAGGTCGCATACTCAATCGAGTGTACTCATCACTTTTCAGCAAGTCGTAATAAGGAGCATCAGGAAACAATTTTTTCAGCAAAGTACTTTTGCCCGTCTGACGTGCACCCCATAAGAAGACACTTTCTTCTCTTGCCTCTTCCAATAAAGGTATCCTATTCAGTATCATACTGTTTATAAACTGGTTTCAACTGCAAAGATAGAAGTTTTTCACAAAAAGATAGATTATAATGCGTAAAAATCCGAAGTACAACTCCGGATTTTGTTGTAAAATCCGGAGTTGTACTTCGGATTTTTACAAAACAGCCGCAGGCCATCAAGCTGTCGAAGCAACAAGAAGCCCCGCATCCATCATACTTTCCCACAACTGCAAATAAAGAGAATCGCACCCACCATTAAATCGTTCCACCATGGAGAAAGTTTTGTTCCACCGCGGTGGAACAAAACTTTCTCCATGGTGGAACAAAATTTCCCCCGCGGTGGAACGATTTAAAGATAGGGAACAAAATGATTATTCCTCCCAAGAAAAAGGAATAAGGAACGTTAAGAGATTTACTGAATATTTCTATGAAACCGTCCTGTTGCTACTGACAGTAAACAGCAGCGGAGAGAGAAGTCCATTATTCCTACTCCACCCTGATGAACGCCCGATACAGGCTTCTTGGCGTGACCGGCACCAACGGCAAATAGCCCGACACCACCCTGCCTTGCTCCACGTGCAAAGGGTATTTCCGCATATCCCCGGAATGCTTCTCCAGCAAATCTTCGTGGGCAGGATAGTATTCGATGGCGAAGCATCCCCCGCTGCCGGAAGCGACGAACCTGTCGCAGAGCGTATGTGCCACGACACCCATATTCATCCGGAGATTAATCTCCACATGAGGATTGACGGCATAGCGCCCCTCCCCGCCTTGACGGCAGACCATCATGTCCACCCCCAGAAAACCGACATAGTCCGCGCCCAGCAGCGCGGCCAGCCTCTTCCGTACCGACTCGCGCAGGCGCAGGAACGCTTCCAAAGGAATGTATTGCCGAATCCACTCCTCCACCTGCACGTCCGTAGTGAGTAGGTTGCCGCGATAAGCCCCCTTGTCGTCCGTGGCAAAGCGGGAATAGCCCGCAAAACGCACATCCCCCTTGCCGTCGGCATAGAACTCCATGGCGAAATCTTCTACCTTATTATATATAGGCTCCAGCAAGAAAGCGCCATCGGTGCGCAAGGCACGGCGACACCAGTCCGCCGCCCGCTCCGTCATCCCCTGCCTGCACCAGCACAACCCCTTCCCGCTGCCCGACCAGAGCGACTTGCAGACACAACCGCGTTCCCGCCAGCACGACAGCAGTTCCGCCATGCGCTCCCGCTCTCCGTCCGGAGTACCGTCGGCCGTCACCAGGATGCCGTCGCCGCCACACGTATAAGAGCTGCTTCCGGCATCGGCTCCACACGCATAGAGCAAACGGACATTGGCGCGCGAAGCCATCCGGCGACGACGCGCAAGGTCGTCGGCCGAAGGGAGCAGCGGTTCCGCCACACCGGCTTTCAACAGACGCCGGCGGAGGGCGGGGTTCCACCCCCACGGCAGCAGTTGCCAGTCGGCGTGTCCGGACAGTTCGGGTTCGGTGACCAGCCGCACATCTACCGAAAACAGCCGTTGCATCTGCTGCATAAAGTCGAGATTGTATGCCGACGCCGCCAGCAGCGCACTCCCGGCATCGGCATACCAAAAGGGCAGCACCGCCAGGTCCTCTGCCATCCGGCGGATAGTGGCGGGCGCCATATAGTTGCTTTCGTTATTGCCCAGCGCCATGTCGGTGTCCGGATTGAATAGATAGAGTTTCATCTTTCAAATGTTAACCAAATTGCTCATATTTCGTTTGAGCGTACAAAGTTATACAATATTTTGCTATCTCTACTTTGCAATTCTCCAAAAAAGGTGTATATTTGTCGCCCGATAAACCGAACTTTACAGCATGGAAGCATTTTACCGAACACACGCTTATCTGGTAGAGCACACGAATGCCCCCGTTCGACGCGACCTCATGGACGAGATTGACTGGAACGACCGCCTTATCGGTATCAAAGGTACCCGAGGCGTGGGCAAGACTACATTCCTGCTGCAATATGCCAAGGAGAAATTCGGTACCGACCGCTCCTGTCTCTTCATCAACATGAACAACTTCTACTTCTCCGGCCACAGCATCGTGGATTTCGCCTACGAGTTCCAGCGCCGTGGCGGGAAGGTCCTGTTGATAGACCAGGTGTTCAAGCACCCCGACTGGAGCAAGGAACTGCGCCTGTGCTACGACCGCTTCCCCAATCTGAAAATCGTCTTTACCGGCTCGTCCGTGATGCGCCTGAAAGAGGAGAACCTGGAGTTGCGCGACATCGTGAAAAGCTATAACCTGCGCGGCTTCTCGTTCCGCGAGTACCTGAACCTGCAGACCGGCATGAAGTTCCACGCCTACCCGCTGGAAGAGATTCTGAGCAACCACGAGCAGATAGCCAAAGGCATCTTGTCGAAGGTGCGCCCGCTGGACTATTTCCAGGACTATATGCACCACGGCTTCTACCCCTTCTTCCTCGAGAAGCGCAACTTCTCGGAAAACCTGCTGAAGACGATGAACATGATGGTAGAGGTAGATATCCTGCTTATCAAACAAATAGAACTGAAATATCTGTCGAAGATAAAAAAATTACTATATTTGTTGGCCGTAGACGGACCGAAGGCTCCCAACGTAAGCCAGTTGGCAAACGACATACAGACTTCCCGCGCTACGGTGATGAACTACATCAAGTATCTGGCAGACGCACGGCTTATCAACATGGTATATCCTCAAGGAGAGGAATTTCCCAAGAAGCCGTCGAAGATAATGATGCACAACTCCAACCTGATGTACTCCATCTACCCCGTGAAGGTAGAAGAGCAGGATGTGTTGGAGACCTTCTTTGTCAACACCTTGTGGAAAGACCACAAAGTGAACAAAGGCGACAAGAACGTCTCGTTCATGGTAGACGGAGCGATGCCTTTCAAGATTTGCCAGGAAGGCGTGCGCATCAAGAACAACCCGGGAGTGACGTACGCCTTGCACAAGGCTGAGATTGGCCGGGGGAATCAGATACCGTTGTGGTTGTTCGGTTTCCTGTATTGAGAGACGGGAAAAGAAGAAGAAAAGAGATTTTTTCACTTAATAAATTCAATTTAGTTATGACTAAACAGAAGAAATTCATTACTTGTGATGGTAACCAGGCTGCTGCACATATCTCGTATATGTTCTCAGAAGTTGCTGCTATTTACCCCATCACACCCTCTTCTACGATGGCTGAATACGTAGACGAATGGGCTGCCGCAGGTCGTAAGAACATCTTCGGCGAAACAGTATTGGTACAGGAAATGCAATCCGAAGGCGGTGCCGCCGGTGCCGTTCACGGTTCTTTGCAGGCCGGTGCGCTGACTACTACGTACACCGCTTCGCAAGGTCTGTTGCTGATGATACCGAATATGTACAAGATTGCCGGTGAGTTCCTGCCTTGCGTATTCCACGTATCGGCACGTACACTGGCAAGCCACGCACTCTGTATCTTCGGCGACCACCAGGACGTAATGTCCGCACGCCAGACCGGCTTCGCCATGTTGGCAGAAGGTTCCGTACAGGAAGTGATGGACTTGGCAGGTGTCGCTCACCTTTCCACTATCAAGAGCCGCGTGCCGTTCGTCAACTTCTTCGACGGTTTCCGTACTTCTCACGAAATCCAGAAGATTGAAATGCTGGAGAACGACGACCTCGCTCCGCTTATCGACCAGGAAGCATTGGCCGAATTCCGCGCTCGCGCACTGAACCCGATGAATCCGGTGGCACGTGGTATGGCCGAAAACCCCGACCACTTCTTCCAGCACCGCGAATCATGCAACAGCTACTACGATGCAGTTCCTGCCATTGTAGAAGAATACATGAATGAAATCTCCAAAATCACAGGCCGCAAGTACGGTTTGTTCGACTACTACGGTGCAGAAGACGCAGAACGCGTAATCATCGCAATGGGTTCGGTGACGGAAGCTACCCGCGAAGCCATCGACTACCTCGTAGCCAATGGCGAAAAAGTCGGTTTGGTTGCCGTTCACTTGTACCGTCCGTTCTCTGCCAAGCACTTCCTCGCCGCTGTTCCCAAGACGGCCAAGAAGATTGCCGTACTCGACCGTACGAAAGAACCGGGCGCTAACGGCGAACCTCTGTACCTCGACGTAAAAGACTGCTTCTATGGTGTGGAAAACGCTCCGGTCATCGTAGGCGGCCGTTACGGTCTGGGTTCCAAGGATACTACTCCTGCACAAATCCTCGCAGTATACAAGAACCTGTCCTTGCCGATGCCGAAGAACCACTTCACTATCGGTATCGTGGACGACGTCACTTTCACTTCCCTTCCCCAGGAAGAAGAAATCGCATTGGGCGGCGAAGGTATGTTCGAAGCCAAGTTCTACGGTCTGGGTGCCGACGGTACGGTAGGTGCCAACAAGAACTCGGTTAAGATTATCGGTGACAACACCGACAAGCACTGCCAGGCTTACTTCTCTTACGACTCCAAGAAGTCGGGCGGTTTCACTTGCTCTCACCTGCGTTTCGGCGACACTCCGATTCGTTCTACCTATCTGGTAAATACCCCGAACTTTGTGGCTTGCCACGTTCAGGCTTACCTGCATATGTACGACGTTACACGCGGTCTGCGTAAGAACGGTTCGTTCTTGCTGAACACCATCTGGGAAGGCGAAGAGCTGGCCAAGAACCTGCCTAACAAAGTGAAGAAATACTTCGCACAGAACAATATCACCGTTTACTACATCAACGCAACTCAGATTGCACAGGAAATCGGTCTGGGCAACCGCACCAACACCATCCTGCAATCCGCATTCTTCCGCATCACAGGTGTAATTCCTGTTGACCTGGCTGTTGAGCAGATGAAGAAATTCATCGTTAAGTCTTACGGCAAGAAGGGCGAAGACGTGGTGAACAAGAACTACGCAGCCGTGGATCGCGGCGGCGAATACAAGCAGCTGACCATCGACCCGGCTTGGGCCAACCTGGCAGACGATGCCAAGGCCGAGAACAACGACCCTGCATTCATCAACGAAGTGGTTCGTCCTATCAACGCACAAGACGGCGACTTGCTGAAAGTATCTGCCTTCAAGGGTATCGAAGACGGTACTTGGGAACAAGGTACGGCGAAGTACGAAAAACGTGGTGTAGCCGCATTCGTTCCCGAATGGAATCCTGAAAACTGTATCCAGTGTAACAAGTGTGCCTACGTTTGTCCTCACGCTGCTATCCGTCCGTTCGTACTCGACGCCGAAGAGCAGAAGGGTGCCGAATTCACTCAGCTGAAGGCTGTGGGCAAGGCATTCGAAGGCATGACATTCCGTATGCAGGTAGACGTGCTCGACTGTCTGGGTTGCGGCAACTGTGCCGACATCTGTCCGGGCAACCCGAAGAAAGGTGGCAAGGCTCTGACAATGACTCACCTCGAAGGCCAACTGGGCGAAGCAGCCAACTGGACTTACTGCGTAGAGAACGTGAAGAGCAAACAGCACTTGGTTGACATCAAGGCAAACGTGAAGAACTCTCAGTTCGCAACTCCGTTGTTCGAGTTCTCCGGCGCTTGCTCCGGTTGTGGTGAGACTCCGTATGTGAAGCTGATTTCTCAGCTCTTCGGCGACCGCGAAATGGTAGCCAACGCTACAGGATGTTCTTCCATCTACTCCGGTTCAGTACCTTCTACTCCTTACACCAAGAACGAAAAGGGTCAGGGTCCCGCTTGGGCAAACTCCTTGTTCGAGGACTTCTGCGAATTCGGTCTGGGTATGGAACTCGCCAACGAGAAGATGCGTGCCCGCATCGTGAAGGTGATGCAAGAGGCCATCGCAGCCGACTGCACTCCGGCAGAAGCCAAAGCATTGTTCGGCGAATGGATTGAAAATATGTACGATGCCGACAAGACGAAGGAATTGGCTGAAAAGATTATTCCGGTAGTTGAAGCAGGCAAAGACAAGTGCAACCACTGCAAGCAAATCGCCGAATTGTCTCAATACCTGGTTAAGCGCAGCCAGTGGATTATCGGTGGCGACGGTGCTTCTTACGACATCGGTTACGGCGGTCTCGACCATGTAATCGCCAGCGGTAAGGACGTCAACATCCTCGTACTCGATACGGAGGTTTACTCCAACACAGGCGGCCAGTCATCCAAGGCTACTCCGCTCGGCGCTATCGCTAAGTTCGCCGCTTCCGGTAAGCGTGTTCGCAAGAAAGACCTCGGTATGATTGCCACTACTTACGGTTATGTATATGTTGCCCAAATCGCTATGGGTGCCGACCAGGCTCAGACACTGAAGGCCATCCGCGAGGCAGAAGCATATCCCGGTCCGTCACTCATCATCGCTTACGCTCCGTGTATCAACCACGGCTTGAAGGCAGGTATGGGTAAGAGCCAGGCCGAGGAAGAGAAGGCCGTTAAGTGCGGTTACTGGCACTTGTGGCGTTACAACCCGGCTTTGGAAGCTGAAGGCAAGAACCCGTTCTCGCTGGATAGCAAAGAACCGGACTGGAGCGCATTCCAAGACTATCTGAAAGGTGAAGTTCGTTTCGCTTCCGTCATGAAGCAATATCCTGCCGAAGCAGCCGACTTGTTCGCCGCTTGCGAGGAAATGGCTAAGAAACGCTACGCTTCTTATCAGAGAATGGCAGCCATGAACTGGGGAGAATAATTTCCTTGTTCATTTGATGTCAATATAACAACAGGTAAAAGCGATACGCCGACAAGGTGTATCGCTTTTATTATTTTTGCCTGCTTGTCATCGGCTGATTTTGCAGGAGGAAACGACGGTATCACCCCCTACGTTTCAAGAAATCCGTAGGACTCTCGCCGAACTGCTCCTTGTAGCACTTCGTGAAATAAGAAGGCGACGAAAAGCCTACTTCATAGGCGACTTCCGCTACCGTCATGTCGGAGGCGGCAAGCAGCGAAGCGGCTTTCTGCAGACGCATTCGGCGCAGCAGTTCGTTGGGCGAATAGTTGGTAAGCGATTTCAGTTTACGGTAAAGCTGCACACGGCTCATGCCCATGTCACGCCCCAAATCCTCCACGTTCAGTTCCGGCTCTTTCATCCGCTCGCCCACCAACGACTTGAAGCGGGTGACGAAATCCTTGTCGAGCTCGCTGATAGTCTCCTTCTCCATCGACTGGCTGTCATCGCCGAAGAATTGCTTCAACTGCCGGTGGTTGGCTATCAGGTTCCTGATGCGCGACAACAACAGTTGCGAATTGAAGGGCTTGGAGATGTACGAATCCGCCCCGCCGTCGTAGCCTTGGATGCGCTGCTCGTCGAGCGAGCAGGCGGTGAGCAGAATCACCGGAATGTGACACGTCTGCAACTCTCCTTTCAGCCGACGGCAACACTCCACACCGTCCATGCCGGGCATCATGACATCGGAAACAATCACATCGGGCACATATTTCATGGCAAGACGGATGCCCGTCGCACCGTCCGCCGCATCCAGCACACGATACTCCTTGGCAAGCAAGGACTTCACATAGTGGCGTATATCGGCATTGTCGTCGATGATGAGCACCGTGGGGCACTCCTCGTCCGCCGCCTCGTCTTCTGCCGCAATCTCTGCATCCACCAATGTGGACGCAATCTCAGCCCCATCGGCAGGCAATGCAGACACGGCAGGAGAATACTGCGACACATCCCGCTTCGGAAGAGTGACGGTGAACACCGTCCCCTTCTCGTCGCTGTGCGCCGCGATAGTGCCACCGTGCATTTCCACAAAGGCGCGCACCAAAGCAAGCCCGATGCCTGTACCCGCCTGATGCCCGTCCACCTGATAGAAACGTTCGAAGATGGCCTCGACATCGGAAACGGATATGTAGCTGCCCGAGTTGAACACCGACAGACGGAAACAGTGCTCTTCCGCTTCGAGACGTACCGCAATCTTCCCGTTCTCCGGCGTATATTTCACCGCGTTGGAGAGGAGGTTGAAGTAGACGCGTTCCATCTTCTCGGCATCGGCAGGTATCCGATAATCCGTTCCGGAAGCCGGTTCGAAGCTGAAAGCGATATGCTTCTTTATCAGCGCCACACGGAACGAGTCGTTCCACGTCCGGAAACTGTCCAACAGGTCGAAAGGTTCGAGGTGCAACTCCATACGCCCGTTCTCCACCTTGCGGAAGTCGAGAATCTGGTTGACCAGACGCAACAGGATATGCACGTTCTTCTTCATCAGTTCCAGCAACTGATGCGACTCCCCGCTGATGGAGCGGTCGGCAAGGAGCTGTTCCATAGGGTCGGCAATCAGGGTGAGCGGCGTGCGGAAGTCATGGGAGACATTGGTAAAGAACACCAACTTGGCATGGGTGGCGGTTTCCAGTTCGCGGGAGAGCTGTTCCAACTGGTTTTTCTGCTGTTCGAGCTGGTCGCGTTGCAGTTCGAGCTGGTCACGTTGCTGCTCCAACTGGTCGCGTTGCAGTTCCAGCTGCTCCTTCCGGCGGGAAAGCTCCCGATTCAGCCGGTTCTTGGTGCGCAAGGAGAGGTAAACGGCCACCAGCAGCCCCACCACCAGCAACAGTACCAGCAGACTGCCATACAGAACCACTTGCTGCGTGGCATAGCGTGCCAGGTAAAGGTTGATTCTTCCGTTCAGCGTCTTGATTTTCTCATCGAGCGAACCGATGTGGGCGGTCTGCATCTTCATGATGAGCGCATTGTCACGGTCCACCACCGAAGTGTTCAGCAGCGTTTCGCGGGGAAAGTCCCGTTTTTCCAGAATGTCCATCGCTATCTGCATCACGCGGTCGCCGCCGGTAGGATAGATGAACGTGGCATCCAGTTCGCCCGAAAGCACCTGTTCCACGCCGTAGCCCTCGCCGGGGATGGCATCCGTGCCGATAAAACGCATATCCTTCGCCCTGTTCCGGCGCATGGCGGAGGCGTAGGCACCGGCCGCCATACGGTCGTTCTGGGCATAAACGACATCAATCTGCGGGAAGCGGCCGAGCAACGTATCCATCCGTTCCTCCGCCCGCGAACGCAGCCACGCCCCGTCTTCCTTTGCCAGCAGGCGGATGTCCGGACAGGCGGAAATGACGTTCACGAACCCTTCGTGACGGTCCATCGCGGGAGTAGAGCCTGCCAGTCCCGCAATCTCCACCACCGTCCCCTTGCCATGCAGCATATTCGCCACGTAGTTGCCCACCGCCTTGCCTATCTCGTAATTGTCCGCGCCCACGTAGGCGGTATATTTGTCGGAAAGAATCCTGCGGTCTACCACGATGACGGGAATCCCCCGGTCGTAGGCTTCTTCCACCACCGGGGTTATCGGCTCGGCTTCATTGGGAGCGACAATCAGCAGGTCCACTCCCGCCTCCATGAAGTACCGTATGTCTTCCGTCTGACAGGCATTGTCGTCCTTCGCGGTACGGATATCCACCTCCACCCCGTTGTAGAAGAGCGCTTCGCGCAGCATCTCGTTATTCATCTGATGCCGCCATTCGTCGTCGCTGCACTGCGAAACGCCGATGCGGAAACGGGGAGTGGTGCGGGAACAGGAAACAAACAATGTGCATAGCAGGCACACGAGCAAGATAGTACACAAATCAAGTCGCCTCATCTTCAATTCTTCGATTTAAGATTATATCACGGGCAAAAATAAAGAAAATCCCCGAGAAAGGCGAAAGAAGCAAAAGAAGAAGTGACGAAGTAATGACTGTTACCCCGAAACAGGAATCCCTTATTGAGCTGTCAACTCTATCACGTGACTTCGGGTTTGTGCAAAGCCAAATACCTGCAAGCCGACTTTCATCAAGTAGTCGCCCGAATAGAGCTTCCCGTCAGCCTCCAAACCGGAAGTGGTGCCGGGCATCAGGTTGATTTCTTCCACCCGATACATCTTTCCGGCATCCAACCCTTGCAGCTTCACAGCCATCAGCTTCTCCTGGAACCGCGGATGGATGTCGTAAGCAAACAACACCGCTTTGTCCGCATCCTTGCTTACATAATTCAGCGCCATGTGGTTGCTTTCGTAAGGAGAGACCAATCGGTATTGGTCACCATCCATGATGGCATTCTGAAGACGCTTCCAGTTGGCAACCGCCGTCTGGCAATAGGCAAGTTCATCGGCAGAAAGCTCCTTCAGGCCAATGTCAAATCCCAGTTTGCACATGGACGCCACATCGGTGCGGAACTTCACGGAAGTCGCCTTGTTCCAGCTCGTCACATGGGCATCCATAGCCTTTGCGGGGAAGAACTGCGAGAAACCCCACTGGATATAGATACGCTCCACCGGGTCGGTATTGTCGCTGCACCAGAACTCCGTGAAGTACTTCAACGCTTCGTAGTCGCAACGCGCACCGCCACCGGAACAGAGCATCATCGGCACGTCCGGATAGTTCTCGTTCACCCGCTTCATCACGTTGTACACGCCCCGCACATGGTCGATGTAGAGCTGTCCCTGCTTCTCTTTCAGATAAGCGGAATAGATATTGGTGATGGGGCTGTTGCAATCCCATTTGAAGAAAGCCACGTCGGGATTCTCGCGCATGATGTTCTCGACCACGCCATAGACATAATCCTGCACCCGGGGGTTGCTGAGGTCGAGCACCAGCTGGTTGCGGTAGTAATACGTCTCGCGGTTGGGCAGCATGATGGCCCAGTCGGGATGCTTCTCGAAGAGCTCGCTCCGGGGGTTCACCATTTCCGGTTCAATCCAGATGCCAAACTTCACCCCAGCCTCTTTGGCGGCTTTCACCAAGGCGGGAATGCCACCGGGCAGCTTGTCACGGTTCACCTCCCAATCGCCCAGCCCGGCATGGTCATCCTTGCGCGGGTATTTGTTGGCAAACCAGCCATCGTCCAGCAAGAACATATCCACACCCAGGTGTTTTGCCTCCTTCATCAGCCCGGCAAGTATCTCCTGATTGAACTTGAACGCCGTATTCTCCCAGTTGTTCAGGAGAGTCAGACGACCGCCCTTGCCATCCTTCAGACTATGGTTGCGTGCCCATTCATGCAGGTTCCGGCTGCCTTGCGAGGCACCTTCGCTGCTCAAGGTGAAGATGAACTCGGGTGTAGTGAACACTTCGTCCGGCTTCAGTTCATAGGCCGAAGCGTAGGGATTGATGGCAGGGATGACGCGAAGGTTGCCAACGTTGTCCACCTCGAAGGTGAAGCGGAAGTTGCCCGTCCATCCTAACGTACCCATCAGCACCCGCCCTTGGTGCTCGTTGACCGGTTGGTCCATCCCCACCTCGAAGAAGGGATGCGTGTGCATGGCGGCGCGGCTTCCCAGTTTCGTGTCAATCACCTTCTTGCCGAACTGCAGTTGCTGGCTGCTCATCTGCGCCTCTCTTGCCCAATCGCTGCTGAACTCCGTCAAGTAGTAGGCGGAATGGTTGAAATAGAGCATCGCAGAAGCGTATGCGGAGAGCAGCACCGGCTTCTTCTCCCGATGCTTTATCTCGCTCCACGTCTTGATGACGTCCTCCCGGGGATAGGCGACATAGTGCAGCGTCACCTCTACCGGATAGCGGTCATCGCGCAGGTTTATCACCGTCTCCGTACCACCCTCCACCGGCTTCGACGAAGAAGAGACGTAATAGAGAATCGTGGACGGATTGCCATCGTTGTGGGTGATGGCGAGGGCAGGTTCAAAGAACTCTTCATAGCCCGAACCGCCGTACACTTCCCACCCGCGCTTGCTCACGCTGCCGTCCGATGCGGCATGGATGTTCCAGCGGAAGTGCTGCAAGTCTTGCGGATGCAGCAGCTTCTCGCCCAAATAGACCTGATACAAACGGCCGTTCTCACCAACCTGGAGCACCAGGTCGGTGTTGTCCGTAGAAATGCGGATGATTTCTTTTTCTGTAGCACGAGCGCACGTCAGTGACACAAGTGCCAAAAGGATTACAAATAACTTTTTCATGGTGTGTAAGATATTTAGTCACAAATATAATTCAAATATGGGTTAGAACGACACGCTTGCACTGAATTCCAGCGTGAACGGGCGCAAATAGTTGCCGCTCATGTAGTGGTTCTTGAATGTGCCCGCCTCTTCCTTGCCCAACAGTTCGGCACCGTTGATGGTACCGCTGGCTCCCTTCTGGTTCAGGAAATTCACCACGGTAGCGCCCAAAGAGAGATGGCGGTTCACCTTCCAGTTGATGCCGCCGAAGGTTTCCCAACGTCCGTTAAAGTAGAGCGCATTGGTCAGGTTGGCGTATGTCTTTCCGAAATAACGGAAACTAATCCACAAGCGCAGGTCGGGGGTGATGTTGTAGCTGGGGTCTATCTCGGCAAGTATCTGCGGAATCTCCTTCACAATGTTGCCATTGGCATTCAGGTCGGGCACTCCTTCAAAAGGCGACTTGATGAAATAGTTGTTGTAGGTCGGCTTCTGGTAGGTGAACAGGGCATGAAGATGGAATCCCTTGAAGGGGGCTATTTCCGCCGAAGTGGTCCATCCCAACGTCTTGATGTTGTATATCAGCAAAGTGGTTTTCGATTGTGTCGTACCGGGCTTCGTCACATTCTGCTGGTCGATGTTGTTCGACTTGGAGATGTAAGTCACCATGGAGGTCAGGTTCAACCAATCATTCCGGTAGAACACCCCACCCCGCAGCAAAGGAATGGTGACACGCTTGTACTGCTCTTCGGTAGGTCCGGTTCCGGCGTATTCGTTGATGCGCGGAAAGCGGGTAGCTACGGTGGCATCGGCCGTAAGGCCGAGAGTCCCGGTCAGATTATAAGTGAGTTGGGCAGTTGCCGCATAGTTCAGTTTGTCCTTCTCCACTTTGCGGGGAACAATCGTTTCCAAAGGAAGGAGGTTGCCTTCGCTGTCCGTATAAGCATGTGTATCGCCGATATGAAATCCTTCATAACGCCCGTAGGGAAGCTGGTCGGCTGCCATGCGGTAGTACTCCAGGCGGGCACCGTAATAGAGATTCAGTTTCGGGGTCACCTGCCAGTTGTCCGTGAAGTAGGCGGCCAGTTTGTTTTCCGTCCCTTTCGTATATTCCGGGCTCAGTTCATTGAATCCCCCGAACTTACTGACACTGCCATCGGCTTCACGCCGGTTCAGGATTTGCGGATATTCGGCAACGCTTCCCATCCATTGGAAAGAAGAGGAGTGATAGTCCAAATGATAGAACCACTCGTTCAGCCCCAAGCGCCATTCATGATTGCCCGTCCGCTTTCTCAGCTCGGAAGTAAGCAACGCATTCTTCACTTTGCCGAAGTGCAGCCAGGTGCGCCTTCCCTCCACCAGTCCGGTATAGGCATCCTGCGAATCATCGAGGAAGAGCCCGTCGGCAACAGTCGCTTTGCTGATGCTGCTACCGCCGAAGTCCACAAAGTTTGCTTCAGGGGCATTTATGAATTTGGCATTCAGCGTTCCCTTCAGGTTGTTGCGGAAAGTATAGTCGAACAGCACCGCCACTTCATGCGCCTTGCTACCGGTGAAGTCGCCAAAGCGCCCACTCTTCATCTTGCCGTCCATCACGTCCATATACCGAAAGCGTCCGCCTTCGGGAGCATAGGACGAAGTGCCCAGCTTGAAGCCCGGAATCTCTTTCACGCTGCCATCGCCCACATAGATAAAAGGAGCGGCATTCACCATCGAACCGAGCGCATGGCTTTTCGAGAATTTATAGATGACCGACAACTTGCCGCGATTGCCATTGAACAAGCGGGTCAATCCGGCGTGGTAAAGCTGGGTGCGGTCGCTGAAGTTTTCAAATTTAGGAGCAAAACTGCCCGGGTCGAAGTTCTGATAGACGCTCCCGGTATAGAGCCAACGGTTGCCAATGCCACCGGACACATTCATATCCACGTTCTGCCAGCCGAAGTGGTTGGTACGATAGTTCACCACTCCCTTGAATTCTCTTTGTCCCAACTTGGAGAAGGCGTTCACCGAGTAAGCAATGTTTCCGGTAGTAATGGCCGATTCGGAAGGATTCATCAGCCCCACTTCGCCCAAACTGGCATCACTGCGCCAGTGGGTAGCCAGCTTATGCACCGCCGAGGAATAGACAGCGGGCAAACCGTTCTCATATACATTCACATCCTCACCGGGCAAGCCGATTTGAATTTCGCGCGGTTTGTTGGCGTCCGATGCGTTCAGCATCACATTGCGTTCGTCACCATCCGCCTTTTGGACAGGAATCGTATCGTTAGCTACTACCGAAGAGTTCGCCATCGCCCAAGGAGCCACCGACAAGAGTGCCGACACGACACAAGAAAAAAGATTGACCTTCATAATATGTATTCATTTAAAATTAAACATTGGCAAAGAGAAACCGGAGGAGGTCTGTCCCTCCGTTCCTTTCAACGAGGGCAAAATTAAGGAGTATAGATACACGCCGTTTCTGCAAGTAATTGACAGGTAGATTACAGGTAGGGCACTTAACAGCATAAGCCACTCATAATAAATCCATTGCACACTCACATCAGAGAAAGTAAGGTAGATGTATCTGCTTACCAAAAACTTTCAGTACCTTTGCATCCGGCTACTTTAAATGGACATAGTTTATGAAAATACACAGGTTATCGGGATTATTCTTCCTTTTTCTTTTCCTGCCTCTCTGTGCGGCAAACAGAACATACTTATACAGAGAATTGGAATCTGCCTTGCAACAACGCAACCAATACGCACGCCAAAAAGAAGCACGGATTGACAGCCTCAAACGTCTGCTCCATCCGATGATGGAAGACGATGAGCGCTTCCGATTGTACCGTGCCATCTACGAGGAGTACCATACCTACCGGTTCGACTCGGCCATGCTCTACGTGAACCGGGAAGAAAATATGGCCATCAAACTCTCCAACCCCACCTATCGTAACCTGAGTGCCATCCATCGTTCCGTGCTCCTCTCCACTTCCGGATATTTCAGCGAATCCATCCAAAACCTGGAACGAATAGACAGCCGCAGCCTGGACGATGTTCTGCGGATAGAGTATTACACCGCCTGCGAATGGGCCTACAGTATGTGGGCAGAGTATTCCGACGACAAGATATACGCCCCACGTTATTACGAAAAAGAGATGCTCTACCAAGATTCGCTCATCAGCATCCTGTCGACAAGCTCACCGCTGCACCACTACTGGAAAGCCGAAAACCTCTACCGCCATCACAAGTATGCCGAAGCAGAAGATTACTATAAAAAAGCATTGGAAAACCTGCCTGTCAACGTCCGCCTGTATGCCATGGCTACCTTCGGACTGGCACTGGTACACTTTCAAGGAAACCGTTGGGAAGAATACGAGGAATATCTGATAAAAGCGGCCATCTCCGACCAAGTGTGCCCGTTGAAGGAGAACCTTGCCTTACAGGAACTGGCCCTATACATCTTCAAGACCAGCGAGGAAGAGGCATCGCGCGCCAACCGCTACCTGAGCCACTCTTTGGAAGACGCCATGTTCTACAACAACCGCCTTCGCCTGCTCGAGATAGCAAGGAAATTCCCCTCCATCGTGCTCTCCTACCAGAAGCAAAACCACACCAAAAGCCAACGGCTGCAAGGCTCATTAGTCTGCATCAGCCTGTTGTTCCTCGGATTGCTCTGCTCCTTGATTTATATCTACAGGCAGATGAAGCAACTGCACAAACAAAAAACTGCACTATCGGAAATGAACCGGGAACTGCAACACCTGAACAGGGCATTGATAGCAACGAACCAGACGCGCGAAGAGTACGTCAGCCTGTTCATGGAACTATGCGCCGCCTACATAGAGAAGCTGGACAAGTACCGGGATTTGGTGAAACGCAAAGTAAAAGCCAACCAAACGGACGACCTGCTGCGACTGGTGCATACCACCCGACTCTCGGACACGGATGCCAAAGAGTTCTTCATGAACTTCGACACCGCCTTCTTGAACTTGTACCCCAACTTCATCAACGATTTCAACGCCCTGCTGCGCGAAGGCGAAGAGATTGTCACCAAGCGTGGCGAGATACTGAACACGGAACTTCGCATCTTCGCCCTGATACGGATGGGGATTAAGGACAGTTCCAAGATTGCCACCCTCCTTTTCTACTCCCCGCAAACCATTTACAACTACCGAAGCACGGTGAAAAACAAGGCAAAGGTGAGAGAGAACTTCGAAAAGCAAGTGGAAGAGCTTTGTACGGTGATGTAGCTGCCCGCAAAGAATACTGAACAAAATTTAAAACAGGCTCTTATTTTTCAGACTTTAAAGCCGTGCGGTTAAAAGTCTGAAAAATAAGAGCCTGTTCAAATTTTCAAGAAAAAGTCAACAGCCGGGGAGGAACCGCCGCTCACCGCATCCTCTCCTTCAGCCCCTCCGGCAGTTCCGGCATCGCCCCGCTCTGCGTGCAGACGTAAGCCGAAACCTCCACCGCCAGCTTATGCGCCTCCTGCACCGGCATCCCGCTGAGGATAGAGGCGGTGAAGGCAGCCGTGAAGGAGTCGCCCGCACCCACCGTGTCCGCCACCTTTACCTTCGGAGTCTCCTGGAAGGAGACCACGCCCGGCGTGAAAACATAGCTTCCGTTCGTGCCGCAAGTGAGGATAAGCATCTTCAGGTTGTACTTGGCAAGCAGAATCCAGCACTTGTCCTGCAGGTCGATGCCCGGGTAGCCGAAGATGCGGCTGATGGTGACCAGCTCCTCGTCGTTTATCTTGAGGATGTTGCAGCGACGCATGGAGTCGCAGAGTATCTCTTTCGTATAGAATCCCTGGCGCAGGTTGATGTCGAAGATTTTCAGTTGCCCCTCCACATCGGGCATGGTGTCGAGGAAGCGGTTGATGGTGGCACGGCTCACCGCACTGCGCTGCGCCAGCGAACCGAAGCAGACGGCACGCGTGCGGAGCGCCAAGTCGCGCAGCGCGTCCGTGAACGGGATGTTGTCCCACGCCACACCCTCGCGGATGTCGTAACAGGGCACGCCCACCGCATCGAGCGTCACCTGCACCGTTCCCGTGGGATAGGGCACGCGCTCTATCTGCGTGCGCAACCCCTTTTGCTCAAACACTTCCAGAATCCCATCGCCGTCGGCATCGGTGCCCACCGCACTGACCACGCGGCTGTCGAAACCAAACTGCGACACATGATAGGCAAAGTTCGCCGGAGCGCCGCCTATCTTCTTTCCTTCGGGAAGGCAATCCCAAAGCGCCTCTCCCATTCCTACAATTACATGATTCATGATATTATTTCAGTTTAGTAAATTATACGTTCCGCCCGCAGCAACCCCATGTCCCGCTTGCCGGAAGCAAAGAGAACCGCCGTCGGGCATCAATAGAAAAGTAACAAAGCATTAACAAAAAAGTTATCGGTAATACGTTGAAAAAGATACGGATATAGAGGATAATCTCCGTTCCAAGCCTTGGAACAGACATCCGCAGCCTTGGAATGCGCGTCCGCAACCTTGGAACGCATATCCGCAGGCTGCGGCCAAAGTTTACCGCCGCATCTTCAGCGTATAGAAGAGCAGGTAGGCAACGCCCACCGCCATCACCGCCACCGCGCCGCTCTGGCCGATGGCATCGCTTGCCACGCCCATGGCAAGCGGGAACACCGTGCCGCCGAACAGGCCCATAATCATCAACCCGCTAACTTCGTTCTTCTTCTGCGGCATTGCCAGCAACGCCTGCGAGAAGACAATCGGGAAGATGTTCGAGTTGCCGAATCCTATCAGGGCGATGCACGCGTATATCATCGTCCGGTCGTGGAAGACGAACAGCCCCGCCATCGCCACCAGCATACACAGCACACTGATGCCGAAGAAGGTCCGCGCAGCCAGCCGTTGCAGGACGAACGCCCCGAGGAAGCAGCCTGCCGTACGGAAGATGAAGTAGAGGCTCGTGGCGAAACCCGCGTCGGCAAGCGACATTCCCAGCCGTTCCATCAATATCTTGGGCGCGGTGGTGTTCGTGCCCACGTCGATGCCCACATGGCAGACGATGCCGAGGAAGCAGAGCAGGATGAACGGCTTGCCCAGCAAAGCAAGGCATTCGCTGAAGGTGGACGGGCGTCCTTCTTCCCTTTCCTCACGGATGGGCGTGACGCCCAGCCACAGGATGGCCACCACCGCTATCACCATATAGACGGGGAAGAGCACCCGCCAGCCCATGCCCAGCGAGGGAATGGCCTGCGTGGCGCCCCACATGGCGATGTACGGGGCGAGGAACGAGGCGATGGCCTTGACAAACTGCCCGAAGGTGAGCGCGCTTGCCAGCCGTCCGCCGCTGACGATGTTGGAGAGCAGCGGATTGAGCGACGTCTGCATCAGCGCATTGCCGATGCCCAGCAGCGAGAAGGCCACCAGCATCAGCGCATATCCGTCGCCGAAGACCGGCAAGAGCAGCGACGCGAAGGTCACCGCCAGGCTCAAGAGTACCGTCTTCTTGCGCCCGATGCGGTTCATCAGCATCCCCGTAGGCACGGAGAAGATAAGGAACCAGAAGAACACGAGCGAGGGGAAGATGTTTGCCTCGGAGTCGGTCAGGTTCAAATCGGCCTTTACGTAATTGGAAGCGATGCCGACCAGGTCGACAAAGCCCATGGCGAAGAAGCAAAGCATCAGGGGAAGAAGCTTTGCGAGCGAATTATGATTGTTGTTTTCCATTGTTCTATTTTTATTTATGTTTCTTGAAAATCTTATCGTCGGGTGCAAGGGGATGCGGCTCACAGCTTCAGACGATGAACCACCCACGAAGCCACCTTATAAGAGCCGCCCTTGCTGTAAAACTCCACGTGCCTATAGGGTTCGGAAGGAAAGACCTGGTTGGTCATCGCAAACCGTCCTCCGTCGCCGAACGCCTCCACACTCGACTTGTCGACAAACAGGCGAAGCCTCAGTTCCTCCTTGCCGATTCCGAGGGCAGTCTCCGTCTGCACCGGGAAGTTCTCGCTGAACCCGACACTGCCACTCCGGCGGCGGTCCATGCAGAACGTACCCTTCTTCATGTCGTAGCGCATATCCACCTCTTCACCTTTGTCATTGTAAAGGCGGAATCCGATGATGTCGGCATTCGGGTTCTTGATGGTCAGTTCTATCTCGTATGTACCCTCGTTGCCTGCAATCATCTCTCTCACCGTCCGCTTCCCGTTCACCCTGAACGAACGCTTCCGGAAACTGTCGCGCAGCTTCAGCAATTCGGGCGACGGAGCAGAACGGAGATACGTCTCACCGTCTGCCACAAACAAGCTCAAGTCGCGGGGAACGGAGTTCGGGCTGCGGTATTGCACGGTAGGGACTTCATTGGCATACTGCCAGTTGCTCATCCACGCGAGGGCGATGCGACGGCCGTCGGGAGCGTTGTTCCACGTCACGGTGGCGTAGTGGTCTTTGCCCCAATCCATCCACTTTGTCGTGGCGGGCGACTCGTTCACGAACGTCTTCCCGTCGAAGGTCCCTACGAAATACTGCGTGGCACTCCCGCCAAACACACCGCCCGGATTCAGGTTGCAAAGCAGTACCCATTTCTTTTCATCCGTGCCTTCCACCGGAAGTTCAAACAAGTCGGGACACTCCCACACACCCCCGTGCGCGCCCTGCCCTTCTCCGAAACGGCTCTCGTAGGTCCACTCCTTCAGATTGGGAGACGAGAAGATTTGCATCTCCTGTCCTACGGCAAGCACCATAATCCAGCGGCGGGTCTCCGGATGCCAGAAGACTTTCGGGTCGCGGAAATCGCGGGCGTCCGATGTCAGCACGGGATTGCCGGTATAGGCGGTAAACGTATGCCCGTTGTCGGTGCTGTAGGCGATGCTCTGCACCTGCCTGTCGCTGTTCTGCGTATAGATGGCGATGATGGCGCCCTTGCCGAAGCCCGCCGTGTTTTCGGCATCGACCACCGCCGAGCCGCTGAAGATGGTCCCCAACGCATCGGGGACGATGGCCACGGGAAGATGCTGCCAGTTGACAAGGTCTTTGCTGACCGTATGCCCCCAGCTCATATTCCCCCATTTGGAACCATAAGGATTATACTGGTAGAACAGATGATACTCGCCATCCTTGTAGACCATCCCGTTCGGGTCGTTCATCCACCCGTAGCGGGGAGAAAAATGATAGACGGGGCGGAACTTCTCACGGTTTTCCGTGTCAAACGTATCGGACAGCTTCATCTCCCGGCAGCAAACCGCCGAAAGCTTTCCCCGCACGGGGTCGTTCGAACTTAACTTGAACTTCAACAGCAACGGTTTCCCCTCATAGCCCGAAAGGTCCAAAGGGACAAAATAGTCAATCCTGTTAATCGCCAGCCGGACATCTATGGCCTTCACCTCTCGACTGCCGGCAATCATGCTGACACGCACATCGGGCATCACCTCCTCGACGGGCAGCAGCACGTACCGCCGGTCCGTATTGATTTGAACCAGGCAATGTCCCTCGCCCAAGTCCTTCACCACCAAAGGAGGAGTCCCGGCGGCCGCCGGAAACGGAAAAGCAACTACAAGCAACGAAAAGAAGAGCAGCAATCGCTTCAATGAGAATAATACTTTCATATCAAAACTGGTATTAGATTAATTATATATATGATAAATACTTTTCGTTTTTCACGATACAAAGATAGGCGTAACCGGCGGTCACGCCTATCACATTTGTTTCAAATGACCTAAGAAATGTTACCTGGCCGTCTTTTTCGCACTCAGATAGTGCAAAATGTTCTTTGTCAGCAGCACGATGTTGTCCTGATAGGCATTCAGGTTACTGTTCTGGTTCCATTCGTACGCAGCCAGCCCGAGGGCGATGCACGTTCCCTGATAGTCGGCGGTCGGGGCAAACTCTACCATTCCCGCGCAGCAGTAATCGGTCACATGACCCCACGTTGCCAACACGGTGGCACGGTTCTCGTCTTCAAACGCTTTCACCACATTTCCCGCATCGGGATAGAGGGCGGGGAAACCGTAGGCATTCAGGTCCCACATACAGTTGTGGTCTTCGCGGCGTCCGGGACCAATCAGCGGGAAAGTCTCGTGCGGGAACTGGTCGGAAGTCGCCATACCTTCATACACGGGGTGCGAACGGTGGTCGTACTCCATGCCGATATTGGCGTTAATGGTCCAGATGTCCACGCCGTCGCCGCCTTCACCGTCGGCGAAGATGCCGGGCACGCGTTCCGTACGTCCCATGGGCACTACCAACTGCGTGGCATGGTTGCTCAGCAGCAGGTTGCCGCCGTTCTTGTAGTAATCGGTCAATGCCCGGAGCGCATCGGCAGACAGGGGCAGCTTTTCCCAGCCGTGCCCAATCGCCACGCGGTCTATGTGTACCCAGACCACATCGTAGGCCGAAAGCTCTTCGGCGGTCAAGGTAGCTGCCGCAAGGACTTTTCCGTTCACGAACTGTTTCCTGAACCAGGCATAAGAGGCCTTCTCGTCATCATCTTCTATCTCTTCGGGAGTGGCATAGGTGATTACATACGCTGCTTTCGTCAGGTCCGTCTCGGGATATATCGCCAAGATATTCTCATCCGTCACCCCGCAGTCCATCACCTCGGACGAACCACTGATGTAGAACACCCGGTTGCTGTTCACGTCCGCTATCGTACAGCCAGCAAAACGGTTGTTCTCGCCTTCCAGCGCATTCACCGTCACGGGGTTCTCGATGGTTTCCTCCCAGTTTACGCTGATTTCGTTCGCGGAAAAATGATTATGCTCCCCGCGGACATGAATGACGCCGTAGTCGGCTTCCTTGCCGTTGAGCTGGTTCTCGCTCTTGCCGACCGTAAACACGTTGCCGCACACCAGGTTGTTCTGCCCGCCCAGGTCGACGAACGTCATCTTGTTGCCGGTGAACTCATTGTCCGAGATGTTCACCCGGCTGCAACCTGTGAAGCTGGCACAACGGTCATCCGTGGCCGTCAGCTTGTTGTGCGAGAAGACCAGGTTGCTCTCACCCGAAATGCGGGCGGCCACTCCGCCGCGGGCAGCTCCCCAGACAGAATTGGTCACCATGTTCTGTATGCCGCCATTCATCTCAAGGCCGTTCACCACATCGGCCGCCTCGATTTGCTCCAGCGTAATGGCATCGCATCCCTGCGTCTTGACACCCTGAAACAGATTCTCCATCCGGATGTTGAAGAAATGCAGGCGGTCGTTGTCGTGCTCGATGAAGATTCCGGTTCCCTGATGGTCGGCCTTTCCCACAAGCGTCAGCCCGCTGACCTCCACCCCGCTGATGCGGTTTTTACGTCCGTCGATGTCTGCCACAGGCGCTACGTGCAGCGCATATTCGGCGTTGCCAAGCACCAGACGGCTTTCCTGCCCGCCGGCTTTCCCGCTGTTCGCGCCTTTCAGTGTCACGAAGTTGCGGACAAGCTTGATCGGGCTGTCCAGACGGAAGATTCCCTGAGGGATAAGTATCGTCCCTCCCTCAGGCGGGAGGTCGGCTATGATGGCATTTATAAGGTCGGCACAATCGGTAGAGCCGTCAACCGGAAGTCCGAACTGGGTGATGTCTATCACTTTCGGGTCTTTGCATTGGCCGCAAAGTGTCTCTGTATCGTTGTCGTTGCAAGACGCCCCCAGCATCAGGAGCAATCCGCCTATTAGAAGTTTACTTATTTTCATAGTGTTTTAATTAAATATTGGTATGTGATAAAGGAACTATTCTGCGATACTGACCTTGTCGGACGACACGCAGTTGGAGATTTCCGTCTGTGCGTTCACCAGAAACACACGGCTGCTCTCCACATTGTCCACAAAGCAGTTTTCAAACACATTGCCCGTTCCCCGAACGGCATTTACGGTCACGGCATCCGCATAGGCCCATTCGCACGACAGGCTGTTGGACACAAAACGGTTGCCGTTGCCCGTCACGTGGATGACACCGAAATCGTCGCCACGGTCGAGCAGTTGGTTCTGGAGCGCCCCCGTAAGCCAGAAGATGTTCTTGCTGACCAGGTTCTCATTTCCATCCAGCACCAGGATGCCTGTATAGTAGCTTTTGAAATTGTTGCCCTCCACTGTGCAATGGTTGCAGCGGTCGAGCACCAGGTTCTCCCGTCCGTCGGGATAGACCTGGTTGTTCACGAACGACAACTTCTCTACGCCTTGCATCTTGCAGGTGATGCCGGTGGGTTGCGCTCCCAACTGGCAGTTCCTTACAGTGATGTTGCTGCCTCCCAGCAGTTCGATGCTGTTGGGAAGTTCGCATACCCAGCAGTTCCGGATTTGCAGGTTTTCCGCCTGCTCTATCTTCATGCCGGTATGCAGGTTGATGCCTATGATGTTGGAGAGCAGCGCGTCCTCGTTAGTTCCCGCGAAGTGTATGCCGATGTTCTTGCTTTCCGTGCCACCCGACACCATCAAATCCATAATCTTCACTCCTTTCGTGTTTGCCTCTACTTTGATGGCAGCCTGGGCGTTGCGCGCCACCAGCTTGCTTCCGCCGCCGGGTCCCAACAGGTCGTTGATTCCATTCACGTCGATGTTGCTGCGCATCCCCGGGTTCAATCCTTTGATGGTCACATTATCCTTGTTGACCACGACAGGAGCATCCAAAACGAAATCGCCTTCGGGAATGACCAGCACCCCTCCTTCGGCCGGCAGCGAGGCTATCGCACGGTTAATGGCTTCCGCACAATCGGTTTTCCCGTCGCCCACAGCTCCGAAAGCTGTGACATCGCCTTCGATGTCCGTATGAACGCCGTAGCACAAGAGGTTGTTATCATCGTTATCGCATCCCGCCCATAAACACAGGCAGGAGAAAGCGAGCAAATATCTTTCTATTCTCATCGTATCTATAATTTAAAGAATTTATACTAATTGAACTTTCCATATCCGGGATTCTGCACGTAAGTACCTTCGGAGAAGTTATACTGCGCATTGGGAACGGGCAGGTATTCATCACGACCGGCAACGAAACGCGCACCACGGTAATACACCCGCTTGTTCTGCTCCACACCGAGGTAACTGTTCATCGTCTCGGCGGCAATGCCCCAACGCACCAGGTCGAAGAAACGGTCGCCTTCCATCGCCAGTTCCATGCGGCGTTCCCAGCGCAATGCCTTGCGGGCAAGCGCCTGGTTCCAGCCCTCTGCCGGATATTCGCCTATCAGGTAGTTGGCGGCATTGAGTTCCCGGTTCTTGAAGTCTTTTACATAAGGAGTGTTCTTGGCACGCAAACGGATGCGGTTGATAATCTTGCGAGCCTCTTCCAGCCCGCCGGTTTCGCCAATCTCAATCAAAGCTTCGGCCTTCCACAGCAATACATCGGCATAACGGATGATTTGCCAGTTGAGGTGAGAAGCGCCCCAAGGCCATCCTTGGAACATCTTGTCGCTCTCGGGAGAGATATAGAAACGCTTGGTACAGTTGAAGCCGTATTCGCCGCTGTTGCGCACCCAGTTGGCTTTGCAAGGCTCTACGGTATAGGTTTTCCAGGTGATGCCCGGGCGTCCGGTCACAAAATCCAGCCGAGGGTCCACCGTAGCCTCTACATTGGTCAGTTCGCCGCCCTCGTATGTTCCGTAATCATCCTCGTTGAACGTATCGAACAACGGCAGCCCGGCCGCATCCGTCTTGTAAGCGTTAATCAGGTTCTGGCTGGGCAGGAAGAATCCGTCGCCACCGTAAGGACCTTTCGGGGCGTTAAGCAGGTTGCTCCAGTTGATATTCCCCGCACCGTCCGTCTCGTCATCCATCGAATACTGTACGGCAAAAACAGACTCCACACCGTTTTCATATTCCAGCTGGTCGAGCTTCTGGAAGTCGTCCAGAAGTCCGTACGCCTTTCCCTGCGCACCTACCTTGTCACAGAGTTCCACGACTTCGGCCAGCAACTGCTTGTCGATGGCAACCACCTGGTTGTTGTCATCTTGCCGATAGGCCTGATAAAGACGGACCTTTGCCGCATAGGCAAAAGCGATGTTCTTGGTGATGCGTCCCACCTGAGGTTGCGTGTCGGGCAGGTCGGCGGCGGCATCAAGGCATTCTTGGGCTATCTTGCCGAGCAGCTCTTCGCGGGTGAACTCATTGTTGGGAATGTACTTATACTCATCGATGTCCACATTCTCGTCAAAGTAAGGGACTTGTTTGAAAAGGCGCACCAGCTCGAAGAAGAAATGCGCACGAATCACTTTCATTTCGGCTTTCCGGCTCTTGACTTCCGCAAAAGAAGCCTCGTCGAGCGTATTCAGCACCTTCAGAGCGCTGTTGCAACGTTGCAGGCAACAATAGAGCTGAAACCACTTCTCGTCGGCATTGCCCCAGGTGGCATCTATCTTGAAGGTTTCGAGCAGCGTACAGAAATCGCCGTCATTGACGCCGCCACCACCTTTATAAGCATTGTCCGAGCGCACCTCTCCATAAGTCCAGTTGGTCATGGGCACCCAATGCATACTACGGTTAGGTCCTTTCAACCCCGCATATGCCGAAGTGACCAGAAGTTCCACTCCATCGGCCGACGACAGCAAATCGTCATTAAGCGTGCCTTGCGGTTTGACATCCAGAAAACTGTTCTCATTGCAACCTGCCAGCAGCGCCATAACTCCTGCGGCAAGAATATATCTCAATTTCATAATGTACTGTATTTAAGATTAAAAGTTAAAAACCAAGTGACAATCCGAACGTATAGGTGCGCGGCTGGGGATAAGGATATCCCAGTCCCTCGGGGTCGGCACCGGTATAGTTGGTAAGCGTAAAGACATTCTGCGCCTGCAAATACATACGCAGGCTGGAAAGGCGGGCTTTCTTCATCCACTTTTCGGGGAAGGTGTAGCCCAGCGTCAGCGTCTTGAGCTTCACATACGAACCGTCTTCGATAAAGAAAGTCGAACTGCGGGTTTCCGTGTTGTTGTCGACGACGGTCAGCGCAGGAATATCGCAATTATAAATGCCGGTCTGCTCATAGGTGTTCCAGGCATTCATGGCATCGAGCAGGCGCGTAGAATGATTGCCCGTCCATCCCTGGAAGAGGTCGGTATAGAACTTGGAGTTGTTCCAGGCATCGCGAATCATACCGTTGAAGAACAGGGAAAGGTCGAATCCTTTGTACGACATACCGATGTTCAAGCCACCGATAAACTTAGGCTGGTCGCTGCCTTGCCAATCCATATCGGCCGTATTGATGACATTGTCCCCGTTAAGGTCTTTGTAGCGGATGCGTCCCACGCCGGGAGCACCGACCTGCACATCATACTTGCTCAGGTACTCGTAAACCTCTTGTTTGGTCTTGAATATGCCATCGGCCTCATAGGCCATCCACGAGCCGAAAGGTTGTCCGACAATGGTCTTGTCCACTCCGTTTCCTCCGCCCCAGGTATATTTGATGACATCCGGAAGCTCGGTAATCTTGTTTTTATAATAAGAAAGGTTGAACGACACGTCGTATTTGAAGTCCTTTATCTCGTCGCGCCATGTGAAAGTGGCTTCCACACCGTTGTTGTCCATGCTGGCAGCATTGTACCACTTGTATCCTCCCTCACCGATGACACCGATATAAGGCTTCTCGATGAGCATCCCGGTGGTCTTCTTTTGGAAATAGTCCAGCGTCACGCCCAGACGGCCGTTAAAGAAGGCTGCATCCACACCGAAATTCAGCTGCCGTGTCTCTTCCCATTTCAAGTCGTCATTGCCCGAACGGTCTTTCTGTACACCGGGTATCACCGTTACGCCATCGCCATTCATGTTGTACGAGCCATTGGACATATTGGTATAATAAAGGTTGTAAGTGGCGTTGTTGTCTATCTGGTCGTTACCGTTGATACCCCACGAGGCACGCAGCTTAAGGTCTGAAAGCCAGTTCTGTGTGCGCTCCATGAACCGCTCGCGGGAGATTCTCCAACCGGCCGACACCGAAGGAAAGACCGCCGAATTGTGCCCGCGCCCGAAACGTGAGGAAGCATCGCGGCGCACCGTTCCCGAAATCAGGTATTTGTCATCGAACGCATAGTTCATCTTGGCGAAATAAGAGACCATCGCATAGGTAGAAGCGTTGTTGCTTACCGCCTTTCCCTCGGTCACCGCATCCAGGTAGCGATAGTCGAGCGCCTCTATCACCAATCCGCGTCCATATCCTTGCACGTGTTCTCCGTTCTCCTTTTTGGCTTCGGTTCCTATCACGACACTGATGTTGTTTTTCTTCCAATCCACATTATAATTGGCCGTGTTCGTCCATATCCACTGCACACTGTTGTCCTGCCGTACGGTCAGTTCATTTACATCCACCTTACGGTCGGCCTCACTCCATTTGGGAACAAACGTCGAATGGAAACCGGTCATATAGTTCAGTCCGAACTGGCTCTTCAGCACCAGGTTCTTGACGGGTTCTATCTCCAGATAGGCGCTACCGAAGATTCGCCAGTTTTTATGGCGGTTGTCAGCCTCATTGTCCGTCAGCCGGACAGCATTCGGCTTGTCGCCCAGGATATCCACATAACCGCCTGCATATCCGCCGTTCTCATCATATACAGGAATGGCCGGATGCTGGGCTATGACCAGCTCTTCGATGCCGCCCGGATTGAGATGCTCCAGCCAGTGGTTGACCGAAATGCTCTCGCCCACACGCACCTTGCCGTCCATAAAGTGGAAATTGGAAGCCAAACGGGAGTTGAAACGCTCGTAATCGGTATTACGGCACAATCCGTCCTGATTCATATAATTCAGCGTAAGGGCCACATTGCCGTCTTTGAAGCCCTTGGAGAGGGAAAGATTATAGTTCTGCATCAAAGCCGTGCCGAATATCTCTTTCGCCCAATCGGTATTTCCCGACTTGATCCGGACTCCTTTCTGGTCGAAATAGTACTCCTGCAACTGGGCTTTCTCTCCATTTCCATACACGACACTGTTCGGGTGGGTTCCGTACGTGTTCTTGTAGGCTTGCCAATAGACGTCTCCCCACTGGTAAGCATCCAGCATATCGACGCCACCGGTGAATGTCTGGGCGGTGAGCGACATATCGAAGTTTACCTTCACGTCGCCTTCCTTGGCACGCTTCGTGGTGATGATGATGACGCCATTGGCAGCCTGCGCACCATAAATGGCAGCCGATGCCGCATCTTTCAGCACTTGGATGGATTCGACGTCATTGGAAGAGATGATGGAGGCCACATTGTCGTGTGTCTGCACTCCATCTATCACATAAAGAGGGGCAGACTGGTTGATGGTCGTAATGCCGCGCAATCTTGCCGACGTGTTCCCGCCACCGGGTTTCCCGTCTGTCGTCACGTTCATACCTGCCACACGTCCCTGCAGGCTGGACATCACATTTCCGGCAGGAATGTCGGCCACTTCTTTCATCTTCACCACAGCCACCGAACCCGTCAGGCTGGCTTTCTTCTCAGACATATAGCCCGTCACCACCACCTCGTCAATCATCTCGGAATCATCTTCCATCACGATGTTCAAGGAAGGCTTGGCTGCCACAACCACTTTCTTATATCCTATATACGAAACAGTGAGCAGCGCATCGGCAGGCACGCTAAGTGTGAAGTCGCCATTCAGGTCCGTGATGGTTCCCGTTGTCTTTAAATCGTTTTGCACTACGGACGCTCCGATAACCGGCAGCCCGTCCGTCTTGGAAGTCACGTTTCCTTTCACCGTTATGTTCTGCCCCCAAAGGCCGGCCATGAAAGCGAAAAGAAAACAAACGCTACAAAGAAATTTTTTGTTCTTCATAATACTAAGCATCAGTTTTTAATTTAAATATATGAATTTGTTTTTCATTAGCGATGCAAAGTAAGACGGATTTATACAAACCGGCTAAAACAAATGTTTCAAAGGCTGCTATTTTTGTTACCAAACAGCCGCTACAGGTAGGGAAAAAGAGGATTTTGAGAAAAAAAGGAGGGAATAAGCCTATCCGGGGAGCATCGGACACGGCTCCTTCATCGGAGCCCGCAAGAAGCGCGCAGCACTGCATCGCTTTGCAGTGAGACTGCAACCGCTTTGCAGCGAGACTGCAACCGCTTTGCAGTATTTTGCAGCAAGAAGACGCGGATTCAGCAGAAGCGCGCAGGTATTATTCTATGACTACAATGGATGTCTGTCAGTCGACTTGTGAACTACTCACCCATTCTGTTCCGCAAATCCATCCGTTCGTGAAGGATTCGGATTATCTCCACATCACCGTCATCAAGTATCCGATAGAACAAAAGATGTTTACCTACCTTGAAAGCCCGCAAGCCATCAACAATCTCGTCATACCGTTTTCCGAACAGCACGGGGTTGGTTGCTATCTTTTGGCAGGAGGCTATCAGCATCCCATAGTATTCGTCTGCCTGCCGCTCGGACCACTCATCGAACGTATAGTTCCAAATATCGGCAAGGTCTTCAACCGCCATATTAGTCAAATGATATTTAGCCATCGACGCGTGCCACTTTCAGTGTTTCAAGATGCCCGCACGGGTCGAAGCCTTCGGCGATGCCACTATCCATTCCCTCGCCAATGGCAGATTTGAGTGCCATGACACGTTCTTCGTTTTCTTCCAACAGACGCAAACCGGCACGTATCACCTCGCTGGCATTGTTGTAGCGTCCTTGCGAAATTTTCGTCTTTATAAAATCCTCGAAATAGGCTCCGAGTGCCACTGATGTCGTTCTCATATCGCTCGTTTTTCGGACGAAGTTACCAATATTTAGTAACAATGCAAATCTTTACCGAGAATATTATCGGACGGCAACCAAAATTATTCTCCCGGCTGGCAAAAGTCATTATCACAAGTCATTTGTACCCCGCCATCACTCCCCGCAACGCAGTATGGACAATAAGTATCCGTACTTCGGACAATTTTATCTTTATACTGCCGTTAAAACTTGCTATCTTTGTCTCCTGAAAGAAAACGTATGAAAAGAATCTTATAAAAACAGACCATACCATGAAAAGAATCATTGTAGCCACCTTGTTATTAGGCAGCGGCACACTGTTGTCCGCACAGAAAGCCGCCAAAGTGCCGGCACTCTACAAACCGGCGAAAAGCGAGATGTACCGTAAAGGTTGGATAGACTTCAACAAAAACGGCATCAAGGACATATACGAAGACCCCACCGCGACACTCGACGCACGCATCGAAAACCTCCTGCAGCAGATGACGCTCGAAGAGAAGACCTGCCAAATGGTGACCCTGTACGGCTATAAACGGGTGTTGAAAGACGACCTCCCCACTCCCGAATGGAAACAGATGCTGTGGAAAGACGGCATCGGTGCCATCGACGAACATCTGAACGGCTTCCAGCAGTGGGGGCTGCCGCCTTCGGACAACGAGAACGTATGGCCCGCCTCGCGCCACGCATGGGCGTTGAACGAAGTGCAGCGCTTTTTCGTGGAAGAGACCCGCCTCGGCATTCCCGTGGACTTCACCAACGAGGGTATCCGTGGCGTGGAGAGCTATCGTGCCACCAACTTCCCCACCCAACTGGGACTGGGACATACGTGGAACCGCGAACTGATTCGCCAAGTCGGGCTCATCACCGGACGGGAAGCCCGTATGCTGGGCTACACCAACGTCTACGCACCGATTCTCGACGTAGGCCGCGACCAGCGTTGGGGGCGTTACGAAGAGGTATACGGCGAGTCGCCCTACCTGGTCGCCGAACTGGGCATCGAGATGGTGCGCGGCTTGCAACACAACCATCAGGTGGCCGCCACCGCCAAGCACTTCGCTGCCTACAGCAACAACAAGGGCGCACGCGAAGGCATGGCACGCGTCGACCCGCAAACGTCACCGCGCGAAGTGGAGAACATCCACCTCTACCCGTTCAAGCGGGTGATTCGTGAAACCGGACTGTTGGGCGTAATGAGTTCCTACAACGACTACGACGGCATCCCCGTACAGGGAAGCTACTACTGGCTGACCACCAAACTGCGGCAGGAAATGGGCTTCCGCGGATACGTAGTGTCGGACAGCGATGCAGTAGAATACCTCTACACCAAGCACAACACCGCCAAAGATATGAAAGAGGCCGTGCGCCAAAGCGTGGAAGCAGGGCTTAACGTACGCTGCACGTTCCGCTCGCCCGACTCCTTCGTGCTCCCGCTGCGCGAGCTCGTGCAAGAGGGCGGACTGAGCGAGGAGCTCATCAACGACCGCGTGCGCGACATCCTCCGGGTGAAGTTCCTCGTCGGACTGTTCGACGCTCCCTACCAGACCGACCTCGCCGGTGCGGACCGTGAAGTGGAAAAGGAAGAGAACGAAGCCGTAGCCTTGCAGGCATCCCGCGAATCCATCGTCTTGCTGAAAAACGCCGGCAACACACTGCCGCTGGACATCGACCGGATAAAGAAGATTGCCGTGTGCGGTCCGAACGCCGACGAGAAGGCCTACGCCCTGACCCACTACGGGCCGCTTGCCGTAGAGGTGACCACCGTGCTCGAAGGAATCCGCGCGAAAGCAAAAGATAAAGTAGAAGTACTCTACACCAAAGGCTGTGACTTGGTGGATGCCCACTGGCCCGAAAGCGAAATCATAGACTATTCGCTGACCGCCGACGAACAGGCAGAGATAGACCGTGCCGTGGCCAATGCCCGCGAAGCCGATGTAGCAGTCGTGGTGTTGGGTGGCGGCCAGCGCACCTGCGGCGAGAACAAGTCGCGCACAAGCCTCGAACTGCCGGGACACCAGCTGAAACTGCTCCAGGCAGTGCAGGCCGTAGGCAAGCCGGTGGTGCTGGTACTGATTAACGGCCGCCCGCTCTCCATCAACTGGGCAGACCGGTTCGTCCCCGCCATCCTCGAAGCCTGGTATCCGGGGTCCAAGGGCGGTACGGCAATAGCCGACATCCTCTTCGGCGACTATAACCCCGGCGGCAAGCTGACAGTCACCTTCCCCAAGACCGTGGGACAGATTCCGTTCAACTTCCCCCACAAGCCGTCCTCGCAAATCGACGGCGGCAAGAACCCCGGACCGGACGGCAATATGTCGCGCATCAACGGCGCCCTCTACCCCTTCGGCTACGGACTGAGCTACACCACCTTCGAATATTCCGGACTCGAAATCACGCCTAAGGTAATCACGCCCGACCAGAAAGCTACCGTCCGCCTGACAGTGACGAACACCGGCAGGCGTGCAGGCGACGAAGTGGTGCAACTCTACACGCGCGACGTGCTGAGCAGCGTCACCACCTACGAGAAGAACCTTGCCGGATTCGAGCGCATCCACCTGCAACCGGGAGAGAGCAAAGAGGTCACCTTCGTCATCGACCGCAAACACCTCGAACTGCTGGATGCCGACATGAAGTGGACGGTAGAACCGGGAGAGTTCGTCATCATGGCAGGCGCGTCGTCCGAAGACATCCGCCTGAACGGCACCCTCACCGTAGAAGACTACCGGAGCCGTCTGCAAGCACTCGAAAGCCGGAAGCCCGCCAGCCCCGTGACGGCAAGCACCGACGTGGAAAACGCCCCGAACGTGCTCGACGGGAAAAGTACCACTATCTGGCAAGGCAACAAAGGAGACTACATCACCTTCGCCCTGAAGAACGGAAGCAAACTGGACGAAGTATCCATCGCCTTCAAACGCGACAACCCGTTGCCGGCATCGTTCGAGATACAGCTCTCGGGCGGCGGCGGACAATTCCTGACCGTCTATTCGGGCATCGTCAGCCAATACGGGCAACTCATCCCCTACTCGTTCAAAGGAACTACCGCCAGCGACCTGCGCATCGTGCTGAACGATGACCGCGTGGGGATTGCGGAAGTGGTCATCCCCGGTAAAAAGATTGTCGGTAACGATTAGTTAATCTTTCGTAAACGAATTTCCAGGAACAAAGAACTTCGCTAACTTTGTTACTCAAATTCATAGCTATAAACCGAAAAGGAAAGATGAAAAGAAAGACAATAGGGCTTGCCGCACTCTTGCTGGCGGCAGGCGCCCATGCGCAGACAGAGGTAACCACCGGCATCATGCGCGGCAAGGACTACGGAGTGACCTACCTGCTGCCCAAAACCGAGATAGAGATTGTGGTGGAAGCCACCAAACATACGTATATGCCCGGAGAGTTCTGCAAGTATGCCGACCGCTACCTGCGCCTGAACAACGTGGCTACCGACCCGAGCATCCATTGGACCATCGACAAGGTGCAGACACGCGTGACAGGAGTGCCCGACAAAGAACGCGCCTACTTCGTCAAGCTGAAAGACAAGACCGTGGCACCGTTGATGGAACTTACCGAAGACGGTATCGTACGCTCCATCAATATGCCGCTCGACAGCCGTTCGACACCGGTTGCCAGACCCGCAGCCGCTGCCGTGCAAGAGGTGACAGACCCGCGAAAGTTCCTTACGGAAGAGATACTCATGGCAAGCTCCAGAGCCAAGATGGCCGAACTGGTGGCGAAGGAAATCTATAACATCCGCGAAAGCAAAAACGCCCTTCTACGCGGTGAAGCGGACAATATGCCGCAGGACGGGGCGCAACTGAAAATCATGCTCGACAACCTGAACCTGCAGGAACGCGCCATGACGGAAATGTTCGCCGGTACCCTGAAAGAGGAGCACCAGACATTTACCATCCGACTGACCCCGAAAGAGATGGACCGCGAAGTGGCCTTCCGCTTCTCCAAGCGGCTGGGTGTGGTGGCGAACGACGACCTGGCGGGTGAGCCGTATTACATCTCCGTCAGCGACCTGAAGACGCCCGCCATCCCCGAAGACGACGGCAAGAAGAAAGTGGACGGAGTGGCCTACAACGTCCCGGGACGCGCCCGCATCACGCTGACCGGCAACAACAAGAAACTGTTCGATGCCGAACTGCCCGTCACGCAATTCGGTACCATAGAATATCTCGCACCCGTACTGTTCAATAAAAATTCTACCGTGAAAGTTCTGTTCGACACAGCTACCGGAGGACTGATAAAAGTGGACAGGGAAGGCAATAATTAGTGATTAGTGATAAGTGATTAGTGATTAGTAGTTTGTGATTAGTAATTTGTGATTAGTAGTTTGTGACGGACGAAAGACAAAGATTAATTGCGGGATATTACTTGTAACTCGTAGCTCGTAACTTGTAGCTCGTAACTCGTAGCTCGTAACTAATCACTAATCACTAATCACTAATCACTAACTCATATTTTATCAATCCGTCCTTATGTAACTGCATGATGTACGCCGCTACCCGCGACGAATAGTTATCTTCGCCTTGGAAATGCCCGGCAAGCAGGGTGATTATCTCCTGCACCGTCCGCCGCCCGTCTATCAGGCGCCACACGGCAGTGCCGTGTTCTTCCAGCGTCACATGGACATCCGCCGACATTCCCTTCGGCAACAGGAAACGCCGCATCCAGCCATACTTAAACCGAGGAAAGGAGAGTACCGCGTACTCCCCTTCCCACGTTGTTGCGATGTGCCCGCACCGGACGGGAACCACATCCAACAGGTTTATTTTCCCTTTTCCATCCGGCATCGTACCGATAGAATCAGGCTTTGCATCCGGCTTCATACCGGAATCGGACTTTACATCTGCCATTGCTCGTTTGTCGTCAAGCTTTGTACCATCTGCCATCACCCCGCACCGTCAAGCCTTGATATTAGGCTCTTCCAGGCCGAGTCCCTTCTTCTTGTCGACAATCTTCAGGATGAATCCCAGCACCAAAGCGGCAACGCCCAGGCAGGCAAGCATCACAAGCGGAGCCGTGTAGTCGTACGAAACGGCAGCCTCTTCCGGAGTAATCGCACCGCTCTTCAGGTCTGCCACAAGCTGCGTATTGGTCTTGTCGAGCACCTTTCCGATGAGCAGCGGGAAGAGCCAAAGGCCGATGTTCTGCACCCAGAAGATAAGCGCGTAGGCACTACCGATAATCTTGGCATCGACCAGTTTCGGAACACTGGGCCACAGCGAAGCGGGCACCAGCGAGAAGCTTGCCCCGAGCACCAATATGGTGAGATAGGCTATCATGACCCCACCGACCGCATTGTCCTTGAAGCAAGGAAGCACGAACGCGAAAGTCAGGTGGCAGAGGACGAGCAGCAGCGAACCAATCATCAGCATCGAAGCCGCCTTGCCCTTATGGTCGACATAGTTGCCGAGTATCGGCGTGATGCCCACAGCCAGCAAGGGGAACACGGCAAACACCGTCTCCGCGCTCTGGCGCATATAACCCATGTAGCAGAACACGGCCAACAGTACGCCTGCCACCGTAAGCAGCCCATATTTCAGACTGGCTTTCTTCATGAAATTGCTTGCGAAAGACGCACCCGCCACAATCAGCATGATGCAATACTGGAGAACGGTCACCGTATTGGTCGCCCAAAAGGAGTCGGCAGGCACTTCCTTGAATACCAGGTTGCACTGCAACATATTCACGGCATACTTCTGGAACGGGAATATGGCGGAATAATAGAGCACGCACAGGAGCGCCACCAGCCAGAAACCGCCACTCGACAGGATAGTGCCGAGGTCGCTGATTTTGAACGGGTCGTCCTTCTCCTCCGCCTCGCCCGTCTGCGCGTCAAGCTTCTTGTCCATAAAGAAGTAGACGATGAACATGATGAGCGCGATGAGCAGCAGCACAACGCCGAACGCCACCGAACGGGAAACATCGACCACGCCGCCCAGCTTGGCGAACACCGGCGAGAATATCATACAAGTGGCTACTCCCAACCGGGCAAGCGCCATCTCCGACCCCATGGCAAGCGCCATCTCACGGCCCTTGAACCACTTGACGATGCCGCGCGACACCGTAATGCCCGCCATCTCCACACCGCAGCCGAATATCATGAAACCGATGGCGGCAAACTTGGCCGATGCCGGCATACCTTGGTAGAAAGGCGAAATGCCCAGTTCGTCGAAACCGGGAATGTAGTTCAGATGCTCGGTGAACCAGGTCTGAAGCCCGCTCCCCTGGAAGGCCTCCGTCACCGCATACCAGTTGATGGTAGCACCCACGAGCATCACAGCGCCCGAGAGGATGGCAGTGAAGCGCACGCCCATCTTGTCGAGGATGATACCCGCGAAAATCAGGAAGAACACAAATACGTTAAGGAATGTCTCGGCACCCTGCATCGTGCCGAACGCCGTCGAATCCCAGCCGCGCGTAGACTGCATCAGGTCTTTGATGGGTGAAAGAATGTCCATAAAGATGTATGAACAGAACATGGCGAACGCCAAAAGCAGCAGCACCAGCCAGCGCATACCCGCCGAATCGCGTAGCGTCTGGTGAATTTTGTCAGTAGTTGTCATTAGGATTTAAGAATTGAGAATTAAAAATTAAAAATCGGATTGGATAAAAAAACAGGCAGAATCGCACAATACCGGTTGTACAATTCCACCTGTCCAAGAAACTACGGTCGTCTCTTGAGTATCATTCTGCCTTATTGTCTGCGCCGTCCTGAGTTGTGGTTGCAGGAGCAGTTTCATCCGGTTGTCCGGCCTGCGGGGCAGCCGTACCGATAGGCATATTGTACGGGTTTGTCTTTTCTTCTTGCTGTGCCTGTTCCAGAATCACATCACCGCTCTTGTGCGAAGCGGAAGGAAGCACATAGGCCGAAGCGACACTCATCACCACCAAAAACACAGCGAGGCTCCACGTTGCCTTTTCCAGGAAGTCGGTAGTCTTGCGTACACCCATGATTTGGTTGGATGATGAGAAGCCGGAAGCCAGACCACCGCCTTTGGAGTTCTGAATCAACACGATAAAACACATCAGCACGGATGCAAGCACCATAAAGATAACTAATAATAAGTACATTTTTGTTATTTTGATTTAGCGTTAATAATCAGTTTTTCTAAGAATCTTATTTGGTCTGCAAAGTAAGCATTTTTTTTTGGATAATTCAAACTTAATTTTTTAATAATTTCAAGAGCTTTCTCATATCGGTGCTGTTTGATGTAGATTTTAGCCAAAGTTTCCGTAAAACAGCTGTCGTCCATACTGTCTTGCAGGGGTCTTTCTTCATCGGCAACGTCGTTTTCGGAAGAGACGGATGTGTCGGCGTTTTTCCCGGAAGATGCCAAGATGTTCTCGGAAGATGCCGTTGTGTTCTCCAAGGATACCGGTGCGCTTGCTGAAGTCTCCGGCGTGCCTGCCAAAGAGAGCGGCGCGGTTTCCGGATATGCCGGAGAGGAGGGGGCGGTTTCGGGTTCCGCAGACCTTTCAAACAGGGGGCGTTCGCCCGACTCGCTCTGACGGAGGAAGTCGTCTATCAGCTCGTGCCCGCGCAGCTTGGGAACCTGTTCTCCGCCATCCCCCGATGCCGCATCGGACGTTCCGTCGTCTTGCAGCAGATAGGCGGTATAGTCCATCGCGTAGTCCAGTTCCGTGGCCTGCGAATGTTCTTCGGGGACGGTGGCAAGGAAAGCGTCTATCAGGGAGAGCGTGCGATCCATGCTGGGTTCTTCTTCCAGCACCTTGGAGGAGAGCAAAGGCGACTTCTGCGGTTTCAGCGTGTAGCGGTCGCCTTCTATCAGGTAGAAGAGCACGCGCCTGTCTGCCACATAGAGCACGGCCTTGCGAAGCTCTGCACCGAACGTGATATCGTGCAGCAGATAGAGGTTCTTGAGGTAGAGCAACCGGAGCGACTGGAAATAAGGGTAGCGCGCCACCAGCGTACGGAGTTCGTACAAGGTGTCGCGGTTCAGCATTTCGGGATGTTGTATCCATTGTTGCAAGTGTGCAGAAGTCATTCCTCGGTTACCAGTTAGCTACGGTTGAATTAAATATCTGTTCGGTGATGTCTTTTATCATCTTACTTATCAGGTCGTCCTGCACATCGGTCAGCAGCAGGGACGAGTCGTACGTCTGGAAGGCGGAGAACTGCTGTTCAAAGTCTTCTTCGTGGTTGGTGTTGTTCACGTAACGCACGTTGACGGTCATGGTCAGTTTCACTTTCGAGGAGTAACCGTCGGCTGCCACGGCCTCGTTGTACTGGTTGTAGCCGGTTATCTCTCCGTCTATCTCCAGGTCGCCGTTGGCATTGGCCAGTTGCAGGCGCGTCTGCTGGACGAACATATCCTTGAGTTTCTGGTTGAACTCCGTAGTCATGGGGGCGTACACGTATTCGGCACGGTTGGGGAACTCGGCAATCGTGACGCTCTTCACCTTGCTGTAGTCGATGGAGCTTATCGGGGCGAGTCCCATGGTGATGCGGCAGGAAGCGGCCATGCACGCCAAGGCTGCCAGCGCCGACAGCAGTGCTGTTTTCTTAATCCAATCCATATTCCTTTATCTTTCTGTATAGCGTGCGCTCCGATATGTTCAAATCCTGGGCGGCGCTCTTGCGTTTTCCGTGATGCCTTTCGAGGGCTTTGCGTATCATCTCCTTCTCCACTTCGTCCAGCGAGAGGGATTCTTCGATGTATTCTTCCGTGTCTTGTATGTCATCGTCCACCTGCGGGGATGGCTTCACGGAAGGGTGTATGATGGTGGGCACTCCGTCGGAAGGCACGGAGGCCACTACCGGAGGGGCAGGCGTATAGTAGGCGGCGGGGGTCACGGGCTGGCTGCCCATGGCCGCGCGTTCGGTCATAATCTCATGCACCAGTTTCTTCAGTTCGGTGACGTCCTGGCGCATATCGAAAAGCACCTGATACAGTATCTCGCGCTCGCTTTCGAAGCTCTTGCCTTCGTTCCTCGCTCCCAGCAGGGCGGGCAGACGTTGCGCGTTGTTCTGCGCGGGCAGGTAGTTCTTCAGGATGGCGGCGTTGATTTCGCGGTTGGTCTCGATGATGGAAATCTGTTCCGTTATGTTTTTCAGCTGGCGCACGTTGCCGGGCCAGACGTACGAAAGCAGCGCCTGCTTGGCGTCCTCGGTCAGCTGGATAGAGGGCATACGGTATTTCTCGGCAAAGTCCGAAGCAAACTTGCGGAACAGCAGCGCCACGTCCTCCCCGCGTTCGCGCAAGGGCGGGACTTGGATGGGCACCGTATTCAGGCGGTAGTACAAATCTTCGCGGAAACGTCCTTCGGCAATGGCTTGCGTGAGATTCACATTGGTGGCCGCCACGATGCGCACGTTCGTCTTCTCCACCTTGGACGAACCGACCTTGATGAACTCACCCGTCTCGAGCACACGCAGCAGACGTGCCTGCGTAGGCATGGGAAGCTCGCCTACCTCATCCAGGAAAATCGTACCGCCGTCCGCCTCGCCGAAATAACCTTTCCGCTCGCCGATGGCACCGGTAAAGGCACCTTTCTCGTGCCCGAAGAGTTCCGAGTCAATCGTCCCTTCGGGAATGGCGCCGCAGTTCACGGCGATGTACTGCCCGTGTTTTCTCCGGCTGTATTGGTGGATAATCTGGGGAAAGCTCTCCTTGCCCACACCGCTCTCTCCGGTAATCAGTACCGACAAGTCGGTGGGAGCCACCTGGATGGCTATGTCGATGGCACGCATCAGGGTCTCATTGTTGCCAATGATGCCGAAACGTAGTTTTACTTGCTGTATTTCCGCTTTCGTCATACTATAAATCCTCTTCTGCACTGTCGAGTTTCAGTTTGTCACTGTCGTCGCGCCGCTCGTAATACTGTTTCCTCAAAGGATTGGCGCGCATATCCTTCTCACGCCGACGGTTGCGGAACACGTCGATTGCCACATAGACCGCCTGCCGAAAAGAATCCTCGGAAGCAAGTCCTTTTCCTGCAATGTCGTAGGCTGTGCCGTGCGCAGGCGAGGTACGCACCACCGGAAGCCCGGCGGTATAGTTCACGCCTTCGTCCATAGCCAATGCCTTGAACGGGGCAAGTCCCTGGTCGTGGTACATTGCCAACACGCCATCGAAACGGGTAAAGCTGTCGGAGCCCATAAAGCCGTCGGCCGGGTAAGGACCGTAGCACAAGATTCCTTTCGCTGCCATCTCCTTGATGGCGGGAATAATTATCTCCTGCTCTTCCGTGCCCAGCAGGCCTTCATCGCCCGCGTGCGGGTTCAGCGAAAGCACGGCGATGCGTGGCGCCCCGATGCCGAAGTCCTGCTTCAGCGAACGGTTGAAAATCAAAAGTTTCTCCTGTATCAGTTCTTTCGTGATAGTTGAAGCGATTTCCTTCACGGGGATGTGTCCCGTCACCAACGCCACCCGGAAATCGTCTTTCATCAGAATCATCAGGGCTTTTCCTCCGTTGCCCAACTTCTCTTCGATATACTCCGTATGTCCGGGGAAGGAGAACCCTTCCGACTGAATGGTGTGCTTGTTGATGGGCGCCGTGACAATGACGTCAATCAGCCCCGCCTTGTACTCTTCCATCGCCTTTTCCAGCGCGCCGAAGGCTGCCTTTCCGGCTTCGGGGTCGGGTTTGGAGAACTCCACTTTCACCTCATCGTCCGTGCAGTTCACGATGCTCAGACGGTTGGGCGAGGCTTCGGAGGCAGAGTTCACGATACTGAAATTGGTTGGCAAATCGAGCGATTTGCGGTGATAGGCAGCCACCTTGGGCGAACCGTAAACAACCGGAGTACACAATTCCAGCATCGTAGGGTCGGAGAATGTTTTCAGTATCACCTCATACCCTACTCCGTTTATATCTCCTTGCGTTATGCCGACTCTTATTTTGTTATCTTCCATGCTTATTTTTCAGTTTTAGTAGAATCTTTTTTTGTTACTCCCAAAGGTATCTCACTGCCTTCCTGCTTGCTGCCCGGCAACCGGAGCGTGTAGAGCGACGCTTCTATCTGGCGCACCAGGTTACGTTTCAGCTTATCGGGCGAGTAGACGAATACCTCGGACACGACAATACGCCGGTTCGCCTTGTCCAAACGTACGTGGGATACGTAGGGGCCACCCATAAAGTCACCCTTCACACGCCACAAGCCGCGGGCTTCCAACGCGTATTCGCCCTGCACGCTGATGGGACGCACATCGGTCATCAGCGAGTCAGTCTCCATATACATACCTTCCTGCGCACCGGGGATATTGGCTTTCATCACCGAGTCGCGCTTGTGTATAAAGTATTCTTTCGTAAATGTGTCCTTGTCCGTATACGGATAAGAGTAGATGACGAAGTTCTGGTCGCCTGTGGCAGCGTTCGTACCTGCCCAGAAGAAGTCCTCTCCCTGCTTGGTGGAAGCCAGTTCGACAGGCACCCACACGTCGCAATCGAACATACTCTTCACTTTCGTGGCAACGTAGTCGCTGTGCTTGTTCTCCAGTGCCGCAATCTGCCGGTTCATTTCGGCATGGGTAAAGAAGTCTATGATGACCTGCCTGTTCTCTTCGACAAACGTCCCGAAAGAGGCCTCGTCCGGCGCCTGGATGGTCAGGATGGACTGCGGGGCGGCATACACATTCTTCGCATATTTGAACTTGGGCTGCGTGTACAGGTCCTTGTTCACCTCGACAATGATGATATTGCGAATGAGCTTCAGTGTGGCGTCATAATTCGCCGGGGAAGTATACATGATGCGGAATGAGCGCTCCGACTGGGGCAATCCCGGCACATCCGTATCAAGCACATCATAGAGGGCGCGGCCTGCAGGACGCTCCCACAATCCTTGGTCAATCACTACCAAGATTTCATACGCCCGACCACTGGATGTCGGAGTAAACACACCCTTCTTGCCGTTACCGCACGCCGAAAACAGCGTAAGCACCAGCGTCATGCTCAGATAAAACAGATGTTTCTTCATATACCTATGTTTTTAAATTCTACAAAACTACGAAAAAGTCGCATAAGCCTGAAGCCAAAGTTAATAATTTATATTAAGACCCTGCTTAAATTTTCTTCATTTTTTTATTCAGCTTCTTTCCGCTCTTCCTGCTTTGCCGTCGAAAGCATACCGCACGCGGCAAATATGTCTTCTCCACGGGAAGCGCGGATGGTGGTGAACAGCCCGTGCGCCGTCAGGTAGTCGCGGAGCGTTGTCATCGTCTCCATATCGGCGCCTTGCAAGTCGACTCCCGGAATGGCATGGAAACGAATCAGGTTGATGCGGCAGTCCACACCGCGCAACAGTTTCAGCAGCTCCTTGGCATAGAGCAGCGAGTCGTTCACTCCCTTGAAAACAATATACTCGAAAGAAAGTCTGCGCTGTTTGCTGAAATCATAGTTTCTTAACAATTCCACGATTTCGGTAATTGAAAAAGCTTTCTCGGCAGGCATCAGTTCGCGCCGCTGCGAGGGCACGGGCGAGTGCAGGCTGATGGCCAGATGGCAGTCCGACTCTTCGACAAAACGTTGCAAGCCCTTGCGAAGCCCGACGGAAGAGAGTGTAATCCGCTTCGGACTCCAGCCGTATCCGTAGGACGATGTCATGATTTCCAGCGCCTTCAGCACCTCGTCGAGGTTGTCCAAAGGTTCTCCCATGCCCATCATCACCACGTTGGTCAGCTTGTCGCGCTCGGGCAGCGAGTTTATCTGGTTGATAATCTGGTTGGCAGTCAGGTTGGCGGTGAACCCTTGCTTGCCTGTCATGCAGAACTTGCAGTTCATCTTACAGCCTACCTGCGAAGAGACACACAGCGTCGCCCTCTCCTCGTCCGGAATGTAAACGGCTTCCACGTAATGCCCCTCGCCGGCGCGATAGAGGTACTTCACCGTGCCGTCAACCGAGCGCATGGCGTCCACCGGTGCTTCTCCCCCCACTTCATAAATATCTTTCAGCAGTTCCCGATGCTTCAGCGACAGGTTGGTCATCTCGTCGATGGAAGCCACCTTCTTGCCATAGAGCCACGAAGCAATCTGCTTGGCTGCAAATCCGGGCATTCCCAAGTTCTTCACGACGCCCTGGAGCTCGGCCAGCGTAAGGCCTAAAAGAGGTTGTTTCATTCGATTCGCGTATTTAGGATAAAAAGAAACAGGGCGTGAGTTTGGCACGCCCTGCTCCACATAGTATAAAGTTTACGCTATTTGCTTAGAAGTAGAGATAACGGTTGTCCTTTACGTTCGCATTCAGATACAAGTCGTTGATGAACTGGCTTGCCATACGTGCGTGCATACCTTTCAACGTAGCCTCTTCCGTCTCCTTGTCGAAGGTTTCGTTCTGTTTCTCCTTGGCATAAGGCTGAAGGACGAACACGCCGCCGTTGCCCTTGATGGGAGCACTCAGCTTGTTCAGTTCGGCGATGGAAGCGTAGGCGCCTACCAGCGGTTCGCTGCTGCGCAATGCCGGGATGTAGGCCGGAGCTGCGAAAGTGACGTGTTTTACAGAATCGCTGACGGCATTTTCCATATTCTTATATTGGTCGAACGAAGCGACACCGGCAGCTTTCATGTCGGCCATGATTTTCTCGGCTTTCTTGTCGCGGAGGATTTCGCTTCTCAGCTGCTCCTGCACCATAGACAACGGACGGTAGCCTTCCGGAATAATCCGCGTTACGGCCACAGCCATCAGGTGATCGCTTTCGCCGCACTCGTACAGGTCCGAAACTTCGCCCGCTTTGGCGGCAAAAGCCCATCTCAACGCCTCTTTTGTGCCCTTCACGCCACCGATGGTGTGCTCGGAGCTATACAGGTCGGCTCTGTCCAGCAGGCGGTATCCGGCATCTTCCGCATTGGCCACCAGCTTGTCGACGGTGTTGTTCGTGGCGATGAACTGGCTGAAGTCGTTGTATGCCTTGCTGTAAGTCTCCTTGCTGAACTCAACCGGACGCTTGATGACGGCTACCTTATATTTATTCTTCACAGCCTTCTTGTCCACCACTTGCAGAATCACGTTTGCCTGTCCCAGGGCGAGGTTGGAAAGTTCGTTCTGAGCCAGCGTGGTGACAGCCGTGATATACTTCAGGTTGTCGCCGTCCACCTGTGCGCCTTCGTAGTTGGCAGAAGAAATCCAGGTAGCTTCACCGGTCTGTCCGTACTTCTTGGCGATTTCGGCAAAGTCGGCGCCACCCTTGATGGCATTGTAGATACTGTCGGCCAGCGCCTTGGTCTTGTCGGCATCTTCCGCAACAACCTGAATCTGGCGATATTGGATAGAGTCTGCCATAGAGGCGGCAGCCAGTTTCTTGAACGAGTTGATGGTGTTGTCCGATGCATTGTAGTAAGGACCGTACACACCGCCTACGCTGACGGAATCCAGACGAGCAACCACATCGGCAGGCAGCGCCTTGTCCGTATAGAACAGGTCGACGTACTGCTGTGCGGAACCGGTCGAGCGGATGAAACTCGCATAGTCGGCAGAAGTCTCCGTCAGCTGTGCGGTATACTCTTCCACTTCTTTCTGGATTTCAGCCTTGTCTTCCGGGCTTGCCGTAACCTGTACGTCGATGTACTTGATGTTACGGGTCTCCACATATTGCTTGAACTGTTCTTTCTTCTTGTTATAGGCGTCCTTCAGTTCGGAATCCTTGATGACAATCGTAGAGTCCACGATAGAGGAGTAGGGAACGGCAGCCAGCAACAGGTCCGACTGGTCGGCACGTGCATTGAAGGCATCTTCCGCTTCAACGGGGTTGGAGAAGAGCGACTTCGTAATCAGCGCCTGGTACTTTTCCTGCAAACGTGCCTGCACGAGCGACTTCTCTACGAAAGCCCAGAAATTGTACATCGAAGTGTAGTACTCGGCATACTGTGCCGGCATCTGCGCCTTGTTCATCTTGGAGTAGTCCACCAGGAACTTCTTCAGCATATCCTTATCGAAAGCGCCGGTCTGCGGGTTGCGGAACGGAGTCTGTTGCAACATCGGGTGCACGCCGGCATCGATGATGGCCTGTATTTCCGCCTTTGAAACGGTCAGACCCAGCTTATCGGCCTCGTTCTCAATCAGTTTGTTGTTCACGTATGATCTCCATACCTCGTCCTTGATTTGGTTGCTCTGTTCGTCGCTCAGCGCGTTCAAGCCGCTGGAGAATTTCACGACTTCCGTATATTCTTCTACCAATGCCTGGAAATCCTGAGCGGAAATCTTCTCCCCGTTCACTTCACCTACATCTTGTGACTGGTGCGGCTGAAGCACCTTCCACGCGTCTCCCGCGATGAAGGCAAACAGCGCCAGACCAATAACAATCACCAATAAGGGTCCCTTAGACCGAATGTTCTGTAATGTTGCCATTTTCGTTATTATGAATTATTTGTTTATTATTATTTTCCTTTTCTTTTCAACGTTCGTTTTAGCGCACGAAGATACAAAAAATGCTTATACGCATCTATTTATTCTTTAAAAATTTGTGCCGAAACGCGCGGTTTTTTCATTTAAAGGAGTTATTCCATGACTTTCAACCGCACCAGTTCGATTTTCGTGGCTGCCACCTTGATTATCTTGAAGTGGTATTCGCCGATGGACACCACCTCGTGCAGTTTCGGGAAGCTCTGGTAAGAGTTCAGAATCAGTCCGCCTATCGTGAGGTAGTCGTCCGATTCGGGCAGTTCGAGGTTGAACGTCTCGTTCACCTTCTCTATCTCCAGGCGTGCGGACAAGACGTATTCGTGCTCGCCTATCTGCTTGCAGACGTACGAAGTGTTGTCGTGCTCGTCCTCAATGTCGCCGAATATCTCCTCCACCAGGTCTTCCAGGGAGACGATGCCCGCCGTGCCGCCAAACTCGTCCACCACCACGGCGATTGTCTTTTTCTGCTGCATGAAGAGCTTCATCAGCTTGTGTGCCGCCATCGTTTCGGGCACGATGGGCACCTCCTTGACATTGTTCCGCCAGTCCGCCGGATTGCGGAACATCTCCGAGGAGTGGATGTAGCCCACCACATTGTCTATGTTGCCGTCGTATACGATGATTTTGGAGATGCCCGACTCTACGAACAGGCTCTTCAGGTCTTCGAGCGAGGCGGTCACGTCCACCGCCACCACTTCCGTGCGGGGCACGATGCAGTCGCGTATCTTCACGTTGGAGAAGTCGAGCGCGTTCTGGAAGATTTTCACTTCCGTGTCCAGCTCCTCCTCGTTGGCGGCGTTCTCGATGCCCGACTGCACGAAGTAGTCCAGGTCGACCTTGCCGAACGCCTTTTCGGACGCTTCTTTGTTGACCTTCATGCCCAGCAGCCGCAGGAAGAGGTGCGACACCCCGGAAGCGAACTTCGATATGGGGAACAGGACGACATAGCAGACGAACAGCGGGACGGCGAATATCCGCAGCATCAGGTTCGGGTCTATCTTGAACAGGGTCTTCGGCAGGAACTCGCCCGTCACCAGGATGACGAGTGTGGAGAGTACGGTCTGCACCAGCACCATGACGAAGTGGTTCTCAATCATGCCTGCCAGCAGGTTCGTCTCGATAATCTGCGCCATGAAGATGCCGTAGATGACCAGCGCGATGTTGTTCCCCACCAGCATGGTGGAGATGAAGTTGTTCGGGTTGCGGAAGAAACAGGAGAGGATGGCCGACGTGACGCCCGGTTTCCGTTCCATCTCGAACCGGAGCTTGTCTACGGAAACGAAGGCAATCTCCATGCCCGAAAAGAAGGCGGAGAAAGCCATGGTTATCAACAGGTATATAATCGTATTCATCATATCATCGGATGCTGTCCGTTCGCAACGTATCGGAAGGTACCATGCTCTCCTCGTCCACATAGAAGATGCCTTCCGTCTTGAAGAAACGGTATTTTGTCAATTGTTCGTTCGACTCGAAGCCGAGGGCGTAAATCACCTGGTCGGGCTGTTCGATGCGCACCCGCCGGTCGGAATAGACGCGCTTCTTCTTCTGGTCCCAATAGAGCAGCTGCGTGTCGAACTTCTCTCCTTTCAGGTTCTGGATATGCACGTTGCCCATCAGTTTCCACAGCTCCTTCTTATTATAGTAATAGGCGGTGTCGGCCTTGATACTGGCTTCGGCGTGGAACACCGAATCGAACTTTTCCAGGTAGATACCTTTCTCGAACGCCCAGTAGGGCGGGTTCTTGCGGTCGTAAATCAGCCATTCCGCCGTGTTGACGCGGTAGCGCGTGATGCCCGAGTCGGAAATCAGCGTCGTCACGCCCTTGGTGTCCATCACCGGCAGCGAGTCGCGCTCCGTGATGGCGGCTCCCAGCTCTTTCTTGCGTCCGGAACACGAGGAGAATAAAAGAAGCATAACCATTGCCCCGAGGACAATGGTTATGCTCGTATGCTTATGTCCGACAACGTTGGGTTGTGACGACATATGCTTATCGGATGGTTGTAGACTCGCCAATCCAGCCGCCGATTGTGATGCGGTCGCCTGCCTTGTAGCCCAGCATAAAGAGGTCTTTGGCCTGCGGAGTGTGGCGTGCATAGGTCGAAATCAGTTCATTCACCTTGTCCGTAACGCTCGGGTCGACCGCCTTGGCGCGTTGCAGCTTGTCGATAACGACGAAGTAGGTACATCTGTTCAGCGCGGGCTCGTCGCTCCAGTTGGGGTTCGCACCGTACATCTGTGCCAGCAGGATGTAGGGTTCGCCGTAGCTTTCGTTGAAGCCGATGGCTTTCTGCGCATAGGTTCTTGCCTGCGACAGCTTCTTGGCCTGCCACAAGGCGGCAGCCGTGGCGTATGCCATTTCGGCCTTCTTGGCGCCGTCGGTCTCCATGCCCAGCGCTTCGTCGAAGTACTTCACGGAAGTGTCGTAGTCGCCTTTCTTGTAGTACATATAGGCCACGCCCACAGCGGCATCGGCAGTCGGATTGACGCGGTACAGGTAGTCGGAAGCCTTGAAATAAGCCTCGCACTCGTTACACTTCATCATCTTCAGGATGGTGAGGGTCTTCTTCAGGAAGGCAGAGTCGCTCTTGTTCTCTTCCACTTTCGGGCCGTAGATGTTCTGCAGTGACTCGCAGTCGGCCACACCGCTGTTGACGAACATGGCAACCAGGTTGTCCTTGATGGTCTGCAGCACGGCTTTCTTCTTCTCGTTGTCTTCTGCCGCGATGGCATCGTCGGCATACTGCGAAGCGTTGATATAGTCTTGGAAGAACTGGTCGGTATGGTCCGTATTGGCTTTCACCTTCTGCATGGAGACGTCCACGAAGTAGTGGAGCACGGCACCGTCGGATTCACCTTTGGCAGCCTCGGCCGATTCCTTCAGCCATGCGTAAGCCTGGTTCAGGTCCGGAGCCGGCGAATATTGCAGGTAGTCCACGGCCTTCGTACCCAGTGCGGTGGCTACGCTCGGCACGCCTTTCATTTTGGAGGCAAACTCGGGGATATACTTCATTTTCTGGTCGTGTACCGCCATCAGCTCATCAAACAGTTTCTTATACTCTGCGGAGTTGCGGTCCTTGATCTGGCTCATCAGGCCTACCAGGATTTTCTGCGCATCGGTATAAGTGTAATATCTCAGCGTCGGGCAATCTTTCAGAACTTCCATACAAGGAGCGTAGGCATCCTTGAAGTTTTTCGCTCTTACCGCCTCGTGCGAGATACTACTGTTGGCATTGCAATCACTTTGTGCGAAAGAGCCGGTTGCTCCACCCGAAAGGAGCAAAACAGCGACAAGCGTTTTAATCTTCATTGTATTTAAATTTTAGTTGTTATATTGTCTATTTTCATCCTTCTACATCAATCTACTTTCCGCTTGAAGAACCAGCGCTCGTTGAAAGTCACCCCGACGCATACGCGCAGCGTGTTTTCGTTGAGGAAGGCGGGTGTCTTGCCTTCGGTTCTCACATACTGCGCCGAAAGGCTCAGCACGGAACGCGTGCGGGGGATAGGCAGCCCGAAACCGGCGGTCACCCCGTATTCGTTGGCGGCACGCACGCCGTTTATCTTATAGTACGGCTGGGAGTAATAGGCTCCCACGCGGTATTTGATATGCGCCAGATAGCTCCGTCCCATCGGATTCGGGAAGTATTCGGCTCCCAGGGCAATCTTGGTACGGTTGCAGAAGACGTCTTTCTCGTTCATGTAGGCCACCGAGCTCCATTTCTGGAAAGTGAAATCGGTGCCTACCGTCAGGCGCTGGTCGTACACGTAGCTAAGGCCGATGCCCAGGCTCATCGGGGTGCCGAAAGTGGCGGCCACCTCCCGGGTGTTCACCGTGGCTCCCGTATTGTTGTCGCCCAGCGTCTCCTGCTCGTAGGTGTCATTACCCAGGTCGTGTCCCGGCGAGAACACCACGCCGAGAGTGGCCTCATGCTTCTTGCCGAACGCCTGCGTGTACTGCACTCCGAAGTCCAGCTTGTAGCTTTTGATGGACGTGCCTGTCACGCCGGTCCAGGGCAGGTCTGCCGAATTGTTCGGGAACGTCAAGGCGCGCGTATGCGTTACGTCTCCCCAAAGATACGAAATATTTGCGCCAACCGAAAGGTTTTTAAGTATTTTAATTCCTGCTCCCACATATAATTGGTGCAGACCGCCGTCTCCGTAGTATTGCACGGCTCCCGACTCGGAAGGGGCGTCCGCATTCTCGCGGTATTCGCCCATGTTGTATCCCACGTTCGAATAGGGCAGCAGGCCGATGCTCATGCCCATCCACCGTGCCAGGCGGAACTGCATGGTGACATAGTCGAAGCTGGAGTTTTTGGCATTCTGCTTGAGTGTGCCGTTGCTGAAGTTGGTGTTCTGCAAGGAGATACCCCCGTCGAAGATGAAAGTGAGTGAATCTACCGCCGTATAGGATGCCGGATTGGCGAAATTCACCTGGTACTTGTCGCGCAACCCGTAGGCAACGCCACCCATGGCCTTGCTGTTACCCGAACCCTGGTCTGCCAACTGCCCGTATCCGTATCGCGTATAGGGAGAGTTCGTATTATTTTGGGCGGTCGCCACCCCGAACAACATCATAAGCAAGAGCATCAAGAGTGCTTGTCTATATCCTATCATTATTGTAGTTTAAAATTCTGTTTAACCCTTTCAACACTAAAAATCTGTCTGCAAAGATGATACTTTTTACGCTTGTATCAAAAGAAAAATCATCACCGCCCGTTAAAAAAACCAAAAGTTCAGGATATTTATGCTTCATGTTCCCGATATAGCCCGCGATTTCATATTCCATCCCCTTCAGCACCCCTTCGCGCATCGCCGTATCGGTGTCCTTGCCCAGGGGCAGGCGGCGTCCTTCGCGTGCCACCAGCGGCAGCCTCCCCGTGAACTCGTGGAGTGCCTTGAAGCGCATCTGCACGCCCGGCGAAATGTTTCCGCCATGATAGCGTCCGGCGGCATCGATGAACTCGTACGTGATGCAGGTTCCGGCATCTATCACGAGGATGTCCCTGCCGGGAAACTGCTCGCGGGCTCCCACGACGGCGGCTATGCGGTCGTAGCCCAGCGTCTCCGGGGTTTCGTAGAGGTTCTCCACGGGGAGCGGCGTCGTCCGGTCAAGCCGCAGCAGCGGGACGGGCAGCTCTGCCAGCCGCGCCTCCGCCCGCCCGTCCAGGTCGATGACGGTGGCCACGATGGCCCGCTCCACCGGATATTTCGCGCACACGTCCGGCAGGCGCTCCAGCGTCCGGTTGGAGTCGTAGAAGAGCTCCAACGGCTCCCCGCCGCGAAACACCGCCACCTTCGCGACGGTATTGCCTATGTCGATTACAAGATTCATTTCCTCTTATCTCTCCTTCGTTTTGTTAGTGCGCCGCAAAGGTAGGCATAAATCGCGATTTATACGCTACAATAGCGCGGAGAAACCGCAAAAAACGCCTGTCCGGCACCGTCCGGAAAACGTCAATTATCGCCGCAAAAAAAGCCGCAAAAAAGCGTCACGGCAATCGTCACGGCGATCGTTACGGTTTACAGACTGTCGCACAGCGAGTTGCAAAGGGAAGCGTTACGGCAATCGTTACGGCAATCGTCACTGATATAAAAGATATAAAAATATAAATACCGGTCATTTTTTGGCTCAATCCGAAATTCCGGTGCATGATATTCTGTATAAATTGTTAAATTTGCGCCATGAAAACCTCCCATGCATTTTGGATGTTCCTTCCCGACGGGCTTGAGGAACTGTTTGAAATGGTACGTTTTGAGCGTACCGACAAGGCCTATGACATATGGCTTGACGAGAAGAAGAAGCTCTCTGCCGAGGATTACCGCAATCCCGACATAGTCGCTCGTGGTTATACAGATTATATAACGATACAGGATTATCCGTTACGTGGACGCCCGGTATTCCTGCATATGCGCAAAAACAAATGGTGGGACAAGAGTACCAACGAGATATTCAGTTACACCTTGGAACTGCCCAACGCGGAAGGCTCCCGACTCAGTGCAGAGTTCGTGGCTTTTTTAAAATATGAAGGTGGAGACGACGGCACTTTCGATTAAACACATAGCCGAGATGTACTGTGTCAACGGCAAGTATTACGCGGACCTATACCGTAACAAGTTGAGCGGCTATGCCGATTGGGTTGATAACAATTTATGTTACGGATTCTATTTCAATGCGGACAACATCGGTCCGTACATGAGTCTGGACGAGACGTGCCTGAGCAACGGAGAGGTCTGGACTTTCCTGACCAACAAGGACGGTCACGGCGGCAAGGGCACGTTGGCGGCGGCCATTCCCGGCACCAAGAGCGATGAAATCATATCAATACTCGTTAACGCGATGGGCAAGTCCGTCAGGCGCAGGGTAAAGGAGGTGACCTGTGATCTGTCCCCGTCCATGATGCTGATAGCCAGTGAAGTGTTCTACAATGCTTATGTAGTCAACGACCGTTTTCATGTGCAACAGGTCTATAACGAGGCGGTTGACGAAATACGCATTGACATCCGACGGCGACTGATTGCCGAAGAGAACAACCGTGACAGGGCGCAGTCTCCAACCACATACTCCAACGGTGAGACCATGCGCCAAATACTGGCCCGCAGCAAGCATACCCTTATGATGTCCCGGGAAAAATGGACAGACATACAACGGCACCGTGTCAATATCCTTTTCAGGCATTATCCGATTCTCAAGAAGGCATATCTGCTGGCCATGCAAATGCGTCACATATTCAATCTGAAGATCTCACCGGCAAAGGCTATGGGAAAGTTCAATGAATGGTATGGGAAAGTGCAGGCATTGGGTAACGCCAATTTCCGTTCAGTAATCAAGACTTTTAAAAATCATGCGCCAACAATCCTCAACTACTTTCGCAGACGTGCGACCAATGCAGCCG
>ERZ808041.70-NODE-70-length-126364-cov-17.738231_pt1 | contig 126364 bp, 153 predicted proteins | sample MGYA00380192_ERZ808041 | MGnify/ENA primary metagenome ERZ808041 (study PRJEB31490, sample SAMN06133412) | mouse gut metagenome | isolation source: Z1_1 | host: mice | place: China: Chengdu | collected 2015-05 ...
GGAGGCGTGGATGGTGTCGCTCACCTTGCCGGTGCTGCCTGTTTTCAGATCCTGGGGCGCGTTCACATTCGTGGTGATGGTCAGATCATAATCCACCACCGGGGGCGCCGGCTGGTACTTGTCGAGCACGATCACCGCGATGGACGTGTCCGGGTGGACGTTGCGTTCCATGATCTTGTCCACGCTGTCCGACGGGTTATCCGTAAACGGAGTGGACGTCTTGTATCGCACATCGCCTCGGTATTGGTATTCGACGGGTGCGACGTACTTGTTCCAGTTGTCGATCCACGTCTGGCGCGCCACAACACCGGAGCCATTCCAGCCGTTCGTGCCTTGCGCCTGCGAACCGGCGACCGCACCCACACCGACGACGCGGCAGTTCGCCTGACCCGCCTCAGACGGGTGCCGCTGGTTGAACCCGCGCTCACATTCCGCACGCGCCTGATCCAACGCGGCCTGCGCCTTGGCCGGACCATTATAGCTGCCGCCCTCATCGAGGATCGTGACGCCCGCGGCCTGCATGGCCTTGCGCACCGAGTCGAGACTGGTGGCCGGACCCCACGACCCGTCCGGGCCATCACGGTACTGCCAGAACTGCGCGGCATCCAATCCGCCGCCCGAACCGGGCTGGTTGCCGCCGCCACCCGCGGCGAACGCAGCCGGCGCGACACCACCCATCAACGTGGCAGCCGCCACAACGGCCGCAGCCGACCGGCGCCAAAGCTTGTTGAGGGAACCACGCCCTCGTTTGTGTTGTTGTTCCGCCATGGGGACAAAACCTTCCTGTTGTCTTCCGTCCAAAACAGGGTGCAACCACCCGGCCGCCTGCGCAGTCGGAGCCACCACCCTGCTGTTTGGTGTCAGGCATGCAGCAGAAAATCAAACCAACTGTTTCCACTACATGCTTCCACTACTATACCAAACCTGTGCGGAAGAAAACACTCAAGCCATACCGGCCAAGCAAAAGAACCGACAAATGTGCGTATGGTACGTGCCGCTGCAAGGATCAAACGGTTTATGCATAGTATGTAAAGCCAATCCTTGCAGAAGAGCATGGTTGGCGTAGACTTCACTTCGTCCAAAAAAACAGGTAACATAACCTCAAAAGTTGATATTTTATACCTAAATCAGTATTTCAAACAGGATGGTGAGGATGATGACACGGCTTATGTCACTCACGCTCAACAACGTGAAGAACGTGAGGCATGGGACCGTCGACTTTCCCGTTCTGGCTTCAGGAGGAAGCGTCACGGGAATATATGGCGCCAATGGATCAGGGAAAACCTCGGTGATTGATGCGCTAGCGCTGCTCAAGCAAACTATGAGCGGCATGCCGATTGCCGCATCCAGTGGCGAACTCGTCACCATCGGAGAGAGTTCCATGACCTTGACAGCGGTTTTCCTTATGGAAATCCAGTCACGGCACTATGTGAAGTACTCGGTGGAATACCGCAAACAGGACACGGGTCTGGGTGTCGAGAAGGAATCGCTGTCATTCCTCGACTCCCCCGAACAGGCGGGGCGACCCATTGTCGTCAACGACAACGCAAAGGACACTGAGCTAGGGCTTTCCCCTGACTACCTATGGCGCAGCCTCGCTTTGAACCATGGCGGAAGAAATACGGTCATCTTCGCAAGACGAGACGTCATGCTGGAACGCCGTTCATACCTGTTTTCTGATGATTTCCTCGGCTTGGTGTCCGACGTGGAATCAAATGGCGGCGAACTATCGCTGAAGGCTATGAACCGCATCCAAGAAGTAGTCTCGCTGTCCACGGCGGTCCGCCAGCTGAAGCGATACGCATGGAACAGCATTTCCATACTTTCGACAAAGAACACCGCATCCGTGAGTTACAGTCTGCTCCCATTGAGCCTGCCCACAGAAGACGATGGACCGTCAGCAAGATTCCTTGATCTATTAGGCGAGAATGTTGTCATTGAAAGGGACATGGAGAAACTGAACCGCAATGTACGCATGTTCAACCAAGTGCTCCCCATGATGGTCTCCGGCCTTACCATCCGTCTCAAAGAGATTGACACGAAACTGATGGACGACGGCAATATTGGCGTGCGCTTCGAACCGGTCAGCGTGCGTGACGGAATGGAAGTGCCACTACGCAACGAGTCGGAAGGCATCGTCCGCATTGTTGGCATGCTCGCCTATCTGATTCAGGCATTCAACAATCCCAACGCATGCGTGGCAATCGACGAACTGGACACAGGTATCTTCGAATACCTGTTCGGAGAAATGCTTGGCGAGTTCGCGAAAGGCGCCCAAGGCCAGCTGATCTTCACCGCGCACAATCTGCGCCCCATGGAACGGATGCAGCCAACCTCGGACACAATCGTGCTGTCCACCCTCGACCCGCGAAACCGGTTCATCCCGTATCGCGGTTTAGGAAAAACAAACAATCCGCGCCGGCAATACTTCAATGCCCTCGAACTCGGCGGCACAACCACGCCCTTGTACAAAGAGGGTGTGACGCCGCTTATCGGCGTGGGCTTCACGCTTGCCGGCACCGACCGCGATCTAATCGGCCGACAGGTGGAAGACGGATTGCGCACATTACGGGACGTACCCACCGGCGGATTGGAAAAGGTGCTGTGATCATACAAAACAGAGGCCGCCGCAGCGACCCCGGAAACTCCTTCTACGACTAGGTAGATGAGCTAAAACCGATTCTAGCATATGGTAGAATCGTAAGCGGCTGCAACACTAGTGGCCCATGTTGGTCCTCGCCTGCCGATTGGGAACACCCGGTTAGCAAATGGGAAGACCGACATGGGCGCGGCATCCATACATGACAGTGCCCCGCACGCGACCCCCACGGGAGAGCGAACCAGGCGGAGCCATTCCATACCTATCCCCCTGTTTCGGCGGGTTTGCGGAACTGTTGGCAAGGAAGCGTCGTGCAAGTTGAGATGCTCAAGGCATCGGCTTGACGAAGCCGTATTCCGCCGAGTAAACTCTTCCTTCAGATGAACAAAAGTCTCCTGCGGTTTTTCGCAGGAACTCTAGGCGGGGCGGTTCCTAACGGGACACGCCCCGTTAGTTATTCTTCAGCGTCCGCGAGAAGACCGTAAGCAGGCAGCGATTCTCGCGCAGCAATACGCAGACAATCCCGACCGGTTTACGCAAACGCTGAAGGCATTATACGTGCTTCACCACAGCAATGAGCAGATGACGTGGAACGAGACGTGGAATCGAGTTTTTCGAAGTCCAACGCTGTCATTGGCCCGAGGGTCGAATCTGATGCTTCTTCCTCGGTTCTTGACCTGAATTGTCGTGACTAACCCGGTTGTTCCCATACATACCGCACTCAACGGCCAGACAAAGGAACATCATGAACACCAACGAATACCTGCAATGGTTTGCTGACGACACCCTTCCCAATCCAGCGACTCCGCCGAAAGCAAGCGCCTCCGGGAAGGACGCCGCAAAGATCGCGCGGATGATGATGGACGGCGAGCATACGGCTGAAGACGTCGCCGCCGAGTTCTCGCGCATACATGGCCCCGGGCGTCCACGACGCTACGAACACCGCGAGGAAACTACCACCATGCACCTACGGCTGCCGGAATCAAGATAATACGTTCTACATCGTAAGGGGTATGCGGTGGTGGGGTGGGCGCGTCGATCTTGGGTGCTTGGCTGTCTGGGTATGTGAAAAGGGTGTGGCCGGTTTTTGTATCGGCCACACCCTTAAGGGGGAGTAAGGGCGCTAGTGTTTAGAATCCGTTGTGATTGAATACCATCGTCACAGCGCGGAGATGATCACACGCGGGAACACCATGAGTGGACGGATTAGCGATCGTAAGAATCTACAATTTCTCCATGACCTGGCATTCCGTGTCCTCCGCTGACGGGTCCGCTTCCTGACCCGCCGCCCGTGCTGGGTGCCGCCGGCGCTGCGGGTGCCGCCGGCGTGGTTTGTTGTGGCGCCGTGTACTGCGGCGCGGCGGGCGCGGTGTATGTGGGCGTATACGACTGTTGCGGTGCGGTGTAGGTCTGTTGTGGAGCCGTATAGGTTTCCTGTGGTGCCACGTACTGCTGTTGGGCCTGGGCCTGTGCGGCGGCGGCTTGTGCCTCCGCTTCCTGACGTGCTTTTTCCTCGGCGGCTTTTTTATCCGCCGCCTGCTTGGCTTTCACACTGTCGTTGACCGATTTCATGGCCTTGTCCAACGCGGTTTGCGCGTCCTTGAGCTTCTTCACGTCCTTGCTGTCCTTGAGTTTGCCGGCTGCATCCAGTTGCTTCTTCAACGTGTCGCGGGTCTTGTTGTCCTTGACCTTATCCTTGGAGGCGTCGTACAGTTTCTTCGCGTCCGTGATCTTCTTCGCCAATGCGGCCTGCGTGTCCTTCAGCGTTTTCGTGTCGCGTGCTTTGACGACGTTCTTCACGTCCGTGTCGAGGGTCTTGGCATGCGTCTCGTACCAGGTGGTGTTCTTGTCGATCAGGCCAGTGTTGTGTTCGAGCGCTGTCTTGTCGTCCACGTTGCACGCGACCATCTTGGGAGCCTCGTCCCCGCTGTCCTTGGCGAGCGTGGTCACGACCTTGCTGTCCTCGACCTGTTTGGCGGTGATCTTCACGGCCGACTTGTATTCGTCACCGTTGATCAACGCATTATATGTGTTTTGCGCCACGCGCAGACGGTCGGCCGCTTGTGCGCATGCGGTCTTCGCTTCCGCCAGTTGTGAGGTCGCATGATGCTGGTGTACGGCCAGTGCGACGCCCGCGGCGATGGCGATCACCGCGACGGCTGCGATGATGATGGCGATGACCCTTTTGCTCATCGTGTTCTTCGTCTTGATTGGTTGTTCCATGGTGTTCGTCTCCTTTGCCATGGCCTGTGTCCCCTGTCATGGCGGTTGTGTTCAATACGATTCTCCCACACGTTTTCTGTGGAGTGACGCGTGCGTGTGCGGTTCAGCAAGTGTGCTGGTGTCGGTCGCCCATGTTCGTGCTCCTTATGGTGGTTCAGACGAAGACCGCCTGTTTTGTGTGGTTGATTACAGTATAGGGCCGACAATCTCAAGACACGCCCACAACAAGCGGGATATGCGTTTGCCAGCGTGTCGTTCCCGCCGCGATCCAGCGTCCATGGAATGCGGCGGGAACAACACGCGCGACTAGGCGACCCGCGTCAGCAGTCGTCCCAATCCTCATCGAACAGTTCTTTGAGCCTGCTGGGCGTCAACGGGTCAAAGGCCACATAGTCATGCAACTGTTCGAACCTGCCGCCGGCGTACACGAACCCGTACTGGACGGCGAGCGCGAGATCGGGGCGTTCGGCCACGAGTGCCGCGATCCTTGGGTTGGACAGGATCGTTTTGGTAGCCTCGTCGCGTCCGTTCATGATGTCGTGGAACTTCCAGTAAACGCTTTCCTTGACGAGTGTGCAGGATTCGGGGATGATGCTTTCGTACAATGGTTCCGAGGTCTTGTCGCGGCCGCCGTCGGGGTGGATGGTGACGCGGGTGGCGGGCCCGTAGCTGCCGGTGCTGCCGGTGCCGTGGGCGCGGCTAGTTTTCGGTTTTCTGGTGCGAGTACGCATGGGGGTTCCTTTCGGTTCGGGAGCGGCGGTGTTGCCATTCCGCTGCCCTCTATGCGTCCCGAAACCGAACAGGGACCGTCATGCTGCGGTTTTTGTTGGTATCATTGGGTTTTGTCGGCGTGTCGAACATGTATGCCGAACAATTCGACGGGCCGTTGGCATCCTGAAAAATACGAACAGCAGTGGAGTTGTGGTGTATGCGATTCCACCGCCGTGAAGGGTTGCAGCATTCAAAGCGTGTTTGCTCCGATGAAGTTTCCGTATTTGTCCCAGCAATCATCCACATCCCGATATGGATCGTAGTCGGGGTCGCTTAACGTATCATCGATGAACGCAATCAGAGCGTTTGTATATTCTGCATCCTTGTTGGTTAGCGTGTTGCGCACTGCGGTCTTGTACTGTTCCGCGTCCGCATCGATCTGTGTGATGAGCAGATGAATCAGTGCGGCCTGTCGGGCGTCCGCACGAGTGAAGTCCTTGGAGGGGCCGGGCTTATGCGCCTGATATGCGCGTTCGATGGTTTGGCAAGTGGTCTCGTCGTCGCTTAGGGAAAGCATGCAAGTCGCTCCGTTCAAATGTCAGACTGAACCGGGCGTTTGATTAGTTGTCGCCTTGTGTGGCTGTGCCGAATAGGGGGATGCTGTCGGCCGGCAGGTTGTAGGTGTGGAAGTAGGCGATGACGTCGGGGCGGACGTAGGGCCATACTGCTTCCGGGAGTTCGGAGGTGGAGTTTTCAGGGTCTTCGGTGAAGCTGACCGCATAGATGTTCTGGGCGTGCATCAGTTCCGCACGTTCATTGTTCTCATTGACGACGGATGCGCTGATATCCACGGTCAGTTCCTTTGGCCATGGACGATTGTCCGCGTTGTTGAGTGTGAATGTTCCGGAGAACTCCAGCCGGCCCGTTATGTCGTTTTCCGCGAGATTCCGGGCGGAGGACTGGGATAGGAGCATGATGTTGTTCAGTTTCAGCATGTTGCCGCCTCTCTTGTGTTCAAGTTGTGTGCTGTGGAGATCGTGAAGCTGTATCGTGGTTCAGCCTCCATGACATGCATCTTCGCGGGTGCTTCACCTCGGTCATTGACAGGAACAGAGGCTGTAAACACCGCCTTGTCGCCATTGTTCCATTCAGCGGCGCAGACCGCCGATGTTGTCCACTTGCGGAAACTGTGAGATGACATTTTTGCTGTCTCTGCTTTTTCGACTTGGATGTGAAATACCGCGCCGGTTTCCAATGCGTAATCGACGAGCAACTGCAATGTGGGTTCAATGCTGCCGTTTTCTATGCCGACGATGGTTGTTTCGTCAACATTCATTTCTTGGGCGAGTTCTTGAGTGCTCATGCCACGGGATTCCCTGACGGACACCAGGCCTTCGATCAGATTATCAGCCTCCCGGTAGAGCTCATAGGCCAATGCTTCGTAATCGGATGCGAATGTCATGGCTTCACCTGCCTTTCATGGCTGTAACTAACTGGTTCCAGCCGATTCGCTCATTGTGCTCATATTGTTCGATGGCTTCAATGATGTGCGTATCCTGTGCTTCGCGTATCTCGTCCCCAGCAAGCCCCTCAATGTTCTTGAAGTGGACAACCAACCCAAATACCCAGTTGTTCATACTGTCCGGTTCGGCACAGTATTGTCGGATCATCTCATCTTGTCCACTGTTCTCAAGCAGTGGCATGGTGCGCCGCCATCGTATTTCATATATGGGCAGTCCCCGTGCGAAAGCGAGGTCCAAGGCTTTGACGTCGGATCTGGGCACCGCGCGTCCTGCGCACACCCTGTCCATCTTTTGCCTGATGAACGCTCGGGTGCGCATCTCGTACTTGTCCTTCCTCGCCAAGGGTAGGTTTCCATCCAAAAACTGCCATGTGGCGAGTCTTTCAGCAAGTTCATGGACGAACAAGTCATTGCATGTATTGGTGTGATGCGGCGGCTCGGCCCCCAACCAGCCATATTGCAGATGTTCGTGTCTGGTCATACGACTGCGCGTATCTTTCGCCAAGCTCGTATCTGTCATGCTTACAGGTCGTTCCATCACAGTCTGGTTTTTGCTCAAACAAACCAGAACAGTGGTTTGTCTTTCAGGTCGTTTGTGGATGTTTTCAGTATCGCACGACATGATGGTTTAAGGCAAATCACAACCCTTCCCTACCACATATACGGCGCGTTCTGCAATCCAATCACAATATATTCACAACAAGAAGGCCGTTGCACACGGGCTTGCCTTGGTGTGCAACGGCCTTCTTGTATCAATACGACTCCCGTTTACCGGTGGTTGTTGCGTATTAGGATGATGATCCCGCCGATCATGGTGGTCAGGGAGATGCCGAGCAGGATGATCAGTATCAGGCCTTGCCCGGTGGTGGGCATGGTGTGTTTGGGGATGGCGGTGCGGATGAGGCCGGCGTCCTCGTGTGCGTCCACGTATCTGCTGGAGGTCATGTTCTGCACGGCGGGGAATGGGTTGAGGGTGATGTCCATGCCGGTGAGCATGCCCACTGTGGTGATGGGGTCGGCGTCGCTGTTCACGTTTGCGCCCACGTTCGGCGCGTGTTTGATGGTGGCTGCCATGTGCGCCCATCCGGTCGCGGGTGTGGGGGTGAACCGTACGTGGTAGCCGGTGCCGGCGGGCACCCCGATGAACGAGTATGCGCCATGCTCGTCGGTTGTGGTTTTGGCCTGCTTGCCGTCCAACAGTGTGATGGGCATCAGGCCCTGCATGAGTTGCACGCTCACTCCACCGATCAACGGTTCGTCCGGGTCGCGTGCCCCGTCCTCGTTGCTGTCTTCCCATAGGACGCCGTTGACTTCGCGCGCCACGATGGTGGACAGTGCGTTGACGGTGTTGTCTCCGTCGCTCCACTGGTTGACGTACAGGTCGGATGGTTGGTTGCCGCCCGTGTCGAACCGGTAGGTGATGTCCAGACGGCTTCCGGCGGGCAGGGTGCCGATGAGCACGGTGAACGCGCTGATCTGGGTGGCGTCCACGCTTGCGGGGATCGCGTACGTGCCGTCGGCGCGCTGTTCGAGTGTGGTGAAGTCCGTGCTGTCGGCCATGGCGGCCGTGAACGCGTCGGGGGCCATGTCTCGGTATTTCGGGTTCGTGCTCACCCGCAGGGCGACATTGCCATTGGTGGTGTCCACTCCCCTGCCGGATACGGTGAACCCGGTGATGCGGGTGGCGCCGTTGAATGCGCTGCCCCGCGTCCCGTCGATGGGTGGTTGGCCGAATGTGATTATGTTGCGGCGTTCCTCACGGGCGCTGTTGGACACCATGTTGGTGAAGCCGAGCGGCTGATTGATGTCCTCCATCAACGGGTCGGCTCGGGTGGCCAGTTGGCTGGCGCGGGTGCGGGACACTTTGATGGTGTATTCGGAGTACTTGCCGTTCTGTATGGTGCCCGGCTGACGGTCATGCGTGGTGTCGATGCGGGTCTTGAGCGTGTACTGCTGGTTGTTCTTCGCGTCCATGTCGGGGTTGAACGGGTCCCCGATGGTGGCGGACAGGCGTAGATGGTGGGTGGTGTTGTCGGCGGTGACCCCTTCGATGACGAACGTGTACGAGACGGCTCCGGGGTTCTGCGGATCATTGTCGGGCCAATGGCGCACGTTCGTGGGGTGCAGGCGGATGCCGCCGTCCACGGTGCCTTGTGCTGGCGTGTGTTCTGTGTACGTGCCGTCCACGACCGCGCTGTTCTCCAGATAGGTGATGCCCTTGGGCAGGTTCACGGTGATGGTCGCCGTGGTCGTGGCCTTCTGGTTGACGGGGTTGGCCACGCGGAACGGGATGCGCCAGTCCACGGTGCGTTGCTCCATGTCCAAGTCGTACAGGTCCTTGCCTTCCTTCCCGTCGGGTTTGGCTTGCGACGTGGATGCGTAGATGACGGCTTTCTCACCGGCGACGTAGAGGGTGTCGCCGTAGCGTTCGCCTTCCGTGCCGGGCACATACCCGTCCTTGTCGTACGTGGATTTGCGGTAATGGTCGGCGTAGTCCGAGTAGGTGAACGGCACGGTCTTGCGCAGTTCGAGCGGGTCTACGGTCAACGTCCATGCGCGCCAATCTTCCAACGGGCTGTCCACGCCAAGCGTGTCGGGGACGGCATGATGGTTGACCAGGTCCTGCCGGGTCCACATGTGCGCTTCCTGAGTGATCTGCGCGGTGGATTCGACGGGCGCGTCCGCGCGCACACGCATCATGAACGCCGGCCAATAGAATTGGCTTACGGATTGCAATGGCGCCGCATCACGGGAGACGAGGAGCATGCCGACCACCGTGCCGTGTCGTTTCGCCTCGTCCAACGTGTCGTAGTAGTCCAAGTCGTCGATGCGTGCCGTGTTCTGTTCCTGATCGGACGTCCAACCTGTGCCGTCGCGTTTGACCGCGTACCGGAATGTGGGGGCCTCGTTGTGTGCCATGAGCGCGATTTCGGTGGCTTTCCATTCGCCCCACGGGTTTGGGTTGGAGCGGTTTGTGGTGCTGGTCAAGTGCAGGTCGCCGTCGAATTCGAGGATCCTGTCGTCGAATTTGAACAGGTTCACGCTGAACACGGGTGCGATGGCCGCCTGGTTGAAATGTTGGAACGTGTTCGCCAACTGGATGCGGATTTTCTCCCCCGGATAGGATTTGTCCGTGCCGTGTTTGGCGTCGGAGGCGCGCCAACCGTTGCAGTCCATTCCGTTGTAGTCGGTGCTAGCCCACGGCATCGTGGAGCATCCGTATATCGTGTACATGGAGAACCGTCCGGTGGGTTCGACGAGTTGTCCGTAGCTGAGCTTGTCGTCCGTGGTGCGGGATTGCCGGTCCGTGGTGGTGCCGCTGATGCCGGTGGCGTGCAGCATGGTGGACATGACGGTGGGTTCCTCGGTGACGGAATCCTTGTACAGGCTCGTGACGCTTTGCCCGTCCTTTTCGGTGGGCACCATGAACAGGATCTGACCGCCTGTGATGGCGCGCCGCAGGTATTGGGTGCAGGGGTTCGCGGTCGCGTCCATCATGAGCACAGGCGAGCATCCTGAGCTTGCGCGCGACATTGTGGGGAACGCGTCAGGGTCGATCCGCCAGTCGTCGATGGTGATGGTGAATGTGGTATGGTCCTCTTGGCGCGTCTGGGCGACCTGCATGTGTCCCGCATCGTAGATGCGCCGCCTATTGTCCTTGTATCCCGGTTGTTGCCGGTCGGTGTTGGGGTAGCTGTTGATGTCGAAGCGGGGCGTCCAGATGCTGCGCAGTTTGTTCCACCGCACTGCGTTCTGGAACCCGTCGGCTCCGTTCACCACATACAGGTACGGCTGGAACGCGGCGTCCGTGATCGCCTTGCCGCCGTTGAGGGTTTTCATGACGGCCTTCACGTCGATACCGACTGTGATCGGGGTGCCCGGCTTGGGGTATTCGGTGCCTTTGGTGCCTTTGGCGGGGTTGTCGGCGAGCATCTCCATGCCCCATGAGGCCATGTGCATGATGCCTTTGCGTTGGCCTAGTTCCCGGTTCAGTGAATCCGACGGATAGAGGCCGTCCGTCTCGTCGGTGGTGAAATCCCATGTGTTCGCGCCGCCCGAGGGTTGCAGTACCTGCCAGTTGTCGCCGGCTTCCGCGTTGACGCGCACGTTGAACTGGGGGCGGCTGGACACGTTGACGGGTGAACCTGTGGCGTGCTGTTCACGGTGGTGCGTGTCGTTCGGCGCGGTCCACGCGTCGAACGTGGGGGTGAGCTGCTCGCCTTGGGTCATGCCGAGCACGTTGACACGCACAGGCAGCCAGTAGGTGCCGGGGATGACGGTCGGACTGGAGCTTGTTGCGGTCAGATGACGGTACACGACCGTGGTCTGGGTGCCGTCCGCGTTGGTTGTGGTCTTGGGTTCCCAACCGGCGGTGTGGTCCACCCAACCCATGTTCGCGGTGTCCACGACCGCCTTGTCGGCGCCGACCGGCAGGTGGATGCGGTAGCCGATGCGGCCTGACTTGTAGTAGTCCATGGGGTTGTCGGCGGTGGCGACGGTCTTCAACGTGTAGGTCACGGTGTCGAAGCTGCGGACGGTCAGGTTGTCCTCGCCTGAATCGTTGCCTGCCGTGTCGTCCGCGTCGAACGGTGCGGTGCCGGTGGAGATGGAGTCCACGCTCAGATGGGTGACGCTTGCCGTGTCCGCGTCCAATGTGTCGTGGATGGTCACGTCAGGTGTCGTGGATTCGTTGACGGGTTGCGGTTCCTCCTGCGGTTGGGGTGTTTCCACCGTGGGTTGCGGGGTGGGGTTTGCCGTGGCAGGCGTTGTGTCCGTCTGATCCGATGGCGGTGTGGCCGGGGTGGCGCCCATGGTGTCGCTGCCCGTGGACGGTTCGATGACCGGTTCGGCGGGGGCGGCCATGACGGCGGGGGCAGCGGCTCCCACCGTCAACAGGCCGGCAAGCAGCGTCGCGAACACTACGCGGAATGGTCGGTTGGTACGCATGTCTCCTAGCTTTCTCGACTGGTTGGTGTGACGACACGGAATTCCTGCGTGTCGGCTTTCGGTTCGTGTTTCGGCCGCCGGCGCCGGCATGGGCGCACCTTGGAGCGGGTGAGGCTGACCGTGATGATGGTGATTATGAGGATCCACACCACGGCGATCGGTATCCATACCCACAGCCATGTGTGGTCCTCGGGCGCATGCTGCGGCAAGGGCGCCTGGTCGGGCATGTGTGCGCGGGTCCCGGTGACAAGGAGGCGTTTGTTGTTCACACCGTACGGGGTGCAGGTCAACAGGGTGGCGAGGTCGTGTCTGGGTTGGATTTTCAACTGGTCGAACTCGTCCGGGTTGACCACGCGGATACTGGTGACCTTGTATGCCAGCGTCTGGTTGAGGGTGTTCAGGTAGAACACATCACCCACGCGGGCCTGGCCGCCCAATGAGTGCAGCTTGTCGAACATGAGGGTGTCCGCCAAGCCCGTATGGGCGCTGATCACCGTGTGCGTGTTCTCGCCGCCGACGGGCAGGCTGGTGCCGTACATGTGGCCCGCGCCCCGCTCCAACACATTGGGTGTGGTGCCGTGGCGTACGGGCAGGTTGATGCCCAAGCGTGGATAGGTGATGGTCGTCATGATCCCGTCGGAGGGCAGGTCCAACTCGTGCAGGTACTCCGCGTCGTAAGCGGGCTGGTCATTGGCGAACGGGTCAGGATTGTCCCCCAACACGGGTTGCCCGGTTTTGGCGAGCTGCTGGTTGTACGCGGCCGCGTCCGCCAGTTCCCGCTCACGGGTTTTCGTGTCCATGATGGCCGTGGCGTTGGCATGGCCGGCGTTGACGGCGGCGAGCTCACCTTGGTTCGCGTGTTGCAGGGCGAACGGGATGGTGGCGCATGTGGCGGAGACGATCAGCAGCAGGCAGCCCGCCACAAGGCTGCGCCACCGTTTACTGGCCTGCCGGTCACCATGTTTGCACATACGCCACCATCCTTTCCACGGCCTCAGTGGCGGGCCGTGCGGGAACGGGCGAGCAGCAGCACACCCGCCACAGCGGCCAACACACACCCCGACGCCCAGACCAAGAGCCATGCGGCGCCGGTCTTGGGCATCTCCATGAGGTTGCGCGCGTTCTGGACGGTGACATGGTTGTCCGCCACACTGATCATGTTGTTCACATCGCCCGCGCCTTTGGTGACCGCCCATGTGCCATCGGCCGGGTTGACTTTGACATGCAGCATGGTCTGCGGCAGGAGCGGGTTGTTGTACGGGGACGTGGCCTCCTTCAACAGGTAGCCGTTCCCATCCGTCGTGTCCGTGGTGGACAGGCCCTCGATGCGCAGCGTGCCATGCTCTCCAACATCCATGAGGTAGGTCGCGCCGCTTTCTCCGTTCTCGGCGAGGCGGTACGTGCCGTCCGCGGTCTTGACCACCCAACGTGCCGCATCCGATCCGGCGTCCTTGAGCACGAACTGCGCGCCCGTGAGCGCACGGCCGTCCATGTCGGTCTTCGTGATGTCCACGCGGCCGGTGTGCACGTTCACGGTGTTGCCGGGCACGATCTCACGCTGGGTCCAATCGTTCGGGTTGTGCGAATGCTCCACTTCGACGGTGTTCGTGTCCGTTTTGCCCGCCTCGGCGGCGCCGGTCAGTTTCATCCGGTAGGTGACTACTACGGGGGCGTCCACGGGGAACTTGGCTTTCGACGCGATGATGTCGTTGTTCGCATCACCGAACCGGATGACGAACCGGCGGTTGGCGGGGTTGGACGCCACGCGCCAGTCGGTGCCTTCGGCCAGTTGTTTGCCGCCCACGCTCACCGATTGGATGTCCAGCAGTTTCAAACCGGCTGAATACGTGTCGTTGAGCGCGTAATAGTACCGGTCGTAGCCGGTCCAGTTGGGCACATGGCTGGACAGTTGCATGGTGATGGTGCCGCCGATCTGGGTGGCCGCTCCCATGCCGTCGGCGGTGACGGCGCCATGGTCGGACACGCCAGTGATCTTCTTGGATACGGCCACAGTGTGGGTCTTGTACTCAATCAGGCCAAGCGCATAGGGTTGTGAACCGTTCTGTGTGCCTTGCAGTGTGGTCATGCCGTTGATGCCGGTGCCTTGCATCATGGCGATGGACGCCTGACCGGTGCCGGTCTTGTCGACGATAAGGTAGACGCCGGGTTTGAGGTTGGCGGATTGGCGTTGGTTGTCGCCGGCCACGGGGGTGAGCATGGTGCCGTCGTCGACGCCTTGCGCGTTCTTGTCCACGATCCATGTGTTGCGTTTCATATGGTCGAGCAGGTCACGTAGTTTGCCCGCCCACGGGGAGGTGGCCGAGTCAAGCAGGTTGTGCACGATCCACGCCATCGGGTTCGACGCATCGTAGGCGGTCGCCGTGTCGTCCGCGCCTTGCGTCAGGTCGATGCCGGCGGCCTTGAGTTCCTTGTCGATGCTCGCCGCGTGCCCTGCGTCGGTCACGTCGAACGAGGTGAGTTTGCCGTTGTCATGGGTCGCGTACGAGTACCATGCGAGTGGAACGGCGCGCAGTTTGCGGCCGCTGATGTCCGTCTGCGCCTGGACGGTGAGCGGTTGCGGTTTGGCGAGGTCCGTTGGGCTGACGCGGGATTCCGCCGCCGTGGCGCCCGTGGCGGCTCCCAGAAGGGTCGCCGCGGATGCGAGGAACGCGGCCAACGCCGTCCCCCATCGTCTTGTGGTCTTTCGCATTGTGTATCTCCTTGCTGTTCGTTGGTTGGTATCGGAGCTTCCTCTTCGGGCGCGGTTGTGGCCGGTTGGGGCGTGGTTGGGATTCATGGCGGGTTTCCTCTCTCATGGGTCATTGGGTGGCGCATTGGGTGAGGAAGGCGATGGTCTCGTCTTTCTCCCATGCGCTCATGGTCAGGTTGTATTTGTGTTTGATATGGACGCGTTTGGCCATGTAGTCACACTGGTATCCGCGGTTGTCGGGCAGCCAGATGCTGGGGGTCGATTGCGTCCAGCCTTTGCGGCCTCCTTTGCCGTTGAGGTTGATGCCTTCGGATTTGACCATGTTCGCTTTGCCTTGTGAGGCGAGCAGCACGTCGGGGTCGTTCGCGTAGGTTTCGCGTTCCTGTTGGCTGCGGTTCCATAGGCCGGAGGCGTATGCGTCGTAGACGGCGACAACATGGTCGATCTGGATGAGGCTGGACGTGTCCTTGCCTCGTTTGAAGGTCATGTGCTGGCCGGTGTATGGGTCGGTGAACGTGCCGCTGACGACTTGGCAACGGTCGTTGAGTACTGGGTTGGTGAGGTCGCGTTTGAGGATCTGGTCGCGCATGGTGGCCGTGCCGCATAGTTGTGGGCTGTTCACCCATCCTCCGAAGAGGGTGTCTCGGTTCGCCTTGTATCCGGTGGTGTGGGGTTTGGCGGTGGGCATGACCTGTGCGGTGGTGAGCGCGTCAGCGATGCTGATCGGGCTTGCTGCTGCGGCGGGCAGGCCGCTGGTGTTCGGTGTGGGTTGGGTCGTGGTGTCTGGCGGCGGGGTTTGGATGGTGGGGTTGGCACTGGGGTGGGGGTCATTTGTCGTGTTGCCGGGTGCGGGGGTTGGGGCGGGCAGTGCCAGGCCGAGTTTGTCGTGGGCGTCGCCTTGGGGTTTGATCGCTTCGATGCTGGTGCCGGTCTGGTTGAGGCCGGGGATGGTGCGGGCGATCTTGTCCCATGCGCCGCTGGTCACCATGAGGGCGGCGAGGGCGCAGATGAGGAAGAGACACATGATGGTGGTGCCGATGTTTATGCCGTTGTGGTTGTTGCCGCGTCGTGCCATCCGTTTGTCCTTTCTTAGCCTGCGATGTGGTTAAGCCAGCCGGCGAGGTCGGCGATGCCGCTCAATGCGAACAGGGTGATGAATACGGCGCCGATGAGGAAGCCGATGATGAGCGCGTTGTTGTTGACCCAATCGCCGAACCCGGGGTCGTTGTGTTCGTGTTTGCCGTTGTCTTTGGTGTGTTTCGCCATGGTCGTATGCCTTTTATGGGAGGTTGGCGGCTTGCGGGGTCGGGGTGTCTCCGGAGCCGGGTGTGGTGGTCGTGTCGTCGTCGGTGGTGGTGTTGGTCGTGGCCACGGCGTCTTTGGCGAGGGCGTTGGCGTAGGGTTTGAGGGTGTCGATCATGCCGTCGGCGCCCCAGTCGACGATTTTCGCGCTGCCGGATTGCGGGTCCTTGACCAGTAGGGACAGGGTGGTGCGGGCGGTTTGGGTTTGCGTGGTCTGGGTGTTTGTGGCGTCGTCGGCGTTTGGATAGGGGCGGAAATTGAGGGTGACGGATACGACCGCGTATCCGCTCCGCGCCTTGTCGGTGTCGTCGCTGTCTGGCTTGGTTTGCCATACCGCCCAGTTCTGTCCGACGTTTTCGAGGGTTCCGAGGTTCGCCGGCTGGTAGATGTGGTTGGTGTCGGGGTCGGCGATGAGCACGGTGAACGCGTTCATGTCCTTGCCGACGTAGGCTTTCGCCCATGTTTTGATGAGATTGTCGAGGGTGTTGGAGTTGTCCAGGCTCAGATGGCCGTTGGGTTTGGTGCTTTGCCCGCTGGTCTTCGCGGTGGCGTCCGGTGGCAGGATGCTCGGGTCGTTGGGTGCGCTGGCCACGCCGTCACGGACGACGGTGATCTGGCTGACGCGTCGCACGTTGCCGGCATGGTCGGTGAATTCGAAGGTGTGCACCCAGTGCTGCACGTTCACGGGGGTGTTGGCAGCGTTGTCCGTGTAGTCGGCCGTCTTGACGGCCCCGTCCCACATGATGTTGGACACGCCTGCGGGGAATGGGGTGTTGCTGCCGGTGAGCCATGCGTTCACGTTGCGCAGTGCGGCGGATTTGCCGGGCTGCTCGTTGCCGGTGTGGGCGCTGACGCTTTCCGCTTTGGCGATGGCTTCGTTGATGCGGGATGCGTTGCCCATGACCATGCCGAAGGAAAGGAACGCGAGGATGACGGCGAGGATGATGATGATTTTGACCACGCTGGTGCGCCGCTTGTATTCGTCGAAGACCTGCTTTTCGAGGTTGTTCCTCGTGTCTTCGGTTCCGAAGTCCACGGCTGCGCCCGAGCCGTGCTTCCTGCGTGTGCGTCCCATGATTCGTGTGACCCCTGTCGTCTCGTCTATTGATTGTGTGGCTGATAACAGTATAACGCACATCGGCTTGGTGTCGAGATGGTGTTCTGCGAGTTTTGTTTTATTGCCGGCATGGTATTTTTATTTTGATCGGCGGCTTGGCTGCTTGGATTAATTTATTGGCCTCTAGGGGGTGTGACAGTCTGTAACGGGTTGTAACAGAGTTTTGTTACGCACTTAGCCCTACTCCCGATTGGGGTTTGAGGGGGTTGTAACGGTGAAACAGGATTTCTATAAACCACTCCTCCTCGCGCATCCCTCGCGCACGCGCCCGCACGTGAAAGGGTAAAAATCTCCCTCACGTATAGAAATACTGTTACACTGTTACACCCCCTAAAGGGGAGGGGGAGGAATAGTATATTTTATAAGGGATTAGGGGATGTCGATGGGTGTAACAGAACCACTGTCACTTTCCGTTACCCTTGTTACGAAAAATCGCCGTTTGTAACAGAAGTAACGGAATGTAACAAATCTCTGTTACGGGGTTAAACATACTGGGAGTAAGGCTGCGAGAGATTTGTAACAAAGTGACAGAGATTTTCGGATTCTTGGAACCGCATTTTGTGCGGACGATTACAGCCTGACGGGCCGAAGGTTTCTGTGCGGACGATTACGACCCGGCGTCGGCCCCGATGGGAGCCCGGCAGGCGCCGAATGGATCACAGATCCATCTCGGATTCCCCGGTTGGAGAAAATAAGAGGTCAATAAAAAGAGGCGCACTGACTTAAAGAATAGGCTAGTGTGCGAGAAATATGTCATGAATAGAATTGTGCATATTTGGTGTTGTCCGATTATCGTTCCGTCGCGCCACTGCGCCGCAATGCCCGGTACACCGTCGTCGTGCCGCAATGCATCAACTCCGCGATCTGCTTGACCGTGACCGTGCGCGAATCATACAGGCGGCGCACCTCGGCGACTTCCCTGTCCGACAGTTTCACCGGGCGGCCGCCGACCCTCCCCCGCGCACGGGCCGCACGCAACCCGGCTTGCGTGCGTTCACGGATCAGGTCGCGTTCGAACTGCGCCAGCGATGCGAACATGTTGAAGATGAGGACGCCGCCAGGCGTCGTCGTGTCGATGTTCTCGGTCAACGACTGGAACTGTACGCCCATCCGGTCGAACATGGTCATCAGTTCGACGAGGTTCTGCATGCTGCGCCCCAACCGGTCGAGCTTCCAGACGACCACCGTGTCGCCTTCGCGCAGTTGTTCGATCATCCGGTCCAGTCCGGGCCGGTGTTCCTTCGCGCCGGAGACGGTGTCGTGGTAGATGCGGTCGCATCCGGCTTTCGTGAGCGCGTCGGATTGCAGTTCGAGGCTTTGGTTGATGGTGCTGACGCGCGCGTATCCGAATTTCAGGCTCGACATACGGCCGAGTGTACCTTTACTCGATTATGTGGCCAAATTCGGCATGTTGATTTCGGTATGGGTTTTGGTACATGCCGGCGCGCCGGAACGTGAGGCACCCCTCTTTTTTCCGATGTGTGCCAAAAACATCCGTTTGACGGAGGCGACGCGGGCGTGCCGATGCATGCAAGTGCGCCAGTGCGTCGATGCAGGCGCGTCGGTATGCCGTCGTTGAGCGTGTCGCGTGGCATCGTGTCCTATACTGTTATCAGCCACACATAAAAAGGAGACGACATGCACACCCCACAGGATGCGAAACAGAACCTCGCCATATCGGCCATGACGGCCTTCTTCACGTTCTACGCGTACACCCAGAGCACACAATGGGTTCCCGAGATCACGCTGTACATCATCTTCTGCATCTCCATCGCCTACGCGGCCATGATGTGCAGGGAACTATGGGTGCTCAACCACAGCAAGACACGCGCGCCACGCATCGTGCGCAGCGCCGACAACGGGAAGGTGCGGTGAACCATGGGATACAGCGCCGACAGCAGGAACATCGTCAGCCTGCACCTTGCACACGAAATGCCAGAACTAGGCAAGTACATCGTCCTGCCGGAACTGTGCTTCCAGACGGACCCGGAGGCAATCATCATCAGCGACCCATATGGTGAGACCCGCTATGCGTTAGTCGAACACGAATACCAACTCGACGTGTGGGACACGCCATTGCTCACAGCATTGCTTGGATTCGACCCCAGCAGTATCAGCGACGACTTCGCCTATTACTGGACCGACGACGACGGGGACGTGGAGATGCCGATCACCCTGTACCGCATACGCTGCACCAACGCAAGCGAACTGTTGGGACGCCTCACCCGCCAGGCGTAACCATGCCCCAACCGAAAGGAGCCCATACCATGTTGAAAGTTCGATGCAGCCATGTCGAACCGAATTACGCGCAAATCAACCTGCCCGGAGTGGCGGACGGGATCGCGTTCGTCGAACGACGCAACATCCGCACCAGCCTCGACCTCAACAGTGGCGAGGAACACCGTGCCGACCGGTGGTTCGTCTACTGGCTTGGATCACCGGATCTCAAAGACGACCGGGTGTTCCGCGCCCGATCACCACATGAACGCACCGGTTTCCGCACCATGCTGGACGCCGTACAATGGATCGACCAGCGTCTGGCGGAAACCTCGACCACGGCGGCCTAAGCCTCAACGGTCGGCTTGACGTGCGGCGATTTCGTGGACATGCTCCCAATCAAAGGGCCGGTTTTCCAACAATGCCGCATGGATGGCCTCGTTCATGACCGCCCACATGGGCGCATGGTGCTCCGCCGCCGCCATTTTCAACGCAAGATAGGTCCCCTCATCGAATTGCACCGTGCTGCGGCGCAAACGGCCCATGTCCCGTGAGGCGTCCCGCCCTTGGACCACAGGACGCGCTGGTTCCTGTCGGATGGGGGTCCGCTCCTGCGGTTCCTGCGCCGGCACGTTCACCGCGTCGGCGATGCTCGTGTTGCGTGACGTGTGGTTCTGTGCACGTGTGAAAGCGTTCTTCACCATGCTTTACTCCTCTTCCAGTTGGGTGAACACGTCCAGCAGTTCGTCGGTGACGCCACTGTATTCCTTCATGTCCACTTTGTCGGTGCCGACGATGCGTTTGATCTCCTCACGTTCGCTCACCACCGTGTCGAACCGGGTGATCTCGTTGTCGTCCAGTTCCTGCAAGGTTTCGCGTGTCAGTTTGGTGCGGGGTTTGACACGGCCGACCAGCACGATGCTGTTTGGCGTCGCCGCATAGGTCTCCCCCGCGAGCATCAGGTCCATGCCGCTCGGTTGGGTGGGGATGATGGTCACATCCGCGCAGTCAATCGCCTTCTGGATGACGGCCGTGTCGCTCGGTGGCGTGTCGATGATAACCCACCAGCCCGCATAATGCCGTTCGATCCAGTCACGGTTGAGCATGACCTGATTGACCGGCACCACGTCGAACGGCACCGGCGTGCCCGCTTCCTGCGCGACCATCGCCCACCGTGTCGCCCCACCCGTGTTGTCGGAGTCCAATACGACCACGTTGACCGGTTCATCGTCATGCCGCATACGCCGGGCGAGGTGTCCGGCCAATTGCATGCTGGTCGTCGTCTTCATCACACCGCCCTTGGCGCATGCGATGGTCACAACCCTTGTCCGCTGATCCATTACGTCTTCCTCATAATATCTGTGTGAATGGGACCATCCCGACGGGTGCCCTCGTTGGTTCACCAGAATAGCACGACAATGCAACGACGCGACGATACGGCCGCATCGACATGTATACGCATCCGTGCCAACATATCAGGCTTATTTACCGCAGATATAGGAAAAGGCGACCCGCACATAAGGTCGCCTTGGGAAAATCCTGTTGGAAACTAATTGCTATACCACCAGCCGGTCTCATTCTTGTCGGTCGAGCTCTTCGGGTAGATACGCATGCCATCGCCATCGGTCACCGGCTCCACGCGCGTGACTTCGCCTTTGGCATTGGATACGATCCTGTATTTGATCGGTTCTGCTTTCGTTCCGAATTGTGCAGACACCTGTTGTCCGTCACCGAAATCAGCGCTCAGGGACGTCGACGCGAGGACTGCCAGAAAGTTCCCATCGCTGACACGGAATTCTGCATTAAGGCCATACACCTGAGTCGATTCGATTGTAGCGGACGCTCCGGCCGGACACTCCTCCCATCCAGAACGTATTCCGTCTTCCTGCCAGCATCTGAGGGTGAGGGGATTCTTTTCGATGGCCTTGTTGATGAGCGGCGTGAATATCTCGTTGAGTTTTTCCTTGGACGCCGGTTCGGTCACTTCTGCTTTGATGGTTGGCCCATAGCTGGTCAATCCTGTTGAAGTGGTCTGTTGGACGGTGCCGTAATCCAGTTTGCATGTGTGGGTCAGATCGCCGGGGATGACCGCGTACGTTGGGCATACGCCACCGCTTTTGGCGTCTGCCAGACCAAGGTGTGATGGCAGACGCCATTGGCCGTCTACGCGGTCTAACAGATAACAGTTCTCGACCAGTTCGTCCTTATCGCCCACATGTGCCGAATAGCAGACCTTTTCACCGTCGCTGCGGGTGGTGTCGATCTGAATGTCTTTGACGTAGCCCGCGCTTGTAAGGTATTCCTCGGCGGGAAGCAGCTGCCAGTCGGGGACAGGCTCCTCTTTCAGTCTGTTTGCTTCGGCGGCGTTGCCGTCTGCAAGGTAGTGCAAATACTTGTAGACGAGTTTGGTCTGCTCTGTAGGCAACGCGTCCAACTCCTCCTGATTAATGCTTGATGGCGCACCTTGCTTGACTGCGCTGCCGCTTCCCCCGCAACCGGATAGGACGAGCAGCATGGCGCATCCCGTCGCCACCAATGATGCTGTTTTCCTGAACAATGGTTACCCCCTCTCTAGGAACCGCTTCGGTGGACACCACTCTATCGCAGCACACCGGCCGAAACGCCACACTGCAAAAAGATCAGCCTGCTGTTTCGAACAGTCGTTTGAGGAATCCGCCTGCCGCTTGGATGAGGCTGGGTATCCATGAGCCGATGGTGGCGATGGATTCGCGGACGGGTACGCCCCATGCTTCCAGGATGCCGCCGACGATCCAGATGACCAGCAGTGTGGCGGCGATCTTGGTGGCGGCGAGCAGGAATCGGATGCTGCGTCCGGCGAGGCGCATGACGCTGGTGGCCACGCCGAGCGCGATGAGCAGCAGAGTGAGTGTCGCGCCGGTCGGTGTGAGGATCCACGCCATGAACACATGCCAGCCGTCCATGCCCATTTGGGTGAGTTGCTCGGTGGGGTGTGGGTCTGTCAACGGTCACCTCCAAGGTCGAGTTGCGCAAGGGCTTCGTTGAGCCGGTGTTCCTGTTCGCCGCTGAATGCCGCGTCCTGTTGGGCTTCCTTCGGTGCCGTCTCGCTGTCCGGGGGTGTGGTTTGCGGCGGCGTGGGGATCGGACCTGGACCTGTGGCGGTGTGGGAGCCCATCGGAGCCGCGACCTGTGGTTGAACATGGCTGGGCGCCGCCATGCGTGGCGCACCGACCTGTGCGCGCGCAGCCTCTATGCTCATCGTCCCATCGCCGTACTTGTGGTTGAGGGCGTGCAGTTTGCTCGCCTGATGTTCCAGCTTCGCCGTGTCGATGCGGTTGGCTGCCGCTTGGACCTGGCTGCGCCCCCATTGGACCGGGTGGATCGTCATATGTTTGTCCGCGAATCGCACAACCTTGTCCGTCGCGCCCTTGACCGCCTGTACGGGTTTGTCGGCGGCCCGGCGCACGGTACGGGCCGCACGCTGCATGGTGGGCGCTGCCATGTCGGCGGCGAATCTTCCGGTGGTTTTGGCGGCACGCCCCACAGTCGCCCATGTGGCGCGCCGTGTCGCCATGCGGCCTGCGGCAATCAGCCCCAATGGTGCGGTGATCGGGTTGAGGAACGCGGCTCCGGTCAACCCTACCTTGGCGACCTTGCGCGCGTCCTGCATGAGGCGTGCCCGCCCCATCTTGCGCAACGGATTGCGAGCATTGGCACCTTGGAGGAACCCGTCACGCAATCGTTGCATCGCAAGGTTGCGGCGTGTCAGTGTGGCTGCGGTGTCTGGGTCCACGCCGGCGTCCGCGTATTGTGCGAATGTCTCGTCCACCTTGTCGTGGATCTCCTGCTCTTCGGCTGTGGGGGCAGGTGGCGCAGGTTTGCCGTCCGCCGTGGAGGCGGGCGCCCCTGCGTCTTTGGCGATGCCGTTCCCGGCTTTGGACGCCATGGCCGGTTCTACCGCGGGAGGCTGCTGGCCGTCCATGCCTCGACGCAACGCTTCGGCACTTTCCCCGGCGCCACCGCCAGCGTTCTGGCTGCTGGACAGGCGCCCCGAGACCCTGCCGGCCTTGCCCAAGCCCATCATCTTGCCCGCCATGCCGATGGTCGCCGCGTGCATGGCGGAGCGGCCCGCACGGCTCAACCCCTCGGCGAGTGCGCCTGCGCCGGCCATGGTGGCGACGGCTTTGAGGGTGAAGGGGTTCTCGATTTTGAGTTGCTTGCAGGTCATGATGATGGTGAGGATCGCGATGGCCGGTGAGCAGCCGACAAGGAGGTTGTAGAAGAATGTGCCGCTGGCGCCGCCGCATGCGGTGATGATGCATGAGACGATGAGGCATGAGATGAATCCCATGGCGGAGTAGAGGACGCCGATCATGGAGTAGGAGCAGGTGGATTTGCCCCAGTTGAGCAGCGCTTTGCGGGGTTTGTCCCCGAGGGGGAACGCTTGCAGGAGGAATGCGAGGATGAGGGTGAGCATGCAGAAGCAGAGCATGATTTTGGACAGGAGGAGCGCGAGGCTGAACATGCCCCATACGAGGAAGTTGACAAGGGAGCCGAGGACGGTTCCGAATGCGCCGAGGCTGTTGGCGGATACGTTGCCGTACATGCGTTCAAGTGATGCACGTGCGGCTGCCTGGTTTGCTTCGCTCAGGTTGAGGTTGGCTTCACGCCATGTGCCGCCGGTGTTGGGGACGTCGAAGGTCCATCCGAGGATGGCGGCCTCAAGGTCCGGGTTGTGGACGTAGAACTTGTTACCGAGGTCGTGGTCGCTGCCGTCTGTGTACAGTTTGTTGGCGAACACTGCGGTGCAGAGGCTGTCCACAGTTTTGTCGTTGCCGTTGAAGGGGACGACCTTGGCGTTGTCCGCGGCGTTGTCGCGGAGGGTTTTGAAGGGTTGGTCTTCGTCGGCTTCCGGATTGACGCTTGCCCTGAGCCATGCGCCTCCCGTGCCCCGGATGGCGCCTGACCCGTCGTCGCCTAGGTTGTTGATGAGTTGTTTCCATCCGTCGCGCGCGTAGGTTTTCCCGTTGTTGGTGGAGCAGGTCTGCCAGAAAAGGTTCATGCGGTGGCGTGCCACGGAAGTGTCGGTGTCGCGCGCGTTCTCGTCTTTGTTGACCCGTGGGTCCCATGGGTCGATGAACCCGTCCCGGCTGAGCAGGTAGCGTCCGGTCTGTGGGGTCAGTGGCGCATTCCTGCTATTGGCGTTGCCGCTCAGGGTGCGGTTCGTCAGGGACAGTTGCACGCCGGTGGAGGTGCCGGCTTGGTCTTCGAGCACATGGCAATAGGATTGCAATGCGTTCGAAGCGACCCCGGTGGAGGTGTTGCCTTCGGACACGTCGGTGGCGCCATATTGCATCGTCACCCAGCTGCGTAATGAGGTTTCCTCCCAGAGGGTGTTGATCGCGGATGTGACCGCCGAGGTGTCGCTTTTGTCGAACAGGTCCGTGGAGGCGCCGTCCGCGGCTTTGCTGGTACCCGTCTTGTAGTCCTGATGCATGTAGTACAGGTATTTTTGGCAGTTGGCTTTCGCCGCTCCACCGTAGGCCATCATGGACGGGTTGTTGTCCGTAATGGTGGACGGGTCCAACAGGCTGCCCGCCATCATGTTCATCGTGCTGTTGATGTTCTTCACCACCCACCATGGGCTGCCCACGGTCGGTTCGCTTTTCCCGGCGTCGGCTTTCGCCGCGGCCCCCATCGTCATCACGATGGCCAGACACATCAGGGTCGTGAAAATGCGTTTGAGCATGGTGCCGCTGGTCTGGCCTCCCACGTTGAATGATGCGGCGCCGACCCACCCAAGGATGCCCAATACCAGGAATGTCGCCGGGATACCGCCGGCCATGACGTTATCGACGATGGCGCCGGCCACACTGTCGATGGTTTTACCCAATGAGTCCATAGGGGTGAACGATGCGGCGAACTGGCTCAACGACAATGCCGAATTCCAGAACACCTGTGTGACCTGCAACAGCATGTTCGGCATGATGGTGCGCACCGTGGCTTTGATCTGGTTCATGCCGTCCGTGAACCCACCGAACCACCCTCCGGCCGATTCGGTGCGTGTGGTGATGGTGCCCACCTGTCCGGCCCACCGTCCGGATGGCAGGCATTGGCTGGGGTCGGCGCCGCTTTCCTTATAACAGTCCACGGGTTGGGTGCCATCCGGTTGGTCTGCTTGTGCCGTTAGTGGGCTGACCGCGATCAAGGTGACCATCAGCACCACTATGGTCATGATGAACATGGTGGTGCGCCGGCGCCACCGGGCCTCATCTGACATGCCCAATACCCCTTGCCTGTGTTTCACCAATGCCTCCACCCTTGCCTTGTAGTATGTTTCTGTTGTCTCGCCCGCCTATACGAACGCCACCCAATGCGTGTGCGTCACATCCTCAGCGTCGGACGAATTCGGAAAGAAGATGCGTCCGGTGACCTGCTTCGACTTGATCTTGGACAATGCGCGCCGCCACCGTACCTGCCGCATCTGGTCGTTCGTGCGGAACACGAACAACACGGGTGCGAGGACGGCGCCGGCCACGATCCACACGCAGGACAGCAGCAGCCCAAGGAACCCGACCGTGATGAAGAACATGACCACTCCGACGATCAGGCCCAACAAGGCGGCGATCAACGTCTTGGAACGCACCTCGGTGTTCTTTGTCACTTGGATTGTGTTCTTCCGTTCGATCTCCTCGGTCGAGGACACTTCGGTGATGTCGTCCATCGTCATACGTGGATGCGGTGTCTGTTCCATGACCAGTCCCCTTGTCACCAGTTGAAGGCGGAACGGATCCAGCCTTGCAGTCCCTCGATCACGGTATCGAACCCGCTCGCGAACCACGGGAACCACAGCGCAGGGCCAAGCAGGACGATGATGACGAACACGTTGACGGCGATCTTCTTGCCGTCCGACGCGAACATGCCGACCACCTGCCCATCACGTCCGCGTGCTTTCTGGATGAGACCGAATACCAGTAGTACGAACAATCCGACTGCGACAATCCCCGCGATGGTGGCGATGACCTGTCCGGCGGACGTGTTGAACAGGTAGCCAAGGGATTTGTCGTAGCTTTCCCTGAGTGTGCCTGCAAGTGTGACAGTGGTTCCCATGACCGATCCTTTTCGAGTGGTGAAACCCCTTTCCCACTAACGATTATTGTACTAGATGCAGTAGTACATGCATCTGCTTATCGGCTGAAAGAGGTCATACCAGCGAAATGGATGGAGAAACGCTGGAAACGGCAGTATCCTAAGCGTCCAACCGGTCGATGGGGTCAGCGTCGAAATTGTGCGCGTTGACAAGGAATGTCGGCTGCAACTGGGTCGGACGGCCTGGCAACGCGCCCTGCGTACGCACCGCGCACTGATATTGCACAAGGTTCATCACCGCGCCCGTATTCCAGCCGTCCGCCCCCTCCTCGTCGCTCAGGCGGGCCGCGATCTGCTGCGCCGTGGCCGTGTCCGGTGTCTTGAACGCGATGAACGTCGCGTACCCCATGAACGAGCGCAACAACAGGTCGCTCAACTGTTCGGGGTACTGGGTGGCGAACACTGCGATCACGCCGAACGAACGCATCTGGTCCTTGATGTGCGCCAGTGAGGAATCGTCGGCGCTGGACAGCATCGACAATTCGTCGCACACGATCATGGTGTGCTTGCCCGCAGCCTCCCACCCTTGGCATTGCGCCATGATCGTGTCGCACAGCCGGTGCAGCATCCACGCGCCCAGAATCCGGTCCATCGGCGCTGGGATGCGATACCCGTCGTGTGGCGCGAATACGAAGTGGTAGTCGCCGGGCCTGTCGAGCACATCACTCCATGTCAGGCGGGCGCGCCTTGGTGTGAACACGTGCTCCACGTCCATGAACTGCCTTACCTTGTTCGCGCTGGCGCGTGTCTTGTCAAGCAGCCGCTGGTCGGTGATCGGCGTCTTGCCTTGCTTGTCGGGCCGTCCGTAGAGTTGTTCCGCGGCCTGCGCCGCCTGCCGCAGGTCGATGCTGTCAGGGTATTCCATGCTCAACGCGCGCAGTACTTGCCCCAAGGCGCGCGCCGAACCGGTCTGCCCGTCCGACGCGGCCAAAGCGACAAGGCACCATCCGATCGGCGAGCGCTGCTGTTGCATGTTTTCCGCTCCCGGGTGTCTCTGTTCCATGCCGCGTATCTTGGATACGATGGTTCCGGGGTGGGTTGTGTCGTAGCGCATGGCGGCCACGGCGATGGTCATGGCGCTTGTGATCACGTCCAGTGAGTCGTTCATGATGTCGCCTTGGTTGAATGAGTACTGCATGCTGGCTGCGATGTTCTGTCCTGTGGCTCTCGCGTCTAGCCCGTCGAGCATGCCGAGCAGGTCGATGCATACGGTGTTTGGGTCGGCGAGGTAGCTGACCCGTCCGCGTCGGTTTGGGTCGTTGGGCCAATGCTGTTGTCTGAAGCGTTGCATGGTGTGGACCCCTTCGTCGTCCTTCATTGCGAAGTCGATGATGCGTGTGTCCTTTCCCCATACGCGTTTGTCTGTGTGGTCGCGTGCCAAGGCGGCCCATTGCATGAAGCCGTGTACCATGACGGATTTGCCTGAACCGGCTTCGCCGGTGATGGCCACATCCCCGTACAGCTGTGATGGTTGCACGTAGGCGGCGCGCCCCGTCTGGTCGCACCCCACATATACTCCGCCTTGTGCCAGCACGTCGGGCACGGGGCGCAATTGTTGTGTTTTCGCCGTCGTGTCGCCGATGGGTGTGTACAGTGCGGCTACGGTCGCCGGGGGGATGATCAGTGTGGTGCGTTGTGTCGGGTATGCGGTCGTCATCATGCGTTTGTGGCCGTCCCGCTGCGCCTCGTCGCCGCCCAATCGGGTCTTGCGGTCGGCGCTGCGTGTGGGGCGTTTCGGTTCGAACCACCACCAATGCCGTGCCCGCTGCACCACATCGTCCCATGTGTCGCGCCTCCACCATCGTACGGTTGCGAACAGGGTGATGCACCATGGTGGTATCGCCATCCACAATGGCAACGCCCATAGGTTCGGTGTGATTATGAGCGCGGTGAGCGCGGTGAGCGCGCATGCTTGTGGCATGAGGTTGGCTTGGGCGAGGATGCTGACGGCGAGTGAGTAGACGGTGCCGGCGGTGAGGGTGATGAGTGGGGCGAGCAGCGCCCATGTGGGTAGGGGTGAGAGGGCTGTGAGGGTGGTCCAGATGATGCTGATGGCGAGTGAGGTGGCGAGCAGGCCAAGGCGGGGGCGGCTGGTGTGGGCGCTCATGTCGCTCATGTTGTCGCAGAGGATGCGGCCGGCTTGTTCGGCGGTTTCCTTGGCTTCCTGTTGGGTGGGGCATCCTGCGCTGACGCGGGCGTATTGAGTGCCGGAACGGACGATGACGCTGCTGTCTTCGTTGCTGTTGCGTTCGCCGGCCACCCAGTCGCGTGCGCGGGGGGTTTCGAAGCGTGCGCCGGGTCGGCAGTTGATGGCGAGGTAGCTGTCGGGTGGGATGATGGATTCGAGGCTGGTGCGTATGGCTTCGCTGTCGGAGCGGAGGCGTTCCATGTTGGCGACTTCGTTGAGTCGAGCGCGCCATGGGATCAGGGGGTGTGCTTGGCGTGTGGCGGCTTCGGGTAGGTGCGGCCATTGGTTGTCGGGTAGTGGGGTGGCTTCGAAGCCTGCGGATTGTCCGGCTTTGCGCAGCAGGGTGGTGTCGCCGTACGTGTATTGGGTGACTGGTTCGTGGCCGCTGCGGATGAGCAGGAGGATGGTGTCGCGTAGTTGGTTAGCGATCATGCCGCTGGCGGTGCGTTGTTTGTCGGCGTCCATGGTCAGTCGGGTGCGGGTGATGGTGTGCCATTGGGCGTGCGGTGCCATGTGTGGTGTCCTTGTCAGTGGTTGAAGAGGGGTAGGTAGGGGAAGCCGTCGGGTGGGGTGAGGGTGGTGTCGGCGAGTTTTTCGCGTTTGGTCAGCACCCACAGCCATGCGGTCATGCGTTGCGTGTCGGCTTGGGTGTCGAGCGCCCAGCCGAGGGTGGCGTGGCCGCTGCGGATGCCGCTGTCGTCGTTGATGAGGTCGCGGGCTTTGCGGATGGAGTAGACGGCACGGCTCTGGCTACTGCCGAACATCATGGAGTCAAGCTGCCACAACCGGATTTTCGCCAATGCGGGGTGGCGTACCATTTCGGGGATGAGCCAGCGGAGCACGTGGTCGCGGTGCCCGTCCATGCACAGTTGGGCGACGTGGTTGAGTGCGGTGGCGCGTTGCCTGTTGGCCGCCTGCCGTCCGTTGTTGGCCGCTGTCATGTCGTTCATGGCCGCTCCTCCTTCCTTGTGGTGATGTCGTGGCCGACGAACCCGTAGAATCCGCCACGCAAGGCGTCTGGTTTCGCCCACCGGCTGACGTCCCAACCCCATGCGGCCTTGATGCGTTCGTCCATGAGACGCCAACCCCAGTCCTGAATCACATCCACGTCGCTGACCGTTGGGCAGGTGGCCTGCCATGCCGGGTCGAAAACGCTGCGGCGCGTGCCATACATGTCCACGTATTCACCCCACTGCGGGGTGGGGCATGCGTGTCCGTCGTACCATTCGTCCCACCGCGCATAGCCCATGCGTGAGAACACCGACGGGTCGCCCATCGGCATTTCCGCAAACCGCGACGCCTCGTCGAACGCCTTGTCGAAGCGTTCGTAGATGCCCGCCGACACGGGTGCCTGCAACCACACGCACAGGATGCCACGCCGCCGCATCGGCGAATAGGCGAGCAGCTTCGACCATGCTGCAAGCTTCTTGCCGACGCCGGTGGCATGGATCTGCAACTCAAGCGCCATCGTCACCCCGTCGCGCGTGAAGCCGATCATGTCTGCGCTTTGCCTGCCGGCCGAACCGATCTCGGCTACGGCCTGCGGGTCGATGCCACGGAACCCTCCCCAGCCGTCACCCCCCACGAAACGGAACCGACTGTCATGGGCGGCGGTCAGGGCCACATGGTTCGTCAGCGTATTGTGCCGTGCATGCGTGCGCATCTGTCCGAACTTGCCGTCGGTGAGCACATCACGCATCCATGCGGGCACACCCAGAATGTTCGTGATGCGACGGGTGAGCATCACCTCGCTACCCATCGCCACCCACACCTGATTGATGCGGCGGCCCTCCAGGAACTCCGTACGCGAGAACCCCACATCGATCACACCAAGCCGCAGCAACGCGCCCCATACGGTCGGCGCATCCCGGTGGAACGGTTCGATGCCGTCCACGTCGGCCGCCAATCCCGCGACAAGCTGGTCGACGGTGCACACGCGCCATGACAGCAGCGAACCGAGGATCGCCAACACCTGACCGGGATGCCTGCGTACCAGATGCTCCGCCTGTTTGACGGTGACGGGGATGAACGGGTGGCGTTCATGCAACGATGCGGGATGCGTGTACGCGTGCACCCAGGTTCCTTTGAGCCAATCCACATCCGAGCCGCGCGCCCACAATGCATCATCCAACGGGTCGAAGAACGGCTCCCACGGGTTCACCGCTTCCTGTGCCATAGTCCCTTCCTCCTTTCCTTCGGCATGTAACGTGCCGGGTCGAAGCCACGGTCCGGCAACGCCCACGCCAACACTCGTTCGCGAACCTGATCGAGGTCAGTGTCCGCCCAGTTCGATTCGCATTGCTCGATGCGCCGTTCCGCTTCGACGCTTTGCCGCTCGGCCCCCAGATACGTGCCGTATGGCGCATAGTCGTACGGCGCATACTCCCCCATGCCGATGGGCAGCACATCCTTGACGCCCACGCACTCGTTGGGAAGCCCGTGCCGGGGGAACGCGGCCAACAGGTTCATCGCGTCCCGCTGCGTCTGCATGCCCAACTTGACCGGCACCAACACCAAGTCGCCGGCGGCCACGCTCGGCGTCACCAACGCGCCCGCCGCCGTCGCTGGGTCGTCCAAGTCGACCGGGCTGATGCGGTCGAGGTCCACGACGACGAACTGCCATAGCCTGCGCGCCGCCATGATGAAGTCCGCGTATCTGCTCCACGGCACGCTCTGTCCGGTCTCCGGCGCGAACGTCAGATCATAGGCGACGCCGAACCGGCGGCCTTGGTTCGCGCCATGCTGCGCACGCTCGTCGCCCGGCGTCCAATCACTGATCGTGCGCACGTCCAACAGGCTGCGCCCGCCGAAGAAGTTCCGTTGCGACGACTGCAACGGGTTCGCGTCCACCAATAGTGAACTAACCCCCATCGCCGCCGCACGTTCGCACAGGCGCCGGCTGCTCGTCGACTTGCCCACGCCGCCACTGCCCGACGTGACATACAGCACCGTGCCGGTATGCTGCCGCCTGCCCAACAGCAGGTCTCCGACAAGCCGCTTGTCCGCCACATCCACCCCCCAAAAGGACCGCAGCATGGAACGCACACTGCCTTCCAACGCGACAGGTGGCAACTCCATCGTCCCCACAGGGACCTGACCCTGCCGGCACCAATAGACCCGCCACCCCGCCTGCGACACCGGCACCCAGTTCGCCGACTCCGACGCGAACACATACCCGCGCCCATCCCTCACCGGATGCTCCGCCAAAAACCGCGCCTGCTCCTGCACACCACCCCCGTAAGGCACCCGCCAAGCGCGTTCCGGGAGACTGTTCTTGAGCGTGTCCAGCAACCCCCCTCCACCAATAATGAGGGCTACCATCGCACAACCCCGATTCTGCCGCCCATTTCCCACCTCCGTTTTCTGACGATTTTGCGAAAACCCATATCATGGCCACGCAGTGCTTGCTCACCATGGGACTACATTTCAGGATACTACACTCACTACTTGTCTTAGATACTTTTGTTGTGTGTGCTTGCCGTTCGTTCCGCATCCTTCCATTCCGTCCCGTGTCTCGCTTGGCTTTGCTAGGTTCACCGCATATCAAGTGCCTTGATAGGCGTTCACCAAGGAAAGCGTCGTCGATCGAACATGGTTCGACCTCCTCCCCCTATTCCGGCGTTGCCTTCCGGTTGCCGCTTGCGCTGTATGCCCGTCTTTCCCCTCTTGTGTTCCTGTTGTGTTTTGTCTCTTTTTCGTTTCTGCTTCCTTCGTTTCCCCTTTTCCCTTTTTTGTATCCCATGTGTTGCGCTTTCGTTTGCGGGTCCGCCTTGGTGGCGGTGCAACCCGGCGCGCGCGGCGCGGGCGGCCGGCGTGCACGGCGGCCGAAAATGCAGCTGCGCTTCCACTACTGTGTGAGGTACGTGGTTAAGATACAATTAGGAATGATCAGCCACGACGAACATGGCGGCACAACCCACAAGGAAAGGAACGGCACATGGATTTCAACAACGACTTCCTCAACACCGGCGGCAGCTACAACGACTACGGCAACGGTCAGGGCTACGGCTTCGCCGACGGGCACGCGGACGGACAGGCCGACGTCCCGCCGACGCAAACGGAGACGGAACCGCCGACGCAAACGGAGACGGAACCGGCGGCGCAGGCACCGGACGGCGGCGTCCATGAGGACACGGCGGACGACACGGATACAGGCAAGCGCACGCGCAAGGCGAGCGTGAAGGTGCCGAAACTCACGGAGGACGCGGCCAAGACGATCCTCGACATCCTCGACACGCTCGACGACGAGGCGGCGGTGCGCACGGCGCGCACCATCCTCGGCACCAACTCCCCCAGCAAGGCGACACTGCTCGCGTTGACGAGCGAGATCAAAGGCCGCGGCATTCCGAAACTCGAACAGGCCACGGCGAAACGCATCGTGGATGCGGTGGAGCTGCTCGACACGGATACGGGGATCGCTGTCGCCAAGACGCTCACCGGATCCAACAGCCCCAACCGCGCCACGCTGCTGTCCATGCTGACCGAAACGAAGACCCGCAACCATGCGGCGACCATGTTCCAGCATGCGACGAAGATCAGCACATGGGACGCGGACGAGCTGATGATGAACCTCGCGCTTGAGTTCGCGTCCGACAAGGAGTACGCGAAATCGTTGTTCGTCGTGTTGGACGCCGCCGCGCCGGAACGTGGGTTCGGCCGGAGCAGCGGGGACGCGCGCAAGGACGCCAAGACCATCGCGGAGAAATGGGACGGCGGTGTCGATCTGGCGCGATTCTCGGTATTGAGGTTCTGAACGGGACGGCGGCCGGCGGCGGGGTGTGCTCCATGGATCGGGGCGCGCCCCGTCTTTTTGTTCACGCCAAGGTGACCGTCCTGTCGTCGGACGGCGTGGCGGCGGCACCGCGGCCGGTGATGACAACCATGTCCGTCTCCTTGTCCATGGTGTACCGCCATCTGTCCTGTGCGGCGTTGAGGGCCGTGAACATGCGTTCGCGTTGCGGGTCGCAGCCGATGCGGCGTCTGCCTCCGGGAAGCAGGCGGTTGAGGAATGTTCTCGCGATGCGGAGTTGACCGTCGTCGGGCGCGTACAGGGCCGCGAGCGTGTACAGGTCGAGTTCGAGCGCGCCGGTCAGGTCGTGCAGTGTGACAAGCGACACTTCGCGCAGGTTGCGTTGGCATGCCTGCACGTACTCTTCGGTCAATGTCACTGTTTTCGACGCTGGCCTCCCGGCATCGAGGTCGAGGGCCTGGACCGCGATGCATTGGTGGGTAGATGGTACGGGGAAGCGCATCATCTTCGCAAGGCAGCCGTTGATGATGTCACGTGACGGTTTCGAGGCGTACATGCCGAGCGTGTTCATGATGTTCGTCCAGCCGTCGCGGAATCGGACGGTGCGGGTGTCCGGGTCCCAGCATGGGTCGCCGTAATGGATCAGGGTTGCGAAGACGATGGACAGCAGCCGCGGCACGCGTCCCGGTGGCTGGCGTTCCGGACTTGACCGCACCGCCCTATAGGGTGCGTTGAAAGGGTAGGTGTCCGCGCTGACCACGCCGAAATCCCATGCCTGCCGCAATGTGGACGGGCGCAGCAGCAGTTCGGGGCGGGGAATGAGTGGTTCGCTGGATATGGCGGCGCGTGTTGTGGTGCTCATGGCGGCTCCATGGTTTTGGACTTGGCGGACACAGTGCACGGTACATGCGTCCGATACTTCTTGCTTCCGATTCTAATACAAAAACCCACACCCGAGGTGGGCGTGGGTTTCGGCCGGAGGCTTCGCTCATTCAGTCGAGGGGATGGGCCGCGACGAATCCGAGGATCGCGTTGACGCTGGTCTCCTTGTCCGCGTATGCGGCGAATTGCTCCAGCCGCGGGTCGCCGAGCAGGTAGGCGATGTAGGTGCGCACCGCGAACGCGTTCGACTGCGCCGGCGCGTAGGCGGCGAGGGCCTGTAGATCGCTGTCGATGCGTTTGAGCAGTGCGGCGTCGATGCCATCACGGTCGAACATAGTGCGCGCGTATGTGGGGTCGGTTTTGATGGCGCGTTCGGGGTCGAATCGGGTCATCTCCTCGATGCTCATGTGGGGGTGACGCAGCGTGTGCATGAGCATCAGGGTGAACGCGGTGGACTGGGGGTTGTCGGCGGAGAGCGCGCCCCGCAATGCGCGTACGGTCTCCTCGTTCAGGTAGCGGGCTCCGCCACTGGTGGGGTCGTTGAGTTGTTTGAACCATTCGAGGATCGGACGCTGGCGGTCGGTCACGGATGTGAACGTGGTGGTTTCGGTGTTGGGTTCCATGGGTTGCCTTCCCGTCTTGTTTTTGTGTGGTTGATTACAGTGTAGCGCATTGGAATCACTTGCGACACGCTAGGCGATTTCCTGTTTTGATTCTGTGTGACCTATACTGTTTTCTGCCACACAGAAAAGACGAGTAGCGAAAGGAACCTCGCATGAACATGTTCGAACAGGACGCGGAGGAACGTTATCCCCTGTCCGCAAACGATGAGTGGAAAACAGTCAGCCTGACACGTGAGTCCTTCGTCATGCAGCTGCGTTCCGCCTTCATGGCCGGAGCTGAAGCGGCGGCGTCACGCATGGAGGTGTCGGCATGACGGACACGACCTTCGATATGTGCAGCAGCGCGGACATCATGGCCCTCGCCTCCGATTACATCGCACAATGCCGCGCCGGCGACCCAAAGGCGTGCATCAAGCCCGGGGACCGCAGCGGCCATCTGCGCATCGTGCGCTGCGACGGGTTCGTGCCGGACGTCACATCCACGCCGAACCGTTTCGGGGAGACCGAACGCATCGACATGTTCGAAGCGCTTTGCGACTGCGGGCAGACCGTCCTCGTGTCCGGCGTCAACTGGCGGCTCGGACGGTTGCGTTCATGCGGCCTGTGCGGTCTGAGCGACCGTATCGTCGCGGACGCGGCAAGCGTGCACGGCGGCCGCTTCGGGGGACTCGCCGCATGAGCGCCGACGAGGACGAGTTCCTGCATCCGGCCTACCTGCTCAAACAGGCGACCGACATGATCCTCGCCGCCACGTTCGGGGACTACCGCACCACAGTGGAGGCGGCCACGCCCGAACCAGTGCGCATGATGGCCCGCAAGCTCGCGTTCGCCGCATACGCCTCCCACCTGTTCCCCAATGCGCGCAGCATCTCGTTCATCGCGGACTGCGACGACGACGCGGCCATCGCCATGATGCTCGCCGCGCAATGGATGAGCGCCGCCGGGCATGTGCGCTGCTCGTTCGGGGCGGATATCAGCGTCGTGGAGGAACAGGTGCATGTCAACGACCCCTTCCTCCATCGCGCCGGCGATTTCACAGCCGAACCGCGCCGCGACCCGTTCGCGAAGGATTTCGACCCCGTGCAGCTGCGGCATATGCGCACCCACCTGAAACAGTCGGCGGCGCGCCTACGCTCCTACGGGTTCACCGGGGGCGTCGCCTCTCTCGCCTCACAGGCGGGTGGTGTATGGGTGAATGTCGCCAACGGCCTCATGTACGAAAGGGGCGTCTGATGCTCCGTCCCGACAAGGTATCGAAACAGTACGCGGACATCATCCCCCGACTGCATGCGCTCGGCTACACCTGCACGCTCAACGGCAGCGTCTCCGATCAGGTGTGTGTCATGCGCATCGGCCGCGCCGACACCGTGGACATATTCAACGATGGCACATGGCGCCGCCGCGACGGCATGCAGGGCGCCACACCCCAGGATCTGCTCGACCTGGTGAAAGCCGAACGGGGCCGTGAGGTGGAACATCACCTGAACCGGCATGACCTGCGCGCATTGGCGCAGGACACGTTGAACGCGCAAGGCGTCACCGCCACCAGCGTTCGCGCCGTACGCATCCTCGGCGACGGCTCCATGGAAGCCGATGTGTTCCTGCACACTGGCAGGCCGCAGACCGTGAGCATCGCAAAGGACTGGAACACCATGTGCCGCCAATGGCGCGCCGACCTCATCCACTGATGCCAAACACCAACCTCTCATAGCAAGGACACGCACCGTGATCGATTTCACCACCAACCCACTCATCCAAACGGGCGCATTCAACCCAGACCATCACATGGACAAATCACAACCCCGACGCGTCGACTACTTCCCCGGCCGCATCCGCGAGGTCAGGGACAGCGAGCGTTGCGGACTGCCCGTATACCTCGAACGCATCCGCACCACCAACGAAGCGGAAGGCCTGCGGCTGCTGTACCGGCGCATCGCCCGTACCTGCATGAAGACCACCAGCTCCGCACGCACCAACATCCTCACGCTCCCGCATTACTGCGCGGCGGGACGGCCGGCCTACCTTCTCACAGGATTCGTCAGCGACACGCATTTCACCCCGGACGGCCACCTTGACCGTATCTGCCTGACAGACCCATGCGCCCTCGACCCGGACACGGGAGAAGCATTCAACATCGACACACACATCTGGCTGTTCGCGGACAGGCTCACCGTGACCGACCCCGGCATGATCCACGGCCACGCGGGTCTTGCGGGCGACCTGCTCACCATCTCCATGGGCGACCGCATCACCCTCCACTGCTGCCTCAACGCGTACACGAAAAACACGCGCAAACGCATCGGCATCGACGAATGGTTCCCCATCGACGCGCAACTGTATTACGCGGACCGCAACGGCACGCGGCGCCGCGTGCCCAACCACATCAAAGCCGGATTGGAGATCCTGAGCATCCACACGGACGGTTCCGTCACAACCACGAGCGAACAGGATTGGGCTACACGGCTGCTCGCCGCACTCGGACGCCATCTCGATGAGGAACAGAACGGACGCGTCTACGAATACAACGTGATCAAAACACTCATGCCGTTCATCGACGCACAGCAATTCGCCGCCTGAACGCACCGACCATAGGAAAGGAGCACCGAATGGACATGTTCAACCCCGACTACTATCGGTTGAACGGACTGGGGTTCGAATGCATCGACCTGACAGAACGCTACTCGTTCAATGTGGGCAACTGCCTCAAATACATGTTCCGCCTGCATGGGAAAAACACCGCACACGAAAACCTCGGCAAAGCACGGTGGTACGCACGCCGTGCACAAGCACACGGCGAACGCTTCCACCCCATCCATAAGACCGACATGCCGGAAACCATCAGCATGCTACGCACGCTCATACAGCATGACTGGCAGCACGCCTCCATGTTCTGGGCAAGCGTGCTCGACTGCCATACAGGCTCCGGTGACACCACCAGCATCATCGACGCCATCAACGAACTAGACACCACGGAAAAGGAGTGAACCCATGACATACGAGACAAACACACGGCCCGAGGTGCATGCCGGCGACACCATCACCATCGGCAACCACAACGGATACCATGAGACCATCATCGTGGGATCAGCCACGATCATCGACCACGGCCGGAGCAACACCCTGCATGTGCACCAAGCCGAAACCAACGACATCTACGACATCACGGACGGGCGCGACGGCTGGACACTCGAACAGGTCGACTGCCCCCATCCACCGGCCATGCAATTCCCTGACGGCCTGCCCATGAAACACCAATGCCTGCGCTGCGCATGGGCTGACTGGCTCACCTTCCCCGAAGTGGAGACCACACCACCGTCACCCCCTGCCTACAGCCAGCCGCGAGCATGACCAGCCGGCGAAACGCGCCGCACAAACAGTCTGTGTGGACTATACTGTAATTATTCGCACAAAACATGACGGGACGACCCATGCCTCACTCACTCAAGGACTGGCGCGACAGATACCAAGTCGCCATAGCAGGCGACTTCATGCTCCGCGCGGCAACCGCCCTCACCAGTGTGCTCGACCATCTCACGGTGGAGCAACACAACACGGACCCCACGACGGTGGATGACCTGAAAACCATCAGGGACCATCTGCTCACGGCCAGCAACGACATCATCACCATCACACGCAACACGGAAGAGGAACCATGCCCAGCCCGCTCGAACTGACCGTGATCATGCCGGATTGCGGCGAAAAACTGCATGCCGCACTGGTCGAGGACGGTGACGGGTATGTCATCCATGCGGAAGACTGGGTACTGCATGTGCCCCCGGACATGTCGGTGCGAGGCGTGGTGGAAGCGATACGCGCCGTGCACATGATGAGGGGACACCAGTCATGAGCCGCAACAGCGCGCTATGGCGCGAACATGCGAAATGCTCGGGCAAGGGCGACCTGTTCTTTGATGATCTGCGTGACCAGCAGGCGAAAGCCATTTGCGCGGACTGTCCTGTGCGCGAGCAGTGTTTGGACCATGCGGTGCGTACGCCGGAACAATATGGCGTCTGGGGTGGCATGACGCCGCGGGAACGCCGGTGGATGACCATGGCGTTTACCGATAGGGGGTCGAAACGGTGAGGATCATGATCGACCTGGACAACACGCTCGCGAATTACACGCACGGTTTGCGGTACCACTTGAGGCGCAGCCATGCGTATGGCCCGTTGACCGGGTATGCGATGCACGATCCATGCGAGTACGAGTTGTGGCGTGATCCGTCATGGCCGTTCGGTTCGTGGGAGGAGCAGGCGGCCGCCCACCGTGCCGCGGTGATGGATGGGTTGTATCTGGCGGAACATCCCTATCCGCATGCGATGCGCGCCCTGTGGCGGTTGGTTGAGGACGGCCATGCCCTGGTCATCGCCACCAGCCGCATGGACGACGAGCATTTCAGGCAGACGTTCGCATGGCTCGACCGGCATTGGGTTGATCCCGCGCACGGCCCGACCGAATACGATGTCGCGTTCCATTTCGGCGACAAGAGTCTCGTGGATGTGGACGTCGCGTTCGAGGACGAACCATGCACCATAGGCATGCTCGCCGCCAAAGGGATCACCGTCATCCATCCCGACCACCCGTACTGCCGTGACTGTGAGGGCATCACCATGAGCGATTGGATACAGGCGCCCGGCATCATCCGGCAACTGCAAGAAGACAAGGAGAACACAAGGTGACCGATACGCAAGGCTTGATTGACGCGATCCTCGCCGAGGACACACGCATCCACCGTGTGATCGGCAAGGAGATCGCGGACGCCAAACAGCAGCTGTCCACGCGCGCCGGCGACACGAGCGGCCTGCCGGCACTGATCGATGCATTGGAACGCGTGGGCCGGCAATTCGACCCATCCACCCCTGCCGCACGGTTGCGTGCACGGCGCGCCGCACTCACCATGCTTGAGCGGAATGAGGAAGACCAATGATCAACGTGTCGCAGCAACGCGCCCTGCTGCACAGGATCATGGACGAGTGCACACGGTTGGAACAGGAACGCACCACGTCGGCTGAACAGGTGTTCGGTGTGGGGCATGCGAACGCCGACCCATACACCGACGGGTATCTGGACGCGTTGGCGCAAATCGACGCGTACTGCATGCGCCTCGACAACGGCATGTGGAAACCCTGACCCATCACCGAACCATATGTAAGGAACAGACCAGTTGACCAGTGAACAACGCAAGGAGATGGCACGCACATGGGCGAAATGCCATGTGCCCGTGTCGGACATCACCCGCCTGTTGGAGATCAGCGAGGAGGAACTCGACATGATCCTACGCGAACACCCCGAAACGGAAAGGGAGGGGCAATGAGCGTCAGATGGATACGCCGGATGCGGTGCGCGTGGCGCGCACGCCGCCTGCTGGCCGACATCACATTGTTGACCGGCGCATACTGCGGGTTGGTCAACAGGTTGGACGACGGGTTCAACGAAGACACGTTCACCGACGCGTACCATATGCGCCATGTCATCGAACCCCGGCTCGGCGAACTGGAGGCATACCTTGCTGCCGGAACCTTGCCGGACAGGTGGCATGCAGGCCGGCGTGGACAGGTGGCGGACGGGCTCAACGCGGCCGATGAACTCATGGACAAGGCCCGCACCCAACACAACGAGATGCTGCTGTTGGAATACGAAGCCAATGGCATGCCCGAACATGTCCTCGAACACATCCGACAGGCCATGGCCGGCACGGACGGGTTGTTGGGCGGCATCGAGGTCATGCGGCTAGACGAGGAACAGTGAACCATGCGAACACACCAGCCATGCGACCTGTGCAGCAAACCACATGTGAAAGGACAACGGTCATGAACGCGAACCACAATCCAGCCGAAGCCGCCGACGCCATCCTGCCATTGGATCCACCGATTCTCATCATCACCACCCATATGGGTGGCCTGCTGGCCACGCCCATACAAACCGACGCGGAACGGCAACGGCGTCGGATCGAGACAATATGCGACCAATGCGGCGACAGCGACACGGTTGCCGCCACCGTACGCACTTGGGGCGACCTCGACCGCGAACTCATGGCGTTGGCTGGGGACGGGTGGGCCGACGATGCGCTGATCGACATCGCCAAACAAACCGCCCTGCGATACTGCCCGCAGGTGGACGAGGAGACCGTGGGTGAATTGGCGGCACGGTTGTGCGCACGCGCAACGCAATGGTGGGACGACAACGACACACTGGAGGACAACGCATGACATCCAACACTCACAAGACGCGACGGACCTACGGGCGTGTGCACGGCGTCGTCATCCGCATGTACGCGCACAGTTTCGACGTGGACCGTGACCGGGACGGCGTGATCGTGCACGCGCTCATCCCCGACCGGCTCGCCGCAATGGCGCGAGGCTTGGGCAAAGGCAGTGTCGTGAACATGCACGGATTGATCATCCACGACGGCCGGCGGTGCATCATGCGGGTGGAACGTCTTGAACGGTTCACGCCACGCCCCCACCGGACGGTCACGACCGCCGATCTGCCTTATATGCCAGATTTCACCGGCGGGTTGGGGTCTGTCGCCTACGTCCGCCAATTGCGCGGCTACGACGAGTAGAAAGGACACAGAGTATGAGCGGTGCGCATGCGAAACCATTGACCCGACGCCAACACCGGCGGCGGGCCCGCATCAGCAAATGGACAGCCGGGGTGATGGGTGCGGTACTACTGGCAGGAGCCGCCACGTGCGCGCTCACCATGCCCGGCACCCCCACCGCGCTCGGTGTACCCGACCGCAGCCCGACCCCCGCCGTCACCCGCAGTGTGGACGGGCCCACCGTGTCCCGCGCCTCCACCCGTGAAGCGTTGGCTGACGGAGTGGCGTCGGTAAGTGTGGATTCCACCGGTACATGGACCATGGGCAATGATCGTATCGACGTGGAACGGCTCACCCGTGCCACACCCGAACTCACCGACCTGCATCATGCGAAAGCCACGGAACAGACCGTGGACCTGCTCAACGCCACTGACATACCAGCCGATACGGCCACCAGCACCCCAACCGCCACGGGGGATAGTGGCAACGCGTACCCGTGGGGGCAGTGCACATGGTGGGCGTATGTCAGAAGGCATCAATTGGGGTTGCCGGTCGGATCGTATTTCGGCAACGGGCAGGCATGGGCCTCATCCGCGTTGCGTCTTGGTTACAGTGTGGACGCCACCCCGACGGTGGGCGCGATCATCGTGTTCCAACCCGGCCAAGCCGGCGCCGACCTGACCTATGGGCATGTCGCCATCGTCGAACAGGTTCATGGGGACGGGAGCATCACCATATCGGAAAGCAACGCGCAAGGGTTGGGCGTCATCTCCAACCGCACACTGACGGACGCCAACCAATACACGTACATCCATTAGCCGGGAGGACAATCATGAGCCGTACCCACAACACCATCCGTTACAACGCATTGGAACGCAAAGCCCTCGCCCACGGCTACCAGAACGCGGAGGACTACATGCGCCACACACCACGGTTACGCCATCGGTTGTACCAGTGCCCGGTCGGACGGCACTGCCCCACATGCACCAACAACCGCTGCCACGCCAACCATGTGCGATGTACGGCAGCACGCCAACAGCAGGAGGAATCATGAAACCAGACAAACCACGGACATGGCTCAACCCCCAATCATCATCATTCGATCAGGACATACAAGCACTGGGAGGAACGATCATGCATTTGCAAACCAGCAATCAAATTTTTGATCCGAACAGTACAACACTCCTAGAACCGGATCCACAAAAGGCATCCCTGGAGGCAACACCCGATAGCCGCAATCCTCATACAGCAACCGCATACGCTGCTCACAATTGCCAATCGCCACCGGATTGCCATGGGCCCTCAGGACCGTGCCAAACAAGTTAATGAGCACAGTGGCAATCCCTTGTCTGCGGTATTCCCCCACTACTGCGACAGCACGCAAAAACACACGGACTCCCTTTGGGAAATATAAGGCCTGATACCGGATGACACCGCCAATTCGCCCATTGGGTGCCACCGCCACAATACCCTCCTGATCCGGTCCAACAGCAGAAGGGCCAATGGAATCGGATACCAGACGATCCGCGGCGTCACGGTCATTCACCGTCTCCCGGCGGAATGTCCAACCTTGTTCCACAAGCAGACGGGAGAACCTATAGTGCTTCTCAGTATTGAAATCAAGCATGGTTGTATCATATCGTCTCCTTGCGCACCGGTATCGCGCCCTCTCCCATCCGCATGCCAATAACAAGCCCCCGAACACTTCATCACAGAAAGGCTCACCCATGTGGCCCGTATTATTCAACGGCATGGCAGTCGGGTTCGCATTCCAGCTGTGCCATCGCCTCCACCAAGACCGGTTGAACCACCGGCCGGTATACACCGACCCCTGTGTCACTTGGCTGCCGCCGGCCAACACACTCGCCAACACCGGCGCAATCATCATGGAACTGTGCGAACCGAACCCAGACTGGCTCACAGTCGGTCTCAACCTATTGGCTGCCGCCGGCATGCTGCTCATCTGCATACGCCTATGGCGCCAACGTCACCACATGCCACACACGCCCATGCCGACCAGAATCCAGCAGGAAGGACCGTTGCCATCAAGCATCACCGCCCCACCACGCTACCGACCCTGAAAAGGAAGGAACCTACCATGAACCATGCACAACGCCTCACCGCAATCCTGCTCGCCGCCGCCTGCCTTGCCGGGCTGACCGGATGCGCCCTCGAACCAGACAGCAACACCAACCAGACCATCAGGGAAGCCCCATCCTACAGGAACCACGACCTGGAGTACAAGACGGTCGAACTGCCCGACGGTCGCCACATCGAATGCATCATCTTCTCCCACACCAAACAGGGCGGCCTGTCGTGCGACTGGCAGCACCCCACCAGCAACAAGGACACCAAATGACCACCACCGATACCACCACACCCATGTTCGAACACCCGTTGCACACGCTGCTCACCGATCTGGGATTCGCGGACGGTGACGCCACCTTCGACATCACCGACACAAACGACCCCACCTTGAACAGGATGCGGGCCGAGGACTCGTGCGACATGACCTTCGATGTCATCAACGAAGACAACCATGGCCCCTACGCCACACTGTGCTCGCCGGCCGGGTTCATGCTGGGCGTCCAACTGCCGGACAACCCCTATCCGGCACGACAATTGCAAACCATCCTGTACGGGTTGCAGGCACTCAGCCGCGACACATACGATCTGGACGACGCAGCAGAAACATTCACCGCCTGCGGCGACAACCTACAGGAAAACCGCGACCGTCTGGCAATGACCCACATGTGGGCTGAAATGCAGGTGGACCGCATCCTCGACACCGGATACGCATTGTGCGATCTCATGAGCATCGACCCGACCACCATGCCGACCAGTGAGTTCCTGCCAGCCTTATGGCGGTACGCATCCCACAGTCAAAGCCCCATCCTGTTCACCCTCTTGGACGAACACCTCAACGCCATCGGCCATCCGTTCACGCGTAGACCAGACGCAAAATAGCCGATAACAAGGAACCACCATGGGCACCCCATCCCCGAACAGGATCACAACCCGGATCACCTGCATGTGGCTGCAATGCGCGCAACCACGTTTGGCCGAACACATCCGGTACGCGCAACGCATCCTCAACCGATACGACACCAACCCCACGCCACGCGAACGCCTCATGCTGCAACATATGGCCGCCAACGCCCACACCACGATCAGCCGGCTGCTCGACGACCTGGCGGCCGACTGGCAAAGCGCCGGCCCCATCCAACGACGGCTGCTCGCCGCCACCGACCGGTACGCCACACCCATCATGCGCCGCCTGCAAACAGTGGCGACCACAGACACCAAGGAGACCCACCCGTGAACCACACCACCGACCACTGCACGGATTGCGGACACGACACCACCCGTATCAAACTCAACCGCCTCAACGGTGAGGACGGATGGAAATACATCTGCACACAATGCGAACCCACCCCACCCCACCATGATCCCGCCCCCAACTGCATACAATGCGGCCACCCCATGAACCTTGATGGGGACACATGGGTGTGCGGCACCTGCTGCTGGACCCGCGACCAGAACGACCATTGGTCGCATGACACACTCCGGCTCGCCACACGCACCCTCAACACGGAAAACCAAACCAACCTCAACACCCCGGCAGAAGCCTACGTTGTGGGATTCCTCGCCGCATGGGACAAAGCATTGGAATTATGCCGCAGCCTCGAAAACCAATTAGGAGAACACGCATGACATGGCGACTGGTCGAAGAACTATATGAGCTCGAAGACTGATACAGGACGAGAGGGAAAACATGTTTGTGGCAAACGTGTACAGGGCGCAGTGGAAGACATTCCGGCATTCCTGGCTCGACGACGAGGAAACGCCTAGGCATTGGGTGATGCCGATACGGTTCGCTTGCACTTACGGTTTGCCCATATTGGCGGCCGTGCTCAACTTCCACCAAGGTATTCCCCGCCAATCGGCGGGCGCCATCGTGACCGCCGCCGGCGCGATCACCATCGGACTGTTCGTCTTCTTCTGGCAGCTTTCCATATGGAGGCAATCATATAACCGGACAAAACCACGAGGTTACGACGCGGACATATGGTTGCTTGACGGCACGACCGCACACATACTCGCGGCCATCACCAGCGGTATCCTTGCAATACCGATGCTGCTTGTCTCAATGATGCTTCCCGCGCCGGAACACGCATGGTGGTGGATCACCCACACACTTCAGGCAACCGCACTGGCACTCACCGCGCACATGTTCGTCACCGCACTGTACTCATTGAGCGACCTGTCCGCCCTGTACACCCAGCTCAACAAAGCGAACCCGATACTAGACGGCAACAACCGAACCTGCTGAAGATACTAAACGAGTGCCACTCGTTTACCCATGGCCTGCGCCAAACGGCTCAGTGTCTTCAACGACGGGCTGATCCGTCCAGTTTCGATACGGCTGATGGTGATACGGCTGACTCCGCTTTTCTCGGCGAGCTGTTCTTGGCTCAAGTGGGCAGCTTCGCGGGCGAGCATGAGCTCCACGGCCGCGTCCATGAGCGCGCCCTGCTCGTCCATGTAGGCGGCTGCCTGTGGGTCGCGGCGATCCTGTTCGATGAGAATGTCATAGGGAATGGTGGTGGGCATCTTGAAGGTCCTTTCTATTGGTATTGGCGCATGATGTCGTGCGCCTTTTTGATTTCGTTGCGTGGGGTCTTCTGCGTTTTCTTCGTGAACCCGTGCGTGATGACGTATTGGTCGCCTATCCGGTGGAAGAAGCAGACGCGTTGGATGTTGTTGGATTGTTGGGAGCGGATTTCCCAGATGTCCGCGTCCAGTTTTTTGACCCATTGCATCTTGAGCGCGACACCAAGGCCATACTGGCTGATTTTGAGGATGGTCGCGTCAAGTTTGAGCCGGTCCTTGGCTGGCAGGGCGTCCCGCCATTCAAGGTAGGGGCTGCTGCGGTCGTCTTGGATGTGGACGATGAACTGGATTCTGTTCACAATACAGATTGTAGCATATGTGCTACAATCTGTCGAATCAGGCAATCCGCATTTAACTTTCTGCCGATTATTTAACTTTCACGCCGAAATTGAACTTTTACACGCGAATGTAACATATCGCGGCATGCGAGCACATCTGAAAACCGGTAAAATCAACACAGACAGGAGGCCCCATGAAACTGATCACCGCGACCAGCGATGCCACACAGCAGGCATTGCAAACCTACGTCAACCAATGGTGCACAGCCAACCATACGCCCACCCAACCGGTCATCCTGCATGAGACACCCGTTCTCGATTCGACCCGGGATGCGATCGACTGGCTCGCCGACCATGACGATCCCACCGGATTCCATGCGGTGCGCTACCGGGACGAACACAGCGCCCCATTGGGCCCCAGTGATCGTGAACTGGCGGTGAATCGGGAGCTTGAGGAACTGCGCGGCCGCTTGGAACAACGCAACGAACCCTACTGGGCGCACCACGCGGACGACGCCACGGATGGCACGGTGGCCTGCCCGCACTGCCATTCCACGCTCAACACCGCATACTGCGGGACCCCCAAAAGCTGGCGCAACCATTGCCCCGTCTGCCACACCGACCTACGCCCACAACCAGTGCTCGACCAATACAACCAATGGAACCAAGAATACCTACGATTGCGCGACGAACGCGACCAACTCCACCACGAACGCCACCACCCCACCAGTTGGCTCGCCCTACTCGACTCGACCAGATACGGCGCGGCTGACATCCAACCCGCCTGACGCCAGCAGCATCCCCGGACACTACGCATGCGCCAACCAATTACCTTGGTATGCAGGTACACGCGATGCTGCCAAAACATGGTAATTCGTGTACACCACGCCCGGATCCCCCGTATCTACCAGACGCTTTTGACTTCCTCCCCGTGCTGAAGCGCGGGGATTCCTACGCCGTTTGCCTAGATGGAGGCGTGCGGTTCGGTGGGTTCCCGTTTCGTGGACAAGTGCGCTTCATCGGCTGATGCCAATGCTCGTCTTACCTCGTCTCCGCGGGCGTTTAGGGACTCGGCAAGCCCTGCCGCGTCCAAGATGTTGACTGCGGCATTGTAGTCGCGGTCAAGGGTTGTGGAACATGCGGGGCATTGCCATGTTCGCACGTTGAGTGGTTTCCTGCCGTCGCGCCTGCCACAGTATGAGCAGATCTGGCCGCTGGGATACCAGCGGTCGAAGCGGTTGTTCAGTCCCAGTGGTTTTCGTTCCAGACGCCGGGCAGTTCCCGTGGTTCCAGCAGGCGTGCATGCGAGCCGTACCCCGTCCAGTCGCCCATGCGTACGCGCCCGTGGGTAACGCGTTTGCGTAGCGTCTCGCTGCTTGCGAACCTGTCGTCGCCATCGAGGATGGGGGTCACGTCGTAACCGGATGGGCTGTTCACATCGCCGGAGACGATGCGGGTGCGCAGTTTGCGCAGAGTCACGGTCTTGCCGCTTGGCGTGGAATCCACGACCTCGTAGAAGTCGTTCAGGCTCATATTGAATCCCCAGCCGCGGTAGAAGACGTCTCCGATGTGTGGTGTGCGGGTGGTGGTGTTCATGGTGTCGCTCCTTGGTGCATGGGTTTTCGTTGACAAAACTAACTATAGTCCAATCAGTTTATTCAAGCAAGTTTCGGAATGTCGCGGGAGCATAAGGGCAAGATGAATGTGAACCATATATATTACATGTGTATGTGGAGTGCAGCGCGTTTCCGTGCGACATGCCGAATCTTGCATATGTATACTGATTGGGCTATAGTAGTGTTTGTCAACGAAAACACCACACAAGGAGAACGACGTGACCAAGATCAACGACATCACCAACGCCGATACGGTGAACAAAACCGCAGCCGGCACCGAGTTCGCCCGCGTGCATGACTACCTGCACGGCCGCCGCCCCTTGGACGCCAGCCTCGCTTCTGTCGCGGCGTCCATGCTGTCCATGCGGCTGGCCGTGCGCGACGCGCTCATTCTCGCGGCCATACGCCCCGACGCGGTGGACGCGGACACGATGTACGCATTCGCATTCACCCCGCACGAGCCGCACACCGCGACGCTCATGAGCCGCCTGCTCACCGATGCATTCGACACCGGCGACGGCTACGAGCCACAGGTCATCGAACGGTTCGACGAACTCGTAAAGGCCGCGTCAAACGAACAGGACGCGCCGGACGCGCAATGCCTCGCCGTGCGCGCCTACCTCGCATGGTGGCAGCGCGACAGGGACACCGCGATGCGCTACGCAGTCGAAGCGTTGGACATCAGCGAGGATTGCACGCTCGCGGCCATCGTGCTCGCCGCCTTCTCCCGCGGTATCCTGCCGCGCGGACAGGAGCGATGATATAGATCGGCCCCGTTTCGGCGGAGTGCGGCCCGGCCCCCTCTTGTCGCGAAAGACAGGGAGGGGCCGGTCGCATTTCCTGCTGCCTGGGCAGTGTTCGCCAACGGATTCGACTGTAGCGTTGTCGGGATATTCGTTCGGGTTCGCGAACGGTGCCATGTCACTTGTGTTTGCGGGGTTCTTCGTTGATATGATTGCTGTGGAAGTGGATTACCAGAGGCGTGAGCGACACGCCAAGATTTGAGTTAATACTCTGATTGAGCTATAGTGGTGTTTGTCAACGAAAACACCGCCCAAGGAGCAACACCATGAAGACCCTCACCTACCGCGCCGACACCCACACCACCATCATCAACGAATGCGACGAAGATAATGCCCTCGCCCACCTTCAGCACGAGGTCGACGGATACGTCGAACACGTGGACGCCTCCCCGTTGGGCATCGACGGACTCGACATCTGGGTCAACGACATGGGCGCCGCCGACGGACTGCCGTACGCGTTCAGCCTGCCCCACTCTGGCGGTCGCGTGGACCTGTTCGGCAATGTCGTGTTCACCCGCTGCGACGAATATGGCGACACCATCGGCCTGACCGACGGCGACATCAAGGCGCTTGAGGCCAAGCTGCACGCGGCGTAAGCCCATAGGATGACTGTGCCGGATACGGGAAAGGGGCGCCGCGGCGCCCCCAGTGAACTTTTTCCGCGGACTTGGCGGATAAGCTGTATACCATTGTACCCGGAAAGGAAGGTGGCGCATGGTTGCCGACCCACAGATCACAGTGGAACACACCGAAGACGGCGTGCTGCTCACGATCACTGACGCCGCGAGGCTCTCGCTGCCATTGTCCGCCGCCATGGCACACACCTTGGCGACGATGATCGACACATGCATGAAGACAGGCGAACGGCAGACCTCCGGCCCGGTGGACGTGTGGCACGCCCGCCCCGGCGCCTACGGGCTGCACCTTGTGGTCAACAGGGTATCGTGGACGTGCCCGGCAATGGAATCATGGGCGATCGAGGAGATCGCCGACGGCTTGGAGGCGGTGCCGTTGGAGGACGGGAAGCGGGGTCGCACCTTGCTTGACCAGCTCTCCGCAGAAGTGAACCCGGAGGACATGCTTGACAATCCGTTGAGGCGCGAGTAGGGCGCCAGACCTCGCTGCCGGCGGGTGGCTCCCGGTGGGTTTCGAGCGCTGTATATAATGTGATAGGAAAGGACAACGTGGAGCATGGATCGACTTGACGACGAGAACATCGCGCTGCTCACGCTGCTCTACTCCTGCAAACGACCCGACAGTTGGAAGAGCCTGACTAACCAGTGTCTGGTCGAGGGAAGCGCGCGGCGGGTGTTGATGAACCGGCTGGACGCGCAAAGCAACCCGTTGCGCGAATTCGACGAGGTAGAACCCGAAGATTTCGCCTTGTTCCCCGAACCGTTGAGCGACGCGCGCCAGCGAGAATACGACGCCGCGGCTAGGGAAGCAGAGCGAGACTACGACGAGTGGATGCGCGCCGAGTTGAGGTTCGTCAGCATCTTCGATTCCGACTATCCGCATCTGCTGCTTGATAGCGTGGACGCCCCGCCGTTCATGTTCTCCAAAGGCCTGCTTCTGTCTGACGATCGTGGTGTCAGTGTCGTAGGGTCGCGCCATGCCAGTCCGCAAGGTCTGGAGTTTGCGCAGGAAGTCGCAGCGATGCTCGCGAAGCGGAGTTTGACCGTTGTCGCAGGATTGGCCGAAGGTGTGGATACCGCGGCGCATCAGGCTGCATTGGATGCCGGTGCGAGGACCGTCGCGTTCATCGGCACCGGCATCAACCGCGCCTACCCCGCATCCAACCGTGCTTTGCAGGAACGCATAGCGCATGAAGGATTGGTGTTGTCCCAGTTCAAGCCGGACGCGCCGCCGACTCGCCAGACGTTCCCTATGCGCAACGCGGTCATGTCCTCCTACGGGTTGGCGTCCGTCATCTGCGACGCCGGGGAACATTCCGGCACGCGCATCCAAGCAAGGCAGGCCATGCAGCACGGCCGGCCGATCATCTTCCGTCAGCAGGTCGTTGAGCAGACGCGATGGGCGCATAGCTATCTGGACAAGCCCAACGTGTACGTTGCTCGCACCGTAAACGATGTGGCGCGGTTCATTGACGCCATCTTCCACACGGCGCTTGTGCAGGTGGACGACGACTATCTGCGTATACCGTTGGGAGTGTGATGATGGACGGGGCCAGTGAAATCCGCAGACGGCATGAGGCGTCATTGGCGGCCACGGTGGGCAGTTTCGCACAGAGCGTCGTCTACCGCAGTACCAGAGATCACGTCTGCCCTATCTGTGGCGGGGCAAAGAAAGATGGATACGCGTGGTGTGTCTCATGTAGCGCCCATCATCATTCGCCATACAAGGCGCAGCTGGCGGATATGGTTCGCATCTTCGCGTATGCGCCGATGGAAAGCTCTAGCGATGTATCCAATCAGATGACACGGTACATGTACCGATACAAGGAAGACCGGGCCGGTTCCGAACTGGCGCAGGCGGCGGTCACGGAGATCCTGGTCACAGAGATAGTGCTGCATTGGAGTTGCATCAAAGATGTATCGAGGGGCGTGGCACCCACCGCTTGGACCACTGTCCCTTCGACCGCGAACAGCCCGAGGGCCGGTGCCGAGCATCCTCTGCGCCGCATCATCCGTCAGGTTCTGCCTGATATTCCAGAGGTCATACTGCGGGCAGTGGGCGCGAAAAGCAGGAGTCTGTCGCCTGATCTGTTCCAGCTGGAAAGCGAGTATTCGCCCGACACGCTTCGGCATGTGTTGCTGATTGATGACACGTGGACCACTGGCGGCAATGTGCAGTCGGCTGCGGTCGCGTTGAAGCGCGCGGGCGCGCAACGGGTCACGGTGTTCTGCGTGGCACGTGTCGTGAACTATGCGTTCTGCGCCTCGATAGGCGAGGGGGTGGCGAATGGTTTCCGTTCGCTGTCTTTCCGCGGGGGCAATTGGTGTCCTTGGCATTGTGTGCCCGAGCCGTGAAGGGATGTTTGCCGGACACGCCAACGCTTGCGTGAATAATCTGATTGGACTATAGTGGCGGTTGTCAACGAAACACCCCTACAAAAGGAGCCCATCATGGCAACCAAGCAAAGCACCACCCTGCTGTGCGCCGCCATCGACAAGAACGGCGAACCATACACCACACAGATCGTCACATTCATCTCCCCCGGCCTGCCATACTTCTCACTCATCGGCATGCCCCACGCCTTTTTGGGAGGCGTACGCGAACGCATCCACACCGCCATGGGCGCGCAAGGATTCACATGGCCCGCCACGCGCGTCACAGCCAACATCATGCCCGCCAGCAGGCACAAGGACGGGCGCGCGCACGAACTCGCCGTCGCCGCCAGCATCCTGTGCGCCAACGGTGTCCTGGACAAAGCGCTGTTCGACCATGTGGCGCTGTTCGGCAGTCTCGACGACGATGGCGACTGGCATAGCGCCGGGCGCGTCCAATGGGTCGAACACCTACCCGAACTCGTAAGCCACCTCGCCGGACAGGGGGTGCGCACTATCATCATCCCCGCAGCCAACAAGGACGTCGAACCCATCGACAGGGTGCGCATCATCCGCGTATCCTCATTGGCCGACCTGACGGCCATCAACGAAGGTACCCGTCCGGCATGCGACCGTATCGACCGGTTAGTGAATGAAGCACGCAACCTCATGGACACGCGGCAGGAAGCGTTGCTGGACGCGTGTGTCCGGGAACTCGAAGACGCGGTGGACACGCTCAACGGCATCATCGAACAGGAAGAACGCGACCCCAGCGCACTGGAGTCGGCCGCCACCGCCGAAGCCGAACAAACCATCGGCGAACTACAGGACCAGCTCGACACGCTGGACGACAAGGAAAGGGAAGAATATTGAAAGCACCTGACACTGACCAAGCGACCCGCTTAGCCCGCGGCCGACGATTGAAAACCATGCGCACGGTCGCGGGCCTGTCACAAAGCCAGCTCGCCGCGTCCATGAGCGCACGCTACAGCGTCAGCCGCTACGAGACCGGCAGCCGCGACGCGGGCAACATGACCCTGGGCATGGCAAGCAAACTCGCCACCGCCCTAGGCATGGACGTGGACACGTTCACCCGAACACTATTGGACATCCCCGCGTGGCCCACCCTGCCCGCACGCCGCTACGAAACCCTCAAACGCCGCCTGCGCCGTCTCGACCACACCCAAGCATGGCTCGCCGAACAGACCGGACTCACCCCGTTGCAGGTCAGCCGCTACGCGACCGGCGACACCTACCTGACCCAGTTGAGTCTGGAACGCGCCACCCGGATCGCGCAAACCGTGCAAGCGGACCTCGCGGACTTGGCGCAATGGTGATCAAGGCTGCCGCTCATGGGTGGCGTCAAAAACTCAAGGCGCAACGGCAGCGAAACCGCCCGGCGGATTCAGGTTGAAGACAGAAAGGGACACTAATGGTAGACATCGGCGAATGTGACGCCAACAAATATCTTGACGACAAGGAAACCGCCATCGAGCATCTCAATGCCGCCACCCAAGCAGACGACCCACGACGCCTCCAAACCACAATCGGCGACGTCGCCAAAGCGCGCGGCATGGCACATGCGGATTGCGCGAAAGACGTTGTGCTCAAAGTTTTCAAGAACGTGGACGATTTGGCGCCGTTTCCGGTAGCGTGGAGGTTCGACGCAGAAGATTCGGGATCCGATGCGTCGCGCGAACCCTCGCCGGTGGAGTGGATGTTTGGCGGCGATGCCGGTGTTCGCATGTCGGGGACATTGCATGTGGACGGCCGGGATTTCTCTTTCAGCTGCTCGTTCAGAAGGCCGCCCACCATGGCTGTCGCGGCGCATGTGCTTGGGGGATGCGTATCCGATGTCGCATCCGAATTGCTGGACTCGGTGGACGTGCGCGACCTGTGGCCGTCAGAGGATGATGCGCGCATATCGTTTGCTAGGTCACATGGGGTGTGCGAGTTTTCCGAGGCGGTCAACGGTGCCGCCGCACATGCGGCCGATCTGATCCGGTCCGATATGGAGGCGTACACGAATCTACTAACCGTGGTGCATGCGCTAAGCGTGTTGGAAGAACGGTGTCGCACCGCACGTATTTGACGTCCTTTTGGTTGGCCGCGTTGATGCCGAACCATCCGAGCCGGGAAACTGCGTCCGCCCCGCCTGAAGCGAATCAGGCAGGGCGGACGTGGTAGAGAAGATGCCGGCACGACGAAACATGCCGGACGACACAGACCATCATACACCAGCACACATCACACTGCGCCGAGCTTGTCTGATACGAGGCGAGTGAATGGGTCGGCTGGATTGTTGGGTGTTTTCGTGACACGCCCAACTTGACTTAACATAGTATTTCTATACTATAGAAATCAATAGTTAAGAACCTGTTTCGGAAAGGAACACACCATGGCCACCACACTCCCCTTCAAGGTCCACGAAGACGAAGACCGCGATCGCTACAACACCTACAGCAGCGCATACGACCTCGAACAGGACCTCAACGCCTACAGCACCAACGGCGCCGCACCCTTCAGCGACAACGCGCTCAAAACCCTGCGCGACTACCTCAACCAGTACGCGGACTACACGGAAGGCGTGTGGGAGGGCACCGACGTGCCGTTGAGCATCGACACCATCGACGGCGACGATTTCACCAGCCTGCTTGTCAAGGCCGACAACGGCGAACTCGACTGACAACAGGACGGTAGGATGGGAACCGGGGCCGCCACACCAATGGCGGCCCCGCAATGAAGACAATCAAACTGGTGGGTTCGATTGTGGTATCGAGCCTACCACACACGAAAGGGTGTGGTTGGAATGGCGATGTTTACCGATGTGGATTTGTGGGATCTGATCGAGCATGATGATGTGCTCAAGGGGTATGTTGGCGGCGCGTTCGCTGACTACCGCAAGCTGGATGATGGTGTGCTGTTGGGATATGGTTCGCAAGGCAAAACGCGTGGCGGTCTGCTGTTGCATGTCGCTGACGGTTCCACTACTGATTTGATTCGCGTTAAAGCGAAGTGGGTTGGCGGTGCGCTTGGCCAGTCGAGCACTATCCCTACTAGTGGCGGTGAGGTTGCCGTTGTGTCGCGCTTGTATTGCATTGCCGCTCTTGAAGAGTGGAATGCGGAGGGCATGAGCGTGGACGATCTGCGTGAGTGGCTGAGGGACGCGGCCACCGAGGTCGCGTACACGAATTATCCGGGCATGGGTGGCCTCGCATGCGACGTGTGCAATGCGCTCAATGAACGTACCGGCCGCGAGTGGGAGGATGGTGTGCATCCTGATGGTGTCGCGTGGTTCCGTGCCGCTGACGGTGAGGAACATTACGTGGCTATCCAGGAACCTGATGGTGAACCGGCGTGCTATGCGTCGATGTGGTTGAATGTCGACGACGATGCGGTTGAGGCGTCTTCCTGCGAAGAGGCTGTACGCGAGATCGTCCGCACGATTGCCTGATGGTGGTGCGTTGTGAGTGGCCGCAAGTCGCTGGTGCCGTTCAAAGCGGTGTGGGTGCCGGTGGTCCGGGACCGGATGATCGCATGGGTGGAGCGCATGGAAGCGAGCATGCAAGCCCGTGGCGCCACCCAGGATTGGTATGAGTCGCATGGTGTGCCATGGCGTGACGTAGTGCGTGAATGCGAACAGCAGGGGCGGGCGTTGCGGGCAGCCGACTTGTACTATGTGCGTTCCGACATGGTGTCGTTGGCGGTGAGCGCGGCAATCGGGGACGGTGAACTGCCGTTCATGGTCCCACCGTCCGACGCGGGGTTCATTCTGTTCGAGGGCGGCATCACTCCATTGCGCGCGTCATTGGGTGAGACGTCACGGTTCTATGGCATGTTGTGGTGGATGGAGAACGGCCATATCCGCTATGACGTGTTGGCCGATGTGATGCTCGCGTCGATGGGTGTGCGTGTGAAGGCCCGCAAGGATTATGACATGCAAGGCGATCTGCGTGAGGTCGGTGAGGGATGGCGTGACCCGGAAAGCCTGTTGAGCCGGATTCTGCGCGCCCTGTTCGCGTTGATGGCCGAACCGAGTGTGGCCGAGGTCGAGCAGGGCGCCCGGCCTGAACGGCTTGAGCGGGTGCCGTCGCGTGTGAGCGAACAGGCGAAACATGTACGCGTGGTGGACGTGCGCGAACATGCGGAGGAGGACACACACAAGGACGGCCAAGACGGGACGGCCGGCCGGAAACACGCCGCACCGGACCACCGGTTCATTGTGTCAGGCCATTGGCGTGAACAACCCTATGGGCCGGGACGGAGCCAACGGCGCCGTCAATGGATCGCCCCCTACATCAAAGGCCCGAAGGACAAGCCGTTGCGGTTGGACGAGACGGTACGCGTCCTGAGACGCTAGGCAATCCAACCGCATACCCCACAGCAAAGGACGAAAGGAACAATCCCATGGACATGAACACATTGGCGTCGCGTCTCGCCACACGCCACCACGTCAGCCCCACATACGCCGCCGAAACCGTTGAGAGCCTCATCGGCCAGATCGAACGCGTTGACGAGCGCATCATCGACCCGGACGACATCAGTTCGGAGGATGCGGAGTTCATCGGGGGCGCATTCAATGCGAGCCTTGTCAATGACGACAACGGGCGCACCGACATGGCCGACGAACTCGCCCGTGTCTCGGCGCAATTGCGCGAGATCCAGATGGAGGCCGACGACCTCGCTGACGCGCGCAACACCTTGGTGCGCCAACTGTGGGAGCGTGGCGCGACGGTCAAGTCCATTGTGGAGGAATCCGGATTGAACCAGTCGCGCGTGTACGCGATCCTCAATATCGACCGGGAGGCGTGAGCCATGGCATCGTACAATCTGATCCGTGAACCATGGATCCGTGTCATGATGCGCGACGGCACCAACCAGCGTGTTGGCATCCACGGGGCGTTCGAGCACGCCGGCCGGATCAGGCTCATCACGGGCGACCCGCACACCCGTCTGGTGGTCCTGCGGCTGTTAGCCGCGATCCATGCGCGCGCCCTGACGGTCGCGGGCCATGGCGACGACACCGCGCACGCACAGCGACTATGGGCGGCGAACGGTGTGGATATGGACGCCATCGACGCGTACCTGCGCGAGTGGGAGGACCGGTTCGATCTGTTCGACCCCACCCGCCCGTTCATGCAGGACGCCGGTCTGCGCGTGAAATTCCCGCGCCCGGCACGCACGTTGACGCCATGGGACCGTGACCGGGGCCTGTTCGGGCCGGCCATGGACCGGCGTAGCGTGATCCCCGCGGCGGACGCGGTCATCGCCCTGCTGCTCGACCTCGCCTACGACACCGCCGGCATCAAATCCGCGCCCGGACAGGGCCGTGTGTACCCACCTGTTGCGGGCATACTGTGCAATGGATGGCCGGGCCCCGCGGTCACGTGGGTCCCGCAGACGGGCAGTCTCGCGCATGACTTGCTCGCTATGAGCCCCATGCCATACCGTACCGATGACCTCCCCTGCTGGGAGCACGACCTATTGGACGGCGACGATGTGCTCATCCGCCCGACCAGCATGGTCCAGGCGTGGACGATGCCCACGCGGCGCATTCGCCTGACCGCAGGTGACGATGGCATGGTCACCTGCGCTCACGCCACCTATGGTGTCATCCCCGACCCCATGATCATGTATGATGCGGATCCGCTCGTCTGCCTCAACGCGAGGACCGGCACCCCTGTCTACCGTGCCGACGCGGAACGGCCCCTGTGGCTGCCGCCGGCATGGGCGCGGGCGGACACGCGCCCGCACTGGTTCCCATGGTGCGCGCAACTCATGGGCGAGCAGCCGACGCGGGTGGAATGCTCAGCGGCAGTCTACAATCAGGCCGTCATCGAGGACATGCCCAGCATGACCATGCAGACCCAATCGCGCTGGCTCGCCGACACCAGCGGCGACCTGACATTGTTCCTGAGCGCAGTCCGGCAGATGGCGGACGCGTGGGCGCGCATGCAACGCCGGTTCGAATTGGGAGCGGGACGACGCGTACTCGAATCGCCGACAGATCGGGCAACCTCGAACGAGGGGCTGCGCGACCAGCACACGATGGCCGCCATATTGCGCGACCTGACCCCCCTAATCGAGCAGACGCTGGCCGACCCGGCAGATGACGCACTCGACATGGGCGTCACACGGATCATGGAATACATGCGCGAACGAGGCCGTGAAGCACTCGAACAACATTCCGCACTCTCCTTCAATCTGCGCTACCCTGCGGCACAAGCGTGGATGCAATTCGTCGCCGGCGTGAAAATCATCGCCGCCAACTGGCGTACACCGGCAAACGACGCGCCCATCGAACCGCCACAACGTGACGCATCCAACAACAAAGCGAGTACGCCCGCCACGGCGAATCCCAAACGGGGACGGCAAGGAAAACCGGTCATCCGCGAGGGTGGCGGCATGCCACAGGAACGGTTCGACTCCGCAACACAAGCAGTCGCATGGTTGCGCGAACACGGCCACGAACGCGCCGCATCGGCCGGGATCAGCGCCGCATGCAACAATCAGAAACGCACAGCCTACGGCTACAACTGGCGGTTCGCCGACCAACAGTAAGAGGACAGACAGCAAAAGGTGGGATGGTCAAACTTCGACCACCCCACCCAAAATCGCACCCGGCTGTTTAATGTCAACGAAAACACCCAAGGATGCAGAGAACAATATAGCACTCTCATTGAGACAACGAGCCCGCCACATCGCGTTTCCACTGCGCCCTGAGATTAGCAAGACTGCACACGGATGCCCGCCACCAACGCTATCGCGCCCATGCGTATGACTGTCATCAGGTCACGCGTCATGGTGTTCGCCGCCAATCGTCATGCCGCCAGCTTGCAGTCGTCGTCTGCGTTCATACTCTTTCTTGGCTTCCCGAATGAAATCCTGGTTGAACGATCGTCGCAGACTCGTACCATACTCTTTCGGCGTCAATCCGCGTCCGGTGGGCGCAGCCGGTTTGCCGGGCGTGTTTGGCATGGTTTCGGACATTGCACCACATCCTTGCTAGCATGGTTGTTTTTCCTTGTAGGACGGTCCGGAATCGAACCGGCGCCACCATCCGGGCACGAATGGTGGCGAACCTGCTGTACCGCCCTGGACCCCGGCCGGCGTCTAGAATCCGGTCGGGCAATCCGGCTCCCGTTCTCCCACATTCGCAGCCAATACTGCTCCCCGTCTTCCATCGGGGGAACAGCTACCCGTTCAGTGAGGTCCCGGACGGAACCGGATTTCGTGGGCTGGCGGGATTCGAACTCCGCGACCTTCCGGCCTAATACGTCCGGTGCTCTATTCCGCTGAGCTACAGCCCCGCGCATACGCGCCGTCATGATCGGCGCATATGCGGGATGCGTGCACCATCGCCACATGGTGTTGCCGAAGATGGCGTGTCTTCGACCGTTCCAACCCGTTTCCGGGTTGCGGGCGAGGCCTGCACCAAGGCCCGTCCAAGCGTGGGGCGGCCGGATTCGAACCGGCATCCGCTAGCGCTCTGCCAATTGAGCTACACCCCTGACGGACGGCGATCAACCCGTCCGCGATTATCCAACCGGCACGCGTCAGCTTCGTATTGGCGAAGCACCGGCCGGAAAACCATCCACGGATCGGCGGCCGCCAGGACCAGCCCCTCGACCCCTCCGCTACAGAGAGTTCGCGGGACCGTATCCACATCTGTGAATGGTTCGCAGGCGGGGCAGGACTCGAACCTGCAACATACGGTTCCAAAGACCGTCGTGCTGCCAAATTGCACCACCCGCCTATACCATCGTGGCCTGCACGGCCGCGATGGTCACGGTTTGCGCGCCCAATCACCCGCTGGACACCCTCCGCCGGTGCCGGAGGAGACGGGCACTGCCCGCCTGTACGCCACCATGCTCTGCTTGGTCTGCCACGACAAGGTGGATGCCGCAGGGGCCTGAACATGTGCCCGATGCCCGCCGTGATCCTCACGCCCAACGGGTGGCGTACCTTGCGTACCCGCCCGGGATTCGAACCCGGATCTCCACCCACAGAGGGCGGCGTGCTGCCATTACACCAACAGGCCACTCACACCCCAATCAAACAGGGTGTAAGGCCGGAATGCCGGATTCGATTTCACCGGCAGCGCCAAGGTACGGTGCGTAAGCTCCGTTTTAAGCGCACCGTCCGTTGGGTCACTAACCCAGCTGTGAAGCCCGGACGTGCCTTGCCCTCCATACCCTAGGGCGTTTCAGCCAATTCCGTAAGCACCAGATGACGGCCATCACCTGGCACCCGTGCCCCCGGCAGGATTCGAACCCGCGACCAGACGGGTAGAAACCGTCCGCTCTGCATCCACTGAGCTACAAGGGCAAAATTGACCACCTACCCCGCCTGACACGGAGCCGGCCAGCTGTCAGGAAAACCAGCCTTCCACAATCGTGGCATCACAGCCGATGGTCGAACTGCTTCTTTCGTGCTTCCCGTGGGACTCGAACCCACAACCCAAGGCTTAAAAGGCCCCTGCTCTACCAATTGAGCTAGAGAAGCGGTCACGTTTTGTGCAACTGATTTCAGTATAGCATATGATGTTTGGCGTCCAGCCTCCAGTGTGTCGCCGCCTGCGCACGAATGCCCGCACGTCATCGGTTTGTACAGGTTATACTAAAATCATCCGCATAAAACACGGGACAAGCGGAAAGGTAGCATCTACTTTTCCGCACCGAAAAACGGTTCCGCCACCAAGGATCCGTGAAGCACTAGAAAGGAGGGAGGACTGTACCCTCCCCATGAGGGCGGTCCGCCCATGATGACCCTTATCGGAGACAGCCTGCTGGTCAGGCTCAACGCATACCGCCGTCCACGACAGAAGTTCTACAGTGCCGAGCTTGCGCTACGCATGTACTTGAGCGCCGCGGCCGGCAACGGAGGGCGACTGCTGTGGGTTGGCAGTGTCGCCCCATATAACCCGGATTCCATTGACGGGGAGAAACACATCACTAATCTCATTCTGCTCAATCCGAGCAACGCGCACGCCGTCGCCGGACACATAGTCGGGGTCGGGCCACGATATGACCCCACAGCTGGATCACCGATCGCCGGTTATGAGCCAGTGGCGCCACTCGCGCAAATCCCGAACGCGACATGGATCGCGCTCAAGGACGTGGAGGACATCCCACGGTTCGACGCCAGCGACTACATCACTGTGACTCCACCCGACACCTACACCCCATCCCTACCCCTTGTCGAAGCCCTCGGCAGGAAAGAGCTGCGGAACAAACGGTTGTGGATACGCCCGGCCAGCGTCGACAACGCGGAAGACTGAGGCGTTATACTGTAATCAACTGCACGAATCATGAGGGAGCACCGACCATGGGATACGGAAGCGAAGCCATCATCCAACGCATCGGCGTGAAAACAAACAAGGGCATCATAAGCACGCCCTTGGGCGCCAACATGCAGGTCAAATACAATTTCGACAGCGACCAGACCCTGCTGCGCATCTTCTCCGACTGGGCCGACTCCCATGGACGCAAGGTCCTCATGCCATTCACCGCGAACTGCTCCATCGACGCATTGCGCGCATGCGACACGTACATCGCGCTGGCGGCTGACAAGAAATACCTGATGGGGCACATCGCCGACTGCGGCGAACCATGGGACGCAAACCACCCGCAGGACACCCCCGGATACAGTGTGCCGGACAACTATATGGCGACATCGCAAACGTTCTGGGTCGCGTTGGACGATGTGGAATATGGCGACGAGTTCGACTTCACCAACTGGTGGACATCCCCCGCCCAAGGCACCGAGATCAACTCGCTAGAGCAGATGTTCACCAAAACAAAGGTCGCGATGATGTACGCAAGCAGAATCGACCACTGAAGGAGGCCACCTTGAAAATCGGATTCATCAAACGCGACACCACGCTTATACCCCGATACAGCGCACTGGTCACCGTGCGTCTCGACGATCAGGACGTTCGCGTCTGGTCGGAAGGGCGCCCCCTGCGGGTCAAGTTCCTGCTCATCGAGCTGACGCGCCCAAGTGGACACGGCGAGTGGAACGTCAAACAGGTCAAGGTGACCGGATGGTCAGCGAAAGGGAGGATCCCACGAGGCCGCACCGAACCCACCCCCGAACAGAAACGCCGCCTCATTGAGGACGCGACACAATGGCGTCAGGCATCCTATGAGACGGACGATTTCATGATGACACCGGAGGTCGAACGCATCATCGAGCAGGCCGTTGCCAACGTGGAGGCGGATTGCGCGGCAGCGAACAATCCCTGATCCAAGGGCGGTATATTCCGCAGGGCGATAATATGAACACAAGCGTGTTACGAGTGTGATTGTGCGGGTGTGACCTCGCACTGCTGTACAACGAGCGCGATGGCGTGCTGGTCGTGTACCACGCGTTCACCCCGCCCACGCGCAAGTTCGTGCGCGAGATCAAGGAATTGGGAGGTGCGTTATGAGCATGAGCGAGCGTGACAAGGAGCTGCTGCGCATGGTCGGCATGAGCGAGCAGCAGGCCGAACGCAACGCAAGGCAGGCCGAGTCGGAAAGCGAACCGGACGGGCTGACCGGCAGGGTCTACTACGGGCTTCATCTGAAGCAGCCGGACGAGGAGATGGTCACCGTGAGCGTGCGCCTGCCCAAGGCCACGGTGGACAGCCTCAACCAGCAGGCTCGCCGGTACCACATCAGCCGCAGCGAATACATGCGCCGCAGGCTCGCCCCGGACGGACAATAGGACAGGACGTTTGCCCCGCATGCGCGGGAATGATCCAGCCGCCCACACCAATACCTGAATACGCTATACTGTTGTCAGCCACACAAAAGTGAGGACAGTATGGTCAACTACAAACAAGCCCGGCCCGAACAAGTAGAATCGTTCATCAGTCCAGCAACGTTCAACGGCATGCTACGCGCCGTGACACCCGACAAGTCAGTATGGTTGTATGCGGCGATCCCGTGGAGCACGGCATTGACGGACGGCGCCACCGACACACGCCGAATCAACGCCGCCACACAGCTCATGTCATTCTTCGACGGACTGGCGTCCCAAGTGAGCGCGGCAGGCCTCAAATACCGTTCGCTCCTACGGGGGCAATACCGCCAGTTCCACCTGTTGACCGGCGCGGTGCCGCAACGGTTCCAGTCAGCGAACCAGCGCGGCAGCATGCTCGCCCGATGGCAGAACGGCGCCTATACGGATGTGCGCGTACAACGCCAGTTCGCCGTCATCGGGGTGCGGTTGCATGCCGGCGCCAAGGATCCGATGAGCGAAATGAGGAACCTCCCCTGGTGGCGTCGCGGTCTCGTGCGCTTCTTCACAGAACTCGACAACGTCAGCTTCAACATTGCCAACGGTTTCCCACGCTTCGAAGAGTTCGAAGACGACATGCACGTCATCCAGCGGATCATGCTCAACGCCGGTCTCAAACCGTTCAGCATGATGGACGATCAAGAACGCAGCCAGTACCTGGAGATCCTGCGCTCATGGTGGGTGTCCAACGGCTCCGGCGCATTGGGGGTGATGCCGGACAACGACCATCTGCACATGTTCCCCGACATGAACGCCTGCGTCACCGCCCAGCACGCCTACGACGACGGCAAACCCTGCAAGGATTGGAACATCCGCGGCGAATACCCGGCCACATTGTGCTTCGCGCAATCCACCAGCTTCAACCAAAACAGCATCAGCGACCCCTCGAACCTGTGGCTGGCGAAACTATTGGAAGTACCAGAAGCAGGCGGGGCCGGAGCCGTCGGCGTCAGCATACGCGGCACCGTCGAACCGGGCATCGTCACCGCCGCCCAGATCAGACGCCACACGAGCGCCATCAACGACGCCATCAAGGAACGCTACGCGAAAGGACGTGAAGCGTCCGGTGACATGGAAGACATGATGGAGAAACTGGAATACAAGCGTTCCATCTACCGGCACGACAACATGCCGCCGACTCTCATCGACCTGTCCGTGGCCGCACTGGTGGCAGGCAACGCCCAACAGGCCATCGACGCGTTGGGCGTCATCCCCAACATGACGTTCGTGAACATGAACACCAGCAGCGAACAGTATCTCGGCTTCAAAAGCATGCAGGCCTGCTCGCCGGTGCGCATGACACCGTTCAACATGGAGTGGAGCGGCACCATCGTCGCCGGATCCGGAGTCAATTCGATGGCGAAGGCCGGTGACGGCAAGGGGGCATGCCTTGGGTTCACAGAGGCGAACAGCCAACCCGTGTACCTGTCCACGACGTTCGCGTCCGATCAGGATACGGTGCCGTTCCTCGCCATTGTCGGCAAGTCCGGTTCCGGAAAGACCATGGCGTTGATCAACCTGATGCGCCAATGGTGCATCTATGATTCCGGGCAGGGCGCCACCCCGTGCATCTTCATCGACCCGAAGGAGGACTCCGACTTCTCCGACACCGTGTTGCAGGCCGGCGGCACCGTGTATTCCATGGATTCGGACATCTCCAACGGACAGTTCGACCCGTTGAACGTAATCCCAAACAAGGAGGAAGCCAAGGAGATGGCGGCCATCATGTTCGCGGACATCTTCTCCCCCGGCGTCTCCAACCCCGATCTGGAAATATCATTGACCGTCATGCTCGACTATGGTCTCAAGGCCGGCGCGCATGTCAGCGGAGTCGCCCTCAAACTCGCCAATGACGCGTTCACGGCGGCGCGACAAGCGGGGCAGCCCACGAATCTGCCGGCGAACACGCACGACGTGTACGAGCATGTGATGAAACTGATCGCCTCGAACCAGTTCCTGCGCATCATCTGCGGCACAGACAACAATGCGCCAAGCCTGAGCGTCAGCCGCAACCTGACACTGATCCGTGCCGGCGCACGATCCCTGGTACCCGCCGAGGGTTCGGAAAACACCGTCACCGGCCGTATCCAACGATGGGTGCTGCGCATGACCGTCATGGGCGCCGGCGTGGCCGTGCGAGGCAGAGATGGTGTCGTAGCATTGGATGAGGCGTGGGTGGCGTTGGGCAAAGGCTCAGGCGAAACCGTGCAACAGTGGGCGCGATTGGCGCGAAGCCAACGCTTCCTGCCGGTGCTCGCCAGCCAGAAGGTGCAGGAATTCATCGACGCCGGATTGGAAGGGTCCATCAGCCGCGGCCTGATCCTCGCCAACGACGACCCTACCGAAACCAACGGCACCGTCTCCCAAGCCAAGGCCGCGCTACGCCTGTTCAGCATCGAGGACACCGACGGGCATATCGCACGCCGCATGGCGCTCGACCCGGAAAAGGACGGTGGCGAACCGAACTGGGACAGCCTGCAACGATTGAAGGACCCGCAACACCCCGGACGTGTACTGCGCGGCTCCATCGCCTACTTCAAGGACGGGTCGAACATGCCGGTGCCGGTCGAAATCCGCATCAACCCCGACCTGCTCGCCCAGATCTCCACCAGCCGCCTCGACGTGCTCGCACGAGAACAACACCAAGCCGCCTAACCGACAACCGACAGAAAGGAAACCATCATGGCCTACGACGATACCTTCCGCACCCGCCGCGCACCGGAACCCACCCAAGGTGCCGGCGAGCACACCACACCCGTCACACCGGCACCGATCGAAGCACCCTCCAACCCCACTACCGAACAACCCGCTGACGCCAACAAACCGAACACGGGTGAACTCCTGAACTTCGCCGGCTTCGCAACCCACCACCCGCTACTGGTCGAACGACCCAGCCGGTACGTGCAACGCCTCAACATGGCGGCGCAACACCTGTTCACCACACCCGACAACCACCCCGAACAACGCATCCTGTTCAGCCCAGCACTGGCATTGCCATTCTTCCTGCCCAAAGGCGACGAGTCGTTCAGCGACGACACCATCCAATACCCCTTATTGCACGTGCCCGCACACCACCCGTACAACCCCGACGAATGCAGCATCGACCAATACGCGCTCACCCTCATCGCCATGTACACCGCCATGGGCATCATCCACGAACCCGGAGACGGCGACCTGTATGCGTACGGCATCAACACCGAGGACCTCATCATCGGCGACCCTCAGGTCGAGAACGAGGCATGGCAGACATGCGCCGAATGGGCGGAAAGCGTCATGCACCCCATCGCGGACGTGAACATCGCCCGCCTCATCCGCTTCGCCGGCGACGACCCCGATGAACAACGCTACCTGCAAGCCCTGTTCGAAACATGGGACATCCACGAACCCAGTGACGAGCTGCTTGCACAGGGGGAACGATCCGCGAAACTCCTCGCCCTCACCTACAACGCGTTCACTGACATCCCCTTCGAACCCACGGTAGAATAGCGCCCATGAAGAAAAAGACCATAGGCATCATCCTCGTCGCCACGCTCATCATCGCAGCCGTAGTCGGATGGTGCCTATGGCGCCAGCACGACCTCGCCAAACCCCGCGCCATACCCATGCCACCGCCGACCTCGGCGTCTTCACAAACGGCGCCTTCCGACAGCCCGCAGCCCCAAGCGGAACGCCAAGCGCGCATCGACATGGCTCTCAAGGTGGAGCACGCCATGCGTGACTGGGGTGTTGACGCGAACCTCCCGGCGTCCTCCTATGCCTACAAGACCGCCGGCGATGCCCTTGCCATGCTCCGCGCGCCACGGCTCACAGGCAACCCGATACGTGAACTGACCGCCCTTGACATCGAAGACACGTGGGGTCCGGACGCGCGCAGCGTGCCCTGCGAGCTGGGTATGAACGGTGATTGCATGGTCTCGCCGACCATGGGCCAATGGTGGGCGAATGAGGCATGGGCGTATGGCAGCCGTTGGGTCGAAGAACCAACCGTCCAATATCTTGAAGACGGATCAGTGTCCGTGGTGGGTGACGTGCGTGCTGTCCTGCTACAGGACGGGGACTCCTACAATGATGGCGACTGGTATGCGCTCACCCCTGCGTGGCGCACCTACCCCGTCAAGGACACCCTGACGTTCAACGATGAGGGGAAGGTGGAATCCATTCACCATGACGAACCGGACCTGTGGTGGATCGACCCCTATCTGCAACAGTGGAGCGAAGCCATGCCGGCCCAAATTGGCGGCGGGGACCGTCAAGTCATCCCCGTCAAGGGACAGCCCCGTATGAACCTCACGCATCTGGCGGCGGGGCGTTGGCTGCGGGGCGTCAAGGACATGGGCAGCATGGACAACGTGGATTGGACCCTGTGGGACGCTGAAAAGATGGGCGTGTGTCTGGCGTCCTGTGGAGGCCAGCAGCAGGGGTTCACCGAGTCACCCGACGGGCGGGAACACTGATCCGCGTTCATTCCTTCCATCCGTTGAATCGGAAGAACACGTTGCCGGCGCCTTGGAACTGTTGCTGGGTCAACCACCTACTGTTGTAGCCCGTCCACGCGCCGTTGCCGCCGGTGCCGTAATTACCCTCGCTGATGCGGATACGCCACCCGTCGCCACCGGTCTGCACCTCCTCGACCACGGCAACATGACCATAGGGGGGAGCGCCACCCAACGCGCCACCGACCTGGCTGATCCCGTCGCCCGCATGGGGTGTGGCGTCCACCGTCCAACCGGGCCGGCCCGCCAGGTTGCGGGCGATGTCACCACCGTTGCCCAACACCCAATCCCAACCGTCCAGACCATGGATCATGCCAAGGCGATTCCACGCATACCACACGCACTGGTATCGGCCCACATTATGCGGGTATTTGAGTCTGCCATTGGGGGTGAACCCGTCGCCGTCACGACACACACCCGTCGTGGAACACATCCAACTGTAATCATGCACGCCCTCCGGGGCGCCGCCCACCTTGCCGGCCTGAACGTTTCCAGCGGAACTCGCATTACCCGTATCGCATCGAACCATGCCCGTCTGGGCCGATGCGCCGCTGGTGTCTGGTTTGCCGGTGAACGTGAGCCCCGCCAATCCCCTGTCATAGAAATCGCGTGCGGCGGACTGCCGCCGTGGCCCGGTCGCATCACCGGCACGTTCGAAACCCCAATGCCATGCCAACGCCGCGTCCTCCGGACTGGAGGCCCGCAGCCATGACTGGTAGAGGTCGTTGTCGATGGCACGCATGCCCTCACCTATGGCTTTGGACAGAAACACGTTGTTCCATGACCCTTTGTCTTTGCCGACCCACACCGCCATGCGGATCTGCCCCTCCTCATCAGTGGCAGGCCGGCCTTTGAGATCGTCCTGCGTGTTGAACCAGTCCGTGACCTTGCTGCCCGGATACCATTGCATGATCCCCGTGGCGCCGATCTCGTTGATGGCGTCGGCGCGGAACCCCGACTCCCATTGCACGTTGCCCATCATGCCCGCGGTGGCCTCCTTGGAGAACCCGGCCTTGGCGAACGCGTCAGCGAGCTTGGCGGCCGTGGTGTCGCCCTCCAGCTTGCCCATGGAGGCCGTGGCAACGGTGTCGGCGGGCTCACATGTATCCGTGCGGTCCGGCGTGGTGGCCCCGCTGTTCTCGATGGACGACAGTCCTCCGGCGATGCTGCCCACAACCGCGCCCCCGATCAACAGGGGGCCGAACATCATCAGCAGGACGCTGAGGATGGAGCATACGATGAGCGCTGTCTTGGTCTTTGGGTTCATACGGCAATTGTAGTTTACACAGTAGTTAAAGCATTCTTGTGCGCATTTTCGGCCGCGGCTTCGGTGCATATGGTTTCGCTGTGCACGGAACCGATCCGGATGCAAAGCAGTCGGCCGGGGCGGCTCAACGTCGGCTCGTCTTTTGGTGCCGGCGGTCTGGACGAGAGGGGCGATTTTCTCGGTTCCAAGAATCCGCAAATTTCTGTCACTTTGTTACAAATCGCTGTAAACCTTGATGGGAGTAGGGCTTGCCCTGTAACTAATTTTTGTTACATTCTGTTACTTCTGTTACAAACAGGGGTTTTCGGTAACAAAAGTGACAGTATGTGACAGTGGTTCTGTTACACCCCTTCACCTCGTCAAAACCCTTATATTATATACTCTTCCTCCCCCTCTTATTGGGGGGTGTAACAGAGTAACAGTATTTCTATACGTGAGAGGGAAATTTGCCCTTTCACGTGCGCGCGTACGCGCGAGGGGAAGATGATGGGGGTTGTTTATAGGATTTCCGTTTCACTGTCACAACCCCCTCGAATCCCAATCGGGAGTAAGGCTAACCCTGTAACAAAATTCTGTTACAACCCGTTACACCCTGTCACACCCCAAATATTGGTCAAACCCATATATGTCGCATATTAAGGCGGCTTCGGAAAACGGCCCACACTGCCGCAGGCAGCATCCTCATCGACGCTTGAATGGACTATACTGTAATCAGCCACACAACCAAAAGACGAACGGACACCACCATGCCCTACAACCGTCGCCCACGACGACCAGCCAAAGAACCAAAGCCCATAGCGGCCGGCCTCTGGTTCACACTCACTGCCATGCTCGGGCTGCCCCTATGGTGGTTCCGGCTGCCGGCCATGCCCATGCTGCTCCTCGCCGCATTCATCGCCGGACTGACGGCCCACTACCCCACACCCGCCCGCAAAAGCGACGACCCCGATCCACGCCGGCTGCGCGCCTACCAACGGTGGAAGGACATCCTCGCCGGCCTCGCCCCCAACAAGGACTGGACGCGCGTCTGGCGCACCTCATACTGGCTATGGCTCATGCTCGGCGCCATCACCAGCCTCAACAGCGCCACATGGTGGGTGTGGGCATCCAATATCGCCTGCGCATGGTGGTTCGGCCAAGGCATCCAACACCACATCGACCGTCGCACAGACCGGCGCCACCCCTGCACCGGCGTCAGCATCACCGCGTTCTGGAAAAACGCCCCCACTACTGAACGCATCGTGTGCGCCACCCTCACCGGCGTCACGCTGCTCGCCTGCGGAATACTCACCTACCTCGACATGGCGCCGGCGGGACTGACAGCACTCACGCCGATCGTGTTCCTGCTGTCCATCCGTCTCATGGACGGCAAACGCCAACTGTCCGGTTGGCGCGAACAAGTGCGATGGCAATCCCTGATCGACACATGGGTGGGTGATGACGACGGTCTCATGGCGAAGAACTGGAAGAACGCGTACATCACCAGCGTGGACACCTACGGCGACAAGGACGATCCGCTCACCGTGCTGCGCATCCGCGTGCCCATGGGCTACCAAGCCGTGCTCAAAGGCGGCAAGGACGCCATCCGAACACACGCGTTCAGTGAAGGCATGCATTACGTGCAGCTGCTCGGCGCGAAAGCACGCAAGAAAGGCGCCGACACGTTCGCGCCCGACATCGTGCGTCTCGTCCTCGCCAAGGACGAAAGCGCCATCCCGGACATCACCACACGCAAAGCCGGAGCCAAGACCGCCGGCATCGTCGCTGACCTCGCCTACGCGCAGCTGGGTGACCTGTTCCGCAAGACACCGCCCATCGTCACCGCCAAGGATGTCAGCGACAACGATGACGCGGCCGCATGGCTGCTCACGTTCACCTGCTGCCCCACCGGCGCGGACATGACGCAGATCGGCCGCGACTGGCTCGCCAATGATCTCGACCCCGGCACACTCATGGGCCTGCCCGTGTTCCGTGACCTGTACGACGGCTTCCACTTGGCCGCCGACCCGTCCACACCCCTATCCGACAAGGGCAACAAGATGAAGGACCCATCCGGGCAACCCATCCGCCCCGCCAACCGCGTCACCCGCGCCGAACACTTCGGTGATTACATCGCCACCTGCCGGCGGTGGAAGGACGAGCAGGACACATGGCTGTCCGTCACCGGGGACAAGACCCAACCACCGGACCCACTGTTCGATGAGGAACGTGAACGCGACTGCGACGGCTACACGCTCACCACGCTGCCGTTCCTGTACAACCCGCCATTCACCCTCGACGACTACGCCAAACACGACCTGTCCCCCTTCAACACGGCGGCCGCGTTCATCGGCGTATGCGACGACGGTGTGGCCAGCAACGGCTTGCAACGCATGCAACGAGTCATCGCATCCAACACCGCACCCACCCGGCTCGACGAACTCAACGGCAGCCAATCCCACATCCGCCTGTACGCGAAAGCCCTCGCCTACGCCGCACTGCTGCGCGAAATCCCCGCCAAGGGGCACGTGGACATCGAATCCGTGTCCCAAGAAGGCAAAAGCGAACCGGTGTGGCGCATCCAACTCAAGCTCGGCAACGGCGTCACCGCCCGCGACATGCGCCGCAAAGCCCCCAACATCAAAGCTGCCATGGGTGTCAACGTCATGTACTGGGAGTGGGTCAGCGCCGACGAGACCGTGATCTGGGCGATGCGCCGCCGTCTCACCGCCCCCAAGGACGCGTCCGTGTTCAAACGCCGCAGCACACAGCAGCGCCTCATCCCCCTCGTCCTGTCCGACGCGTGGGGCATGGCGGGCGTGACCGACGACACCGGACAAACCCCGGCCGTCACGAAGATTGGCGCATTGCCGAACAACCCAGACGTGCTCGGCGTCGAGTTCACCGTGCCCGGCGGTGTCAGCATTGACCGGCCGAAGGCGAACATCGGCAAATTCCTCACTGCCGCCGCATACCCGTATGGCCGCATCACAAACGCATACGGGTCCACCTACTACATGGTGCTCGCCTCCAGTTCACCGTTCCCCACCAAAGCGGACGCGAACTGGGATCTGGCATTGTCCTGCAAACCCCAGATGTTCCCCATCGGCGTCGACGACCTGACCAACCCCGTCTACTGGGATACGCGCACCACCCCCCACCTGCTCGTCTGCGGCAAGACCGGCTCCGGCAAATCCTCCACCTGCCAGATCATCATCGCCGAAGCCCTGCTCAAAGGCGACGGCGTCATCATCATCGACCCATCCAAGGGCGCGAACGACTTCATCCAATGGGCCAAACCGAAAGCTCTGGCGTTCGTCGGCCTGTACGAGCTGCGCGAAACCGAGGCCGTCATCACATGGGTGCGCGAGGAAATGGCCGAACGTGTCCGTCTCTACTCGCGCTACGGCGTCGGCAACATCAAGGACCTCGACCCTGCCGACGTGCCCGAGGACGAGCGCGAGCACCTGCGCCCCCTGACCATCATGTTCGACGAGTTCAACAGCTACCTCCAGGAAACCGGCAAAACCATCCAGAACCCCGGACGGGACATCCAAATCACCAACGACAACGCGGAGATCAGCGCCCGCAACGCCAGCATCGCCCGCACCATGAGCGCGTTGAGCAAGATCATCGTGCAAGGCCGTTCCGCCGGAATCCGCGTCGTGTTCGGCGCGCAGCGCCTGACGATGGACGACATGAAACGCTACGACGGCAACGCGTTCTTCCGCTCCCTCGGACGGCTCCTACTCGGCGCGGACTCCCCCATGGGCGTATTCAGCATGGGCAACGTGTCCGAAGCGAACCGCATGCAATCCACCCTCAAGGACAGCGATGGCGCGATCCCCGTGGGACGCGGCATGTACGAAAGCATGCAGAACACCATCACCGCCATCCAGACATGGTGGAGCGGCGGACAGGAAGACCTCACCCAGCTCGTCGCCGACGTGCAGGCGCCACCACCCATCGACTATGCGAAATACATGCCGAAGGCGGCCGAACAATTCACCCAGCTCGACGCGCAGGACGTGCAGGAGCTCCTGTCCACCGACCTTCCCGCCACGCCGGACGAAGCCTCCGACAACATCGTCGAGGACGACGACTTCTAACCCCAACCCATCCACCACCCAACGACAGGAAGGATCCGAACATGGCAGAAACACGACCATTGCGCCGCATCAAACTCACCCGCCTGTTCCCTGACGGCATTAACCCCGACAACCCGGACGACATGATGCGCCTGACCCGCGCCATCCAGGAAAAAGCCGCCAAAGACCCCGACACGTACGGCGGCTACCTCATCGACAGCATCAGCGATGACGGCCAATACGCGGTCATCGCACCCATGGCGATGCCCACCGACGACAAGACCCTGCAAAAGCTCGTCGCCCAAGGCGAAGCCCGCGCCGAAGAGATCGACGTCGCCGACAGTATCGGCGAAGCACGGCAGAAGCAGACCGTGGACCGCATCGAACTGAACTACGCGTCCAGCACCGACCCCGCCATCATCCACGAGGCCGGCAAGACATGGAAGGTCATCGACTTCATCCCACGCACCAGCGTCAAATGCGCTGTCATGCTGCAACTCATGGACGAACGCACCATCAGCGTGCGTCAACAGTTCGCCGACGCGCTGGGCATCGCCAGATACCCATGGCAGATCCGCATCACCCCCACCGCGGAAGGCGGTTGGAAGATCCGCATCCGCAGCACCACCCTCACCTACCGTCCAAGTACCCACGACCGTAAATTGCAGGAAACCGTCGAATCGGTCGGCGCACCCGGCTGGTTCTTCAAAGGCGACGCGGACAACGGCGTCATCACCGTCTACCCGGGCATGCTCCCCACCTTCCCCAAGGTCATCAACCCGCCGCAGCAGATGTGGGACAGCGCGGACCTCCACCACGGGTATTTCGCCATGCGGCTTCCCGACCGCGGCCGTGAGACCGGCGACCTGCTCGCCAACAATTGGCAGGACGCACCCGGCGTGCTTGTCGCGGGCGCATCCAACGGCGGCAAATCCGTCGTCATCAACAACCTCGTCTATTCCGCACTGTCCGCCGGTTGTGACATCGCCGTCTGTGACGACGCCGACAAGTCCGCCGACTTCATCTGGTGCCGCGACTGGGTGATCGACCACGGGTGGGGATGCGACAGCAAGGAAAGCATCGCCGCGACCTTGCAGCATGTACTCGACATCTGCGCACACCGTGCGAACCTCATCAAACAGTACGGCAAGATGAACTACTACGGCCTGCCCGAGGATGTCCGCCGCGAGAACCCCGTCCTGCTGCTCGTATGTGACGAGATCGCACAATGGGCGTCACCGCTCACCGTGCCGCCGGGACTGTCGAAGGATAACCCCACCCGTATCAAAATGGAATACGAGAAAGGCATCAACGCGACCAACTACATGCTGTTGCGCCTCATCAGCCAGAAAGCTCGCTTCGCTGGCATCTGCTTCCTGTACGCCAGCCAGTCCGCCACCGCGCCAAACGGCCTCGATCCCAGCGTGCGTACCAATCTCAGTAGCAGGATTATTGTCGGCGCGAAAGTCTCCGACAGTGTGCGCGACAACGTACTCAACGACGCAAAATCAGCTCCAAAGGTGGGAGAATACCTCATCAGCTCAGGCGTCAGCGTTGGCACCGGCGTATGCGAACTCGGCGGCAAGGAAGCATGTGTATACAAATCCTTCTACGTGGATGACAAGGCACACGGATTGGAGTTCTCCGACATCCTACGCCAACACCTCATGCAACGCCGCCCGCCACAAGGCAATGGGCAAGCGGGCCATTGGGATTGGGGAAGCATTGTGCGCACAGTACCGGCCGCGTCCGAAAAACCCGACGACGGCAGCATGTACGCGGATGACGACGAACCAGTATCCCGGTTGGAGCAGGAAGGCGGATTCGGGGAAGACGGCAGGGACGTCGCCGAACGTGACGCACCCCTGCGCGGCGCTGCACGTGCCGCACACATGAGCGCGATCGAACAGGCGAAACTCACCGCGCAACTGTCCGCTGAAAAAGGCATGTGAGACAACGGAAAAGGAAGGTGATGGGTGATGGCTGACAACAGTTGGCTGATCGGCGACAACGATGTGGCGGATCCTGGAACCGCCCCCGTCGACGACATGTTGGACACGGAACCGGAACCGGTCAAACCACCGGAGAAGGATCCTTCGGCCAGCCAGTCGTCGCCCATACGGCAGGACGCCGGCATCATGGCGTTGCTGCACGCCGAATCGCATGACGACGCTTCCATGTCTTCACATCATCATGCCAACGAACAGCAACGCGTTGATGTAGATGAAGCGATATATGAAAGCACGAAGACACTACAACATGAAACTGTTGATGTGTCATCGCGTCAACATGTGGAATCACAGAATCACGATGACGCAATGACGCGAAACGATGGCTATGCGGACATGCAGGGCAACCCATGGGACATCACAGACGACATGCCGTCGCCGTCTCCCAACACTTCAGAACACCACGCATATGGCCAGCCCTCCGGCAATCACGCAGTGGAATCCCCCATTGGCAACCCATGGCAGCTCGACGACAATGCGTCAACACACGATGATGGATCAACACCAGCACGCGACGACACCGAAACACGACAGCGCAATCATGCGAACGCATTTCACCATGACGATAGCAGTATGCGGACGAGTCAAAACGCGGACATGCTTTCGCATGACAATACGGATACACCATGGCGTCAAGATGCAAACAATCCACCGTACGAAGACGCATCGGAGCGCACGCCCGGAACCCTGCCTTCGACACAACCGGAGCCAGCGGCGCCGCAACCCTCCGCTCCCGCCACCGACCCTTGGGTGGGTTTTGCTGAATTCAGCACACAACTCGACCCATGGGGACAAACACCCGACAGCGGCGGCAAACCGGAGGATGGCCCCAATGTGAACAGTGCCACCACAATCTGGGACGATGCCGAACCCGAGCCAGCCAAGACCGCACGCAGGGACACTGACACAACGCCCGAAGAACACCCGGCATCCGAGCCGATCTGGGGGAGTACACCCCAATCCGACAGCCACGAGCCGGATATGCAGACAACAGAAGTGCTCGACACGTGGCAGGACGACGGTACGGCTGATGACCCGTGGCTAATGGCAGGGTACAGCGCTCAAACGGCTACGAGCATGCCTACGGAACCGGATGACGCACACACGTCGCCAATGGACATGAGCGATTATGCCGACGAGGACGACAACACCAACGACAGCAACCGCAAACCCATCATCATCACCATTATCACCGTGCTCATCCTCACGTTGCTCGCAGGCGGAGGCTACGCCGGATACAGCATGTGGCAATCACACCAGCGTGCCCAGATAGCGCAGCAAGCCGAACAATCCCGCAAACAACACGAGTTCGAAGCGGCCAACGCCTACAAGGCCACGCAAACCGCCGCACGCACACTGATCACCACAATCAAGGAAAGCGCCTACAAGGACGACAAGACACTCCAACAAGAGGTGGAACAACTCGAAACACAAGCCAACACCGAACCGTCCAGCCGCGACATCGAGACCGTGACCACCATGACCGACAAGCTGAAAACCGCTACCAGCCAACTGCAACACGCATATGACCAACTTGTCACCACCCACGTGGGCAAACTTAAGACACGACGGGACACGCTTGTCAAAACAGCCGACGGGCTGAAAGATGCGCCAGCGGGGGAGTGGCGGGACAAGATGCTCAAACTCGCCAACACACTCCGTAATACCGACATCACCGCCGACAACCAAACCGGTATCGGCAAGCAATGCGACGATCTCGAATCGCTCATCGCCAAGAACAGGAAAGCCAAGGAGGACGCCGACAGAAAAGCGAAAGCGGCCAAGGAGGAACAGGAACGCAAGAAAGCCGAAGAAGAGGCGCAACGGCAGGCCGAGCAACAGGCTCAGCAGCAACAGCAGTACACGCCACCGCAGCCTCAATACACGCCGCAGTACACGCCGGAGGCACCCCAACCACAGCCACAACCACAACCACAGGTACCCCAACAGCCCAGTGGCGGCGGTTCCACGTTCGTACCCGACACGGGCGGAGGCAGCGACGCCAGCGACATGTGAAAAGGGCGGGGCAAGAAAGAAACCTAGCTCTTCCTTGCCCCGCCCTACATGATGGCGGCGAAACCGTCAGAGCGGCATGTCGTCGCCAAAACCGTCGGAGAACTCGTCGCCCTGCTTCGGCTCAGCCTTACGGCGGCGTGTCTTCTTGGACGGTTCGCCAAGCTGCACGCCGAACTCGACAGGTGCAGCCGTGTCGTCCGGGCCGCTCACTTCCCCGGTCTGCACGTCCACCGTGGCATCGGCGCCCCCATCCTCGACGGTGGGCAGCTGGAAGTTTGTGTTGGCATTGAGCCATTCCATCATCTCGTCCAGCTTTTCCTCACCGAAGTGCGATTCGAACGGTACCGTGTCGAGACGCTTGCCGCCGCCGACGATGGTCACGGAATCAAGCCGCGCCTGCACGCCCTGCGAATCCGGCATCGTCCATGCGCGGAACGTGACACCAAGGTTCACGTTCTGCCCCGGATACACATGCTTGTTCCAGATTGCCTTGACCTCATTGACTTGTTCGTCGGTCATGCCCGGCTCAAGCAGCGGCATCGGCATAGCTACTGGGATCATCGCCCCGTTGGCGCCACGCTTGAGTGCGAGGTAGCGCACGTCCGGCCGCTTGTCCTCTTTCGACTTCGTGGACAATACGTAGCGCCCTGCAAGCTGCGGCTTCTTCTCGGACAGTATGACCTTGCGTTTGTCGGTCGCGCTGGCCTGCACCTTCTTCATGTCGGCGTCGTACAGCGGGAATTTGCCCGGAAGGTCGTCGTCCCACTCGCCCTTCTCACGGAGGACTTCAACGGCGGCTTCCTGCGCTGCGAGCAGTTTCTTGATCTGGTCGGCCTGCGTCTTCTTGTCGAAATCGACGCCTGCCGAGAACTTCGGCGCATCCGCTTTCGCGGCTTCCTCGCCCTCTTTCTTCTTGGTCGCCCATGCGCGTGGCTCCAACAGTGCGAAACCGTGTTCGAGGATGGCTACACCTGTTTCGACTTGGGTGTTCTTGGACATGACGATTGTTCCTTTCATACTCGTCCTTGTTTGTGTGTGGCAGATTCCAATATACGCTAATCTGCATGATTCATGATTTTCGGCGTGTCGCCATATTTTCCAAGGGTTTACATAATCATCAACACGCTCAGATAAAGCAGATTTGCATGATGCGTATACTGGAAGCTGTCAACAAGTCAGCAACGAAGCGGAGGAACACCGATGGAAGCGCCAAGACTATCCCTCAAAGAGCTACGCAAACAAGCGCGACGCTCACAGAAGGAGTGCGCGGAGCTTTTGGACGTGTCGATCGACACATGGCGGCGTTGGGAGAAGAACCCGGACTCCATGCCATACGCTTCGCACCAGCAGGCCGTCGACTTCCTCGAACGGGCTGTGCAGATACGAAAGGAACTCACCATGGCAAAGGATTTCGGCAAAGTGCCGGTCGTCGCCGTCACCGACATCGACCTCGACGAGGAAATGAAGAACTACACCGTCCCGATCCCCGAGGGGCTCACCCCGGAGTTCGTGCCGTCCCAGCCGGTCACCACCGAACAGATGCGCAAGTTCGCGGCGTTCGGCAAGGAGGCGTACCCGGGCATGGCCGACGAGTATGAGGCGTGGGAGAAAACCTGGGATGAGGTCAACCTCGAACAGATGAAGGCGGATGGCGCGCCCATCAACATTCAGGAAGTCGTGCACGTGGACCCCGAGTTCGACGAGTACGGAGAACCGGTCGAATACGCGCATGATCCGAAGGTCGCTGTGCGCGACAACGGCACCATCGACGCGTACGACCCGGACGACATCGTGCCGACCGATGAGGGGGAGGACAAGTAACCAAGACAATGGCGGGCGCACGAAAAGCCCGCCACGGTATACACAGGAAACACGGCCAGCCACACGCCGCGAAAAGAAGGAGCACACCATGACGCACACGGATGCCGTCGCATACGAGGACATGCCCGACAGTGAATACTTCGCGCTGCCGAGCCTCGACCAAAGCCAACTCAAACAGTTTTTGCACAGCCCATATGACTGGGCGTGGAACCGTCTGCACCCGCACCATGAAACCACGGACGCCATGCGCTTCGGCACCGCGTTCCACGCCTACCTGCTGGGGACCGGCACTGTGGTCGCCCTACCGGAGGGGGAGACGTTCCGCAGCAAGAAGAACCAGCAGTGGAGGGACGAGCAGCTCGAACAGGGCAACATCGTCGTATCCGCCGACGAATTGGACATGTGCCGGCGCATGCGAGAGAACCTTGAGGCGTCCAGCAACTTGAGCATCACGCAAGGCGAAGAGACCGGCACGCCGGGCCGTGATTTCATCCGCATGATCGAAGAGGGCGCACGTGAGCAGGCGTTCGAATGGACGGACAGGACCAGCGGGTTGCGCCTGAAAGGCAAGGCCGACCTGATTCCGCAGGGAGTGGACTATCTCGTTGACGTCAAGACCTGCCAGAGCGTGGACCCTGTGCCGTTCGCCAAGGCATGCCTCAACCATGGCTATCATATCCAATCCGAGTTCTACCGCATGGGCGTCAGCCAGTTCGACCCACAATTATTCGGCCGCAACCGGCGCCGCGCATCCGGCATGGAGTTCTGGTGCTTCGAGAAGACCGATGCGGCCCGTTGGCAGCCCTACGTAATCGAATCGGACTCACCAGCCGCGGAACTTGCCCGCAAAAGCATCCGCCAAGGCTTGAACACGTTGAGCGTCATGGTCGCCGACGCGCAGGACGCCGGTTACGGCGAAGGCTACGATGCGGCCGCGGCGATGATCCTCGACGAAGACCATCCGACCAAGACGAAGCCTGTCGAGTTCACCGACTGGATGCTCAGGGAGGCCATGAGCATCGGATTCTGATTGGCATCACCGGTCTCACGGAAAGCCGCCAGCACCTCGTATGTGGGTGCCGGCGGCTTTCCGTTCCCCCGCTCACGCCTTATATAGGCTATACTGTTGTCAGCTACACAAAACAAGAGACGGGTCGGAAGGACACTGCCGCATGGCCGCATCACCACATGACGGGTACACGCTCACCCTGCATATCCCGGTCGAATGGTTCAGCGGCACCGACACCCTGCAAAGCGAACGGTTGCGGGCCCGCCGCCGCAAATGGGTGCGAGACGACGCCCGCGCCGAATGGAAACGGCTCAAACGCAACAAGGTCGCATACAAGGTGGAACGGTTCGTCGCCCTGATCGGCGTCGCCGCGCCCGAGGAGACGGCGTTGGCGTTCCCCTCACGGGCCGCGGAAACAGTCAAACCGATCATCGACGCGGGAACCGATGCGGGGCTATGGCCCGACGATGATTCAACGCACCGCTGTTCGACCATCTACTTCCGCTCACCCGACCCTGCGCCCGCGCACCACTATGCGCTCACCATCTACATCCTGCCCGTGCCGAGTTCCCCGCCCACCTATCAGGTGGAAGGCGCGCTCAGCATGCAGCTCGATGCTCAATGGCGAAAAAAGCAACAACGCCCGGACGGATACGGGGGATGGGTGGCGAACTTCACTGTCCCGCACCGCATGTGGCTGTCCAGCAACTATACGGACAGCGACCTCAAAGCGCGGGCAAACGGACAAAGAAGAAGCGACACCTGGGGGCGCGGCGACGCGTTCGGCCAACGCGTCCGGACAGCGAACGACCTGAAAAGGCTCGCCTGCGAACAATGGGATTGGCAACGGCAATGGTGGACGGTGAAAGATCCGTATATCATCCTTGCGGGCATCGGGTACCCGCCAGCCGTCGCCGACGCCGATCCGGACAACTGCGCGGAAAGCGTCAACGCGATCATGGACGCGGGGCTGCACATGAAGGCATGGAGGGGCATCGACGCCAATCATTGCCGCGCCGTCGCGTTCTTCCGGCTCCCGACGCGCGCACGAACCGGCACACATGATGTCGCGCTCTACACACTGCCGGTCCCTCCGGGATTCCAGATCGCGGAAACGGTCGCGGACAGCGCCATCGCCGCATGGGGCAGGCACAAGGCGGCGGGCCTTCGATGAACCACCGCAAATACCTACGCCGCGCATGTACGCTCACCGCCCTGTCCATCCCGTTCATCCTGTTCGCCTTCGCGTACATGGCGTTCGCCATACCCGCCGACGGATTGCAGACCGTGATGGAAAGCCTCATCGCGTTCACCACGCTCACCGTGGGCGTGGTGCTATTCGCCGCCGGTTGGCTGGTATGGCTGTGCGCACTGGCCGGCGCGGCCCTGAGACATCTGGGCGGGAAAGCGCGCACGCGATTGCTTCCACTACTGCACAAGATACAATGGAAACGTCACACACCATCCCCCAAGGCAAAGGACGAGCAACATGGCAAAACCTCTGAAAGTCCCACGGAAAGTGAAATGGAACAGCGCTGACCATCCGCGGGACCGCTACGGAAAATTCGCTTCCAAATCCCTCATGCTCGGCAGCGGGCAGACACTCGAATGGGGCGGCCCCAACGGCGAGCAGCTTTCATACATCTGCAACCAGTACGGCAACAACCCCGCCACACTCAACCCCGGCAACGCGATCCTCCACATGGCCGCACGCGGCAAAGTGTTCTCCAAAGTCGACGACCCCGCGATCATGCGCGTGCACATGATGTCCGACGACGACGGCAACCTCATGTCCGTCGCCGGCAGCGAACATGGCGCGTTCATCGTCACCGACCACAACGCGGACGGCTTCGACGTGCCCCACAGCCTGTCGCGCGGCAACGCCTACCAGCCGCAGCCGCAGAACCTCGCCGAAGGCGAGACCGCATGGGGTGGCCGCGCGGCAGCGTTGACCGGACGCAGCGACGGCAAAACGTACAACACGCTCAACGCGCGGCGCGCGGCCGCAGCCAACGAGGCGGCATTCGAAGCGGATGGAGCGCAGGTGTGCACCATCGATCCGGGCGACCTCGCCGACCGAGTGGCCGACGTGCGCCGCTTCTACGAGGACAAGTGCGGCATGAGTCGCCACGAGGCGGAGAACACCGGCGTCTACGTGTACATCAACGGCAATGGCGAGATGTGCGTGCGCCCCAGCATGGTGCCCGACGAGAAGAACCCTGGCCAGATGCGCCTCATCAAGACACCGAACACCAAGTCCGGCACCAAGGCGGGCGGCCATGCGGTGAAGATCCCAGCCAAGGACATCACCCGCATGGCGCGCGCCATGCAGGCGGAACCCGGCATGGACAATGTGGAATTCACCGTCTCCCACGGCACGCAGACCACCGACAACGGCAAACCCATCGGCAACGCGCTGCATTTCCGCAGCAACTACGTGTCGCCGACGAACCACCACGAGATCACCATGCGCGGCACCATCGAGAACAGTTCCCATGGCGTCGACGAAGTGCAAGCACGCAGCAAGGTCGCCAACCCGGACGGCACCATGAACTTCGAGAAACGCCGCGAACTGGACTCCAAGCGCGCCGCACGCCGGCGCAGGGACGCGGAACCGTACCGGCATCCGACAACCACAACCGACGCGGAACGGTTCTGGCGTAAACTGCATGGCTCCACCCGCGACACCCCCGGACGGGCGGAACTGCTCGAAGGGGACCGGTTCACATTCCGCACCGGCAGCGGCTACGACACCGTGTTCAGTGGCGACACCGGACGTGCGGTCGGCGTCAGCATCAGCAGCAAACAGGGTGCGGCGTTCCATGCGATGACGATCCGCCATGGCGGCATCATGCCCACCGAGGACCAGATCAGCGTCCGCAAGGGCAAGGCACGCAAAACCAAGCGGGACATCCCCGACGTGTACACCGTGCATTGGGCTGACGGCAAGGTGGACCGGTTCACGGCGGACGGCGAACCGTACTCCGACGACCGGCAGTTCGACTGACGGCCGACATGCCCGCATCACGATGCCGCCGCACGCCCACACCGGCATGCGGCGGCATCGCCCGTCCGAACCTGTTAATGCTATAGTGTAACCAATGGCACAAAAACCATTCACCATCGAGAGGAACCTTCGAATGGCAACAACCAACCACGCGCGCAACGCCACACTCGGCGCCCTGCTCGCCGCAGGCATGCTCACAACCGGAACAATCACACCGGCTGCATTCGCCGACGACACGTCTTCCACGCCATCACCATCACCGACCATCGCCACGAACACGAACACCGTGGGCTACCAGCAGTTCTCCGACCTGCGCGACGCCGTACAATACGTGTACGACCAGGACAACACCGGCAACCGGTGGACGAACGACAGTTGGACCACCGTCAAACCACGCATCACTCAAGCCCTCGACGACACGCGGGACATCACCGAGGTCAGCGGCACACAGGACATCAACACCGCCTACGCCAGCCTGAAAACCTCCATTGAGGGACTCGTACCCGACTATGTGGCCGTCCGTAACGCCAATGCGTCCACGACGCTGATCCCCCGCAAGGATTGGGCGGGCGAGAAACCCATCCCCACCGGCCAGACACCGCAATCCGTCTACTGGGGGTACGCGCCCAGCGTCAACCAACCCGGACTGGGCGGCGAAGGAACCATCACCAAACTCGACGGTGAAACCTTCACACCCAGCGACAAGGACTTCGGCACCGGCGACACCATCACCAAATACCGCCTCAACATCCCCGAAATCGGATTGGACAATGTGATGGAGGCATCCCAGCCGACCGGGGAGACGGTCACGGCGGGCGACACCAAAACACCGTTCACCTATGAGAACGGCACATGGACCGCCAGAATCGACATGACCCTCACCGCCGACGACAAGTTCCCCGCCGACAGCATCACCCTGTCCGACGGCACCACCGTGCCTGTCACCGGGAACATGCACATGTCCACCGTCGACAAGGACGGCACCGCATGGCGGATGGCGACCCTCACCCTCAACGGCAAGCTCGACAGCAACGGCACCCCGTTCGCGATCATCCTCACCGGCGAACGCGCCTACGACACACGCGTCACCCTGTCCATCACCCAAACCCCCGCACAAGGCGAACCGATCCGCCTGCCCGTGCCCGGCGCCGACGAAGTGAACGCAGCCAACCTCAAAGACACATACACGCTCGACATGCTGCCCCACACCCAGGTCGGCGACCAATACACGCTCAACATCGACCCTGCCAACCAGGCGGACGTGAACGTCGGCGACATCACCGCCACAATCGGGGACAATGGCGAACGGCGCCTGACCGCACCCATCACCTACACGGACGCAGCCGGCAAGGAACAAACCAAGACCGTCACCGTCACCATCCCATTCGACAAGGCGAAACCGGTCGTCGGCAACCCCGACGCCGCACTTGACGGGTTCCTCGTCAACGGCAAACCATTGGAGGGGTTCGACCCCGACCAGCTCGCCTACACGATCACCGCGAAGGCCGACGAGAAGATCACCGTCAAACCAGTCGCGCGCGAAGGGCAGACCGTCAAGGCGTCCGACATCCGGCAGACCGCATGGACGACCACGCAGGAATGGACCGTCGAGAAGAACGGGCAGACCCGCACCTACACGGTCACACTTGTACGCGAGCATTCCCCGGAACAGGCGACCGCGGACGACAAGTTCAACCCGGCCGACCCCATCGCCCAGACCAGCACCGTGGAACCCGACAGCCCGGCGGACACGACCCTCGCCAGCCACGGCTACATGCTCGACGGCACATATCACCCGATCGACAAGGACGATTACGCCATTCCGGAAGGCGGCGTGTTCTCCTACGATTCGAAGATCGGACAGGCCGTCAAGGTCGGTGTGGAGAAGACTGGTGGCATGACCTACAAGTACAAGGTTGGCGTGCTCGCCCCGGACCAGAAATCCTATGGCGAACACACGTACACCGTCACCTACCTGACCGCCGCCACACACAAGGCGGAACTCACCGGCATCAACGTGGACGGCAAGCCCATCGCCGGTTTCAACCCGGCGACCCACGAGTACACGGTGGAAGTGAAGAACCCGGAGAAGTGGACCATCACACCGCGGTTCGACAAGAGCACCGGCATGAGCGTGTCCACGCACAAGGACGGCGACAAGGCCACGATCACCGTGTCCAGCGCCGACAACCTGAACACCGTCACCTACACGGTCACGGTCAAACAGAAGATGAAACTCGTCGAGAAGCTCGCCTTGGCGAACACGGGCACGACCGCTGTCACAGCGATCATCGCAGCCGTCGTCCTGATCGCCGCCGGTGGCATTGCGGGATTCTTCACCATGCGCCGCCGCAAGCCGAAGGACACGGACGCCACGTCCAATGAAAACGCCGGTGACGCCGACGGTTCGGACGAATCCAGTACGGACGGCACGAAGCCGGAGGACAACGCCGACTGACCCCAGTCGGGCTCGAACAGCAGGGGTGGCATGAAACGCGCACAAACACGTTCGTGCCGCCCCATTCCGTATCAAGGAAAGGAATTACCCGCATGAGATTGTTGCGGCGTCTGAACGGCCTTTACTCGTCATACCGGCGCATCATGTGGCTGGGCGGTATCGCAGGCACCATCCTGCCGACACTGCTCGGATACGGCATGTACGCGTTGCAGACCATCAAAACCAAACGCGGCATGGTGGAGGACGACCCCGAACATGCGGGCCTGCTGAACGTGGACACCCCATTGGACTGGCTGACACAAGCATCGGGATGGCTGCCGATCATCGTGAAAACCTTGACCCTGATCGGCATCGCGGTACTTGTCATCGCAACGGTCTCATTCATCACGAAACGCACCACGCTGACCGGACGCGACAAGGAACTGGACAATGAGGAAACCCTGCCGGAACAGGATTGGGATGAAGGGGACGAGGATGATGTAGACGACTGAAATGCTGATACTCCAACGGTTCAGGGCTTGCATTGTAGCGGTAGCGCTATATTGTAAGCCCTTCTTCCGCGGAATATGCCGATAGTCCACGACCGGACAGGTTCCAAGATCCCAGACGCCGCTATGAGAATCTATCTACCTATATCACTATATGCGACCCCCGCTCAGCCCAAGCGTCGCAACGGCTCGATGGGCATGCCACATGTCGATAGTCCACCAAAACCATGCCGATAGTCCACTTCCCGCATGCCGATAGTCCACCTCCAATATGCCGATAGTCCACCTCGGATTTCAAGGTTTCCCCGAAATATGCCGATAGTCCACGTGAAAACATGCCGATAGTCCACACAGGCGAAAAACGCCGCAAACACGGCGAACAGGCGGCCATCACGCCGCTGGGAGAGGGGATGTGGCAACGAGAAACATGCCGATAGTCCACCTTCCCACAACAAATAGGCATCCAAGCATGCCGATAGTCCACCACTCAGCAACAGGAAATCACGCCAATTCGGCGGTTTTGACTCATACATCCATGAGGTAAGTGGCCTATCATGCTGTTTTTGATATTTTGTAGGCATAGAACTACTGCTATGCGCCCATAAGCACGCATTTCCCGCCATGTTCGCTGCCTTTTCGGGTCAGTCTTCGATGTGGCCGCGGTAGAAGTTCACGTAGGAGCGTGATGGTGTCGGGCCGCGCTGGCCTTGGTAATGGGTGTGGGATCCACTCTTATTGCACTACAGGCGACACGATACGCGTTGAGTATGTTATACTGTTGTCAGCCACACAAAAAGACGGGTATGGGACATACCCCACCGGAATGGAGCACAATGCACACGGAAGCATTCAAACCGCCACGCACGCGACCGCAGCACACGGTCCGTGGCATCATCCGCAACGCGGCGTGCGCCACTGCATTCGCCCTATGTCTCATCATCGTCACCGCCTATTGGAAGACCGGCGCATTGTTCCACAACGCCGACGACACCGAATGGGCCGACCTGGCGAACTGAACAGTGATCCTCCGTAGTGTAACCGGCAGCACAACGGTCTTTGGAACCGCAAGCCCAAGTTCGAACCTTGGCGGAGGAACTGGGATATGGGACACTCCTTTTGCCCATATCCCGTGTGAGAAGTTCATTCCTCTCACTGTGTGGAAAACAGCGTGCGGGGCGATCCCCGGCGTTCTGCCATAGCGGACACGCCGAAGGCGGCCGGACATGAAGCGAACCCCTCTTCCCACTGCACCGCCCAAGGCGCCCGCCATGGCAGAACGCCAAGGAACGCCCCGCACGCATATCAACCAGCCCAACCATCAAGGACGATCATGAACGAACCCACCACGGAAGGTGAGGAAACCATCATCCTCCCCACCATCAACACCCCTCGCATGCCGCACGCACCGCAGTCACGGGAACTCGTCAAAACGGACACGCCCGCACGCCCCGACCTGCCGCACGCGGCCTTCGGCGGCTACCAGCGTGACGCGGTGGACGCATACCTCACCCAACTGGAAGACGCCCTACAGGACGCACGCCAACACGCGCAGGAACTCACCGCAACCGTCAACGACCTGCACACCCAACACGCGTTGATGGAACAACAGGTGGAAAACGCGCGCGAGGACAGCCGCATCAACACGGCACGCATCGCCGAACTCGCACAGGAACGCGACCAGGCGCGCCACGACGCGCAGAACAGCATCGCCGCCATGGCCGAGGAACAACAGGCGTTCGTCAACTCCTGCCGCAAACGCGGCCAACAACTCATGGACAAAGCGCAAACCGAATACGATGCGAAACTCAAACAGGCCGGCATCGACGCGCAACACACCATACAGGACGCGAAAGAGGAAGCCGAATCCATCCTCGCCAGCGCCAAACACACCTCACAGAACATTCTGGACGCGGCGAAACAGAAAAGCGAAGCCATCGACCAGCGGGGCACGCAGATCGTCGAACAGGCGAAACAGACCGCCGCGAACATGATCGCCGACGCGCAGAAACAACAGGACGACATTCGTCACGAATGCGCCCAACAGGTCGCGGACGCGCAGCAGGAGACCGAACACTACCAGCAGTTGCGTGACCATATCCTTGGTGAACTCAACGACATCGCCACTCGCCTCAACCAGCTGCCGCGCACCGCGGCGCACCCCAACAAACAGTAGTCCCCAATCCGACGCATACGAAATGCCGCCGCCCTCCACGATACAAGTGCAAGACGGCGGCATTGCCAATACCCGCCACGGCGACACGCGCAGCGTATTTGCGGCGACCGGCCAAGGCGGGGTATATTGATGCCCGCTGGACTGCTGTATGACCGTCCGGTGGGGCATGGCGTAGACCGTGCTCGTCTTTTGCCTGCTCCCGGACGAACCCGTCAGATCTCGTCAAACCAGTGTGGCTACAGGGCCGGGAACAGGATTTTCCTTTTTCGTATTCAGTACACGGTCGGCGCGAACGTCTGCATCAGATTGAACACAGCGCACTCCGCCACCTCATCCGCATCAGGCCACGACGCCACATACAGGTTCGTACCCGTATCAGGGAACGTGACCAACGCGACCGCATGCACCGTACCCGCGTCCGGATCGAACGCCGGCGTCACCGTCAACGACGACGCTTCCGCCATGAACGGTTCGGCAAGAAACGGGCACACCTCCTGACCCTTCATCCACACCGTCACACCCACTGGCACCAACACCAGCTTCTCACTGCGATCCATGTCCGCGTCCGTGATGACCTGCTGATACGTCGGATAGCCCAAGCCACGCATCAGCATGCCCAACGCCGCCTTACACGCGACCTTCGCCGGCATCGGGTTCACCACACGCGGCCCCACCTGACTTTCCGGCACGGTGGCCGTTTCCTCGCGAACAGTGTTGTCGTTGATCATTGTTGTTTCCTTCCACTAGGGGTTGATAGGTTGGTTGGTTGGTTGAAGAATGGTGGGCGGAAAGGTGGCTAACTTCCCGCCCGATTTGTGGGGCATGTCTTTCTCAGAGGTAAGTCTTACAGGGTCGGCGTCAGGTCAGTTGGCAACAGGACGCGTTCGACCTTTTTGCGGTCATAGCCTTCGCGGGGGATGCGCTTCGTCTTGGATATCAGACCGAACTTCGCGATCATCCGCTTATGCGCGACAGGCTCGTCGTCGAAAGGGCAATCCTTGGGCACCGCATATCCGCGCTCATTGATCTGTTGCAAGTACCAACATTCCGCCGGTGTGCGTGAACCATCGTCCACGACCGTCGCATCTGATGGTTTGCGCGGGCCTGCCGGCGTCTTGTTCACGTCGGCCAATACGCGCACTGTCTCGCGCAGCGCCTCGTTGGCCGCGACCAATGCGGTGTTTGCCTCGGCCAGCATGTGCATCGTCTCCTTGTCGACGGAAGACTTCTGTGTGTCGCCGAAGAAGTACGCATCCAACACGGCCGCCGCCTCGCACTGATAGGCGACGATCAGGTTCTTCGCGTTCTCGTTCTTGATGCGCGACGTGTCGATCGTGGCAAGCCACATCGAGAACGTACGACGATCAATAGCGGTCATGTTGTAAGTCTTGCCGTCTGCTCCAGTTGTTCGTGTCATACGAACAACTGCCCATTCCTGTCGCTGGAGGCGTTCGTATTGGCCGTTGTAGGCGATGCCGAGGTTTTCGCACACCGGCTTGAGTGGGACGAACACCTCTCCGTCTGTCTGCTGTTGAGCGAGGATGGTCTGGTTGTGGAAGGGGATTTCAGTAAGGGTGGTGGAAGTCATGTCGGGAGCCTTTCGCCGCTTTGGTATCAACTTGATACTTAAGGTATTACCTTGATACTTCAGTGTCAAATCGAGACACGCCGGTATCAAACAGAGACAACGCAGAGATAATGGGAACATGGACAAAACACAATGGCTCAACAACGCCACACACAACGCCAGCGCCGAAGGAATCAGCGAAACCGCCAAGATTCCACGCGCCACAGTCTTCAGACGCAAGCGAGACATGTCCTTCACCGCCGAAGAGGTCATTGCCATCGCCCGCGCCTACCACGCGAATCCACTCACCGGTCTCGTCGCATTCGGATACCTCACCGAACAGGAGGCCGGTATGGCGGCGGGGCGTGAACGACTGACGTTGGACGCGGCGGGCGATGAAACCCTGCTGGAGGAGCTGGCGCGCCGTCTCGGGCATCGAATCAACTAGAAGCCAGACGGGCAATGCCGTTCCTGGATTGCCTGCAAACGCGTCGCCAGCGTCCGGCGGCTCCCTGAAGGGTATTCACAACGTGGATACCCTTTTTCGTTGATGGGTGATCGTCGCGGCTTGTTCGCTTCCCGTCAGGCTGCGGCGACCGCGTACTGCGCAAGCAGCCGGGCACGCAGATCCGGCAAACCTTTCGCGGTGATGCGCACGGTCGGCGGGAACGGGAACGTGGTGCCGTCATGGTGGGTGCCGTGTTCCGTGTGGGCTTTCATCTCCAAGCGGCCGTTGTCCACCTGAGACTGGTACGCCTTCCATGTGCGCGTCGCCGAATCACGGAACACCCAGTTGATCTCAGCCATGAACCCATACAGGCGGTTGCGGCCGATCGTGATATTCAGATCGTTCGAGAGGAGTTTCGCCGCATCGGCGACACTGTAGGAACCCTCAACCGCAGTGAACACATCCAACGCTTCCGCTTTCGGCTCCAGCTCAGCGACCTTGGTTTCCATTTCGCGAATCCGCTGTTCACGGCGTTCGAGGGTTTTGTTTGCAATGACCAGAGCGCGGGCCATGATGTCGGCATCCGTATCATTCTCCAATACGCGGATGGCGCCGCCTTCATGGAAGTAGGCGTCTATCGCCTCGGCCACCTCTTCCTGATAGAGCTCGACCTTCTGGCGAACAAGCGGGTTCGGGATGTGGGATGGGCTGAGGGTGGCGAGCCACATCGTCAGGGTCTTGCGGTCGACGATGGTCATATTGCGAAGTTTTCCGTCTGCGCCAACTGTGGAGATAATCTCCACAGTTGCCCATCTGGGTTTCTTGAGTTTCTGGAGTTGTCCGCTGTAATCGAGGCCCAGGTTCTCGCATATTCTGCGCAGGGATACCGCCCATGTGTTCTTGTATGGGATTGTGTCGAGGATGTCTTCGTGGAAGGTGAGGTGTTGGACGGTGCTGGTAATGTCGGTGGTTGGCATTTGTGGAAATCCTTTCTGGAATGCCGTGGTGGGCGTCCCGTGACTATTGGCGTAGATGGCGGGGCGCTCCTTTTTTGAAACGATTTCGTTTCTAGAAAGAAGATTAACATAATTGAGAGTTCTGTCAAATCTAGAAACACATATCCCCCAAAAAAGAGACAACAGTTATAATGGGCACATGAGAACACGAATCGAAGTCAGCGACTGGGAACAGCAAGTGAACAGGAACATCCTCAAACAAATAGGCCTGCACAACGAGACATCGGAAGCCTTGGCGAGGAAGATGCACCGCAGCGGCACCTACGTGCGCAACCGGCGTGAAGGGAAGAACGCATGGTCGATCGCCGACGTGGAGACGCTCGCCAAACTATGGGGGCTGCCGTTGCAGGTGTTCTTTGAAGGTTGCTGACATGGCCGGCGCGTAGACGCCGGATTCATTGATGGCGGTTTTGTTGGGGTTTCCAATACCGTCGCGAATCGCGACGGTATTCCTGTCTTCGGCGTTCATGTGATCGGAGATTGCTTTGCGCGAGTTGGAGTATCCGAGTGGCGTGGCCACATCCTTGCCTATGAACCACGGTAGCCCGTTTTTGTCGATGGTGACCCGCACAGTGTATCCGTTGAAGTCGAAGCGGTGGTTTGGCGCGGTAATGTCGGTGGTTGGCATTTGTGTAGATCCTTTCTGGAATGCCGTAGGCGGTTGAGTGCGTCACCACTTGGCCGCTTTTCTTGCCGATTCGTTTGAAGTAACAGATTTTATTTATGGCTATAGCTTGATAAGTCAAATCGAAAACGCGCACAACAAGCAACAACGCTAAAACGCGATATGCTGAAACATATGAGTAGGAAAATCCCGGTCAGTGCAACCGAAAAGGCGGTGAACCACTATATACGCGCCCAAATGGGGCTTCGCAACGAAACCGCCTCGTCCCTCTGCAAACAGTTGGATCGAAACTACCCCTACGTTAGAGACCGGGTCCAAGGACGCTTACCGTGGGCGATCTCGGACATCGAAGCCCTCTCGCTGCTTTGGGGTATTCCGGTAATAGATTTCTTCTCCACGACGGTACGTCTTAATGGCTGACGATTCCCCGGGGCGGGCGCAAGGTGCCTGCCTTTTTGCAGCCAGTGTATTCTCCACGTCGATGATCAGTCATCGTTTTCTGGGTTGTTTGCCGCGTATTCCAGTTGGATGATCTCCGCTTCCTGCTCCACCGCGGCCGTGTAGCGTTCGCGTGCCTCGTCGCGTTTCTTGGACGCGGCGAGTATTCGGTGCACGAGGCGCGGATACCGGTTGGGGTGCAGGGGTTTGACGATGACTTCCGTCTGGATTTTGATGGATCGCAGGAAGCTGTCGCATGCGTCGTCCAGGGTTTGCAGTGACGGTGCGTGTATGACAAGGTACTCGCGTCCGTCCGCGTGGTGCTTCAGGTTGTCGATGATCTCGTCCACATGGTTCGCGTACATGGTCACGGCGCGTTCGTAAGCGGCGACGTCTTCCTTGAACTGGTGGAAGGGGAAGCGCATGAGAATGTACGCTTCGTACAGTTCGGGCAGTTGCTGCAACCGGTGTTTGGCTACGCGTAGCCGTCGGGTGATGCATTGGCGCATGTTTAGAGCTTTTCCTTGTCCGCTTCGTGCTGTTGCGCTTCGAGGTAGAGGATGTCGAGCATGTTGGTGGTGTCGTGTTTGGCCATGAGTTCCTGTGCGCCGCGCGTGATGTCCTGCTTCAGGTCGTCGTCCATTTCGAATTCGTTGGTGGCGGGGTAGTAGTGGAATCCTTGGCGGAACCGTTCGGGGGAGATGTTGCCGAGGATGGCGAATGCGTCGAGGCTGAGGCAGTCGCGTCCTTGGTAGATGGTGAGGTAGTCGTGGTCGATGAGCCATGCGTCCCGGAGTTGCTTGTCCATGATTGTGGGTCCTTTCTTGTGGATGTGGTGTTTATTGTAGGAGGTCTGCGGGCGGCGGGGGTTGGGTTCAGGCGAGTTGTTGGTAGATGTCCTCGAACAGGGTTTCGCTGTCCTGTTCGGTGGCGATCGGCTTGTGTTGGGTCGTGTTGTTGTGGGTGGTGTGGGCGATGAGCAGGCCGTGCGTCTCGTCGAATTGGATTTTGTATTGGGTGTGTCCTTGTGCGATGGTGATGGTGTGGTCGGTGAAGTCGGCGCTCATGTCGGGGTTGACCCATTGGGGTTGTTGGTTGAGGATGCGCATTGCTGTCTGGTAGAGGCTGCGTGTGGTGTGGTCGAGGTTGGTCATGGCGTGCTCCTTGGTGTGCCCAACGCTGTGTTACGTTGTTACGTAAAACAATACGTAGGTGAATAAGTTTCTGCAAATCGGGTTACGTTACGGCGTGTCGTATTACGTAACAACGTACATTAGGTGGCATGACCACCACACGACGCAAAGCACCACCCATGGGCACAGGCTTCAGCCTCGCCGCCCACGACGCCATCCGCAACGCCATCAAACACGACCAGCGCACCACCAACGACATCGCCGCCCAATCCGGCATGAGCACTGACTACCTCTACAAACGCTTACGCAACGAACTGCCTTTCACCGTCACCGACATCGAACGCATCTGCAACACCCTCAACATCGACCCCTACGACCTGCTGCAACAACCAGCATCCGACGACACGAACGTGCTCGAACAACTCAAACAACTCACCGACACCGTGGCCGACCTCAAAACCGCCATGATCGACCCCACCGCCCTCACCGCCGAACAACGCGAACAACTCGCCCGCGAACGCATCAAACACGGCGTCACCCTGGCCGCCAACCGCGACCCACACATGCAGGACGAAATCGACCACGCGGGGGAACGCTCATAATCGGAACGGAATATGTCGCCATGGGCGACCACGGTACGCGGGGGGCGGACGTGAACAACCTGAACACCGGACGACGGTTCACCCTGGACCCGTCCATGACCTACGGGCAGATGCGGCGCGCGTTGGCGAAACAGAAGAACGCGCCCATCGTGTTCGGCATGAGCAACGAGGAACTGGAAGAATCATACGGGGCAACATGTGGCGTCTATGACGAATGCTTGCAGGCCATCGCGATCAACAGTGACATGGCCTACGTGCAGAAACGGTGCACGCTCGTCCATGAACTGTTCCACTGGCTGCACGGCCACGAAGGGTGCAACGGCCTGTACGACAGCAAACAGGAACGGTTGGTGCGCCGGGAGACCGCCATCTTCCTCATCAACCCCGTCGAATGTGCCATCGCTGAAACCGCCTATGAGGGTGACGAGTTCAACATGAGCGCCGAACTTGACGTGACCGTGCAGGTGTTGGAGGACTACCGGCAACTGCTGCGCGACAGCAACAGCCCCATACAATCCAACATCAACCATTTGGCATGCCGCACCCTGCTATAATCGATGTCGTCAAGTCCTCAAGCCACACGGAGCAAGTGGGGCGTGGGGCAAACCGTCAACATGCAAGGAGCACGAACATGTACGAATCACTGCCATCCACCACAGAGACCATGCAGGACGCGATCGAAGCGCTGTACCGGGCCATGGGCGAACCCGAGCAGACGCCCGTCGAAGTGGGCGCGAACGGTGAGATGCGGTTCTGCGGTGACGACGATATGCTGCACCCGGTGTTTCCCCTCGCCCGCCACTACTTCGGCAAAGACGGGTATGCGGACAGCGGTTATACAGGCAATTGTTTCCGTGGCGACCATCTGACCGTCCCCGCATATTCGGAGACCGGCGAAGTGTATGCGCTGGACATCTCGTTCCATAAAGGAAGGGCCTATGAGACATGCGTTCGGTTCCCGCAGGCCCCACAACAGGTGAAGGACGCATTGTACGAGCTGCTGGAGAAAACCGAAACACGCTGATGGAGGCCGAATGCCGCCGTCCCGCTCGTCCGGCGCTCAAGATCGCGTCGGCGTTGTCCTGTTGCTGTTGGCGTCCTGTTCCGCCCATTCGGCTTCGTGGGCTTGCCGGTGTGTGATCGCCAACGGGGAGGGGTAGAGCGTGACGCCACTGGTGCTGGTCGTGAACCGTGCCGCGGGATATACGACCTGCACTTTCTTCAACGCGTTGCGGAATGCGCGACGGAACGCCATTTCGGTGTCGAAGTTGTCGCCGAACCGTTCCCGCAGCCATTGCCATGTGACGGCCATGGGTTTGCGCAGGCGGTACATGCTGCCGATCATCCACACGTATACGTCGTAGGGGAGGACGGAGCGGCCGGAAAGCAGGTAGCTGCCGGCCCGCGTGTCGTAGGGGGCTGATTCGCCGCCCAGGCGTTCGTACACTTCCTCGGTGAGGATGAACGCGGCTCCGCTTTTGCTGATGTTGTCCGTGTCCACGGTGCGGGACGCTTTGATCAACGGCAGGTATACGACGTCGTTGACGGTGGCGGCCACGAATCCGCCTGTGCTGCGGATGCTGATGCGGCATGAGAGCAGGAGGCGGAGCTGTTCCTGTACTTTCTTCATGGTGGCGCCGCCGCGTGGGACGCCGATCTGTTCGCAGAGGCGGCCGATGCTGGGTATGGTGATGGTGTGGGTGTCGGGGTCGACGTATTCGGTTTTGTGGTGTCCGGCTTTGCGGATCTGTTTGGCGATCCATGACATGATGAGGCGGGGGTATTTGCCGCTGGGGAATTGGCGTTTGCGGGTGAGGGGGTCGATGCCTGCTTCGAGGAGGTATTCGAGGTTGCCGTTGGTTTTGCTTACGTAGTCGGTTCCGGGTGGTGGGGGTGCGGCGGGGTAGAGGGTGGTGGTGAGGATGCTGTGGGCGTACCAGATTTCGGCTGGTTCGGGGGTGCGGGCTTCGAGGTCTTCGAGCAGGGTGGGTTGTATGCTGATTTCGGTGCTGGGGGTGTCGTCTTTGTTGGCGTGTGGCATGGTCCTGTTTCCTGTGCTGTGTGGTTGTTTGTATTGTCTCAGTGCTTTGCGACATGCGAAACAGACGCATATATCACTATGTATGGACATTTCGGCGTGTCGCGCCATGTTGCGCGGTATGCTGTAATCATCCACACAAAACACAAGGAGGAACCCACAATGAAACTGCTACGGCAAATCGGAGAAATCGTCATCCTGCTCATCGTCATCGTCGCCATCGGAGGATTCATCCTGTTCGCCATCGCAGGCGTCGGTGCGATCACAGGGATCCAATTCATCGGCAACATCCTGATGCCCACCGACGAAAACGGACGCTACCTGTGCGCAGGGCTCAACGCTTGGGACGAAGGCGTATGCGACACCAGCCAGAACACATTCGGACTCAACGGCATCAACGGCATGTTCGCAGGAGCGGGATTCCTGCTCGCCCTCGCCGTCATCGCCGGAATCGTCGCCCTCGGCCTCGGCAACTACACCGGGCGGAAAACCAACGCCAAACACCCGATCCTGCTCACCATCATCGAAGCGCCGCTCATCATCGCCCCGACCGCATGGATCGTCAGCACCTACCGCCACGCATGGCCGATGATCGTGCTCAGCATCATCATCTGCCTTTTCGGCATTATCTACACATACGGCGCCAACTCCGACCCGGCCATGTCCCGCGCGCAACGAGAGGACATGCGCAAACACAACGGCATGCTGAACGGAGGCATCAGCGGTCTGGTCGATGCGGAAATGTCCCGCAGGGAACAGGTGGACCCCTGGGTCCCGTTGAGCTACGTGCAGACCATCACCAACATGCGAAACGACTAAGACTTACAGTGAACCTCTTTGTGTGCCGAACGGCGCATCCTGGGATGATCCGGGATGCGCCGTTCGTTGTATGGGGCAGGGTCTCCTACCTGCTAATCTGACATAACCTCCATTATCGGCTAAAAATGGAAGTTCAGTTGTGCTGGTTGTTGCGGTTCACGTTCACCGCAGCGAACATGAGGGACGCGCCGATGTCGGTCGCAGTGACCTCCATGGTGCGATGCTGTTGGCCGTCCTGCCCTTGGAACGCGCGCTGTGCGATGACGCCTTCGATGATGACACGCGCGCCCTTGGCCAACGATCGTGCCATGTTGGTGGCAAGCTGTCCGGTGGCCTTCACGTTGAAGAACGTGGGTTCGCCGTCCTTCCACTGTTGTGACTGGCGGTCGTAGCGTCGTGGCGTGTTCGCGACGGTGAAGTTCACGTATGGGGTGCCGTCCGGAAAGGTCTGGAGTTCAAGATCCTTGGTCAGGTTGCCGTGGATAGTGATCGGGATTTCGTTTGCCATGATGGTTCCTTTCGTTTTAGCGGGTTGTCCAGTGTGCAGTGTGGTGTCCTACAGTCGTCCGTGCACCTGTTCGGCAATGGTTCGCGCATATTGCCAATTCTTGCCGTCTGGGGATTGTCTGAGGTCTGCGAGAACTTCTTCGGAGAGCCTACGTGCGGCGGTGCGGTCGTTGCTGCCGAGCGCGGCGGCAGCGGCAAGGCTTCGGGCGAGTTCCGGCGTGCCGTCATCGTATCCTGCGGTTGCGTCGGCGATGCCCTCCATGGCGTTTCGAAGCCGCCAGGCGTTCTCCCTGTCTACGTACTGGCCGTTGGCTATTTGGTTGATCACCTGCTGTGTCTGTTGTTCCCATGGTTGTATGGGGGCGGTGTCGAAATCACCTATCGCATCCAAGGTCTCCAGTGTTTCATATTCAGGGTCATGATGCAGTTCGTTGGCAAGTGTACCCAATGCGTCCATGTCCCCATCTGGGTCACCGTCGGTCAGGATGCGTGCACGGGCAATGTTGGAATCAGATGCCGAGTCGCCATTGCCATGCGTTTGTTTGTGGTTGGTGATCGTGGTGAGGTTCATGTCTGGATATTGTGCGTTGCCGGCTTCGGGATCCCCATCATCTCCGAGTGGACTGAAGACCGTGGGGTTGTGGCGTTGTCTGTCCCAGAACGTCTCGCAGTGTCCGTCGGGAAGGGATGACGGTGCGGCCGGGGTGGTTTTGTTCGCGAATGTGCCGTCATTGTTGCGGCGGATTTTGCTTTCGTCGAATGTCTTGGTGGGCATGGTGGTTCCTTTCTGGTGCGTTAGGCTACGGTATGGGATACTCAAGCGTCGAGGATCGCGTCGGCCACAATGCCGGCCGTCTGCCACGGTTTCGACCGGGTTGCTGGATCATCGGCGTGGGCGTGCAGTGAGTGGCGCACCTCGTTGGCTGTGCGTCGTGCTTGTTCCTTGTCGCCGTGCCGGTAGTCTGCGAATGCGCCGAGGGAGGTGGCGAGCCATCCCGCTCCTTGCGTGTCGTCTGCGTTGTTGGCGACGCAATCCATGATGGTGGACATCGTCTCGGCGTTGTGTCGGCTCCGTGGGCCGGTCTCCGACACGAGGCGGTGCCGTAGACGCTGCTCCAATCCGGCATCATCACCGCTGCGGGTTGATGTCATGGCGGTGATGACATCCACCGTTTCGGCAGGGTCGTGGTTCAATCCCAACGCGATGGTGGACATGGAGTCCATGTCCCCGGTCGGGTCCGGTGAATCCAGCACACGGCGCGTGGAGCGTTGTACTTGTGCGGTGAGGGTACCATCATTGCCTGTGTACGCGTTTTCACGCAAGCTGATGACGTTGTTCAGGTCACGACCCACGTATTGTGTATTGCGTTCGTTCTGCCGGTACAGGCCCATGGTAATACACGTCACATAATCAAGGCCCGTGTCCGATTCGTTGGCGTGTCCATCCCCGTGTACGTATTGGTCGTACGCCTGTTCGCTATTGTTCATGGTGATGATCTGCTTGGGTGACAGGGATTCTATGTTCAATCCGGGATGCCGGCAGGACAGTTCGTACGCAGCCCGCATGTACGCAGGTTTGCCCGCCCATGCCTGTTCCCATTCCGCTTCGCTGACGAACCAGGCCGATGTGGCGTGCACATGTTCCCCTGGTTCGAAGTCCATGGATTCACGGGATTGTTTGGCTAACTGTTTGCCGGTCTGATGTATATCGGCGGCCGTGTCCGCGCCGATGGGTTCGTCCAAATCGTAATCGTCCTCCTCATACTTCTCCGTGTAGTACGCGTATGTCTCATGGCCGTATGTGTCGATGTAGATGTCCCCCTCGTCGTAGGCGGCTTCGATTTCGGCTGGTGTCATGCGGACGACGTCGGCGGTGCTGTATCTGCCGTTGTCAGCCAACATCCACGCCTTCTCCTCAAGTGGGTGACCGTCCCACACCTCATCCCAATCGTCTTCGGTCACGTAGTCGCCGAAATCGTTGATCCGGTAGCAGCCTCCGATGGGCAGGTCGTCCCAGTCCTGTTTGCGGTCGAACAGTTCACCGGCGATGCTGTTCGCGTTGTCGATGAACTCCTCCCCGACCGGCGTGTTGTCGTTGTCGGCTGCGGGTAGGTCGGTGGGCGCGTGGTGTTTGTCCTTGTCCGCGAAGGTTCCGTCATTGTTGCGGCGTACTTTGCTTTCGTCGAATGATTTGCCCATGCTCGTCTTCCTGTTTGTGCGGCTAATAACAGTATAGTGCACTCAAGATTCTAGCAAACATTCCTCGCCACCATGCGGCATGAGCCTGATGTGGTGATGTGCCGCGTCGGGGTGGCGTGATACCCCGAACTTGCGTGTCATAAAAATATGACATATGATGGTGGTGTCACGAAGGAAGCCACCAAGGCAAGCCTTCACCCACACAAGGGAGCAGTTATCATGACCACCACACCCACCACCCGTCACTGGTACGCAGTCGAATGGGCCTACGGCATCGGCACCTATTGGCAGAACGACCCGCTCCCCTACGGCGCGGTCCGTATCTTCGACGCCGAACAGGCACGCGACCAATGGGTCAACGACGACCCCGACCTGCGCCGCTCCGCAACAGACTCCTCCACTGCCACACGCATGATGCGCGCCGCCATCCAAGGACTCCCCTTCGACCACGACGACCCCACCACAACAGAACAACTGATTGCCCTGTACCGCCACAGCGACCCGTACTGCATGCCACAGGAATACCCCAGCATGGTGGAGATGGACGCATGAGCAGACTGCCTGACCTCACCGGCCACCGCTTCGGCCATCTGACCGCGGTCGAACAGGTCCGCATCAAACGCGGCATCGCCTACATCTGTGATTGCGACTGCGGCAGACGGTGCCGCAAAATGGGCTACGACCTCGCGTCCGGCAAAGCCACACAGTGCACCGCCATGAACCACGACTGGATCGGACAACGGTTCGGACGGCTCACCGCGCTGCATGTGGACCCCGACCACAAGATCGGCAACACGGCACTCATCGTCTGCCGATGCGACTGCGGCAACATGGTCAGCGTGCAATTGGGTGCGCTCACCCATGGCAAGCAACGCTCATGCGGCTGCCTGCACAGCGAGGCCGCCGCCAAACAGATAGCCACCCACATCAAGGAGGCAAACAAACGCCGGTATGTTGAGGGCACAAGCCTGTCGAACCTGAGCCGCAAACCCACCAACAAATCCACAACCGGCATACGCGGCGTCTACCTGCGACGCGACCGACATGACTACATCGCCTTCATTTGTTTTAAGGGCCACACGTATTATCTGGGCACATGGGCGTCGCTCGTGGACGCGGCCGCCGCACGCCGCATCGCCGAACGCACCCTGTTCGACCCGATGCGCGAGAAGCACGGATTGCCGCCATTGTCCAACAAGGAGGCGCGCAGCATCCTCGACGCGGCCATCGACAGATTACGCAAAGCCAACAAGCACAAGGAGGGCGATCATGACGCCGATTGAGTTCCGCACCCGCCGCAAGGCGATCGGACTGAGCCAGGAGGAGGTAGGCCGATGCATCGCCCTTGTCTCTCCCATGACGGACGGATCCAGCCGCCTCCCGGTCAAACAGACCACCATCGCACGTTGGGAAGGCGGACGCGGCCTGCCTCGATGGGCCGACATGGAGATGCTGTCCATCTTCCACAAACTCGACATCACGCTGCAACTCATGCAGGACGACGCCGCTAGGATCGGCACGATCGCCATCGCCATGTACTCCCCCATGTCCGTCGCGCCAATCCCCGCCTACGCGGACGATGAAACGTTCTGGCGGGAGCAGCCCCAATGGGCAGGGTGGCCCGCCGCCCTGTGGAACCTCGCCGCGTTGCGCGCCGCCGACACACTCGCCGACCAAAAGCATCGCGACATACAGCTTACGGAAAGCGAATAGAAGAAGAACAGCCCATGCAACGAGCCGTCGCCCAGGCCGTTCTCTTATGCCAAGACCATTTCGTCGGCGCCAACAAAATGGTTGGCCCACTGGTGTCGCCGGTTTCAGTCGCCGATGGCGACTACGCCGGATTCGTCGGCATCTGTCTTCAGCTCGTCGAATCGGGCGAAGTTGAAGGCGATGCCGCCGTTCGTCTTGGTGTTGATGGCGTCGTTCGCGCACAGGGTCAAGTCGAGGTCGTCGTAGTCGAAGCCGGCGATGCGGATGCGGCGCAGGTCGGCGTCGATGTCCGCGACGAACATGAGGCGGCGGGCCGCGTCTGCTGGCAGGTCGGTCGCGAAGTAGCGGTCGAAGGCGGCGCGTTTCGTCGGGGCGGCGCTGATGACGTCGCTTTCGCGGGTCTCCTCGCCGATGATGCGGGATGTGACGACCGCGGCGATCTCCTTGCCGTCGGGTGCGGTGGCGGTGAGCTTGTCGTCGGCGGTGAAGTCGATGTCGGTGTAGCCGCGGGCTGCGAGCAGCATGCGGACGGCGGACTTTGCGATTTCGCGGTTGAGGCGGGCCATGATGGGCTCCTTTCGCTGGGGGTCGTCGGGGTGGCGACCTTGTTGGCTCCCATCCTACAAGAGTTTTTCTGTATGTCAAAAACTCTAAGGTGGGCGTGTCGCCAAACCGACCAACTCACCGCACGGCCAACGGACGTGTGTCATCATCTGCACACGGCCGCCTGCCTACGCCACCCCCAGGATCCTCCGGCCCATCCAGTTCCTCGTGTGCCCAGAAAAGGGCGTCGCGCCCACCTTAGCGGGCGATGGCGCTCACTCGTTGCGGGGTGACTCCCACGATGGCAGCAATATCTCGTACGGTCAAGCCTTGCGATTTCAGCGTTCGCACCGTCTGGCCGGAAAGCTGTGATGCACGCTGCTGTGCTTGATTCGCCTCATGCTTTGCGTCCAGCATCTCTTGTACAAGCCGCGTGTCTTCTTCGCCGAGAATTGGCTCCACGCTGATGTTCTCGACTTCCATGCCGAGCATAGCGGCAGCGTCCCGCACCATGTCGGGAATCTGGTCGAGTCTTTTTGCTTGGGTGAACAGTCCCGGTATTTCGGGTACTTCGACGGCCCACCATCCGTTGCAGCGCTGCGCTTGTGCGGTGACGTTCATCATTGCAGTCCCTTCCTGAAGTACTTGATAATGCTGTTTGCGGTAATCTCGTTGATTTCGTTGTGTCGTGGAACGGTCGAACGTAGGTGGCCGATGGCTACTTTTGTATGGTTTCCGCCTTCTTCCCACTGTGGTGCCATTCCGTGTTCCTTGGCTATCTTTGTGAGTTCTTGCTCAAGCTTCTTTCGTTTCATGAGTATAGTATATACCTATTGTCGATTCAAGTCAATATACATTTACTTTAAGGCGTCAGGAAACTTGACGGTGCGGCATAATCGGCATTCAGTCCGCATTGTGCGCCGTGAACCCGCAGCGCACAGCCACTCTTAATCCACTACAAGCTGTTATCCATACCGCTCTCTGCGTCGATGCGGTACGGCGTGACCCGGTATTCGACGAGAGCGCCGACGGCCATCGCATAGTCGGTAAGGTACGGCATGAGATCCTGTTCCCCGTTCTCGACGCCGATCACGGTTCGCACCAGAACATTCATGCGGTCGGCGAGTTCCATTTGGCTAATGCCGTGCCGTTCGCGAATTTCCACAAGGATTCTGAGAAGTCGATGGTTCTCGCTTTGGGCATCGAACGCAAGCTGCCGGTAGGTGAGCCGCTGTTCAGGCCGGTGTCGGCATTCCTCGCAAACGCTGTCGAAGCAGAAGTCGCATTCCGCGCATAACGGTTTCCCGCAGCGCATGCACCGCCAGACCTTGTTGTGACAGCGTTCACAGTCGCAGGTATGGGCGGATGCGCCACAGTTTTCGCACTCGTATTTAATGACGTCCATCGGGATATTTTCTTTCATCGTCTTTGTGGTTGTTGGTCGAGTTGATTGTTCTCCCATGCGGTTTTGGCTTCCTGTTGTGTGGGGAACGCATGTTTGAGCCGGGTCTTGCAATGGGGGCAGCCGACGCGCCACCAACAATCCCAACTGGTTTTGCGATGCGTGGCCGGGTTGGCGGCCTTGCGGTATTCGCCCTTCAGCCCACAGTTAGGGCACATGAGTTCCGTGTCCACACCCTCGTACACCATGCGGTCGAGGTCACGGATCAGGAATTGCCGGTCCACCACTTCCGCATCGAAACCCAATGCCTTTAGATCGTCCGCGGACAGCCCCTGTTGGACGAGTTCGTGGAACACGTACTGTTGGCCGAGCGAGGTGAGCCTCGCATACCCGTCCACCGGCACCCATGACAATCCTTTTGTGAAGTATTCGACGGCGGTGTACTCGTCCGGCATGGGTTGCAACGTCCGCATCGGGCATTTCCAGTTCGAGCATTCGGCGCGCATGAAGAAATCGATCGGCTTATCCGTGAACTCGTCCGCGTTCGCATACGGCGGGAAGCATGTCGTGGTCACGTTCGCATAGCCGGTCGCGCACATGGGGCAACCGCGTTCCATGCGCAATGCCGCCAATTCGACAGCGCGTTCCGCTTTCTTGACGGCCTGCTGTTTTTCCAAGTCGTCGGCCATGCGTTCCACAAGGTCACGGCGGAAACCGGTCCGTCGGCATATATCGTCGATCGGGTAGCGTTTCTTCAGCATCAGCCAAGCAAGCTCCGTGTATTCCAAGATCCATCACCCGTCAGTTCTGGATGAGTCCGAAACCCAGAGCGACTATGGTGACGATGAAACAGCCGGTCGCAAGCACACCAGTGACCGTTGCAATGATGCGATATGGCCGATCATCGCTGATTGACATATTCGACCGGTGTATACAAACCATGCTGAATGCGGTCAATCCGATGGCGAATACGAGCAGGATGATCGCATACCAAATCCAGCCGTTCACTGTTCGTCCTCCCTGTGCATGTGGGTGCGCAGGCCTTCGTCGAACATGCCACGCTTCATGTTCTTGAGGGTGCATTCGGTGTTGGCCAATCCCAGTTCGACCGTGGTGATGCCGAATGCGGCGCACAAGTTGGTGGTGGTTTGCAACAAGTCGGCGATCTCATCGACGAGATCAGCACGGTTGACAAGGGTTTGTCCGTCCATGACTGTGACGGTTCGGATGGCGTCCTTCGTGGCGCCCACGACCTCGGCCGCCTCCTCCAGCACTTTCAATGCCTGCCATTTGTCCATGCGTTGGTGGGACGGGTGGAAGATGGGCCATGTGCCCAACTCCAATGTAGGCAGTGTGTCTATACGCGCCAAACATTGGTCGCATACGCCCACGCGCATGTCATCATCATCGCGGTCGAACAGCCACCCGGTGAACTCGCTCCGGTCAGCCTGCTCCACATGCCGGCCACAGGTTTCGCAACTGGCCGTCCAATGCTCGAAGCACCGGCAGTCCCAGTCGGTGTGATACAAATCCGGCCATGCCTGCCAACTGTCGTTGACCGCATCGGCCGCGGCCTGCTCTTTGTCCGCATACAACCCATACTCGTCGTACCGCAAGCCGCACACCTCACATTGCGGCATGTAGTATGGTTTGCCATCCTGTTGTTCGATATGCCAGCTCGTCATCCCTTACTCCTGTGATGAATGGGGTTCGCTGCCGATAATGGGTGTGAGTTCCAAGCCGGTGGCGTTGTGTGTGAGGCGCCAATGTTCGGTCGTGCAGCACTCCGGCAATGGTTGGAATCTGCCGATATGGCAGTCTTTGCGGAATTGGTTCCAGTAGAATCGTTGCGTGATGAGGATGCTGTGCCCCGGCAGCAGGGTCGTTTGCAGCAGGTCCGGCAGGCCTTCCGGGACCGTGGCGCCGCAGACGTGCAAGGTGAACCCGTCGTCCTTGAACGCGGTGCTGACTGGCATGGCGTGCAGTGAATCGTTATGGATGCGGTAGCGCAGTTCCATCATGCCGCCACACCACCCTTCCAAGCGGATATGGTCGATCCGCGTCTTATCGGTCTGGAGGGGTGGGAACTCCAACGGCAGGCCGAGTTTTTTGAATTGGCGGTGGTTGAGCAGCGTGCATATGACGAATACGGCGACGACCGTTGCCATGACAAGCCAACAGCCTATGATGAATGCCTTATCCATGACAATCTCCTTACCGCACCAATGCCAGTAGGATGACCGTCCATAGTATCCACCATGTGAGGCCGGTCAACGTGTATGCGTGCCCGCTCAACGTGTCCTTGCCGTGTGTGAGGCGCCACTGGTCAATAAGAATGCTGGAAGGCAGGGCACACGCCAGTCCAAGACCGGATGCGAACCAAGCGCACACCACGAGTGTCAACACATGCCCCATTACAGTGAGTTCCTGAGGTGTCACGCCGTCTCCTTGACTGATGTTGTCGTGTGCGCTTCACACCCTGTGCCGCAGCATTCGGAGCACATGGGAGTGCCGCATTCGTCGCATTCGTCCGCGCACCAGCCGCACAGGGTGCTGCCGCATTTGGCGCATTCGGGCAGGTCGCCGCTCTTCTTGCATGTGGGGCATAGGCGTGCGCCGCAATGGTCGCAGATGGTGATGCATTCGTCGCAGCAGGCGGTGTCGCAGGTTTCGCAGGCGCGTGTCGCGACGCAATGGTTGCACATGGGAGCATCGCAGTTGTCGCACATGCCCGCACGTTCGGGCCATGGGATTTCCTTCCCGCAGGTGCAGTAGACGGCGGGGGTGTATGTGCAGGTGATTGGTTCGTGAAGACCGTAATACATGGTGTGCTCCTCTTTTGGTGGACGCGAACGCCCTTTTTGTGTGGCTGATAACAGTATAGGGTGCTAGAGGGTTCGACACGCCCGAAACGCAAAAGCAGTCACCATGCCGTTGCCTCAGTGGAACTCGGGATGCGGCACATGCGGCAGCCATGGCACTGTGTCACTCAACCATGGGCACGCCCACCTCCACGAGGCGAACACAACCGCCGCGCACAAAAGCAGCAACGTGAATGTGCGCAACGTGCCGCTCACCCATTTGTTGCCGCCCACGCCCGCCTGCAACCGCCATACCCAGACCAGCGGGTTCCATGAGCCATCCTTCCACCGCGCTGCGGCACGCCTACGGTTCACCAGCCACATGATCCCATCGGCGATCAGCCACATGGCGGCAAAACATGCCGCGAGCACACCCGACAACGGCATGCCCACCTGCTCGCTCACCCTGTCAAGGCCGCGGTTCACCCGTTCGACCATGGTCACATGCTTCTGCGCGAGGGACGCGGGCACGCCATCCGTTTTCGGGGCCCATCCAATGAACACCCCATGCCAGACGAACCGTTGCCCCGTATCCTCGGCCACATACTGCGGCCAGCATGTCGTCAACGTGATGCCACGGTCCGAACCGGCCGCATCCGCGTCAAGCACGCTCGTATCCTGCGCGGTGGTGATCAGATGATTCGTCAGCTTGTACACATACCAGTTGGCCGCGCTTTCGACGATGACCTCACTGCCTTCTGGCAGATCGTAGAACGCGCCGAAATCGCCGGGCGTGTCATGCCCCGCGTAGGCGCTGTTGCCAACCTGTCCGGGCATGGCTGTCTGTGGATAGTGGCCTGCGCCGAGCGATGCGAGGATTCGGTCGCTGACTCCCTGCTGGATGGCTCTTTTCCATGTTTTGCCCAGATGCGGCACGTGGATGTATGCGAACAGTTCCCCTTCGGCGGGCGTGGCTTCCACGGGCGGTTCGTCATGGCGCAATGTGGCGGTCTTGTCCCAATCGGCGGTTTCGATGCGCGTGGTGGTCGCCGTCTCCAGATCACGGGTGACGGTGCCCACGTCCATGCCGACACCCCAATACGCCCATGCGAAGAACACACCGGCGAACAGGCCGAGCAGGACGGCGGCTCCGGAGGCGAATTGCAGCAGCTTGAACCATATGCGCCGCGAGGGCTTGGTTTTCGCGTGCCTAGGCATCGGCCGCCTCCGTCAACGCCAACGGGGCGCCCATTCCCTCATGTTCGTCACTGAGCCACTGGTCGAAAAGGGTTTCGGCGTCCGTCCGCGTGTAGGTGCCGGAAGCCCCCTCGATGAACAATGCGCGGATCATGCTCGTGCGGTCCCTGCGGGCATGGCGCGGCAGGCGCGGATTGCGCGGCGCCGGGGTGAACTCCCCCACCCCGTGGCTGTTGGCGGTGTACGTGTACACCCATTGTTCGCTCCACGCCGTCAGGTCGGGCCGGTCGCAGCGTACGTCGAGCAGTGCATCCCAGTTGCCGCCGCCCAATTGGATGATGCCGCCGTCGTCGTGGTTGCGCCGCATCGCTTGGGTGAGCAGGTCGCGTGCGGTTGTGTGCCAATCCGGTTCGTTGGGGTCCACGACGGTGATGCCAAGTTTGCCCAACGCCTGTGCGTCCGTGTCCCAGCCGATCGATTCGCTGAGATCGTGTGTGCCATCGGGGTAGTCGACATGCACGGTGCGGATGTTGCTGCGGCCCACGGGTCTGGTGGCGACCGTGACGGTGCTGGTCCGGTGCTGGCCGCCCATCGGCGGGGACACATGGTAGGTCGCGACCTTCAGGGGTGATCCGTCCGCCGCCGTGTCGTCCACGGTGTCGATGAGTCGCGCCTCCCGCTGTTTGCGGCCGCTCTCCTCGTTGAGGTATCCGAAGCGCGCCAGGAATCGGCCGATGGTCATGTCGGTGCCGACGAACATGGGGTTGTGCTCGTGTTTGCCGGCCCGCGTGCAGGGCCATGCGCGGAATTTGATTTTGCTGCCGTCGTAGGCGGCGGAGACGAACATGTATTGTCCGGCTTTGACGCGGTAGATGCGTCCGTGAAGTTTCTTGTCGCCTTTTTTGGTTTCGCTGGTGCCCCAGTCGGCTTCCAGTGTCATTTTGATCGGCGTGTCCGGCATTGTGTGCTCTTTCCTGTGGGGCGGTTGCCTGATTCGTATATTGCCTTACTTGAAGGCAATACTGTTATCATACACACGAAAATATGCGTCGTGTCGCATCGTTGGCCTGCATGGGTTGGTGGTTTCCCTTGGCGGCGTGGGTGTGTCGCGCATAGAGCCTCTGATGATATACTGTTTTCAGCCACACAAAAAGGAATGAGCATGAAAGGACGTATTCATCCATGCAGTATGATGCGCCGATCGAGGAACTGTACGCCGAACCCATGTACCGGATGCGGGAGGAAGGTGGATTCGCGGCCCTGCCCAACGGCATCAACGTGAAGACCGCCAACTATGTCGCCCAGACAATGCGGCAGGTCACCGCCGACGAGGATGGTGACTTCACCGACCGCAACGGGCACCGCATCAGCGTACCCAAAGGCGAGCATGACAAGCCCCTCATCCATGAAGGCTACGCGCATCTCATCTGGGATTTCATGCACGGCAACGTGCTGTTGGGCCGCAGCGTGCAAGGCAGGGACATCCTGTATGTGCGCGACATGGACAAGGGCGACATGCGCGGCCGGTTCGAAGGCGACCGGTACATCCCGTTCCAGCCGTCCACATGGCATGCGCTCAACATCACCATGGACTACCACATCCCCAAATCACAAGCGCAGATGCAAGCCGCATGGGACATGCAGATGATGTTCGAATGCCGGCGCCTGCGGTTGCGCGTCATCCATGGGATCCGCTTCCGCAACGCCGTGTTCATGCGAGACAACTTCGACCCCGACCATTTCGACAAGCCGATCAGCCGCATCGTCAAACGCGGACCCGAATACGACAAGTTCAACTGGCCGTATGAACTGACCTTGGACTACGACTACTCTCCCGAGGTCAGTATGCAGGCACGCAAGTTCCTTGAATTCGTCACCGAACCCGACGGCCGCACCTTGATGGATGGCACCCCGGGCGACGCCAGCCATTCCGCCGACAACCTCACCCGATACTTTGCCACCCCCCTCTTGGAGGAATACAAGCATCTGACCTACGTCCTGTACGGTGGCGGAGGCAACGGCAAGGGCATTCTCATGCAGTCGTTCACCATGACCCCGGGATTGGAGAACGGCATGTGCGCGAGCATCGACAGCATGAAACTGCTGGGCGGCAAACAGGGCGCCGGTGGGTTCTCCACCGATCAGGAGGCGTTGAAGCTCAAGACCGCACTATGGGCGTACGACGAGGAAGCCGCCGACATCACGTTGCAGCAGATGACGAACCTCAAACGCATCTCCACCGGCGACATGCTCACCGCACGCCGTATCCAAGAGAACGCGGTGGACATATGGCCCAAGGCCGTGTTCGCGATATGCACGAACAACCCCGTCATCACGACCATGACGCCCGCAAGCCGGCGCCGTTTTGTGTTCGTGCGCATGCGTGACGGACGCTCCCCCCGCGAGTTCGACGAGCTTCGGCGTTTCCGCGCGAAATACGGTGCGGCCGGGTTCATCATGGCCAGCTGCGACCTGTGGCTCAAAGACAACGAACGACCCGAGGACAGCAAGGACTTCTGGGATGATGTGACCATCGGCAGCGCCGACGACCTCAATCAGGCGGAGGAGTGGATGGCCGACCAGATCGTCCGCTTCGGCTACGCGCCGCCCAGCAACCCGTACCGGCAGGACATGGCCGACCACAAGAACTCGTTGGCGAAACTCGGGTTGGTGTCCAAGACGAAACGCATCACCGTGGAAGGCAGCGACAAGAAGCAAGTGAAACGCGTCCTGATCGTCGGTGACGAGACCCGCTTCGCCCCCTACCGTGCCGCCATCGAAAAACAATGGCGCGAAGGAGGTGTGGAACGGTTCGTCGAACCCGACAAGCCGGTACGCGAGGACACGGCCCCGGCGGACGAACTGCCGGACGTGCTGCCGAACCTGCGTGAGCAGATGGGCGTAGCCGACGAGGAGGATTTCTGATGCTTGATGCACGAATGCAGGAGGCGTACCTGTCCTCGTTCCAATACGACGACATCGACAACACGGCATTGCCCGGCGAGATTGATTGCACGCCGCGCGTGGGCGACGAGGGCGTCATCACATGGGCCGTGCCACGGTACACGCCGGACGGCCTGTGGCAGGGCGTGGAGTACGAGGAGCAGCTGTTTCGAATCAGCCTCATAGAGACGTCCGGACTGCCGGTCATCGAATGCCGCGACGACACGAGGGCCGAGTGGGACGAATACCCGCAGCTGGTGTTCGACCTGCTGGGCGTCGCCGGCGACGCGACCCTCACCCTCACCCGCCGCGCCTGCCCGGAACCGGACGGCGGCGCATACCCATACGGCATGCGGGAAACCGACCCAAAACTCTTCGACCTCGACGAACGGACAGCGACATGAGCATCCACGATCCCGTACCCCCAAGATTCCAGCAAGACAGAAGGAACACCAACATGAAAATCAGGCAATGGAACATGACGAAACACCCGGCCTGCTTCATCACCGGCGACTCGGGTGACGGCAAAACATGGCTATGCACGCAAATGGCGGAAGAAGCCATGCAAGCCGGAGCCACGGTGATCCTCGCCGACCCAGTGAAAGGCTGGGATATCGGCGAACCTCGCCTCCGAAGGTTGAAGCAGGCCGGTGCCACCATCATCGGCATGGACGAATACAACCGGCTTGTCAACACGCTTGATGATGTATTGGCGGCGAATATTCTGGTGGAACCAGCACCGCCACTCATACTTATGGTGGACGATTTCGCCTCGCTGCTATGGGTACGCCAACATCCCGAGGGCACCCCCACCGACATGCTCAACAGGATCGAACGGCTCATCCGCCGATTCGAAGCCATCCTACGTGACGCCCAACAGTCGGACATCATCAAACTGGTGTTCAGCGGGCAACGAATCGAAAAAAGCATGCTGCCGGCCACATGGAAGGAAGTATGGGAGGCGGGGGCGCATCTGCTGTCCATGCAAATCAATGGCACCTATGAGGTGTTCAGCGGCGAATCCGACATGTTCGGGAACATCATCTACCCGGAGTTGGTGAGGAACCTGATCGAACAGGCGAATCGTCCGGATGCGGCCACGATGCGTATGGTCACGGCGCATATCCGCGAGGAGTTGGAAGCCCAGCGGACCATGCTCGACGACCGGCGGCGCATGGGTATCGGCGACAACGCCATGCAGGTCGGCGCAATCACGGCATTGGAACGACTCCACGCATGGTGCGCCCAACAGTACGACACGACGAACCCTTACATGGACAGCCCGGCAACAAGGAAGGAGACCACACGCCCATGAGCCGCAAACTCGTCAGCATCCAGACCATCCCCGACAGTGTGCGCGAAGCATTGGGTGACAACCTGTGCTTCAAGATCATCAACAACACGTATCTGGCCAAACACCACCTGTAAGGAGAACATGATTATGGAACGATTGGAACTCCTCAATCTTGGGTTCAATTTCACCATGACAGGCCACGGCCTGAACGCCTTGGCACAGGCGAATGACATGACGCAAGCCCTATTGAACCCTACACGCGTCAGCGACGTCCATGATATGCACGACGACTACCCGACCCTGCCCGCCATCGTGTTGCCGTCCGAAACAACACCGGTGCAAGCGTACGCGTTTCGCACCCGGTTGGCTGACTGCGAGGTCTACACCTGCGTGACAGTGAACCCGGATGGTGTGGCCTGTGGCGTATTCAGCCCGGACGACAACACATGGACACCCTACGAATTGGCCCAATCACTGACTGAGGACGCCGGTTACAGCGCGATCGGCGACGACCTGTTCGACCTGACCTACAGCACGTTGTTCGACCGTCTCGACCTCAAGCACATGGACACTATCGAAATCTAGGAGCGAACAATGACTGGGAAAGAACCGACGAAACTCACCCTCATCGACACACCACTAGGGCACACCGACTGGAAGATGGACGATAACAACCTACTGCTGGTGTCCAGTGAAAACGAGCAGGAGACCACTGGGCTGTTGACGCGAATGGCCCAACAGGTACGAGAGATGGGAGGGCGCGCGGTATGCGCGGACACGGAACACGATTGGCCCACCCCGGGCCAGGGTGTCGATTCTGTCAAACCACGACAGTATGAATTGCTTCGCGCATACTGCGCACTGGCCCATGCCGTAGCACAGGTACGTGCCGGACAAGCTTCTCTCGCATATCCACCCTTCGTCGTATTCATCAACCATTTCGATCTGATGATGATGCGGGTCAACGAGCAGCCAACCCCCCACAAGACGGCCGGCATCCTATACGACGTGCAGCAACATCTGGCGGCGATCATGTCCCATACGGAAGTTGGGGTCGGTGTCGTGTTGTGCACACGGAAGTTCGACACGGATGTTCAGGCTGTCCCGAAATGGGCTTTCCCAGAATGGTTGGATTCCGCCGACCGTGTGCATGTCGATAAGCAGGGGCACATCCAGATCGAACAAGGGGATGTGGACCTTTCCCTCACAATTCAGGACGAGGGGGCGGCATACGACCTGCTGATGGAAGCCTTGATGGACGCATTGCAACGGGTGAAACACACAGGAACGGAGGAGGAATAAATGTCGTACCAGTCTTGGCTTGACGCATGGAACGCGTATAAGGATTCAAAACAACCTGTCTGGCAGTACATCAGCGAACACGGGTGGGATGCCAAAACATGGTCATGGTTCGTCCCCTCGGCCGCCATGGCCCTGCTCATCCTCGCTGTCGTCGTATGTCTTGCCGGTGGCGCCATCCACAAGTTGCGAGTGAAGCGCACCCCGGTCGAACAGCATGCGGACGTCGTTCTCAAGAAGAAGGGCGACAACATTCCTTGGCTGCTGTGGGCTGTCGCGTCATTCATCCCTCTGTGTTTGACCATGATCGCGTTCCCCGCCATAGGTTTCAATCCGGTTTTCATCCAGACCGGCCAAGAACCCGTGTCGTTCACGCAATATGTCGAACAAGCCACGGACACCCGTGACCTGACCTGCACCAAGGGAACCGGTGAGGAAACCTCCACAATCGGCCCCTATGAGGATGCTGTGCCTGCCACGGGGTTCTACCAGTGCAACGCGATCCTCAAGGACGGTTCCACCCCGAACCTGACCCTGCACGTAGATCAGGAGGCCCGTGAGTTCACTCTGGCGGATGCGGCCGCCGGGCAACCAGTGACAGAGAAAGCCTATCGATGATCGGTACGGAACAGGTGGAGCGTGCCGCGTTTGCGCTCATGTGCGCGCAAACCAACTGGGCGGACGGTGATGGGGTGAAGCTCGATTATTGGTCGCGGATGAACCCGGCCGTCAAGAATCAGTATCACGGGTGGGCGCGCACCGTATTGGCCGCATTAATTCAGGGCGATAAGGAGGAGTCATGAAGAACAAGAAACGCGGGCAGGTGCATGAGGGCAAGCGTTGCCTCACGCTCGGTTTCACCAAGCCGGGTGAACCATGCCTGTGGGATACAGGCAAAGAAGGCAATACCCTGCTGGTCACGGGTCCGACCGGTTCAGGGAAAACCGGACTGTTGTCGGCGTTGGCTGCGCAGACGCTGACCAATGGAGGGCGCGTGTTCTACACGTCCTTGGGGAAAGGCTCCGATTTTCCCGATGTAGTGCTCCAGCATTGCGATTCCGTCACGGGCATAGGTGACTTCGCCGGTGTGGCCGATCATCTTTCCCACCTATGTGACGAGTTGAAGCAGCGGGCCGCTCTTGTGGTGGAACACCACACGAACTCCATCTACAAGATCGACGAAAGCATGGTATCCGCCGACGAGCGGCGTCTGGTTACACCCATAACGGTGATCATCGATGATTTCGATTACCTGTTCCAATGGTGGCAAACACACCCAGGATATGCTAGAAAGCATGCCTTCAGGATTCTTGCCCATCTTTCCGGACTGTTGAGGAGGGGGCGTCTGCTCGGGATACGGTTGGCCATGGGTGCGCAGCGCTTCACCAATGATGACATAGCGTCACTTCCTCTTTCCGGTGCTTTTTGCTTCGGTGTCGAAATACACACACTTCTTTCACCGCGCTGGCATGCAGACTACTTCTCGCGTTACGGCAAACGATCCGGCCTTCTCCAGCTCGCCTTTTTCGATGGTGAACAACTTGCGGATATGCTGGCCGACATTCCGCAAACTCCACGGTCGGACACAAGTGGCAAGCGTGACCTGCGGTTCGCTGGCGACACTGATGAGCATGTTCTCGTCCCGATGAGTGATGGTACGTTCACCTGCCAACCGGATGAATGCCCATTGGAATTGACCAATCACAGTACCGTGGATGACATCATCCTTGAATGCGCACGCCTGTTGGACATGTTGGAACCAATACGCGGCCACAGTGACCGGGCAATATCCGGCGCGTATTGGAATGCTTGCAGTGCACTGCGCCAGCTGGTTGCAGCATTCACGGATTGCGATCCAAAACCCACAATCGCCCAATCATACGGGGGTCTGCCGCGCGTCACCTGCGAACATGGCACGCATGATTCGTGGGAAGCATACGCGCAGCATGCGATCCACTACCAGCCAGTGGTGGCATAGCAGAGGTTGACGGGGTGTTGAGCTATCCACGAGGGACAGTTCAACACCCCGTTTAGGATTGTTGCCGCATGCACGGCAAACCGGAAAATGCGTGGTGGCGGTCACCATGAGACAGGAGGATCCTGCTCTTGTTCGAGTCGCGTCAGTCTCATGTCAAGGAACTGTTGGAACGAGAAGACCTTGATCAACATTGCCTCCAAGGTGTCCCATAGTTCCTCTTCGCCCGCCCTGTACCGTTCCAGTATGGACAGCACATCATCGAATGCCGCGTGAGCATACGGTGACGAATCCACGTTCAGCTGCTGCATGACGGTGAGTGCCTGAACAAGCGTGTCCAGATTCCCGTCATCATGATTAATCAAATCTTGCATGGAAATCTATAGTACACAGCACTTATTTTCTGACACCGATTAGATATGTCACCCCGATTGGGGCGGTCACGCAATCACCCCAGATCAAGGTGGGGCGTATGCGCTTGAGTGTCTGCTCGCACTCATTCCTGGAATTCAGCACATGTAGCGCATAATCGTAGATCGGGTTGGCGGACGCGACAGCCGCCGTGGACGATACTAGTGCGAGTGACGTCAGTGATGAGATAAGCACGGTAATGATCTTGTTTTTCTTTCGGGTCATTGTGATGCTCCTATGTGTTGTCCTAGCCCTACGATCCAGAACCGGTACTATGGCGCTATCATGGTCTCGCTTGTCGCCAGACAATGAATCTGGCCTTTTGTGGTCCTGCCATCGGTGGATATGATGAATATGGTTTTGTTTACTTGCCTTCGTTGATTTTGTAGGTATTGTCTTACGTTTCCCGGATTCAGTCCGTCCGCTAAATCCGGTTATGCACGCCTTGCTGACAAGCCGGCATTTAGCACAGGGGCAAGCGAATCCGCCCCCGAATCAAAAATAAATGTGGGAACAGTTAACTAGATCATGTTTTCCCCCTTTTTTATAGCCCTTCATTTACTGTATATAAGGCAATTTACAACATAAAGCAACCGCATAGTGATTCATTGCCTGCTGAGCTAAATGAATTCGGATAATCGACCACTATGTAGCGTGTCGTAGCGATATAAATACATGTATTGCCTAAAAGGGCGCAGGGGCGACCGAAGTAGCCTACCCTGCATGCAGGGCAATCATGGAACCAGGAGTATCCGCTCACGTGCGGGATGACTTCCCCCTTATCGTCGCGTACAGCCAGTACAGGAGTGTCCTCGCCTGTATGGGACCATCCGGGCAGGGGCCCTCGTCTTTTTCATCGATTAGGAGTGTCCTCGCCTGTACGGGGGCAGGAGTCTCCACTCGCGTGTGGGGCGACCCACGTTGCAGTAGTTCTCTGCTTCCATGCCTGCGGAGTCTCCACTCGCGTGTGGGGCGACCACCTCATGCCAGTATGCCCGTGTTTTTGCTCTGGGAGTCTCCACTCGCGTGCGGGGCGACCCCTGTCCGAACCGTTGCAAAACCAAGGTTCAGCATCATCGAGAGGCCAGAACACCTTCGGTTTGCCCTACAAGCGTGGATATGGCCGCCTTGCGGCGGTCAGCTTCAAGCCTGACACCACCATGACGGCGGCTGCTTGATAGGCGTTTCATTGAACCTGTCCAGCAAACCCGAGGGTGGCTGGCACTGGGTTCTCCACACCCGTTGTCCGTATCACCACACCGCTGGTGTGGTTCGTATCCTGCACAAGCCTCTTATGCAGCTGATAACAATATAGCATATTCAGGCAGCGGCGTGTCGCAGGTGTTGAGCCAACGCCATGGCGTCCACATGGTGTTCGACGGTCATTGGTTCGTGCATGTGCACGATGGCTCCGGTACGTGCCGTTTTGTAGGTCAGTTGACGGGTGAACTCGGCGAACGCGGCGTCCGCCAACGGTTGTGCGAGTACGTGGTGGCGCATGCCGCGTGCCAGATGGATGCGCTGCACATGAATCACGCCATAGTGTTCGGCCAACTGTTTGCTGGCCGCATGCAACGCGTTGTCACGCAACGCCTTGACGCGCTTGTGGATGCGGGCGACCTTGCACTGCTGGTCCATGTAGCGGGCACTGCCGGGGGTTTTGCGCGACAGGTCACGGGAGGCTTTTCGCAGATCAGCCAACGCCTGCCGGTAAGGCCGGGGGTTGTCGATGCGGGTGCCGTCGGACAGGGCGATGTACTCGTCCAACCCGAACACCACCCATACTTCGGGTTTCGTGTTCACGGGCGGTGTGGGGGTGGGGGTTTCGCACAGGATGCTCGCATACCAGCGTCCCGCCTCACAACGGATCGTCGTGGTTTTGGTGGCGCGTCCCGCGATGAGGCGTTCGACGTTGCGCAACGTGTGCACGCGGCCGATGCGTGGGAGTTTCACGCCGTGCGCGTCCGGGATGGTGATGGCGCTGAACGCGAACGATTTGGTTGCGCCGCGTGGTTTGAACTTGGGGAATCCTACCGGGCCGCCGCGGCGTTTGCCGTTCAGACTGGCAAGGAAGTTCCTGGATGCTTTGCCGAGGTTGTCGAACGCGCAATTGTAGACCTGCGAGGACACCTCAGGCCACCACGGTGCCAATGCGTCACGGTTGGCGCGCCACCAATAGCCGAACTTGACCACATTGTTGTCGATCTTGACAAGGTCCTTCTTGGCCACACCCGCCTCGATCTGTGCCTTGCGTTCGTCCAGTTGCTCCTTCATATGCGCCAGTGCCGTGTTGTAGGCGAAACGTGCCGCGCCCGCATACATGCGGAACATGCGCTCCTGCGCGGGTGTGGGGTCGAGCGGGATCTTCACCGCCTCGTAATCGCTCATGATCGGTCAACCTCCGTGATTTCAGAGCCTTGTATCAATGCGGTTTTAAGCGCCACGTATCCCGTCAACGGGTCCATTCCGTCGTACAGGTAGGCGAACATGGTGGCGTCCGGGTTAAATACGGCGATCACGCCACCATCACTGGATACTCCCAGCAATGCGGACTGCCAAAGCATCACGGATTGCAGCGCCTCATCCGGATCGACACCCCCGTAGGCTTCCATGTTCCCGCATATGAGCCGCAGGGAGTCCAATGCGCCGGCCACATGGTCGGGCGTCGTCCTTCGCGTGGCCTTGGTAGAACACCCGGCCGTCAGCCGCCACGGCAAGCCTCAATTCGAGATCGTAGTCATCAAGCCAATCCCACAGGTGATTCGCCTGCTCGGTGTCGAGCAGCCCATGCGTCTTCAAGCCATCGTAGATGTCACCGCGAGGCCTGATAAGGTTGTGCGGCGTGGCTGGCGTTGGCGTGAGATCGTCGATCAGCATACCAGTGTCCGGTGTGAGAACGGTCGGCATCATGGTCGTTTCCTTCGTGTCGTTCAGCAGTATCGGATTAGGTCCTGTATGGTCAGCCCGTGCGGGACGGTAACGTGTTCAATCAGGTGCTGTTCGCACGCCTGGCGCATGGCACGGTCGGATACGCCTTGTTTCAATGCCTGCAATTGCATGTCCTCCAGTTCGGCGCGCAACTGTTCATGCGTCCGCCACCATGCTTGTGCACGCCGTTTGATGCTTTTCGTACTGGTTCCGCGTCGTCGCGCCGTGGCCTTGTATCCGTGCGCGCGGCGTGCGGCCTGTGCGCTGCGGTATCCGTATCCTTGCGCATCGTCCACGATGTCTCCGGTGGTTTCGTCGACGAGCCGCCACCGGGTTTCCGTGCGGTCGAAGTCGTATTCGTCCTCGGCGGGAACCGTGACCGTATAGGGGATGGCTTTGAGGTTGCCGGTCATGATGCCTCCTTGCGGGCGTGGTCGTACAGATACAAGGCGTCCCGTTTGACGTCCACACAATCCAGCATGCTGCCTAGCAAACGGGTGTCGAACCCGTGCGAACAGACCAGATGGTAGCCGTTGATGGTGGGGATGACCGTCACCGTACCCGGCGCCTCACTCTCCTCATAGATGCGTTCGATACGCCGGCGCAACGCCTCGACACGGATCCAGCTTGGATTGTCCACATCGAGCAGCCAGCGTCGTTCGGCGCGTTGTTCGGGTTGCATGGCGACGCTCACGGCCATCTGTCCTATTGTGGCCATGTCCACGTCATCCGTGTCGATGAGCACATGCATGAGCGCGGTGCGGGTCTTCGCGTTGTCACGTGCGTTGACGGACACATAGAAGCGGCTCACCTCGCCCGGCTTGCCTTGGTCCACGAACCGGGCGAACCGGTCACGCAACTCGAAGGGTCTCTTGCGGGTCAGGAACGACTCGAAGCGTTCCTCGAACCCGTCCACCTGCCGGTTGTCTTTGCGGCGGGCGCGGAACAGGACACCATGCAACAGACGGCTGTCGGCGGTGATGCGTTTGGGATGGTAATGGTTGCTCATGATGCGGTCTCCTGTCCGTTGCCGTGGCCGGCCAGCCATTGGGTGACATGGGTCATGTCCACCGCATCCCGGTCGAACGCGCTTTGATGGTAGACGAGTTGTTCGCGTGGGATCGCAGCCAACACGGCTCGTACCAGTTGGGAGCGTTCCGAACCGTCCTGCGGGACGGGCTTGCCGCGCAGCAGGATGTTCTCCAGCACGGGGCGCAACCGTTTCGACTGGAGGTACAAAGCGGATTTGACTTTCACCATGTACCCGTCCGCACCGTAGATGACGACGCCCTCGCGTGATGAGAGGGCCGCGTCATGCAAGGCTTGGCGCAGTCCGGTCTCGTCCTGAATCATGTACCGGTCTGGACGGTACGGGAACAACGTGTTCAACAGGCTGTCTGCCTGCGTGTCGATGGCAAATTCCACATGGTTGTGGATCGCATGCAGGTAATACAGGCGTGACTTGTCGTAGTGGATGATGTGCTGGTCGGATTCTGCGTCCACGATCTCGCAGGCCACGGTGACATCATGGGCGCGCATGGTCTGCCATATCTCATGCCGCGTATGCGGGTCGGGCAGGTCGCGGAGGAACGCTTTCTCGATCAGTGGCGAATAGTTGGTCTGGCCGCTCTTCGAATAGAAATGGAACATGCCCTCCTGTTCGGTTGCGCCGATCAATCCGAGGAAACCGTTCTCTTTCATTTCCACGCGCGCCGGGTACGTCATATGTTCCAGCACGTTGTCAAGACTGGTCTGCTTGGTTTCCCCGAGGTTGAAGAACTTGTCGAAGCCACGCATCACCACGTCACCTTGGCTGTTGAGGAACAGGCCGCGTGCCTTCGACGAGTATTCGTCCCATGCGTGGTTGCGGAACGCGTCCCGGGTGAAATTGCACGCCCAGAGATCATCCTCGCCACGTACCGGTATGACGCGCACGTTCGGGTTCGCGCGCATTTGGTCCAACAGGGTTGGTTCCGGTTCGGGGTAGGGCAGGTCGTCCGTGTTGCTCATCCGCCAGTCCAACCATGCGGGGGATGCTCCATGGCGCAGCCAGGCGCAGTACACGTCGGACGGCATGAGTGGATTGTTCACCGCGGGCACATGCAGCATGTCGGCGGTGTGGGTGCGGCCGTGCTGGGAGGGCAGGAACGCTTTGACCATGCGGAACGGTTCGACGCTCAACGGTTTGCATGCCATCCGGTACGCGCCCATCGCATCGACCAACGCGGTTGCATGCCCGTGTTCGCTGGGCTGCCACATGTGGCGTCCGGCGGGTTCGACGGGGACACGCACCCACTGCATGGGTGTGTCGATCGTGTCCGCGTACCGTTCATACTGGGCCCGCAAATACTCCTCAGGCACCCGGTCGTCCTCGGCGCGGGCGCGGTTGCGTTCCAACAGAGTGTCCAACGATGCGGGGAACGCCACGGTTTGCACGTCCGCATCACAGTCGGCGGCCAACCCCACCAGTGCACGCACGCGTTCCACGGTGGCGTTCTGCGCATCCATGACCACGTTCACGCCCTTGCGCAACGCGTCGCAGGCCATGGCATGCGCGGCACGTACGATCAGTTGCTCCGTGCGGTCGGTGCGCCGCTGATGGTAGGCGGCCAGACTCCCGGCCGTCATACGGCGCAACCCGTCCAGGGAGACGACCACCGTGTTGGGGGTTGTGGCCGCGGTTTTGCGCGCCCATGTGCTTTTGCCGCTGGCGGGCAGCCCGCGCAGGATGACCAACGTCGCCATCGTCCGGCTCCTTTCCATACAAGAGGGGTTTCAGCGGTGCCGTTTCAACGTGGAATGCGGCTCTGGCGGGAAGAAGATCAACTGTTCTGCGTTGGCGAAATGCCACAGCACCTGTTCCTCGCTCACCGGCCGCAACCCCCATGCGTCCACGCCGATGTTGAGCTCGTGGGGGTTGGAGAACTCAAACGGGTCCGTGGAATGCGTATGCCCGTGCAGCAGCCAGCTGAAGCCGTTGTCCACGAACGCATACTGGGCGTATTGCGGGTCGCACGCGTTCGTGCTCAACCCTTGTGGGGCGGGTTGTTCGAAATGCTTCCGGAATTGGAAATGTGACAAGAGCACGTTGAGGCCGCCGATAACGGTGGCTCCCGACGCGTCGATGGTGGCGAACACGTCGAGCAGCTGCCGCATCTGTGAGTATCCGGCGTGCAGGTCCTCGTGGTTGCCGAGGATCAGGTGCCGGTTGGCGCGTGGCACGCGCAACCCCTCAAGGGTGTGCAGTGCGGCGGTCAGGCTTGCCCTCCCGCCGGTGCTCAGGTCGCCCAGCACATACAGTTCGTCGTCCTCCCCGACCGTCGCGTTGATGTTGTCGAGGATGGTCCGGTCGTGGCGTTGCCAGTCCACCATGTCAGCGAGTTTCCAACGGTTCGTGCGCGCGTATTCACGTAGGCCGGCGGCGGTCAGATGCGCGTATTCAGGTTTCGTATACCCACGCAGCGCGGCCACGAACGGGTGGTGCAAATGCAGGTCTGACGTGAAATACTTCATGACGATATCCCTTCTTCTGTGATGGTTAGCTTCGTGAACGGGGCGTATCCCGCGTATTCAGATGGGGAGTACTCCTCTGCGCCGATCATCCATCCTCTGCCATAGCTGATGAGCTGCGCGTTGAGGTTGTCGTCCACAATCCATGTGTCATGACTTTTGTCTGACCACAAGCCGGGTGAATCCGGCAGCATGTTGTCTACGGGCCTTCTGATGTTCGTGACCACGTATTTCATGAATGCAATGACGCTGGAATATTTAAGGGTGTAGCGCATTTCTTCGCCGAAGCAGCTGATGGTCACGTGATTTGGGTCATGCTTTGTGACTGTGCCGGTGATTTTGATGCTTTCCGACTGGTCATCATCGTTCTGCCACAGCAGCGTGACGAGGTCGCCTTTCCTCACGATGCCGACCAGTTCGTCATGCGGCCCGTCGTAACGGATGTAGGCCTTGCCGTTGATTGTGACGTGTTCGCTTCTCATGATTACTCCTTGTCTCGGTCTCTGATTTCGAACTCGTTGAGGGTTACTTCTCGCTGTGGAGCTCCTTGGGGATTTGCCTGATGACCGCGCTCATCATTTCCAACCATTCCGTGAGGATGTCGGCCTGTGCGGCATCGCAGGTGATTTCCAACACGGGCGGTTTGCCGTTGTGGGGTGCGCGGAAGCTCACGACCTGTGTAGTGCGTTTGCGGGTGCCCTGTTGGGTGGTCATGGTCAGATCGATGCTATTGGGGCGCGTCCCCTCATCGTCGTATCGCCTCATGTTGAGCGAGTCAGCCATGAAATCCCAGTACGATTCGTCTTCCGGGTCGGGGTGTTCCGGGGTGAGGTTGTTGATGAACAGTCGCATTGTTGTCTCCTTGGTTGAATTGTGAATCAGGGGTCAGGCGTCCACGTTGTCGCCGTATGGCAGGCCGGACATGACCAATGCGTCCTCGAACATGGCCTGTCCGCAGCGTCCTCCGACGTGTCCCAAGTGGGGCGTGCGGGAGTCGCTGATGCGGTAGTGGGTGAAGAAATCCTCCATGATGGCCTCATGCTCCTGCCATGTCACGAACTGCCACGCATGGTATTTCACCCCAAGGAACGTGAAATACTCCCCTTCCCCATCCTTGCTGATGACGCGCACATTGTGGGCGGCGGGCAGTCCAGCCTTCTTGACGGTGAAATATATACGGTGGCGGTCATGGTCGAACCCTTCGACGGTGAAACGCAACCCATCGGGGCAGCGATTCGATGTACCCTCATGGAACATGGCATACTGCCTGCATTTGCGCGCGTACATGATACTCTCGATGATCCATGGTGCTTGCGCATTGGTAATGGATTTCATGACGGCTCCTCTTATTCCCGGGTGAACAAACGCCCTATTTTGTGTGGCTGATAACAGTATAGGGTGCACAAGAAGGCGACACGCCCGAAACTTGGATAACGCATCTAACGACGGCGCGTATCCCACGCGTTTACGACGGTAAAACGCGCGCACACTGGCATGACGCGTGTCGCCTGTAAACCAAGAGCCGTTTTCATGAATAATTTCGAAAGCGAAAATCCGGCGTCGGAAAGACACGCGGAAAACACGGGGATTTGTACCACTCTCAGTGCTTTAATCAGGGAAAGAAAGGAGGCTCATCATGGCATTACGTTCATTGCATCAATCCTATGAGATTCCTGTGGCGCGTCTTGTGGCAATCGACATGAAGGCTTCCGCGAAAAAACGGCGCGCCTTCATGAGACAGTGGGACGTCCGCAAGTACATGCCCGAACACAATCCGCAACTACGCGAGAAGCTCGGCATTGGCGAACGGCACTGACAACTGATATTCAACCATGACAACAGAGAAGTACATTCTCCCATTCAGAGACATCCTGAATGGGAATATCGATCCAGAACAGGCTGAGCACATCATGAAACAGCTCAGCCTGTTCTCTTGTCAAAGGTCGCAGCATATAACCGACTTCTCCCGAGAGAAGATGACGGCATACGAGCAAGCCTCGGAATCCCGTAGCTATCTGTTCCTAAAGGCAAAGGATGATGAGCTATTGGGGTTCTTCACACTGGGGTTGACTTCCATGGAATGGGGCAACATCGAAAACAGTGATGGGTGGAGAAAAGGCTTCACCAAGAAACAACGCCGTGCCCTGTCCCACGGGTTGTTCAAGCGCAGTGGGTTCGTGGGCATGTTCACCATCGGTGAGTTGGCGAGGAAAGATGGGATAGGCAAGGAAGAGCTGCCTGGAGCGTTGATTCTTTCAGCGGCACTCCACTATATCGAGGAAGCGCGCAAATTCTCCGGTGGCCGTTTCGTCCTTGTAGATTCGCGACGCAAACTATTCGAAGCTCTTTACCAGCAAGCCGGATTCGTGGAGGTTGATACCCGGCCATCGCCCAATGAGGGGGAGATAGAGGAATTTGTGATCTCAATCCTCCCGTTGGACGACCCCAGGTAGCTTGCTTACTCGTCCTTCCTGTCGAATCCGTATTCCTTGGCCAACGTGGCGACCAGTGACGCGTACTGCGGATGCTGCCTCTCCACGGCGTCCAATGCGGATGCCTGTTTGCGCGGGTCGAGCATGGGCATCGACACCCGCAATGCCTTGTCGAGTGGTTGTACTGGCAGATTCCGGTAGTATGCGCGCCGCGTATCGCGTTCGCCGACCCATCGGATTCGTTCCCGTGGCCGTCTGCGTGTGGGGATGGCGACATACGTGTAATATTCTCCCACTTCGCCGAGTTCCATGAGTTCGAGGACGCTTGGCCCCCACAGGTATGCGTCGGAGCCGCCTTGCGCGACACAGCGCGCCGTGTCGCTGTTTTCCCAATCGAAGTCGAGTTCGGGGTCGATCCACACGTATATGCCGCGTTCTGGGTGGATGACGTGGGGGTTGTTTTGTGCCCAGTGGCGTACGGCGGATGGGTCGATGCCTGCTTTGCGTACTTCCCATGTGGGGATGTTGCCGGCCCATTTGCGTGCGATGGGTAGGAGTTTTCGTTCGAGAGTGTTCATAATGCTAGTTTTATCACGGTTTGTTACAGCTCGACGTCTTTCGCGATGGCCGACTAGTGGCTCCGACATAGGGGAAGGCCCCGCGTCCTGTTGGTTCAGGTGCGGGGCCTTCGTGGTCAGCCGTTGGCCGTCAGGCGGTGTGCTTGGCGGTGTGTTGGCGTTTGCGGAGGGCGGTTAGGGAGAGTGCGCCGCCGGCGATCAGGAGTCCCATGAGGGGCAGGATGATGCCGAGGGCGACGCCGGTGTTGGCGAGTGGCGGTTTGATGGTGGCGTTCCAGTCGTCCGTGTTGGACACGATCCGGTCGGAACCGCACATCTTCACGCCGTCGATGTCGACCGCACCTTCGGGCACGTTCGCATCGTCCTTACCGTCGAACGGGGTGTCGTCGTTGACGACGCACGGGGTGAGCGGGATGCCGGAGACGGAGGCGCGGTTCGTGTGGTCGCCGTTGGCGTCCTTGAGGGTGCCTTTGACGTCCACGGACTGGCCGGGCTTGAGGATCAGCGTATCCCAGTTGTCGGGGTATTTGAGGTCTACGACGCGGCCATCACCGAGGATGGTCTGATCGGTGAGCTTCAAATCCTTGGCACGGTAGATTGCGCCCTTGCCCGCCTTGTCGGTCTTGCTCGTGTTGGTGATGGTGAACACGATGACGTCGCCGTTCTTCGCGTCCTTCAACGCCTGTTCGCGCGTGTCACGGTCGCCGTTGGGCCAACCGCTCTTCTCGTCCCACTTCTCCAAGTGGATGCTCGGGGTCAGATCGGGCGTGGACGTCCATACGGTGTTGGACACGAGTTCCTTGTCGTTGAACGTTTCGGTGAACGTGTTCTCCACCCGCTCGCTGGTGGCGATGCGCTGCGTGCTGATGAACAGGGTCCACGCCTGCTCGTGTTCCGTGTCGGCGGACACGAGCTTGAGGAACGCGTCGGTCGCGTTGGCGGTGATGACGCCGTCCTTGTAGGCCACGTCGAACAGCTGCGTGCCGGTCGCGTCGGTCGTGTCGTCGGAGGCCGTGTCGTCGGCGTCGGCCGGCTGGTCGGCGTCCCCGGCGGTGTCGCCGGTGATGGCGGCGAGCAGGGCTGTGTCGTCGAAGCCGGTGCCCGCAAGCGTCTCACCGGTCTTGGCGATCAGCTTGCCGTCCTTGTACAGGTCGCGGTTGGCGCGGATCTGCCACGCGTCCAGATACTTGTCATGCTGGGTGTCAAGCTTGTCCGTGACGCCCCACTGGGTGACGTCCGGGTAGGCGCGGTCCGGCGGAATGACGCTGGAGTCGAGACGGTAGAGGAACTTCTGGCCGAGCGGGATCTCCTGGCCGTTGACGGAATCGCCGCCCACCTTGAGGGTGACGTCCTTGACGGGGTTGATCGGCTTCAAGGGGTTTGTGACCGTGTTCGTGTCCTTCTTCACGTCGTTGACGATCTGCGTGGCGGTATTCTTCACCGTGTAGCCGTCCGTGACCTTGGTGACGGTCATCGGCAGCACGACCGTGTATTCCTGTCCGAGCAGCGACTGGTCGATCGACGGGTCCGTGAGCGGGTCGATCTTCTTCTCGCTGTACGCCTTGAGGTCGGTCGGCTGCGGGTCGCCCTTGACGATCTCTCCCGTCGCGGGGATCTTCGTGTCGGCGGTCTTGGCGAATGCATACGCCACACCATCACGGAATTGCACGTTGAACTTGGCGGTCACGTCCTCACCCTTGGCGTTGAGCACCTCCACGTTCGTTTCGTCGGCGGTGAGGTATTCATCGTCGTAGTCGTCGATGATGCCGGCACGCTTGATGTCGTACGCGGTGACGTCACGGCCGAGGTTCATCAGGTCGAGGTGGACGCGGTAGTAGAGGACGTCGCCGAGCAGGGCGGTCTTGCCGTCAATGCTGATCGTCGGGTCTTTCTGTGTGTCCTCCTTGACCGGGTTGAACTCCGGCGGCGTGTTGAACACCTGGTTGGACGGGGTGATCGAGTTGTTGAGGGTGAGCATCCACTGGTTGTCCACCCGGGTGTCGGTCGGCGCGTCCTTGCTGACGGTGCCCTCGAAGCGAATCAGTAGGCGTGGGTTCTGGCCCTTGCCCCAGTTCGCCTGCACATACGCATCGTCGAAGGCCAGTTGGAACAGGTGCTTCGTATCATCCCACTTGGTCGTGTACTGCGCCTTGGGGATGATCTTGCCGTTGCCCAGATCGGTGACCTCCACCGTCTGCTTGTCCGGAACCAGGTACTGGTCGTACTGGTCGGTGACCACAACGTTCTTCACGTCGTAGGCGAGTTGGCCGGGCAGTTTCGGTGTGGTGGTCAGCTGGTATTCGACCTTCTGGCCGGGGAACACGACCTTGCCGTCCACGCTTTCCTGCGCGCCACCTTGGGAGGCTTCGCCGATGACGTCCTTCTTGACCGGCGGCACGTACCCGCAGATCCACGGTTCGTTCGTCGGGCGCTTGTCGCCGTTCACGGTCTGCGCGCCGCTGTTGGTCAGCTTCGCGCCCGAACCGGTCCCGTTGGCGGGGGTTTCGCAGA